>Ga0163152_10000041_pt1 | contig 187318 bp, 183 predicted proteins | sample OliLakLV19MP8IB2_FD_148635 | JGI IMG/M metagenome (GOLD analysis project Ga0163152, IMG submission 148635) | Freshwater microbial mat bacterial communities from Lake Vanda, McMurdo Dry Valleys, Antarctica - Oligotrophic Lake LV.19.MP8.IB-2 | ecosystem: Environmental > Aquatic > Freshwater >... | reverse complement strand
GGTTGAGGCTTTTTGGAGGGGGAGGCGGCGGGCATTCTTTACATATAACTGACTAGTCAGTTAGTTGCAAGAGAGAGGGGGAGTCGGTGCCTTGCCGTGAAGACCGAAACGTCGGGCCGGCGAGGCGCCGGCGGTCCAGGCTGGGTCTTTGGCATCCAGAGCCGGCACAAAAAATTGAGGCGGCGCTTTTGTCGCCGCCTCAGGTCGAGGAAGTTTGGACGCGATCAGTAGCGCGCGGTGAACACCACGCTCACCGTCCGCGGCGCGCCGTAATAGGCGGTGCGGATTTCGCCGATCGACGAGAACTCTTGCGCGTCGGTCTTGTAGACCTCGTCGCTCAAGTTGCGGCCGACCAGCGCGATCGAGAGGACGTCGGTCGCGCGCCAGGTCGCGCTGGCGTCGTAGAGCCAGTAATCGTCTTGCCAGAGGCCCGGCACTTCGGTTGTCGTGCCGACCAAGCCGCCGACAACGAACGTGTTGTCGATGGCAAGCGCCATTCGCGAGCGGAAGCGCGCCGAGGCGGCGAGATCGAGATCGCCCATGTCGCCGAGGTCCAGCGTGTAGAAGCCGCCGAAGCGCGCCGTCCATTCCGGCGAGAAGGCCGGGGTCTGGAAGGTACGCGAGCCGCCTGGGAAGCGCGCATCGTCAAACTCGCCGTACGAAGCGTCGAGATAGCCGATTTGCGCATCGAGCGTGAAGTTGTCGGTGGCGCGGAACCGCGCTTCGAGTTCGGCGCCCGAGATTTCGAGCTGACCGGCGTTGATGACAGTCAGTTCCGGCGACGGCAGCAGCGTATCGGGATCGATGACGGTGCCGGAGATGCGGGCCTGGAAGTCGGTGTAGTCGTTGTAAAACGCCGTGGCGTTTAACAGCAGACGTCCGTCCATCCAGTCCGTGCGAGCGCCCACTTCGAACGACGACACGGTCTCCGGTTCGTACGGCGCATCTTCACCGTCGCCATTGGCGCGACCATTGAAGCCGCCCGACTTGAAGCCTTCCGCATAGCGCGCATAGAGCATGATGTTGTCGGCGAACTCATAGTCGAGCGACACCATCGGCGTGGTGTTGTCCCACGTCTCGTTGCGCAGGAATGCGAACGTGCCGTTGAAGAACGGATTGGTCGCATAGAACGTCGATGTTGTGCGATCGTAGGTTTTCTCTTCTTCGCTGTAGCGCAGGCCGAGGCCGAGATTGAGCCGGTCCGTGACCGCATAGGAGAGGTTGGCGTAAATCGCCGTGCTGGTGGTTTCGAGATCGTCGTCGATCGTGCGCAGGAAGCCCGGGCCCAAGCCGAAAAAGCCGGTGACGAGATCGTCGGCATAGGCTTCCTGGTGTGAGCCGACATTCTCACGCAGATAGAAGAGGCCGCTGACCAAGGTGAAGCGATCGGATTCATAGATCGCTTGCAGTTCCTGGCTGAACTGATCTTGGGCCACATCAACCAGCACGTCGCCGAACTCGACCGGCGTCGCATCGATATCGATATAGTCGGTGTAGTTCAGTTCGCGCGCGGCGGTGATCGAGTTGATCGTCCAGTTTTCGTTGACTTCCCAGCTGGCGCGCAGCGATACGCCGCCGTGATCCATGACTGAAGAATTCGGCAGGCCCGGCGTGGCTTGCGCGGTGAAGTCGAACTCTTCCGGTTCGGCGGCGGTGGGGAATGATGAGCCGGGAATGTTGAAATAGGTGATGCCGCCGAAGTTCACGAGCGTCGTTGTCGGCTGGCCCATGGTCAGCGCGTTGTCTTCTTCCGAATAATCGACCGCGAAGTCGAAGCTCAGATTTGACGTCGGCTCCCAAGCAGCTTGGAAGCGGCCGCCCCAGGCGTTGCGGTCGTTATAGTCTTCGCCGGTGACGGGGTTTTCGACATAGCCGTCGCGCATCGCGCCGAAGACAGCGCCGCCGATGGCGAAGGTGTCGGTCAGCGGCCCGGACGCGGCGAGGCGCGTTTCGAGTTGGCCGTAATCGCCGATCGTCACTTGCGCCAAGCCGCGCGGCTCTTGGCCGGGGCTGCGCGTGACGATCGAATAGGCGCCGCCGATCGTGTTCTTGCCGTAGAGCGTGCCTTGCGGCCGCGCAGCACTTCGACGCGTTCGATGTCGAACACTTCCATCATCGTGCCGCGGATGCGCGAGTAATAGACGCCGTCCACATAGAAGCCGACCGCGGGGTCGAAGGTTTGCAGTGCGTCCGGCTGGCCGACGCCGCGGATGTAAATGTTGGTGGCGTTGGAAGAGCCGCGACCTTGAACGATGTTCAAGTTCGGCACCGACCCTTGCAAGCCGGTAGCGTCGGTGGCGCCGATGCGCTCGAGCTGCTGCTCAGAGAATGCCGACACTGAGGCCGGCACGTCTTGCAGGTTTTCTTCCGTACGGCGCGCGGTGACGATGATCTCATCGTCGGCCTCCGCCGCACCATCCTGGGCCGCCGCGGGCGCACACAGCGCGAACGGCGCTGCGCAGACGCTCGCGAACAAAAGCGCGTAACGCGCCGTATCGCTTAGTCGCTTCATGGGACTGCTCCTCCGCTCCTCGTTTCGGGCTGCCGCGTTTTGCGGACGTAAGCCTCGACCAAGTTGTAAAATTGCTCTGGCGCCTCGAGATGCGGCACGTGGCCGGCGCCGGGGATGACAGCGCGTTCGCCGTTCGGCGCTGTGCGCGCGACGAAGGCCGTCGCTTCGTCGGGATAGACTTGGCTGTCGCCGCCATGGATCACGAGCATGGGCGCGCTGACGCGCGCGAGCGCGGCGCGAAAATCCTGACTGGCCATCGAGGCCCAGAACGGCGCCATCGCTTCGGGATTGCACTTCGACATTTCCGCCGTCGCCCACGCCTGCAGAGCGGGCGCGACGCCGGCTGCGAACATGCGCGGCGCAAAACGCGAGACGTAAGCGGGCCAGTCGGCGTTGATCTCGGTGAGCGTCGGGGCGATGTCGCCGGCGCCATAGCCGCCGCCTAAGCCGCCGCTCCAGCTTTCGTCATTGACCAGGCGCGGCCCCATGTCTTCGACGATGAGCCCGGCATAGCGAAGCTTGGGCCACGCGCCCCACAGCGCCATCGCGCCCATCGACCAGCCGAGCGCGACCACGTCTTTCAGGTCGAGCGTCTCGGTGAAATGCACGATATCGTCGGCGAGGGTTTCGATGGTGAGCGGCGCGTGGCCCTGGCCGGAGCCAGGATGCCCGCGCAAGGTTGGGGTGAGGACGCGATGTTTCTGGGAGAGTTTGGCGCGCAGGTCGTCGAAAAAGCCGCCATGAGCGGCCCAGCCGTGCACCAGCAGAATGGGCGCGCCGACGCCTTCGTCGGCGTAGGCCATGGCGGCCCCGTCTGGCAGAACGCATACCGGCAAACCGGCATCCCCCTATTCGAGCCCGTTTTCGGGCCGCTTTTTTCGTTGTCTTGGCGGGGCTTATATCGGAGACTTGAAACATGAGTCAACATTCAGGTTCCGAGGTGGCCGAGAAGACCGGCCCGAAAACCGAGCGCGGCCGGCGGACGCTACGGAAACTGCTGGATGCGGCTGGGGAGGAGTTTGGCGCGCGCGGCTATCACGAGACCGCCATCTCCAACATTACCCAGCGGGCAGGGGTCGGGCTCGGCACCTTCTACGTTTATTTCAAGTCGAAAGAGGAAGTGTTCCGCGCCCTCGTCGCCGACATGGGCGCGCGCACGCGTCATGCGCTGAGCGAAAGCGTGAAAGACGCGCCGAACCGGCTCGAAGCGGAACGCCTCGGCATACGCGCGTACCTCGAATTCGTCCGCACCCATAAGTCGCTCTACCGCGTCGTTATGGAAGCGCAGTTCGTCGCGCCAGAGTCTTACGCGGAATACTATCGCGTGTTCGCTGAAGCTTACCGTCAGGGCCTTGCTCAAGCCGCAAAGCGCGGCGAGATCAGCGAAGGCAATGACGACGTGCGCGTGTGGGCGCTGATGGGCGCCTCGACGTTTCTGGGTCTGCGCTACGGCGTGTGGGACGATGACGCCGATGTCGGCGCGGTTTCGCAAGCGGCGTCGGATCTGATGATCAATGGCCTCGCGCCACGGCCAAAGAAGACGGGCGACGCGTCCTAAGAGACGCGCGCGATTGGGAGGATAGGATGGGTGTCGGCCTGGTCGACATCACGGCGAAACGGGCGGCGCTGACGCCGCATCGTATCGCATTCGAGAACGCGCTGACCGGCGCGACGCTCACCTATGCGCAACTCGATGATCGCGCATCGCGCGCCGCTGCCGTGTTGGCGGACCTTGGCGTTGAGCGCGAAGACCGCGTCGCCATCCTCTGCCGCAACCGCATTGAGTTTTTCGAAATCCTGTTCGCCTGCGGCAAGCTCGGCGCAATCCTCGTGCCGCTAAACTGGCGCGCGCCAGGGGCGGAACTCGCGCCCGTTTTGGCCGATTGCACGCCGAAAGTGTTGATTTACGGGGGCGAGGACCCAGAAACCGCGTTCGCGTTGAAGCGCGATGGCTTACAGTATCTAGCGCTCGATTCTGGAGCGCGGGCGTCCTCGCCCGCAACTGTGTCTCCACGTACAACACCGGCGTCCGTTGAAGCACTGCATGCGGGCGAGGACGCCCGCGCTCCATATGAACGCCTCATCGCCGCCGTGTCTCCGCTCCGCACAGATGCGCAATGGCGCGACGATGCGGTCTGGATGCTGGTTTATACCTCGGGCACGACTGGCGCGCCGAAGGGCGTGATCCAGACGATGCAGATGTCGGCGGTGAACGCGTTTCACATATCGCACGCGTTCGGTGTTAACGGCGCCGACACGACGATCAACTTCCTGCCGCTCTTCCATACCGCCGGCATCCAGCTGGTGACACTGCCGACTCTAATCGCTGGCGGCACGGTGATCGTGATGCCGGCGTTCGATGAAGCGCGGGCGCTTGAACTGATGCCGCGGCTCGACGTGTTTTTCGGCGTGCCAGCTGTGTATCAGCAACTCGCGCTGCATCCGGCGTTTGAGCACGCCAATCTCTCGCGCGTGCGCGCGTGGGGGTGTGGCGGCGCGCCGCTGGCGGATGTGCTAGTCGAGCGCTTTGCCGCCAAGGGCGTGCGCGTCTGCAATGGCTACGGCATGACGGAAACGGGTCCGACCGCGTTCGTCGCCGCGCCGGAAGACGCGCTGTTGAAGATCGGTTCGGTCGGCAAACCGCAAATGCTGCTCGAAGTGCGCATTGTCGATAGCAAGGGTGAAGAGGTCGCCTTGGGCGAAAGCGGCGAGATCTGGATGCGCGGACCCGGCGTCACGCCCGGCTACTGGAAACGGCCTGACGAGACGGCGAAAGCCATCACTGCCGAAGGCTGGTTGAAGAGTGGCGATATCGGCAGGCAGGACGGCGACGGCTGCTACTACGTCGCTGGTCGGATCAAGGAGATGTATATTTCCGGGGCCGAGAACGTGTATCCGGCCGAGATCGAGAATGCGCTGGCGCGCCATCCGAGCGTGCTGGAAGCCGCCATTATCGGCGTGCCCGATGAGAAATGGGGCGAGGTGGGCCATGCGTTCGTGATGCTGAGGCCCGATGCGGCGCCGCTCACCGCCGCTGAGGTGATTCAGTTTTGCCGCGCCAATCTGGCTGGCTATAAAATCCCCAAACACGTCACGTTCGTCGATGAGTTCCCGCGTACGCCCGCGGGCAAGATCAGAAAACATCTGCTGGCGCCGGCGCCCATCGCGCCGTCGCGCTAAGCAGCGAAGGGGAGACGCGAAGCTCATGAGCATAGTGCCAAACACGTCGCGCCGCGCGCTGCTCGCGGGCGTTTCCGCTTCTGTGTTTACCGGCGCATGCGCGTCTTTTTTTTCCGCGCCGGATGACACCGGTAACAGCGCGCTACGGCGTGAAACACTGGACGTGATGAAGCGCGCCGCGCGCTTTATGCGCGAGCGCGTGGCTTATCGCGGCGGTTATGTGTGGAGCTACGCGGCAGATTTCTCGCGCCGCTGGGGCGAGATGGAAGCGTATCCGACAATGATCTGGATGCAGCCGCCGGGCACAGCGACCGTCGGCCACCTTTATCTCGATTGCTTCCACGCCACGCGCGATGACTTTTACTATCAGGCCGCGATGGATGTGGCGGAAGGCTTGATCGCCGCGCAGCATCCGGCCGGCGGTTGGAATTATCTGCACGATTTCGCTGGCGAGGAGAGCGCGCGCCGCTGGTACGAGACGATCGGTAAAAACGGCTGGAGACTCGAAGAATTTCACCACTATTACGGCAACGCGACGTTCGATGACGCCGGCACGTCCGAAGCGTCGCAATTCCTGCTGCGCCTCTATCTGGAGCGGCGCTCGTCGCGTTTGCGCGAGCCAGTTGAGCGCGCCGTGCGTTTTGTCCTTGATAGCCAATACGAAAATGGCGGTTGGCCGCAACGTTTTCCGCGCGTCGAAGGCGAGGCGGACTACGTGCCTTACATCACCTTCAACGACGCCGTCGCTGACGAGAACATCAAGTTTCTGCTGATGGCCTATCACACGCTTGGCGATGAACGCGCTCTGGCTGCGATCCGGCGCGCCATGGAGATTTTCCCCGCGACGCAACAGCCAGCGCCGCAAGCCGGCTGGAGCTTGCAGCACCATCACCAAACCTTGGCGCCGATGGGCGCCCGCTCTTACGAGCCGCTCGGCCTCGCCACCCACACGACGGCAGGCAACATCGCCCAGATGCTTGATTTCTACGAATGGACGGGCGAGCGCCGCTTTATTGAGCGTATTCCGGAAGCTCTGGCGTGGCTCGACGGGCTGCGTTTGCGCGACGATCAAGTGCAAGTGCCCGGGCGCCACTACCCAACCTTCATCGAACTCGAAACCAATCGCGCGCGCATCAATCATCGCCGCGGCTCCAATTCGGGTAGCGGCGAGTATTATTGGGACTACGATGTGCGCCGCCCCATTACGCACTATTCGCAATGGCGCGCGCTCAATGTCGATGCGCTGCGCCAGCGTTATGAGCGCTTGGCAGCCGCTGATCGTGATGCGCTGCTGGCGCGCTCGCCGCTTAGCCCGCAGCGCAACTTCCGGCTGCCGCGCTTCTTCACGACCGACACCATCGAAGTCTCCGATCTCAATAGCGCGGTCGGCGCGGGCTCGGTGGAGCGGCCGACAACCGAGCGGGTGATGGAGCTGATCAACGGCCTCAACGAGGAGGGCTACTGGCCGACGCCGCTCAGCGCCACGAGCAATCCCTATATCGGCGAGCCCAGCGCTGTCGCGTCGCCCGGCGACTTCGCACAAACCCTGGTCGGCGACGCGTTCGACACCTCGCCCTACGTGACGCAAACGCCCGTAACCGGCATTTCTACGGCCGCTTTCATCCAAAACATGAGTTCGCTTTTGCTCAGCGTCGATTCAGGCGAGTAGGAGAAGGGTGGATTCGTCCCGGCCGGGGCTCTATCCTCGCGGGACGTGGGGTACTGAGCCGTGACCGATCAAACACAGAACGAAGAACGTGCGATTCGACTGGCGTCGATCGTGGCGATCGACATTGTCGGGTTTTCGACGATGTCGGAGCGCGATCAACGCAACGCCGCGCGCAAAGTCGAAAATTTGCGCGCGCGCATCGTCACCGTGGCCTCCGCTAATGGCGGGCGGTTGTTCAACACGGCCGGCGACGGCTTCATGCTTGAGTTCACCTCCGCCGGCTCGGCGCTGGCGGCGATCCAGCAAATTCTCGACAAGCGCAGCAAGGGCGAGCCGCCGATCCGTGTCGGCGCGCATGTGGGCGATGTCGTCGTCACCGCGACAGAAGATTTGCTCGGCCATGGCGTAAATGTTGCCGCCCGTTTGCAAGAGCATGCCGAGCCGGGGACAGCGCTTGTCTCCGCCGAATTCCGCTCGATGGCGCGCACTTCGCCGCAATCTGCCTTCCAGGCGCGTGGGCAAAAGCCGCTCGATAACATCGCGCAGCGCGTGCAGACCTTTGAAATTCTCTCGAAGCGCCAGAAATTCGTGCGCGCCTCGCGTCGGTACAGCTCGATGGCTGCCGCCGGCGTCGCCGTCATTGCGCTCGCTTATTTCAGCCCGACGATCTGGCGTTTCGCGCAACCCTATATTCAGCAAGACACCGTCGCGGACGCTGCGCCGCCGCCCGCGTCGTCAGCTCCGGACGCTCTCCTTCCAGCAGGCGTGATCCCGGAAGCGCCGCGTTACACGCCTGGCGAGATCGTGCGCGATTGCGACACCTGCCCGGAAATGGTCGTCATGGCCGGCGGCTTGTTCACGATGGGCTCGCCAGCTGATGAAGTCGGGCGCGGGCGTGACGAGGGCCCGCAGCGCGAGGTCTCGTTGGCGCCCTTCGCGATTGGCAAATACGAAGTCACCTTCGCGCAATGGGATGCGTGCCTCGGCGCCGGCGGTTGCAATGGCTACTCGCCGGCCGATGGCGGCTGGGGCCGCGGCGATCGCCCGGTCACCAACGTGTCGTGGGAAGATGCGCAAGCCTATCTGGATTGGCTGAACGGTCGCGTCGGCGGCTTACGTTATCGCTTGGCGACGGAAGCGGAGTGGGAATACGCGGCGCGCGCCGGCGAAGGCCAAGCCTACGCGTACGGCGCGCGCGTCACTGCCACGCAAGCCACCTTCCGCGCCCGCCGCACCACGCCCGCTGGCGCCTATGAGGCGAACGCGTTTGGTTTGTTCGACATGCACGGCAACGTCGCCGAATGGGTCGAAGATTGCTACGCGCCGACTTATGAATTGGCCCCGATCGACGGCGCGGCGGTGCAGGCCGACGAATGCCCACGGCGCGTTTATCGCGGCGGCGGCTTCTCCGACCAAGCGCCGTTCCTGCGTGCGGCAGCGCGCCGCTCGCTGGCGCCATCTGCGCGTCAGCAACTCATCGGTTTCCGCATCGCGCGCACGCTGGATTGATCCCGTTCGTCGCACCACTGCTCAACGTGTGACCGAGGACACAGACAATGCGTGTCTGTCGTCACACCATCAGCACGGCCTAGCGCTGGGAGACAATGTGCGGGCGGGGGGCGCTGCATGAGCGGACAATTCGTAGTCGCACAGATTTCCGACACGCATATCCGCGCCGACGATGACGGCGCGGCGGTCGCCAATTTGCGCCGCGCGCTTGCGCAAGCGCGCGGCTATCGCGCCGATGTGATCCTGCTGACCGGTGACCTGGTGAACGATGAGCGGGCGGATGAATATGCGGTGTTGGCGGAAGCAATCGCGCATCCGCCGGCGCCGCTCTATCTCATGCCCGGCAATCACGATGACCGTGCGCTGATCCGCTCCACATTTCCCCAGCACACTTATCTGCCGCGCGAGGGCCATCTCTCTTATGCGATCGATCAGTTTCCGGTGCGCATTGTCTGCGTCGATCAAATCGTTCCGGGCGAGACGCACGGCGAGTTGACGAAACCGCAAGCGAAATGGCTCGATCGCACGCTCGCGAAGAAACGCGGCAAGCCGACCATCGTGGCGCTGCATCACCCGCCGTTTCTCACCCACGACCTGTTGTTCGACACAATCGGGCTGCGTGACGGGGCGCTCTTCACATCTGTGATCTCACGTCACAAGCAAGTCGCCCGCATCATTTGTGGCCACCATCACCGCGTGACGTTTGGCCAAGCGGCCCATGCGCCTGTGATTGTTGCGCCGTCGAGTTCCTGGGCTTACGGGCTGGCCTTGCACGAGGGCCAACCGGTCGCGCCGAAAACCGAGGAACGGCCTGGCTGGATGCTCCACGCCTGGGCCAAGCAAGGCGGGTTCGCCAGCCATTTCATGGGTTTATGAGAGCGTAACGGCGCATAGCAAGTGGGCCGGATCTTGCGATCCGGCCCTTGCTGCGGTGGCGCCTGGGCGGGGGGAGTAGGTCGGCGCCGTCCAAACAACGCCGGCTCCGCGCCATCGTTCCGGGAACCTGCAAAAATTTTTCGCCTTTTTGGCGCCACTCCCACCCCTCCTGCAGGCGCCCAGAGGGGAGAGGGAGGAGCGCCTGCAGGATCGGCGACGCGCGCCGGGTAAATACGTACGCTGGCCCCAGGCCCCGACGCCCAGGACCAGCGCACGCTCATCAGCGATAGACCCCCAGTCCTCGCGAAGGACAAAGACGCCGTCGCGGCGCCGTGGTCAAGCAAATCTACCGTTTTGTACAACAGCAAAAAGTCGGTCGCGCCGTGTTGCTGATACAAACGACACAGAGTCATGCGTTAATCTATGCCCTGCGCGCTCGTTGTAAAAAGTACACACGGCTTGTGGGCCGTTGGCGTTTGTGGTTGCTGGTGCATCGCCCTCCCCCGGCAGGTTGGCTGAAACAATATGAAATCTGGCGTGAATCAGCAGAAAAGCGAGGCATGCGCATGCGCAAAAAAATCAAACGGGGCGCGGGATATCTTGAGCTTGGACTCTCAGGCCCGCAGAGCACGAATGTTTTGAACAGAGCGGCAGCGACGGCGGAGCGCTTGTCGGCGCGCAACGAATGGGCGTTTCAGATGAGTCAGCTCTATCCTGACTTGCCGCGCATCATTCAGATCGAACGCGTCACCCAATATCCCATCACGCGCTTCGATCGCGAGATGGTTTTGAAGTACGATGAGAAGGACGGTTGGTGGGAGATCAAAGCGCGCGTGCGCGAAGACCCACCGCGCAAGACCGGCAAAGCCGCCGCGCTCGCCCCGCCGCCTGATGATAGCGACAGCAACGGCGCCGATGGCGGCTCAGCGAACTCGACGACCCTGAAGCCAGCGGCGGACACGACCGACAAACCCTCCGCGCCCAAGCGTGACGATGTCGACGAATACCGTCCTATCAGCGCGGCGCCGCGTCGCGTTCGCGTGCACCCGACACCGCAATCCAGACTTGCAGGATTTCTCCACGACGAATGGCAGCGTGTGCGGGAAACATCGCTCTTCTGTCACATCGCCTCCGCATTCGAGGACCAGAGGGACAAGATGAAGCGGGCACTGCGGCACTTTGTTGATCGGGCGCAACACGCGCTGGTGCTTTCGCACGAACTCTACGTCGACGTTTACGCTTCGTTTATCGGCGCTGAACAAATTGTACAGGATCAGCTACCCGGCGCGGTGCTGGAGCAGACCTACGAGCATGCGGGCCGGCGGCTCACCTTGTTGACGTACAGCGCGTACCCACGACCCAACTGGGAGTCTTGGCTGTTCGGCCGGCTCTATGAGGACGATCAAGTGGCGGCATGAAGTCAGTCAAGGAACTCAGACGAAAGGCCGCTCGCCGCACCGCAAAGACCGCTCAGGTCTATTCGACGTCGGAAGCGCGCGCCAATTTCGCCGAGGCCCTTGAGACAGCACAATTGGACAGCGCGGTGATCGGCTTCGATCGCTACGGACGAACGGTCGCCGCGCTGGTTCCAGTCGAAGCCATCTACATGTTGGCCGGCATGGGCGGCAAAATCGATCCCGCTGTCCGCAACAAGATCGATCAGGGCGTGCGCCAGTTCGTGACGCAAGTGCCGAACCGGATCGGCAAGAAGATCGCCCCTAAGAAAGCCGCCGCGAAGAAGAAGGCGCCCGCCGCCCGCCGCGCCAAAGCGAAGACCCGCCGCCGCTAGCATCGCCGCCGCGCCGCGCTATAAGCGCCGCTGACGGAGGCGTTACATGAAAACCAGAGCGGCAGTCGCGTTCGAAGCCAAGAAGCCGTTGGAGATTGTCGAGCTCGATCTCGAAGGCCCGAAGGCGGGCGAGGTGCTGGTCGAAATCAAAGCCACCGGCATCTGCCACACCGACGCCTACACGCTCGATGGCCTCGATAGCGAAGGCATCTTTCCGAGCATCCTCGGCCATGAAGGGGCGGGCATCGTGCGCGAGATCGGCGCGGGCGTCACCAGCGTCGCCGCCGGCGATCATGTCATTCCGCTGTACACGCCCGAATGCCGCCAGTGCAAAAGCTGCCTCTCGCGCAAAACCAATCTCTGCACCGCCATCCGCGCCACGCAAGGCAAAGGCCTGATGCCGGACGGCACCTCGCGCTTTTCCTACAAGGGCAAAGCGGTCGCGCATTATATGGGCTGCTCGACGTTTTCGAATTTCACCGTGCTGCCAGAGATCGCTTTGGCGAAAATCCGCAAGGACGCGCCGTTTGAGAGCGCTTGCTATATTGGATGCGGCGTCACCACCGGTGTTGGCGCTGTGGTGAACACCGCCAAGGTCGAGCCCGGCGCCAATGTCATCGTGTTTGGCTTGGGCGGCATCGGCTTGAACGTCATCCAAGGCGCCAAGCTCGTCGGCGCCAATATGATTGTCGGCGTTGATATCAATCCGGCGCGCGAGGAATGGGGCAAGAAGTTCGGGATGACGCACTTCGTCAATCCGAAAACCATCAGCGGCGATCTCGTCGCGCATTTGGTTGAACTCACTGGCGGCGGCGCCGACTACACCTTCGACGCAACCGGAAACACCACCGTCATGCGCCAGGCCCTCGAAGCTTGCCATCGTGGCTGGGGCGAGAGCATCATTATCGGCGTCGCCGAAGCCGGCAAGGAAATCGCCACGCGCCCGTTCCAATTGGTGACGGGCCGCGTTTGGAAAGGCACCGCTTTCGGGGGCGCGCGCGGCCGCACCGACGTGCCCGGCATCGTCGATTGGTACATGGACAAGAAAATCGAGATCGACCCGATGATCACCCACAAAATGCCACTCGAGCGCATCAATGACGCGTTCGATCTGATGCATAAGGGTGAAAGCATTCGGAGCGTGGTGGTGTTTTGATGCTGCGCGCGCTGACCTTCGCGTTTGCCGTGCTGGCGCTCGCGCCGGCGGCGGCGGAGACGCCGCTCAGCGCGCTCTTTATCAACGACAGCTACAATCCGCGCGCCGATCCATACCGCGATTTGGAGCGTGCGCTCGATCGCGCCGAGGCGGAGAATAAGCGCGTGCTGATCGTCGTCGGCGGCGATTGGTGCGGCTGGTGCGAAGTGCTGGACACGTTCCTGACGCGCGACGCCGAAGTGCGCGCCGCGTTTGAGCAAGCGTTCGTGATGGTGAAGGTGAGCTACGGCCAGGAGAACCGCAACGCCGCTTTCCTGAGCGGCTTCCCCAGCTCGCGCGGCTACCCGGATTTTTTCGTGCTCGATAGCGACGGCGCGTTCCTGCGCCAGCAAGACACCGCGCTGTTGGAAGGCGACGGCGATTACGACCGCGCCCGTATGCTCGCCTTCGCGCAACGCTGGAGACCGCAATGACCGATTGGAAACTGCCCTGGTCTGCATCGTGTCAGTGCGGCCAAGTCAAAATGCGCATCACGGCGCCGCCGATGGTAAGCATGGCGTGTCATTGCCGATCCTGTCAGAGACTAACCGGCGGCGCCTATTCGCTGACGTTGCTTATCCCGGCTGAGGGATTTGCAGTGGTGGAAGGTGAGCCAGTGATCGGCGGCATGCATCGGGCCGAACTCGCACATCACTTTTGCCCGCACTGCAAAAACTGGCTCTTCACGCGGCCGCAAGGCATGCCATTCGTGAATTTCCGCCCAACTATGTTGGACGACGCGAGCTGGGTGCAGCCGTACGCGGAATCGTGCATCGAAGATCGGTTGCCCGGCGCCGTCACCGGCGCGAAACATTCTTTCGAAGGCTTCCCGCCGCCGGAAAAGTACGGAGAGCTAATGACCGGCTACGCGCGCGAAGGCGCAAAGCCACAATGAACGTAGAAGTTCGCACCACGCACCGCCTCTTCGGCGGCACACTCACTTACGCTCAGCACCAAAGCGCGGCCACCGGCACGCCGATGCGCCTTTCCGTGTTCACGCCGCCGGGTGAGGGGCCGTTCCCGTATCTGGTCTGGCTCTCCGGCCTCACCTGCACCGAGGACAATTTCACCGGCAAGGCGGGCGCCTATGGCCCGGCGGCGCAGCATGGTCTCGCCATTGTCGCGCCCGACACCTCGCCGCGCGGGGAAGGCGTCGCCGACGATCCCGCGTACGATCTCGGCCAAGGCGCGGGCTTTTATGTCGATGCGACGCAAGCGCCATGGGCGCCGCACTTCAAGATGGAGAGCTATGTCACGCGTGATTTGATCGAGGCCGTGGAAAGCGCATTTCCGCTGCAAGCGCGGCGCGGTATCTCAGGCCATTCCATGGGCGGACACGGCGCGCTGACATTGGCGATGCGTCACCCCGACAAATTCGCAAGCGTCTCCGCCTTCGCGCCGATTTCATCTCCGACGCGTGCGCCATGGGGCGAGAAAGCGTTCAGCGCTTATCTCGGCCCCAACCGCGAAAGCTGGAAGCCGCACGACGCGGCGTTGCTGATCGAAGCCGGGAACGCCAAGCCGTTCGATGACATTTTAATCGACCAAGGTTTAGGCGATCAATTCTTGGACAATCAGCTGAAGCCCGAACTGCTCGAAGCGGCGGCGGCGAAGGTCGGGCAGAAGCTCACTGTGCGCCGGCATATTGGCTACGATCATTCGTATTTCTTCATGGCGACCTATATCGCCGACCACGTCGCTTATCACGCCGCGCGTCTCGCTTGATGGTGAGTAAGTCGCCGGGCTGCGGTTCGGGGCGAATGCGGCGCACCAGCAAGGCTAAATCCTCGAACACCGACTCGCCGATGCGCACGATTCCCAGCAAATCCTGCGTGAACGGCCCATCGGGATAGACCGGCGCGCGCACGCGCGCAGTCACCGTGATCGCCACCGCCGCGGCGACGAAGATAAGCGCGTAGCAGCCGCCTTCGGCCCAGCCGATCGGCGTGTCGGCCATCTCGGCGCCATGGAAGGCCTGACGTACTTGCAGCGCCGCCCACAGCAGCACCAAAACAGAGCCCATCGCCGCATAGAGCCGCGCGAACACGCGGTCGCGCGTGTAGAGCCGGTACGCCGCCGCGAACGCTACCGCTGCCGGCGCGATGAAAGCGAGTGTCAGCGTGTCGAGCAGCGGCGGACCGATGACAGCGGTGCGCTCCGGGCCACCCCACCACGGATTGAGCGCAAGGCCAGGCATATATAGGAGATAAGCTAGGCCGAGTCCCATCGCGACATGCCCGCGCCAGCGGCCGATCAGGCCAAGCTCATGACCGTTGCGCGGTAGCAGCCAATGCCCCGCGCCCATGAGTGCAAGCGCGCTCAACGTGGTTTCGCTCATTGGATCGAGCCTGAACCCGAAGCCGCCGCTCGCAATCCAGCGCAGGAGCAACATCACGCCGACGAGAACAGCGATGGCGCCGGTCGTGGTGAGTGCTTCGCTCCAGGGTGAGCGTGGCTCGGAGTCGGCCAAGAAATAGCCGGCCGCGAACAGAAGCGCTGCCGTTGCGCCAATGATAACGAGTGCGCCCCACACAGGTATTGCGCCGCTCAAGCTGGCGCCGGCGAGATCGGGCGCCATGGTGTGCGCCAGCGCGACAGCCGCCGCGACCAACGCCGCCGGTCGCAGCACGCGCCAACCGCGCCACGCATGCGCCGCCGCCAGCAGCAAGGCCGCCCCCGCATGCGCGGTGCAGCGCGCGGGTGCGGGCACTGTGGATTCGATCGCCAGCAGCACCAGGAACACGCCGGCCGCCGCCCACACGTCAATCGCCGGATCGTTCTCGACATCTGGCGCGTCTTCCTCAGCGCGCCATGCGGCGGTGAACAAGAGCGCTGCGCCGACAATGAGCGGCGCCCAAGCCGCCATCGAATGCCAATCGGCCCGCGTCGACGCCGCCAGCGCCACCAAGAGCGCTGCGCCAAAAGCCCCCGACGCGGCGACGAGCGTGCGGCCAGTGTGGTGCGGACGCGCCGTGATCGTGCAGAGCGCGACGATCAGCGCCGCCGTCAGCATGGTGGGATAGAGATCAACGCTTGGCGGACCGAAATGGACGCGCGCTTGCAAATAGGCTGTGAAGCCCAACGCAAGCCCGCCTATGGCGATCACTAGCGCCCAATAGCTCGCGAGCCGCGCGCGCACCGCATAGGACGCAAGCGCCACGTGGAAGGCCGCGATCAGCGCTGGTCCGGCGATGCGCCCGGACGGCAACGGCGCGGTCGCCAACCAGACCCAGAGCAGCAACACGCTGCTCACCGCAATGGCCACGCCCGGCCCAAAGGCGCGCACATAGGACCAGTCGAAGTCGCGCCCCGTCGCTTGCGTCAGCGCCGGGCGAAGGGCGATCAGCGTCATGCCCAGACTTGCCGTGCTCAACACGGCGAGGGCGCGGCGCATTTCGTCAACGCCGACGGCGCTGGCGAACCAGAAATACAAGCCGAGCAATGTAACAAGCGCGACGCCGGCCCAACGGCGCCAGTAAGCCAGCGCAAATCCGGCTGCGGCCATGACGCAGATAAAGCCGGTGAGCGCCAAGGTCGGCCACGCAATTGTGCTCGCCAAAGCAGGTGCGGTCAGCGCCGCGATCGCTGCAACGACGCCAATGATCTCGCCGTGCAGCACCGACAAGGCGATGAGCGATGCCGCGCAGAAGGTCAGCACTAGGAGCGTTGTCGAAGCGTTGGTGTGACCCTGAACGGCATGCGTCGTCCACGCGGCGCCGTAGAGTGTGCCCGCACCCGAGCCCGCCAAGAGCGCGGCTAGTAAGGGCCGCCCCAGCGTCATCGTGCGCCGCACCCATTCGCTGGCGCCGAGCAGTGCGATCATAAAGACGGCCGCGACTCCGAGCAGGACCGGCGCACTGAGCCAGCCCTGACTCGCCGACTCCCAGACGAAGGCCAACGCCGCACATGCAGCGCCCGCGCCGAGACCCCATGCGAGCCAATTGGTCGCCAACCATTGTTCGAGCCGTCGATCCGGCTCGCGGACTGGCTCTGGCGCTGCTGTCGGCTTGGGCTCCGCGCGGGGCGCGGCGACGGGCAGGTGGTCTTCGTCGTTCGAAGCTTCTGGGAGGGGCGTGTCCAGCAGCAGCGGCTCGCGGTCATCCGGCGGCAGCGGTTGATCGAGGATGAGAACGTCATCGTCCGCCGGCGGCGCCGTGTCGAGGAGCAGCGTTTCAAGCGGGGGCGTCGCTTCCGCCTCAGGCGCAAGCGCGTTCACGCGGCGCTCAAGCGTCGCGAGTTTTTCCGTCAGCATCAGGACCCGCTGCCGCAGCAGCAAAACCCAGATGCCGAGCCCGGCAATGATCAGCCATACCATGTACGCCCGCCCCTCGCGGATGCGACGGCGACGTTCACGCGCGCTGCGCGCGCGCGCAAGCATTTGCGTCGGCGGGGGCGATGGTCTTCCCCAGCGGCGAGATTTGCACGCCTGCCGCGCGCATGCTCAAAGCTTGCATCTATGTCATACATTTTCGAGCCGCCCGCCCAGCCCTCCGTTGCAGTCACAGATACGGACGCGCGCTTTCCAGTGCGCCGCATCTTTTGCGTTGGGCGAAACTACGCTGACCATGTCCGCGAAATGGGGAATGATCCCAAAAGCGAGCCGCCGGTCTTCTTCACAAAGCCGGCGGACGCGGTCGTCGAGAGCGGCGCGGCGATACCGTACGCGGCCAACACCTCCAATCTGCATTTCGAAGTTGAATTGGTGGTCGCCATGAAGGCCGGCGGGGCTGATGTCGCAGAGGCGAACGCGCTCGCGCATGTGTGGGGCTATGGCGTCGGCGTTGATCTCACGCGCCGCGATCGGCAAGCCGAGGCGAAGAAGGGCGGCGCGCCATGGGATGCGGCGAAGGCCTTTGATCAGTCCGCGCCGATCAGCGCGCTCACTGAAGGCCCTCATCCCGGCAAAGGCCGTATATGGCTCAGCGTCAATGGCTCGACAAAGCAGGACGCCGACCTCGGCGACATGATTTGGAGCGTCCCGGAGATCATCACGCAGCTCTCGCGCTCGTGGCGGTTAGAAGCGGGCGATCTGATTTTCACCGGCACGCCGGCGGGCGTCGGACCGTTGCAGCGTGGCGATGAGGTTGTGTGCGGCGTCGATGGCCTCGCCGAGCTTCGTTTCAGCATAAAGCCCTGAGGCGTTCACGCCTCCAACGCCAGCAGCGCAAACGTTGCGAGCCAGTGTTCGCCCATATAATCGCCCGCGACGTGCGCCAGGCTTGCATTGATATGCGTGTCCGCTGCTGCACGAGCGCGCGCCGTAACCGGATCGTGTTCGTCCAACGCCGATGCAATCGCACGCCAGCACCAAGCGCGGGAGAAGTTGAGCCCGTCCAAGTGTGCGATCTTCCCGTCGCTGCGATCGCTGACGCGGGCGGGTGTGAAAAGCGAAGCGGGTTTGCAATCGCGCGCGTCGGGCAGGAAGTCCTTGAACCATGCGCGGAACGCCGCCGGCGCCATGAAGCGGCGCATGCATTCAGCCTCCATTAGAGTGGGCGAGAGAAAGTCGTCCTGGCTAGGCTCCCAGGCTTGCGCGCCGTGATCATTGCCGAACCAGGCAAACACCTTGTCGCGCATCAGCGCGAAGAGCTCGCCGTCAGCGCCCTCGGCATAGTCCGCCGCGAGCCGTAACGCGAACGCCATCGAGGAGTGCACGCCGGTGCGGATTGGATAATCGCAGAGCGGCAGAAACGCGCGGAAGCGCGCCGCGAACAGCTCCGCATAGGGCCGTAGCGTATCGGCTGCGTGCGCATCCTTGTGCTGTTCCAACTCCGCCTGCAGCGCGAGCAACCATCCCCAGCCATAGGGCCGCTCGAATGCGCGCGACGCTGGGCGTTCCAGATATGCGCACTCCGCCGCGGCGTTCGACGCGGTTATACGGTCGGCGAAAAGCGCCTTGATCTCGCTGGCCTGCCTTAAGTTAGGATAGCGCCGCATCGCGCGCGCCAGCAGCCAGTAGCCGTGCACGCACGAATGCCAATCATAGCTGCCGAAGAAAATCGGGTGCAGCGTGCGTGGGCCTTTCACGTCATCGGCGCTCGCCATGACGTGATCGAGTTTGTTCGGATACTCGCGGCTCACATGCGCCAGCGCCAGCGCTGCGAATTTCTCGGCGATGTCTTTGGTCAGCGTGGTCATGGGAAAGCCAGCAGGCGCATGAGAACGATGTTGGCGACAAGCAGCGGCAACGCCGTTGGTATCTGCGCGCGGATGACGCCGTTGAGCGCCGCTTTGCGGTCCGGAAGCTCAAGCAAGTTTGCTGGCACGACATTGAAGTTCGCGGCCATGGGCGTCATCAGCGTCCCGCAAAACCCAGCAAGCATGCCGATGGCGCACACGCGGGCCGGATCGCCGCCGAACTCCCCGATCACGATGGGCAGGCCAACCGCCGCCGTCATCACCGGAAACGCCGCGAACGCGTTGCCCATGATGATGGTGAAAAGCGCCATGCCGATGCAATAGGCCGCCACGGCCAGCGTGCGCGTGTCGAGTGGGATGTACTCGGCGAAAATGCGCCCAACCTGTTCGCCAACGCCAGCCGCCAAAAACACCGCGCCAAGTGCGGCCAGCATTTGCGGCAACAACGCCGCCCAGCCGACCGAATCCATAAGGCGGCGTCCTTCCTGCAAAGGCGCGAGCAATGGCGGTTTGAGCCACAGCATCATCACGCCAACCGCGATCAGCACGCCGAGCACGAGCGACACCAGCGTCTTGTGCTGCTCCTGAATCAGCACCGGTCCCCAATCCGTGTACTGCACCGCCAGTGTCCCGCCGAGCGCGACAGCTGGGATAATGAGCGCGGGCAAGAACAGCAGGTTGCCGCGTTTCTCGGCGCTGGCGCGGCGCTCTTCTGGGGTGGTCGTCGGTGGTTTGCCCTGGCCGAGGCCGATGGCCGCGAGCGCCACCAGGCCAAGCGCAAGCAAGCCGTTGCCGAAATCGCCGAAATAGTGTCCGCCCCAAAAGCTCGCCGCGAGCAGCGCCCAGAAAAGCGCGGTGCGGAGGCGTTTCGGATTGGCGTTGTCTCGCAGCGTCAGTAGCGCCAGTGCGGCGAAGAAGAAGCCGCCGACAATGTAAGCGTGATCCAGCGTGATCATGGCGCGGCCTCTGTCGAAGAGGTTGCCGACAATGTGCGCTTTAAGTGTCGATCCAGTAGCCATAGTCGTGCGCTGTGAATGATAAGCGCAGCGATCGCGGTGGGGATCGCCCAGATAGAGAGTTCAAGCGGCTCTACGATAATGCCGTTGGCTTCGAGAAAGCCCTTGATGAGCAGGATCGAGGCGATGGCGATGAAAATGTCTTCGCCGAAGAAGAGCCCGATATTGTCCGCCGCGGCGGCGTGCGAGCGGATCAGGAAGCGCTGCTTGTCTGGCAACGCGCCGTACTTCGCTTCCGCCGCACCCTCCGCCATCGGCGCCACCAGCGGGCGCACCATCTGGGCGTGGCCGCCGAGCGAGGTGAGTCCCAACGCCGACGTGGCTTGACGGATGACGAAGTAGACCCAGAGCAATCGGCCAACGGTCGCCGCTGTCACGTTGGCGATGCTGATGCGGGCCCGTTCCTGCAAACCAGCGCGCTCCAGCAAGCCGATGGCCGCGAGCAGGATCCATGTGAGGCTAATATAGCGCGCATCGTTGAACGCTTTGCCGAAGCTCGCGAGGGTGTCGCGTGCGGCATTTCCCATGACGACGAGATCGGCCTCGGGCGTCCACGCCGCGGCCAGCCCCGTCGTCAGCGCCGCCGCCATGACGACGAGCAGCGGGTTGGCGCGCACGATGAAGCCGAACACGACGACGGCGATCCCCAGTAGAACTAACACGCTCGCCCCCGCTCAAGCTTTTCCAAATCCGCCGCCGCCTGGCGTTTCGATCACGAACACATCGCCCGGCCCCATCTGCGCTTTGCCGCGCGCCGGTAATTCTTCCGTTCTGCCGCTGTGGCGCTCAATGCGGTTCACGCCGCTCGCGCCTTCGCTACCGCCGTTAAGCCCGTGCGGCTGCGTCGAGCGCCGGTTGGAGAGGATCGCCGCCTGCATCGGTTCGCGAAAACGCACGCGCCGCACCGCGCCATCGCCGCCCTTATGCGCGCCGTTGCCGCCGGAGCCGCGTCGCACGCGGAACTCCTCGACCAAAACAGGAAAGCGCGTCTCCAAGACTTCCGGATCGGTGAGGCGCGAATTGGTCATGTGCGTTTGTACCGCCGAGGCGCCGTCGAAGCTGGGCCCGGCGCCTGCGCCGCCGCAAATGGTTTCGTAATACTGCCGCTTCTCGTCGCCGAAGGTGAAATTGTTCATCGTCCCTTGCGACGCCGCCAGCGCGCCGAGCGCGCCGTAGAGTGCATCGACGACGACCTGGCTCGTCTCGACATTGCCGGCCACCACGGCCGCGCCGCGTTTGGGATTGAGTAGCGACCCTTCCGGCACGATGATCTCAATCGGCTTCAAGCAGCCTTCATTCAATGGGATGTTGTCGTCCACTAAAGTGCGAAACACATAGAGCGTCGCCGCGCGTGTGATGGCGAGCGGGGCGTTGAAATTGCCGCTGTCTTGCGCGCTGGTTCCGGTGAAATCGATCTTCACCGTTCGCGTTGCATGATCTGGTGTGACCGCGACCCGGATGTACGCGCCAATGTCGAGCGGTATCTCGATCTCGCCAGGTGAGAGCGTGTCGATGACGCAACGGATCTGCTCCTCTGCGTTATCCTGAACGTGCCGCATGTAAGCGGCGACGCCCTCGCGCGCATAGTGCTCAACCAGTCGCCTCAATTCATCGCCACCCCGCACCACCGATGCGATTTGCGCACGCAGGTCGGCGATGTTGCGGTCGATATCACGGGCGGGGTGCGGGCCGCTGGCGAAGAGCGCGCGCGCTTCCGCTTCTAACATGGCGCCGCCGCGCACCAGGAGCACGTTTTCGATCAGCACGCCTTCTTCTTCCACGGTCTTCGAATCTGGCGGCATCGAGCCCGGCGTGATGCCGCCAATGTCGGCGTGATGGCCGCGCGCTGCGGTGAAGAATGCGGGTGTGGCGTCGCCATCGAGGATGATCGGCGCGATGACGGTGATGTCGGGCAAATGCGTGCCGCCAGCGTGGGGGGCGTTCAGCATGTAGATGTCGCCGGCTTGCATGCTTGCGCCGCGCTGGCGGATGATTTCGCGCACGCTGTCGCTCATTGAGCCCAGGTGCACCGGGATGTGCGGCGCGTTGGCGACGAGGCCGCCGGTTTCGTCGAACACGGCGCAGGAGAAATCGAGCCGCTCTTTGATGTTGACCGAGGAGGCGGTTGTCTGGAGCGCGAGGCCCATTTCCTCAGCGACGCCCATGAAGCGGTTGTTGAACACTTCAAGCAGAATCGGATCGACCTGGGCGCCGATCGATGTGCGCTCAGCGCGCGGGCGCGACCGTGTGAGCAGCAAGTCTCCCTGCTCGCTCATCCGCGCGCGCCAGTCGGGTGCGACGTAGGTTTTTGCGCCGTCTTCGATGATGAGTGCGGGTCCGGCGACCGTGTCGTCGACATTCATCGCTGTTCGCGCGAACGCCGGCATAGCGTGGTCTGGACCGCCGGCGCCCTCGCCGGCAAAGTCTGCTGAAGCCGCACCACTGCTGGCCGGCGAGGGCGCCGGCGGTCCAGATGCAGTCTCGTTCGACTGCGCCACGGCTTCCGCCGAGAGGGACGCCATCACGATCTTGCGGGTTGGATCGATGAAGCCGAAGCGCCGCTGGTGTTCTGTGACGAACAGCGCGTCTAAATCCTCTGGCTGATCGAGTGAGATAGGCAACGTCGAATCCGCGCCCTCATATTTCATGTGCGCCGTGAGCGTGACCGCGATGTTTTCCGCGCTTTGCGCGCGCAGCGCTTCGTAGGCGCGCTCGACTAGCTCCGTGGCCGTGCCGCCCCAATTCCATGTGCCTTCGATCGTCGCTTCCGCCACGGCGCGTACGTCGGCCAATCCCATGCCCCACGCGCTCAGCACGCCGGCAAGCGGGTGCAACAGGATCGTGTCGATGCCGACGGCATCCGCCACCGCGCACGCGTGCTGACCGCCGGCGCCGCCGAACGCAACCAACGCGTACTCCGCAGGATCGTAGCCGCGCTGGATCGAGATTTTCTTGATCGCTTCAGCCATGCTCAGATTGGCGATGGTGAGAAATCCTTCCGCCGCTTCCTCTGGCATGATGGCGCGACCGCTCTTGCTTTCGATCTCCGCGCAGAGCGCTGCGAATTTTTCGGAGACGATGCTCGGGTCCAAAGCCTGATCCGCATTCGGGCCGAAGATTGCGGGAAAGAATTCCGGCCGCACTCGACCGAGCAGCACGTTGCAGTCGGTGACGGTCAGCGGCCCGCCGCGTCGGTAGCAGGCGGGGCCCGGATCGGCGCCGGCGCTTTGTGGGCCGACGCGCAAGCGCATGCCGTCGAAGAAGCAGATCGAGCCGCCGCCGGCCGCCACCGTGTGCACGTGCAGCATCGGCGCTGAAAGGCGTACGCCTGCGACCATGGTTTCGTGCGTGCGCTCGAAGGCGCCGGCGAAATGCGAGACATCGGTCGAGGTGCCGCCCATGTCGAAGCCGAGCGCGTGCGTGAAGCCGGCGCGCTGCGCCGCCGCCGCCATGCCGACAACGCCGCCGGCTGGGCCCGAGAGCACAGCGTCGCGACCGCGGAACGCGGACGCGCTGGTGAGGCCGCCGTTGGACTGCATGAAGAGGAGGCGCGGATATGGACCGCCGGCGTCCTCGCCGCCCAGCGCCGGAGACGGCCGGCGAGACGCCGGCGGTCCATGAAGGCCGCGTTCGAACGCATCGACGTAAGTTCGCAACACCGGTGAGAGATACGCGTCCGCCACCGTCGTATCCGCGCGCGGCACGAACTTAATCAGGCCGCTGATCTCGGAACTGACGGATATTTGCTCAAAGCCCAAGTCGCGGGCGATGGCGGCGAGCTTCTGCTCGTGCGCAGGATAAGCCCAACCGTGCAGACACGCGATCGCCACAGCGCGGAAACCATCGGCATAAGCCGCCGCCAAAGTCGCGCGCGCGTGCGCTTCGTCCAACGGCGTCAGCACGTCGCCTTCGGCCGTCACCCGCTCGCGCACTTCGATGACGCGCTTGTGCAGCAAGTCGGGCTTCACGATGTGCAGTGCAAAAATGTCCGGCCGTGCTTGCACGCCGATCTCAAGCGCGTCGCCGAAACCTTGCGTCACCACCAGGACGACATCGGCGCCCTTGCGCTCCAATAGCGCGTTGGTCGCCACGGTGGTGCCCATGCGCACTTCGCGCACGGCATTCAGGCCGGCGCCGTGCTCCGCCAGGATCAGCCGGATGGCCTCGCTGGCGGCGTCTTCGTAGCGGCCTGGGTTCACGGAGAGGAGCTTGCGAACGGTTTGCGCGCCATCCGGCCCGCGCGCGACGACGTCGGTAAACGTGCCGCCGCGATCGATCCAAAACTGCCAGCCGTCGCTCATGCGGGGCGGACCATCGCCACAGCGGCACGCCTGCGCAAGCGTTAAGAGATTGAGCGCTTGGCGATGGGGCGGCGGGCAGGCTAGAAGGCGGTCAAAGACTACAAGGAGGCGGCGTTTTGAAGCCGACCGATATTCGCGACCCGGATTACTTCCATAAAGTCGTCGATTGCCAGTGGGCCTGTCCGGCGCATACGCCGGTGCCGGAATACATCCGGCTGATCGCCGATCAGCGTTATGCCGACGCCTACATGGTCAATTGGAAGTCGAATGTGTTTCCCGGCATCCTCGGGCGCACCTGCGATCGCCCTTGCGAGCCTGCCTGCCGGCGCGGGCGCGTGGAGGAGGCGCAACAGGAAAAGCCCGAGCCGGTTGCGATCTGTCGCTTGAAGCGCGTCGCGGCTGACAATAAGGGCGAGATCGAACATTTGCTGCCGCCCAAGGCGGTGAAGAAAAACGGCAAGCGCGTCGCCTGCATTGGCGCGGGGCCCGCGTCGCTCACTGTCGCGCGCGATCTGCTGCCGTTGGGCTACGAGGTCCACATCTTCGACGGGGACTCGAAGGGCGGCGGCATGATCCGCACCCAAATCCCGCGCTTTCGACTGCCGGAAAGCGTGATCGACGAAGAGGTGAACTACATCCTCCGCTACGAGCCGGTGACGCATTTTGGCGAGCGCGTGAACTCGATGAAGGCGTTCCTCGCTCAGGGGTGGGACGCGGTGTTCGTCGGCACTGGTGCGCCGCGCGGACGCGATCTCGATCTGCCGGGTCAGAAGGAAGCCGGCGCCAACGTTCATATCGGCATTGACTGGCTTTCGAACGTCTCGTTCGAACACACGGACAAAATCGGCAAGCGCGTCATCGTGCTTGGCGGCGGCAACACCGCGATGGATTGCTGCCGCACGTCGCGCCGACTTGGCGGCGAGGACGTGAAGGTCATCGTCCGCTCCGGCTTCGATGAGATGAAGGCCAGTCCGTGGGAGAAGGAGGACGCGATGCACGAAGGCATTCCGATCCTCAATTTCCTCTCGCCAAAGGAGTTTACGCACGAGAATGGCAAGCTCACCGGCGTGCTGTTCACCAAAATGCATTGGGTCGAGAAGGACGGAAAGAAAAAGCTCGAACCCACCGGCGAGCCGGATGTGCACTATGAGTGCGACGACGTGCTGATGGCCGTCGGCCAGGAAAACGCCTTCCCCTGGATCGAGCGCGATCTCGGCATGACGTTCGACAAATGGGACATGCCCGTCGTCGATCCGATGACGATGCAGTCTGACATCCCTCATGTGTTTTTCGGCGGCGACGCCGCGTTCGGGCCGAAGAACATCATTTGGGCCGTCGCGCATGGGCATGATGCGGCGGTGTCGATCGATCTGTTCCTGAACAAGCAGGACGTGAAGCAGCGGCCGCCGCCAGGCGTATCGATGATGTCCACCAAAATGGGCATTCACGAATGGGCCTATGACAACGATGTCTCGCTTGATCTTCGATACAAAGTGCCGATGGTCGAACCCGAGGTGGCGCTGCGCAATGTGAAGGTAGAAGTCGAGAAGGGCTTCGATCCGCTGCTCGGCTACAAGGAAGCGCAACGCTGCCTGAATTGCGACGTGCAGACCGTGTTCAAGGCCGATCTCTGCATCGAGTGCGATGCGTGCGTCGATATCTGTCCGATGGACTGCATCACCTTCACCGAGAACGGTGAAGAAGCCGAGCTACGCACGCGGCTCAGCGCGCCCGCGACCAACCTCACGCAAGACATCTACATCCAGGATGGCCTCAAGACGGGCCGTATCATGGCCAAGGATGAGGACGTTTGCCTCCATTGCGGCCTGTGCGCCGAGCGTTGCCCGACTGGCGCGTGGGACATGCAGCAGACGCTCATCGAAATAACTCATGCCGGATGCGCAACGAAAGCGCCACTGAAGCGTCAGCGTGAGCCGGTTGCCGCCGAATAGGGTGAAAACTGCGTTAGGCGCGACGCGTAGCGGAACCAACTGCGCCTAGCTGCGTAGGTCAAAAGTGCGCGACGTGGCCTCAGGGCGACGCCGCTATGGGACGACGCCGCGCGCGTATCGCTCATCCTGAAGGGGATCATCATGATTCGTCGTATCGCCACCGCAGCCGCGGTCAGCTTCGCTCTCGCCTCGATCGCCGCTCCGGCCATGGCTCAAACCGAGTTCCGCACCGCCGAGCCGCAAGCGTTCTCGTCGCAAGAACTCCAACAATATGGCCTTGACGCCGCCACCACCGAACGCGCCATAGATCTGCAGAGCCAGGGTTACGAAATCCGGGTTCTGTCTGATGAAGAAGCCGCCAACTACCAAGCCGGCATCACCGACAATCAGTGGCTGTTGCTCGGCATTCTGGCCGGCGTGATCATCATCGCCATCGCGGTCTGATCCATGGCTCGAGGTCTTGGCCTCGCAAGCTTAATGCTGTCGCTATATGTCGGGGGCTGTGCGGTTAGCCCAAACTCGACGATTGACGAGTTCGCCGAGAGTAGCGGCAGCAATAGCTTTGAGGTGTTCGATCGCAGGGCGTCGCCGTCGGCTCTGGTTTTGGCTGTCGAACACGACCGCCAGACCAGAGGTCCGTCGTGTGGCGCTCATGCACTCGCCAGCATTGTGAATTATTGGCGCGGTCCCGCGACGTTGACCGGTGACGCGCTCTACCAAGATCATCCGCCGGCCGATGGCGCCGGGTATTCCATGACAGAGCTGCTGACGCTCGCACGCGCACAAGGCCTTTTGGCCAGCGCCGTCGCGATGCCGCAGCAAGGCTTGATCCGTGAGCTGGAGGCCGGGCGGCCGGTCTTGGTGCCGGTGCGGCTGCCGTCGATTTATGTTCAGCAGCGCTCATTGCCGGGCGGCGATGTCCCGATTGTCGGCGTTGCACGCAATACGCTGATCTATCGCGCCGCGCGCACCTCCGAAATCGGCAACCTGGCGATGGTGAACCACTACCTGCTGGTCGTCGGCTATGACGAGGAGCGCTTTGTCGTCGTGGAGCCCGTCATGGGCTACCGAACCATCAGCGCAGACAAGCTCGAACGCTATCGCCGCGCCTTTCAGGATGCGGCCATTGTCTTCAGCGCCCCCGGCGGCGCCGCACCCCGTCCCAGCGCCTAGACAATCGACGCTTCATTTGCCGCGCCGTACCCGCTATGAATGGGAACCCGCGCGGGACTGGCCGGCGGGCAACGGGGCGCGCTCCACGTATGTCGAAGCCACTGGTCGCAACCAACGATTTCGTCGTCAAATTCGCCAATGTGAACGGTTCGGGCTCGGCCTCGGCCAACGGCCTTTTCGCGAAAGTTGTCTTGCGCATGGGCGTGCCGGTGGGCGCGCGCAACATCTTCCCGTCGAACATTCAGGGCCTGCCGACCTGGTACGAGGTGCGCATCTCGGAAGAGGGCTGGCTCGGGCGCCGCGGCGGCGTCGATCTCATGGTCGCGATGAATCCGCAGACGTGGGACGCCGACGTGAAGGGAATCGAGCCCGGCGGCTATCTCTTGTACGATTCCTCCAAGCCGCTGCCTGCATCCAAGTTTCGCGACGACGTCACCATCATTGGCGTGCCGCTCACTGAATTGATCGCGGCCGAGTTTGCCGATCCGCGTCAGCGTCAGCTGTTCAAGAACATCTGCTATGTCGGCGTGCTCGCCAATTTGTTGGGGCTTGAGTCCGACACAGTGCAGCAGTTGCTGACCGAAGAGTTCAAAGGCAAGGACAAGTTGATCGCGCCAAACTTCAAGGCCTTTGAGATCGGCCGTAAATTTGCCGAACAGAATTTGGCGCCGATCGGCTTGCGCGTGAAACGCGCCGATAAGGTTGGCGATCGCATCTTCGTCGAAGGCAATGAAGCGGCAGGTCTCGGCGCAGTGTATGGCGGCGCGACCTTCTGCGCCTGGTATCCGATCACGCCTTCGACTTCGCTGGCGGAAGGGTTTGAGAAGCACGCCAGCAAATTGCGCGTCGATGCCGATGGCAAGAAGCGCTACGCCATCGTGCAAGCCGAAGACGAGATCGCCTCGATCGGGATGGTGCTGGGCGCGGGCTGGGCCGGCGCGCGCGCCTTCACCTGCACGTCAGGCCCCGGCATTTCGCTGATGAACGAGTTCATCGGCTTTTCGTACTACGCCGAAGTCCCCGCTGTGATTTTCGACGTGCAGCGCGGCGGCCCTTCGACCGGGATGCCCACGCGCACCCAGCAATCGGACCTCTTGCTCGCCGCCTACGCCTCGCACGGCGACACCAAGCATCCGATGCTCTTTCCGGCGAACCCAACCGAATGTTTCGAGTTCGCAGCCCAGGCTTTCGACCTCGCGGACTTTTTCCAGACCACAATTTTCGTGATGCTCGAGCTTGATGTCGGCATGCAGGAATGGCTGTGCGAGCCATTCAAGTGGGACCCCACGCGCAAGCTCAATCGCGGAAAAGTGCTGAGCTACGATCATTTGGAACAGGGTGTTGCGTTCGGGCGCTACCGTGATGTCGATGGCGATGCAGTGCCGTACCGCACTTATCCTGGCACCCATCCCGATAAAGGCTCCTATTTCACGCGCGGCTCCAGCCACGACAAAGACGCGCGCTACAGCGAACGTGGCGAGGACTACGTCGAAGGCATGCAACGCCTCCTGCGCAAGTGGGAGACGATGAAGAAGCACGTGCCGGCGCCGATCGTCCGTAAAGCGCAGCGCCGCACGCCCGATGGCGTCATCTATATCGGCTCGACTGGCCCGGCGATGAAGGAGGCCCACCACGCGCTCGAAGAGATGGGCGTCCATCTCGATTCGATGCGCATCCGCGGCTTCCCGTTCCAGGACGAGGTTTTCGAGTTTATCCGCGACCACGAGCAAGTGTTCGTGGTCGAGCAGAACCGTGACGGCCAACTGAAATCGCTGCTGGTCAACGAGGGCGGCGTGCATCCCGCGCGTCTCGTCTCCATTCTCCATTATGACGGCACGCCGATCACCGCCCGCTTCATTGTCAGAGCCATCGCCGACAAGCTGAAGGCCGTGCCTGACGCGGCACTTCGGGAAAACGTCCAATGACCTACATCGCCAAACCGTCTCTGCATCATCCGTCGCTGGAAAAGAACGCCCTTGGCTTCACGCGCCGCGACTATGAGGGGCGCATCTCAACGCTTTGTGCTGGCTGCGGGCATGACTCAATAAGTGCTGCGATCATTCAGGCCTGCTTCGAAATCGATCTCGCACCGCATCGGCTCGCGAAATTCTCGGGCATCGGCTGTTCGTCGAAGACGCCGGACTACTTCGTCAGCCCCGCGCACGGCTTCAACGCAGTTCACGGCCGCATGCCGTCCGTGTTGACGGGCGCCAATATCGCTGCGAAGGATCTGATATATCTCGGCGTCAGCGGCGATGGCGACACCGCATCGATCGGCCTCGGCCAGTTCGCGCACGCCGTGCGGCGCGGCGTGAACATGACCTACATCGTCGAAAACAACGGCGTGTACGGCCTCACCAAGGGCCAGTTCTCCGCCACATCCGACAAAGGCTCGAAAGCCAAGAAGGGCGCCGAGAACAAGGATAGCGCCATCGATCTCGTCATGCTGGCGCTGCAACTGGGCGCGACCTATGTCGGCCGCTCGTTCTCGGGCGATAAGCACCAGCTCGTGCCGCTGATCAAAGGCGCGCTCAGCCACAAGGGCACGGCGATCCTCGATGTAATCAGCCCGTGCGTGGCGTTCAACAATCATGTCGGCTCAACCAAGAGCTTCGACTATGTCCGCGCGCACAACGAAGCCGTCAACCGCATGGACGTCATCACCCCGCGCGCGCCGATCGTCGCGGATTATAAGCCCGGCGAGTTGAAAGAAGTCCGCCAGCACGACGGTTCAATCCTGCGCCTGCGCAAGCTGGAAGACGATTACGACTCAACCGATCGCTACGCCGCATTGAGCTATCTCGCGCGCAAGTCAGCGGAAGGCGAGATCGTGACGGGCTTGCTGTTCGTCGATCCGGAAGCCAGCGATCTGCACGACAATCTCAACACTGTCGATTGCGCGCTGAACAAGCTGGAAGACGCAGAACTGGTGCCGCCGGTGAGCGCGCTGGAAAAGATCAATGAAGGGTTTCGCTAACTCATGCGATCGAGTCGCTTGAGGCCAGCGGCGGCTAGATCCCGTACATCTTCGATTGGATCGCTCAGCGCCCGCTGAAACAGCGGACGGGCGAGCGGATCATCCAAGGTCATCAGCTGAGAGGTGGCCCACAATCGAGCACCCGGACGCACCGAGTCGTAGGCTTGCATGCATACTTCAGCGAGCGCGCGCCAGTCGGGGGCGAAAGTCCTCTCGAATTTGTGCCTTAGCCCCCGCATAGTTTCGCCAGGATCGCCATGGCAGGCGCGTTCCAGCAGGAGCGGGACGGCCGCTCGCAGTTTTCGCTCTGCCGCTACGTCGGCGAGCGCGAGATAGCGGTAAGCGTGTTCGCGCCAATAGCGGAGATCGTCCCATATAACGTCGTCTTCGTCGGCAAGCGTGGGGAGCTGTTCGATTTCCGACAATATCTCGCTATCCGTGCGCTCGGCACGCTGGGCCACTAGGTCCTGGATGAATTCGTGTGGTGTCTTCTCGACGGTCATCGTATCACCCAAACCGCTCAACCCTAAACGGCGCAAGATCAAACGCTGGCGCTCTATCCGTCGCCAACGCGCAGATCACCTCGCTCGTAATCGGCGCCTCGGTCAGCCCCAAATGCGCGTGCCCGAATGCGTAGAGCACGTTCGGCGTGCGCTCCAATCGGCCGATCGCCGGCACGAAATCCGGCAGCGATGGCCGCGAGCCGACCCAACATTGTGGGGTCGGCGAAAACTGAACGCCGAGTTCCGCCACACGGTTCTGCAAGCGCCGCCATTTGCGCTCGTCGCCTGGCGCATCGGGTGAGCCGAACTCCACGAAACTCGTGGCGCGCAGGCCGCTGGTGAAGCGTGAGAGCACGACGAAATGTTCATCGAACACAGTCGTAGGTAGATCGCGCGGCCAGTTCGTTTGAGCACTCTGAATGTGATAGCCGCGCTCGCCGATCACTGGCGCGCGCACGCCCAGCATCGCCATTACCCGCCCTGACCAAGCGCCTGCGCTCACCAACACAGCGTCGGCCTCACGCGTTGCACCGGATGCGAGCATCACCCGCGCCGGCGGCCCGGTGCTGACATTCGTCACGCTATCCGTCACGATCTCGCCGCCACGCTCCACGAACGCCGCCAGAATGGCCTCCCGCGCGCCCTGCGGATCGCTCACTTGTCCGCCGCCGGTAAAGCGCACGGCCGCGTGGGGCAGGCGGTTCAGCACGCCGCCATAGCGCTCCAATTCATCAGCGCTCGCTTCGCGATAACTTGATGTGCCCCAGTTGGCCTTCGCAAACGCCGCCAAGCCGCGCTCGGCGCCCTCGGCCGTCATCCACGCGGTGAAGTGGCCGTGCGGCAGAACGAGATCTGGCTTGCCGACGAGATCGGCGATGCGCTGCCAAGCCGGCACCGATTGCTCCAGCAACGCCGACAGCGCTTCGCGCCCGCGCGCAAATCGCGCCGGATCGCACGCCGCCAAGAAGCGCATCGACCAAGGCGTCCACAACGCCACATCGGTCCAGCGAAAATCCAACGGCCCGCCAGCGCCAAAGCTCGAACGCGGCGCGCGCAGCACATTGCCCCACGCCGACCATGGGCTGACCTGCTCCGGCCCCAAGTGCCCCGCATTGCCGTACGAAGCGCCGCGCTTCGGATCGCCCGGATCGATCAGCGCGACCTGCACGCCGGCCGCTTGCAGCCGCAGCGCACACGATGCGCCAACGATGCCGCCGCCAATGATAAGAATGGATTTCATGCGCTTCCCGGATCGTATAGGTTCGCGCTGTTGGCAAGCGAGGTTTCAATGCAGGTCTCATGGGCGGGCGTTTTTCCGGCGGCGACCACGCAATTCGCGCCCGATCTGTCGATCGATCTTGCTGCGACCCAAAGCGTGCAGGACGCGCTGGTGCGCGACGGCGTCCACGGCCTCATCATTATGGGCACGGTCGGCGAGAACAATTCGCTGCTCCCGGAGGAGAAGCGCGATGTCCTGAAAGCCGCAGTGGAAGCGGTGAACGGCCGCGTGCCGGTGATTGCGGGCGTCTCGGAGTTCGACACCAAGCGTGCCATCGCCTTCGCGCGCGACGCGGAGAAGGCTGGCGCCGATGGACTGATGCTTTTGCCCGCCATGGTCTACGTACCGGCGGAGGCGGAGTTGGTCGCGCATTTCCGGGCCGTGTCGGAAGCGACCGGCTTGCCAATCATGCTCTACAATAATCCGCCCGCCTATCGTGTGAGCGTCAGTGTCGAGGCGATGAAGCGGCTGGCGGATCGGCCGAACATCGTATGTCTGAAAGAAAGCGCGCCCGACACGCGCCGCTTCACCGATCTCTATAACGCGCTCGGCGATCGCTTCATTTTGTTCGCTGGCCTCGATGATGTGGCGCTCGAAGGCCTGGTGCTCGGTGCGAAAGGGTGGGTGTCCGGCCTCACCAATGCGTTTCCGAGAGAGTCACTGGCGCTTTACGAGGCCACCATCGCCGGCGATCTCGAAACGGCGCGCGCGATCTATCGCTGGTTCATGCCGTTGCTGCATTTGGATGCCGAGCACGACCTCGTGCAATCGATCAAGCTGGCCGAGCAGATCATGGGCCGCGGTAGCGAGCGCGTCCGCCCGCCGCGCTATGTGCTGACCGGCGCGCGCCGCGCTGAAGTCAGCGCCATGGTCGAAGTCGCGGCGGCGACGCGCCCGAAGCTGAAAGCGGCGGCGTGACGCGCCACACCTTCCGTTGCATCGACGGCCACACGGCGGGCAATCCGGTGCGCCTCGTCACCGAAGGCGCGCCGGAGCTGCGCGGCGCGACGATGAGCGAACGGCGCAAAGATTTCATGGCGCGTTACGATTGGATACGCACCGGTCTTTGTTTCGAGCCGCGCGGCCATGACATGATGAGCGGCGGCTTCCTCTATCCGCCGACGAGCGCTGAAGCCGATGTCGGCATTCTCTTCATAGAAACAAGCGGCTGCCTGCCTATGTGCGGTCACGGCACGATCGGCATTGTCACGTTCGGCTTGGAGAACGGCCTGATCGAGCCGCGAACGCCGGGCCGCTTCGTCGCTGACGTGCCCGCCGGCGCCATCGCGATCGAGTACGCGCAAGAGGGCGAGCGCGTTCGTAGCGTCCGCATTCGCAACGTGCCGAGCTATCTCGCTGCTGAGGCTGTGCGCATCGACGTACCCGGCTTCGGCCCGCTCACGCTCGACATCGCCTATGGCGGCAATTTCTACGCCATCATCGAACCCCAAGGCGCCTATCGCGGTCTCGATGAACTCGGCGCCGCCGCCATCCTCCAGTTTTCATCGATCATCCGGCAACTCGTGCGTGAAAAGCTTGAGCCGGTGCATCCGCTGAACGATACTATTCGCGGCGTCAGCCACGTGCTTTGGGCCGATGCGCCAAAGACCGATGGCGCACATGGCCGCAACGCTGTCTTTTACGGCGACAAAGCCATTGATCGCAGCCCCTGCGGCACCGGCACGTCGGCGCGCCTCGCACACCTCCATGCCAAAGGCCGCCTCAAAGTGGGCGATACATTCGTTCACGAGAGCTACATCCTCTCGCGTTTCATCGGCCGCATCGAAGCGGAGACGGAGATTGGCGGCGTGAAGGCGATCATCCCCTCGATCGAAGGCAGCGCCTACGCCACAGGCCGAAACGAAATCTGGATCGATGACGACGAGCCGTTCCCGCACGGCTTCCAAGTCGCGTGAGCTATTTTAGCAATTCCAACATCGCCATCGCCGCGGCCGGGTTGCGTTCCTTGGCGCCGCTGATGAAGTATAAGAACACGTCGCCGGATTTCTCCCAGTCACGCGCGGTCTTGGCCCATTTCTTCAGCTCAGGTTTCGGGTAGCCGGTTGGCTCATCGCTTTTTGTGAGTTCAAGGCGCGCATAGGCGAAGTCTGCCGTTGGCTCCATTATCAGCGGATGCTTCTCGCTTTCGACCGTCACCACCGCAACGTTGCGCTCGCGCGCGAGTTTCAAGAACGCCTCATCCGTGAAGCTAGCGTGCCGAACTTCGAGCGCGTGACGAAGCTTCAGCTTGCCGAGCTTGGCGGGCAGCATGTCGAAATACGCCGTTATCTCATCGAGATCGAACTTTTTGTACGGCGCCATCTGCCAGAAGATTGGGCCAAGTTTCGAACCCAACTTGCCGACGCCAGAATTGAAGAACCATTCGATCGATTGCGCCGCTTCGCGCAAGTCCTTGCGCTGCACTGCCGCGCGCGGCGCTTTCACGGAGAACTTAAAATCGTCCGGCGTCGATTTCGCCCATTTCTGAAACGATGTCGCGCTTTGCGTGCGATAGAAGGTGGCGTTGATCTCGATCGCCGTCACTTTGCTTGACGCATACTCAAGCTGCTTCGCCGCCGCGAGCTTAGGTGGGTAGAAAGTCTCTTCCCACGGCTCGTAGCTCCAGCCGCCTACGCCCACGCGGATTGTCATCTCATTCGCCCGTAAAGTTCGGCGTGCGCTTCTCGGTGAAGGCGTCCACCGCCTCCTTGTGGTCGCGCGTCTCGTGCGCCAGCGCTTGGAACGCCGCCGAGAGCTCCAGTACGTCGCTCAAGCGCCCATGCTGCGCTTCGCGCAACAGACGCTTCGCCAAGCGCACCGTGCGTGGCGGGTTCACGGCCACACGTTCCGCCAGCTTTCGCGCTTCCGCCATCAGTTGATCATCCGGCACGACACGCGACACCAATCCGATCCGCGCCGCTTCGTCCGCGTCGATCGTGTCGCCGGTCAACACCATTTCCGCCGCGCGCGTCGCGCCGATGGCGTTGGTCAAAATCCAGGCGCCGCCGTCGCCCGGAATGATGCCGACTTTGACGAAGCTCGATGCCATTTTTGCTGAGGCGCCGGCAAGGCGCATGTCGCAGAGAATGCCGATGTCGAGCCCAAGCCCAATGGCGTGTCCGTTGATCGCCGCGATGGTCGCGACCTCGACCTCGGCCAGTGCTTTGATCACGGAATGAACGCCGCGGCGATAATTGGCGCGCGTGCCGTCGGGTGTGGCGCGCGGGCCGATGCCGGAGCGTTCGCGGATCGCTTTGAGATCGCCGCCGGCGCAGAACGATTTGCCGGCGCCGGTGAGGATCACGGCGTTGATCTCTTCGTCGTCGTTCGCCTTCCACAACGCGCCGGCGAGATCATCGCAATCGTCCTGCGTTGCGATGGCGTTGCGGCTTTCGGGGCGGTTCAGGGTGACGGCTGCGACGCGACCGGACTTTTCATAGGTGACGAACGTCATGAGCTCTCCGTTGTTACGCGGGCTTACCTAATTTGCGCCTGCGCGACAATGCTAGTCGGCGGCCGCGCTGCCCTGAACGTATGCGATGAGATCCTCGGCTTGCACCGGTTCTGGCCCATGGCGGCGCACCTCCACTCGCCCCGTGCCATCGCTTGACGCGGTTACGACGATCTCCGTCTCGGCATCCGCCTGGAACGTGTAGCGCGCGCCGTCTGCACTCACCGTTTCCGCGCCGTCGCGGGCTTCGAGCGAGAAGGTGGAGGTGCGGCCATTTTCGGACACGTCGATGGCTTGCGCTTCGGCGGCGCTGGCGAAGTCGTAGGAGTGGTAGAGCAGATCGCCGTCGGCATCTTCGCTGACGACGATTGCGCGTCTTCCTGTGAATCCCATCAGCCGCGTGCGCGGCATCCAGCGGCAGCTTAAGTCGCGCTCGCCGATGCGCACGGAGGAGTAAACCGGCGTATAGGCGCTCGCCGGATTTTCCAGCATGCCCGAATTGATCTGCCGCACGTGGCCGACTTCGGCGCCATTCTGTATCAGGGCGCGATAAACACTGCCCGCCGCGCCGTCGCCAGCGCCTAATGTGTAGCTTGTGCGCTGCTGAATCGCCCCGCTTGGCTTTTCGTATTGGGCGACTTCGGTAACGCCGTTCCGTTCAGCGCTGAACACGAGCAGCACCGGGGCGTTGAGCGCATCGCAGATGAACCACGGTGACGCCACGACTTGCGCAGGTGGCGCGGGCAAAGGCGGCGGCGCTTCCGGTTGGCCGCAAGCTGTCAGTGCGAAAGCGAGAAGGGCGATTGAGCGGCGCATCATTGTCTCCTGTCGGAGCTGTAGCACCGGGATTACCGCGCGTCTTGGACCACCGGCGCCTCGCCAACTGACGTCGGTGCATGCCGGCGAGGGCGCCGGCGGTCCAGATTAGTCCAGCCCCAACTTCGCGCGCGTCGCCTTCGTGATCGTCACCGCGCATTGCACGTAATCCGCCCATGGATCGGGCTCGGCTAGCCGCGCGCGCATATCTTTCAGTTTGAAGATCGACGCGGAGGGTATTGTCTTTAACTCCTGCCACGTAACCGGCACCGCGACCGTTGCTGTCGCGCGAGCACGTGGCGAGTAGGGCGCGATTGCGGTCGCGCCGCGGCCGTTGCGCAGATAGTCGACGAAGATACGGCCCTTGCGCTTGGCTTTCGACATATTGGCGACGAAGCGCTTGGGATCGAGCCTCTCTACTTGTTCCGCCAGCGCGCCGGAGAAGCCCTTGGCCTCCTCCCATGTGTGCTTGCGCTTCAGGTTGAGCACGATGTGGATGCCCTTGCCGCCTGTGATCATGGCGAAAGAGGGGAGATCGGCGCTGTCTAGCAGCGCTTTTATGTCGAACGCCGCGCGCTTCACGATCTCGAAGTCGAGGCCTTCGTCAGGATCGAGATCGAACACCATGCGGTCGGGCTTTTCGACGTCATCGTTGTGCGCGCCCCAGAGATGAAACTCCAGCGCGCTGATCTGTGCGCATGAGACAAGCCCCAACGCGTTCGGCACTGTGAGATAACCTTCGGCTTTGCTGTCGCTTTCGGTGATTGGAATGGTCTTGATCTCTTTCGGCATGCCGGCCATGGCGTGCTTTTGGAAGAAGGTCTGCTTGCCGACGCCATCGGGGGCGCGCACCAAACTGAGCGGACGGTTATACACGTGTACGCCCATGCGCTCGGACGCCATGTCGAGATAGGCCGCAAGCTCTGCTTTCGTCACGCCCGCATCGGGGAAAAGCACCTTGTCCGGGTGCGTGAGCCGCACGCGCGTCTTCATCGCCGGCGCCGCTTGCTCGGCGCTCACGTCTTTGGCGGCTTTATCGCCGCGCAGGCCGAGGAACACGGCGTGCCGCACCGCGCCTTCACTGGTGAACTCCGCGAACCGCACTTGCGCCACCAGCTTCGGCTCAACCCATTTCGCGCCCTTTGCCGCCTCGCGCGGCACAGTCAGTGCCGGCTTGGCGCGTGTGAGCTTCGTTAGCTTCTCGGAGAGCGAAGCCAAGGTCTTATCGTTGAAGCCTGTTCCGACGTTGCCGCGATATTGGAGTTTCCCGTCCACCTTGTCGGCCAACATCAGCGACGCGAACGCGCGGCCCTTGAGCGAGGGCTGATAGCCGATGATCACGAACTCCTGTTCGTTCACGAGTTTGATCTTTAGCCAACTGTTCGAACGCCCGCTTTGATAGGTGGAGGCCGCCTTTTTTGAGATAACGCCTTCGAGCCCTTGCTCGCGGAACGCCTCCAACACATCGGGCCCGTTGCCCTCGAAATGGGGGCTGAGGCGGACAGGCGCTTTGGCTTTCGCGAGCAGCTTCTCGAGCCGGGCTTTGCGCTCGCTGAGCGGCGTCTTGCGCAAGTCCTTGGCGCCATCCGCCAACAGATCGAACACGAAGTATGAGACGCCCTTGGCGACGCCGTTTTCGAGTGACGCTTGAAGTGCAGAGAAATCAGTCTTGCCGCTGGCTTGTGCGACCGCCGCTTCGCCGTCGAGCAGTACATCTTTCAGACTGAGCGCGGCGAGCGCATCGGCGATCGGCTGAAATTTGCCGGTCCAGTCTAGGCCAGTGCGCGTGAACACCTTGACGCTGTCGCCGCTGACGGCGGCTTGAATGCGGTAGCCGTCATACTTGATCTCGTGAATCCAGTTGTCGCCTGGCGGCGCTTTCTCCACCCGCGTCGCCAGCATCGGCTCGACGAACGCCCATTTTGGCGGCTTCGCCGCTTTCGGGGCACGTTCGCCGCCTTTGCTCCATACACGCGCGCCGCCGGAACGCACGTCTTCGATCGTGCGACCCGAGACGATGCTGGTCACGCTGCGCGCAACCGGGTCTTCTTTTCCCGCGAATGCGTCCTTGGATTTGAACAAGAGCCAAGGATTGCCGCGCTCGCCTTCGCGCGGCTTGATCTTGACCATGTGAAACTCGCCCTTGAGCCGCTCGCCAGCCAACACGAATTTCAGTTCGCCCTTGGCCATTCCTTCGTCAGGATCAAGCAGCCACTTCACTTTGCCGGTGTCCCAGATGATCACCGAGCCGGCGCCGTATTCGCCCTTCGGGATCACGCCTTCGAACGATCCGTATTCGATCGGATGGTTCTCGGTGCGCACGGCGAGGCGCTTTACGCTCGGATCGAGCGAGGGGCCTTGCGGCACAGCCCAGCTCATCAGCACGCCGTCATGCTCAAGGCGGAAGTCGTAGTGCAGGCGCGTCGCGGCGTGCTTTTGCACGACGAACATGCCGCCGGCGTCTTTCAGCGTGCCGCCGGCAGGCTCTGTGGTTTTCTTGAAGTCGCGCTTGCGATTGTACTCGGCTAGATCGCCGACCGTGTCCGCCTTGGCCGCGCTCTTCTTCGTCCCGCTTTTGGCGGGCTTTTTCATTTCTTCGCGCGTTTAGCGGCGGCCTTCGCGGGCGCCTTGGCGCGCGGCGCGGCCTTGGTCTTTTCAGCTGCGGCACGGCGTTTCGGCGCCGGCTTTGCGTCGTCCTCGTCGTCGGTGACCTTGGGTGATTTCTTCGCCAGCGACTTCTTCAGCGCATCGACCAGCGACACGACATTGTCGCCATAATCGCGCGACGGCTCTTCTTGGTCGTCGAGCACCAGCTCGCCGTGGCGCTCGATCTTCTTTTTGACCAGCCGCTCCAGCGCTATGGCGTATTCGTCCTCGAACTTGGCCGGGTCGAACTTGGCTTTCTTGCGATTGATCAGCTCTTCGGCGAGGTCGATCAGATCGGCGTCGAGTTTGCCGCTAGGGATTTCATCGAAGAAGCTTTTCGCCGCACGCACTTCCTCGCCGTAGTGCACAGTCTCGACAACGAGGCCGCCTTCGTACGGCTTCACCGCGGCAATGTAGGAGCGGCCACGCATGGTGATCTGGCCGAGGCCAACCGTTTTCGTCTTCTTCAGCGCTTCGCAGACGACGCGGTACGGCTCATCGGCCATCTTGCCATCGGGCAGGGCGTAGTAGGGTTTGTCGAAATAGATCGGGTCGATCGTGTCGGCCGGCGCGAACTGCACCATGTCGAGGGTCTTCTTCGAGTCGACCTTCAGCGCCTCGAACTCCTCGTCCGAGAACAGAACGTAGCGGCCCTTCTGGTACTCGTAGCCCTTGACGATCTCGTCTTTATCGACCGCGCCCACGCCAGGCGCGACTTTCTCGTACCTGATCCGCTGCTTCGACGGCTCATGGATCTGGTTGAACGAAATCTTCTCCTTGGAATCCAAGGCCGAATAGAGCTTTACCGGCAGCGCCACGAGGGCGAGCCGGATTTGCCCTGTCCATATGGGACGAGCTGGAGGCGCCATAGCTTTTCAAACACCCAAGAAGACCCGACGTTCCGTAACCGTAACATCAGAGTGCAGCCCCAGCAACGCGCGTGGTTACCAGTTAACCCTCTTTGCCGGCGCCAATTTCACTCGCGGCTTGATTGGTCTAAGACCGGTCGAACGCGTGAACGGCCCGGAGAGGCCGACCGTATAGGAAGCTCATGACTCAATCGCACAGCCTTGATTTCGCTCTCGGCGAAACTGCGGACGCCATCCGCGAAACCACCGCCCGTTACGCCGCCGACCGCATCGCGCCCATGGCCGCTGAGATCGATGCGACCAACAAATTTCCGCGCGAACTTTGGCCTGAGATGGGGGCGCTTGGCCTGCACGGCATTACGGTGGCTGAGGAAGATGGCGGCTTGGGCCTCGGCTATCTCGAACACGTCGTCGCGATGGAGGAGGTGAGCCGGGCCTCGGCTTCCGTCGGTCTCTCTTACGGCGCGCACTCGAACCTCTGCATCAACCAGCTCCGTCGCTGGGCGACGCCTGAGCAGAAGCAAAAATATCTGCCGAAGCTGATCAGCGGCGAGCACATCGGCTCGCTCGCGATGAGCGAAGCGGGCGCGGGCTCCGATGTCGTCGGCATGAAATTGCGCGCGGAGAAGAAGGGCGATCGCTACGTGCTCAACGGCACGAAGTTCTGGATCACCAACGCGCCGGAAGCCAACACGCTCGTCGTCTACGCCAAGACCGAACCCGGCGCCGGCTCCGGCGGCATTACGGCCTTCATCATCGAGCGCAGCATGAAGGGTTTCTCCACGTCCCAGAAGCTCGACAAAATGGGCATGCGCGGCTCGGACACCGGCGAACTGGTGTTCGAAGACTGCGAAGTGCCGGAAGAGAACGTCATGGGCGGCCTCAATCGCGGCGTTGCGGTGCTGATGAGCGGGCTCGACTACGAGCGCGCCGTGCTCGCGGCCGGGCCTCTCGGCATCATGCAGGCCTGCCTCGATGTCGTGCTGCCCTACGTGCGCGAACGCAAACAGTTCGGCAAGCCGATCGGCTCGTTCCAGCTCATCCAAGCCAAGGTCGCCGACATGGTCGTGGCGCTCTCCGCAGCGCGCGCTTACGTTTACGCCGTCGCGCGCGCCTGCGACGCGGGCAAAACCACGCGCCACGACGCAGCCGGCGCCATCATGTTCGCCTCCGAAAGCGCCGTGCGCGTCTCGCTCGAAGCCATCCAAGCCCTCGGCGGCGCAGGCTACACCAAGGACTTCCCAGTTGAGCGCTTCCTCCGCGACGCTAAGCTGTACGACATCGGCGCTGGCACCAACGAAGTGCGGCGGTTTTTGATTGGGCGCGAAATTATCGGTGGCGGTTGATTGTTTTTCTCCGTCATCCTGGACACGCCAACGGCGTGGCCGAGATCCAGGGGCAACCAGCACGTCGTTGGCTCCTGGATCCCGGGCTCGCTCCGCTCGCCCAGGATGACGGCTTGGTGTAGCTGCGTGTGATGAAACTCAAATCCAACATCGATCCCAACTCCGAAGTCTTCGCCAAGAACGCGGCTCACCACCGCGCGCTCGCGCAGCAGCTGCGCGAGCGCGCGGCGCAGATCGCGCTTGGCGGGCCGGAAGAATCCCGCGCCCGCCACACCAAGCGCAACAAGCTGCTGCCGCGCGAGCGGGTTGAGCGCTTGCTCGATCCCGGCGCGCCGTTTCTCGAGATCGGCGCGCTCGCCGCTTACGATCTCTACAACGGCGAAGCGCCGGCAGCCGGCGTGATCACCGGCGTTGGCCGCGTCTCAGGCCGCGAAGTGATGATCGTCGCCAACGACGCCACGGTGAAGGGCGGCGCGTATTTTCCGATGACGGTGAAGAAGCACCTGCGCGCGCAAGAGATCGCGATGCAGAACAAGCTGCCGTGCGTCTATCTCGTCGATAGCGGCGGCGCGAACCTGCCGCACCAGGCCGAAGTCTTCCCGGACCGCGACCATTTCGGCCGCATTTTCTACAATCAAGCGCGGATGTCGGGCGAAGGCATCGCGCAAATCGCCTGCGTCATGGGCTCATGCACCGCCGGCGGCGCCTATGTGCCAGCGATGAGCGATGAAACCGTCATCGTTCGCAACCAAGGCACTATCTTCCTCGGCGGGCCGCCTTTGGTGAAAGCCGCAACGGGCGAAGTGATCAGCGCCGAAGATCTCGGCGGCGGCGACATGCACGCGCGCCGCTCCGGCGTTGTCGATCATCTCGCCGAAGACGATGCGCACGCGCTGCACCTCGTCCGCCGCATCGTGGCGAACTTGAACACCGTGAAAACTGTCGGCCTCGATCTTCGCGAGCCAGTCCCGCCCGCTTACGACGCCGAAAGCATTTACGGCGTCATCCCCGATGATATGCGCACGCCTTACGACGTCCGCGAAGTCATCGCCCGCATCGTGGACGGCAGCGAGCTTGACGAATTCCGCCCGCTCTACGGCCCGACGCTCGTCACCGGCTTCGCGCGCATCTGGGGCTTCCCCGTCGCGATCCTTGCCAATAACGGCATCCTGTTTAGCGAAAGCGCGCAAAAGGGCGCGCATTTCATCGAGCTCGCCTGCAAGCGCGGCATTCCGCTGCTGTTCCTGCAAAACATTTCCGGTTTCATGGTCGGCGGCAAATACGAAGCCGGCGGTATCGCCAAGGATGGCGCGAAGATGGTGACGGCCGTCGCCTCCGCCGAAGTGCCGAAATTCACCGTGCTGATCGGCGGCTCGTTCGGCGCCGGCAATTACGGCATGTGCGGTCGCGCTTATTCTCCGCGCTTTCTCTTCACTTGGCCGAACTCACGCATTTCCGTCATGGGCGGCGAACAAGCCGCGTCCGTGCTTGCGCAAGTGAAGCGCGACGGGCTTGAAGCGAAAGGCGAGCGCTGGGCGAAAGCCGACGAAGAAAAATTCAAAGACCCAATCCGCGCACGCTACGAAGAAGAAGGCAGCCCGTATCACGCCACAGCGCGCCTCTGGGACGACGGCATCATCGACCCCGCACAAACGCGCGACGTGTTGGGCTTGGCGATTAGCGCGAGCTTGAATGCGCCAATCTCGGAAACGCGCTTCGGCGTGTTCAGGATGTGAGGGACGAATGCGAACGCTGTTGGCGGGCCTTGTATTCGTATTGGTATTCGGCGCTGTCGCGTCGCCGTTCGTTTTTTATCAAATGGCCGAGCGGAGCGGCGATGTCGCTCGCTTGTCGGGGTTGGCAACAGGCATCTTCGCAGCCGTGTCCGGGACAGTAGGTTGGATCGCGGCCAGAATGGCGTTTCGCACCATATCCGACACGAACATTCCTGAGATCCCCGGATCATCTATGCCGCGGCCACCTGCGAATCCGAGAAAGCGCGCTATCCAGATCCTCTTTGTTGGCCTTACGGTCGCATTTCTGTCGTTCGGTCTTCAACACTATCCGATTTATCGCGACCTTCCCCTCAGCTGGAGAGCTCTGAACGACATTCGGAATTTCTTTCATGATGGTTGGGGAATCTACGCAGGCGGGCTCTTGGCACTTTGGGGTGCGTACCGCCTAGTCAGAGAGCCGAAGTAGTTGATGCTTAAATCCGTCCTCATCGCAAACCGTGGCGAGATCGCCCGCCGCGTCATTCGCACCGCGAAGCGCCTCGGCGTGCGCACTGTCGCGGTTTATTCCGACGCTGACGCCAAAGCGCTGCACGTCCGCGAAGCGGATGAGGCCGTGCACATCGGCGCGAGCCCCGCGAAGGAGAGCTATCTGCGCGGCGAGAAGATCATCGCGGCGGCGAAGCAAACCGGCGCCGAGGCGATCCATCCGGGCTACGGCTTTCTCTCCGAGAACGCCGACTTCGCGCAGGCTGTCATCGATGCTGGTCTGATCTGGATCGGCCCGAAGCCGGACTCGATCCGCGCCATGGGCCTCAAGGACGCCGCCAAGAAACTCATGGCCGAAGCCGGCGTGCCGACGACGCCCGGCTATCTCGGCGAAGATCAAAGCGAAGAGCGCTTGCAGAAGGAAGCCGACGCGATCGGCTATCCGGTGCTGATCAAAGCCGTCGCCGGCGGCGGCGGCAAAGGCATGCGCAAGGTCGAGAAGAAGGGTGACTTCAAAGCCGCGTTGCAATCGGCCAAGCGCGAAGCGGCCTCGTCGTTCGGCGACGATCGCGTGCTGTTAGAGACGTACGTGCAGCGCCCGCGCCATATCGAGGTGCAGGTGTTTGGCGATACGCACGGCAATGTCGTGCATTTGTTCGAGCGCGATTGCTCGCTGCAGCGCCGCCACCAGAAGGTGATCGAAGAAGCGCCCGCGCCGGGCATGGACGAGGCCACGCGCAAAGCCGTCACCGACGCGGCCGTGCTCGCTGCGTGCGCCGTGAACTATGTCGGCGCCGGCACCATCGAGTTCATCGCCGACGCCAGCGAAGGCCTCCGCGCGGATCGTATCTGGTTCATGGAAATGAACACGCGTCTCCAAGTCGAGCACCCAGTGACGGAAGAGATCACCGGGCAGGATTTGGTGGAGTGGCAACTCCGCGTCGCCAGCGGCGAAAAGCTGCCGCTGAAGCAGGAAGAGCTGCGCATCAACGGCTGGGCAATGGAGGCGCGGCTGTACGCGGAAGATCCGAACAGCGGTTTCTTGCCATCCATCGGAGCCCTGGATCACTTCGGATTCCCGGACGATCGATCGTTTGGCAACCCGGAGGCAATCAGAGTCGATGCCGCAGTAACGCAGCATTCGGAAGTCACGCCGTTCTACGACCCCATGATCTCGAAATTGATTGCTCACGCTGACACTCGCGCGACCGCAATCGAGAAACTGCGTCGAGCTTGCGAGGAAGTGGCGATTTGGCCGGTGAAAACCAATGCTGGTTTCTTGGCGCGCTGTCTCGCTGATGGGGCGTTCAGAAAGGGCGACGTTGACACCGGTCTGATTGCCGGTCGCGGCGACGATTTGGCGAAAAAGCCACCGCCGTCTGCTGAGGCCGCTCTCGCGGCCGCCAATGAATTGGAGGCGACGGCGAAGTACCCAACAAAGGTTCGCGATACGCCGCCGAGCACGCGTGACTCGCCTTGGGTGAGGATTAAGGATTTCCGTCTTAACGCGGAATCCGTTCGCAAGGTGCGCCTCCGGTTTGAGGATCAGTCGCTTGTCGTCTCAACGCGAAGAGTTTCCTCGAATGCGTATGCGGCAACATACGGCGACAAGATCGTCGCCTTCGAACGTGGTGAGACGTATGCCTTTATGGCCGACACCGGCGAGCGCGACGCAAACGAAGCCACCGCAGGCGATGGCGCGATCCTTTCGCCGATGCCGGGCAAGATCGTCTCCGTCGCTGCGAAAGCCGGCGCGAAGCTGAAGAAGGGCGATGCCATCCTCGTGCTTGAGGCCATGAAGATGGAGCACACGCTCACCGCGCCATTCGACGGCAAGCTCACGGAGCTCAATGCGAATGCAGGTGCGCAGGTGAGTGAAGGCGTGGTGTTGGCGAAGTTGGAGAAAGAGTAAGTCTGGACCGCCGGCGCCCTCGCCGGCCCGGCGCAACTGCTACCGACAAACGCCAGCGTTTGCTCGATCTGGCGAATGCCGGCGAGGGCGCCGGCGGTCCAGATCAGCTCATCGCAAACTGCGCTTCTTCTTTTTCCGGATGGCGCACGGTGTCGCCGAAGCTTTCGTTGACGCCGACGACGGCCGCTGGCGGGACGTTGGCGTTGCTGGGCACGTTGGCGCCGGGGCCGATCTTCGCGCCTGCGCCGATGAAAGCGTAAGAGCCGATCCGCACCGGCCGCACCAGTACGCTTGAGCCTGCGCCATCGACCTTCTTGCGTACGTGCGCGGCGAGTTCGACTTCGCGCGAGAACACGACGCGATTGCCGATATCCATCAGGTTGCGGTCGAGCACGTCCATGCGCACTGGCCACTCGACGCCGTAACCAATGCGCGAGCCCCACATGCGCAGCCACATTGAATAGAAGCCGGGAAATATCCGCAGCAGCGATTCCAGAAATGGCAGAGCGTCATAGACCGCCTGGATGTGGTGCGCGGCCAGCCAAGGGCAGAAGGCGCGCCCGTCAATGCAAGCAACGCCATGCTTCAGCGGGGCCCAGCGAAACATCACGCGTTGCACCAAGGGCGGCAGGAAATAGATCACGAAAATGAAGAGCGCGGCGGTCCAGATCGAGGGCCATTCCGCGAATACACCCAGCGCGCCGAGCGAGGTCACGAACATGACCAGTGGAAAGTACGCGAAGACCCGATCCCACCCCGTCATCGACCCGCACTCTTAAGCGGCGTCGACGCGGACCGCGCCCGCGATCAGCGCGTAGAGCTCATCGGCCCCGCGCGCCGAACGCAACTTATCGCGAATGTCTGCGCGGCGGAAATAGCGTGACACGCGCGCCAGCGCCTTTAGATGATCGGCGCCGCGATCGACCGGTGCGAGCAGCAAAAACACAAGGTCGCAAGCGCGGCCATCGAGCGCGTCGAAGTTTTGCGGAATATCGAGCCGCGCGAACACGCCGATCGGACGGCTGACGCCGGCCACGGCCGCGTGTGGGATGGCGACTCCCTCGCCGACGCCAGTGCCGGCGAGGCGCTCGCGCATCAGCACTGCATCGAACGCGACGCGGGCGTTGACGCCCGCGACGGGCGCGATCGTCTCCGCCATCGTCATCAGCGCTTGCCGGCGCGAGACTGCCGCCAATCGGGGCAAAATCGCTTCTGGCGCGATCAGATCGCCTAAGTCGTGCATCGCCACCCTGTCTTCGCGTCTCGCCGCTGCAGAAGCGGCGCCAACGTTTGCAGAAACCTTAAGTTCCGTTCGCTTTCCGCGCCCGCTCCGGATCGATCCAGCCCACATTCCCGTCGGCCCGCCGATACACGACATTCAATCCGCCATTGGCGGCGTTTCTGAACATCAAGGCCGGCGTGTCCGAAAGGTCGAGTTGCATAACCGCCATCGAAACGGTCATGGTGCGTACGGCGACGGTCGTCTCCGCGATCACAAGCGGCGGATCCTCCGCCGGGGCCGGCGCATCTTCGCCAGCATCACTCTCTTCCTGTAATGGCGCGAGCACATACGATGATGCGTCCTCGGCGGGAAGGGGAGATTTGTTGTCGGCGTGGTGATTCCGCAGCCGCCGTTTATAGCGCCTGACGCGCTTTTCCAGCTTCTCTAAAGCGTCACCAAAGGCGCTGTGCGCATCGCCGCCATGGCCGCCGGCTTGAAGTGAGATGCCAGATGGAAGGTGGACGAGGCAATCGACCGCCATGCCGACGCCGCCGCCATTCTTGCTCACCGTTACGACAGCGTCTGTCGCGCGTTCGAAATATTTGCTGACGCTGGTTTCGAGTTCAGTTTCGATGCGAGTTCTAAGCGCTTCGCCGACATCCATCTGCCGGCCGGCGACCTGTACGCGCATGAAGACCTCCTTGTTTGCCGCGAGCCTTGCGGGGAGCCTTCGAGACCGGATCCCGCCCCCCTGGGACAGTCCCGATGCCAAGTGCTAAAGGTAGGCCTCGGGGCTTGTCGGGTCAACGCGCTGAAGGCGCAAAGGGCGCCAGGATTGGGCGGTTCGCCGCATCCGCGAGCAACGCCCTTTTAGTCTGCCCCACAATGGCCCATTTGTGCGCTTGCGAGGGGAAGATGAGCGCTGAGAATAAGGGAATAGCCGCGGCGCCGGCGCGCGCAAACGCGTGGCTCGATCTCACCGCCATTGTGTTCTGCACCTTGGCGTGGGGCACCACGTGGTTTGCGATAACGCTTCAGCTTGGCGTCGTCGATCCCGTTATCTCGATTACGTACCGCTTCGCACTCGCTGCGGCTTTATTGTTTGCGTGGTGTGCGTTGCGCGGCGAGTCGCTGCGGATGACGCGCGCACAACATCTCGCCGCGTTCGGCGTTGGCGTGTTCACGTTCGCGATTGATTACGCCTTGGTCTATTGGGCCGAGGAGCGGGTAACTTCGGCGGTTGTCGCCGTCGTCTTCGCGGCGATGGCGTTCGTCAATTTGATCGGCTTTCGTCTCGCGTTCGGGCAACGCGCGCCGGCGCTTGCGTGGGCCGCCGCGAGCTTGGGCATCGCTGGCGTTGCGCTTCTCTCCTGGGAAGAACTCGCCGCCGCCAATTTCGACGCGCGCGCGATGACCGGTATTGGCCTGACACTGATTGGCGTTTGCGCCGCTGTCGTTGGGAATATTTATGCGCGCCGTGGCGAGATTGCAGGCGCTCCTATTGCCGCGTCCACGGGTTGGGCGATGGCGTATGGGGCAGGGACGCTGGCGGCGTTCGCGCTCGTTACCGGCCGCGCATGGACGTTCGAGCCGACTTGGAGCTACGTGCTCTCGCTCGTCCACCTGTCGCTGATCGGCTCTGTGATCGCGTTTCTCTTGTACTACGGCCTGGCGCGTCGGCGCGGCTACGCCACGGCCTCCTATATCTCGGCCCTCGCGCCGCCCGTGGCGATGACCGTCTCGGCTTTGTTCGAGGATAAAGTCTGGGGTCTTTTCGCGCTTGGCGGCGTGGTGCTTGTGATCGCCGGGCAGTTCTTGCTGCTGCGCGCCAAGCGCGCCTAGGGCAGCGCGCGGATCGCCGCTTCCGCGCCGGGCAGCAGCGGCGCGAAGGCTGGGTTGGTGCTCAGCCGCGCGTTGATGAAAATGGTCGAGACGAACGCCGTGGTGTTGTGGCGTCGCGCCAGGCCGGCGTCGGAGAGATACCAGTCGCTCCATGACGCTTCATCGCCCGCAAGCGATGTGAACCATGCTGTCCACTCCGCTTCCGTGAACACGTTTCTCTGCGCCATGTAGAGGATCGGCCGCGCCAGCCGCTCGCTCTCGCCATTGACGTAGTAATGTGCGCTGGGCGCCATCTGTGCCGCAATGGCTGTGCGAATGCGCTCTAGTTGGCTGCGATCCACGTTGGTGTTCAGCACCAGCTGCAACATCAAATCGCTCGCGTGCGCCACGGCGTGGCGATAGCCTTCGCCTGCTGTGAAGCCCCGATAATCGTCAATGCCGGAGAGATAGGCCACAGACGCATCCACGAGCTGCGCCCGTTGTTCAGCGCTCATCCACGGCGCCACGCGATCGGTGCGCGCCACTTCCGCCAGCACGAGCGCCGCGAACGGGCGTTGGAAGCCTTGCGGATCAGGCGCTGTGAGCCGCGCCTGCAAATCGGTATTGAGCCAAGCCAGCGTCTCGCCGCTCAGTTGGCTGTTGCGCATGTACGCCTGCAAGGCTTCATACGCGACGCCGTCGCGCAAGGTCGGGTCCGTGCTGCCGAGACATTCGACCAGCGAGCGCGCAAACGCGTTGCGCGCCGCGTCGTCCGGGATCGCCCATTGGTTTGCTTTCAGCGCATCCAGCGCCGCGCGGTCGTAGCCGGCGGGCGGGCAAGCCGGGACCTGTGTGGCCTCCGCCGGCGCGGTGGCGCAGGCGGCGAGGAAGAGGGCGGCGGCGAGATATCTCATTGGGGCAGATCAGCGTGCGCTGCGACGAAAGGCAAAGCCCATGCGACGAACGTCAGTCGTCTGCCCTAGAACCCAGCCGCCAGCTTGCGCTTGCGCTCTACGCTGCTCGGTATCCGCAGGCTCTCGCGATATTTCGCGACTGTGCGGCGGGCGATGTCGATGCCTTTTTCGCGGAGGATTTCGACGATCCTATCGTCGCTTAGGATTTCGTGTTCGGCTTCGCGGTCGATCAGGCCTTTGATCTCGTAGCGCACGGCTTCGGCGGAATGGCTTTCGCCGCCGTCGGAGGCGTTGATCGAGGCGGTGAAGAAGTATTTCAGCTCGAACACGCCGCGCGCGCAGGAGAGATATTTGTTCGAGGTGACGCGGCTGACCGTGCTCTCATGCATCTCAATCGCGGCGGCCACGGTTTTCAAGTTTAGCGGCCGCAAGTGCGCGACGCCTTTATCGAAGAAGCCATCCTGTTGCCGCACGATCTCGCGCGCGACTTTCAGGATCGTCTTGGCGCGCTGGTCCAAGCTCTTCACCAGCCATGACGCATTCGCCGCGCATTCGGTGAGAAATTGCTTGTCTTCTTCGCGCTTGGCTGTCTTCGACACAGTCGCGTAGTAGCGCTGGTTCATCAGCACGCGCGGCATGGTGTCGGAGTTAAGTTCCACCAACCACGTGCCGTCCGGCGCTTGTTTGATGTAAACGTCAGGCGCGACCGATTGCACATGGCCGCCGCCAAATCCGGCGCCTGGCTTCGGGGTCAACGCGCGAACCTCGGCGACCATTTCCAGCAGATCTTCGCGATCGACATCGCAAATGTGCTGCAAGCGCTCGAAATGGCCTTTCGCGAGTAGATCGAGATTGCCAATCAGCTTTTCCATCGCCGGATCGAAGCGGTCGCGATCTTTCAATTGCAGAGCCAGGCATTCGGCGACATCGCGCGCCATGACGCCGACAGGCTCAAAGCCTTGCATGATGGTGAGCACGCGCTCGACGCGGGGATAGGGCGCGCCGATGCGGCCCGCGATCTCCAACAGATCGGCGCGCATGTAGCCCCAATCGTCCACCGCATCGATCAAGGCCGCACCGATCATACGATCGACTGCGTCGAGGCCGGCTTCGGTCAATTGTGCATCGAGATGCTCGGCGAGCGTAACATCGTTCGCCAGCGTCTCTTCAATGCCGGGCATATCGTCGAAGCTTTTGCCTGACGAGGCTTTCGACCAATCGGTGAGGGGCGCCGCACCCGCTTCGGCCAGTTCGTTAGCGCTGAGATCCGGCGCCATGTCGGCGACGCTGACATCGAGCGCGGCTTCCGCCGGCGCCATGCCGCTATCGAACTCAAGCGCTTGCGCGTCGCCACTATCGCTGGCGGCTTTCGTCGCCTCGGCCGAACCTTCCTCGCGCTCCAGCAATGGATTGCGTTCGAGCTCGCCTTCGACGAATTCCTGAAGCTCGACGTTGGAAAGCTGCAGAAGTTTGATCGCCTGCTGCAATTGCGGCGTCATCACCAGGGCCTGGCCCTGGCGCATCTCCAGACGGGGGGTCATCGCCATCGCGGGCCCTCGGTCTAGTGGTAATCTTTGCCGAGATACCTTTCGCGCACGACCGCCGAAGCCATCACCTCTGAAGGTGTGCCTTCGAACATCACTTCGCCGTCAAACATGATCGATGCACGGTCCACGATCTGCAGCGTTTCGCGCACATTGTGGTCGGTGATCAGAACGCCAAGCCCGCGCTGTTTCAGAAACAGCACAAGCTCGCGGATGTCGTTGATGGCGAGCGGGTCGATGCCTGCGAAAGGCTCGTCGAGCAACATGAAGGACGGACGCGTCGCCAAGGCGCGTGCGATTTCGACCCGACGCCGCTCGCCGCCCGAGAGGGCGGAGGCCGGCGCATCTTTCAGGTGATCGACACGCAGTTCGGCGAGCAGCCCGTCGACGATTTCGCGGCGTTTCGAGCGAGACCGCTCGGAAAGCTCCACGATCGACATGACGTTCTGTTCGACGGTGAGACCACGGAAGATCGACGGCTCTTGTGGGAGATAGCCCACGCCAAGCCGCGCGCGTTGGTACATAGGCAGCGTTGTGACGTCCTGGCCGTCCAACAAGATTTGCCCTTGGTCCACGCGTACGAGCCCCGTAATCATATAGAAGCAGGTGGTTTTCCCTGCTCCGTTGGGGCCCAACAAACCAACGACTTCGCCGCGATTGACGGTGATGGATACGTCCTTCACCACGCGGCGGCCGCGATAGGATTTCCCGATCGAAACCGCGCCTAGACCGCCTTGTGCGGTCTGGGCTTTGGCCGAACGGCTTGCAGCGCCCTCAGGGCTCATATGCACTCGCTGCGGCTAAGATTTCGTAACGATTGGACGATCACTGGGGCTGTTGGCCCGAATTTTGCCCGCCTTCGCTGGGAACGAACACCCCGCGCACGCGTCCGCCGCCTTGTGGACGGATCACGGTGCGGCGGTTGCCGATGTTCAAAACCAGGGTTTCGCCCCGGATCACGTTCTCCTCCGACGCCACCACGACATTGCCTGAGAACGTCACGCTATCTTGCGCGATCTCGTAGACAGCGCGGTTGCCGCGCGCCGATTGCGCCGGGCGCACATAATAGACTTCGCCCTCGGCGATCATGCGCTCGATGTCGCCCGAGCCGAGGCCGCCTTGCTGCTGTCCGGCTGCTGCGGCGGTCGATGCGCTGAAGAACAGCGTGATCCGATCGGCGCGCAAGCGCGCATCGTTTTGGACAATGTCGACATCGCCGACGAGCACGAGACGGCGCTCCGTATCGAAATACTCGAGATTGTCGGCGGAATAGGAGACAGGCCCGCCGCCTTCGCTCAATTGCGCATGCGCCGGTGCTGCGGCGAGAGCCGCCATCAGCAAAGCGCCGGCGGCGATAAAGAAGGCTGTAGGCCTCATTGCGACGGCTCCCCGGTCTGCTCGCTGCGGTCAGGAATCTGGCCGCGGACACCGCCCCGAAGCACCAATGCCCGGTCGCTGTCTCGTAGTTCATAACTTTCGGCCTGGAGCACGCCAAGGGGTCCGGCGCCTGTTACGCCGCCCCGACCTGTCAAAGTGCCAGCTTCCAGGTCGACCATCATGTAGGGGGTGGTGAACCGGTTGCCGCCCCGGTCCGAGAACAGCACTTCGCCGTCGAAAATGACGGTTTTGGCCGCTTCGTCATAAATACCGCGGGGGGCCAGCATGATTGTTCCGGCCTCGGTCCGATAGACTGGGGCGACCAACTCGATCGGCTGACCCTCGCCCGCCGCCCGTTCGGCCGTTTCGGCCGAGAGCTGGTAGGGGCCGCCGCCGTCACTGCGGCCGATGAAGCGTGGGTTGATCATGCGCAGCGGCTCGGCGGCGGCGTACTGGCCGGCATTGAAACCGCCCTCGATGGCGTAAAGCGCCATGAACACGAACACCGCCGCAAACGAGGCGCCGGCGCCCGCTACGAAGAAACGCCGCAGCGCCGCGATGAGGCGCGAGCGACGGCGCGCGCTGCGCAGTGTGGCGGCGCGCTTGGGCTCCCAGTCGAAGTCGGCGAAATGGGCGATTGCAGTCATGTTCCGAGGGCTTGTCGCCCGCCCCGGGGGCGGAAGCAAGGCGAGGCGTCGGTCGGACCCTGGCGCGGATAGCGGCGCGCACTAGATACCCGGTCTCGAAGCCAAAGGATGAATGAGATGCGGGTTTTGACGTTTGCCACGGTTGTTCTTTTCGCCGCTTGCAACGGCGCGCCGAGCAATGGGCAGACCGCAGCACCCGAAGGGCCAATCGAACAGGGGCGGCCCAACGCCGCCTTCCAGCCCGCGTTTGACGGCCAGACACGCGCGCCGGCGCTCAATTCTGGGGTCACGATCGAGACGCAAGAGATCGCTGCTCGCCTCGATCATCCGTGGGGGATCGCCAATTTGCCGGATGGCAATCTGCTCGTCACTGAACGCGCTGGGCGTTTACGCCTGATCACCCCGCAAGGCCAAGTGTCGGATCCGCTCACCGGTTTGCCAGCGGTCGATGCGCGCGGGCAGGGCGGCTTGCTCGATGTCGCCCTCTCGCCGAGCTTCGCGACCGATCGGTTGATCTATTGGTCCTACGCCGAGCCGCGCGGCAACGGCACGAACGCGACCGCCGTCGCGCGCGGCCGGCTCAACGCCAACGCTACCGGCGTTGAAAACGTGCAGCGCATTTTTCAGCAGAACCCGGCCTGGAATTCGCGCGGCCACTTCGGCTCGCGCCTCGTCTTCGATGGCCAGGGCCGTCTCTACATCACGCTCGGCGACCGCCAAGGCGATGACTCGCGCGGTCTAGCGCAGGATCGATCTGTCACCATCGGCAAAGTTGTGCGCATCAACGCCGACGGCACGATCCCGTCCGACAATCCGTTCGTTGGCCATGCCGACGCAGCGCCTGAGGTCTGGTCCTACGGCCACCGCAATGTGCAAGGCGCCGACATCCACCCAGGCACCGGCGCGCTGTGGACGATCGAACACGGACCGCGCGGCGGCGATGAGCTCAACCTCACGCAAGCCGGCCTCAATTACGGTTGGCCGGTTATATCATACGGCATCGAATATCGCGGCGGCGCCGTCACAGGCGGCATCGCTGTGCAAGACGGCATGGAGCAGCCGAACTATTATTGGGATCCGGTCATCGCGCCCGGCGATATGGATTTCTATCGCGGCGAACTCTTCCCGTGGCGCGGCGACATTTTAATCGCCGGGCTGGAGACCGAGGCGCTCATCCGCGTTCGTGTGGATGGCCCGCGCGTGATCGGCGAAGAGCGCTTCAATCTCGGCGTAGGCCGCATCCGCGACCTCGTCGAGGCCGCGGATGGCTCGATTTACGTCGTCACCGACGAAGACAATGGCCGCGTCGTGCGGCTGACGCCGCGGGCCTAGAGGTTACGGCGTAGTCGGTGTCGCGCGCAGCGCAGCGATCCGGGCCGCGAGTTCGGTATCTGTCTGCGCCTGCGCAGCGATGCCGTTATACGCTTCCAGGTCTATGTTGTTGCGTGCGAGCACCGCGCGAATTTGCTCTGCGAGAGCGGTGCGTTGCTCCGGAGTCGCCGTCGCGAGCTGTTGGCTCAGCGGCTGGATTTCGTCGCTCGCGGCGATGAAGGCGCGCAACTGCGGGTCGCTCAGCATGTCGCCGACGCTCGCGGCAGCGATCCGGTTGGAGAGCGTCTGGTCGGTTTGCGCGCGCGTCGCGATATCGTTGTATGTGGTCGCCGTCAGATTGTTCTGCTGCAAGATTTCGCCGATGCGAATTTGGTTTTGCCGCTGCTGTTCGGTGGTCGAGCCGGGGGTCAATTGCGCAATCGCGTTACGCGCCGCGATATAGGACTGGATCTGCGTGTCGCTGTATGTCGCTGTCGTCGGCGTGGAGGTCGGGGCCGGTTGTGCGGTTTGCGCACTCGCGCTTGCGGTGGCCATAGTGTCGCTATTGCTCGCGCACGCGGCCAACGGACCCACGCCGGCGAGAAGCGCCGCTGCCGCCGCCATCGTTGTGAAACGGATCATCATCTACTCCGGGTTCAATGGGCTACCCCCACTTTTGCGTACGCATGCGGTAGCGAACGGTTCCGAAGTTCCTTCAGGTTCCGTTGTCTCAGAGGTGTCGTGCGGCGGCGAGTAGGCGGTCGAGAAGCGCGTCAAGCTCGTGCCGTTCGTGTGCATTCAGTGCGCCGAGCAACTTCTCCTCCGCCGCCAGCGCAATCGGGGCGATACGTGCGTGCACGCTCTCGCCTTGCGTGGTCAGCGAAAGATTTTGTCGCCGCGCATCGTCGGTGTCAGCGCTCGCCCGCAGGCGCTTGGCTGCAACCAGCCGCGCCACCGCGCGCGAGACGGCGACCTTGTCCATCTCCGTTGCTTCGGCGATTTCTTTCGCGGTCAGCCCTGGCCGTCGGCCGAGCACCGCTATGATGCGCCATTCGGGGATGGTGAGGTCGAACGTCTTCGCATAGCGCGCAGCGATTGCGCGTGAGACGCGGTTCGAGAGAATCGAGAGCCGGTAGGGAAGGAAATTTTCCAGAACCAGCAAGTCTGCCGGGCTCGGTTTTCGCTTTGCGCTTGCCATTGGTTGCAGATGAAACTAAATCGGAGGAAATAGCAAGCCGCTGAGGAAACGCTGATGGCCGACCTGTTCGAAAACCCCATTGGCACTGACGGCTTCGAGTTCGTCGAATTCACCTCGCCGGAGCCCGAAAAGCTCGCCCAGTATTTTGAGCAGATCGGCTTCACCGCCGTCTCGAAACACCGTTCCAAGAATGTCGTCCGCTTCAAACAGAACGACATCAATTTCATCCTCAATATGGAGCCGGTCGGCCAGCCTGCCGAGTTTCGTGAAAGGCATGGCTCGTCCGCCAATGCGATGGCCTTCCGCGTGCGCGACGCCAAACATGCGTTCGAGGAAGCGATCAAGCGCGGCGCCAAGCCCGTCGATATGCCGATCGGCCCGATGGAGCTCGACATTCCCTGTATCGAAGGCATCGGCGGCGCGTATATCTATCTGGTCGATCGCTACGGCGCGCAGACCATTTATGATGTGGACTTTGTACCGATCCCCGGCGCCGATGAATCGAAGAACGCCATCGGTCTCATTTATCTCGATCATCTCACGCACAATGTCTTTCGCGGCAATATGAAGACGTGGGCGGACTATTACGAGAAAATCTTCAACTTCCGCGAAATTCGCTACTTCGACATCGAGGGCAAAGTCTCGGGGCTGTTCTCGAAAGCGATGACGAGCCCAGACGGCAAAATCCGCATCCCGCTCAACGAAAGCAAAGGCGATCCTGAGAAAGTTGATCAGATCGAAGAATATCTGCAGCGCTATAAAGGCGAGGGCATCCAGCACTTGGCATTCGGCACGGACAACCTCTACGAGGTGGTCGATCGCCTGCGCGCGCGCGGGGTTGAGCTACAAGACACGATCGAAACCTATTTCGACCTGATCGACAAACGCCTGCCAGGCCATGGCGAGCCTGTCGAAGAATTGCGCAAGCGCCGCATCCTTATCGACGGCGCGCCAAGCGAAGGCCAAGGCTTGCTTCTGCAAATCTTTGGTAAAGACGCGGTCGGCCCTATCTTTTTTGAGTTCATTCAGCGCAAGGGCAATGAGGGCTTTGGCGAAGGCAATTTCAAAGCACTGTTCGAGTCGATCGAACTCGACCAAATTAAGCGCGGCGTGTTGAAGGCGGGATGAGCGTTACCAAAGATTACATGGCACCAAAACCCAGTTCGCTCGTTGATCCTCTGGGACTCTCCGGTCCCTGGGGAACATCTCATGTCAACGTTCGTGATCTACGCGATCGGCTATCTCATTCTTCTCGCCGGCTTGGTTTATGGCGCGGTTCTGCTCGGCGTCCAGACGCAATGGATTGTCGTCGGTGCGCTCGTCATGCTGGGCCTCGGCATCGCGCTGGGCGTCGGCAAGACGCGCACGAAAGACGTCCCCACCGACCACCAACCCTAAGCGCGGCGCGTCCGGCGCGCGCGCAGGAGCGCGCATCATGGCGATAACGTCGGGCATCCATCACGTCGCCTATCGCTGCAAGGACGCCAAGCAAACCGTCGAGTTTTATCGCGACGTGTTCGACATGGATTACACGACAGCGTTCGCTGAGGATCACGTCCCCTCGACGGGCGAGTACGATCCATACATGCACGTCTTCCTCGATGCGGGAAACGGCAACGTGCTCGCCTTCTTCGAATTGCCGAACCAGAAAGGCATGGGCCGAGACGAAAACACGCCAGCCTGGGTTCAACATATCGCCTTCAAGGTTGAGAGCCTAGACGCGTTGATGGCCGCGAAAGCGCGTGCGGAATCCAAGGGCCTCGACGTGCTCGGCCCGACCGATCACGGCATCTTCAAGTCGATCTATTTCTTCGACCCCAACGGCCACCGCCTCGAACTCACCGCCGACACCGGCACCGCCGAGGAATACGCCGAACTTAAGCGCGTCGCCCCCGCCATGCTCGAAGAATGGAGCCGCACCAAAAAGGCGCCGCAACATGCGGCTTGGCTCCACGAGAAAGCGCGCGCCACGCATGCAACGAAGTCGCGGATCGGGGAATAATCGGCATGACGTTGCAGCGCGTCCGCGCTAAGGAGAACGCATGCTCAAACTTTACGATTTCTGGCGCTCATCCGCCGCCTATCGCGTCCGCATCGGGCTCAATCTCAAGGGCGTCGAATACGAGTCCGTTCCGATCAATATTTCGCCCGGCACGGACGAGCAGATGCGTGAGCCGTATCGCTCGAAGAACCCGCAAATGCGCGTGCCGGCGCTGGAGACCGAGCAGGGGATCATCACACAATCGCTCTCGATCCTGGTCTGGCTCGATCAAACTTATCCAGCGCCGCGCCTTATGCCCGCCGATCCGTGGCTCGGCGCGCAAGTGCGCTCGTTCGCCACCACGATCGCGACCGATATCCATCCGCTTAACAACACCAGCGTGCTGACGCGCCTCAAGCTGGAGTTCAGCGCCAGCGAAGAGCATGTCGGCGAATGGTATCGCCACTGGATTAAACTTGGCTTCAACGCGCTCGAACACCAAGTCGCAGATCATTCAGACACCGCCTACATCTTCGGAAATGAGCCAACCCTGGCCGACGTAATGCTCGTGCCACAAATGGCCAATGCTCGCCGCTACAAGACCGATCTCGCACCATTCCCGCGGCTCGTTGCCTGGGATGAAAATGCCCGCAAGCATCCAGCCTTCATCAAGGCTGCGCCGGAAAATCAGAAGGACGCGGTGAAGGCGTGAGCGTCAATGCGCATCTCGCCTATGTCGACGCGCTGCGCCGGCTGAACGCCAGGGCGGTGACGTTCCTAAAGCCTGGCAATGCAAACGCGGGTCAGGGCGTGCGCGCTGCTTATCCGACTCTCGCTTTGCCAGCCGATGTGGAGGCAGTGTGGCGCGCCTTTAACGGTATAGGTCCAACGGGTGAAACGCCGTTAGGCGACATTTGGCTCGACGGCATGTTCTATTTGCTGTCCGAAGCGGAAGCCATTGACGATTATCGTGAGGCGCTGGCGCTGCAGGGCGAACAGGGTTTCAGCGATTATTGGCCGCTCGGATTTTTCCCCGTGGCCACGCCCGGCGATGGTTCGCGCCTGCTGGTCAATTGTATCGCTGGCTCGCCAACGCACGGCGCCGTGTACGAACTCACGCATGGCGTCGGCGTTTGCCGCGTCGCGACCTCCCTGGCGCGCCAGTTCGAGATCACCCTCGTTTGTCTCGAACGCGGCGCAATCCAAGTCACGCCCGGCGGGCAAGTCGAGCCGGATTTCGCTCGCGTAAGCGAGATTGCGCGCGAACTCGATCCCGGGTGTGATGGCACGGACGATACCTTGCCGCCCGCATACGAAAGTAAGGACTGGCTCTGATGAAACTCGCATCGCTTCGCCACGGCCGTGACGGCAAACTCGTCGTCGTCTCAGACGATCTCGCCTGGTATGCCGTCGCCGGCCCGGAAGTGCCGACATTGCAGGCCGCGCTCGACGATTGGAGTCACGCGGAGCCGCGCCTTAAGGCCGTAGCGGAAGGCGTCAATAATGGCACAATTCTGCGTGAGCGCTTCCATGAACGCGAGGCGGCATCGCCGCTGCCGCGCGCGTATCAATGGGCCGATGGATCGGCCTATGTGAACCACGTCGCGCTTGTGCGCCAAGCGCGCGGCGCCAACATGCCGGAGACGTTCTGGACTGATCCGCTCATGTACCAAGGCGGCAGCGACGCCTTCCTCGGCCCGCGCGATCCCATCCCGCTGAAGGACGAAGCCTGGGGTTGCGACTTCGAAGCGGAAGTCGCGGTCATCGTCGACGACTGTGAAGTGGGCATCAGCGCTGATGAAGCGAGAAAGCGCATCCGCCTCGTGATGCTGGTGAACGATGTGAGCCTGCGTAACCTCATTCCGGCCGAGTTGGAGAAGGGCTTCGGCTTTTTCCAATCGAAGCCCGCATCGGCTTTCTCACCCGTCGCGGTCACGCCCGCAGCGCTGGGCGATGCGTGGCGTGACGGAAAATTGCATCTGGCAATGTACGTCACGCTCAATGGCAAACCCTTCGGCGCGGCGAACGCTGGCGAAGACATGACGTTCGACTTTGGCCAGCTCATTGCACACGCCGCGAAGACACGCGAGCTCGCCGCTGGCACGATCATTGGCTCTGGCACCGTTTCCAATCGCGGCGAAGATGGCGGTCCCGGCAAGGCGGTGAGCGAGGGCGGGCGCGGCTATTCGTGCATCGCTGAACAACGCATGATTGAGACGATTCAAGCCGGCAAGCCCGCGACGTCATTCCTCAAGCACGGAGACCGCGTCGAGATCGAAATGCGCGACGCAAAGAATCATTCGATCTTCGGCCGGATCGAACAGGAAGTGATCAAAGCCTAGAACGGAATGCGCACGCCATCCCAGGCAAACGCGTTGCCGCTCTCCGCTGGCGTGAGGCCGTCGATCACGGCGAGTAGACGTTCGGCGCAGAAAGTAGGCGTGAACAGTTTCTCCGCCGCGACGCCGCGCTGGAATGGCTTGGACAGGTCTGTATCCACCGTCCCCGGATGCAGCGCGATGCAAACCGCCTCCTTCCGATGCCGCGCCAGCTCGATTGCGCATGTGCGCACAATCTGGTGCAACGCCGCTTTAGACGCGCGGTAGGAAGCCCAGCCGCCCAGGCGATTGTCCTCGATCGACCCCACGCGCGCCGAGAGTGCGGCGAACACAGTCTTCCGATCGCGCGCTAATGAGGGCAGCATGTGCTTGGCGATCAGAGCCGGCCCCGTCGCGTTGACGGCGAACGCATGCGCAAAGCTATCGGCGTTGAACTCGCGCCAAGTTTTCTCCGGCTGCATGCTGACTTCGTGCAACACGCCGGTCGTCACCAACACGAGATCAAGCGGGCCGCCCTCGCTCATATACGCCGCGGCATCGGCGATCGTGTGCTCGCGAGTAAGGTCGAAATGAAACGGCGTCACCTTAGGTGTCTCGGCGCTCACAGATGATCGAGCGCCAGCATAGATTGCGCCGACGCGCTCGTTCGCTGCGAACAGGTCAAGCAAGGCGGCGCCGATGCCGCCCGACGCACCGAAAAGTGCAACACGCATTGGCGCGTTAAAGCTCGTCAGCGCGCTCACTTAAGCGCGTCCAGAAAGATCCGCGCATCGTGCGCGATCTCGTCGCGGCGTTCTTCGCTCATGCGGTCGAACGTTCTATACATTGGCGCGATCCGTGGGTTGCCGCCAAGTGTCATGCGATTGCGCGCCAGAAAATCCCAATAAAGATAGTTGAACGGGCAGGCCTTGGCGCCGCTCTTTTGCTTCACGTCAAAGGCGCACGAGCCGCAATAGTCGGACATACGATCTATGTAGGCGCCGCTCGCCGCATAAGGTTTTGAAGCAAGTAAGCCGCCATCGGCGAACTGACTCATGCCGATCGTGTTCGGCGCCTCGACCCACTCGTACGCGTCGGCGTAAACCGCCAGATACCATTCATGCACCTGAAACGGATCGACGCCCGCGAGCATGGCGAAGTTGCCGGTGACCATGAGCCGCTGGATGTGGTGAGCGTAAGCTTCGGTTTTGGTTTGGCCGAGAGCGGCGGCCATGCACGCCATGTCGGTTTCGGCTGACCAATAGAACCACGGCAAATCGCGCGCTGCGCCTAGCGCGTTGCGGCGCATGTAGTCTGGCCCTTGAAGCCAATAAATGCCTCGCACGTATTCGCGCCAGCCGAGGATCTGGCGAATGAAACCCTCGACGGCATTGAGCGGCGCGCGGCTGCTCCGATACTCCGCCTCGGCGCGGCGGCAAATGTCGCGCGCGTCGAGCAGGCCGATGTTGAGATACATCGAGATGACGGAATGATAGAGGAACGGCTCGCCGCTCAACATCGCGTCTTGGTAGTCGCCGAAGCGGGGCAGGGCTTCGTGCAGAAAGTGCGTTAGCGCCAGTTCAGCTTGCTCATGCGTGACGCCGAACCAGAACGGCTCGAGATCGCCAAAATGATCGCCGAACCGTTCGCCGACGAGTTCCAACACCGCCATGGTCTCTGCATCCGGCGCAAAACGCGTCGGTGAGGGCATGAAGAGATCAGCTTTGGCTGGCTTTCGATTTTCGACGTCGAAATTCCAACGCCCGCCGGCGGGGGCCTCGCGGTCCATCAGGAGGCCGGTCTCCGTGCGCATCAGCCGATAGAAATACTCCATGCGCAATTGCTTGCGCCCTTGCGCCCATGCGCGGAACGCGGCGTGCGAAGCAATGAAGCGCGTATCCTCGCGCACCTCGACGGGGAGGCCGAAAGCCGCCTCCCAAGTTTCCATCTCTTGCGCGAGTCGATGCTCGCCAGCTTCGGTGACCACCACCTCCGCAGGCTGCAAATCCGCTATGGCTCTTTTGAACTCGCCGCGGATCGAGCCGCTATTGTCAGCGTCGTCCAACGCCACATAGCGCACGGTGACGCCGTCGGCGCGCAGCCGCCTCGCGAACGCGCGCATGGCTGCAAGCACAAAGGCAATCTTCTTCTTGTGATGGCGCACATAGGTCGCCTCCGCCGAGACCTCGGCGAGTAGGACGACATCACGGGCTTTATCGAGATCGCGCAGCGCTGCGATGCGCGGCGTCAACTGGTCTCCCAGAACAAGGCGTAAAGCATGCACCACGCGCCAAGTACGGGCGGCCGTTTCGCTTGGATCGGGGTTCGATCAGGTTTATCATCATCCCATGGTCCAGAACGCCAACGGCAAGCGGCTCGACAAGGCCAATCTGCCGCAGAAGATTTGTGCGTCGTGCCGTCGGCCGTTCAGCTGGCGCAAGAAATGGGCGCGCGATTGGGAAGCTGTAAAGTATTGTTCCGATCGCTGCCGCGACGCTGGCTAGATTTCCATTCGTTGCGCTGCGGTCGCGGTGTCGCCGGTGTTTGGCGTGCCGCGCGGCTCGATCAGCAACACATGCGCTTCGTGTTCGGCGTAGAGAGAGTGCTTCACGCCTCTGGGAACGACGAACACTTCGCGTTCTTTCAGCGTTAAATCGCCGTCGCGCAGGCGAATGATGATCTCGCCTTTCAGCACCTGAAAGAAATCGTCGGTGTCGTCATGTTTGTGCCAAGGGAATTGACCCTTGAGAGGGAATTGACCCTTGAGCTTGACCACAATCAGGTCGTGGCTGTTGAACCCGCCCACCACGCGCGGCTGCCAATGGCCTTCGAACAAGGAGAGCTTTTCGGCGAGGTTGATTTTGGGACATCGACAATCTCAACCCTTACTCGATCCAGTCAATGCGCCGGCGCGATAAAGCTCAATTACCCAAGCGATCTGCTTGGCGCGCCAGCTTCCGCAAAAATAGACGATCGGAAACACCACGGAGCCAACAAACAGTATAACGATGCCGGTCGTGTACTCTTCGAAGAAGGTGCTCAGCGCCCGCGGCGCGGCATCTGAAAGCAGAGCCGCCAATGCGATGGGCACGGAGACGTAGCTCAGAAAAACAGCTCGAAATATATCGCTGGAGCGTTGTTCGTTGACGCGTGCGATTTCGGCAATTGCCGTCAGTGTCTCGGGCGATGCGCCCGCCAGCGCGTCGGCGGCTCGTCCTGCCTGCTTGCTCTCAAGCACCATCATGGTGATGTCAGCGCCGATCATGCGCCAAGCGTTGAGATCGAAGAACATATCAATTGCGAAACGCCATAGCGGAAACTGACGCGCCACCGCGCGCCAGCGAACGCGCACATCGTTGGCGTCGACGCTCATGAGTGCGCAAAAATATCGGTCTCTTCCCAGCCCGCCAGATCGAGTGCTGCGCGCGAGGGAAGGAAATCGAAACAGGCTTGCGCAATCTCGACGCGGCCTTCACGCGCCAGCATGATGTCGAGCTTGTCTTTCAGCTGGTGCAGATAAAGTACATCCGATGCCGCGTATGCCAGTTGCGCATCGCTCAGTTCGGCGGCGCCCCAATCGCTCGATTGTTGCTCCTTGGAAATGTCACGTCCGAGCACTTCCTTGGTGAGGTCCTTCAGACCATGCCGGTCCGTATAGGTCCGCACCAGTTTCGAGGCGACCTTGGTGCAATAGATTGGCGACGTGACCACCGATAGATCCCGCATGAACATCGCCAGATCGAAGCGTGCAAAATGGAAGAGCTTCAGCACGCTCTGATCGGAGAGCACGCGCTTTAGGTTCGGTGCATCGTAGCTTGAGCGATCGAGCTGCACGAGATGGATTTCGGATTTGCCATCGGAAAGCTGCACCAGGCAGAGCGGGTCGCGCACCAGCGACAGTCCCATTGTCTCGCTATCGACCGCGACGTGGCCGTCGAACGTCACGTCGTCGGGCAGATCGCCGCTATGCAAGTGGACGACCATGTTGCGCCCATCGGCGGTGAGGGAGAGTTTGCGTGTCATGGGGCGCGGGCTTAGTCCAATTTGTGCGGGCAGGCCAGAGGCGCTCAGCGCCCCGTTCTGAGCCGCACGCCCAGCCGCAGCGCATGCGGCGGACCGAGGCTCTCGATTCCGCCCGCAGTTTCCGCCGTTTCGACCTCGGCATCGAGCGCATTGTCGAGCGCGGCATAGATGGAGATCGTGTCCGTCAGCGCTTGCTCAATGCGGAGATCGAGCACCGCCGCTGCCTCCAGGACGCGGCTGTTCAGATCATCCTCGAAGCGATCGCTTTCATAGCGCAGGTCGGCGGAGAGGGTGGTGGCCTGCGTCGCGCTCCAAACCAAGCCTGCGGTCGCGCCCCATTCCGCGGCTTGCGCCGGCCGCAGGCCATCGAGCGATCCGCCATCGAAATGCGCATCGGTGTAGCTCAGCGCCGCGCGCCACGAGAGCGCTGCGCTGAGCGCGCCTTGCACCTCGGCTTCGACGCCTGTCGCCTCGATCACACCCGCATTCTGCCGCTGCCGATAGGCGCCGCCCGCCGGCACGAACACCCCCGGCGGAAACGTACCGGGGCCGGCGCCGAGCGTGACATTGACGATCGCATCGTTCAGCCGCGCCGCGAATACGCCGACACTCCACGACCAGGCGCGATAGTCGCCGCCTATGGCGCCATCGACGCCGAGCAAACGCTCCGGCTCGAGCAGCGCATTCGCTTCAGTAACGTCATTGCCGACACGGAAGGGGCGATGCAGTTCATTCAATGTCGGTGGCCGGAACCCCGCATAGGCCGCGCCGCGTAGAAAATAGTCGCCAAAGCCGCGCCGCACGCCGAAGCGTGCTGTCGGCGCAATCGTCTCCGTATCCTCGGGCAGGAACACCAATGTCGGCGCGCCCGTCGCCAGCAAGCGCTCGATGCGTTCGCCATCTTCTGCGCGGGTTACATCAACGCGAACGCCTCCCGAGACCAGCCATTCGCCGAATGTGCGCCAGCTCTCGGCGTACACACCTGCCGTGAGCGTACGTCCGCCAGCGATGCGTGAGCGCGTGAAGGCGCCACCCATAAACGAGAACAGTTCGCGCGTCTCGCCGTCGGCCGCGCGCAGATCGGCGCCGATCTCCAATCCGCCCGCGCCATCGCTCCAGCGCAGCGCTGCATTGCCGCCCCAGCCAAGCGCGGGCGTTTCGTACTGCACGCCGGCCGGTGTCGTCGCGCTGCGATCCGGCGCTGTCGAGACGGAGGAATTGTATAAATCCGATTGCAGCGCCCAGGCCTGCAGGCGCCATGCAAACGGCCCGGCCGGATCGGCCAATGTAAAGCTCAAGCTCGATCCCTCGGAGCGGGACTCCGCGTCAACCAATCCCGCGCTGCGCCACTCCGAATAGGCGCCTAGCCGTGCCGCAAACACCAGATCGTCTCCGCGCCATTCCAGCCGCGTCACGCCCGCAAACGAATCCGACGCCAGCGCCACATCCGCCGCGCCGCGCCCTTCGCGCACTGCGACCCAGCCATCGCTCTGCTGCGCTGATGCGCCCAGCATCCACGAAAATGCGCCGCTGGTCGCTTCGCCAACGCCTGCCAACCGGCCATAGCCAAGCTCGCCGCCCTCGGCTGTCAGCATAGCGCCTTGCCCACGCCGTTCCCGCAAACGCACCGCGCCCGTCAGTGCGCCGGCGCCATAAGGTCCCGCGCCCGCACCGCGTACGATGTCGGCGCCTTCAATCGTCTCAGATGGAAGTGCGCCCCAGATCACCCAGCCGCCGAACGGGTCGTTCATGGGCTGGCCGTCGAGCGTCACCAAAGCGCGCCCGGCGCCCGACGGCGCAATCGCGCGGAGTGACAGTCCCTGTATGGTTGGATTGGCTGCGGCGCTGTCGTTACGGCGGAACAACGCGACACCGGGCACGAGGCGCAGCGCTTCATCCAGCCGCACGGCATCCTCGATCGCCTGCGCATCGACGCCAACGCGCGCATAAACATCCTCACCCGCTGCTTCGGGCAGGCGCGGGGCGGTTACAACGATGTCTTCAGTGGCTGTGGCGTCCATATCTCAAGACTGTAACTCATGCCCGCTCCAAACACCCGTCATCTCGTAGGATCGCGTGACGAACGTGATCCCCCTCATTTCCCGCCTGGTTTGAAAATTCACCACGATTTGCGCCTTACGCACGCCGTCGCGGCGTGTTGGATTGCCGCTTGCATGCGGCATCGATACCAACAATGGCTTGGTGAGGGTGCGTGAAATGTCAGAGCTTGGAGCAGTCCGCGTGCGCGACGTTCGGCTTCCGCTCGCTGTCGATCTGGACGGCACGCTGATCCGTGGCGATCTCTTCGTGGAGGCGATGCTGCGTTACGTGGCGTCGCGGCCGCTGCGCATCTTTACCTTGTTGGGTTGGCTGATGCGGGGGCGCGCGTTCGCCAAGGCGCAATTGGCGCAAGCCGCGCCCTGCGATCCCGGCTTGTTGCCGTACGAGCCCGCGTTCCTGGAATGGCTAGCCGCTGAGCGCGCCACCGGGCGAACGATCGTGCTCGCCACCGCGTCCAACCAGCGCGACGCCGAGCGTGTGGCCGCTCATGTCGGCCTGTTCGACCGCGTCTTCGCCTCGGACGAAACCGTCAATCTCAAATCCCGCCGCAAGGCCGAGGCGCTGCAGGCGGCGTTCCCGGACGGGTTCGTCTATGCCGGCAATGAGAGCGCCGATTTGAAAGTTTGGCGCGCCGCCAAAGCGGCGGTGGTGGTCAATGCAAGCGCGGGTCTGGCGCGCCGCGCCGGGCGTGAGTTCGAGGTTGAACACACGGTGCCGCCGCAGGGCGGGATGGTGAAAGCGCTGATCAAAGCGATCCGGCCGCAACAATGGGCCAAGAACGTTCTCGTCTTCGTGCCGATGCTGGTGGGGCAGGGCTGGTTCGACCAATCCGCTTGGATCAACGGACTGATCGCCTTCTTCGCCATGAGTTTCGCGGCGTCCAGCATTTACCTGATCAATGATGCAAGCGACATCGACGCCGACCGCCGCCACCATCGTAAACGCACGCGGCCGTTCGCGAGCGGCGCGTTGTCGCCAATGGTGGGCTTGCCGATCTCTGCGCTGCTTGCGGTTGGCGGTCTCGTGCTCGGCGCTTTGGTCGGCGCGCTTTGGCTCGTCGCGGCCTACATCGTTGCAAATGCATTCTACACATTCTGGCTGAAGACCAAGCAGATCGCCGACGTCTTCACGCTTGCCGGCCTCTACATTATTCGTGTTGTGCTCGGCGGCGTGGCGACTGGTTTTCTGGCGTCGTCTTGGCTGCTTGCCTTCTGCGGCTTCTTTTTCTTCAGCTTGGCGCTTTGCAAGCGCGTGACTGAGGTGGATACGGCGGCGGCGGGCGGCGGCGTGGGTTTGAGCCGGCGCGGCTATCGCGCCACCGATGGCTCCATTTTGAAGATGATGGGTGTGGCATCGGGCTTTCTCTCATGCCTCGTGCTTGCGCTCTACATCCAGAGCGACATCGCCACCGCTTCACACTATCGCTGGCCGCTGCTGCTGTGGCTGCTGCCGGCGAGCGTGATGTATTGGTTCTGCCGCGTCTGGTTGTTGACTGAGCGCGGCAAGGTGCATGATGACCCGCTGGTCTGGGCGTTCCGCGACCGCGTGTCGTGGATCCTCGGCGCCATTGCAGCTGCCGGCCTTGCGGGCGCAGTGTTGCTGGAGCCGCTGGCGATCGCGCAGTGAGTTAGCGCCAGATCGCTGGCAGCGTCAGCGACAACGCCGGGATGAAGGTCACCAGCAAGAGCACCGTGATCGCGGCCAGATAGAACGGCCAGATCGACTTCATGGCCTCCGCTACGGTGATCCGACCGATCGCCGAGCCGACGAACAACACTGATCCAACAGGGGGAGTGATGAGCCCTATGCCGGCGGCCAGCACCAGGATCACGCCGAAATGCAGCGGCGCGACTTCGTAGGCGCGCGCGACCGGCAAGAAGATCGGCGTGCAGATGATGATCATCGGGGCGAGATCCATGAACGTGCCGAGCACAAGCAGCACGCCCAGGATCATCAGCAGCACCAGCACCTTCTCGTCGGTGACGGCTTGCAGCGCCTCAACCGCCATGGCCGGGATTTCGAGATAGGCCATAAGCCAACCGAATGCGCCGGCAGCGCCGATCACGAACAGCACTGCGCCCGAAGAGCGCGCCGCGTGCGCGACGGCCCCGAAGAACGCGTTCATCCCCATGCCGCGATAGACCAGGAACGTCACAGCAAGCGCATAGAGCACCGCAACGGAGGCGCTCTCCACTGCCGTGAAAATGCCGGCGCGAATGCCGCCGAAGATCACGAAGATGAGCAGTAGGCCAGGGATAGCCGCGATCAGGCGGACGCCGATCGCGCCAAATCCCGGGAAAGGTTCGGTCGGATACTTCCGCGCGCGCGCCAGAAAATAGGCCGCGAGCATGATTGAAACCGCAAGCAGCAGAGCGGGAACGATGCCAGCCGCGAACAAGTCAGCAATCGAAACGCCGCCGCCCGCGATGGCGGAATAGAGAATGAGATTGTGCGAAGGCGGCAGAAGCAGCGCCACCAATGCCGCCGAGACCGTAACATCGACCGCGTAATCTTTGGAGAAGCCGCGCTTTTCCATTTGCGGGATCATGGTCGAGCCGATGGCGGAGACGTCGGCCAACGCAGAACCCGATACGCCGCCGAACAAAGTCGATGCTACAACGCTGACTTGGCCCAAACCGCCGCGCAAATGGCCGACGAGCGACGAGGCAAGCGAGATCAGCCGCTCCGATATGCCGCCGCGCAGCATCAATTCGCCGGCGAAGATGAAGAGCGGAATCGCCAGTAGCGAGACTTTGTTGAAGCCTGAGCCGACTTGCTGAACCACCACGATCGGCGGAATACCGAGATAGACGAGCGTCGCAACAGTCGCGGCTGCAATCGCAAACGCCACCGGCACGCCGAGGATGAGAAGCAGCGCGAAAGCGCCGAAGAGAACGGCGATTTCCATCAGGCGTGCTCCTCAGCCGGATAGTCGCCCGCGATCAGACGCTCGATGGAAAAGATCGCGATCAGTGCGCCGCCGGCGCAGAGCCCGACATAGGAAATCCCTTCAGGCAAAGGCGCGCCAGCCATGGGCACATTCCAGCTGTCGACCATGAGCAGGCCGCCATACCAGGCGAGGGCCGCGCCGAAGACGAGCGCAATCAGGCGCGCCAAGAGTTTCAAAAAGGCGCGGATCGGCGGCGGCGACATCTCCACCAAAGTTGGAAAGTTGAAATGGCTTTCACGGCGTACAGCTACCGCCGCGCCAAAGAGGGCGGCCACACTCATCAGCGTGAGCGCCACTGGTTCCGTCCAGCCCGGTGAATCGTTCAGCGCGTAGCGGCCGATCACCTGCCAGGCCAAAACCAGCACGAGTACGCACAGGCACGCGCCGGCGATGATAATTGTGAGCCTAGCAAGCGCGCCGAAAGCGGCGCCCAAAGCGCTGGTCCGAGCCATGTCCTCCCCACGTTCTTTCATGTCGCCATTCGGCGATCGTTATGCGTGCGCGTCGATGCGCCGGATGGTGTTCGCTATGCTTTCGTTGGCGAGCCAGCGGCGCTTCATCGGCTCGACGGCGCGGCGAAAAGCGTCCTTGTCGGCTTCGTTGTAATTCACGCCCGCGTCGAGCACAGTCTGGCGCGCAGCAGCCTGCTTCGTATCCCAGAGCCCCCGCATGATGGCGACGGATTCTGTCGCCTTGGCGCGGAAGAGATCTTGATCGGCGCGTGAGAGCGCATCGTAGCGTGCTTTCGACATCAGCAGCGCTTCCGGCGCGCAGCAATGGTCGGTCTGCGACCAGTAGCGCGCCACTTCGTATTGCCGTGTCGATTGGAAGGTTGCCCAATTGTTTTCGGCAGCATCGATCAGATGCGTCTGCAGGCCGGTGAACACTTCGCCGAATGGGATCGGCGTCGAGTTTGCGCCCATGGCGTCTAGCATTTCCATGAAGATGTCGGCGCGCGGCACGCGCACTTTGAGGCCGCGCATCTCGTCCGGTGTGTGGATAGGCCGTCGCGCATTGTAGATCGAGCGCATGCCGGAATCGTAAAAAGCGAGTCCGATGAGCCCACGCCGTTCGAACGCCGCTAGGATTTCGCGGCCGATCGCGCCGTCGCAGACGCTGCGCATGTGCGCTTCATCTCGGAAGACGTAAGGCAGCGCTAACGGTTGTGTTGCCGGGAACATGTTGTTGACGGCGCCGAGATAGACGCGGGCGATATCGAGCACTTGAAAGCGTGCGAGATTGACGGTGTCAGTTTCGGAGCCGAGCTGGCCGGAGGGGTAAAGTCGGAAATTGATCCGCCCGCTGGTTTCTCGCGAAATCTCGTTCCCCATCCAGCGCACGGCTTCGACGGTGGGATAATCGCTCGGATGCACATCCACCGCGGTGATCGCCGTGCCGGCGCTGTGCTGCTGCGCGAACGCTGCGCCAGCGCCGGCAAGAGCAAGCCCGCCCGTCGCCGCCAACGCCCGCCGCGAAATCATGAAAAGCCTCGCCCGCTCGCCGCCGCTTTCACGGCGTTGCAGAGGATATCGCCGGCGCCGTTGAAGCTCACGCGCGAATGTTGACCAATGCGGATGTCGTGCACGCCAGTGACGGCCCCTGTGGAGACCAATTGCCCGGCGCGCAGCGGCTTGCCGCGCTCGGCGAGGTGGCGAACCAGAAAGAGGAGAGCGTCGAGCGGCCCGTCCGGCGCATCACTTGCGCCGCCAGCGCCGACGGACTTGTCTTCGATGAAGGTTTCGCAGGTCACGCCTTGCGCCAGCTTCGCGCGCCAGTTGGGCACTTCCGGCCCCAGGATCAGGCCGTGGTTGTTGCCGAAATCGGCGACGACGACGGTGGCGCCGAGATCGTTGATGGTGGCGAGCGGGCTGCCGGCGGTTTCCACGCCGACATACATCGTCTCGATCAGCGCAGCGGCTTCATCGGCGGTCCAATCGAGCTTGTCCGCCGGTGCGTCTTTGCCGATGCGAAAAACATACTCAGCCTCGACCGCAGCGAAGCCGCGCTCGAACACCGGGAAATTCACCGCCGCGCCGTTGGCAACCCAGACCTCGCTTGAAAAGATCGGGCCGGCGAGGCGATCGGCGCCAAGGCTTGCAACCTGCGGAGGTTGCACGCGCCCGATTTTCCAGCCAGCGATCTCGTCAGGCCAAAGCGCGATCGCTTCGTCCTGGATTTTGTAGCTGGTGGCGAGGTCGCCGGGTTGTTCGCCTGGGAAGCCATCGAGGGGCCGCGCCTCTTGGCGGGCGGCCACGAATGCGTCGGCAATGGCACGCGTAGAGCTAGTTACGCCAGACACCTCTGCCTCCCCGCCAGCTTTGCGCCAGTCTGATCGATGCCCTAACAGACACCGGTGTCATTGGCAATCCAGCGCCGCTGCACAGGCGTGTCAGGGCGCCCACAGCACTTCGATCGGGGGCATGCCGGGCTTGAAGAGTGCGGCCACGGGCGCGTCGCCGTGGTTCAAAGCCTGCTCCAGCCGCGCAAGCTTTTCAGCGCCGGTGATGACCAGTAACAGGGCTTTCGCACGCGACAGCGCGGTCCGCGTCAGCGTGAGCCGCTCGGCGCGGCCCTGAGCGTTCGCTGCATGGACTGCGATCACCGCCCGCGTGGCGTTGGGGTCAAGCGCTGCGTCCGCCGCGCCGGGAAACCAGGACGCGGTGTGGCCGTCCGCGCCCATGCCCATCAGCGCGATGTCAAACCGCAGGTTTTCATACAGCACATCGGCATAGTCGGCGGCGCGCTCGACGGTTTCAGCCTCGAAGAACATCGGCTTGAATTGCGCGCCTTTCGCAAACGCTGGCGCCAGCGCGGTCGTGATCATGCTTTCGTTGGAGGCCGGGTCTGACGGGGGCACGAAGCGCTCGTCGACAAGAGCCAACGTAATCTTGGGCCAGTCCAGCGGCAAAGCCGCCAGCGCGCGGTAGGCCGGTTCTGGCGTGCCGCCGCCGGAGAGCGCCGCAGAGGCTGTGCCACGCAGGGAGAGCGCTTTATTGAATGCGTCGCCGATGCGCTGCGCTGTCGCCTGCATGAGCGCCTCACGCGTTGCGAACTCGGTGATGTGAACCATCAGCCCTTGTCGGCCAGCAGCGATTTCAATGTCTCTGCCGCCTTCGCGCCGTGCTGCTCATGGGCCAAAGCATAAGCCGCAAATGCCTGCAAATAGCCGATTTTGTCGCCGCAATCGTAGGTGCGGCCCTCGTATTCATAAGCGTGGAATGTCTGCGTTTGCATCAGCCGCGCCATCGAGTCGGTCAGCTGGATCTCGTTGCCAGCGCCGGGGCCCTGGCTTTCGAGCAGCGCAAAAATCTCTGGTTGTAAAATGTAGCGGCCGCTGATGAAGAGGTTCGACGGCGCGTCCTCGCGCTTGGGCTTTTCGACCATGCCCTTCATCTTGATCAGCCGGCCGTCGCGGCTCTCGGGGGTGATGACGCCGTAGCGCTCCGGCGTATCGGTCGGCTCCACCGCGATCAGATTGCCGCCAACGCGATTGTAGGCGTCCACCATCTGCTTCAGGCAGCCTGGCCGCGCCATCATCAGCATGTCCGGCAGCATCACCGCGAACGGCTCGTCGCCGACAATATCGCGCGCGCACCAAACCGCGTGTCCGAGCCCGAGCGCTGCTTGCTGGCGCACGAAGCTCATCGAGCCCGCGGCGCGGATCGGGCTTCGCACCTCGTTAAGCTGGGTGTCTTTTTTCTTCGCTTCGAGTGTTACTTCGAGTTCATACGCGCGATCGAAATAATCCTCGATCGCGCCCTTATTGCGCCCCGTCACGAAGACTATGTGCTCGATGCCGGCGGCTAATGCTTCGTCCACAACGTACTGGATCGCCGGCTTGTCGAAGACCGGCAGCAGCTCTTTGGGGATTACTTTTGTCGCTGGCAGCACCCGGGTACCGAATCCGGCGACCGGGAGTACCGCTTTCCGTAGCGGTCGGTGAGAGCCTGGAACGCTAGCCATTGTGTTCCTTTTTGCGGCGCCGCAGCACGAGCGGACCGAGCACTGGTTAGAGCCGATGCAAGGCGCCGTCGCAACAGGCAGTGAACGTCAGATTCGGCTTGAATTCAGGATTATCGGTTACGATCTGGGTCAAGCCGCGAAAGTCGGTGTGTGGGGTGTTCGGAGCAGTGACGGTCGTCACGGACGAATTCTCTTCGGCGCCGCAAAGTAGTGTTTGCCATCCTGGCAACCTTTTGTTAACAGACCGCGCTTCCGGTCCGGGGGAACTCCCAAAATGTCGTCCTCACACGTTCAAGCCGTTCGTCGCATGGTCGTTGGCAGCTTCGCTGCTGGCGTTGGCGCGATGCTGCTTGTTGGTCTCGTCGCGCCGGTCGCGATGCAGGGCGGCCTTTCAATACGCGATGCGTTCGCCGCCACCCTGGAAGAGCGCCAACCCGCGATCGAGCCGCTTGATGTCGCCGCTATCGAAGCGCAGCTGGCTGAGGCTGACCGCCTGATGTCCGACATGCGCGCCTCCACCAGCGACGAAGTGGTCATGCTGCAGCGCCTCGCCCGCTAGGCGCCCAACACAAAGTTTCGAAGAGCGCGCCGTGCGGGGCGCGCTCTTTTCGTTTGGGCCTATAGGATCGACTGCCCGGTCGATTTCCAGTCTTTGGTGAACGCCTCCAACCCTGCGTCCGTGAGGATGTGCTTGTAGAGGCTCTTGAACACAGCCGGCGGGATTGTCGCGCAATCGGCGCCGGCGATCGCGGCGTCTTTCACGTGATTGGCGGAGCGGATCGAGGCGGCCAAAATCTGCGTCGGATACTCGTAATTGTCATAGATGGCGCGGATTTCGCGGATCAGCTGCATGCCGTCTTGGCCGTTGTCGTCGAGGCGGCCGAGGAAGGGCGAGATGAACGTCGCGCCGGCTTTCGCCGCGAGCAGTGCTTGAACGGCCGAGAAACACAAAGTCACGTTGCAGGGATGGCCATCCTCTTCGAGCGTCTTGCACGCCTTCAAGCCGTCGACGGTCAGCGGCAGCTTCACGACGATGTTGTCCGCCAGGCCGCGCAACTTGCGGCCCTCCTTCAGCATCGTCGCGGCATCCTGCGCCACGACCTCGGCGCTGACCGGCCCCGGCACGGCGGCGCAGATCGCCTTGAGCGTCTCGAAGAAGTCGCCGCCAGATTTGGCGATCAGGGAGGGGTTGGTCGTGACGCCGTCGACCAGGCCGGTCTCCGCCAGCGCGGCCAGCTCCTTAGCGTCCGCGGTATCGATGAAAATCTGCATCAAATGCTCCCTGCCGCATTCCCGCAGGCGGTCTGCGCTGATAGCGAACTGGTCAGTCCAGGCAAAGCGTCCGAATCGGCGCTAAACACCCTGGACAAGGATAACTCATGAGCAACAGCGAACAGATCGAAGGCGTTCCAGCGCAAGACCTCGCCAACGCCATCCGGGCCCTGGCGATGGACGCGGTGGAGCAGGCCAAGTCCGGCCACCCCGGCATGCCGATGGGCATGGCTGACGCCGCCACGGTGCTGTTCTCGAAATTCCTGAAATATGATCCGAGCGAACCCAACTGGGCCGACCGCGACCGCTTCGTGCTCTCCGCCGGCCATGGCTCAATGCTGCTCTATGCGCTGCTCTATCTCACCGGCTATGCCGACATGACACTCGATGAGATCAAGCGCTTCCGTCAGCTTGGCTCGAAGACTGCCGGTCACCCGGAAAACTTCCTCGCCTCCGGCATCGAGACGACGACTGGCCCGCTGGGGCAGGGCATCGCCAACGCTGTCGGCATGGCGATCGCCGAAGCGCACCTCAATGCGCGCTTCGGCGATGATTTGGTTGACCACCGCACCTGGGTCATCGCCGGCGACGGCTGCCTCATGGAAGGCATCAGCCAGGAGGCTATCGCGCTCGCGGGCCGTCAGAAGCTCAACAAGTTGATCGTGATCTGGGACGATAACTCGATCTCGATCGACGGCGCTGTCTCGCTCTCGGACAACACCGATCAGAAAGCCCGCTTCGCCGCGAGCCAATGGAACGTGCTCTCGTGCGACGGCCACGACATGGTTTCGGTCGAGAAGGCGTTCGCCGCTGCGATCGCCTCTGACAAGCCGGTTTTGATTGCATGCAAGACCACAATCGGTTTCGGCTCGCCCAAGAAAGCCGGCACCTCGAAAGCGCACGGCGAGCCGCTGGGCGCTGAGGAAATCGCCGCCACCAAGGCCAAGCTTGGCTGGCCGCACGGTCCATTCGAGATTCCGGATAACATTCTCACCGCTTGGCGCAGAATTGGCGCGCGTGGCGCGGCGGTGCGCCAAGCATGGGCTGGCGATTTGAAGCGCCACCCCCAACGTGACGCGTTCGCCGCCGCGATGAGCGGCGCCAATGTCGAGGCGGCGATCGCCGCGCTCGGCATGCACGCGGCGAAAATGGCCAGCGAAAAGCCGTCACTGGCGACCCGCGCCTCATCCGGCCACGCCATCGACGCGATGTTTGAGGCATGCCCCGAATTGCTCGGCGGTTCGGCCGATCTCACCGGCTCGAACAACACGCTGGCGAAGGGCGCGACGGATTTCACGCCGGAGAACCGCGCTGGCCGCTACGTGCGTTATGGCATCCGCGAACACGGCATGGCGGCGGCGATGAACGGCATGGCGCTGCATGGCGGCGTTATCCCTTATGGCGGCACGTTCTTGAGCTTCGCCGACTATTCGCGCCCCGCCATCCGCCTCGGCGCGCTCATGGGCATTCGCGTCATCCACGTGATGACCCACGATTCGATCGGCCTCGGCGAAGATGGGCCCACGCACCAGCCGGTTGAACAGATCGCAGCGCTGCGCGCGATCCCGAACCTGATGGTCTTCCGCCCGGCCGACGCGGTCGAGGCGGCGGAATGCTGGCAAGCGGCGCTCTTGACCGAAGATGGCCCCAGCGTACTCGCGCTTTCACGCCAAGCCATGCCGGCGCTACGTGGCGATGCAAGCGAAAACATGAGCGTGCGCGGCGCCTACGAGTTGCTGCCGGCCGAAGGCGGCGAAAGCCGTGTCGCGATCTTCGCCACCGGGTCGGAAGTTGGGCTCGCGGTGAAAGCGCGAGAACTATTGCAAGCCGAAGGCATCCCCACGCGCGTCGTCTCCGCGCCGTGCTTCGAACTCTTCGAACTGCAAGACGACGCCTACCAAGACGCCGTCTGCGGCGACGACGACGAAGTCAAAATCGGTTGCGAAGCCGCCATCGGGCAGGGCTGGTTCGAGGCGTTCGGCCTGGATGCGTTTATAGGGATGAGCACGTTCGGCACGTCAGCGCCCGCGAAAGATGCGTACGCGCATTTTGGGATTACGGCGGAGGCGATCGTCGAGGCGGCTAAGGATTTGCTTTAGACAAAGTGTCGTTCTGCTCGACGTATCGGATGAACCGATACTTCTCAGTGCGCGGTGGCCACGTTCTTCGCGTGACTTCAATCTCAACCCGAGAATCGGCACGGTAGAGCAAACCCCGAGGAAGCGTCACTCTGACGATTCCGTCGTTATCGAGTTGCACCGCCATACTTAGTGGTGGGCTGCCGTTCTCACGCGGCCTCTGATGAACACCCGCAGCGATGCCGTAACGCGTTTCAGCGGGACTGAGGGGCGTCACGCTGTAGTAGGCCACCCCGATCAGCGCTGCGATTAGGAAAGCCCATATTCCCCACGAGCGCCGCAAGTCCTTTATGAATGATTCATAGCGGACCCGATTGAAGGCTAGTTCGATTTCGCGGGGTGTGCGCGACATGACTCGTTCTTAGCATCATCATCAGTCTCCGTCATTCCGGGGCATCGCGTATCGATAAACCTGGAGCCCAGGCCCGGCGGTAGTGCTGGTTGATCAGTTTGGCTAAGGCCGCTCTAGCGCAGCAACAATCTTCTCCGCCGCATCCGTTGGCGACATCACCGCTGCATCGATCCGAATTTCTGGCTTCTCCGGCGCTTCGTAAGGCGAGTCGATGCCCGTAAAGTTCTTCAACTCGCCCGCGCGCGCCTTCTTGTAGAGCCCCTTCACGTCCCGCGCTTCCGCTACTGCGAGCGGCACATCGACGTAAATCTCAAAGAACTCGCCCTCATTCGCCAGATTGCGCGCCAGTTCGCGTTCGGCGCGGAAGGGGGAGATGAACGAGACCAGCACGATCAGGCCTGCATCCGCCATCAGCTTCGCGACTTCGGCGACGCGGCGAATGTTCTCAACGCGATCAGCGGCAGTGAAACCGAGATCGCGGTTGAGGCCGTGGCGCACGTTGTCGCCGTCGAGCAGCACGGTGTGGCGGCCCAGGGCGTGGAGTTTCTTCTCCACCAGATTTGCTATGGTCGATTTGCCGGCGCCCGAAAGTCCGGTGAACCAAAGGATCGCCGGACGCTGACCTTTGATCGCGGCGTGCGCGTCGCGGTCAATCTCGAGCGCTTGCCAATGCACGTTCTGCGATCGCCGCAGCGCGAAGTGGATGAGCCCGGCGCCGGCGGTCTCGTTCGTCTCCGGATCGATCAGAATAAAGCCGCCGGTCTCGCGGTTCTGCTCGAACGCGTCGAACGGAATGGCGCGGTCGAGGCTGACATTGCAAACCGCGATGCCATTGCTCTCAATCTGGCGCGTTGGAGTCGGCTCGAACGTCTCAATATCGATGCCGTGGCGAATATCGGTAATCGTCGCATTTGCGGAAGTGGCGCCGATCTTCAGTGCATAGCGGCGGCCGGGATAAAGCGGCGTGTCGCTCATCCAGATGATCGTCGCCTGAAACTGATCGGCGATCTCGCAAGGCGCATTGGCCGCCGTGATCACATCGCCGCGCGAGCAGTCGATTTCGCTATCGAACGTCAGCGTCACCGATTGCCCCGCGACCGCGCGCTTCAAATCGCCGTCCGCCGTGACGATCCGCGCTATCTTCGCGGTGCGCCCAGAGGGCAGCACCCGCACCGCATCGCCGGGCTTCACGCTCCCCGCTGACAAACGCCCCGCGAAGCCGCGAAAATCCTGGTTTGGCCGCACCACGCTCTGCACCGCCATGCGCAGCGGCTGATCGCGTCGGAACGCATCGCGCGGCTCGGCGCCTTCGAGCACTTCGATCAAAGTCGGCCCGTCGTACCAAGACGTCGCCGCGCTGCGCGAAGCGATGTTATCGCCGCTGACGCCGGAGACGGGGATCGCAGCGAGGCGCGGCAGGTCAAGCCCGCCAGCGACCGCGACGAAATCCGCGACGATTTTGTCGTAAGTCGCGCGATCGTAGCCGATCAAATCCATCTTGGTGATCGCAAGCACGACCTGCTTCACGCCCATCAGCGAAAGCACGAAGGCATGCCGCCGCGTCTGCGTCAGCACGCCCTTGCGCGCATCGATGAGCAGGATGGCCACATCCGCATTCGACGCCGCCGTCACCATGTTGCGCGTGTACTGCGTATGGCCGGGCGCGTCGGCGACGATGAATTTGCATGTGGCGGTGGCAAAATAGCGATAGGCGACATCGATGGTGATGCCTTGCTCGCGCTCTGCCATCAAGCCGTCGACAAGGAGCGCATAATCCAACTCACGGCCGCGCGTTCCCATGCTCTTGGAGTCGCGCGTCAACGCCTCGAGTTGATCGTCAGGGATCGTGCCGAGATCGTGCAGCAGCCGGCCGATCAATGTCGACTTGCCGTCATCGACAGAGCCGCACGCGACCAAGCGCAGAAGCGTCTTCTCACGGGCCATCAGAAATAGCCCTCCTGCTTCTTCTTCTCCATCGAGGAGTGCGTATCGGCATCGATCAAACGGCCTTGCCGCTCGCTCGTGCGTGAGTTCTCGATCTCGCGGATAATGTCGCCGACATTCGCCGCTTCGCTCTCGACGGCGCCGGAAAGCGGGTAGCAGCCCAAAGTACGAAAACGCACGCGCCGCGGTTCGATTTTCTCGCCCGTCTCCAGCCGCATGCGTTCGTCATCGGCCATTAGCCACGTGCCGCCGCGGGCGACGACTTTGCGCTCCGCCGAGAAATAGAGCGGCACGACGTCGATTTTCTCCGCCTCGATATAGTGCCAGACATCGAGCTCGGTCCAATTCGAAAGCGGGAAGACGCGGAAGCTCTCGCCGGCGCGCTTGCGCGTACTGTAGAGGCTCCACAGTTCCGGCCGCTGGGTTTTGGGATCCCAGCGTTGGTGTTCCGAGCGCAGCGAGAAAATGCGCTCCTTGGCGCGGCTTTTCTCTTCATCGCGCCGCGCGCCCCCGATGGCTGTATCGAACCCGTTCTCGCTCAGCGCACGCCGTAGACCTTCAGTTTTCCAGGCCTGCGTGTGCGCTTCCGAACCATGATCAAATGGGTTGATTCCTTTCGCCACGGCATCGGGATTGCGATAGACGATCAGCTCATGCGCCGCCGCCACGCGGTCACGCATCGCGTACATGTCGCGAAACTTCCAGGTCGTATCGACATGCAGCAACGGAAACGGCAGCGCGCCCGGAAAGAACGCCTTCTTCGCCAGATGCAGCAGCACGCCGCTATCTTTGCCCATCGAATAGAGCATAACCGGCCGCGCCGTTTCGGCGGCGGCTTCGCGCAGGATGTGGATGCTCTCGGCTTCGAGCGTTTGTAAGTGCGTGAGGCGCGCCTCAGACGCCATGATAGCTCCGGTACCAATCAACGAAGCGGCCAATGCCGACCTCGATTGGTGTCTTAGGCGCAAAACCGACATCGCGCACGAGGTCGTCCACATTAGCGTAGGTGGCTGGAACATCCCCGGGCTGGATCGGCAGGAAATTCTTGATCGCGGTTTTGCCGGTCGCCTGCTCGATCACCTCGATCAGCCGCATCAGCTTCACCGGCGCGTTGTTGCCGATATTGTAGATGCGGTAGGGCGCGTTCGATGTTGCGGCGTCGGGGTTATTGCTGTCCCAGTTCGGATTGACCGCCGCCGGCTGCTCGCCCACGCGCGCCACCGCTTCTACGATGTCGTCGACATAAGTGAAATCGCGCTGCATCTCGCCATTGTTGAAAACGTCAATTGGTTGGCCGGCGAGGATGGCCTTGGTGAAGAGATAGACCGCCATGTCAGGCCGGCCCCAGGGGCCGTACACCGTAAAGAACCGCAGACCCGTCACCGGCAGCCGATAGAGATGGGCGTATGAGTGCGCCAGCAGTTCGTTCGCTTTCTTCGTCGCCGCATAGAGGCTCACGGGATGGTCTACGTTCTGGTGCACCGAGAACGGCATCTTCGTCACCGCGCCATAGACGGAGCTCGATGACGCAAACACCAAATGCTTCACGCCGCCATGGCGGCAGCACTCCAGAATATTGACGAAGCCGTCGAGATTGGAGCGCACATAAGCGTGCGGATTCTGCAGCGAGTAACGCACGCCGGCTTGAGCCGCCAGATTGTGCACCAGTTCAAACTTATGTGTGTCGAACAGCGCTTTGAGCGCACCCAAATCCGCTAAATCTAATTCGATGAAGCTGAAGCCGGGATAGGCGCTCAACGCTTCCAACCGCGCGCGCTTCAGGTTCACATCGTAATAGTCGTTGAGATTATCGATGCCGACGACGGCGTGGCCTTCACGGAGCAAACGTTCGGCCAAGTGGAAGCCGATAAAGCCTGCAGCGCCGGTGACAAGGATGGGGACGGTCATATAGGCGTTCGATATGCGCCGAAGCCTTTAAAATCAACTCAACGCGCGTGTCGCGGGCGTTTCATGCGCACCAATCGCGCCGACAATGCCAGCGGCGACGAACAGCGTCGCCACCCACCATTCGGCCCAAGCGCTGAAGCTCACATTGGCGATGACGCCGGCTGACGCCAGCGTCGCGCACGCCGCCGCAGCGGCGATGCGCCGTTCACCATAAGCGCGCGCGAGCCAGCGCCCGCCAACGATCAGCAAAGCCGCCCCGAGCAGCGCGCCGACAGCGCCGAGTTCGAACCAAATTTGCAGGCTGGCGCTGTGGGGATGGTTGGTGATGGCGTTCATCTCCCAGCCGCGCACCTCAATCATCTCCGTCACTGCGCGCGAGGCTTCAAGCCCATGCCCGAAGAGCGGTTGCTCCCAGATGCGGTCGATGGTGAACGCCCAAATGCCGCCGCGCATGGCCCACGAAAGTGGAAGCGCGTCGACAAGGGCAGGGTTGGACAAAAGCAACGGCGTCACGAAAGGCGCCGCCAGCAGCCAAACCGCCAGGCCGCCAGTCACCAGCCGAAGCGCCAAGCGGGGCGCGGTGTAGCCGGCGGCGAACGCGGCCAGGCCTGTCGCGAACGCCAGCACATTGGCGGCCTGCCCGAACTGCGCCGAAAGCACCGCGACCGCCCCGGCCAAAATCACCGCCGCCGCGAGCCAGAGGCGTCCGCCTAAGATCAGCAGCGCCCCAATCGCGCCCCAGGCCAAGGTGACTAAAAACGAGCTCGCCCGGCTCACATTCCGGGTCAGCTGGTCGGCCGGTTCGTCCGGTTGGGCGGTTTGGTTCAGCAGCAGGGAGGTCGTCGCCTCAATCGTGAGCAGAACAGCAAGAACCGCGACAGTGGCTGCCGCGCCCGCAAGCGCGATACGGGCGCCGACGCCGCTGGCGATGGTCGCAACCACGAGGCCGGTCGCAATGAGACTGGTGAGTTTGAGCGCTTGGAGCTGTCCCGGAGCAGGGGACCAGAGGCTGGTCGTTGCCAGCCACGTCACAAAAATGGCCAGCAAGCCTATGAAGACAGGCCGCTTTTCCAACACTGCACGAAATAGCGACAGCCTCAGTCCGGCCCAGCCCGCGAGGGTGACCAGCACGGGGAGGCCCATCACACCGCCCACCGTGAAGGCGGGCAGCAGTGCAAACAATACCGCCAACGCCACGACGCCGGGGTCCAGTTGAGCCGTTTTCATCTGCGGCGCTTTATTGCAGAGGCCGCCCGCTGCGTAAGCAACATTTCAGCATCGTCACCAGGTAAGGTTGATAAGCGCTTGGCGCCCGGCGAGTTTTAGGGTTTGTTACCCTTCTGGCGCGTATAGGGGACCCTTGCGGGTGGCGCGCCTGGGGCGTGGGAGCAATTGATGTCCGACAAGCCAGCTGATTACGGTCGTGAGGTGCGGGACACGGTGGTGAAGTCGGGTCTGACCGGCGTCGCCGCGACGGTGCTTGCCGTCACGATTTTCTCGCCGGCCGGCTTCGGCGGCATGATCGGCACTAGCTTGGCCTCTGGCTTTGGCGGCGATGCGAACGCAACGTCGACGGAAGATCCCTATGCGAGCCTGCCGGCGTTTCCGGCGCCGCTGTCGGCCGTCGAACTTGAAACGATCCGCAGCCAACTCGCACGCACGACAGCGTCGCTTGAAATCACCCGCGCCGCTACCGAAGACAGAATTGAACACATCCGCTCGATCGCGCTGACCAATGGCGCTGTCACGTTCACGCCGATGCCCGCGACCGCGCAAGTCGGCGCCGGCCTTCGCCCGACGACGAGCATGGATGAAGCATTTGCGCCGTCGATCCAGGTGAGCACCACGGCTGTCAGCTACATCAGCGCCGACGCCGAGCCGGTGCAGTATGTCGATCCGCACCTCGAACTCGCAGAGCTGCTGCTCGCGCGCTAATCGCGTTGATGCTGCATCAGGCTGATCGAGCGTCGCGCAAGCGGCGCTCGACGCATTTTGAGGCCGCTGTTCGGCGGCGCTAGGAACCCGGTTTGCGCGTGTGCGCTGTCATAGTCAGCTTCCGCACCGGCCCCGCGCTTACTGGGTGTCTTGCTTCGATCTCTGGGCCGCGCGGGATCGATGAAATCGTCATCGTCGATAACGGCAATGCCGCCGCTGAAACCGCTGCGCTCGATGCCTTTGCCGCCGCGAACGCGAATGCGCGCGTCTTGCGCGGGCAGGGCAATATTGGTTTCGCCGCAGCATGCAATCTGGGCGCTCGCGCCGCCGCCAGCGAGGCGCTGCTTTTCCTCAATCCTGATGTCGCGCTCGCGCCCGATGCCGCGGTTTCGCTTGTGGCGGCGCTCGCCGCCGCCCCGCCGCCCGCCATCGTCGGCGGCGATCTGCGCGATGGGTTCGGCCAGCCTGAACGTGGCGCGCGGCGCGAACGGCTGACGCTGTGGCGCGCGTTCGTGAGCTTCACCGGGCTCTCGGCCCTTGAGCGTCTGTTGCCCGTATTCCGCGATTTCAATCGTCACCGCGATCCGATGCCGGCCGCACCCATCCGGGTCAGCGCCGTCAGCGGTGCGCTCATGTGCATCCGCCGCGCCGATTTCGACGCGCTCGGCGGCTTCGATGAGCGCTATTTCGTGCACGTCGAGGATGTTGATCTTTGCCGGCGGGCTGAAGACGCCGGCTGGCCCATTCTGTTCGCGCCCGGTCCGCACGGCGTGCACGTGCGTTCGACCGCCGATATGCCCGCGGTGGAAGTCGAGCGCCACAAAGCACGCGGCTTCGCCCGCTATTTCGCCAAGTTCGCGCGCTCGCCAATTGATCGCGCCTTGGCTTCAATCGTTGGCGGCTTGTTGCTGCTGATCTTGCCGATGCGCGCGCGCCGTTAGCTGGCGAATGACTGGCTTGCGGCCAATGAAGACGAGCGGGCTCCAGGCCAACGCGCGCGCGATGTCAGTGCTGCTCGCAACGCGCGCGCCTTGGATCGCGCCGCGCGCCGACCACATCCCACCCATGCCTGCAAATCCAGCCAACGTTCCTCGCCATGCCGCAATCCCACGGCCAGCGAGCAGAGACACCGTTGCAGCGGCTGCGCAGGCGAGCGCGTGCAGCGGCAAGAGTGGCCAGAACAGTGCGCTTGGCATGCATTTCACGAACGTCCAAACCCGATTGCGCGCGCCCAGAAAATGCGCATGCGACGAGGCGCCCCCCGCGCCGCCGCCAATATGGGCGACGATTGCATCTGGTGACTGCAAAATACGTCCGCCGTTGAGCCGCAAGCGAAAGCCCAGATCGACATCTTCGAAATAGCAGAAATAGCGCGCGTCAAATCCGCCGACCGCCTCAAACGCATCGCGCCGAACCAGCATAGCCGCCGCGCAAGCAGAGAACGTCTCGCCCGAGGGGAGTGGCGTTGTGTGCGGTTTGCCAAAATTCGAGCGATACGCCAGCCCGCTTGCGTGCAGCACGTCTCCCGTGCCGTCGAACACATGCTCAGCATCGGCGCGGATTTGTGTTGATCCAATCGCAACCGCCTCGGGGTGGCGCGCCGCCGTCTCAAAAAGCGTCGCGATCCAATTCGGAGTGGGAAAGGCGTCGGGATTGAGAAAAACGAGATAGGGCGTGTCCGCGCCGCGCACGGCGACATTGTTGCCCTCAGCGAAACCTAGATTCGCCTCACTCTGGATTACGCGCGCGCCAGCCGGCAGCTGCTCTGCGCGCGGCCGCTCCTCGGCACGCGAGCCGTTGTCGAGCACAACCAGCCGCCAGCGTTGATCAGACTGAGCTTCCAGCGCCGCGCGCTGCCGCGCCAGCCAGCGCGCGCTATTGTACGTCACGACGATGATGGTTGCGAGAGGCGTCACCTTGGCCCGTTAGCTCGACTTCGCTCGCAGCGACGACTACGATTTAGCGAACATCGGCAGGCGAGTAGAGCATTCATGGACTCGGAGCAACGGCCGCGCTACTCGCGACCCGTCCAGAACTGCCGCCTATGGAAGCTTGGCAGCCGTTCTTGGCTGAAGCTTACGAGGCAAACTGGTTCACCAATTTCGGAGCGTTATCGCGACGCCTTGAGTGCAAGCTAGCGGAGCGTTGGGGATTCGCCGATACCGCTTGCATCGCGGCTTCCAGCGGCACCGTGGCGTTGGCGGCGCCGTTGATCGTGCGAGGCGTGACCGGGCCGGTGCTGACCCCCGCCTTTACGTTCCCCGCGACCGCGTCCGCGATCAAAATGGCCGGCGCCAAACCCGCGCTTGTGGACGTGGATCTGCAAACCTGGCGCGTGACGCCGCAAATCCTGGACGCCGCCTTCGCGCGCACCGGCGCCAAGGCGGCCATTGTGGTTTGCCCCTTCGGACTGAAGAGCGATTGGTCGGCGCATATCGAGATCGCACGTGCACATGGCGCGATATTGATCATCGACAACGCGGCGGGGCTCGGTGTCACGCGCGAAAATGTGGAGCGATCGCCTGATGTTTTCGAAATCTATTCGCTGCACGCGACCAAGCCGTTCGGCATTGGCGAGGGCGGCGCGATTTTCGCGCATCGCGACAACGCCGATCTCTTGCGCAGCGCGATGAACTTCGGGCTGCCCTGGCGAACTGGCAAACCGAATACCGCCTGGGGCGTCAATGGCAAGCTTTCAGAGCTCCACGCCGCCGTCGGGCTTGCCGTGGAACAAACCTTTGATCAACGCCTCGCGCTGCGGCGGCAAATGGTGGCCGGCTATATGGAGCGACTGGCGCCCCATCGCCATATCCATTTCCCGACGGCAGTGGACGAAAGCTGCTGGCAGCTGTTTCCAACATTAATGCCGAGCGAATCTGCGGTGGAACGCGTTGTTGAGCTGGCCGGATGCGAGGGATGGAGGTGCGTCGATACTATCGCCCCGCCCTGTCTACCTTGCCCGGTTTTGGCAGCGAACGGTGTTCTGTCTCGGAGGATTTGGCGCGGCGAATGGTTTGCCTTCCAGTCTATTCGTTCGCGACCGAGGCTGAGCAACGAGATATGTTTGCGATCGCGGATTTGGTTGTGGAGGACATGCTTTGCCGACAGTAGAGTTTCGCATCCCTCTGTCGCCGACGCGATCGTTCTTTCATCAAGTTCGGTTCTTCGAGCATTGGTTGCGCCGCCTCGGTGGACGCTACGAGGATGCGTTGCTTACCTTGGTCGTGGGTGATGATGCCGTGATCGACGACGTGCTTGCGCAGAATGAATGGAGCAATGGGCGCAAAGTGCGATGGATCGGCGTGCCGTCGGAAATTTTTCGGCAGTACGGACTACATGGAACCGCCGACTATCGCTATTTTCCAGGGGCTGAGGCCGACTTCATCGTGCTCAGCGACGCTGATACCGTTTTGGTCCGCGATATCGATCCGCTTCTAGACACGCTAGACGGGTCGATGCCCCTGGTGGCGGCGCACATGGCGCATTGGATTCCAGCGCCCGTTGAAACCGGCCCGTTCGCCAATGTCGAACCTGACGGCCTCTGGCCAGATCTGCTGCGCGAATTCGAGCTAGGAATGCCGCGAACCCTTTATCCCTATTCAATGGACCCCAAAGGTCAGTTCGCGCCCATTCCGCCGTATTTCAATCTGGGCTTTGTTCTTCTCAGTGCACCAACTCTAGAAGTCTTCCGCGCGCATCTCTTCCCGGTTCAAGATCGCCTGCTCGAAATATATCCAAGTTTCATGCGGTGCCAGCTGGCTGTAACTCTGATCGCGTTACGGCACGGCATCCCAACGCACTGCCTTCCGGCTCAATACAATCTTGCAAATGATGTAAGGCACTTGAGCTGCAACTATCTCTCGCCCGCGGACGCGCGCGTGATCCACTTTCTCCGAGGCGACGAGTTGGTCCGGGAGACGATGGTCTTGCCTGAAGGTATCATCGCAGCCTGTGAGCGTATTTGTACAAATCCCGTGAATCAACTTCTGCAAGGGATGCTGCGCGACTACGCTCGGAATGAGTTCGGGCTCTTGCAATGAATCTGAACGCCGACTTTTTTTCCGAAGAGGAGCTCGCGCGCTTGGGCTTCGCCAGCCTTGGGCGCAATGTGCGACTGCACCCGTCTTGCGTGATCGTCGGCTGCGAGAAAATATCCATTGCTGACAATGTCAGGATCGATCCTTTCTGCGTGATCACGGCGGGAGTGGAAATCTATATCGGTTCTCACGTGCACATTTCGTCTTGCGTGATCCTGTCGGGCACGCATGGCATCACGATCGAGGATTTTGGCTGTGTGTCGCACGGTGCGCGCATCCTTTCAGCGTCCGACGATTTCAAGGCTGGCGCGCTCTTGGGACCCCAAGTCCCGGAGGAGTTTCGCGCCGTCCGATCAGCCCGCGTGGTGATCGAGCGGCACGCGTGCGTCGGCGCCAACAGTGTCGTGCTCCCGGGCGCGAGATTGCGCGAAGGGTCGACTGTAGGCGCGCTTTCTTTGGTGCGGGGCGAGCTTGAGCCTTGGACAGTCAATGCCGGTGTGCCGACGAAACCAGTCGCCATGCGAGATCGTGAGGGAGTGCTTCGTGCTGAAGCGCTCCTAAACCCAAAGCCCGACGGCTGACAGCACCGTAATTCCCAGCGCGGTTCCGGTTACGCTTTCGCGCACGAACAGCAGATTGGAGTTCGAGATCGGCGATTGAACGCTGCACGCTTGCGTGTATTGCGCGCCCATAAGGCCGCCATTGGACTCGCTGCGGACGCCGTTGAACGATCCCGTTGCGCCGGCTTCCGATGTATCAAGCACCGCTTGCGTGCTCACGCCTTGCACCGCACTGCGCAGCAGCACACCGCTCTGCCGAAACACCCGGCCGAGCACCGCCTGCATCATCGGGCTGATATCCATCGCGATGACGCGATTGGGCGTGATGCCGGTTGGGTCGCCGAGCTGTATGGTCTCGCCATTGCTCCAGCCGCTGATCGTGGCGGCGTCGACGACGCTAAGTTGGTTGCTGGCCGGCGAAGCCTTCACCCAGGCAGACTGATTGGGAGTCTTCGACGTATTCCAGATCCGTACATAGCAGACGCCGGCCATGACAGCGCCGAACAATAAACCGGCGTCCGTCGTCGTCAGCGTGATCGTATCGGCAGAGACGGCGCTGATGGTTGCGGTGCGCGGGTTTTGAGCGCGCGCCGTGTCTATGCGAAACAGCGACACCACGCCGTCGCCGCCTGGCGTGAACACCAGACGATGCTCGTCACTGGCCCAAACCTTGTTCCATCCGCTTGCTTCGCGGGCAAGGAGCGTCTCGGTGTCTTCGACATAGCAGCGCCAGCCCGCTTTCGGCGTCAGCTCCTCCCAGACGCCGTCGCGAAAATAGGCAAGCGCGCCGTCGGCCATGGCGCCCCAATCTGCGCCGGTCTTGCCGGCCGGCAACAGGTAGATGTCGCCGTCAGTGGGCGAGGCGGGTTGTGCTGCGGTCGAGGCGGACTTGGCCGAAAGCTGCACCAGCGCGTCGAGCCGGAGTAGCGATTCATTGACGGTGACGTGCTTTTGAGCCTGGCCGGAGGCCAGGAAGGGTAGGGCGAGACGGGCGGATTGCGACATGGAACTGAACCTCCAAGCGACAAGCATAGCCCGCGCACGGCGCCGGTCGGATTGATGGCGGGCTATCCTCCTATTGGCCGCTCGCCGGCCGCTTTCGCGGGCTTCCTGGCAAAGCGCAGTTTTGCACTGGCGCACCGCCATTCGCCTGATACAGAACGCAAAATCTCGAACGGCGTGCATGCGCCGCGTGTGCGGAGCTCAAAGTGGCGAACGAAGAAGGTTCCGTTAAACCGGCGACGGATCATCCGATCCCAACGCCTGGAGTGCAGCGTTTGGCGATTGCTGACGTGTGGGTATTCACACCGCGACGCTTTCAGGACGAACGCGGCTGGTTCAGCGAGACGTACAATGCCGAAACACTGCGTGACGCCGTCGGGAACGCGGTGTTCGTGCAGGACAATCAATCGCTTTCGCGCGTCCGCGGCACGTTGCGCGGCCTCCACTTTCAACGCCCGCCAAAGGCTCAAGACAAGCTCGTCCGCGTTCTCCGCGGATCGATCCTGGATGTCGCCGTTGATCTGCGACGCAACTCGCCAAGCTATGGGCGCTGGGTGTCGGCCGTGCTGACGGCGCAGAACGGCGCACAATTGTTCGTGCCCAAAGGATTTGCGCATGGCTTCGTGACGCTGGAGCCTGAGACTGAGGTGCTCTACAAGGTAAGCGACTATTACAGCCGCGAGCACGAGGAAGGCGTGGTCTGGGACGATCCCAGCATCGGCATCGATTGGACGCTGCCCGCCAGCGATATCTCAATGTCGGCTCGAGACCGCGGATTTCCGCCGTTTGCAGCGCTTGGCGCGCTCTTCTAGTCCGCGAAGGTTTTGCTATGAAAGCTTTGATCACAGGCGGCGCTGGATTTATCGGCTCTGCACTCGCACGCCACGTCGTGCGCGACCTCGGCTGGCAGGCCGTCGTGATCGACAAGCTCACTTACGCCGGCCACTTGTCATCGCTTGCCGAGATCGCAGCCGCGCCGGGTTTTAGCTTTATCCAAGCCGATATCTGCGATCGTGCCGCGTTGGACACGGCGATGCAGGAGCATGAGCCTGACCTCGTCTTCCATCTCGCCGCCGAAAGCCATGTCGATCGATCGATCACGCACGCTGCGGCGTTCATCGAGACCAATCTCGTCGGCACCTTCACCGTGCTTGAAGCCTGCCGCGCCTATTGGTGGCGGCTCAGCGGCGAGCGCGCCGATCGCTTCCGTGTCGTCCATGTGTCGACCGATGAAGTTTATGGGTCACTCGGCGACACCGGTTTGTTCTCCGAAGACACGCCCTACGACCCGCGCTCGCCATACTCGGCCAGCAAGGCGGGCGCCGATCACCTCGCGAGTGCGTGGGGCCACACCTACGGCATGCCGGTGATGATCTCCAATTGCTCGAACAATTACGGCCCTTATCACCTGCCGGAAAAGCTGATTCCGCTGGTGATCCTGAACGGCCTCGAAGGTAAAAGACTGCCCGTGTATGGCGACGGCGCCAATGTGCGCGATTGGCTCTATGTCGATGATCACGTCGCCGCGCTGTGCCTGATTGCGCAGAGCGGCGAGCCTGGGCGTACCTACAATGTCGGCGGCCGCAACGAGCGCACGAATTTGCAGGTGGTGCATGGCATTTGCGATCTTTTAGATCGTTTCGCGCCGAAAGCGCATACGCATCGCGACTTGATCGAGTTCGTCGCCGATCGGCCCGGCCATGACCAGCGCTATGCGATTAACGCGAGCCGGCTGGAGAACGAATTGGGCTGGCGCGCGCGCTACAATTTCGAGACTGGCCTTGAGCGTACCGTGCAGTGGTTTCTCAATGCCCGCGCATGGTGGGCGCCGCTGCGGGCGCGTGGCGTCGGCGTCGAGCGGCTTGGTTTGACCGACAAGGCGAAACGCGCGTGAGCATTTTGGTGATTGGCCGAACGGGGCAGGTCGCGCGCGCGCTTGTTCGATGCGCCGGCGGCCGCGCCATCCAGGCGCTAGGACGTCCCGACGTCGACTTGGAGAAGCCGGATGCGCTTGCGGCCTTGGTCGAACGCATCAGCCCTGACGTCGTCGTCAATGCCGCCGCCTTCACCGCGGTTGATCAGGCCGAAGCCGAGGAGGCGCGTGCGTTCGCAATCAATGCGTTTGGCGCTGAGGCCGTGGCGCGCGGCGCGGCGCGATGCGGCGCGGCGATGATCCAAATTTCGACAGATTATGTGTTCGATGGCGCCAAGCCCCAACCGTACGTCGAGACAGATCCAACGGCGCCAACGTCCGTCTATGGGCGCTCGAAACTCGAAGGCGAGCAGCGCGTTCTGGCCGCTCATTCACGCGCTATCGTACTGCGGACATCGTGGGTGTACGCGGCGACCGGCTTGAACTTCGTCCGCACCATGCTGCGCCTGGCCAAGACAAGACCTCAAATCAATGTCGTGAGTGATCAGTTTGGCTGCCCCACATTGGCCGACGACTTGGCGGAGGGCGTCCTTGTGGTCGCGGACAAAGTTCGCGGCGCCGATCGGTTTGGAACTTATCACTGCGCCGCTGGCGGTGAGACGACGTGGGCAAACCTCGCGGCTGAGACATTTGCCTTGTCGACAGCGCGCGGCGGCCCCGCGGCGGTGGTTGCGCCCATCCTTGCGCGCGACTATCCCTCACGCGCGACGCGACCCGCCAATTCGCGATTGGACTGCTCTCGAATCGCAACGGATTATGGCGTGCGTCTGCGGCCGTGGCGCGAAGCGCTAGCGGCGTGCGTGGACGAGATTGCGGCTGCGGGTTGGAGAGTGGAATGAAGGGCATCGTTCTCGCTGGGGGTCTGGGTACGCGCCTGCACCCGATCACCCGCGCGATCTCCAAGCAGCTTGCGCCTGTCTATGACAAGCCGCTTATCTATTATCCCATCTCCACATTGATGCTTGCCGGCATTCGCGACATCCTTGTCATTTCCACGCCGGCTGACCTGCCACACTTTGAGCGCCTGCTTGGTGATGGCGCTGATTTCGGCGTGCGCTTCAACTACGCCGCGCAGCCCACGCCCGCTGGTATCGCGCAAGCGTTCCTGATCGGAGAGGAGTTCCTGGCCGGCGACGGCGCCGCCCTCGTGCTGGGCGACAACATCTTCTATGGTCATGGCCTTGTTGAACAATTGAGCAGAGCGGCGTCTCGCACCGATGCGGCCACTGTGTTTGCCTATCAGGTCGCGGACCCTGAGCGCTTTGGCGTTGTGTCGTTCGACGATTCCGGACGGGCTCAGATTATTGAAGAGAAGCCGGCGCGGCCGCAGTCGAACTGGGCGGTCACCGGATTGTATTTTTACGACTCGCAGGTGGTTGAGCTTGCACGATCGTTGAAGCCTTCGCCGCGCAATGAGCTCGAAATCACCGATCTGAACCGCCTTTACTTGGAGCAGGGCAGATTGATTGTGGAGCGCATGGGGCGTGGCTATGCGTGGCTCGATACGGGTACGCCGGATTCGCTGTTGGAGGCCGCTGAGTTCGTGCGCTCACTGGAGAAGCGGCAGGGTCTCAAGGTCGCCTGCCTCGAAGAGGTGGCGTATCGCATGGGGTTCATCGACCGCGAGCAATTGCGCCAGTGCGGGCAACGCTTGGCCAAGTCAACTTACGGCGAGTATCTGCTGAAGATTGCGGACGAGCGGTGAGCTCGTTTCAGTCGCGCCCGTCGCTCCATGCATGAAGTGAAGCTTCATCTCCACCTTTTGAGTGGCTTGGAGACGGATGGCGCGGTTGCCCTTCCGGTGCTTCGCGTTACGGGCGGCGTTGCGCGTGCGCGGCTTGGCGCGGAAAGCGACGCGGCGATTGGGTTGGCGCCGGGCGAGTATTTCTTCGAGGTGCAGGCGCGCGTCCTAGAGGGCGATGTGCGGTTCGGCCTCGGCGCCCATGTCGCCGGAGGTGATCGTCGTAGCCTTGATCTCGTCAACACCGCGCCCGGCGTTTGGCGCTGCGCCTTCACGACGCCGTCGACGCTCGAGGCGCTTGAACTGGCGTTCGAAGGCGAGGGCGCCCTCATTTTCGCCGGCGCCAGCATCCAAACCGAAGTCGAAGCTCCGCAGCAAGAGCCGACCTTTGTTCGGGGCGCCACCACGCTCGCACGCGCCGCCTTTCGAAAGCTGCCGCAAGGCTTGCGGCGCGCCGCGCTCGCCTCCGCACGGCGCGCCCAGTGGCTGGCGCGTGTTCGCGACGCCGCGGAGGCGCCGCCAAAAGCGACCGGTAACGGCGGCCGCATCACGGTCGGCGGCGAGTTCGACGAGGATTGCACGACGCTACGAGCTGACTTCGACAATCGTCTCGCGGTTGCGCGGGGGGCGAAGGCGGCCTCCTACACAGCCGCTATACCAGCCTCCGCAGCCTCATCGCGCTCAGGCGTGAAGTTGGTCGCGTTTCACTTGCCACAGTTTCACGCGATACCGGAGAACGATGCGTGGTGGGGTGTGGGCTTTACCGAATGGGCGAATGTGACGAAGGCCGCACCGCAGTTTCTGGGCCACGCACAGCCGCGTTTGCCCGGCGAACTGGGCTTCTATGATTTGCGCACGCCCGGCGTGCTCGCCAAGCAAGCGGCGCTTGCCCGCACATACGGTGTCGGCGCGTTCTGCTTTCACTATTATTGGTTTGACGGAAAACGGCTGTTGCAGGCGCCGCTGGACGCTTTTCTCGCCGACCCTTCGATTGATATCGAGTTTTGCCTGTGCTGGGCCAATGAGAACTGGACGCGGCGTTGGGATGGCGCCGATCATGAGGTTCTCATCGCCCAGAATCACACCTTGGAGGATCACCGTCGCGTCTTCGCCGATCTCGCGCGCTACATGGAGGATCCACGATATCTCCGCATCGACGGCAAACCGCTTCTTGTTGTCTATCGGCCCGACATCATCACGGATGCGCGTCAGATGACGGTGATTTGGCGCGAGGAGGCGGCCAGACGCGGTTGGGACGGCGTATATCTCGTCGCCACCAATGCGTTTCGCTTCGATGAGCCCGCGCGCCTCGGCTTCGATGCGCTCGTCGAGTTCCCGCCACACGGCTTCGTGGCCGATCGCGTCGACGCGAAACTACGCTGGCTCAATCGAAGCCATGGCGGCGCCGTGTACGATTATAGAGCCGTGGCCGAGGCGGAAACACGCCGCATGAAAACAGTGCCGCGCGTCTCACATCTGGTGTTTCCCGGCGTGATGCCGGGCTGGGACAACGAGGCGAGGCGACCGGGCGCCGGGGTCATCTATCACCACTCAACGCCAGAGGCGTATGGCGCGTGGTTGCGCGCGGCGATCGCGCGCGCCGAGCGAAGCCTCCCGCAGAATCGCCGGCTTGTCTTCATCAATGCGTGGAACGAATGGGCGGAGGGCGCCTATCTCGAGCCTGACCGAGCGTTTGGGCGCGCATATCTTGCGGCGACGGCGCAGGCGCTTGGCGACTGAATCCAACGCTACCGCGGCGGTTGCGCAGGCTTGCGATCGCACCCTTGGCGTTGGATAAGGTCGCTCGGGCAGGCAAGAGTCTGGAATGGCGTCGGGAACACCAATAATCGCCGTTCTTGGCATGCACCGATCGGGCACGAGCGCCATAGCGCGCGGCCTCACGACGCTCGGCGTCGGTCTTGGAAACAATCTTCTCGGCCCCTCCGCAGGCGATAACGACAAGGGCTTCTGGGAAGACGCCGACATCACCGCGTTCAACGACGCGGTTCTCGCAAAATTGGGCAGCAGCTATGACGCCTTAGCGCCGTTGGACGCCGAGAACGCCAAGGCGGCGCTGCGGACGGAGCGCGTGAGGGCCGAAGCGCTGCTCGCACGCAAACTGAGCGCAAACGCAACATTTGCATTCAAGGATCCGCGTACCTCCGTCCTGTTGCCATTCTGGCGTCAAGTGTTTTCCAACCTCTCCCTCGATGACAAGTACGTCATCGCGCTTCGCAACCCGCTTGAAGTCGCGGCATCGCTGCAACGGCGTAACGGCTTTCATCCCGCACGCTCGCTGTTGCTGTGGACCAAGCACACGCTGCGCGCGCTGATCGACACCCGAGACCGTCCGCGCGTTGTCATCTCCTACGCCGCGATGCTGGAGAATCCGCGCGAACAACTCGCGCGCATGGGGGATGCGCTCGCGCTGCCGAAGCCCGACAGAAATGCAGTCGCGGAGTACGAAGGCGATTTCCTCGAAAGCGATTTGAGGCGCTTTTCGCTATCGGACGCCGAGGTCGAACGCGCGCCGGACGCACCTGCTTTCATGGCCGAACTCTATGCAATCGCGGCAGCCCTCGCTGCCGGCGGGTCGATCAGCGCGGCGCAAGACGAAGCGCTCGACCGCATGGCGCAAGAGTACGACGCGCTCAGCCCGATCTTCAAATATATGGATTCGACGGAGCAGAATTTCGCCTCCGCCCTCGACCGATTGCAGAGAGACGAGAGTGCGCTGGCTGCGAAGGAGAGTGAACTCAGTAAGGCCGTCACCGAGGCGTCAGTGCTTGGAAGCGCGTTGTCTGAGGCGCGGTCGCAGGCGGATAAGCGCGAGGTCGCATTCGAACGCTTGACCAAGGAAGCGATGAGTGTGTCCGAGCGGCTCGGGGAGGCGCGCGCTGCACTTGCCGAACGCGATCGCTCGCATGCCGCGGCCCGGGAGGCGCTTGAGAGTGAATGGTCCACCCACGCCCGTCAGCTGGAAGCAGCGCTTGACGCACAAAAGCGACGTGATGAGGCGCGCGATCGCGCGATTGAGGAGTGGGCGACGCACGCTCGGCAACTCGAAGCCGCCCTGAATCAGTCGCGTGCTGATGTTGCAGCGCTGCGCGCCAGCAGCTCGTGGCGGTTAACGGCGCCGCTGCGGGGTCTCACCAATGCTGCGCGGCAGCCGATCTCGACTGCGCGCGCGAGCGCGTCACAAGCGGCGCGCGGCATTTGGCGGCTATTGCCTCTCGCGGGAGGCCAAAAGCAGGCGCTTCGCGATGGCTTGTTTCGCGCCGCGCCGCAACTGTTCGGGTGGACCGCCGCTTACCGTGCGTGGGCGCAAACCAGAGACCACGTGAATTTACCCGCGAGCGAAGCTATTGCGATCGAGCAGAAGGCGACGACCTATGTTCCGCTTACGGCGGTCGCGCCAATGCGTGATGCGCGCGCGCGCGCGATCGCCTTTTACCTCCCGCAATTTCATCCGATTCCGGAGAACGACGCCTGGTGGGGAAAGGGATTTACGGAGTGGACCAATGTCCGCCCTGCGGTTCCACATTTCAAAGATCACAACCAGCCGCGCGTCCCCGGTGAACTCGGCTACTATGATCTTGTTCAGCAGCCGAACGTGCGCCGCCGCCAGGCGGAGCTAGCGCGGCTCCACGGCGTCGAAGCCTTTTGCTTCTATGCCTATTGGTTTGCCGGCAAGCGCTTGCTTGAACAGCCGATCAGTGCGTTCGCCGACGATCCCGAGATTGATCTGCCGTTCTTGTTGTGTTGGGCCAATGAGAACTGGAGCCGGCGCTGGGACGGTTTGGATCAAGAGCTTCTCATCGCGCAGGATCACTCACCAGCGGACGATCTCGCCTTCATCAACTGGATCGCCGGCTACTTGCGCAATCCGCGTTATTTCAGGATCGATGGTCGGCCGGTTTTGCTCGTCTATCGACCAGCGCTGCTTCCGTCGGCGCGCGAGACGTCGGCGCGTTGGCGCGATTGGTGCCGGAAAAATGGCATTGGCGAAATCTATCTGGCTTATACGCAAAGCTTCGAGACCACCGATCCGGCGGAATACGGTTTCGACGCCGCTATAGAGTTTCCGCCCAACAATATGGGTCTCACGCCAATCGATGACGTCGAACCGTTGCGCGCCGATTACGGCGGCAAGATTTATGACTGGACAGTACTGGCTCGGCGTAGCGAGGCTTACGAGACGCCCGCGTTCAAGCTTTTCCGAGGCGTCAATCCATCGTGGGACAACACCGCGAGACGCAAGGATAAAGGCACCGTGTTGCTGGGCTCGTCGCCGGAGGCCTACGGGCGCTGGCTCGCCAATGCGATTGAGGACACCCAAGAGCGTTTCGCCAATGCCGAAGAAAGGCTCGTCTTCATCAATGCTTGGAATGAATGGGCGGAAGGCGCCTACCTCGAGCCGGACCAAACCTATGGCTATGCCTACCTTGAAGCGACGCGGCGAGCACTGGCGCCGCCACCCAAGCGCGTCGTGATCGTCGTCCATGATCTGCTCACGCACGGCGCGCAGTTTCTGGCCCTCAACATGGCGCGGACTCTGCGCGAGAGGTTCGGCTATGAGGTCGCAACGATTGCGTGCGGCGAAGGCAGTCTCGGTCCGCAGTTCGAGGCCGTCGGGCCGCTGTTTCACGCGACCTCTGAGACCGGCGCCCACGTGGCGCAGACGGTGGCGAAGGATGGGTTCAAGACTGCATTTGTGAATTCCGCCGCCGCAGGTTGGATGACGCCGCATTTGGATCGCGCCGGCGTGCAATGCCTCGGGCTGATCCACGAACTGCCGAAGATCATCGCGGACATGAATCTCGAAGGCGGCGTGCGCGCCATGAACGAACATGCGCGAGCAATTGTGTTTCCATCGAAAGTCGTTCGCGATCGTGTCGGCGCCGCGCTTGATCTCAAGTGGCGCGATGCCCGGATCTTGCCGCAAGGCTTGTTCAAGCGCGATTGCAAAGGCGATCCCGAGCAGAAGCAAACAGCGCGCCATCGCTTGCAGCGGCGCTTTGATTTGCCGTCTCAGGCGCGTTTCGTGCTTGGCGTGGGCTATGGGGATCGGCGTAAAGGCGTGGACATCTTCGTGCGATGGGCGCTGGCCCTGTGCGCCGCGCGTGACGATGCGTACGCAATTTGGGTCGGCGAGTTGAGCGAAGAGATGCGGCAAGCGTGCGCGCCACTCCTGGCCGCGGCTGGCGCCTCGGCGCAGCGCATCAAGTTCCTCGGCTTTACGCCCGATCTGACTGACCTCTATGCGGGCGCCGATCTCTACGCATTGTCGTCGCGCGAAGACCCGTTTCCCTCCACCGCGCTTGATGCGCTGGCGTCAGCGACGCCGGTCATCATGGTCTCGGGCGCGGGTGGGATTGAGGACTTGGTGGAAAAGGGCTGTGTCGTCGCTCTGCAATCGGATGACGCGTCGATGTTTGCTGATGTTGCCGGCCCGCTATTGGCGGATGATGAACGTCGCGCTGAAATGGGTGCGCGCGGGCGTGACTGCATTCAGTCCGAGTTCGGTTTCGCCACGTATGCCGGTGAGTTGCTGCGCGTCGCGGGCGACGCACTGCCGCGCGTATCTGTCATCGTGCCAAGCTATAATTATGCGCGCTATTTGGAGCAGCGCATCAGCTCAATTCTGCGGCAAACGCTACCCCCTCACGAGATCATTTTTCTCGACGACGCATCGACGGACGATAGCCTTGAAACAGCGGCACGCCTGCTCGCCACTGCCGATATCGGCTACAAAATCGTCTCGAACCAAAAAAATTCAGGTGATGTTTTCGCGCAGTGGCGAAAGGGCGTTGACCTCGCATCGGGCGACTATGTTTGGATTGCCGAAGCCGATGACTGGGCGGAGCCCGAGTTCCTTGCGCAGGCCACGGCCGGCTTCGCCGATCCTGAAGTGGTGCTGAGCTTTACCCAATCGAAGCAGGTCGACCAACGCGGGACCGTCATAGCGCCGGACTATCTTCACTACGTCTCTGAACTCGGCGCGGTGCGGTGGGCCAATGGCTATACCCATGAAGGCGCGCGCGAGATCGTAGACGCGCTCGCGGTCAAAAATACCATTCCGAATGTCAGTGGCGTGGTGTTTGCGCGATCGACGTTAGCGGTGGCGCTGAAGCGCTGGCGCGCAGAGATCGCCAAATATCGCGTCGCCGGCGATTGGTGCGTTTATGTGAACGTGCTGCGGCATGGGAAAGCCTATTACAGCCCGCGCGCCCTCAATTGTCACCGCCGGCATGAGGAGAGCGTCACGATTGCGCGGTTTGGTCTCGACGAACTCGCGGAGATTGCGCGCATGCAGGCGTTTGTCGCGAGCGAATTCGATGTGCCGCCGGCCACAAGGGCCTTGGCAAAGGCTTATCTGGAGCGGCTCGTCAAACAGTTCGACCTTTCGCATAAATTCACGACACAAGACATTGAGGCCGTGATGGCCGAAGCCGGGCGCTGAGGCGGTGGCGAGCGAGGCATTGTCTTCGGCGCGCTGCGTGGTGTTTGGCGCCGGCGGCTTTATCGGCGCCAATCTCTGTCTTGCGCTGCGCGATCGCGTCAAAGAATTGACCGGGTTTGGCCGCGCCGAAGCGCCCGTGGCGCTGAGGGGTGTGCCATGGGTGCGCGGCGACTTCACCGATCCCGATACGTACGACAGCGCGCTTTCCGGCTGCGACATAGCCGTTCACCTCGTCGGCGCCTCGACGCCCGCGAGCGCCAATACGGACATGGTCGGCGACGTAATCAACAACGTCGTCGCGAGCCTGCACTTTCTCGACGCATGCCGACGGCATGGCGTGAAGCGCGTGATCTTCGTGTCGTCAGGCGGCACGATTTACGGCGTGCCGGATGTCATTCCAACGCCGGAGACCTACCCTCCGGAACCGATCACAGCATACGCCGTCTCGAAGCTGGCAATCGAACGCTACCTCTCGCTCCATCGCCATTTGTATGGGCTTGAGTATCGTGTCTTGCGAGTGGCGAACCCTTACGGTCCGTTCCAGTCGGCAGCGAGGGGGCAGGGCGTTGTGGCCGCCTTCATGGACAAAGCACTGGCCAACCTGCCCATTGAAGTTTGGGGCGATGGCAGCGTCGTGCGCGACTATGTCTATGTGACCGATGTCGTCGACGCCATTGTGGCGGCCATGACGCACGATGGCCCTTCGCGCGTCTTCAACATTGGCGGCGGGCGCGGCCACAGCCTCGACGAGGTGATCAACGCGATCGCTGGGGCGACCGGGCGGCCGCTGGAGCGGCGCGAGAAGCCAGGGCGTATCATCGATGCGCCAAGAAGCATTCTGGACATTTCTCGAGCACAGGCCGAATTAGGCTGGACGCCGCGCACTGGACTCAAAGAGGGCTTGGCCAAGACACTGGCTTGGCGAAGCGATCAAACTTAAACGGCTGCGGATCTGACGCTTTGACTGGCGCGATCGAGCCGATCCATTGGAGACACGCGGATGACGCGGAAAGTGGCGCTCATTATCGGCATCACGGGGCAGGATGGGGCTTACCTCGCCCGATTGCTGTTGGAGAAGGGCTACTTCGTCCACGGCATCAAGCGCCGCTCTTCGTCGTTCAACACTGGTCGTATCGACGACATCTATCGCGATTTCCACGATCCCGAGGCGCGCTTAAGACTGCACTATGGCGATCTCACGGATGCGACAAATCTCGTTCGCATTGTCCAGGAAGTGCAACCCACCGAGATTTACAATCTCGGCGCCCAGAGCCATGTCCAAGTCAGTTTTGAAACGCCGGAGTACACCGCCAATGCGGACGCCGTCGGCGTGCTTCGTGTCCTGGAGGCCGTTCGCATTCTTGGTCTGACCGATAAGACCAGAATCTATCAAGCGTCCACCTCGGAGATGTTCGGGCTCGTCCAGGAGGTGCCGCAATCGGAGAAGACGCCTTTCTATCCGCGCTCGCCTTACGGCGTGGCGAAGCTCTATGCGCACTGGATCATGATCAACTATCGCGAGGCGTACGGGATGTTCGCGTCCAACGGCATCTTGTTTAATCACGAGAGCCCGATGCGCGGCGAAACCTTCGTCACCCGCAAGATTTCCCGCGCGGTGGCGGCCATCTCGCAAGGCCGACAAGATTTACTCTATCTGGGTAATCTGGATGCGCAGCGTGATTGGGGCCATGCGCGCGACTACGTCGAAGGCATGTGGATGATCCTCCAGCACGACAAGCCGGACGATTTTGTGCTGGGCACCGGCGAGATGCACAGTGTTCGCGAGTTTGCTGAGCTGGCGTTCGCCGAGGTCGGTATTGTCTTGCAGTGGCAAGGCAGCGGCGCCGACGAAGTCGGTGTCGATAAGGCGAGCAAAAAGGTGCTCGTGCGTATCGATCCCCGTTATTTCCGTCCCACTGAAGTCGAGCAATTATTGGCCGATCCGGCGAAAGCGCGGAAGGTTCTCGGCTGGAAGCATAAAACGACATTCGCCGAACTCGTGCGCGAAATGGTGCTCGCCGATCTCCAAGCCACGGACGACGTGAAGGCCAGTAATGACTGATCGCTCGCCATATCAGCTGGCGTCAAAGCGGGTTTGGGTGGCCGGCCACAATGGCATGGTGGGCTCGGCGATCGTGCGTCGGCTCGCGTCGGAAGGATGCGAGATCCTCACCGCGTCGCGGCAGGATTTGGATTTGCGCCGCCAGCACGACGTCGAACGCTGGGTGCGTGAACGGCGGCCGCAGGCCGTGTTCATGGCCGCCGCTAAAGTCGGCGGTATCTACGCCAACGACGCTTTCCCAGCGGACTTCATCTACGAGAATACGATCATCGCCTCTAATGTGATCAAGGCGGCGCATGATGCGGAGGTTGAAAAGCTGCTGTTCCTGGGATCGTCGTGCATTTATCCCAAGTTCGCGCCGCAGCCCATCACGGAGGACGCGCTGCTGACAGGCGCGCTCGAGCCGACCAACGAATGGTACGCGCTTGCGAAGATCGTGGGGCTCAAGATGTGCGAAGCCTATCGCCGCCAATACGGGCGCGACTTCATTTCAGCGATGCCATCGAATCTCTACGGCCCGAACGACAATTTCGATACGCTGAGCTCGCACGTACTGCCAGCCCTGATGCGCAAGGCCCATGAAGCCAAGACAGCTAACGCCGCGTCCTTTGAAGTTTGGGGTACGGGCACGCCGCTTCGGGAGTTTCTTCACGTCGATGATTGCGCCGATGCGCTGGTGTTCCTGATGAAATCCTATTCCGACGTTTCGCACGTTAATGTGGGGTCCGGCAAGGACGTCACCATTCGCGTCTTGGCAGAAATGGTCGCCGCCCAAGTGGGATTTTCCGGCGAAATCGAGTGGGATGGAACCAAGCCGGATGGCACGCCGCGCAAACTGATGTCGGGCGCAAAGATCGCAGCGATGGGTTGGGCGCCGAAGATCAGCCTTGAGCAAGGGATTCGTCAAACTTATCAGTGGTTCTTGGAGCACGTCGCCTAGGAGAATGCGGGGGACCCCAACGCGCACGCCTTTCCGTCCGATCCCATGGCGCCTCGCCCGTTGCTTGGGGTTGGCGCGGATGATAGGCACGGCCCGCCGTTACGGTGTGTCAACTAGGCGTAATGGTGGGGTCAAATGGTAGGTGCGCTGCAGGATTTCGGGTCCGTCTTTGGGCGGTGGCGCCTGTGGTGGCTGATGGCCAACCAAGACATTCAGATGCGCTACAAGCGCTCTGTCATCGGCCCGTTCTGGATCAGCATCACGCTGGCGTGCCTGATGTTGGCGTTGACCTATCTATACAGCCAAATTTTTCAACAGGAGTTTGGTGAGTTTCTCATCTATTTCGGTTCTGGCCTGGTGGTCTGGGTCTACGTCACGGGATTGATTTTAGATGGGTGCGGCATTGTCCTCGAAAACGAGGGCAACATGCGCAGCGTGCCCATGCCGATACCAGTCTTGGCGTCGCGCATCGTTGCGCGAAACGCGATCATTCTCGGGCACAACCTTCTCGTCGCAATTCCCATCTTGATGCTGTTTGGCGTTCGCTTCACGCCAATCGCGCTCATGGCTTTGCCCGGTCTCGTCCTATGCACGGCGATCGGTTTTTTTGGCGCCATCATTCTCGGGCCGCTTTGTGCGCGCTTCCGAGATGTGCCGCAGGTCGTCACTAACATCGTTCAGGCTGGCATGTTTCTAACGCCGCTGTTTTGGCGCCCTGAGCAGCTGACAGACACGCGCAGCGCGATAGTCGACTTCAATCCGGTCTATCATTTGCTCAAGCTTACCCGCGGTCCGCTGCTGGGCGAAACACCCGACGCGCTGCACTGGCTTGTCGCGCTCGGACTTGTGGCTGCGCTCGCGCTCTTTTCATTCATGACGCTCGCCAGCGTGCGCAAGCGCGTATTCCTCTGGCTGTAGGCACACCATGACTCGGGTCCTTCTCGACAATGTCCATTTCTCGTACCCCGTGTACGAACTCACTGGCCGTTCGCTGAAAATCTCGCTGGTGCGCCAATTCGCTAACAAGGGCGTCGAAAAGCGGAAGAACGGGTTCGTCGAAGTGCATGCGATCCGTGGCATTTCTCTCGACCTCAAGGCGGGCGATCGGGTCGGGCTGCTCGGTCATAACGGCTCTGGCAAGTCCACGTTACTGCGCATTTTCGCTGGCGTGGCTCATCCGACCTCCGGCCGGATGCTCAGCGAAGGACGCGTCATTCCGCTGATCGAAAAGGGGCTAGGCATCAATCCGGAGCTTTCCGGCTACGACAACATTGAGCTACCGCTGCGCTTGATTGGCGCGAGCTCCGCGGAAGTGCAGCGCGCCCGAAAATCGATTCCCGATTTCACCGGCCTAGGTGATTTCATTCACATGCCGGTGCGGACATATTCCGAAGGCATGAAAGCGCGCCTCGCGTTTGCGATCTGCACCGCCATCGATGGCGACATTCTGGTGTTGGATGAATGGCTGGGCGCTGGCGATATCGACTTCATGGATCGGGCGCAGCATCGCATGGTCGAGGTCGCGCACAATTCCGAGATCGTTATTCTTGCCAGTCACTCGCTCGATCTGATCTTGAACGTCTGCAACAAGGCGGTGTGGATCGAGCAAGGTTGTATCCGGGCGCAGGGGCCGCCGGCCAGCGTGGTTCCGATGTATATCGCAGCCCAGGGCGCCGGCGAGGCCGCTCATGTTGGCGCTAAGGTGTCGACTGGCTAATCAAACTGGACGGAGAATGAGTACCGGCTGCGAATAGTCGATGCCGCGATCATAGTCGACGACCCGCCAAGCCGGCGCGTTTTGCGCAAACCAGTCCCAGCTGATGGAGGTGTTGCCGAACGTAACGTCGCCGTCGACCGGCGCCAGGTCGCTCGGTGCATACGCGAAGCCTTCGCTGTTGTGCGCCTTGATAAGGGCTTCGATCTTTTCCGCCGAGAAACCGGCGCTCGGGCCCCAGCGCGACCAAAACTCGACGTCTCTTATGGTGATTGCGAGGAAACCGTCGTTCGATATGGATTTGCGCAAGGCGCCGAGCGCCGCACGCGTGGCGCGGGGCGATAGGTGCGTGAACACCGAATAGCTGTAGGCGACGTCGAACAGGCCCTCGACAGGCAGGGCGTCCGGCAGGAACTCTGACTGCGCCAAGCTGGCCAGCACGCCATGCTGCCGGCAAATTTCAATGGATCGGTCCCAGGGGTCGACGCCGAACAGTTTGTCTGGATCTGTGAAATAGAGCATCGCGCGCAGGATGCGGCCGAAGCCACAGCCGTAGTCGAGAATACGCGCGCCGGTGAGCGGCTGCTTTCGGTGCTGCCGGGATCGTTCATTGAGGATGCGCGTGAACGAAATCGTGTCCTGCAAAAGCTCGTGACCGGCCGACCCCGTCCAGATGCGTTGTTCCTCATCCGGTGGCGTATGCGGGAGCGCTTGGGAGATGTTGGGCAACGTCGTGTCGGGCAATCCAAGCAGTAATTCGCAAAAATCAGTCAAGCAAAGCCGCCGCACCTGCGAGAGGATGGCGTCGGTTCCGACCGACGCCTCGGCTTCCGCTAGAATGTGTTTCAGCGCTTGAGATCGGGAAGGGTCGTAAATATGGTACATTGCGTCAGCCTGTCTCGCGCTGCATGCACTTCAACAAAAGCGCAGCGCGCGTCATGAACTAGTGTTCCGAATGCTCTGCTGTCAAACGAGATTAAGCGACGTGTCAACGTGCCGTTCCCTTGAGCCCTGGGCTTCGTGAATGCCTGACGACGTCGCTATTGGCCGCGAAGGTTGGCTATTCTTGACCGGTGGAACCAACGAAGCGCTACGCTACTTCGATGAGCCGGATTTCTTTGCTGAAGCCCAACGCGAAGGGTGGCGCGCCTTGTTGAGCAATCGGCATGAGCGCGCCAAGGCGCTGGGCATCCGCTATTGCCATCTCGCGGCGCCCGAGAAGCTGGGCGTGTATCCGGAGTTCTTCCCGCGCGAGCTTCCGTATTTTGAATGCGCCCCTTCGCTGGCAATCGCAAAGCTCGCGGCCGAAGATGATGGCGCGCTTCACGACTGCTTTGTCGACGTGCATCCGTTTCTCAGCGCGCGAAAGCGGTTAGGCGATTTGTTGTACTTCAAGACCGATACGCACTGGACATTTGAGGGCGCATTCGCCGCCTACGAAGCGCTTTGTGAGCGCCTTGATGCGACTCCCAATCAGTCCTTGCTGTCTATTCCACAATCGTCGGGGATGCTCTTTCTCGATCTCGGCAGCAAACTTTCTCCGCCCGTCGAGGAACTCTTCAGCTCGCGTAATGCGCTGGTCCGCGGGCGTCGTACGTTTGCGAATGCGCTCGTCCTTTACAAAGAACAGAACGCCCTGGAAGGCGAGGGCGGGTTGCACATTGGCTCGAATGTCGAGTTTGAGAATGAGCACGCTGCGGACCCGCGCACAGTCGTGCTGTTCGGCGATTCGTTTGCGGAATATCGAACACATCTGCTCACGGGGATGTTGGCGGAGACCTTCGCGCGGACGCATTTCATCTGGTCAGCTCAAGTGGATTGGGGCTACGTCGAGCGCGTAAGGCCCGATGTGCTCGTCACCGAGTTTGCCGAGCGGTTCATGAACTACGTTCCGGAGGATGATTTCGACGTGACGGCGTTCGCCGAAGAGCGTGTCGGCGCTCATCGCGCCAGCCTCGAAGGGGGCGAAGTTGCTCACGATTGACGACCTGCTCTTGCTTGATCCACAGCACGCGAAGCGTGAAGGCGGCGCTATCTGCTGGGATGGCGAGGCTGATGGCTTCGTATTTTATGGTCCCTGCAAGAACCTGCAGCCCGGCCCATATGTTTTTGAAATCGACATTGAGGCGCCGGTCAATCCGAGCGGCGAGCTGCGTCTTGATGTTTATTCCAAAGGATCAGTGCTGAGCGCGTTGCGCCTTCATGGCTTTCGCCTCACGGTTAAAATCGGCGCTCTGCTTCCACCCGAAAACGCAACAGAGTTGCGCCTCTACAGCGCCGGTGTTCCGGTGAAAGTGAAAGCGGTCCGTGGCGCCATGGTCGATTTCGATTCCATGCGCCGCCTTTCTGCGCTTGCAGACGAGGATCTAATCGCGCTCGAGCGCGACGTCATGGGACTTGATGGCCCGGCTTTGGCCAAAGCGGTTTATTCCAACGATCAGTTGGTGAAGGTGCTGTTCTCGCGCCCGTCCCTGGAAGTCATTACGATCGACACCATTGTCGACCACGCAGACGTGCTGCGAGGGCGCGGCATCGATCCGACTCTTGCGCGCGCCTTGTTCGAAGATGTCGGCTATGAGCGCGCGCCTGGCGAGACGCCGGACTCCATTGCAGGCCTCATCAGCTTTCCCGACACGCGCCATTCGCACCAAACCATGACGCTGCGCGGCGCTCAGATGGAATGCCGCTCGCCTGTCTCCGGGCAATGGGAAAAAGCGGTCGCGTCCGTTCCGCTGGTGGCCAATGTCTATCTGCCTGTGGTCTACGAATTCGCCGGCGAGAATCCGATGCTCGTCATTGGCAATGTCGGCTGGGGCAGCACTGTCGCGTTTGTATGGTGCGTTCGTCAGGACGTCATACTTGTCAACGACCGAAACTGGGCCGTCGGCCACGACTGGAAGGGCCTGTTCCAGCTCTACATCAATGTTTGTCTCGCTCATCGTGACGCGCTGCAAGAGTACCGACGCGCAGAAAAGCGCACCGCGATTGTAAGCGGCTATCGTGGCAATATGGGTCACTATTTCTGGAACGATGTGTCCGGTTTGGAGCGCGAGTGGCGGCTCGGTAACTGGACCTCGGATATCCCAACGCTGACGCGGCCCAATCTCTGGCTCAGAGTGGAGCGGATGTACCCGGAGCGCGCCGCGTCCATCACCGAGACGCCAGCCGCCGACGTGCTGGAGCGCACGTTGAAGGATCGGCTATTTCTGATTTCATTGAGCGGGTCGGCGATCGACGCCGATCTCGCCGAACGCGTGCGCGTAGGCGCCACCTCTTGGCTTGAGCTCAACGAGTCCGCCATGCTCGAAGCGCACAAAGCAGCGCTGGCGCGAAACGACTTTTGCTTGTTCGTGAACTTGCGAGCGCACGACAAGGTTTGGGTGGAGCAACGCGAAGGCATCATCGACATCATCGATGCGGCGCATGAGCGTTTCGGAAAGGTTCTCGTCTATCTCGACGGCATGCCAGACTGCCGAAGTCTGATCGAAGAGTTTATCGCGGCGCGCGGCGACTCGTGCGAAATGATCGACGGCACGTCGGCGCCGTTCGAGCTGACATTGGCCTGGGCCTATGCGTGCGACTTCTTTATCGCCGTGATCGGCAGTGGTTTGGTTCCACTAACTTGGCTCGCTGACCGGCCTGGCCTCTGTCATGCCAACCACGGGCACCTCGAACAATTGAGCTTTTGGCCCAAGGTCCGTGTGCGCACCCACCCGCTTGCGGCGCCGAAGCCAGAAGACGTCGAGCACGTCACGGCCCATTATTACACCAACTATCATCTGGCGCCGAGTACGATGCGGCGGTTGTTTCTTGAGGCGCTCGAAGCCGACAGCATGATGGCGCATGACGCGAAAAGATCGTTTAAGGACATGATGAGGCAAGGCTTCAATTGGTTGAGCAAATCTGGCTCAACCGGAAAGACCGAATCCCCGTAAGGCGCGATCTGGAGTGTTACTGAAATGACCGACGCCTACGCCGTTGTCGTGACGACGATCAACCATCCCACCGCGGCCATGCTCGAGATTCAAGCGAGTGTTGGCAAGCTTTCCGCCGATTTCGTCGTCATCGGCGACAGCAAAAGCCCGCCAGATTTTTCGCTTGAGGGATCGATCTATCTCGATATCGCGGCCCAGCACGCGACCGATTTCAAGTTCGCTCGGCTCGCGCCGACAAAGCACTATGCGCGCAAGAATGTGGGTTATCTCGTTGCAATCAAGAACGGCGCCAGCGTTATCATCGAGACCGATGATGACAACTTTCCAGTCGATGGATTCTGGTCCCCGCGAACCCTGCGCAAATCCGCTTCATCGGTTCGCACCGCTGGCTGGTGCAATGTCTACAGTCTCTACACGGACGTATTGATTTGGCCGCGCGGTCTGCCGCTGAAGCATGTGCGCACGCCGGTCACGCTTTCGCCGCCAGGCGCGGAACTGCATGACTATCCAATCCAGCAAGGTCTGGCTGATCGCAATCCCGATGTGGACGCTATCTATCGATTGGTTTTGCCGCTGCCCATCGATTTCGAAAAGGACGTCGAGGTCGCGCTCGATCCTGGCGTGTGGTGTCCGTTCAACAGCCAGAATACGACGTGGTGGAAGCCGGCGTTTCCCTTGCTCTACCTACCGTTTCACTGCTCATTCCGCATGACTGACATTTGGCGCAGTTTCGTTGCTCAGCGTATCGCCTGGGAAAACGGCTGGCGTGTGCTGTTTCACGGCGCGACGGTTTACCAAGAGCGCAATGAGCACGATCTGGACCGCGACTTTGCGGATGAAGTGCCGGGCTATCTCAACAATGACAAGATCAAACGCGTTCTCGAAGACCTGCCGCTTCAATCCGGCGCTGCCGCAATTCCGGACAATCTGAGAAAGTGCTACGCGGCGCTGATCGAGCTTGGCGTTGTCGGCGCAGAGGAACTGCCGCTGCTCGAGGCGTGGCTCTCTGACTTGGAAAGCCTCGCCTAGACGTTTGCGTGCGTTTAGTGGACGCGCGGGTTGCCCCAATACGACCAACCGAAGTTAGTTTGTCCATCGACGGCCGCAGCAGTGCTGAAGCGCAGCAGCGTCGTCTGGACTGGCAATGCGATTGAATGTTCGTGCATGCCGCGATCCGCCTCGACGTCCGCCGGCGTAAGGCAGCGACGCCAGAGTTCGTTCATGGCCGCTAAGTCGTTCCCGCCGGAGACGATGAAGCAGACGCCAGTTGTTCTTTCCGCGCCTGTATATGCCGCCTCGCGGATGCCGAAATCCACAACGAGTTCGCTAGAATTTGTTGGAACGGCGACGACCATATTTGTCGGTGCGTGAGCAAAGACCGCCGCGACTGGGCCGTCTGGTCCAGGTTCCTGAATGAGTTCGGCGTATTGGCTGCCAGCATCGCTGGCGGACGCCAACAGCGAGTCAAGCGGCAGAGGCGTCAGGTCGGGATCGGTTCGAAACGTGGCGCTCGGGGACGTTTCAGTGGGCGCTTGCTGGCCGCAGGCCGAGATCGTGAGCAACATTGCTAGCGGAACAAGTAGTCTAAGCATCGCCGTCCCCTCTGATGATGACGACATAGCTAGAGCCGTCGATCGAATTTGTCGACTAGGCCAAATCCATCAGCGGCCAACCGCCGTCACGGGAATAATGGGTCGTCGGTTCGGCCTTCGTAGAAGCCGTGCTGAATGAAGTGAAGGGTGGCGCCGAAGAGGTCGGTTCCATACCCCATCTGAAGGTCGGCATAGTTCGCCAGATATTGTTCCGCGTCGAAGCTGTCCCGCGTGCGACCTTCGTAGAACCCATGTTGGATGAAGTGCTGTTGGCCGCCGACCACGCTGGCGCCATAGCCGACGATGAGATCGCTCCAACTCGCAATGTATTGCAGCGCGTCGAATGTGCCGCGACCGCGGCCTTCGTAGAAGCCGTGTTCTATGAAATGTTGCGTGCCGCCAATCACGCTTGTTCCATAACCAACGATAAGGTCGTCCCACGAGGCGATGTATTGGAGCGCATCAAACGTGCCGCGGCCACGGCCTTCGTAAAAGCCGCTCTGAATGAAATGAGTCGCGGCGCCGATCTCGCTTGTTCCGTACCCGACAATGAGATCGTCCCAAGAGGCGATATATTTGAGGCCGTCGAACGCATCGGCGCTGCGACCCTCGAAAAAACCGTAGTCGATAAAGTGTGCGAAACCTCCGGCGGCGCTTAGACCATAACCGCCGATAAGGTCGTCGTGAGAGGCGATATAGTCCAGGCCGCTAAACTGGGTCGCGCTGCTGGCCGCAACAGTTTGATTGCTGAACTGAAGCGACTCGATCGCCACCAGACGATCGGTCTCATGCACGGATGCGTTGACGACGCCAATGGTTCCATTGAAAGCAAACAGCGCGCTGCTCGATGATGCGCCGGCAAAAACCGCGGTGTCCGACCCCGCGCCGCCATCGATAAAGTCATCGCCTGCGCCGCCGATCAGCGTGTCGGCGCCATTGTTGCCCGTAAGCCTGTTGGCCGCGGCATTGCCGACAAGGGTGTCGGCGCCACTGCCGCCAATCGCGTTTTCGATGATGGCGCCGCGCGCAATGGAGATGTTGAAGATGGCAAGCCCCACGCCGCCTGACGCCGGACCGGCGCTGGAGAACGCCTCTTCTCGCAAATCGATCGTGCTGCTGGTGCTGTAGCCCGAGAGATCGAGTGTATCGAGACCGCCGCCGTCCCAAATGGCGAACACGGCGCCTTGCGACGCCAGTGCTAGAGAATACTCGGGTACGCCGGCGGTGGAATTGAAGCCGTAAATGGTGTCACCGGCGCGAGAGGCGAGATTGGCGCCATAGAGGCGCTGGATCGCCGCGATGTCGTGAAGCTGCGGCAGCGATGAGAAGGACGGCAAGCTGCCGCCGGTGGAGTTAGAGCCAAAGTAGCTCATTGCTGTGAACATGCGCGAGTCCGCGAAATACTCGGCGTTGGCGGCATAGGTTGGGTCAAGGTCGGGGTCTGCGTCGTACTCGCCAGGGTGGCTCAGTCCAAGCGCATGGCCGATCTCATGCAGCAACACGTGAGGCCCATAATCGCCAACGACAGGGCTCGCATTGGACGCGATCGAGGCGTTGATCCAAACGTCTCCCTCTTGGCTGGCGCTGGATGTGTCGCCTGAACTCGGCAGATAGGCGAAGGCGGCCGCGCCTTCGACGCCGGAGTTGTAGTTGCCGAAAACCATCGAGGCGTTATTGGAGTATCCGTCGCTGCCATTGACGCGAACGAACGTGATGTTGGCCACGGCCGCCCATGCCGCGAGCGCCGCCTCGGTGGCGATAATTTGTTGTGCGTTGAAGCGAGAGAACCCAGTGGCGCCGTCCGGCATCGATGACGCAGAGGCGCGATAGGAATAAGTGATCACCACGGGCGTCTCAAACGCCGACGCAAAGCTCGATCCTGTCCGCGTAATCTGAATGGCCGCTTCTTCCCACGAGAACTCGACTTTGCCGTTATCGACGAAATTGGTCGGGGATGTATTTCCAGTGTCGATTGCGTCAACGTTCAGCGTGTAGCCGCCCACAGCCGAGCCGTCGTAGCCGCGCGCCACAATGAAATAGTCGCCGGATTGCGTAGCGGTGAAACTGAGAAACGAGTTGAGCCGAATGCCGCCGTCGTCGTCCTGCGCGACGAGCGCGCCAGCCGCTGTTCGCAGTTCGATATAAGCGTCGCTGAGGCCGCCGGAGGTCGCTGCGAGCGAGAAGCTATAGCTTTGGCCCGCGACCAGACTGACGCGCACATAGTCCAAGTCTCCGGAACTCTGGATGCTGCTCGTCAGCGTCCCCCCGACGGCGATTGTCGTTGTCGAGGAGGTGTTGTCCGCAATGTCGTCATTGAGGAACTGCGGCCCGTTGTCCTCGCTTGGAGCAGCCAGAGCGGAAATGAACTGAGCGTTCTTAAGGTTTTGGTCGGACAGCGTGCAGCCGAGACAGGTGCACCCTCCAAAGGCGCTACTCTCCTGTCCGACAGGAAGCGATGTTGCTTCGTCGAGACGCCACGCCGCGTGCGCAACATTTCCTCGGAATTCGGCGAAGTCAGTTGCCTCTGGTGGCGGGTATGAAACCCCGTCCAGGTCCCTAAACGACTGAAGGCGCATCTACCGTCTCCCGCAACGACCGACGGCGCTACCACAACCGGGTGCAAGCACAGCGCCGGTTTCCTGCAAACATAGTCTTGGTGATCCGCGACCGACGGTCAAGAAGAGCGACTGTGTCGCGTCACTCGATCTGTGGGCCGGAGGTTAACGAAGCGTTGCCAGGAAGGAGACCACAGCGCACGCCATTGTCCGGCGCGCGGTTTTCCGGGTATTTGGAAGGCTGTCTCGCCCGAGATGGGCAAGGGGTGCAAGGTTTGCCCGCACACATTGAGGTCAAAGGCCTGCGCAGCGCGCTGAGTGCGTGCAAGGACATCGCTGTCTGGGCAGTCGTGTTCAGCGCCGGCCTCAATCTGCTTTACCTCGCGCCGTCGCTTTTCATGCTCCAAGTCTATGATCGTGTGCTGACCACAGGCGGCATGAGCACGTTGGGCTTGCTAGGTTTGGTGCTCACGTTTGCGCTGATCGTGCTGGCGCTCTTGGATATGATGCGCAACCGATTGGCCGCGCGCCTCGGCCTTCGGCTCAACCGGTTGCTGGCGTCGGCGATCATCGAACTTGAATCGTCGCCGCCAGCTGGGCCGCAAGACATTAACCGCGGCCAGGCGGCGCGCGATTTCGACGCATTTCGTCACGCCGTCATGAGCCCCGCCGCGATGGCATGTCTCGACGCCCCATGGACGTTCGTTTTCGTGGCGGCGTGTTTCCTCATTCACCCACTCATCGGCATCCTGACCCTAGCCGGCGGCATCGTGTTGCTCTTGATCGCGTTCCGCCATGAGCATGCCTTGGCGCCAGCTGTCGCCGAGGGTCTTGATCTATCGACACGCTATTATGCGGCTCAAGAGGCCGATCGTTCGGCGTCTGAAGCAACGCGCGCGCTTGGCATGCGTCCGGCGCTGGCGGAGCGCCAGCTGAAACGGCGCGAAGCCGCGGTGCTCTCGCAAGCGCGAGCCTCGTTCACACAGGCCGCATATGGCTCTCTTTCGCGCTTTTGGCGGCTCTTGCTGCAATCGCTTGTGCTGGGCGCCGGCGCCTATCTGGCGGTGCAACAGCTGATCTCGCCGGGCGCGTTGATCGCCGGATCGATTCTCGCGTCTCGCGGCTTGGCGCCGTTAGACCAAATCGTCGGCGGTTGGCGTCAACTGGTGCAGGCGCGGCTTTCCTATCGCCGGTTGACGGAGCTGATCGACAAAGCGCCGCCCCAGCCTCAACGCACTGTATTGCCCGCGCCGCGTGGCGCATTGAGCTTCGAGCACGTCAGCGTGCGATTCCATGGCGGCGTGCGGCCGGCGGTTCACAGCCTGACATTTGCGATCGAAGCCGGTGAAATGCTTGCCGTCGTGGGTCATAGCGGCGCAGGCAAATCGACGTTGGCGCGCTTAGCTGTCGGTTCAATGGCGCCGGATGTCGGCTTTGTCCGCCTTGATGGCGCGAGCTTGTTGGATTGGGATTCCGATGCGCTTGGCCGTCATATCGGTTATGTGCCCCAAGACCTTTCGCTCGTCGTCGGCACCGTCGCGGAGAACATCCGCCGCTTCGAGCCCGGCTCACCGGACACTGACGCACGCACCATCGCCGCCGCCCGCGAAGCCGGCGCGCACGATCTCATCTTGCAGCTTCCGAAAGCGTACGACACCGAACTCGGACAACGCGGCCGCGGGCTTTCGCTCGGCCAGGCGCAGCGTATCGCGCTAGCGCGAGCGCTTTACGGCGATCCAGCGCTGATCGTGCTTGACGAACCTAATTCGCATCTTGATGTCGACGGGGAGGCGGCCTTGATCGCCGCGCTCACCGCCGCCAAGGCCCGCGGCGCCACCATACTCGCAATCGTTCACCGCCCGTCGATCGTGGCGATCGCGGATCGGGTCATGATCCTGCGCTCAGGCAGCGTCGAGATGATCGGACCGCGCGATGAAATCGGGCGACGTCTGATGCGTGATGGCGGCCCTGGCCCTGGCGCTGGCGCGGCCACCCTCAGAGCGCGGGAGTCGTGATGTCCAGCATTGCAGGGTCCGCCGCCGCTCTTAACGACGACCCTCGTCGTGAAATCCGGTTGGGCGCGCTGGCGATGGGTAGCTTCTTTGTGCTGTTCTTGGGTTGGGCCGCATTCGCGCCGCTTGATGCGGCGGTGGTGGCGCCCGGCGTCATTGTCGTTTCCGGTAGCCGGCAAACGGTCCAGCACCGCGATGGCGGCGCCATTTCCCGCATCATGGTGGAAGAGGGCGATCGGGTCGAGCAAGGGCAGGTGCTGATTGCACTGAGTTCGCCGGAAGTATTTGCGCGCAAGGAAGCGCTGCTCTCGCAAGTGCTCGATTTGCAAATGCAACGCGCGCAATTGCTCGCTACAAATGACGGCACGACGCAGATCGAAGCGCCTGCCGAATGGGCCGCGTTGCCGCCTGAGGATCGGGTCTTGGCGGACGCAACGTTGGAGCGCCACCGCCGCGAAACCGCGTCGCGCCGTGTAGCGTTGCGGGCGCAGCGGTCCGGTGGCGGCATTGTTGATGCGCGCATCGCCGGTTACCAAGAAGAGATCACGTCGATCAATCGCCAGCACACGCTGTTGGAAGATGAACTGGCTGGCGTCCGTTCATTGGCGGATCGCGGCCTGATGCCATTGACGCGCGTGCGGGCGCTGGAGCGTGCGCAAGCCGAGCTCGACGGCCGCCGCGCTGAACTGCGCGCTGCCATCGCCGCTGCTTTGGAAGATCGCGCCGAAGAATTGCGCGACATCGAAGCGCGTTTATCGCAATTGACGCCGCAACTCGTCGGCGTTCGATCCGAGCTTGAGAACACGCTGATGCGTGCGCCGACTTCTGGCGTCATTGTTGGCTTGCAAGCCAATACGATCGGCGGCGTCATCCGGCCTGGAGAGGCGGTGATGGATATCGTGCCCGAGGGCCAAGATCTGATCGTTGAAGCGCGCGTTCGTCCGGAAGATGCAGACGACCTGAACGCCGGCATGCCGAGTGAAGTGCGCATCACCGCTTTTTCGGGCCGCACGATGCCGACCTTGCATGGCGAAGTCGAACGCGTTTCCGCCGATCGCTTTACCGACGAGCGCACCGGCGCCGCTTATTTTCTGGTCCGTATCAATGTGGCGCAGAGCGAGCTGGAAGAACTGGTGGAGCGGTCCCAAACCAATGTGCAGCTTCGTCCAGGTCTCCCGGCCGAAGTCGTCGTGCCGACGCGTAAACGCACCGCGCTTCAGTATTTGCTTGAGCCGCTGAACCAGTCGCTCTGGCGGAGCTTCCGTGAAGGCTAGCCGCCGCGGCCGAAGGCGATGCCGGACATGTCGTCGAGCAGGCGCATGCCGAAGAGCTCCAACGCTATTTCGCCCTGAATGAATTCAAAGTTCGGCAGCGTCAGCTTCACGTCGATGTCCTGACTGATGTCACGCCCGGTCGCGGTGTTGACGATGATGTTCTGCAGCGCGCTTTCGGTGACGTTATGAACCAACGCGGTGACGCCGCTTTCATCCTCGATCACGATGCCGCTCGCATCGTCCAATCCGCCGAGGCCGAGTGCATCGCGCGCTTCCGGCGTCATGTCTGATAAGTTCTGGCCGACATTGGCCATGGTTTGATCCACGATTCTGCCGGCGTCGGTGATGGTCAGTTGTGTGGTCAGAACCGGCTGTCCGTTTAGGATCGTCGTCACCACGGCGCCAAAGCCGATATCGATACCGCCGACAATAAAGCCGCCACGCAGATCTTCCATGTCCGTATCGGCCATGATCTCTACGTCGCCCCAAGCTTGGTCATCAGCATAAGCTGGCGCGCAAAGCGCTGCACTGGCCGCGGCGGCGAAAAGAACGAGGCGTAAGGAGCGGGCGATGCGCATGATCAATCCGGCGTCAGCGGCGTGATCTGATAGAGCTCGCGCGTATTCAGCATCAGCTCGGCCGGCGAGATCGGCCCTTGCGCGGCGCCGAGCGGCGCTACTGCCCACGGGCGCCACTCTTCTTGGCGGTTGTAAGCGGGGGGAGCGACGCCCTCCGGCGTTTGACGAACCGCGAGCACGACGCCGTTCCACACGGCTTCGAAATCGGCGCGCGTATAGGTTTGCAAGCCGAAGGTCGGGTCGCCGACCAGCACGTGGGTGGCGCTAACGCCTTTCACCACGACGAAGTGGCGATAATTGTTGTGCGTGATCAGTGCGATTGCCGGCACGCCGAGCGTGGCCAGGCGATCAAGCGAAAGCCGCAAACCGTCGGCGGCAAATCCTTGCGTCTCGAGATAGGTGCGCATGTCGAGCATTGAGAAGCCGACGCTACGGATGCGTTCCTGATCGCCGCGGTCGTACATAGATTGGAATACTTCGCCTTCGCCCACTGGCGTCGCGTAGTGAAAGCGCAACAAGGTGGCGACCGCCGCCGAGCCGCAGCTATAATCGTATTGCTGGCGCACGACGGTCCGGAACGGAATGTCGCGCCAGCTCATCACATTGATGGAGAAACTGCCTCCGCTCTCGCCATGCGTGCGCACCTGGGCTTGAGCTGGGCTGAAAAGGGCGCAAAGCGCGAGCGCGCTGAAAACAAATGCGACGCCGCTCCGCTTTTGGCGGAACGGCGCGAAGGTGGAGTGTGAGGCAAACGCCATCACGAAGTCGGTCCTGGCTGGGGCGCCAGCACGACGCTTACATTCATGCTGGATTGCAGGTTGTTGTTGTGGCCCGTGTTGATCACGAAATTGCCGAGGCCGCTATAACCGGAAAACGCGCCTGACCCGAGATTGACTTGCCCGGATCCGACAACATCGCCGGTCACTGAGTTGCCAGTGTTGGTCGCGGTCAGCGTTTGATCGGTGATCGTGATGATGTCCACGCCCGTTCCCCCGGCGAGCGCTTCCATGTCTTCCAAGCTCAGCGCGCTGATGCCGTCATCGGGCGATACTGGCGCCGAGGGGAGTTCATCAGCCGACGCGATGGAGGCGAAAGCCAAGCCACTCGCGAGAGCCGCTCCCTTCAGTAGTGTCGTCACGGTCTGCATGGGACCCTACGTTTTGTTAGAGTGAAAGCCGGGATCCGGACCGGCGGATTTCTCCGCCGATCCGGCCCGTACTTGTGCGGCTTAGTTGCCGCCGTTGCCGAACGTGATGTTGGCGTTGGCGCCGACAGCCGTGGCTGCCTGGTTAGCCGAGCCAATACCCGAGTTCATGCTCGACGTATTGATGCCGCCGAAGTTGGCGAGCGCACCGTTGTCGATCGAGATCGCACCGGTTTCGATTTCGCCTTCTTTGAAGCCATGGGCATTCGTTTCGATGTGCGTCACGAAGGCGTCCAGTTCCATCGACGTGATGACCATCGTCACCGAGGAATTGTCGGTGTTGTTGGAGTCTTCGATGTCGGTGTTGTAGGAGTCTTCGATCTCGGTGTTGAGCGAGTCTTCGATCTCAACCGAGTTGTCGGTGTTGTACGAGTCTTCGTGCTCGACCGAATTGTCCGTCAGCGTGTTGTTCGAAGCAACGTTGTTATACGATTCTTCGATCTCTGACGAGTTATCGGTGTTGTACGATTCTTCGATTTCGACGTCGGTGTTGTAGCTGTCTTCGTGCTCGACCGAGTTATCGGTGTTGTACGAACCGATGTCGTTGCCCGAAGCGACCGTGTTGTACGATTCTTCGATTTCCGACGAGTTGTCGATCGAGTTGTCCATGTCGTCGCCGGCGAGGTTGGCGTTATCGCTTGCGATGGCTTGGTCGTCACCCGCGAGGGTGCCGGTGTTCTGGGTGAGGTCGTCACCCGCGACGTTCGATCCTTGGTTCAGGTCGTCGCCGGCCACAACCGAAGCTTGGTTGAGGTCGTCGTAGGCGACATTCGAGCCGGCGTTGACGTCGCCGTCTTCGGCCAGGTTAGAGCCTTGGTTGAGATCGTCGCCCGCAACGTTCGAGCCTTGGTTGAGGTCATCGCCCGCTACGTTCGAACCGTTATTCTGGTCGTCGCCAACAGCGTTGGATCCGCCAGAAGCTTGGTACTGATCGTCGCCCGCCACATTAGAGTTGGCGTATTGCTCGAGATCGTCGCCAGCAACGTTCGAGTTCGCATATTGCTGCAGGTCGTCACCGGCTTGGTTCGAGTCGGTGGCGATGTTTTGATCGTCGCCAGCGATGTTCGAGCCGTTGTCGGCGTTGTCGACGCCGTTGCCGGAGAAGTTGCCGTTGCCCGAGTCAGCAACGTCCACCGTGGTGAGGTCGTCACCGGCGATGTTCGAGCCGTTGTCGGCATTGTCGACGCCATTGCCCGAGAAGTTGCCGTTGCCCGAGTCAGCCACCGTGGTGAGGTCGTCACCGGCGATGTTCGAACCGTTGTCGGCATTGGCTTGGTCGTCACCGGCATAGGTGCCGGCATTGTTGTTTTGGTCGATGTCGTCGCCGGCGTTCAGCGAGGCGCCGCTGACATTGTCAACCCCGTTGCCCGAGAAGTTGCCGTTGCCCGAGTCAGCGACTTCAACGTTGGTGAGGTCTTCACCAGCGTTTTGGCCTTGGTCGCTGACATTGTCGACGCCGTTGCCGCCGTTGTTCGAGAAGTTGCCGTTGCCGGAGTCAGCGACTTCGACATTGGTGAGGTCGTCACCAGCGTTCTGGCCTTGGTCGCTCACGTTGTCGACGCCATTGCCCGAGAAGTTGCCATTGCCCGAGTCAGCGACCGTCGTCAGGTCGTCGCCAGCCGCGTTCGAGTTGTTGTCAGCGACTTGTTGGTCGTCGCCGGCTTGGTTCGAATTGTTGGCTTGATCGTCGCCAGCGATGTTCGAGTTCTCGTTCATCGATTGGTCGTCGGCTTCGGTGTTGTATGAATCTTCGTGCTCGACCGAGTTGTCGGTGTTGAAAGATTCTTCAACTTCGACTTCGGTTTTGATTTCCGTTTCCGACTCGTTGTTGGTCGAATTGTCGGTGTTGAAGGATTCTTCGTTCTCGACGTTGTAGGATTCTTCGATCTCGCTGTTCAGCGAGTCTTCAACCGTCGTGTCGAGTTCGATCGAGTTGTCCGTGTTGAAGGATTCTTCGACTTCGAGCGAGTTGTCGGTGTTGAAGGATTCCTCGGCTTTGTTCTCGGTGTTGAACGACTCTTCGATTTCAAGTTCGTTTTCGCTGTTGTCGACGGCGGCGGCGCTGCCGTCCGTGGCGACCGCGTTGCCGTCATTATTTTCGGTGTCGCTGCCATATGCCCAGGCCGCCGGCGCGAACGCCAACGCCAGAGCAACGGCGCAAACCGAACTCATAAGTTTCAGTTGCATTTCCCATTACCTCCGTACGCAGTGACGCCGGCCCCCCCGAATGGTCTTCGGTATGTTTTAGCCAGCCTGGCGGAAGTGACGGAGGTCGAAGAGATAATCTTGGTTAAACAATCAGGTCGGGAAGTTAACCACGAGAACTTGGTTAAATGCTGTTGTTCCGCGCGAATTCTTAAGATGGATTGCGTCGGCGAGGCCGTCTTAGCCATGTCGGAGCGCGAGCATTTGCTCTGGCGGCGCATGGAGGCCGGCGTGCCTCCTGGGCAACAATCTTCGACGAAAGCGCGGCTTCCCTGGCCCGTATTCGTCGCTCGCGCTATGTCATTTCCAAGTCTGAGCAGCGCCGGAGAAGCAGCGGCATGATGGGGCATCCGCTGGGCAGGTCGGAGATCGATTTCGATCTCGAGGCGTTGCGCGATTTTTACGCAAACAAGCGCATCCTCGTCACGGGCGCCGCCGGCAGCATCGGCGCCGATCTGGCGCTTGAGCTGGCGCGCCTTGGCTGTGCGCATCTGGCCATGCTCGACCAGTTTGACCACGGCCTCATCAACATCGTCGAGCGGGTTCAGCGCATCGCGCCGCGGCTGCCGATATCCGAAGCGCTGTGCGATATCCGCGACGCCGACCGGCTTGAGCGCTGGATGGGCAAAATCGAGCCTGACGTCGTGTTCCACGCGGCGGCGCTCAAGCACGTCCATCTGGGCGAACGGCACCCGGTCGAATGCGTGCTGACCAATCTCGTTGGGGCGCGCAATGCGCTGAATGCCGCCGTCAACGCCGGCGCCCGCCATTTCATGCTCATTTCGTCCGACAAGGCGGCTTCGCCGAGTTGCGTTATGGGCGCGACCAAGCGGCTGGCGGAACTGCATCTGGCCGGCTTCCAGCGCGAACGACCCAGCCAAGCCCGGCTTCGCGCGGTGCGCTTTGGCAATGTGATCGGCTCGCAGGGCTCGGTGCTGCCGCGCTTCGCGGCGCAGATCGAAGGCGGTGGCCCGCTCGAAGTGACCCATCCCGACATGGAGCGGTTCTTCATGTCGCCGCGCGAGGCGGTGGGCCTGATCCTGAGCGTTGCCGCGCTCGATGAACGCGGGGTCGGATCCTATTTCATGGAAATGGGCGACGCGGTTTCGATCATGCAGCTGGGCCGCGATTTGATCCGCCAGTCCGGCAAACCGATTCAGATCAAGGTCACCGGCCTCCGTCCGGGCGAAAAGCTCAAGGAACAGCTGGCCGACGAGTACGAGTCCATCGCATCCACACCGCTGTCCAACGTGTTCCGCGTGACGCCGATCGCTCAGGACGCCTACGTCACCGCGGCCGACGTGGCGCATCTGGAGGCCGTCGCCCGGACCATGGACAACGCCATCGTCCGTCAGCGCGTGTTTGCGCATCTCGACGAACGCCTCGGTCGCCGCGAACCTGCTGCTGGCTGAGTGCGCCAAAGTCAGGCGGACACGCTGTTGGCCGCCCGCTCTGCGATCGCCAGCGATGAGGTGAGGCCGGGGCTCTCTATGCCGAAGAGATTCACGAGGCCGCTCAGGCCATGAGTCTCCGCGCCATCGACTCGGAAATCGGCGGCGCTCTGGCCCGAGCCGGAAAGCTTGGGGCGACAGCCTGCGTAATCGGGCGTGAGCGCTCGATCGGGAAGGGCGGGCCAATAGCGGCGGATGGCGGCGTAGAAGCTTTCGGCGCGCTTGGGATCGACGGCGTAGTCGATTTTTGCGGGATCAGTCTCACCTGACCATTCGACATCAGGCCCGAAGCGCATGCGACCGCCGAGATCGAGCGTGAGGTGAACGCCGAGGCCGCCATCGACCGGCGCTGGGTAGATCAGCCGCGAGAAAGCGGTCTTTGCGGCGCAGCCGAAGTACGAACCTTTTGCCAAGATCAGCGGCGGGATGTGTTCGGCGGGCATGCCTTCGATGTTCGCAGCCACGCGTTGCGCATTGAGACCGGCGGCGTTGATGAGCGTGCGGCAAGAGATTCGCGCCGGGGATTCGCCGCCGATTTCGATGTCGAAGCCGGCTTTGGTTTTCGCGCCGCGCAGGAACGGCGCGTTGAGCGCGAGTGAGCCGCCCAGAGATTCCAACTCACCCAGCAGCGCCAGCATGTAACCCTGGCTGTCGAGAATGCCGGTTTCGGCGGAGAGCAGGGCTGAGACGCAATTGAGGTTCGGCTCTAGCGCTTTCGCTTCGGACGCCGTGAGCAGAGTGCAGTTCTCGACGCCGTTATCTTGCGCGCGTTGGTGCAGAGCGGCGATTTGCGCTTCTTCGGCTGCGTTTGTCGCAACGATGAGTTTGCCGCATTTCTTGTGGCCGACATTGCGCGCTGTGAGATAGGCGTAAAGCTTGCGGCGGCCTTCGACGCAGAGTTGGTGCTTTAGGCTGCCTGTTGCGTAGTATAGCCCGGCATGGATGACTTCGCTGTTGCGCGCGCTGATGCCTGCGCCGATTTGCGTCGCCGCTTCGAGCACCAGCACCTCGCGCCCCCGCCGCGCGAGTTCAGCGGCGCAGGCAAGGCCCACGGCGCCGGCGCCGATGACGACGCATTCAATTTGGTAAATGTCAGCACTCATGAGCGCGGCGTTTGTAGCGCGCGCGGGTGCGGCCGCACATGGCTTTCATGTGCGGGGTTTGGAGCGTGCACGCGGGACGCGAGAATTAGCTCGAATCGAAACACCGCCACGCGCTTGAGTTCGCTTTTTCTCTCCACCATAGTCGCGCGACCAGCATGACCGAGCCCTCCGAGCCCTCCGAGCCTTCCGCGCGACCGCGCCGTGTTTTTGTGCTGGGTGCAACGGGCACGATCGGCAAGGCGACGGTGCGCGCGTTGGTCGAGAAGGGCTACGACGTTGTTTGCTTCGTCCGCCCTGAGGCGGATCGCAGCGAAGACATGTTCGAAGGCGCGCGCGTGCGCTTCGGCGCGCTAACGGGCGCGGAGGCGCTGGCGCGTGACGGATTTCGCGGCGAGGCGTTTGATGTCGTGCTCTCGTGCATGGCCTCGCGCATGGGCGCGCCGAAGGATGCGTGGGCGGTCGATTATCAGGCGCATGCGGATGCGTTGAGTGCGGCGAAGGCTGCGGGCGTGCGCCAGTTCGTGCTGCTCTCTGCGATTTGCGTGCAGAAGCCGGTTTTGGCTTTTCAGAAAGCCAAGCTCGCATTCGAGCAGGAGCTGATCGCATCGGGTCTCGATTATTCGATCGTGCGCGCCACGGCGTTTTTCAAATCGCTCTCGGGGCAAGTCGAGCGCGTGAAGAGCGGCAAGCCGTTTCTCGTGTTCGGCGATGGGCGCCTGACGGCGTGCAAGCCGATCAGCGACGCTGATCTCGGCCGCTATCTGGCCGAGTGTGTGGACGAGCCCGCGCGGCGCAATCGCGTGCTGCCGATCGGCGGGCCGGGGCCGGCGATTACGCCGCAGGAGCAGGCTGAACATCTGTTTGCACTGCTCGGCCGCGCGCCGCGCGTTTCGCGCGTGCCGGTGGCGATGCTCGATGTGATCGTGGGGATGCTGTCAACGCTGGGCGCAGTTATTCCGCCGCTCCGGGATAAAGCCGAGTTGGCGCGCATCGGGCGCTATTATGCAACGGAGTCGATGCTGGTGCTCGATCCGGTTACCGGCCGCTATGATGCGGAGGCAACGCCGGAGGCGGGGCGTGATACGTTGTTTGAGCATTATGCGCGATTGGTTGCGGGCGAGGACGCGGTCGAGCGCGGGGCGCATAGTGTTTTTTGAGCGAGCCAAGTCGCATACGCTTTCAGGTTTTGACGACATATGCCGTTAGGCACTGGTAGCGCGTGCAGTTTTTGGCAGTTGCGTTAGCATCGCTTAGCAGCGCGGGCGCGCACGCTTCATCCAAGGGAACAATGGGTGAAGCATGGCCCCGATTAGTAGATTGCTTGAACCGATGTCGTTGGTGATCACACCCGCTGGGTCGTGCAAATTCACCTACACAAAGGTTCACGACGCGACTGGCGAAGTCGTGTGGCGCTGGCCACTGGAGCCGCCGTTGGCGCATCGCGTCGAGGCGAAGGGTCAGTTGTTGGATCTGTCCGCATAACATGCGGCCGTCCAACCGGCCTTTGGCGCCATTTGCGGCTCCGCCGAAGCGCAGCGATGCATGGGTCGAGGCGCGCGCATTTGGAGCCGCCCTGCTGAGCGGCGATCACTGCTTGGCCTCCGCAATCACTAGCGACCTCATCGATGATGGAGAGAGCCTCGTCGAGATCGCCCGCTATGTCGTGCAGCCATCCCTGTACGAGATCGGCGCCAAATGGGCCGCCGGCTTCGTCACGGTTGCGCAAGAGCACAGAGCGACCGCCATCGCCGAGGCGGTGTTGGCCGATGCGCGGAAAGGCTTGCCGCCGCCGCCCGCCGCAGCGCATCGCGTTTTGCTTGGGTGCGTTCGCGGCAATCACCACGTCGTCGGCGCGGAGATGCTGCGCGATGCGTTTCAAACGGCGGGTTGGTGCGCAAAGTCGCTCGGCGCGAACGTCCCGACCGCGTTGATTGTGGACACGGCGGCGGAATGGAAACCTGACATCGTCGCACTATCGGCCAGTCTCGAGCAGCAATTGCCAACTGTGAAAGAGGTCATCGCGAGTCTGCGTGAGCAGTTTCCCAGTAACATGCCGGGCGTGATCGTCGGCGGGCTCGCCTTCATGCAGCTCGATCGTCCGGCTGGCATGGTGGACGCTGATGCTTATGCTCCGGATGCGCAAGGCGCGGTGACATGCGCGAAGGAGATGGTTTACGCGAAACAGTTTGCCGTCGACTAGTCGAGCCGGCCATCTTCTCAACTCTGTCGGTCGCCTACGCCCTAGCCCCCAGCTTTCACAAACTCACGGATCGCGTTGGTGATCTTGGTTTGCGTTTGGCCGTCGAGGTAGGGGTGCATCGGCAGCGCTAGCACGCGATGCGAGATGGCTTCGCTGACCGCCAAGCCGCCAGCGCCGACCGGGTAGCTCTCGTAGGCGGTCTGCTTGTGCAGCGGCTTTGGATAGTATTGCGCGGTGGGGATGCCGGCTTCGCGGAGGTGTGCGGCGAGGCCGTCGCGGTTGTCGGCTTCGATGACGTATTGCGCCCAGGTGCTGACGCCGCCTTCGATCACTTTCGGCGTTTGCACGACGCCTTCGAGCATTTGCGCGTAGCGGTCCGCGATCTCGTTTCTCGCGACGATTTCGTCGGCGAAGATGGCGAGTTTTTCGATCAGGATCGCGGCCTGGATGGTGTCGAGGCGCGAGTTCATGCCGATACGGGCGCAATTGTATTTGTCGTCGCCGCTGGCGCCGTGGAAGGCGAGCGAGCGCATCAGCACGTTGTCGTCGTCGCTATTGGTGAGCGTGGCGCCGCCGTCGCCGTAGCAGCCGAGGGGCTTGGCCGGGAAGAACGACGTGGTTTGCGCGTCGGCCCAGTGCATCGGGTGTTTGCCATTCAGCGTTGCGCCGAAGCCTTGGGCACTGTCGGCGATGAGCTTCAGGCCTTCGCGTTTGCAGATGGCGGCGATGGCTGGGTAATTCGCCGGCTGGCCGAAGAGGTCGACGGCGATGACGGCTTTGGGTGTGAGCTTTCCGTCACGCTTGATGCCGGCGATTGCGGCTTCGAGTGAGGCGGGATCGATGTTGTACGTGTCGGGCAACACATCGACGAAGACGGGCGTGGCGTTCGTCCACGGCACGATCTCCGCCGTCGCGGCGAAGGTGAAGCTTGGGCAAAACACGGCGTCGCCTTCGCCGACGCCCCAGGCCCAGAGCGGCAGCACCAGCGCATCGGTGCCGTTGGCGTTGCCGATGCAATGCTTCGCTTGCGCGAACGCGGCGAGTTGGGCTTCCAGCGTTTTCACCTCCGGGCCGAAGATGAACGCGCCGTGCGCGAGCACGCGGGCGATGCCGGCGTCGATTCTATCGGCGATGCGCGCGCGTTGGGCTTGGAGGTCGATGAAGGGGATCATGGTGCGTGCTCAGCTAGATGAAAAAACTATCTCGTCATTCCGGACGCGCGAAGCGCGATCCGGAACCCAGGGGCCAGTGACGAGCTGGTTGCCCCTGGGTTCCGGGTTCAATGCTCCGCATTGCCCCGGAATGACGGTGGAGGGCGGTGTGTCTCATGAGAGAGACGGAAGGCCTGACGCTTTGTCGACGTCGAGCGCCAGCTCCAAAACCGCCAGCGCTTCCTCGCCATTGACGACGGGACGTTGCGCGACGCCAAGCACGGCGTCGATGAATTGTGCGACGTTGGCGCCGAGCGGATCGCTGCCGATGCGGGTCTCACTGAAGGCGGCGTTTAGCGGGAAATTGGTGGTGTTGGAAAATTCGCGGGTGAGGAAGTCGATGTTGACCTCGCCTGAGGGGTAGACCGCGCGCATGAAGCGGCGGCGCGCTTCGGCGATGCGGCTGGAGATGAACACGGCTTCCGCGCCGTCGAAGGCCAGACGCGCTTCGATGGCGTCGGCGGTTTTGCCCTTCACGTTCTTTGCTTTCGCGTTGATCTCCGCAGGCTTCGACCCAAGCAGTTGCAGCGCGAGGTCGAGATCGTGAACCATCAGGTCGAGCGTGACGGAAACGTCAGCGCTGCGGCCGGTCCAGGGGCCTTCGCGGACGCTTTCGATGCGCGTGGGCTTTTCCGGCGCGGCGAGCAAGCCCATCGCTTCGAAGACGAGCCGCTCTTGGTGGCCGCAGGCGAGGGTGATTTTTTTTGTGCGCGCGAGTTCGACCAGCTGCTTGCCTGTCGCGACATCCGTGGCGAGCGGCTTTTCGACCAACACGTGCTTGCCGGCCTCCAGCGCGCGCTTGGCGGCGGCGCCGTGGAACGAGGGCGGCGAGGCGATGGTGAGGATATCGATTTCGCTGAGCAAGGCGCCCAGCGTATCGAAGCTCTGCGCGCCGTGGGTGTTGGCGAGTTCGATGGCGCGTTCATCGTCGGGATCGTGCACGCCGATGAATTTGACGCGCGCGTCTTCGCTGTATTTGCGCGCATGAATGCGCCCGAAGGCGCCTGCGCCAAGTACGCCTGCGCGAAGCTTGCTCATTCCACCGTCACCGATTTGGCGAGGTTGCGCGGCTGATCGACGTCGGTGCCTTTTTGCACGGCGGTCAGATAGGCGAGCAGCTGGATCGGGATCGAATAGACCAGCGGCGCCACGAACGGATCGCAGGCGGGCGTCAGGATGACGTGCTGGGCGATGTCGGCGCAGGCGGCTGCACCCGCGGGATCGGTGATGACGATGAGCTTGCCGCCGCGCGCGTTGACTTCCTGCATGTTGGAGAGGGTTTTCTCGAACAGCGCATCGTGCGGGGCGACGACAACGACAGGCGTGTGTTCATCGATCAGCGCGATCGGCCCGTGCTTCAGCTCGCCCGCCGCATAACCTTCGGCGTGAATGTAGGAGATTTCCTTCAGCTTCAGCGCGCCTTCGAGCGCGATTGGGTAGTGCACACCGCGGCCGAGATAGAGCACGTCGCGCGCTTTCGCGAGTTCGGCCGCGATCGCCTCGATCTCAGGCTCGACTTTGAGTGCGTCGGCGATCAGGCGGGGGGTTTCCATGAGCGCGTGAACGAGGCGGCTCTCTTCTTGGCTCGACAGCGTGCCCTTGGCGCGGCCGACGGCGATGGTGAGTGCTGCAAGCGCGGAGAGTTGCGCCGTGAAGGCTTTGGTGGAAGCGACGCCGATTTCCGGACCGGCGAGCGTGGGCAGGCGCGCATCGGCTTCGCGCCAGATCGTCGACTCCGCCACGTTGACGACGGCGAGCGTCTTTAAGCCTTGTTCTTTGCAGTAGCGCAGGGCTGCCAAGGTGTCGGCTGTCTCGCCGGATTGGCTGACGAAGACGGCGAAGCTCTTCTTGGCGAAGGCCGGTTTGCGGTAGCGGAATTCGCTGGCGATGTCGGTCTCGACCGCGATACCGGCATATTGTTCGAGCCAGTATTCGGCGACGCGGCCGGCATAGTGCGCTGTGCCGCAACCGATGATGATGGCGTTGTCGGCGGCAAGATCGACGCCGTCGAGATCCGGCATCTGCACGGTCTCGTCATTGGCGTTGACGTATCGCGTGATGGTGCGGGCGGTGGTTTCCGACTGCTCGTAGATTTCCTTCTGCATGAAGTGGCGGTGGTTGCCCTTCTCAACGGCTGCCGCGCCGCCGGCGAAGATGTGAACCGGGCGCTCGGCGATTTGGCCGGCGGCGTCCAGCACTTTGACCTTGGTGTGGGAGAGAACGGCGATGTCGCCCTCCTCCAGGAACATGACGCGGGTGGTGAAGGGCGAGACAGCGATGGCGTCGGAGCCCAAATACATTTCGCCGTCGCCAATGCCGACCGCGAGGGGGGAGCCTTTGCGGGCCCCGATAAGGATGTCGTCGTCGCCGGCAAACAGCATGGCGATGCCGAACGCGCCTTCGAGGCGGCGCACGGCGGCGATGGCGGCTTGTTCGGGCGACTTTCCTTTGTCGATCTCGGAGGACACGAGATGGGCGATAACCTCGCTGTCGGTTTCCGAAGCGAACGTATGGCCGGCCTTGATCAGCTCCTCGCGCAGCGGGCGGAAGTTTTCGATGATGCCATTGTGGACGATGGCGACTTTGTCGGTGGCGTGCGGGTGGGCGTTGGCGGTGGTCGGCGCGCCGTGCGTGGCCCAGCGCGTGTGGCCGATACCGGTCGTGCCCGGGAGCGGATTGGCGGCGAGTTCGGTTTCGAGGTTGGCCAGCTTGCCCGCAGCGCGGCGGCGCTGGATCGCGCCGTTTTCCAAAGCGGCGACACCGGCGGAATCATAGCCGCGATATTCCAGCCGCTTCAGCGACTCGACCAGCCGCGAGGCGACGGGGGTATTTCCCAAAATGCCAATGATGCCGCACATGCGTCTCGGACCCGACTCCGTTAATTCTCAGGGATAAACTATACGCGCTGCGACCTTCCGGGTCGCGGATGATGTAATGCGTAGCGCTTAGTGATCTGTCCCGGGCGTTCTCATGCCCGCCCGGCCATTGATTTGCATCTCAATTAGTCTTTCAACATGCGACGGTTCTTCAGAGAGTACGATCACCCATGACCAGGGCCTATTTCGGGACAGACGGCATCCGCGGGACAGCCAACAGCTTCCCTATGACGCCCGAAGTGGCGATGCGGGTGGGTCTGGCCGCTGGCAAGCGCTTCCGCTCGGCCGACGACCGCCGCCATCTGGTGGTGATCGGCAAGGACACCCGGCTCTCGGGCTACATGCTGGAGCCGGCGCTGACGGCGGGGTTTACGGCGGCGGGCATGGACGTGGTGCTGTTCGGGCCGCTGCCGACGCCGGCCGTGGCGATGCTGACCCGGAGCCTGCGGGCCGATCTGGGCGTCATGCTCTCGGCCTCTCACAACAAGTTCGCCGATAATGGCATCAAGCTGTTTGGGCCGGACGGCTACAAGATGTCCGACCAAGCCGAACTCGAAATCGAGCAGCTGATGGAGGGCAAGCTCGATGAACACTTGGCCGCGCCCGATAAGCTCGGCCGCGCTCGTCGCATCGACGACGCCCAGGCGCGCTATGTCGAGATTGTCAAGGCGACGTTCCCTAAGAAGCTGACGCTAAAGGGGCTCCGCATCGTCATCGACGCCGCCAATGGCGCGGGTTATCGCGTCGCGCCGGTGGCGCTCTATGAGCTGGGCGCGGAAGTCATCAAGCTCGGCGTCGATCCGGATGGGTTCAACATCAATCACGAAGTCGGCTCGACCGACACGCGTTCGCTGAAAGATGCGGTGTTGAAATTCCGCGCTGATATCGGCATCGCGCTCGATGGCGACGCCGACCGCGTCGTCATCGTCGATGAAAAGGGCAACACGATCGACGGCGACCAGCTGATGGCGCTGATCGCCAAGAATTGGAAAGAGCAGGGTACGCTTACCAAGGGCGGCATCGTCGCCACGGTGATGAGCAATCTCGGGCTCGAACGTTTCCTCGATGGGCTGAAGCTCAAGTTAGAGCGCACAAAGGTTGGCGACCGCTACGTGGTCGAGCAGATGCGAGCCAAGGGCTATAATGTCGGCGGCGAGCAATCGGGCCACATTATTCTGAGCGATTTTTCCACCACGGGTGATGGCCTGCTGGCGGCGCTGCAAGTGCTGGCGGTGATCGTGCAATCGGGCAAGCCGGCGAGCGAAGTATGCAAGCTGTTCGAGCCGGCGCCGCAAATTCTCGAGAACGTGCGCTACGAAAAGGGCAAGCCCGACCCTATGGAAGCGGCGGCGGTGAAGGACGCGATTCGTGCGGCGGAAGCGTCGCTGACCGGCACGGGGCGTCTGCTCGTGCGCAAAAGCGGGACGGAGCCGTTGGTGCGGATCATGGCCGAGGGCGACGACGAAAAACTCGTCCGAGCCGCGGTCAGTGACGTGAAGGCCGCGGTAGTGGCGGCGGCGAAGGCGGCGTGATTTCGCTTTCGCCGAATCCGCGCTCGTGTTGAGATTGCCGCATGACGACTCCGATTGCCGAGGAAGAACCGAAGAACCAGGTCGACTCGCCGCTGGCGGCCGGCGGGTTTCGGCTGATCGAACGCCTATTGTTGGTGCTTATAGCGGCGCTGACGCTGACAGCCGCCGGTATGGAACTCGTCCGCGTCTATGAAGCGCGGTCGGTCAGCCTCGCCGACATCCTGCTGATGTTTCTCTATCTCGAAGTGATCGGCATGATCGCCGTGTTCTACCGTGGGCGCGGCTCGCCGTTCGTTTATCCGATCTTCATCGCCATTACCGCGCTCGCGCGCTTGATTGTGCTGCAGGGCAAGGACATGGCGCCGCAGAACCTTGTTTACGAAGCCGGCGCGATCCTCTTGCTCGCGGTCGCTGCTGTTGTGGTGGTGCGCGCCGGCAAGACCTGAGCAACTAGCTTAGCGCCAGTTCGACGGCGTTTTCGTCTTGCACCAATTGCGCGCTGGCGAGTGTGCGGTCGAAATCGTGCAGCATGCCGAGCGCTTCGTCTGCTTCCATCGAAGGCGCCGTACCCGCGGGGAAGCGGAAGCCCCAAAGCGAATACATATGCTTGACCGCGCCGATTGCCTCGCCGAGCGACAAAAAGCGGCTGGGCGCCGCGAGTAGAAAGTCGCGGAAGCTTGCTGGCTGGCCGCGCGAGAGCGCGTTGAACGCCGCTTCGTAATCGTCCATCGCTTTGGCGGTGCGCTTCAGCACGAGGCTCGTGCGCGAGAGCACGCTGCGGCGGAGTTTTTCGACTTCCATGCGCACACCCGTGGCGCCGCCGACGATGCGGCATGCGGCCAAACTCTTGGCGAAGCTCTCATTGCCGCCGCGCAATTCGGCCAGCGCCCATTTGTAATAGAGGAAGCCTTTCCAGGCGAACACGCCTTCGCGGTATTGGACGAGGGTCATGTTGAGGGCGGTGCGCAGCGGCTCGAGCAGGGCTGCGCCTTCGTCCAGCATCAGTTTTTCCGCGAGCCGGACCGAGAGCTTTTCAACTTTGCGTCCGGAGGCGCCGAAGGCGAGCGCGGTGAGCGGTTCGATCTCTTTGGCGACGAAGCGCATCATCGCGGCGACATCGGCGTCAGAGACTTCGAAGAAGCAACGGGCCGGCGTGCGGTCGAGTCGGTTCAATTGCTCGCGTAGCAGGAACGGATCGAAGGACGGCACTTCGTTAAGGAGGTGCAACAACTCCATATCAACATCGAGCGCGTTGGGATCGACGCCATCGCCGACGATGGAGCGGAAAATCTTCTCGAACTGAGTCTCGCCCAGCAGCACGGATGTGCCGCCCAAGCCGAGCTCGGTGGGTGAGAACGGGAAGATGATCTTGGTGGCGTGCTCGGTCGGGTGCTCGAACAGCGCGCGCTCATGCGGCCGCAATGCGTGTTTGACGATGAGGGCGCGGTTGAGCGGTTCGCACTGAAAGAGCGGGCTTTGGCGGAATTCGTCGCTATCGCCGAAGCGCTCGAAGGTCAGCGCCAGGTTGAGGACGCGCGCGGTGGAGCCGCTGGCGCGGATCAGCGACAGGTCGCGGATGCCTTCGGGGTTGGCTGGACGGGGCACGGCCCCCGTTCTATGCCGCAGGCGGTACCGCTTCGTTAACGAATGGCGCTAGCGGAGCCGTTGCTGCCAAGCCGCCGTACTTGGATCAACGCTTTCCGTCGTCGCGCCACCTTCCAGCGCCGGCAGCAACTGCCCCGCCATTTCCTTACCGAGCTCAACGCCGAATTGATCGAACGGATTGACGCCTGCCAACACGGCTTGGGTGAAGGTGCGGTGTTCGTAGAAGGCCAGGAGCGCGCCGAGCGCTTCCGGTGTGAGCGCATCAATGGCCATCATGGTGGAGGCGCGGTTGCCGGGGAAGGCGCGGTGCGGTTCGGCGCTTTGCTTGCCGACCATGAGTGCGCGGGCTTGCGCGAGCGCGTTAGCGTAGACCTTGGCGCGGTGCGCGGGCGGGCCTTCTTGCGGGCCGGCATTGACGATAAACTCGACCGGGATTTCTTCGACGCCTTGATGCAGCAATTGGAAGAACGAGTGCTGCGCGTTGGTGCCGGCAGCACCCCAGGTGACGGCGCAAGCGGAGCGGCTGAGCGTATCACCATCGCGGCTGACGCGCTTGCCGTTCGATTCCATTTCGAGCTGCTGCATGTAAGCCGGCAACAAGCGCAAGCGTTCGGCGTAGGGGATGACGGCGTACGAGCCGTGGCCGAGCGCTTCGCGGTTCCAGGTTTGGATGGCGGCGGAGAGCGCTGGAAGGTTTTGCGTGAACGCGGCGGTTCGGAAGTGCGCGTCCATCTCGGCGGCGCCGTTGAGCAAGCGCTCGAAGCCGTTGTCTCGCAGCGCGATGGCGCACACGAGGCTGACGCTCGACCAAAGCGAATAACGCCCGCCAACCCAATCCCAGAACGCAAACACGCTCTCCGCCTTCACGCCCCAGGCGACAGCTTTCTCCGGCGCTGCGGTGGCGGCGGCGATGTGGGCAGGCCCCCAAGCGCGGACGAATTCGGCGTTGGCCAGCGTTTCCTGCGTGGTGAAGGTTTTGGAGACGACGATGAGCAGTGTGCGTTTGGGATCGAGGCCTTCGATCGCGTCGGCGACGTCAGCGCCATCCACGTTGGCGGCGAAGCGGATGTCCAAACCAGGCGTGCGCAAAGGTTTTAGCGCGTCGATGATGAGGCGTGGCCCAAGATCGGAGCCGCCAATGCCGAGATGGACGATGGCGTTGATCTCGGGGCGGATGCGCTGGGCGAACGCGGCCATGCGGGCTTGCACGTCTTTCACTTCCGCCGGCGCATCGGCGCCGCGCAGCGCCCAATGCTTGGCGGCGCGGCCTTCGGTGGTGTTTACAGTCTCGCCAGCGAACAGCTTCTCGCGCCAGCCGTCGAAATCGGCGGCGGCGGCGAGCGTAGAGAGCGCGGCGATGGCGCCTGCGTCGATGCGCTGTTTGGAGAAATCGGCGATCAGATGCGGGGCGGCGAAGGTAAACGCTTCGGCGCGCTTTGGATCGGCGGCGAACAAGTCCAGCAGCGTGCTTCCGCGCAAACGCCCGGCTTCGCGCGCGACTTGGGCGAAGGCGGTTTCTCGTGCAGCGAAAGAGGTGGCGCTCATGGGGTCAAGGCTCTAACAGGACGGCGAGATGGCGACAATTCTTGTTACAGGCGGGGCCGGTTATGTGGGCTCGCATTGCTGCCTGGCGCTGAAGCGCGCGGGGCATGAGGTCGTCGTTTACGATAATCTCCACAATGGCCATGAGTGTTTCGTGAAATGGGGCCCGTTCGAGCGCGGCGATATCCGCGACCGGGCGCGGCTGGCCGAGGTCTTCGCGCGCCACAAGCCTGAAGCGGTGCTGCATTGCGCGGCGCTGATCGAGGTTGGCGAGTCGGTGAAGTTTCCCGAGCGCTTTTATGATGCAAACGTCAACGGCGCGCTGGTGCTGCTCGATGTGATGCGCGAGGCGAACGTGAACGCTTTCGTGTTTTCCTCGACCTGCGCCACTTATGGCGATCCGCAGCGCCTGCCGATGGACGAGACGCATCCGCAATGGCCGGTTAGCCCCTATGGCTGGACCAAGCTGATGATCGAACGCGCCAGCCGCGATATGGCGGCGGCGCACGGGCTGAAGTTCGCGCATCTGCGCTATTTCAATGCGGCCGGCGCCTGCCCCGATGAAGGCATCGGCGAACGCCACGAACCGGAATCGCACGCCATCCCGCTAGCGCTGTTCACGCTGCTCGGGCGGCGCGAAGGCTTCAAAATTTTCGGCACGGATTACGAGACGCGCGACGGCTCATGCCTGCGCGATTATGTGCACACACTTGATCTCGCTGACGCGCACGTGCGCGCGATCGAGCGGCTGCTCGGCGGTGGCGAGTCGTTGGCGGCGAATTTGGGGACCGGCGACGGCGTCACCGTCCTCGAATTGCTGGCGGCGATCGAGCGCGGGACGGGGCAAGCTGTGCCGGCTGCGCGGGCTGAGCGCCGGCCGGGCGATGCGCCGGCTTTGGTGGCGGATACGGCTTTGGTGAAGCGGGAGCTGGGGTGGTCGGCGGGGCGTGGGATCGATGCGATTATCGCTGATGCGTGGAGATGGCACAGCGAGATCGAGTCGAAGGTGTTCGGCTAGGGTCCGCTTTTCGCCGGGAGCGGACCTCTACGCCGTCCAAGCCGGATGACCACGCAGTGGAAAACGGCGCTTCCAAAACTCGGGCACGTCGAGGCGGACGTCGCTCCAATTGACTTGAAACTCTTCGTCGGCAGGTATCGCTTTTCCCACGAGCCACTTCGCGTACCCGCTCAAGTATGACTTCACGTTCTCTGACAACCGACTATTCGCGATGCGAGGTATCAGCGTCCTTGCGAGATCGCGCGCGGCGAACGCGTTTCCGGTTACGCTGTATTGCTGGAGCCGTAGCAACTGCCAGGACAAAAGCTGTTGAAACCGCTCTGGCAGAGCATCGATGATCTTTAGTGTTTCGACAGGTTTTCGCTGCGACGCCATGTCCAGGGCCGCCACCCAGCGGAAGGCCACCCAAAGCGCGACTGGTAGCTCACGCACGCGCTTGAAAATCGGCACCGCGTTCATCCGGCAAAGGTATCACAATCAAAGTATTGGCGATAAAAGCCTAGTGTCCGCTTCGGGCCAATCTCAGCCCTTGGCGGATTTTACTAAGGCCGCCCCACGCTCACATACGTAAAGCCCTTCGCGCGCATTTCTTCCGGGCGGTAGATGTTGCGGAGATCGATCACGATCGGCGTTTTCAGTGCGTCTTTCATGCGGTCCAAGTCCAGCGCGCGGAATTGATCCCATTCCGTGATGATAACGACGGCGTCGGCGTTTTGGACGCAATCGTAGGGGCCGGTGGCGAAGGCGACGTCTTTGAGCATGTGCTTGGCTTCGGCCATGCCTTCGGGATCGAAGGCGCGGACCTTGGCGCCTTCGGCCTGCAGCGTCGGCACGATATCGAGCGCGGGCGCGTCGCGCATGTCGTCGGTGTTCGGCTTGAAGGTGAGGCCGAGGATGGCGATGGTTTTGCCGGCGACGCTGCCGCCGACCGCTTCGATGATCTTCTGCGCCATCTTCTGTTTGCGCGCCGAGTTCACGCGCACGGTGGCTTCGATCAGTTCGATCGGCGCGTTGGAGTCGCGCGCGGTTTTCATCAGCGCCAGCGTATCTTTCGGAAAGCACGAGCCGCCATAGCCGGGACCGGCGTTCAAGAACTTGCGGCCGATGCGGTTGTCGAGGCCGATGCCTTTGGCGACTTCTTGCACATTGGCGCCGACGGCTTCGCAGAGATCGGCGATCTCGTTGATGAAGGTGATCTTCATGGCGAGGAAGCCGTTGGCGGCGTATTTGATCAGCTCCGAGGTGCGGCGCTCGGTGAACACGATCGGCGTTTCGTTGAGGAAGAGCGGGCGATAGAGCGACCGCATCACTTCGCGCGCGCGCTCATCATCGGTGCCGACGACGACGCGGTCGGGGCGCTTGAAGTCGTTGATGGCAGCACCCTCGCGCAGGAATTCCGGGTTGGAGACGACAGCGAAATCGGCGCTCGGATTGGTTTTCTTAATGATGGCTTCGACTTCATCACCAGTGCCGACCGGCACCGTCGATTTGGTGACGATGACCGTATAGCCCTGGATCAGGCCCGCGATTTCTTCGGCGGCGGCGTAGACGTAGGAAAGATCGGCGTGGCCGTCGCCGCGGCGCGAGGGGGTGCCGACGGCGATGAAGATGGCGTCTGCGTCGCGGATAGCGGCGGTTGGGTCGGTGGTGAAGAATAGCCGGCCTTGCTCGACATTGTCTTTCACCAATTCGTCGAGGCCCGGTTCGAAGATCGGAATGTCGCCCTTCTGCAGACGCGCGATCTTGCCGGCGTCCTTATCGACACAGGTCACGGTGTGGCCGAAGTCGGCGAAGCACGCGCCGGAGACGAGGCCGACATAGCCGGTGCCGATCATGGTAACGCGCATGCTTAGATTTCCTGATTATAGGCGCCGACTTCGGAGAAGCGGGCGAGGCGAGGTTTCACTTCTTCGCGGAAAAGGGCTTTCATGTCGTCGTCGCTGGTCATGCTCTCGACCACGACGACGAGTTCGGGCTTGTTCGATGAGGCCCGCACCAGCACCCAGGCGCCGTCTTCGAGCGTGACGCGGGCGCCGTTGACGGTGTTCACGTCGCGGATCGAGCGGCCGAGGATTTTGCCGCCGTCTGCTGCGAGCTTTTGGTAATCTGCAACGACACGTTCGACGATGCCGTATTTGGTTTCGTCGTCGCAGTGCGGGCTCATGGTGAGCGAGGTGTAGCTCTTCGGCAGCGCGTTCTTGAGTTCGCTGAGCTTCTTCCCGGGATTGCGGTCGAGCATGGAGAGCACGGCGGCGGCGGCGACGATGCCATCGTCATAGCCGAGGCCTAGCGGCTCGCGGAAGAAGAAGTGGCCGGACTTTTCGAAGCCGGCGAGGGCGCCCAGTTCATTGGTGCGGCGCTTGATGTAGGAGTGGCCGGTCTTCCAGTAATCGACCGTCGCGCCGTTGGCCCTCAGCACCGGATCGATCGCGTAGAGGCCCGTCGACTTCACATCGGCGACGAAGACGGCGTTCTTGTGTGTGGCGGAGAGATCGCGCGCCAGCATGAGGCCGACTTTGTCGGCGAAGATTTCATCGCCTTGGTCATCAACGACGCCGCAGCGATCGCCGTCGCCATCGAAGCCTAGCGCTACATCGGCGCCGTGCTTGCGGACGGCGGAGGCCATATCGTGCAGCATTTCGCTGTCTTCCGGATTGGCGTTGTAGTTCGGGAAGGTCCAATCGAGCGCGGTGTGGAGGTCGATCACTTCGGCGCCCATGCGGCGGAGCGCTTCTGGGGCGAAGGCGCCCGCCGTGCCGTTGCCGCAGGCGGCGATGACCTTGAGCGGGCGCGAGAGTTTCACGCGGCTGACAATGTCGGCGATGTAGTGCTCGCGCATGCCTTCGACGAATGTGTAGCTGCCGCCGGCGCGATCCTTGAACTTGCCCCCGAGGACGATGTCGCGCAGCGCCCCCATTTCGTCGGGGCCGAAGGTGAGCGGCTTGTTGGCGCCCATTTTGACGCCGGTCCAGCCGTTCTCGTTATGCGAGGCGGTGACCATCGCGACACACGGAATGTCGAGCGCGAACTGAGCGAAATAGGCGGTGGGCGAGAGCGCCAAGCCAATGTCGTGCACCTCCATCCCCGCCTGCATGAGGCCGAGCGTCAGCGCTTGCTTGATCGAGGTGGAGTAGAAGCGGAAATCGTGGCCGACGACGATGCGTGGGGCGACGCCCATTTCGTGGATCAAGGTGCCGAGGCCCGCGCCCAAGGCCTGAACGCCGAGCAAGTTCAGCTCCGGCGGCTTCTCCGAGCCTTGAATGCCGAACCACCAGCGCGCGTCGTATTCGCGGAAGCCCGTCGGCTTCACCAGCGGCAAGCTCTCGAACTCAACGGAATTGGCGGCGAGGCTTGCGCGCGGGGCGGGCAGCATGGGCGGTTCCAGTCAGGGCAGCCGGGGAAGCGGCGGGTTTCTCCGAAAAGACCGCGCGATGCAATCCGCTGCGCTGCCTCAGGCGTGCGGGATGATGCGAATACGCGTGATTTCGAGTCCGAAAGCGCGGTCGGCGCCGTCGTTAATGGCGCGCAGGCCGATGGCGCTTACATCGCTTTGCGCGGGAACCTCGAAGTGGATGGTGCTGGCTTGGGGTTGGATGGCTTGCGAGACCCATGTGGTGGGGCCGGCGCCTTGCAAGCTGATGGCGAACGCCTGGGAGGTGTTGATCGGCAGCGGGTTGTAGCTGACCTCGATAGTGGCGGGGCGGTCATTGAGGCGGGCGGCGTCCGCTTCGTTAAGCAGAATGCGGACGCCGTTCTCAGCCGGTTGCGGTTGGCCTTGCTCGATCTGCACGCCAATGCGCAGCGCGAGCGGCTGGCCCCAAAAATTGCGGACCACGGTCAGCGCGTGGTTGGGGGTCGGGGCCGGCGCGTTGAAGGCCGCGCCGCGATAGACCAGCGCGTTCTCGACCATCTCCGCCGCGGCCGGGGCGGGATCGCGCGGCCAGTTCTGAGGCCGGAGGCTGATCAGGATGACGCCCACGGCGAGGACGAGCGCCAGGGGGTAGAAGACCAGGGGATGGAAGAGCCACGAACGCATGCATGGGGTGTAGCCCGGGGCCTGCGGCGGGGCAAAGGCGCTTGACGGGCGGGAGCAGGGCTGAAATCAGCGGCCCTATGTCCTTCATCGCACTTCTTCGCCACGGCCAAAGCCAGTGGAATCTCGAAAACCGCTTCACCGGCTGGGTCGATGTCGATCTGACCGCCCAGGGCGAAGCCGAGGCGCGGCGCGCTGGCGCGTTGCTGGCCGAAAGCGGCGTGGCGTTCGACAAGCTCTACACCTCGCTGCAAACGCGGGCGATCCGGACGGGCAATATGGCGCTGGAGAATGCTGGCCTCTCGTGGCTGCCGGTGTCGCGCGATTGGCGGCTGAACGAACGCCACTACGGTGCGCTGACCGGGCTCGATAAAGCCGAGACGGCGGCCAAGCACGGCGAAGATCAGGTACTAGTGTGGCGGCGCTCCTACGATACGCCGCCGCCGCCGCTGGAAGCGGGCGGTGAGTTCGATCTCTCCAAGGATCGCCGCTATGCGGGCGTCGCGGTGCCGGCAACGGAGTCGCTGAAGCTCACCTTGGAGCGCGTGCTGCCGTATTGGAATGAGACGATCGCGCCCGATTTGCGCGCCGGCAAAAATCTCATCATCGCCGCGCACGGCAACTCGTTGCGCGCCATAATGAAACATCTCTTCGCTGTGCCGGATAGCGACATTGTCGGCGTCGAGATGCCGACCGGCAACCCGCTACTGATCGAACTGGATGCGAACCTGAAGCCGAAGAGTGCGCGCTATCTCGATGCGGCGCGGGCGGTGAAGCTGCCGGAAATGCCGGGGTGAGTGAGCGTGAAGCATTGCACCCCCTCCCCTTGAGGAGAGGGGGCAGGGGGCGGGGTGAAGCGCCGGCGCGCAAAAATCTGCGCTCCACCAATGCTACTCATCCACCAATGGCGCTTCACCCCACCCCCCGACCCCCTCCTCTCGAGAGGAGGGGGAGTTGAGCGACGCGACTTTGATGCAGCGCGCACTCGCGCTCGCCGCGCCGATGATCGGACGCACCGGGGATAATCCCGCCGTTGGCTGTGTGCTTGCGCTGGGCGACGCCATATTCGGCGAAGGCGCGACTGCGGAGGGCGGACGCCCGCACGCTGAAGAATTGGCCATCGCCGCGGCAGGCGGCGCAGCGCACGGCGTCACCGCGTTTGTGACTCTAGAGCCTTGCGCCAAGCGCAGCACTGGCGGTGTCGCCTGCGCTGATCGGCTGATCAAAGCCGGCGTTGCGCGCGTCGTGATCGCGGCGCGCGATCCGCATCCGAATGCGGCGGGCGTTGGCGTCGAGCGTTTGCGCGCTGCGGGTATCGAGGTTGAGTTCGGCTTGATGGAAACGCAAGCGCTGGCGCAAAACGCGGCTTTCTTCGCGCGTTGGGGAGCGTGAGATGCAAACGTTGATCACGGCGCGTTGGTTTTTGATCGTGGCTGCACTGATCTTCGGCGCGGCGTTTCTGTTGCCGTTCGCCTATCCGGCGTCGCAATATTGGGCGGTTCGGCCCGAGCGGCTGATGATGTTCGTGCCGCCGCTGCAATTGGCCGGAACGCTCGGCATGAGCCGGCATTTCACGGCGCGCGGTGTTGCGGTGAAACAGCTGGTGCAGGCCGGTTATGTCGCGGCGATCGCGTGGCTAGCGGCATTGATGGGCGCGGCGGTTACTCAAGCCGCCGGGGCGGGCGGTCTGGTGTACGGCATGCTCTTGTTGTTGCCGGCGGCGGGTGTGGGTTTGCTGGCGCAAATCCTGTCCTTCATTGGCTTTATGCGCGCCGAGCGGACGGCGCCGCCAATTTCTTGAAGGCGACAATCAACACATCGCGCAGTTCTAAAGACTTCCTTGTCTCCATTGCCATGGTGGGACCGGGTGTTCTGTCCGCCAGAGCCCGATTTTTTTTGACCTTGCCCAGGCCTCCAGGCGATTCAGTTTGTTTTTTCGGTCGGGCGGCAAGTGGTCATAAAATTTGCGCATAACCCACGCGTGACCGAGTGTGACCATTCGCTCGTTCACGTTTTGCCAGCCTTCGCCGCTCACATCCCGAACATAAATTGTGGCGAGCGTTCGTCCGTAGATGTCGAGTCCATGTTCTTCGAGACGCACGCTTTTGCCACCGACGAGTTTGATGAGACCAAACGCAGCGATATCTCCCCAGTCCTGACCGTCTTCGGGGCAATCGATAGAATCAAGCCGGACTTTGGTCTCGCTCGGCCCATAGTCGACAATCAATGTGTCGCCATCCAAGACCTGCAAGACATTGGCGCTAGGCAGGGTGTCAATATTCAACTCAGCGCCACTGAGCGCCGTCGTCTTGTTGCCCAGCCGATGGTGTAATTGGCTAGGCGCAGGACGGGCGGCCCGCGGTTTAGCGAAGGCGCGGCCCAGTGTTCTAAAGATCAACCTGACTAAATAGAACATACGCACCGGCCGTTTGTGCGTGCTCTTTTTCCAGACGAGCAGCGGTAATGTCTAGGCTCTTCCGCTTTTGCCAAACTTCGTCGCGCCCTAAACGCCTATCACGAAGCTCACCGTGGTGGTGGCCGAGCCGCCGATATTGAGCGTTTGCACGGTGCGCGCGCCTTCGACTTGGTAGTCGCCGGCTTTGCCTGCGGTTTGCTTCCAGGCATCGAGCGCCATGCGCACGCCGGTGGCGCCGACGGGATGGCCGAGGCCGATCAGGCCGCCGGATGGATTGATGGGTAAGTCGCCGCCCATGGCGATGTCGCCGTTCTCGATTGCCTTCCAACTTTCGCCGGGCGCGGTGAGGCCAAGGTGATCGATCGCCATGTATTCGGTAACGGCGAAGCAATCGTGCGTTTCGACGGCGTCGAGCTGATCCAATGAAACACCGGCGCGCGCGCGTGCGTCTTCGATAGCACGGCGCACTTGTGGGAAGACGTACTCGGCGCCGACGCTGGCGCGGATTTTGTGATCGTAGCTGATCGGCGCCGAGCGATGGCCCCAGCCCTTGATGCGCGGAATGCTTTCGAGCGCGATGCCGCGCTGTTTGGCGTACGCGGCGGCGCGCTTTTCTGACGCAAGGAAGATCACGGCGCTGCCATCGGTGATCTGGCCGCAATCCATCTTGCGCGTGCGGCCGACGACGATCGGGTTGGTCTCGTCGTCCGCTGTGAAGTTCTCGGGCGAGAACGTGTACTTGCGGGTTTGCGCATTGGGATTGCGTTTGGCGTTGTCGAAATTGTTCTGGCTGATCGCCATCAGGTGGCGATAGTCGAGGCCGTAGCGGCGCTCGTATTCGTCGGCGAGATCGGAGAAGGCCTTCGGCCAGGCGAACGGCGTGTCGAGATATTCGTGCCCCGCCCAAGCGGCAGCGCCGAGATTGCGCGCGGTTTGTTCTCCGGAGACGTTGCGCATCTGCTCGATGCCGACAACGCAGGCGAGATCGTAGCGGCCGGCCTCGATCTCGGCCGCCGCCGCGAGAATGGCGACGCTGCCGGAGGCGCAGGCTGCTTCATGGCGCGCGGTCGGCATGCCGTTGAAATCGGCGTGCGCGAGCGCAAAGAAGCCGCCGAGCAGACCTTGGCCCGCAAACAGCTCGCCGGCGAAATTGCCGACATGGCCGGTTTCGATGTCTTTTGGTTCGAGATCGACGGCGGCGAGGCCCGCACCAAGTGTTTCCGCAAACGCAGTCGCCGTGTCCCAGCCTTTGCGCTGCCAATTGTCGGCGAAGTCGCTTTGCCAGCCGCCGAGAATGTAGGTCATGGGCGCTTGCCTTCGGCGAGGAATTGGCGATCGGCCCAGCAGGCGTGCGTGCCGGAGCAAAGCTTGTGCGGCAGCGCAATGCGCGCGACAGGGCCCTTCGCAACATTCTTGGCGTCGAGGATCACGCACTCGGACTTGCCGGCGTTTTCATCGATGACGAAGCTGACGAGATAGCCGTCGTCCTCATCCTTGCCGCCAATGCGTGGCGCGAATGGCGCTTCGGAGCCGTAGCGGCCCTCGCCCAATTGGTAGCTCTCGCTATCTCCAGTTTCGAGATCGTGTTTCACGAAGCCGGTGAACAAAAACCAGCCCGGCTTTGCGGTGGTCGAGTAAACGTAGCGATATTTGCGGCCGGCGTAGCGCTGATTGATGGTGCCGAATTCGAGTATGCGCTCGTCCAGCGTTTCTTCTTTCGTCGTGCCGTCTTTCAGATTGAAGCGCCAGCGATGTAGGCGGGAGCCGAACGTGTGTTCGTCCAGATGGCCCATCATGTGCTCGTAGCCTTGCGGCGCGTCCTTGAACTTGCCGGGCTCGGGGTTGGACTGGAAGTAGCCGTCGAGCACGATCTCGTCGCCGTCTTCGTAGGCGTTGGTCCAGTGCAGCACGAAGGTCGGTGCGGCTTCGAACCAGCGGATGTCGCCGTCGCCGCGGCGCGGCACGATGGCGAAGCGCGACGGCAGCTCGCGGTGCATGCGCACGACGTGCGCGTTGACCTTCAGCGCCTCGGGATCCCAGAACAGCGGAAAGTCATTGAGGATGACGTAGTTTTCTGTGAACGCCATGTCGTGTGGCAAGCGCGGGCCGGGTAGCGGCACGGGGCGATAGTGCGTGAGCTTGTTCTCGGCGTTGACGACGCCAAAATGCATGTAAGGCGCGTGCTTTGAGTAGTTGAAGAACATCAACTCGCCGGTGCGCTCATCCACTTTCGGATGCGCGGAGACGCCATCGAGCGGCCCCCAATGCGCGACGCCTTCAGTTTCCAGTGTCTCGGGATCGACGACGTAGGCTTCGCCGCATTGATAGAAGGTCGCGAGCGCTTTGCCGGCGTGGACGATGACGTCGGTCGATGCGGAATCCTTCAAGCTGCCGTGGGCGCCGAAGCCGGGGCGGCGGGACGGGTCGACGCGGTCCATGAGCCCGCCCCAGAGCGAGGCTTGCGCTTCCTGTTCGGCATGAAAGCAGCGGGTGCGGATGAAGCGATTGGAGTAATTGGCGCGGCCGTTTCGGAAGTCGATCCGATGCAACATGCCGTCGCCGTCGAATGGGTGGTAGCGGCCGAGCGGTTGGTGGATTTGGTTTTCGGTGTTGCGCAGATAAACGCCGTCAATATCAGCCGGAATGGCGCCTTCGATGACGTCGAGGTCGAGCGCGTCCACTTCTTCATGCAGCGGCGTCCAGGCGCCGTTGAGGTAGGGGTGGTTGGAGGGCTTGAGTGTGGTGATGATCGGCTTTTGGCGCGTCAGCTGCATCGGTGTTCCGCCCTGGCGTTTTGTTTGCGCGAGTGTCTGCTGAACGCGGGCAGGGCGCAACCTTCGGCGCTAACGCAGCTTGGCGATCGTTAGCCCGTCCGCCTTCGCGCGATCTTTTACCGACTCCTCGCTCCGCGTCAGCGCCTTGGCAATGGCTTTCAGCGACATGCCTTTGCCGGCGAATTGGTGGAGCTTTTGGATTTCGTCTTGGCGCCAGGGTTGGCGGTGGCGCTCGAAGCGTTCGGTCATTCCGCAGCCACGGCGGTTTGCTTAGCCAAGCGATCGAACATCACCAGATCGTTGACGAGGTCTTCCAGCTGATCGAACGGCACCATGTTGGGGCCGTCGCTTGGCGCATTGTCTGGATCGGGGTGGGCTTCGAGGAAGACGGTGGCGACTCCGATGGCGACCGCCGCGCGCGCCAGGATCGGCACGAACTGGCGTTCGCCGCCGCTGGTGTCGCCGCGCCCGCCCGGTTGTTGCACCGAGTGTGTGGCGTCAAACACAACCGGCGCGCCGAAGCTCTTCATGATCGGGATCGCGCGCATGTCGGAGACGAGCGTGTTGTAGCCGAAGCTGGCGCCGCGTTCGCAGGCCATGACGTTTGGGTTGCCGGAGCCCGTGATCTTGGCGATCACGTTCTTCATGTCCCACGGCGCCAGGAACTGGCCCTTCTTGACGTTGATCGGCTTGCCGGTTTCGGCGGCGGCAACGAGCAAATCCGTCTGGCGGCAGAGGAACGCCGGTATCTGCAGAACGTCGACCACCTCGGCAACGTCCTCGCATTGCTCGGGCAAGTGCACGTCGGTTAGCACCGGGATGCCGAGCTTGGCGCGGATTTCTTCGAAGATGGGTCCGGCCACCGAAAGCCCGGCGCCGCGCTTAGTGCCGAGGCTGGAGCGGTTGGCTTTGTCGAAGCTGGTTTTGTAGATGAAGCCGGCGCCGGCGCGCTTGAACACGTCGCGCAGGAATTCGGCCGTTTCCAACGCGTGCGCGCGGCTTTCGAGCTGGCAGGGGCCGCAGATGAAGGTCAGCGGCAGTGCGTTGCCGATCTCGAGCGGCGTCGATTCGACGCGCGGGATACGGATGACGGCGGACGGGTTCATGAATTTCCTCGCTTGAGCCCCTCAGATAAGCCCGCCGGAGCCCGCACTCAACCGCGCACATGCGCCAAGGATGGTCACAGAGAGCGCCTCTATGGGCCGGATTGGCCCCGCCGATGGAGAGAAAGTCATTTTTCTCCTGACAGCCGGGCCCCGGCCATGCCAACAGGCCATCCATGCCAGCTTTGCCGGTCTCCTTTCTGGTCTCGCGTTTTCCGAACCCGTCGGAGACGTTCATCCAGGCGCAGGTCGAGGGCCTGCTGGAGCGCGGCGCCAAGGTTGACGTTCATGCGCTGGCGGCGGGCAATGCCGACGTGCTGGGTGCGTTGCGGCTCAAATGGCAGGATCGGCTGAAGGTGCACTATGCGCCGGTGCCGAAGACGTTTGGTGCGCGGCTGCTTGCGGCGCCCGCGGCGCTGGCGAAGCCCAATGCGCTCGCGACACTCGACAGCAAGTTTGGCGACGATGCGTCGTCGCTGCGTTTGCTGATTGCCGCATCGCGCTGGCCGCAGGAACCGCCGGAGCGGCGCGTGTGGCTCGCGCATTACGGGCGCTGGGGGCGGTTCGCGTGCGCGCTGCGCAATCTGGGGCTGATCAAGGGGCCGATCGCCACCGTGTTTCACGGAAAGGACATGTCGGCCTATTTGAAAAAGCATCCCGACGCTTACACGTCGCTGTTCAAGCGCGGCGATCTCTTTTTGCCGATCAGCGATCTGTGGCGGGACAAGCTCATTTCGCTCGGTGCGCCGCAGGCGCGGACGATGGTGCATCGCATGGGCGTCGACGCGGCGCGCTTCACCATGATCCCCCGCACACTCGGCGAAGGCGAGCCGGTCAAGTTCATCGGCGTTGGCCGCATGGTGGAGAAGAAGGGCTTTGACGACGCCATCCGTGCGTTCGCGTCGCTCCGCCGCGAGCATGAGTTTCCGAACGCGACGCTGACTTTGATCGGCGAAGGCGAGTTGCGCGATTATCTGAAGAACTTCGCCACCAGCCTCAATCTCGGCGGCGTGGTGAAATTCACCGGACTGTTGCCGCATGCGGAGGTCGCGCGCGAGCTTTCCCAGGCGCATGTGTTCGTGCTGCCGAGCAAGACGGCGGCGAGCGGCGATATGGAGGGCATTCCGGTCGCGCTGATGGAAGCGATGGCGCAGGGCCTGCCCGTTTTGGCGACGCGCCATTCGGGGACGCCGGAGCTGGTCAAGCACGATGTTTCGGGGCTCATCTGCAACGAAGGCGATTGGCGAGCGCTGTCGGCCAATATGAAGGCCATCGCCACGGCGCCGGAGCGTTGGGCGGCGATGGGCCAAGCGGGCGCCTCGCGCGTAAGAGGCGAGTTCGAGCTTAAACGCTGGAACGATAAATTGTTCGAACGCCTAAGCGGTCTCTACGCCATATGATGGCGCCGGATGCCGCTTTGGTGCGTTAGCGGCGAAAGGTGATTTCCATGTTCAAGCAGGCTTCCCCGCCGAAACCTATTCTGCGCTCGATCGCTGTCGTGCTCGCGGCGATCGTGGCGATCGTCATGCCGTCGCTGATCTACGCCACCGATTTTGGCCTCAGCGCCGCGGAGTTTGCGAGCGATGGCAATTCTACATTACGCGCCGAAGGCTACGCGTTCTCGATCTGGGGGCTGATCTACACAGCGCTCGGGGCGTACGCGATCTATCAAATTCTCCCGGCGACGGCGAACGGACGCTGGCTCGATCGGCTGGCTTGGCCGTCAGTCGTGGCGATGACGGGGTGCGGGCTTTGGCTGTTTGCGTCGGCGATCGACGCTAAGGCGGCGACGGTTGCGATTATTGCGATCTCTGCCAGCGCGCTCGTGGTTGCGTTCTGGCGCGCCGGCGGTGTCGGCCAGGCTTCGCTGCGGCAGGCGATCTTTATTCTGTGGCCGCTCGGCCTGCTTGCGGGATGGCTGACCATCGCCACCGCAATTAATTTGCTGACCGTGCTCACTGCCTGGGACGTGATCACGCCGGGGACGGCGCCGGTTTGGGCCGGTGTGGGCATCGCGGCCGTAGTGTTGATCGGACTGGCGGTGACCAACCGCACGCGGCTCTTGGCTTATCCGTTGCCGATCGCGTGGGGTTTGGCGGCGGTTTATGTCGCCGAGCAAAGCGACAAACCTCAAATCGCGATGGCTGCCGCTGCGGGCAGCGCGCTGCTTCTGGCATTTGCGCTTTTCCAGGTTCTGCGCGGACGCACACAGGCGGTTGCGCCTTCGTGACAAGGGCCGCGCCGCGTGCGAAACGGCGCTCATGAGTTCAGACCTGATCAAGCCCGACGCCGCCATCGCCGTGGGGCAGGAGACGATCCGCGCCGAGGCGCAGGCGTTGGAGCAATTGGCGGCGGCTTTGGCTGGGCCGTTGCGCGAGCCGTTCGTGCTGGCGACGCAATTGCTGGCCGGCGCCAAGGGGCGGGTAATCGTCACCGGCATGGGCAAGTCGGGCCATATCGCCCGCAAGATCGCCGCGACTTTGGCCTCGACCGGCACGCCCGCCTATTTCGTCCACCCGGCTGAGGCCAGCCACGGCGATCTCGGCATGATCACCGAGCAGGATTGCGTGCTCGCCATCTCGCGCTCGGGCGAGACGGGCGAACTCTCGGACCTCATCTATCACTGCCATCGCTTGGACATTCCGCTGATCGGCATGACGTTCAAAACCGAGTCGACGCTGGCGAAAGCGTCGAACGCGCCTCTCGTCATGCCCGATTGCGGCGAAGCCAGCGAAGCGGCGCCCGCGCCGACAACCTCGACGACGATGTGCTTGGCTTTGGGCGATGCGCTGGCCGTGGCGTTGCTCGATGCGCGCGGTTTCACCGCTGCGCACTTCGGCGCGATCCATCCGGGCGGCAAGCTCGGCGCGGCGCTGAAGAAGGTGCGTGATCTGATGCGTGTCGGCGAAGAAGACCCGCTCATTCCGCCGGAGACGACCATTCCCGAAACGCTGAAGGCGATTTCGCGGGTCGGCATCGGCGCGGCTGGTGTCGTGGAAAACGGCAAGCTGATCGGAATCGTCACGGACGGCGATCTGCGCCGCAAACTGACGCGCGAGATGTTTGACAAGACGGCGCGCGAAATCATGACGGCGAACCCGATGACGATCTCGCCCGAAGCGCCGATCGCCGACGCCGTGCAAATGATGAACGCCAAACGGATCACCATTCTGTTCGCCGTGAACGACGCCGGCGTGCCGGTGGGCGTGGTGCACATGCACGATCTGCTTTCGGCGGGCGTGCGGTAGGATCAACCCATTCGCGGCGAGGGGAGCCTGGCCCTATGTCGGCCCGTCACAATCGGCGCCGTAACCGCGCTTTTTCTTGACTTGCATAGCTCCGGGAGGCCCTATGCGGCTCGGACTAAACCGGTCTCGACGTTCCGCGCCTCCCTTGCGACGGCTTTCGTTCTACCAAGCAGTCCAGCCGTGAGCCGCTCTTGGCGCTCGGCAATTCTTAAGGAGTGCGCCCATGGCTACGGGTGTCGTGAAATGGTTCAACATGGCCAAGGGCTTTGGCTTCATCGCGCCGGATGAAGGCGGCCAGGACGTGTTCGTACACGTGAGCGCCGTCGAGCGTTCGGGCCTGACCGGCCTGCGTGAAGGCCAAGCGGTGAGCTTCGACGTCGAAAACGATCCGCGCAAGAACAAGCCGTCAGCGGTGAACATCAAGCCGGTCTAACGATCGGTCGAGCGTTACTGGATCGCCGTGCGGCATCGCGCGGCGATCTTTCATGTGGGGCGTCATTCCGGGGCAATGCGCAGCGTTGAGCCCGGAACCTAGGCGCTAATGATGCGCTGGCGGCCCCTGGGCTCCGGGTTCGCGCTAGGCGCGCCCCGGAATGACGCGTAGGACCTCGCTTCAGTGATCAAAAACATCTCAACAGATCGAGAACAACAATGACTGCACCGTTTCGTCTCTATGGCGCGGAGCTTTCGCCCTATTCAGTGAAGGTCCGCTCTTATCTGCGTTTCAAGGGCGTCGCGTTCGAATGGCTGACGCGCACGGCCGCGCGCCAGGACGAATTCGCCCGCTATGCCAAGCAGCCGCTAGTGCCGGTTCTGGTCGATGCCGACGATAACGCGCTGCAGGATTCAACGCCGATGCTGGAGCAGCTCGAGCGCGAGTTCGCCGAGCCGAGCGCGACGCCGAGCGATCCGGCCTTGGCCTTCATCGCCGCCTTGCTCGAAGACTATGCCGACGAATGGCTCAACAAGGCGATGTTCCATTATCGCTGGAGCTACCCGGAAGATCAGGACAGCGCCGCGCGCCGCATCGTCGAGATGATCTTCGAAGGCGCCGAGGCGCCGGAAGGCATCGAGGACTCGGTGAAGACGCGTATGATCGGACGCTTGCATCATGTCGGCTCGTCGCCGGAATCGGCGCCGGTGATCGAAGGCTCGTTCAACGCGGCCCTGGCTTCGGTCGAGCGACTGCTCGGCTCGCGGCAATACTTGCTGGGCGGGCGGCCGAGCTTTGCGGATTTCGGTTTGGCCTGTCAGTTCGCGCAGTTGCTCTCGGACCCGACGCCGGGCGCCATCCTGCGCGCGCAAGCGCCGAACATCGTACGCTGGGTCGAGCGCATGGAGAACCCGACTGTCGAGGGCGAGTTCGTGCCGTTGGCGGAAGTGCGCGATCAGCTCATCGATCTGCTGCGCGGCGAAATCGCTGGCGCTTATCTCGCTTGGGCAGCCGCGAATGCGCAAGCGGTGGCGGACGATGCGCGCGGGGTCAGCATCGAGATCGCCGGCACGACATTCTACCAAAAGCCACAACGCTACGCCGCCAAAGCGTTGGCGGAGCTGAAGCGCAAGCGCGCGGCGGTGGATGATGACGCGCTCTCGGCGCTGCTCGGCGAAACCGGTTGCGACGCGTATCTGCTCGCCGCCGCCACCATCGCGTCGCCGGAAATGGCGCCGGATGACGGTGGCGATGTCGGCGACGATGAAGACGGCGACGACAGCGAAGATTAAGCCTCGCACGCGGCCTTGAAATCATAGGGGACTTGGCTCGTGCAATCGGGCCAAGCATCTGTGTCGCGCCAGTAGCGTGCGAGTCCGAGGCGCGCGCAGAGCTTGGCGAAGTCAGGATTAATGCGCAGCTGAATGGTTTGATCGATGAACAGAAGCGCGCTTTCGTAGCCGATGTGTGGGCGCGTGGTTTCCAGCGCGCCGTGGCGCCAGGCATCGACATTGTCGAGCGCTTCTTCGAAGATTGCGAGCGCCGGGCCGGTAAAGCCGAGCACGGAGAGCGCGGTCGCTAGATCGAGCGCGGCGGCGGGTTCGGCTTCGGCCATGGCGGCGAAATCTTCGCCCAGCTTCATGAACGCCTCGGGCGAGGGCGCCATCATCAGCTGCTGCATGCGCTCGCCGGCCTTGTACGAAGCGGACTCGCGCAAGCCGGGGATGAGACGCGCGCCATCGGCGCGTAGCGCCTCTGCGGTGGCGAAGTCAGCGTCGAGCGCTGCGGTGTTTAAGCGCATGAACCAGACGAAGACGTTGTCGGGATAGCGCTTGGCGGCGTCGTTGAGGATGGCGCGGCCTTCGGCTTTGTCGCGCTTGGACCAGACATTGTAGCCATGAAACGCTGCAAGCAGCGGATCGAGCGGATCAAGCGTGAACGCTTCGGCTTGGCGCGCATAGCCGGCCTCGACGCGGCCGACCGAGATCAGAAACTGGCCGTGCCGGAAGAGCAATAGCGGGTTGTTGGGATCCACGCTGAGGGCTTTTTCGATCAGCGCTTCGCGCTCGCGCCAGCGACCGAAGAATTCGCCTTCGAGAGCAGCGAGCACGGCGTAAGCCTCGCCCATGCTGGGATCGGCGCCGAGCGCGCGTTCGGCGGCTTCGCGCGCGTCCTCGACGTGGCGGGCGCGGTCGGAGCGCGACAGGCGCAAGACTTCGAGCTTGGCGGTGGCGAGTGCGGCCCAAGCGCGGGCGAAATCCGGCGCTTCGCGGACGATGCGGTCGAGCGCTGCGGCGGCGGTCTGGATGCAGACGATGGCGCCGGTGCGCATCAGCTGGCGCGCTTCGAAATAGGCGTCTGAAAGTGCCGCGGTGAGTTTTGGCGGCGTCGGGCGTCGGGCTTCACCAAGGGCGACGGCGAGCGCCTTGGCGACTTCCGCCGCGATCTCTTCTTGCAGTGAAAGCGCATCCTCGAGCGGGCGATCGTAGCGGTCGGACCAGAGCACGACGCCGCTTTCGGAGTCGGCCAAATGCGCGGCGACGCGGACGCTCTCTTCAGTGCGGCGCACCGAGCCGTCGAGCACGTGGGTGGCGTTCAGCGCTTTGGCGGCTTTGGCTTTGTCGCGTCCGCGAAAGGTGAAGCTGGATGTGGCGCCCAGCACCTTGATCCCGCGCAGGCGCGAGACGGCGTAGAGAATTTCTTCCGAGAGGCCATCGGAGAAGCCGCGCGTGGCGCGATCGCGCGCGGGCGTGTCAAACGCGAGCACGGCGAGGATGGGCGCGGCGTGTGCGGGGCGTTCCGCGACGCCTGCGTCGAACGCATAGATGCGCGTGGTTTCGCGCATCTTGGACAGCCGGATGCGGCCGCGCGCGGTGAGGCGGGCGGCGAGTTCGGGTGAGACGCTGTCTCGCACCAGTTGCGAGACGATGATGCCGCCGGCATTGGCTTGCGCTTGCAGGCGCGCCGCGACGTTGACGCCGTGGCCGAGCAGATCGCCATCGTCCGCCGCCGTCACTTCGCCGAGATGGACTCCGAGCCGTAAGCTCACTTCCGTTTGCACTTCGCAGAGCGCGATGGCGGCGGCGAGCGCATCGCTGGCGCTGGCGAACTCAAGCATGACCCCATCGCCGGCCGTGTTGAAAATGCGACCGCCATGGCGCGCGCATGCATCGCGCGCGTGATCGCGCAGCCGCGCGACATGCGTCACAGCCAGCGCCGCGTCGCGCTCCGACAATGCTGAATAACCAGCAATGTCAGCCGACACGATCGCAACAAGCCTGCGCGGTGGCGAAGCCTCAGGCATTGGCGGATGCTTTAGCACGGATGGCGGAGGTGCGCATGGGGCGCAGGCTTAACGAGGCGCGGCGTGCTGGGCCGTGCCGCCGGTCACGTCGGAGCGGGGTTACGTCCGCTACACAAAGTCCTCGGCCATTTAGGCCACGCTCGAAATCAATAGCGCGCTGCTGTTGGCGGCGTAAGGTTGTGGTGGCCATTTTTTAGCCAGCGGAGGAAGTCGCATGCGTGAATCTCATTTTGGCAAGCGCTTGGCGCTTGTGTTGGCCTCTGCTCTCGTCGTGTGCCCCGCGTATGCGCAAACTCCTCCACGTCCCACGCCGCAGGTCACGCTGCCATCGCCCCAAGTCGTCCGGCCAATGCCGCCAGTCACCCAGCCTGCGCCGCAAGTTGGCGCGCCTATCCGACCGCGTACGGCCCAACCTGGCGTCGTGACCCAACGGGACGCCGACGGTGATGGTCACGAGGCCTTGAGCTTCGGCGGCGACGATTGCGACGACGCTAACGCCAATCGCTTTCCTGGTAACCCGGAGGTCGCGAATACGCAGGATGAGGACTGCAACGCCTCAACGTATGGCGGCCACGGCGGCGACGCCGACAATGACGGATTCATCTCGGATCGCTTTTCCAACCCAAACGACCGCGGTGGCATCAACGCAGGAGATGATTGCGACGATAGCGAGCCCAGCATTAATCCGCGGGCGCAAGAGCTGCCGAACCGCCTCGATGACGATTGCGATTTCGTGGTTGACAATTTGCTAGGCCGCTGGTGGACGCCGCCAACGCAGTAAATCTCGACGAGCCCCCGGTTGCTAGCCTGGCAATTCCTCGAATACGTTTACGCCGGTTTCGCCAGGACGTGAGGCCCATTCAAATCGCTCGACAATGCGCAGGCGACCGCCGTCTTGGCGTTCAATCGTGCAATGCGATTCGCCACCGTCAATGCGGCCGTCGATTTGGATTTGGCAGTAACGGAAATGAAGTGCGGCTCCGTCGAGTTTCCCGACCAGATAGCCCTGCCTGATCTGCCCGCCAGCATAGCTCGCGGTCACGATGTTGTCGTCCTGACGAAAACGAAACTCGGTCTCTTGATCGACCACGCCTGCGGCGGCCGTCTCGGTGACGTTGAAGCACTTGCCGTTGAGATCGAACGCGCTCAAGCGGGTCGCCTCGACGGTGGTGTGCGGGCCGGGTTCACGGCTTGCGCGGCGCTCAGATTGAGCGCGCGCGCGACCATGTGCCGGCATGCTGGCATCAGAACGCTCCACAAATCAGGACGGCTGGTGCGTCGCGCCCCAATCAGTTCACCGAGAGCAAATTGCTTAAGCAGCCTACGCATCGGAGTAAATAAGCGCCCGTCGCGTTCTTACGCGCAGTGTCATTTCTTCGGGGCGGCTGATCCGCTCCCTCTGATTAGCAGTCCCGGACAGCCGTCATGCGGACATCTGCCGAACTCGCGGACGACGGTATCTGCACGCCCATGGTGGTGTTGCCTTCCATCCTGCTCGTCGTAGGCAGCGTAAGCGAAATTCCGTCCACCGTGGCGGCATACCACGTGACCAACTTGCAGGTGGAATTGCGGTTCGTGAATCGGCCTTGGTGAGGGGCGTTTCCGCTCGACAAGTACGTCCAATCGAAGTTTACGCCGCCAAGCTCGTTTGCCGCGGCGTTTGGCGCGCCAACAACGGAAGCCACGAGCAATCCAGAAGCGATGGCGGCGCGAAGTGCGTTTAGTTTCATGTCAACTTCCTCCTGTCGTTGATCATGTCATGCCGCCCGCGCCGGCGTTCTCCCCCAACTGGGTGACGCTCAACTGAATCCGTCGCCTTCGCTGAGCTGAAGCGTCACACGAAAAAACGCGCGTCCCGGGGAGAGGACGCGCGCTGAAGGCATGCGGGGGAGAAAGCGGGCCTGCCGCGCGGCAGGGGGGAGGGGGAGGCCGCGCGGCAGGAGAAGCGGGGGATTAAGCCGCTTCGGTTTCGTCGTTGGCCGCGTCCACTACTTTCGGTTTGGACTTGGCCGCGGTTGCAGTACCGATCTCGATTTTGCGCGGCTTCATGATCTCAGGCAGCTCGCGCACGAGGTCGATGGTCAGAAGGCCGTTCTCCAACTTGGCAGCGGAGACACGCACGTGATCGGCCAGACCGAAGTGTCGCTCGAAGCTGCGTTCGGCGATGCCACGGTGCAGGAAGTTGCGCTGCGTTTCAGGCGGCTTGCGGGCGCCGGTGACGAGCAGCGAATTTTGTTTGAACTCGATGTTGATGTCGTCCTGGGCAAAGCCGGCGACGGCGAGTTCGATACGGAACGAGTCTTCGTCGACCTGTTCGACGTTAAAGGGCGGATAGCCAGGCGCAGCGTCCAGACGCGCGGCTTGGTCCATCAGCGACGCAATACGGTCGAAGCCGACGAGGGTGCGGTAGAGAGGGTTGAGTTCGTTCGTAGCCATGTCTTGTCCTCCTAAAAAGCGACATGCGCGCCCTGGCGGGGAAGCGCTTGGTTGATGCGGAAGGTCCCGACCCCGAAGGCGACGGCGGCTCCCGCTTTGTGGCCTCGTTTGAGCGCCACAACGTCCAGATAAGGAGGCCAAAGCGGTGTTCAAGGGCCGTCGTTTTGACAATCTTAGCCCTTCCCGCGTAGCGCTCAGCCCATGATTAACCGCCGCCACGCTGCTCTGGGGATTGCCGCCGCCGCGCTTGGGGCGTGCGGCCGCGGCGGCCGGCCCAATGCCGCCGACACCGCGCCCGCCGGTTCGCTCGGCTGGGCGATCAGCGGTGAGTGGCGCATCGACGCGGCGCGCGACGAATGGCGCCATCCGTTGCAAACGCTTTTGTTCTGGGGCCTCGAAGGCGACATGACGGTGCTCGAAGTGTTGCCGGGCCTCGGCTGGTACACATCGATCCTCGCGCCCTACCTCACGGCCAATGGCGGACGCTTGATCGCGGCCGGTTTCGATCCCGATGCACGCTCGCTCGCGCAGCGCGAAACGCTGGCCGCATGGCAAGCGCGCTTTGCGCACGACCGCGAACTCTACGGCGATATCCAGCAGACCGCCGTGCGCGAACGCGGCGCAGCAGCTTTGGCGCCGGCGAACAGCGTCGATCTCGCCATCATCGCCAACAGCGTGCACACGTTGATGGCCGGCGGCATTGCAGAGCGCGTGTTTCGCGATGTGCTCGCCGCGCTGAAGCCAGGCGGTGCGTTCGGCGTCGAGCAACACCGCGCCGCGTCTACCGGCTTGCAGGATCCGCTGGCTGGTACCGGCTACGTGCAGGAAGCCTATGTACGCGCTCTGGCGCAGGAGGCGGGGTTCGAGTTCGTCGCCGCCAGCGACGTCAACGCCAATCCGCGCGATACGCGCGATCACCCGTTCGGCGTGTGGACGCTGCCGCCCACCTTCCGCACCTCGCCGCTCGGGCAGCCCGACGATCCGGGTTTTGATACGGCGCCCTATGAAGCCATCGGGGAAAGCGACCGCATGACACTTAAATTTCGGAAGCCCTCCGGGGCTGCCGCGAGGGCGCCGATCCCCGATTCTGCTCCCTGACGCTGCCGTCACTCTTGCGGGCTTCCCCACACTGGTGTGTAAGGGGCGGCAACGAGATCACGTCCGGAGGCAAGTCCATGACCTATGATGAAATCCTGAACCGCTTCAAAGAAGGCTCCGTCGTCGTGCCGGGCAAGAAGGTGAAGTTCGACTTCGGCGACGCCGGCAAAATCTTTCTCGATGGCGGCGCCAACACCGTTTCCGCCGATGACGCGGCCGCCGACACCACTATCAAGGTGAAGCTCGAAGACTTCGTCGCCATGGCGCAAGGCTCGCTCGATCCGACCGCCGCCTTCATGCAGGGCAAGCTCCGTGTCGAAGGCGACATGGGCGTGGCCATGCAGCTGCAAGGCGTGATGGCCAAGCTGCGGGGCTGAGGCCAGACAAGCCGATGGCGTTCGTACGCGTCCCAGGCAACGACATTCCCGAGGGCGCGGAAGAGCATTGGCTCGAGGGCCGCGGCGGCGTGAAGGTGCGTGTGTTGACGGCGCCTCCACGCGGCGCGGTCCGCGGCTCCGTGATCGTCGCGCCGGGGCGCACCGAGTTCATCGAAAAGTACTTCGAGGTGATCCGCGAATTGCAGGGCCGCGGCTTCGCCGTGTTCTGCATTGATTGGCGCGGGCAGGGCTTGTCGGGCCGCGAAGTGGAGAACGGGCTCAAGGGCCATTTCGTCAGCTTTGACGATCCGGTGAACGATCTCTCGACCGCGCTGCGTTTGCTTTCCAACAAACTGCCGCGTCCGCATATCGGTCTCGCCCATTCGATGGGCGGGGCCATTTTGCTGCGCGCCTTGCAAACGCGCCGCGTCGAACTCGATGCGGCGGCGTTTTCGGCGCCGATGTGGGGCATTGCCGGACTGAAGGATTTTCAGAAGAAGTACGCGCGCTTCATGGTGTCGCTCGGCCTTGGCGGCACGTTTGCGCCGAGCGTCGAGAAAAAGTGGAAGCGCGAAAACTTCAAGCGCAACCCGGTCACGCACGACAAGGAGCGCCACGCACGCTGCCAGGGCCTGATCAGCGAGGAGCCGCGCTTGGCGTTGGCTGGGCCGACGATTGGCTGGGTCTCCGCCGCCGCGGACGCGACCGAGTCGTTCCTCCAGCCCGGCGCGCTGGCGAGCATCCGAATTCCGATCCTGGTGGCCACGGCTGCGGAAGAGCAACTGGTCGATAATGAAAGCCACGATGCGGTGATCGCTGCTCTGCCGGATGCGACGCACATCACCATCGCCGGCGCCAAGCACGAAATCCTGATGGAAGTCGATCCAATTCGCGCCCAGTTCTGGGACGCCTTCGACGCGCTGACAGCGCGCGTCATGCCCGCGCACGCTTAGACGCATTCAAATCATAGGAGGCCCTCATGGCCGGAGAATTGGTACTCGTCACCGGCGGCAGCGGCTTTATCGGCGCGCACTGCATTCTGCAATTGCTCGAAGCCGGCTACCAAGTACGCACCACGGTGCGTTCGCTGTCGCGCGAGAACGAGGTGCGCACGATGTTGCGTGTCGGGGGTGTTGAGGCGGGCGATCGGCTAGCGTTTGCGGCGGCCGACCTCACCAGCGACGCCGGCTGGGCCGAAGCGGTGGCTGGTTGCACTTATGTGCTGCACGTGGCTTCGCCGTTTCCGCCAGCGATCCCGGCGCATGAAGACGAACTGATCATTCCCGCACGCGAAGGCGCGCTGCGTGTGCTGCGTACGGCGCGGGATGCGGGCGTGAAGCGGGTGGTGCTGACCTCTTCGTTTGCCGCCATCGGCTATGGGCAGAAGCCGAGAGGGCGACCCTTCAATGAAACGGATTGGACTGATCCCAACGGCGATGATGTGCGCGCTTACGTGAAGTCGAAGACCCTTGCCGAAAAAGCGGCATGGGACTTCGTCGAACGCGAGGGCGGCGCACTGGAGCTTTCGGTGGTCAATCCGGTCGGCGTCTTCGGGCCGGTGCTGGGGCCTGATTATTCGACGTCGATCCTGTTGGTGCAGCGTTTGATGGACGGCGCCATGCCGGGTTGTCCGCGTTTGTATTTTGGCGCCGTCGATGTTCGCGATGTCGCTTCGATGCACATCACCTGCATGACGCATCCCGGCGCCAAGGGCGAGCGCTTCTTGGCGGTGGCGGGCGACTTCATTTCGATCGTGCAGATCGCGCGTATCTTGAAGACGCGCCTCGGCGCCGCGGCCAAGCGCGTGCCGACGATGGAGCTGCCGGACTTTCTGGTGCGGTTCGCGGCGATGCGCGACCCGGCGGTGCAGCAAATTCTGCCGGAACTGGGCAAGCGCAAGAATGGCAGCAACGAGAAAGCGCGCCGCGTGCTCGGCTGGCAGCCGCGCTCGAATGAAGAATGCCTAGTGGCGACGGCGGAAAGCTTGATCCGGCTTGGGCTGTTGAAGGACGCGCAGAAAAACGCGGCGTGACTGTCGAAATGGCGGTGAGCCGCGCGTCATGGGGGTGACGGCACGTGCCGCGATGGAGCGTTCGACATGAAATATTTGATCTTGATCTACGGCGCTGAATCCGCCTGGGCTGACCTGTCGCCGGAGCGCGCAGGCGAGATCATGGGCGCATATGGCGCCTATACCCAAAAGCTGCAGGCAGCAGGCGTGTTCGTCGCGGGCGATGAACTTGACGTGATCGCCACAGCTAAGAGCGTGCGCGGCGTTGGCGGCACGCAGGTCGTAGACGGCCCGTTCGTGGACACCAAGGAATCGCTTGGCGGCTACTATCTGATCGAGTGCGCGACCGAAGCGGAGGCGCTTAACTGGGCCAAGCAGGCGCCGACCATGCTGCACGGCGGCGGCGTCGAGCTCCGGCCCGTCATGATGCGGTGAGCGCGAGCCGGCTGGCCGAGCGCGTCGCGCGCGAGAGTTACGGGCGCTTGCTCGCTCTGCTAGCCGCGCGCACGCGCGATGTCGCTGCGGCTGAAGACGCGTTGGCGGAAGCATTCGCCGCCGCGTTAACGGCGTGGCCGCGCGCCGGCGCGCCGGACAATCCCGAAGCATGGCTGTTCGCGGCGGCGAAACGCAAACTCATTGACGCCGCGCGCCGCGCGCAGACCGCCACTCAAAGTGAAGCTGAGATCGTGCGCGGCATGGAGGAAATCGAAGAAGAGATGGCCGCGCGCGACATCCCCGACCGGCGCCTGGGCCTGATGTTCGCCTGCGCGCATCCGGCGATTGAGGAAAGCTTGCGCACGCCGCTCATGCTGCAAGCGGTGCTCGGTTTTTCAGCGGAGCGGATTGCGGCGGCGTTTCTGGTTGAGCCTAAGGCGATGGGGCAGCGGCTCGTGCGCGCCAAGAAAAAGATCAAGGAAGCCGGAGTCGGTTTCGATGTGCCGGGCCCCGAGGCTTGGCCGGTGCGGATGAGCGCTGTGCTTGATGCGGTCTATGCAGCCTTCGCGTCTGGCTGGAGCGATCCGATGGGTGGCGATCCCGAACGAAGCGGCTTGACCGAGGAAGCAATCTGGCTCGGTCGCGTATTGGCGTCACAAGCGCCGCAATCGGCCGAGGGGCTCGGGCTGCTGGCGCTGATGCTGCATCTCGATGCGCGACGCCCGGCGCGGCGCGACGATGAGGGACGCTTCGTGCCGCTTGATCAGCAGGACGTGGCCTTGTGGCGGCGTGAGCTGATCGAGGAGGCGGAGGAGACGCTGCGCCGCGCCAGCCGCCTTGGCGCGCCTGGGCGCTATCAGCTTGAAGCCGCAATCCAGTCGGCCCACGCCTCGCGCGCTTGGCGCGGTGCTCCCGATTGGGGCGCGATCGTGTTGCTCTACCAAGCGCTAACCGAACTCACCGGCTCGCCGGTGGCGCTTCTGAACGCCGCCGCCGCGATTGCGCAGCGGGACGGCGCCGAAGCTGGCTATGACGCCGCCGAAGCCGCGAGCGCGCGTTTTCCGGTGCTGCGCGATTATCAACCCTATTGGGCGCTGCTCGCCGATCTTTGCGCCAAGCTCGGCCGTAAGGAAGCGGCGCGGGTAGCGTACGACGAAGCGATGGCGCGCGAGCAGGACGGGGCGGTCGTCGCGTTTCTCAAGGCGCGGCGAGACGCGCTTTGAATGTCGAAAGTGCGCAGGGCTGAACGTCTAGGCCACGCCGGTCGCGTCTGAACCGGGATGGAGCACGACATGAAATACGCAGTTCTGGTCTATGAAACGAACGACGACTTCGCCGCCCGCGAGGACGCGCGCGCCAAGGATTACTGGGATGGGCACGGCGCCTATTTTGGCGCGCTGCAAGCGGCCGGCGTGTTCACCGGCGGCGCGGGCCTGACGCCGCCGCGCGCGGCGACCACCGTGCGCGTGCGCGGCGGCGCGCGCCAGGTGACGGACGGCCCGTATGCCGATATCAAGGAGCAACTCGGCGGCTTCTATCTGATCGAGGTCGAAAACCTCGACGCCGCTTTGGCTTGGGCCGAAAAGTGCCCCGGCGCGCGCACCGGCTCGATCGAGGTGCGCCCACTGATCGAGATGAATCAGTAGCGCAGGCTGCCGCCAGTTCGCCCCACGGACTGGCGGCTGATGCGCGTTGCGACGCGCTAGAGCGCCGCGTCGTTCTTGTATTGCAGACGCACAGACGGGATGAGGCCCATTTCGATCTCGATGTGCGAGAAGCCGAAACCGGCGACCTTGATCTGCTTGTGGATCTCGCCGGCCTTCAATAGCGCCCCCAACAGCATCTGCCCGAGCTTGTTGTCCTTCAGCATTTCGCGCGCGGCGCCGACATTCTCGTCGCTCTGCGCGGCGTGGCGGAAGTGCGGGATGAGCTTCGGCGTGACGCCGATCTCTACTTCGAACTCTGTCAGCTCATAGCCAGCCGATTTTAGCGCCGGCAGCGCCTGCTGAAACGAGATGATCAGCTGCTGCACCTTCTCGGCGCCGACCGCTTGCAGTTCAGCGAGCTTATCGGTGTTGAAAAACGACACCGCTTTGCCTTGCGCCGGCGCGGGCAGCGCGCTTTCCGGATCGGCGGCGATGAGCGCTTGCTCGGCGGGCGACACCTCTTCGCTCACAGGGGGTGTTGGCGTTGCGACGGCGCGTGCTTGTTCGGAAAGCGCGGTGGCCGCTTCGGACGCTTTGGCGGCGGCGGCGTTAGCGGCATTTGCTGCTTTGTCGACCAGGCCTTTGAAGTCCATGTGCTCCTCCTAGTCGCGATAGACGCGCGCCAGCTCACGCCGTGCGGCGTCGAGCTGGCGGCGGAAGCTGGCTTCGCCATGCAAACGCGCGACGCCACCGGCGGCGACCAGACGGCTGGCCTCGACATCGCTGGGGAAATGGTATCCGCAAATGGTGCGGCTCTCGCCATAGTCGCGCCCGCGCTGGAGCAGGGCGTCGGCGCGCGCGGGCAGCACTTCCGCCAAGACGAGCGCCAACGCCCAGCCGCCGGCGCCGTGACCGGTTGGGTACGAATCGTTGAGCGATGGACTGGTGGGGTCGTCGCAGCGCAGCAGCGAGCGGTCTTCAACGTAAGGCCGCTCGCGTTCATAGGCGCGCTTGGTTGCGCCGATGGCGGCGTTGACGCTTTGCGCGGTGGCCGTGAGCAGGGCGGCGGTCTGCGGGAAGCGCTCGCGCGTGAACTCGTCGCCGAGCACTGGGCGGAAAATGGCGAACGTGTCGAACACGAGATCGGTGCGCGCTTGCGCCAAGCGCTCGTCGCTGACAGCTGGTCGCATCGAAAGCCGGTCGGCGGCGTCGCGCGGCGAGCCGGCGGCGGGCGGCGCTCCAGCGAGCGTGGGGCCGTCGATCAATGGCTGCGTTTGCTGCTGCGCGTGCGCGGGCAGCGAAAACAAAAGCACGGCAGCCGTAAGCATCAGCTTGATCACTACACTCCCCCAGCTTGCGAACACTATAGCCCGTCCGGCAAGGCGCGGAACCCCTAAGGGAACCCGGCTCGGAACCGGAGCGTTTGGATAGCGCAGGCGCGGTTGACGGAGCTTTATGAATGGCGAACCTCCCAGAAGACCAAAAGCCCATCGTGATCGACGAAGACGATGCGCGCGGCGGCTTGAGCGCCGACGAGGTGTCCCCCGGCGATACGCTCGTGCCGATGCTGCTTTGGGGGCTCGGGTTGGCGGTGGTCGGAATCATCGCTGCTGCTGTCTTTTTGCTGTAGCGAAAAGTTGCCGCGCTTCAGCGGTTGCCGACAAACACGTTGTCCGCACTAGGTCATCGCTGCCAATTGCGCGAAAGCGTTGTCGGGAAAGCCATGGCGAAAGCGTCTTTGGGTGACTACGGAGAAACCCAATGACGATCACCGTCACCGCCTTTGAAAGCTCGCCCGATCGCGGCCGTGGCTTGGCGCGGGACATGCGCGTGCGCTGGGCGTTGGAAGAAGTGGGGCAGCCGTACGATGTGCGCCTCGTTTCATTCGGGGCGATGAAACAGCCAGCGCATCTGGCGCTCAATCCTTTCGGTCAAATCCCAACCTATGAGGAGGGCGGGCTGGCGCTGTTTGAGTCCGGCGCGATCGTGTTTCATATCGCCGAACGCTTTCCGGGTTTGCTCCCGGCTGATGCGAACGCGCGGGCGCGCGCGATTCAGTGGATGTTTGCGGCGCTCTCCACGATCGAGCCGCCGATCGTCGATGCCGACATCGTCTCCTACGCGGAGCGCGGCAAGAGTTGGCAAGGCGAGCGGCGGGCCATGGTCAATGATCGCATCCGCGTGCGCTTGAGCGAACTCTCCGCGCACCTTGGCGACGCTGATTGGCTCGACGGCGCCTTCAGCGCGGCGGACATTATCATGGGGCATGCGCTGCGGCGGTTGGAGGGCTCGGCGCTGTTGGAAGAGTATCCAAGTCTCACCGCCTACATCACCCGTGCCCAAGCGCGGCCAGCGTACCAGCGCGCGTTCGCGGCGCAGTTGGCGGTGTTTGAGAAGAGTAAGGGTTAGGACATGGCGAAGCTCGTTTTCGGAATGAACGTGTCGCTGGATGGCTACGTCGATTACGACAAGTTCGCGCCCGATCCGGTGCTGTTCCGCTATTTCATCGCGCAAACGCGCAACACCGCCGGCAGCATTTACGGGCGCGGGCTCTACGAGCTGATGCGCTATTGGGATAGCGACGCGTGGGATCAAGATGATCGAGCGCAAGACGATCTGCGCGCGTTTGCAGAAGCGTGGCGAGCGATGCCGAAATGGGTGGCGTCAAAGTCGCTGAAGGATGTCGGTCCGAACGCGACGCTGATCGCTGATGACGTTGAAGCGGCGGTGCGCAAGCTGAAGGCTGAAATCGAAGGCGAGATCGAAGTCGGCGGACCAAAGCTTGCGGCAAGCTTGGCCAAGCTTGGCTTGATTGATGAGTATCACCTGTTCGTTCACCCAGTCGTCCTGGGCAGCGGCGCGCCATTCTTCGCCGGCGTGCAGCCGACGTTGCGGTTCGTTTCGAGCGATCGGATCGGTGAGCACGCGCTGAGGCTGACTTATGTCTCGGCGTGAGCGCGACCTCGACTTCTTTTCGCGATGAGCTAAGCCGGGCGGCATGGGTAGGCTATTTCGGATCGTTCTCGCGGCAATCGCAGCGCTCGCACTTTGGGCGGCGTTCGTGGCTGTTGGCGCCCGGGAGGGGTGGTGGCGGCCGATGGCTGCCGCGCAGGGCGATGTCGCGGGCTTTATGCGCTGGGCCGAGGATCGCTACGCAGCCGAGTCGCATGGCAACATCGCCATCGTGCTGCTTGATGATGGCGAGGTCGTGCAAACCTATTTTGCCTCGCACGGACGCGCGGTCGATGGCGACTCGCTCTTCCAGGTCGCTTCGATCAGCAAGTGGCTGACGGCGTGGGGCGTGATGACGCTCGTCGAGCAGGGGCGCATCGATCTCGATGCACCCGTCTCTCGCTACCTCACGCGCTGGCAGCTGCCGCCGAGCGATTTTGACAATGACGAAGTCACGATCCGCCGGCTGCTCAGCCACAGCGCCGGACTGAGTGATGGTCTGGGCTTTCTGGGGTTCACGCCGGATCAAACGCTTCCGACAATCGAGCAGGAACTCACAGAGGCGACGGATGCGATGACGAGCGCCGATGGAATCGTGCGTGTCGGCGCGCGGCCGGGCTCGACGTGGCGCTATTCCGGCGGCGGCTATCTCATTCTGCAGTTGCTTATCGAGGAAGTAACTGGCCAATCGTTCAACGACTACATGCGGAGCGCCGTGTTCGCGCCGCTTGGGATGAGCGCCTCCACGTTCGTCGATCCTGATCCCGATCGCCTCGTGGATTTCTACGCAGCGGATGGGTCGCCAGCGATCCACTATAGGTTCACCGCGACGGGTGCGGCTTCGCTATACACCTCCGCCGACGACATGACGCGCTTCTTGCAAGCGCAAGTCAGCGGGCGAGACGGCGCCTTGCCCGGACGCGGCGTTCTCAGTCCGGCAACGCTCGACGAGATGCGCGCGCCGCACGCGCAGCTCTTGGGTTTGCCCGTTTGGGGTTTGGGCGAGGCGCTCTACGTACCGAACGGCGCCGGCAGCTTCATCCTCGGCCACGACGGCGCCAACTTCCCCGCCATCAACACCACCGCCCGCATTGATCCCGCAACCGGTGACGGCATCGTGGTTTTAACAACCGGCCGCACAAGGCTCGCACACGAGATCGGTGGGGAATGGACGTACTGGCAGTCGGGACGCGTTGGGCTGGATACGATCGCGCTGTTCGATGCGCGCGGGATTTTGATTTTGTTTGCGGCGGGGGCGTTGGTGATTTTGGTTGGCGCGATTGCGTTTGCTTGGTTTGGGCGACGGCGTCGAAACTCCCCGTGACCTTTCCTGCTACAAGAACGGTGAGGGAGCCGATTGCACTTAGTCCAACGCGCTGCGCGGGGAGGCGGATAGATTTCAACGAAAAGGCCGCCCCTTTTCGGAGCGGCCTTCGTGCTTCTGCGTGGCTTATCTTCGCCCTTGATCGGCGAGCGGGCGCTTACTTAAACAGCTTCGCCCAATTCCGCGCTTCACGCTTGCGCCAGCCGCCGCGGTGATACGCGTCGCTGACGATGATTGGCGCAACCGACGTCGCTTCCGCAAACACCATTTGCTCGTGCACGGTGCTGACTTTGCCCCAGCTTGCGGCTTCTTGCAGGGTTGAGGAGGAGCAGGCGCCGTCGCGGACATCCGCCACGGTTATCTGCACGGCGTATTTGTGCACTTCGACGTCGTGGTGGCCGAGGATTTCGGCGCAGACGACGGTGTCTTGCGCGAAATTCTTCGGCACGCCGCCGCCGACCATGAACAAGGCCGTCGTGCCGGCCGCGAGTTTGATCTCGGTGAGTTCACGGAAGTCGCCGCCGCTATCGATCGTGAGATAGGGCTTGCCGGCTTTGCGGCGCTCGACCTGGTGCTTGACGATGCCGAAGCCGGCCGAGCAATCGGAGAACGCCGGCACGAAGATCGGCACGCCTTTTTCGTAGGCGCGCTGGATCAGCGAATCTTTCTTCTTGGCGTTGCCGGCGGCAAGCCATTTGCCGAGCTCATAGATGAACTCGCGCGAGGTGTAGGGGCGCGGCTCGAGCATCTCGCAGATCTCGTAGATCGTGGCGTCGACGTGCTGGAGCTCTTCTTCGTCGATATAGGTGTCGTAGATGCGATCGATGTAGAGCGCGCGCAGCGTGTTGTCGTGCGGCACTTCCTTGGCTTGGTAATGCTTGAAGCCGAGGGCTTCGAGGAAATCCATGTCGATGATGCAGGCGCCGGTGGCGACGATGGCGTCCGCCATGTTGTACTCGACCATGTCGCGCCAGACGTGCAGGCAGCCGCCCGCGCCGGTAGAGCCGGCCATGATCAACCAGGTCGAGCACTTCTCATCTTCGAGCGCCATGTTGAGGATGCCGGCGGCGCGCGCGGCGTCGCGGCTGGTGAAGCTCATTTTGCCCCACGCGTCGATGATTGGGCGCGCGTCGAAGCTGGCGATGTCGATGTGCTCGACCGGGCTGGAGAGAAGTTCCGCTTTGCGGTTGGTGTCGATCTTGTCAGCCATTGGAGTGGGCTCCTATGGGCGGCGTCGTAAGCAACAACCGCGCGGACGCTCCGCCGACACGCGATCAGCGGCGGGAGATAGGGCAATACGCGGGAAATGCAAGGGATTTGAGAACTCTCGGGCGCACGCCGGGTGCGGTCGAAAATTTTGCGTTGCCTCTGACGCCCTATCCGAGCAGGTTTGCGTTTGCGCGGGGTGCTCCACGAACGAGAGGCGAAGATGATGCGTTCATTGCTTTCCATCATTGTTGCTGCCGGTCTGCTGACGGCGTGCGGGCAACAGAGTGCGCAACCAGACAGCGCTGGTGCAGAACAGACCTCCGACGCGAGCGAAGCGGGTGGCGCCGTCGCGGGCGGTTTTGACGTCGCCAGCGTGCCGGAAAGTACGGCGACATTGCCGCCGTTCCCGTTCTTTAATGCGCTGGATGGTCTGGAGAGTGTGTATAGCGAAGCGCAGCGCAACCGCAGTTTCGACGCTGAGTACTACGTCGCCGGGACGACTTTTGTAGCGGTCGAGGGCCGTGTCTATCGCGACATGTTCCAGCTTGAGGCCGCGCGCCCGTACACCGCGCTCGAGTTTCAACGCAATTATGAGCAAGCGATCACCGCGCTCGGCGGCGTCAAAGTGGCGGGGCCGCTGAACACCAGCGCCTTCACGAGCAATCTGGAAGGCCGTCCTGCGCCTGGCGCGGAGTGCTGGCAGCACGAATGCACGTCGAGTTTCTACCTGATCCGCCAGGGCGGCAAAGAATATTGGATTCACGTCGGCACGGGCGCCATTCCGTTGCATGGCTATGTCACAGTCGCTGAGCGGCAAGCGATGGCGCAGAGCTATTCGTTCTTGACCGCCGATGCGCTGATGGCGGCGATCGACGCCAATGGCCGTGTGCCTGTCTATATTGAGTTCGACGTCGATCGCGCCACGTTGCGGCCGGATGCGCGGCCGGCGGTTGATGAGATCATCAAGCTGATGCGCGATAATCCAAACCTGCGCTTGTCGATCGAAGGTCACACCGACAATACTGGCACGCCGGAACGCAATCGCACGCTCTCGCTGGAGCGCGCCGCCAGTGTGCAGGCGGCTTTGGTGGCGGCGGGTATCAACGCCAACCGTTTACGCACCGCTGGCTTCGGCTCGGACCGCCCGCTTGCGAACGGCGCTACCGATGCGGACCGCGCGCGCAATCGGCGCGTGGAATTAGTTCGGCTCTAGGGCCAGATTGATGAGCTGCGCGCCTTGTGCGTGGCGCGCAGCCCGCTGCAACGGAGAATAGAATGCGCGAACTTGCGGGTCGCGTCGCATTAGTGACAGGCGGCGCGCGCGGTCTCGGTGCGGCGGCGGCGAAGGCGCTGGCGGCGGATGGCGCTAAAGTCGTGGTGAGCGATGTCGCCGATGGCACCGAAACGGCGGCGGCGATCGACGGCGCTTACGTGAAGCACGATGTGACGAGCGAAGAGCAATGGGTCGCAGCAGTCGCATTCGCGAAAGAGCGTTTCGGCGGGCTGGATATTCTCGTTAACAATGCCGGCATTTTCTGGATGAAGCCGATCGCGCTCGAGACGCTCGAGGCGTTCCGGCGCATGCAACAAGTCAATGTCGAAGGCGTCTTCCTCGGTCTGAAGCACGCCATCCCCGCCATCGCCGAGCGCGGCGCCAAATGGGAGGGCGGCGGCTCGATCATCAATCTCTCGTCCGTCGCCGGCATTATCGGCTCACCGATGACACTGGCCTACAACGCGTCCAAGGGCGCGGTGCGGCTGATGACAAAGTCGGCCGCGCTCGAGTGCGCGCGCGGCGGCATGAAGGTGCGCGTGAACTCCGTGCATCCCGGCATCATCGAAACGCAAATGATGACGGACGCCGCCGAAGCGATCGCTGGCGCGAGTGGCGTCAACAGCACGATGGAGCGCTTCGCGTCGTTTCATCCGATGGGGCGCTTGGGGCGCGATATCGACATCGCCAACGCGGTTGCGTTTCTGGCGTCGAGCAAGGCTGCGTTCATGACCGGATCAGAACTCGTCGTCGACGGCGGCATGACCGCGGCATAAACGCTAGTCGCGCATCTCGCTCGGACTCTTGCCGGTCCAGCGTTTGAAGGCGCGCGAGAATGAGGCGGGGTCGGAGAAGCCGACGAGATAGGCTGTTTCGTTCACCGTTGTTTTCTTTCCGCGCAGGTATTCGAGCGCGAGCCGGTGGCGCAGCGCGTCGAGCACTTGTTCGAACGTGACGCCTTCCTCCTTGAGTGCGCGATAGAGCGTCTGGCGGCTGACGCCCAGCTTCTCCGCGACGGCGTCCATGTTCGCTTCGCCCTTATGCAGCACCGGCATAAGCAAGCTCTCGACACGCCCGCGCGTGGTGTTGGCGGATTCCAGCTCGCTGAGCAGTGCTTGCGCGTGTTCGGTGAGAACGCCGAAGACGTAGCGCGGCAGGATGCCGAGGCGGTGGCTGACGATGCTCTCTTCCATGCGCATGGCGTTGCGGTCTGAGCCGAAGACGACCGGCACTCGGAAGATGCGTTCGTACTCCGCCGCATGCGCGGGCCTGGCGTGGGTGACACGAACTTCCCGCAGCCATTCGGGCACGCCGGCGCGGCGCGGGCCGGCGACGATGTGCGAAAAGGCGCTTTCCGTAAGCTCGGGAAAGGCGTTGGCGTTGGCGCGGAGGTCGGTGAACCACAAGCCGCCGCCGTCGCGCTTCAGCGCAAAGCGATCCTCGCCGGTCAGTTCAACATCAACGATCAAGCGCACGTAGCGGTTCAACTGCTCGAAGGCTTCGAGCATCGTGTCGGATGCTTGGCCAATGAGACCGACAATCGAAATGTCGGAGACGTCCACCTCTTGGCCGAAATTGAGCGCCAGCGCGGGATCGCCTGTCGCCGCCTTGGCGGCATGCATGAGCGCCACGTAGCGCGCATAGGGCAAGCGCGCGTCGCGATCGTTCAGCGACGCCGCGTCGATCCCACACGCCGCCAGCAACGCGTCGCGATTGGCGCCGCGCGTGACGGCGTAACCAAGCAGTCCGAGCACGAAGCCCGACGAGACGGTTTCGTCACGCATTGGCGATGCAACGTGGGGTCATGCTTTTGATGCGTGGCGTCATGGCGGCTTATCGATCTCCGACGATAGCGTATCGGCATTCGATAGTCGCCGCTTTTGTGCGATGCGTGGAGATGAGTATGAGCGAAGCGGTTGCACTGCGCGCGGCGCCCAGATTGCCAGCGGATGCGATTTTGCGCGCTGCCGGCGTGCTGTGGTTCATTCCGGCGCTGATCGGGCAGTGGGTCTTCGCCTTCTACATCACGGTGCAGTACGGCGGCAGCTTCTTTAGGGGTGATCTCGCGGCTTGGAATGAGATCATGCACAATGGCCTGATGCCGGGCGACGTGATCGGCAACGCCGCGCTCATGGTGCATATCGCCATCGCGTTCGTGATCACGGTCGGCGGCACGCTGCAGCTCATCCCCTTTGTCCGTAATCGCGCGCGGAGCTTTCACCGCTGGAATGGCCGCACCTATGTGACGGTCGCGATGCTGAGCAGCGTAGCCGCGCTCTGGATGGTGTGGACACGCGACGGCCTCGGCACGATCGTCAATGACATTGCCATTTCGATCGACGCAGTTCTGATCATGGCGTTCGCCTGGATGATGTGGCGCACGGCGCGCGCGCGTCGCTTCGATGAGCATCAACGCTGGGCGCTGCGCACGTTTATGGTTGTCAGCGGCGTTTGGTTTATGCGCGTGATGTATGGTTTCCTGATCATGCTGGTGCAGGGCCGCCCGCCTGGTGTTGGCGCCAATATGGACGGGCCGACGGATATCGCCGTCGGTTTCGGCAGCTATCTTCTGCCACTGGCGCTGCTCGAGATTTATTTCTGGGGCAAGCGCACGCCCAACGTGGCGGCTAAGATGGCGGTTGCCGGGGTCACGACGCTCGCCGCCGCCGCGACGGCGTTCGGCGTGTTCGGCGCGATCATGGTGTTCTGGGCGCCCCGGATCGCGGGGTGATTGCAAACAAAAAGGGGCTCGCTTGCGCGGGCCCCTTTCTCGTTCCGGATTGCGGTTGCGCTATATTTGCGTCGGCTTCTTCGGCGCGCGCTTGCGCTTCGGTAGCGCGACCGCGGCGGCGGGTTCGGCGTACATGGTGGGCCAGGGCGAGTCGCTTGAAGCAATCGTCACGGTTTCGCCAAAGCCGTTGAAGCGTGTGCCCATCGCCGTGCCGTAAGCGCCGAGCGAACCGATCTCGATCAGATCGCCTTCGCGAATGTCTGCCGGCAGCATGAACGGGCCAGCGGCGGCGTCCATGCTATCGCAGGTCGGGCCATAGAGACGAAACGGCGCGAGCTTGGCGCGGCTCGGCTCTTGGCGCAGCAGCTTGGCTGGGAAAGCCCAGTTCAAGTGCGTGGCGTCAAACAGCGTGCCGAAGGCGCCGTCGTTCAGATAGAGCGCGTCACCCTTGCGGAGTTCGACGCGCGTCACCGTGGAGCCAGCCTCGGCGACCAGCGCGCGGCCGGGCTCAGCCCAGAGCTTGGCGTTCTGGGCGACGAACATTTCTTCGAAGCCGGCTTTGATCGCGTTGACGTATTCGATCATCGGCGGCGGGCTCATGCCCGGATAGATCGCCGGAAAGCCGCCGCCGATATCGACGATATCGACCACAACGCCGGCTTTGACGATGGCGCGGTTCACGCCGTCCATGGCGCTGCGGTACGCGTCAGGGCGCATGCACTGGCTGCCGACGTGGAAGGAGACGCCGAGCATCTCTTCGCTGGATTGGCGCGCCTTGCGCAGCAGCGCTGGCGCTTCTTCAGCGGTGACGCCGAATTTGCGTGCGAGCGGGTAGGCGGCGCCGTCGCCGGAAACGGCGAAGCGCACGACCAAAGTCAGATCCTTGGCGCCATTGGTCTCGGCCAGGATTTTCTCGAGCTCGTCTTCGCTATCGATTGCGAACGTCTTCACGCCGAAATCGTGGAAGGCGCGCGCGATGGCGCGGCGGCTCTTCACCGGGTGCATGAAGGCGATCTGCGCGCCTGGGAAGCGGCCGTGGATCAGCGCTGCTTCGTTGTCAGACGCGACGTCGAAATTCTTGATGCCCGCGGCCCACAGCGCGTCGAGCACCCATGGCGAGGGGTTCGCTTTGACGGCGTAGAAGACCTCACCCGGAAAGTTCTCGCGAAACCACGTCGCGGCCGCGGTGACGCGGTGCGGACGGGCGATGGCCACAGGACCGTCCGGCGCTTCGCGCGCAGTCAGGTCAAGAGGCGAAAGGACAGAGTCCATCCGGCAGCTCCCAAACTTGTAACCGCTTTTCGGCGGTTCAGCTCATTCCCAGGCCGGCGTTAGTCGGACATGCATTAATGTCAGGTCCGCCCTTGGGAGCTTGCGCCGGACGACCGCCAGGAAGCATTTTGCTTCCAGTTGCTTGCGATCGCCCAGGTGGCCTGGGCCGAGGGGGCGTTAGTGGACGCTGTTTCCAGGTCCGCCGGTAAGGACGCGAGATATGGTGAGCGTTCCCCAATGTAAAGAGCCTTTGATGGTTAATTCCCTTTGCCGGTCAAAATGATGCGCGGCCGCAACGCCTGTTGGCGGGCAGAATGGAAGCCGGCGCCGGCCTATGACTCTCCCTCCAGGCGAATAGCGGAGACAACCACGCCGTAAGCTTTCTTGGTTCATAAAATTGTCATGAAATGGAAGCTCATCACGGCTGTGGTTGTCGCCGCGCTGGCCGCCGCCTCAATGGCGACCGCCGCGCACGCTCAGAGCGTTGCGCCCGCGCCTCGTGCTTCCACCGGGTGGACCGGCACGGTCGCTGACACCGGCTTCAAGCTGCGCGGCCGCGTGCAGTGGGACGTCGCATCGCACGCGTTGGATTTTGGCGGTCTCGGCGTCGCGCCGGAAGACGGCACGCGGTCTCATATCCGGCGCGCGTTTTTGGGCGCTCAGGGTCGGTTGACCGAACGATGGCGCTACCGGGTCGACTTCGTGCTCGCGCCATCGGCTTCGACTGTTCAGGTCGACGATGCCTTCCTCGAATACGTCGCCGACAACTGGTCGGTCGTGATCGGCGAACACAACGTCACCTCGCCATTGGAAGATCGTTTGTCGTCCCTTGATGTCCCGTTTCTGGAGCGTTCCAGCGTTATCAATGCGTTTGGCTTCGGGCGTCGCATGGGGCTGGGCTTGATGACTGGCAGCGGGCGTTGGTCCGCCGCGTTCGCGGTGCAGGGCGCCTCGATGAACGCTATCGCGGCCGGCGACGCCAACAATGAAGAGATCAACGCCTCGGCCCGTTTCACGTTTGCGCCGATCATCGAGACCGCGCCGGAAAACGTGCGCCTACTGCACTTTGGTGTCTCGGCGCGTCGGCGCAATGCGGGCGACATGCAAGCGTTCGGTTACGCGGTGCGTCCGCTCAACGGCCGCGACGCAAGACCAATCACGGTGAGCGGCGTGGGAGACGGCGGTGAATCCGACACCACGGTCGCGTTCGAAATCGCCGGCCAACGTGGTCCATTCGGTTTCCAGGCCGAGTTCGCAACGCTTTCCGGTGAGACCAGCAGCGGCGAGGAATTCAATTACGAAGGCCATTATGTCGACGTGTATTGGTCGCCGACCGGGGAGAGCCGCCCCTATCGCGGCAACCGTGGCGTATTCGGCGCCGTCGCGCCGCGCCGCCCGTTGGGCGCCGATGGCGGCTTTGGGCACGTCATGCTGTCGGCGCGCTACGACTATATCGACATGTCGGACGACGGCGTTGGCGTCGCCACCGACGTATTGGGCGAGCAAACGTCATTCGGCGTCGGCCTGGACTGGGTGCCGATCGAACACGTCCGCTTCAAGCTGAATTACGCTGAGAGCGAAATCGACTATGCCAATCCGGCCGACGGCGCGGACGGTGACGCGCGCGTACTGTCGCTAAGGGCGCAGTTCGATTTTTGAGCAAACCGCCACACTATGACAGTCTTGCGACGGACACCCGGACCTTGGCCCTTGATGAATCAAAGTCGCTCGTTGTGGGATAACCTGTTCCCGCCGATAGTGGTTTCGGTCTAGAGATCGGCGCGGAATCGACGCGCCGGACCGGCCCGTCCAGCGTGCAGAAGGCGAGGGGCTCCGTGGAACGCGACTTCACCAAGAAGAGGCTGCGCTTAGGCGAGCAGATCATGGAAAGCCTTCTGTTCGTTGCGGCTTTCATCGGGGTCTTGATTGTCGTCGGCATCATTTACGTTGTGGTGTCGGAAGCGGCGAAGTTCTTCGCGCAGGTGTCGCCGATCGAGTTTCTGACCTCGACGACCTGGACCCCGCTGTTCGAGAATCCGGAATATGGCATCGCGCCATTGCTCACCGGAACCTTCATGGCGACGTTGGTCGCGCTTGCCGTGGCGGTGCCGCTCGGATTTCTCATCGCCATCTATCTCAGCGAGTTTGCCGACGCGCGCACGCGCGAGACGCTCAAACCCGCGCTTGAATTGCTCGCCGCCGTGCCGACCGTCGTTTATGGCTACTTCGCTCTGCTTTTCGTGACGCCGATCCTGCAAAATTTGCTGCGGCCGCTTGGCATCGAGTTGCCCGGCTTCAATTTGCTTTCCGCAGGCATTGTGATGGGTCTGATGATCATCCCCTACATTGCCTCGCTTTCTGAAGACGCCATGCGCGCCGTTCCACGCTCAATGCGCGAAGGCTCTTACGCGATGGGCGCGACGCGGCTCGAGACGGCGTTTCGGGTTGTTGTGCCGGCAGCGGTGTCGGGCATCGTCGGCGCGGTCATTCTCGGGATGTCTCGCGCCATCGGCGAAACCATGATCGTGGCTGTCGCCGGCGGCACACAGGTGCAGATGGTGACGAGCCCCACCATGCAAGGCGCGACCGTCACGGCGTTCATGGCGCAAGTGGCGCTGGGCGACATCGCCTGGGGCACGCTTGAGTACAACTCGATCTTTGCAGCCGGCTTGGCGCTTCTGGTGCTGACGCTGCTCTTCAACTTCGTCGCGTTCTGGCTGCAGCGTCGCTATCGGGAGATCTACTAATGACCGTCGCGGCCGACGCAGAAATCCCGGGCGATATCACCGCCCATCCTCCCGGACTGGCGACGCGTCGGTTCAAGGATTCCGCCTTCATCGTCTGGGGCATTATCGCCACCATTATCGGCCTGGGCACGCTCGTCGCACTGGTGGGCGAGCTCGTGAACGATGGCGGCCATCGCCTGACGATGGCGTTCTTCACGAGCTATCCATCGTCCGACCCGGCCATTGCCGGCATTCTGTCGGCATGGGTGGGCTCGCTCTTGGTGATCATCACCACGGCGCTGGTTGCGATCCCGATCGGCATATTGGCTGGCATTTATTTGGAGGAGTACGCGCCCAAGAACCCGATCACGACTGCGATTGAAATTGCCGTCAACAATCTGGCCGGCGTGCCGTCGATCCTGTTCGGCTTAATGTCACTTGGCATTTTCGTTCAGATTCTTGGCAATCCCGACCGTTGGTTCGGCTTCCTGCCCGCGGGTTTCCGCAACGCGGCTGCTGACATGTTCGGACAATCGATCCTTACCGCCGGCATTACATTGGCGCTGCTGATCCTGCCTGTGATTATCGTTGCCACACGCGAAGCGGTGCGCAGCGTGCCGCAGGAAATGCGCCAAGGCGCGCTCGCGGTTGGCGCCTCGAAGTGGCAGACGACTCAGCATCATGTTCTGCCTTATGCGCTGCCGGGCGTCGTCACCGGCGTCATCATCGGCATCTCGCGCGCTCTGGGCGAAACCGCGCCGCTGATCATGATTGGGGGCCTCACATTCGTCGCGTTCCTGCCGATCACGCGCCCAGGCGACGCGGCGTTCGAGGTCATCGGCGCCGTCGATCAATACGGAGCGCCGGTGACGCCGGGGGCCACAGAATCCGTGCGCATCGACCATGATGGCGTTGTCGTGTTGCCCGACTTCTCTGAAATGCCGGTCCAGGCGGGGCAGACCTACGATCTGCCGCACGGCTCGACGGTGCAGTTTGTCGCCAGCCTTGGCGATGCCGTCGAGAGCTGGTCGCCGACGCGTTGGCTGGGCTCGGAGTTCACGGTGTTGCCGATCCAGATGTTCAACTGGACCTCGCGCCCCCAACCCGAATTCCTGGAGATCGCGGCGGCCGCGGGTCTTGTGCTGCTGTTCATCACGCTCCTGATGAACGGCACAGCGATCTATCTGCGCTACAGGCTGCGCAAAGCGATCAAGTGGTAGCGACCGGACCGCGGGCCTTCAGGCCCGCCTCGGTTATCGCGCCATGGCGGGCCTGAAGGCCCGCGGTCCGGTCGCTAGCCCCTTGACGCGCGCTCCTGCGCTCGTCGTTCCTTAGCGATCCGCCGGCGTTCCTTGGCGCGCACACGCAAGTCGCGCAGCTTGTGCCAGAAGCGGCGGCCGCGTTCCTTTGGCAGCGGATCGAGATTGCGGCGGAATTCCTCGGCGCAGGCGCGCCAGGAATATTTCTCGGCCAGCGCGCGCGCGTCTTCGCGCCTCAACTGAAGCGCCTCTAAGCACGCCTTCTTCAAGTCGGTATCGACCACACCCGCGCCTGTGCCCGGCAAAATGTCCTTCGGGCCTGGCGCCACAAAGCCGGCCACCGGTGTGCCGCATGCGGCTGCTTCGAGGATGACGAGGCCGAACGTATCGGTGAAGCTCGGGAACACAAACACATCCGCGTCGGCGAAATAGCGCGCCAACTCTTCGCCGAACTTCGAGCCAGGGAAGACGGCGCTTGGATATTTCGCCATCAGCTCGGCGCGCGCCGGGCCGTCGCCGACAACCACTTTCGAGCCAGGCAGATCAAGTTCGAGAAATGCTTCGATATTCTTTTCAACCGCGACACGCCCGACATAAGCAAACACCGGGCGTGGCAAATCCTTGTAGACGCCGCCATCGATGTCGCGCTTGCTCGGGTTGAACATCTCCACATCGACGCCGCGACTCCACAGCGCCGTGTTGCGGAAGCCCTGCAGACGCAATTGATCCTGCATGGTTGGCGTCGCCACCATCATGCGCCCGGAGCGGTCGTGGAAGGCGTGCATGTAGCGATAGCCGGCCCAGAGCGGGATCCACCAGAAGCGCGCGTGCACGTACTCGGGAAACTGCGTGTGATAGCTCGTCGTGAACGGGAACTTGTGCTTCAGGCAGATCGCGCGCGCATCCCAGCCCAGCGGACCCTCGGTCGCGATGTGCACCGCGTCAGGTGCGAATGAAAGGAAGCGGTCCTCAATGTCGCCGCGATTGCCGGGCGCGAGACGGATTTCGGAATAGGTGATCAGCGGGAAGGTGAATTTGTAGTCCGCCGGAGAGATCACCTCGATCTCGCAGCCCAGTGCTTTCAACTCGCGCATGGTGTTGGCGAGCGTGCGGACGACGCCGTTCACCTGCGGCTCCCAGGCGTCGGTGATCAGCATGATCTTGGTGGCGAGAGGGTGCGCTTCAGCGCTCTCCACGGTCGCCGCGGCGGCGGGGGCTTCGGTGCTCACGGGCGTCTCTGACCACGGGGGCTCCTACGACGCAAGAGGGCGGGCGGCTGCGCTTGCCCTAAGGGCCAGAGGCGCGCAAAAACCCCCCATGCAAACTGCACCGGCCCCGCACCCGTCCGCCGCCATCGATTGGGACGCGCTCGATGCGATGAAATACCAGGACGAGGACGCGGCCGTTGCCGCGCTCCTGGCCGATCCGCCGCTCGATCCGGCCGCGCGGGCAAGTGCCGCCGCCGAGGCGCGGGCGCTGGTCACGAAGGCGCGGAGCCTGAAGCGCCGCAAGGGCGTGATGGAGAGTTTCCTCGAAGAGTTCGGGCTCTCCAACGCGGAAGGCCTCGCGCTGATGTGCTTGGCCGAGGCGCTGCTCCGGGTGCCAGATGAGGAGACGGCTGACAAGCTGATCGCCGAGAAAATCTCGACCGGCCAATGGGCCGAGCACCTGGGCAAGTCGGACCATTGGTTGGTCAATGCCGGCACCTTCGGTCTCATGCTTACGGGACGTGTGGTGAACTTGCCGGACGATCTCAGGGGCGAGGCGAGCGAAGTGTTCGGCCGTCTGGTCAAGCGTATGGGCGAGCCCGTCGTGCGCGCCGGGGCCATGCAGGCGATGCGTATCTTGGGCGAACAATTCGTGCTCGGCCGCAACATCGATGCAGCGTTGAAGCGCGGCGCCAGCATGATCCGCTCTGGCCTCGCCAGCCGCTATTCGTTCGACATGCTGGGCGAAGGCGCGCGCACCAATGCCGACGCCGAGCGCTATCTCGCCGCTTACGCGAACGCGATCGACGCTGTCGGCAAAGCCGCGAACGGGCAGGGGCCGCTCACATCCAACGGCCTGTCGGTGAAGCTCTCGGCGCTGCATCCGCGCTATGAGGCGCGCCAGGAAGAGCGCGTGCAGCGCGAACTTTATCCGCGCATGTTGCAACTCGCGGAAGCTGCGAAGAAATACGATATCGGCTTGGCGATCGACGCCGAGGAAGCTGACCGGCTCGTGATGTCGCTGCGCTTGTTTGAGAAGCTGGCGCTCGAGCCTTCGCTGAAGGGCTGGGAAGGGCTCGGCATTGTCATCCAGGCTTATCAGAAGCGCACGCGCGCTTTGATCGAGCGCTTGGCCTCGCTATCGCGCAAACGGGGTACGCCGATCCAGACGCGTCTGGTGAAGGGCGCGTACTGGGATGGCGAAGTGAAGCGCGCGCAAGTGATGGGCCGGGTGGATTTCCCGACCTGGACCACCAAGGCCGCGACCGACGTGCACTATCTCGCTTGCGCCCGCGATCTCTTGGCCGTGCGCTCGATCTTCCCGCAATTCGCCACGCACAACGCGCACACGGTCGCCGCCGTGCGCCGTCTGGCGGCAAGCGCAGGACGCGAGGATTTCGAGTTTCAGCGCCTACACGGCATGGGCGAGGCGCTCTATGCGTCGATCGATCCGCCGCTGCCCGTGCGTGTCTACGCGCCCGTTGGCGGGCACGAGGACTTGTTGCCGTATTTGGTGCGACGCTTGTTGGAGAACGGCGCCAACACATCGTTCGTGCATTCGTTTCTGGATGACGATGTCTCGCCCGAGATCGTCGCCGCCGATCCGCTCACGACCTTGGAAGCCAAGCCGCATCGGCACCCGCGCTTGCCGCCGCCGCCGCGCCTCTACGGCGCCAGCCGCCGTAACTCGACCGGCCGCGATCTTTCGATCAAGGCGGATCGCGATGCGCTCACAAAGGACCGCGCGTCTTCAGACGCGCCTGCGGACTTGAAGGTTCGCGATCCGGGCGAAGCAATCGCTTTTGCCCATACCGGCTTCGAAACCTGGAACGCGCGTGGCGGCGCTGAACGCGGGCGCGTGCTGCGTGCGATGGCGGATGCGCTGCAAGAGCGGCACGATCCGCTGGTGCAGCTGATCGCGCACGAAGCGGGGCGGGGTCTGCAGGATGCGATCGATGAAGTGCGCGAGGCGGTCGATTTTTGCCGCTACTACGCTGTCGAAGCCGAGCGCTTGTTCGCAGGGCCAGTGCAATTGCCATCGCCCGCGGGCGAGACTGATCATCTCGAAATGCACGGCCGCGGCGTGTTCGTGTGCATCAGCCCTTGGAATTTCCCGCTTGCGATTTTCACCGGTCAACTTGCGGCGGCGCTCGCGGCTGGCAACACGGTCGTCGCCAAGCCGGCTGAACAAACGCCGCGCATCGCGCGCGCCGCGGTGCAACTTTTTTATCAAGCCGGTTTGCCGGAGGATGCATTGCAGCTGGTGATTGGCGACGGCGCGGTGGGCGGCAGGCTTGTCGCCGATCCGCGCATTGCCGGCGTTGCGTTCACCGGCTCCACCGAAGTCGCGCGCATCATCAATCGCACGCTGGCCGCCAAGGACGGCCCGATCGTGCCGCTGATCGCGGAAACGGGGGGGCTGAACGGGCTCTTCGTCGATACGACGGCGCTGAAGGAGCAGGTGGTTGATGACGTTATCGTCTCGGCCTTCAATAGCGCCGGCCAGCGCTGCTCCAGCCTGCGCATTCTGTTCCTGCCGCACGACACGGCGGACGACGTGATTGAAACACTTCTTGGCGCGATGGATGCGCTGGTCATCGGCGACCCAGCGGATCCGTTCACTGATATCGGCCCGATCATCGATGCAGGGGCCAAGGCCAATCTCGACAAGCACATCGCGCGCATGAAGAGCGAAGCGAAGGTGTTGAAGCAGATCGATGTGTCGAAGCTCGGCGGCAATTTTTTCGGGCCGGCTGTGATAGAACTCAAGTCTCTCGACCAGATCGACAAGGAAGTGTTCGGGCCTGTGCTGCATGTCGTGCGTTACGACCCGTCAGATATCGCAAACGTTGGCGCGCAATTGGCGGCGAAGGGCTACGGCCTGACGCTCGGCGTGCACTCGCGGCTGGAGAGCTTTGCCGAAGCGGTGAAGAAGGCCGTGCCCGCGGGCAATGTGTATGTGAACCGCACCATCGTCGGCGCCGTTGTTGGCGTGCAGCCGTTTGGTGGCGCGGGGCTTTCCGGCACTGGGCCAAAGGCGGGTGGGCCGAATTATCTGCCGCGCTTTGCTGAGGAACGCGCCATCAGCGTCAACATCGCCGCGCAAGGCGGCGATCCGCACCTGTTGAATCTGTGAGCTGGCGCAGGGCCGCTCTTGCTCTGGTGTTCGTGTGGTTCGCCGCCGGCGGGCTCGGCCACTTTTTCCTGACGGCCGCTTTCACCAGCGTTGTGCCGGCATACGTGCCGCATCCGCGCGAGATGGTGCTGGCGACCGGTGTGTTCGAGATCGCGGGTGCGTTGGCCTTGCTCGTGAAGCGCTTGCGGCCCTTCGCCGGCATAGGTTTGATCGTGCTGACGGTGTGCGTGACGCCGGTTCATGTGGACATGCTGCTCAACGCGGAGCGCCACCCGATCGGGGAGCCGGCGCTGTGGGCGCGGCTGCTGTTTCAGCCGATCTTCGTCTTCATCATCTGGTTCGCGACCTTGGCGCGTCCTAGCGGACACACGTCGCGTTGACGCGCATCCAAGCCGCAGATTCGCCATAGAGGCGGCGCAGGTGCGGCGGCGGTCATTTCGGAGTCTCGCCCATGCGCCGCGCTATCCTCGCCGCCGCCTTCCTGCTTTTCGCCGCGCCGGCGTTCGCACAACAGACCGAGATGGATGCGGCCGAGTCCGCGCTGCGGCGCGATATGGCACCGTCGGGCGTCACGGTCGAGCGCGTCGCGCCGGACGAAATCCGCGTCTCGATGCCGTCCGACATCACCTTCGATTTCAACCGCGCCGAGCTGCGCCGCGAATTCATGCCGCGCGTCGCCGATCTAGCGCGGACGCTCAACGCGCATCGCGGCATGGGCATCGAGATTATCGGCCATGCCGACGCGACAGGTTCGGACCAATACAACCAAGTGCTCTCCGAGCGCCGCGCGCAGGCGGTCGGCGCGCGCTTGATGGACCTGGGCGTTGCGTTCAACCGCATCCAGGCCAGCGGACGGGGCGAGTGGGTTCCGGTCGCCGGCAACGACACCGAATGGGGCCGCGCCCGCAATCGGCGTGTGGAAGTGCGGATTACGTCGTCTCGCAAATAATCAGTACGCGAACTCCAGAACGGCATGCGCGACGATCTCGCGCGAGCCGGCGTAGCGCACGTGCGTTTCCAGGTACGCCGTTGTTTTGCCGAAGCGCAGCACGTTAGCCTCGACAATGAAGTCATCGCCCTTTGCCGGGCGGAGAAATTGCGTGTGTTGGTAGGCGGTGCCGCGAGTCGGCTTGTCGCCGGTGGCGACCGCTAGGGACGCGACTGTATCGATCGCCGCCATGATGGCTTGCCCGCAGACGGCGCCGGCGGAAAACTTTAGCGCATCGGCCTCCGGCAAGATCGCCGTGACGCGCCCGGTTTCGACGCGGAAGTCGCATAGCCCAAGTTGCTTGACCCAAGGTGCGAAGATGAAGCTATAGGCTGCGTCGATCGTAGCTTGGGTGACGGGGAAGAGGGCGCGGGGTGACTCCATCGCGGCACTAGGGCACGGCGGCGACGTTTCGTCCACATGACAGCCTTGCCGCGCGCGCCCGGAGCGCCGTAAACCGGAGGCGATGAGCCATGATAATGTCACGCCGTTTCGCCGTCCGCCGCCGAAGCCGGTGCGCCCTCAACAGCAGGGCGGCTGGGGCGTCAAGACGCATCGCGGCAAGGCGCTTTTGGTGCACGCGCTAACGCTGGCGTGCTTTGCGTTGCCGTTCCTGGTCGGCGGCGGCCAGTTGATGCGCTTTCTCGCTCTGGGGCTCGGCATCGCGGCGGTGGTGATTGCCTACACAAGCCGGCCAGACGCCATGCCCTGGGCGGCGACGCACCATGAGCAGGCATTGCGCACCATCCTCGCGGCGTTCGTGATCACTACGCTGCTCAGCTTGCCCGGCTTGGTGATCCCGCGCAGCGCGACAGAGATTCAGAGTTGGTACCTTCTGATCTATTTCTGGGGCGGCATTATCGTGGCGATCTGGGCGGGTATTCGCGCGCTCGTCGGCTTGGCCCTGGCGGCGATGCGCCGGCCGACGTTCAATCCGCAAGGTTGGCTGGTTTAGTCGACGAACGAACAGCCGAACTCTTCCTCGTACACCGCTTCGGCGCTGATCGCGCCGAACAGCACGCTGGCGCGCACCGTATTCGCGTCTTCCGTGATTGAGAGCATCGCGCGTGCATCGTCGGGAAACTCCGACATGCACGACTCCAGCGTGCGGCCGCTGACGTGCATGCATGAGCAGGTCTGCTTGGCGGCGTAGCCGGTGGCGAGCTTGGCGTAGGCGAGATCGTCGCGCAGCGACCACGCGACGCTAGAGAGCACGATCGCCGCAAGGGCCAGTCCGCCCACGATAAACCAGCGTTTGCGCGACACCGCTGCCTCCCCCTATGCTCGGGCAAGCATAGCGAAGGCGAGGGGATACGTCATGCTGCGCGGGGCTTTGACGGCACTGTTTTTGGTTTTCGCAGCGGCAGGCGCGGCGAGCGCGCAGGCGTTGCACCCGTTGCCGGCGCAACCGGCAGGCGTTGCATGGCCGACGCAGGATTGGACGACCGCGCCGCTGCCAGCCGACATCGATGCGCCGGCCTTCGATCTGGCGGTGACGGAAGCCTTCGGCGGCGTGCACGAGCTCATGGGTGAGACGCGCGCGGTTATCGTCGTCCAAGGCGGGCGCATCGTGTTCGAACGGTACATGGATGGTTATACGCGCGACACGCGGCTGGTCTCTTGGTCGATGGCCAAATCGGTCACGCACGCGCTGGTCGGCGCCGCTGCGTTGCAGGGGCGGCTCTCGGTCGATGCGCCAATGGGGCACCCGAGCTGGCCCGCCGGCGATCGGCGCGCGTCGATCACGTGGCGGCAATGGCTGCAGATGGTCGATGGGCTCGATTATCTGGAGAGCGCCGGGGACGTGTCGCAATCGGGCAATGCGCGCATGCTGTTTGGCGAGGGGCGCCAAGACGTGTCGCGCTGGGCCTCGCAACTGCCGATCATCCACGATCCCGGCACGCAGTGGAACTACAGCTCGGCCGGCACGCTGCTCCTCTCCGATGCGCTGACGCGTGTGGTCGTGCCCGATCCGCGCGATGTGGCGGATCGGCGGGCGCGGATGCGAGCATGGATGAATGCCTCGCTGTTCGATCGCATCGGCATGCGTCCACTGGTCGAATACGATCCGCAGGGTGTGTTCTATGGCAGCTCGCTCATCTACGCGACGGCGCGCGATTTCGCCAAGTTTGGTTATCTCTATTTGCGCGATGGCGTTTGGGACGGTGAGCGCATCGTGCCGGAAGGCTGGGTGGGTTTCGGCCGCACGCCTGGGCCTGCGCGCAACACCGATACGTACGGCGCCCATTGGTGGCTGACGCCGGCGCATGGTCCCGGCATCCCGGCGCGCTCGCTGATCACCGATACGGCGATGGCCGATGCATTCTCGGCGCAGGGACATGAAGGCCAGATCATTGTCATCGTGCCGTCGAAGGATTTGGTCATGGTGCGGCTCGGGCGCTTTGACGGCGGCGGCGAAGCATGGGATGCGCTGGGCGATTGGGCGACGCAGCTGATCGGCGCGTTCGGCGATCGCCCAATGGTTCAAGCCAGGAGGTAGCGATGTCTGCTGAAGATGGCCGCGAGGCCAAACTGCAAGCCGCGAAGCTGTTGCGCGACGCGGGCTTTGCTTATCTCGCCGCCAATCTCGAGCATGGCTCGCTGTCGGCGTTGGCCAAAGACGAGCCGTTTTTCCTGCTGTGCGGACGCGACCGTTTGGCGCCGACGGCGATCAAGGCGTGGATCGAAGCGGCGCGGATTTCCAACGTGCCAGATCACAAACTCGAATCCGCGCATGAAATTATTGAAGCCATCGAAGGCTGGCCGGGCGACCGGCACTATCCGGATTAGTGCGCGGTGCGCAGGCGTGCATGCACGCGGGCGAGGCCGTCATAGAGGGCAGGGCGCTCGTCGCGATAGACGCCGCGCGTGGCCGTCAAGGCAAGCGCCGTCAGCGCGTCCGCGGCATCGAACTCTTTCTGTATTCGCGCAAGCTCCGCGACAGCCCGTGCGCGCTCGGCGAAGATTGCCGCACCTTGGCCATGCGCATCGATGACGCGCATACGCAACTGGCGTAAGGCAATCGTGAGAGAAGGCGGCGCGCCGACATAATCGTAGCGACGGCGCTCGCGGACGCGCAAACCTCCGGACTTGCGCCGACGGTCGGCGCCGAAATAGTTCTCCTGATCGACCCACTGCATAATTTTCACGCGGCCGCACAGTGCGGCGCTCGCCTTTTTCGTGACGCCAGTGTCAACCATTGTGGTTAGAATTCCGTTCAGAATTTGTGGCGGCGCGGTGTTTCTAGCAGTCGACAATGTCGCGGCGTCGCATGGTGAAGCAGCGTTAGCTATGTCTTAGAGAGCGAGCATCGCGCACACGTCGTCCGGCGTTTTTCCGCCTTCGCGTAGCGCCCGTAAGGTTGCGGCGGAATCGCGTTTGGCGAGGCGCTTGCCATCGTCGCCGAGCACGAGGCGGTGATGGCGATAAACTGGCTGCGGCAGCTCGAGCAGCTTTTGCAGCAGCACGTGTAAGTGCGCGGCGTCGCGCAGATCTTCGCCGCGGATCACGTGCGTGACGCCTTGCAGGGCATCGTCCCAGACTGAGGCAAGGTGGTAGCTGGCGGCGAAGTCCTTGCGGGCAAGGACGACGTCGCCATGCTTTTCCGGTTCGGCGCGCACAGGGCCGGTCTCGTCTTCGAACACCAGCGCGAAATAGGCAGGGCCCAGCGCCGCGCGGGCCTTCTTGAGAGAAAGCCGCCATGCGAACGCCTCGCCTGCCGCAAGCTTTGCCGCTTCCTCGTCCGGCGGCAGCGCTTCGCCGCGAAACATCTCTTCGGCTTCGCCGTGTGGCGCGTTGGCGATGGCCTCGGCTACCTCCCTGCGCGTGCGGAAGCAGCGATAGACCAGATTGCGCGCGATCAGGCTTTGCAGCGCGGCTTCGTAGTCGGCTAGATGCGCCGATTGCCGCCGCACCGGCTCTTCCCACTCGACGCCGAGCCAAGCGAGATCTTCAAAGATCGCGGCTTCGAAGTCGGGCCGGGCGCGCCCTTGGTCGATGTCCTCAATGCGCAGGATAAAGCGACCACCGGCTTCGCGCGCGGCGTCGAACGCCGTGAGGGCCGAAAGCGCGTGGCCCAGGTGCAGATAGCCGGTCGGCGAGGGGGCAAAGCGCGTGACGAAACTCATGGGCCGGAGTTTAAGGCTCCGACGCCGGTGTGGGATAGATTTTCGCCGCTTGCGCCATCGCGCGCAGGCGCTACCTAGCCCCCATGACAGTTTTCATCGATGGACCACGGCTGCCGCCCGCGCGCGGGGGCAAGCCGGACGCCCTGATTGTGCTGCTGCACGGCTACGGCTCCAACGGCGCCGATCTCATCAGCCTTGCGCCGTATTTCGCCAAGCTCATGCCTGGGGCGGTGTTCGTGTCGCCGAACGCGATCGAGCCGGTGCCGGGCTATGCCGGCGGCTATCAGTGGTTTCCGATCTCCAATCTCGATCCGCACCTGATGGAGAGCGGCGCGCGCCAGGCGGCGCAGTCGGTGGATCGTTTTCTGGATCGCGAGTTGGAGAAGTACGGCCTGCCGCCGGAGCGGCTGGCGCTGGTCGGGTTTAGCCAGGGCACGATGATGGCGCTGCACGTCGGCCTACGGCGCGAGAAGCAGATTGCTGGCATCCTGGGCTATTCGGGCGTGCTGGTCGGTGGGCGCAAGCTGAAGGACGAAATGCGCTCGAAGCCGCCGGTTCTGCTCATCCACGGCGACCGCGACCCGACCATCCCAATCCCCGCCATGTTCGACTCGGCCGAGCAGCTGGCTGCCGCCGACCACGGCGCGCAGTGGCACATCTCCTACGGCGTGCCCCACTCGATCGGCCCGGATGGGCTGGACCTGGGCGGGGCGTTTCTCGCCACGCAGTTGAAAACGCAAGGAATCGTGCCGGGGCGCTGACCTTTTTTTGTTGGCGTTGCGGCGCTGTCACGAACCTGTCGCGCCAAATCAGATATAGCGGTTCGCGCCTGCCTTTGCCGATGTGCTATAATGCGGGTGCGAAGGAGCCCTGGTCTTCAACAGTAGCCTCTCTCTCCCCCGGATCGTTCAGCAGCACCATCGGATGGGCTGCCAATGAACGTTTCCAGCGCTCCCCTGGCGGGCTGGCCGGCGCTGGTCCTCAATGCCGATTTCCGCCCGCTATCGTACTATCCCTTAAGCTTGTGGCCCTGGCAGGAAGCGGTGAAGGCCGTCTTCCTGGAGCGCGTCGACGTGGTCGCGCACTACGATCAGGTGGTGCACTCGCCCTCGTTCGAGATGAAGCTGCCGAGCGTCATCTCGCTGCGGGACTACGTGCACCAGGATCGCCCGCCGGCGTTTACGCGGTTCAATGTCTTCCTGCGCGACGGCTTTGCTTGCCAGTATTGCGGCACGCCCGACGATCTCACCTTCGATCACGTGCTGCCGCGCTCCAAGGGGGGGCGCACGACCTGGGAGAACATCGTGGCGGCCTGCGCGCCGTGCAATTTGCGCAAGGGCGGCAAGTACGCTCACCACGCCCAGATGCGCCCGCGCCGCAAGCCGCGCCGGCCCACCATGCACGAGCTCCAACACGTCGGCCGCCGCTTCCCGCCCCACCACATGCACGAAAGCTGGATGGACTATCTCTACTGGGACGTCGAGCTGGACGCCTAGACGGGAAGTCTGTCCGCGCAGGCGCGGCTTAGTCGGATTGCCATGCGTTCAGCAGCGGTTTCGGCGCGCTCCAGCACTGCCGCGGCGCGTTGCATGCTGGTGCTTATGAGGCTGTGCGGTTGTCCGCCGGACTGGCTCATGACGAGAGCAGCCGCGGCGATGGCCAAGGATTGGGCGAGTGACATGACGTTCCCCGATTGCGACGGGGCGCGTCTTAAGCGGTCTTCGTTGCGGGCGTTCGTCGCCGTTGCAACAATGCTGAAATGTTAGACTGCGTCGCCGACCTTGGTCGCGGTGTTGCCGAACGAGTCGCTCAAGGCCGTCCCGAGCAGCTGCACGGCCGCAATGATGGCGACCGAGATCAGAGCGGCAATCAGCGCGTATTCGATGGCGGTGGCGCCGCGTTCGTCGCGGAGGAAGCGCGTGATCATGCGGCGCTCCGTTCGATCAGGCGCTTCACCAGCACGACATCGGCCGGTGGCATATCAATTGAGGGCAGCTCCGCCGGCTTCACCCAGCGCGCATCCTGCGCTGAATTGGGCTCAAGCTTGATCACGCCGCCGAATTTGGTGGCGACGTAGAGCGGCATCAGCAGATGAAAATCCGGGTAGGCGTGCGAAGCGAACGCGAACGGATCGAGAGCGTCAGGCTCGACGGTCAAATCCAGTTCCTCCTTCAATTCCCGGCAGAGCGCCTGCTCCGGCGCTTCGCCGGGCTCGACCTTTCCGCCAGGAAACTCCCACAGCCCGCCAAGCTGCTTGTGTTGCGGCCGCTGCGTGATCAGCACGCGTCCGGTTGAATCGAACAAGGCGGCCGCCGCCACCAGCAGCAGGTGCCTTGAACCGGGAGCATCGCCGATTTGCATGAAAATGCCGTGATGAAGGATGGTTGAGCGCCGTTAAGTCGCCCAACCTTTCCGCGCCGTTTACGACGTTGGCAAGCCTGTCAGCGGTGTGACCGTGCGACCTTAAGCGGAGGCGTCCTTCGCGGCGGCCTTAGCGGCTTTCGCGGTGGCGCTGCGCTTTTCAGCGTTGACGCGCTTGGTCTCTTGCTGCGCGGCGGTCTTGGCGGCGCGGCGTTCTTCCATGGCCGAAGCGAGCATCGGGAGCAGGCTTTCGGCCTGCTCCTTCTGCTTGATCGTGCCGGCTTCCGCCAAGCGAAGCGCGTTCGCCTGGAGGTTCTCCAGCTCTTTGTCGGAGAGATCAGGTATGCGCTGACCGATCTCCATCAGATCAGACCGCCTTCAAATTGGTCGCGGAATCGCGGCCTTGACGATCTTTTTCAAGATCGAAGGACACCTTCTGGCCGTCGTTCAGGCTCGACATGCCCGAGCGCTCAACGGAAGAAATGTGCACGAACACATCCTTGCCGCCGCCGTCCGGAGCGATGAAGCCGAAGCCTTTTTGGGAATTGAAAAACTTTACAGTGCCGACAGCCATTGCCGTCTCCTTTTATGTTGTCGCCCGCGTGGACCTTCCACGGCAGGCGCCGATTTCGAGGGAAACAGCAGATATCCGGCGCGAGCGCGAGGGATCAAAGCGTGACGCGACGAGGATCGACAGGGTCTATATAGGGCGTTCCCGCCGAAAAGCGACCGCTAAGTTTGCTCTTCGGGGGGCGCCGGCTTCGCGATAGCGGCCGTTTTGGCGTTGCGGATGAACGAGCCGATCTCGCTTGCGTCGTGCGGGGCGTCGTCGCGATCGTCCACCAGCGCGGCCTGATCGATGATCAGATCCTGCAAGTCGTCGGGCAGGGCGTCCCACTGCAACACCAGCGCGCTGCCGAGGCGGCGCAGCAGATGTTCCTGCGGCTCGCGATATTTCAGGGTGCGCGCCACCGCTTGCGGCGGCTGCGGCGGGGCGAATGTGCGTGCGCGATTGGGATCAGTCATAGCTTGCGGCCTCAAGACGGCTTTCATCCAGGATACGGTCGAAGGTTTCGAGATCGTTCTTCACGCGATATTGCTGCGGACCGCGCTCCAAGGGCAGCGGGCGAACGATGCGATAAGTTCCACTCGGGGCGGAAAACGAGCCCGAGCGCAGGATCGAGACGCGTTGTCCGGCGCCGAATTTCGTTTGCGACATGCGGGCCTGATCCTTGGGCGCAAGGGGGTGGCGCGAAACGCACGCCACAAGCGTTGTGCGGTAGAGATGGTGCGAAATGCCTGAAAAACAAGGCAGTTCGACGCTATTGCGACGCGTAGGCGTCGCGCGCGGCCACATACGCATTGTACAATTCGCGCAATCGGCTGCCTGGCTTGCCGGTGGCGAGGCCTTGGAACCGCGCCATGCCAGCTTCTCGTTCGCCGAATTGCGCGACGACTTCGGCCATCCAGGCGCGATCGGCGGCGGCGGAATCCTGGTGCAGTCTGAGCTTGCTCATGACGCGCTCTTCAAGCGCGCCACTTCGGTGCGCAGCGCTTTTTCATCGAACACTTGGCCAGTGTCGGTGTCGCGGATGCGGATAAGACGCATGCCGCGCGTGCTGAGCCCGCCGGCCCAATCGAGCGCGGCTTTCGCCGTTGGCAAGGTTGCGCTCGGTTCAAAGCGGAGGCCCGCGCCGGGCGATGAGTTCACGATGAAAGCCACGACGCGTTGCTCCGCTTATGCGTTGGTTGTTTTTGAAACGAAGTCGGGTGAGCCAACGTCGTGCTCGCCATATTTGACGGTGTAGGTGGGGCCGAGCTTTTCGGCCAAGGCTTCGGCGTCAATGCTGGAGGCGAACACGCCGGCTAAATGCCACGGCCGTTCGCGCACGACGCCCCAGCCTTCTTTCAACATGTCGCCAGGTATCGCCAAGGGGAGGTCTCCTAAATCGGTCATTGAACGGCTGCCGTTACGATGGTGACGGCGCGGCCTGTCGCGCGCAGCCCGCGTGCTGCGGCGTCGGCGCTGTCGGTTGCATGGCGGCGCGAGCGGTAGTCGCCATAGAAGACGCCATCGAGCGTCAGGCGCCAAATGCTGCGGCGGTAGGTGATCTCAAGGGTCGAAGGACGCGCTTGCATAGCTCTACTGCTTCCGTGGGCCGAGGGCGACGCGCGCGCCGCAAGATGGTGACCAGGAAGTGAATGAAGAGCCTGGAGCGCGCGCGGGCGAAATGAGGCGAACAGCCGGCCAGCGCTTGCGAAGCGGCACAGTAACACGCCTGGGCGCGTGCGCCTAACGGCATATGCCTTCGTTTCTCGCTTTCAGCATGAAAGCAAGATGGAGGGCGATTGAACGATGCCGGCTGGAAGCAGGCGACCATCGTGGTCTTTTCCGGATAAAGCTCTGAGGACCGCCGGCTTCCAGCCGGCAATGTTGGGATTGCACCGTCCCGAACATCACTACACATTCGTTTAATGCAACACGCTGGCTGGCGATCGCGTGGCTACATTCCGCACTGCGATGGCGCGGGCCTGACTCAGCATATCGTAATCTCGTGCATAGGTGCGTCCGAGGGTGTCGAAGCGAATTTCGGATTGCGTTTGCTGACGCGTGATGACGTGGCGTCGATCGTTGAGCGGGCGCTCTTGCACTTTGATGGCGAGCGCTATTGCTTGGCGGCTTGGTGCGTCATGCCGAACCACGTTCACGTGGTTATTGAGCAAGTGCAAGGATGGCCGCTGGCGCAGGTTGTTCAGGTCGTGTCCCATTGAGTGGTGTACGAGCCCGCGGGCATCGTCATCATCGGCGGTCTCAGGCCGATCATCGCGCCGGCACGGCCGGCAAGATGACGAGCGGATTATCGCTCAAAGGCGCGATGGTTT
>Ga0163152_10000039_pt1 | contig 196377 bp, 185 predicted proteins | sample OliLakLV19MP8IB2_FD_148635 | JGI IMG/M metagenome (GOLD analysis project Ga0163152, IMG submission 148635) | Freshwater microbial mat bacterial communities from Lake Vanda, McMurdo Dry Valleys, Antarctica - Oligotrophic Lake LV.19.MP8.IB-2 | ecosystem: Environmental > Aquatic > Freshwater >... | reverse complement strand
GAGGCGCTGCCCGAGCGCCGCCGGTGGGGGTGGTGGCGGTGCCGGTTCGCCCGAACCCTCGACGCTGGCCGCGGCCGCCGCATCGTCTTCGGCCGCGGCCGGTCCGTCCGACTTCCCCGCTGCCGGCTGGGCGGCCGCGATCTGCGCCGTGCCCTGGACGACCCCGGAAACCTGGATGGTCGCCGAGACCGTGCGCCCGACGCCTTGCTTGCGCACCATTGCGCCACGCCGGCTCAGCTCGATGAACGGGATACTGACGCGCAGCGGGCCGTACTCGAGCGCGGTGAGAAAATCGGCCAGGTCGTGCAGCTCGCCCGAGGCCGTGATGCGCAGCGACACCTGGCGGAACGTACCGAGCGGCTCGTCCTTGAGAACCTGGGTCGTCTGCACGCTCACCTTCTTCTCGCTCGCCAGCGCGGACACACGCTCCTGCAACGCCGCGGCGGCCAGGGTCGGGGTGTCGCCGGGAACGAGCTCGGCGACGGTCGCCTGGTAGCGCGCCTGCAGGGTCTCGAACTCCTTTTTCGTCTCGGGCGCGCGCTGCGCGAGGCGGCGCGCGGTCGCCAGTCGCTGCGCGGAGAGACGAACGTCGTCCTTGACGGTGGCGCGAAAGTCGAGGAACCAGGTGGTGGCGAAGCGGCCGACGACCAGCAGCAGCACCACGGCGAGCCCCAGGTAGAGGCGTTGCTGGCGATTGGTCGCACGCAGGCGCCCGACCAGGTTGGCGAGGAAATCCCTCACTCCTCGATCTCCGTGGCGAGCGAGAAGCGCTCCTGGTTGTCCTGGACCTTGGTGACCGGCGAGGTGAACTGCGCGTTCTTGAAGAACGGCGAGCGTTCGAGCATCGGCACCAGGTCGGAAGCCGACTTGGCGAAGCCCTCGAGTTCGATCTTGCCGCTGCGGAAGCGGAAGGTCGTCAAGTATGCGTCGCGCGGCACCACCTCGGTCAGCTCCTTCACCAGCACCGCGATGCGCCGGCGATCCCCCTGCGTCAGCACGCGCAGCTTGTCGCGCAGCGCCTTGGCGTCCTCCTCGTTGCGATGCACGGTACGCATCGTCGGCTCGAGGATGGCGATCTCGTCGTGCAGCTGGCTCGCGATGCGGTAGTCCTTGACGACCGCGCTGACGATCCACACCGCCGTCACCAGGACGAGCACGGCCGCGCACAGGAAGGTGACCAGGGGCGCCCCCTCCTCGAGGCTGCGCCGTTCCTCGGCCGGCAGGAGATTGATCCCCGCCACGCCCTCACGGACGGCACCCAGGGCGGCACCGATCGCCGGGATGAGCGCCGGCGACGCCGAGTCGAAGAAATCGTCGGGCGCGGAGAGCGGCCCGGACGCGCGCCGCAGCAGGTCGGCACCGGACGCGAGCAGCTCGCCCGAAAGCAGGTCCCGCGCCTCGCCCGGGGCCGTCGAGTCGCCCGGCGCGCGCCACGCGTACACCTTGACCGCGGCCGGTGTGCCGCCCGCGGCCATCGACTCCTGGCTCACCAGCCGCGAGATCGCGCCCTCGGTGCCGACCTCGTCCGCGCGTACCAGGTGGCTCGCGATCAGGGTGCCGCGGGCGAAGTAGTCGAACTCGACGCTGCCGGCGTCCTCGACCAGCGCGACGACGTGCTCCTCGTCGTCGCGCGAGCAGAAGCGCACGAAGTCGAACACCGCCACCGGAGAGATCGCGACGCTGCGCGCACGCACCTCCGCGAGCTCGAGCGCTGCCAGCGCTTCACTGACCACCCGGCGCGGCACGCTGATCACCAGGACGTCGAGCTTGCCGCCGATCTCGCGTACCACGGTGTCGTAGTAAATCTCGTCGCGCGACAGCGGGATCAGCCGGTCGATCTCGAACTCCAGCACCTGCGCCAGATCACCCTTGGCGGCAGCGGGCAGCGAGAGCCGCGACAGGAGCGCGCTCGCGCGCGGTAACGTGACGAACGTGCGGTCGGCATCGAGCCCATGCTCCGCGACGAAACCCGCGACGGCGGCGGCGAGCGCCGCGCGGCGCGGCTCGATCTCCTCCGGCGGTGGCAGCGGGACGATCCGGTGGTGCGGCAAGGCGATCGCGGACAGCCGCTTGTTGAGGTGCACCATGGCCACGCTGCGCTGCTGGATCGCGATCCCGAGCCCGTGCAGGAAGTCGAGGCGCGCGGTGCGCTGGAAGAAGCGGCCGGCCGACGACGCCGTCATGACGTCTCCACCACGGCCATCTGATCCATCCAGCGGAAGATCACGATGCCCTCGCTGGAGTCCTCGATGTCGATCACCGCACCGACGTGCGCCTTGACGCGCGACGACGGCAGCTGCGCCTGTGCCTCGACGAGCAGGATCGCGCCCTCCGCGTCGGACTCCGACACCAGGTTGCCGCCCTGGAGCTGCATCGGCAGCCGGCCCTCGAGCACGGTGAGGATCGAGCCCTGCCCTTGCGACGACTGCGTCTCGATCTGCGCGAGCTCCTCCTCGTCGAGTCCGAACAACACCTTCTTCACCTCCGGGGTCGCGAAGCGCAGATTCACCTGCCCGGTGTTGTTGAAGATCGAGAAGATGTCACGCAGACCGATGGGAAACTCCTCGGTGCCGCCGTTGTAGAGCTCCGGCGTCACCCCCTTGATGAACAGCAGCTCCTCGAGCGCGTCGAGGCGCTTGTTCTTCGCCGGATAGGGATTCGGCAGGTCCGAGTAGTAGTCGGTTTCGGCGCCGTTCACGCGGTGCTCGTCGTCGTCGTCCTGCCAGTCGATCACCGCGTCGGCGATGCCCGATGCCATTTCCGTTTGGACGCCCATGTTGCCCAGCACTTGCACGAGGAGCGGGTGCAGCTTGGCGTCGAACTGCCCTTCGGGAAAGTTGATCGGGATCTTGCCGCCCTCGTCGGTCACGCGCACCATGACCGGGGCGCCCCAGAGTTCGACCTCGTGCCACTGCCCATCGCGGTGCACGAGCGGCCCGTCGTCCTCCTGGTCCAGTCCCGGCTGCCCGGGCTGTCCTGCCTGCCCCGCCTCCGCACCCACCTGCCCCTGTCCGCCTCGGTCGCGATCGAGAAATGCACGGTAGAACGTCAGGTTCACCGCGGCAGTCGCTAGATAATAGCTCTGCGTCTCGTCTGCAAAGTTCTTCGTAGCGGTTGCGTCCTGACGCATGGATCCGGCGAACTCCGCACCGAGCACGAACAGCACGGTAAAGAGCCACATGACGATGACGAGCGCAAAGCCGCGCTCGTCGCTGGCCGGAAACGGCCTGGCGCGGCGGGTCATCCGTCCAGCCCCGGATCTGCGCCGTCGGGGTCGGGAGGATCCCGGTCGACGCTGGTGCCACCGTTCTCTAGATCGCGGTCGCCGAAGCCGCCCTCGCAGTCGTACGAGCCCAGCCCGTACGAGACCAGCATGATCGGGATCTCCTGGATCCAGTAGGAGTTGCCGACCCCGAGCCCGTCGAGAGTCACGCGGATCGCGCCAGGCAGTGTCTGCTCCTCGTAGGGGTCCCAGGCATCGCGCCACTCGCTGTCGCTGCCGTCCAGGCGCAGGTACTGGAAGCGCACCGCCGACAGGCCGTCGAGCAGCCGCACCTCGCCCGCCGCCGCGGGCTGCTCGTCGGTGATCGCCGCCGCCGAGAAGATGACCTCCTCGCGCATCGAGAAGCTGGTCCCGTCGCTCAGGTAGATCACCTTGGCGAGTCCCTCGCCGCCGTTGTGCTGCGGCGCCGCCGTGACGAACTCGAAGGAGTAGGGGTTGCCCCAGAAGTAGCACGGGGTCGACTCGTCCTCGCCCTCGACCGGGAAGGAGATGATCGAGCGCACCTGGCGCGCCAGCAGCGAGGTCGCGGCGCGCATGCGCGCCGACTGCGCAGCGACTTCTTCCCCGCGCGGCACGGCGGCCAGCGCGGTCGCGAACACGCTGTAGACCATCGTCAGCATGACGGCGAGCAGCGTCAGCGAGATCATCAGCTCGAGCAGCGTGAAGCCGCCCTCGCCAATAGTCTTCCTACTCTCCATAGTTCGGGGCCACGCGCAGGGTACCGATCGTGTATGCCTTGACGCCGTTGGGCTCGTCCCATTCGACGGTGACCGAGATCACCGCCAGGCGCAGGTCGGTCTGCTGCTCGTCGGCGCCGTCCTCGATGCCTGCCGCGCGGATGGTGCGCTGCCAGCGGAAGCCGTTGCCGATGGTGCCGTGGGTGACGTTGTCGGCGAGGTCGGGCGCCCAGAGCACCGAATCCATCAGGGCCTTGCCGTGCACGACGGCCTCGGTCATGCGCGAGGCGTTGCGCGCGAGCCGCATCGAGCCGCCGAAGACCTGCAACGCCGACACCACGCACAGCCCGAGCACGGACATGGCGATCGCGATCTCGATCAGGGTGAAGCCCCCCTGTGGGTTGGCGCGCCGGATCACCGCGGCTCGTCCTCGATCGTGACCAGGCCGATCAGGGGATCGAGGCGGACCAGGAACCCCATGTCGCCTGGCGTCTCGCGGTCGTCGATGACGACGTCGACACCGCTGGTGCTGCCGTTCGGGTAGAAGTTGACCCTGATCAGACCCGAGGGGTCGCGCTCACCGCCGCGCACGGTGGTGAGCTGCGTCGCCTCGCCGAGCGAGACCGTGGCGTCGCGCTCGACCACCCGCAACTCGTTCGCGTGCGGATCGATGACGAGGCGTTGCACGTGACCGCTGATCACCGCGTCGCTGTGCAACGTGCGCAGCGTGCCGGCGAGCCCGCGCACGGCAGTGCGCACCTCGCGCGCCCGCATCCCGGAGTCGATCGCGGGTGCGACCAGGGTCGCCGCGACGGCGATGATGCCGACGACCAGGATGATCTCGAGAAACGTGAAGCCCGCCTCGCCGCGGTCGCGCACATCGCTCCCCTGCGTGCGAGATGAAGCGCTCACTAGCCGGAGATGACGATGTCCGCGTTGTTCTGATCGCCGCCCGAGCGCCCGTCCGCGCCGTAGCTGCCGATGTCGTAGTTGCCGCCGCTCTCGCCGGGGCTTCGGTAGACGTAAGTGCGGCCCCACGGATCGATCGGCAGCTCGTCGCGCAGGTACGGGCCCGCCCAGCGCGGCGCCGAGTTGGGCCGCGAGCGCAGCGCCTCGAGCCCCTCCTCGCTGGTCGGGTAGCGGCCGACGTCGAGCTGGAACATGTCGAGCGCATTGCGCAGATTCTCGAGCTGAACGCGCGCCGCCTTGGGCTTCGCCTTCTCGCTCTGGCCGATGAAGTTGGGCGCGACCAGCGTCGCCAGAAGCCCGATGATGACCAGCACGACGAGCAGCTCGATGAGCGTGAAACCCGCCTGCCGATCGGCCTGACGGCGGCTGGCGAACGTGCGCGCGCGTGCGGCGCTACACCTGATGACAATCTGTCGAATCACGAGCCCGAGCCCTCCTTTACGATCACGACGAAGCTCACAGCGGCATGTTGTTGATGCTGAAGATCGCCGAGAACATCGACAGCACGACGAACGCGACGACGACGCCACCGACGAGCAGCAGCGCAGGCTCGAGCAGGGAGGTGAGACGCTTCACCTGCTGGCGAACCTCCTTGTCGAAGTAGTCCGCGACCTGGATCAGCATCTCGTCGAGCTTACCGGTTTCCTCGCCGACGCTGATCATCTGCAGGGCGAGCGCCGGAAACGCACCGCTGTGGTTGAGCGGCGCCGCCACGCCCGATCCGCCACGCACACCGACCTTCACTTCCTCGATCGCGTTCGAGATCACCAGGTTGCCGACCACGTCGCGCACGATCTCGAGCGCTTGCAGCATCGGTACACCACTGCGCAACAGCGTTCCGAGCGTGCGCGCGAAGCGCGCCACGGCGACCTTGCGGGTGAGATCACCGAGCAGGACGATGCGCAGCTTGATCTGGTCCCAGCGCAACCGGCCGGCGGGGGTACGCAGGAAGTGCATGCCACCGAACGCCACCAGCCCGATCACCAGCAGGCCGGCCCACCAGTACGAGCGCATCGCGTCCGAGAGGCCGAGCAGCATGCGCGCGCTGAACGGCAGCGATTGCCCCGCCTGCGCGAAGATCGAGCCGAACTTGGGCAGCACGTAGGTGAGCAGGATCGTCACCGAGCCGAAGGCGGTGAAGAGGAGGATCAGCGGATAGACCATGGCCGAGCGCACCTCGTCGCGCAGCTCGTCGGCGCGCTCGAGGTACTCCGTCAGGCGGGCCAGGACGTGGTCGAGGACGCCGCCGATCTCACCCGCCTTCACCATGTTGATGTAGATCGGCGGGAACACCTTCGGGTGTGCCGCGAGAGCCTCCGCCAGCGACTTGCCACGCTGCACCGCCTGCAGGACGTCGGCCACGATGCGCTTCATCTCGGGCCGCTCGGACAGGTCGGTGAGGATCGACAGGCTGCGATCGAGCGGCATGCCCGCCGCCAGCAGCGTGCTCATCTCGTGCGTGAAGATCAGCAGATCGCGCCCGCGCACACCGCGCTTGAAGCTCAGCGTGGGCAGCGCGATGCTGCCGATCCCGCTGCGCTTTGCGCTCGGTTCGGCGACGCGCAGCGGGATCAGGCCACGGTCCTGCAGACGCGCGACCGCCACGTTGCGCTCGGCGGCATCGATCACGCCCTCGAGGATCTTCCCCTCGGCGTCGGTGGCCCGGTACTGAAACTGCGCCATGTTGTGCTTTGCCCGCCGGAAACGGACGTCCGACGCACCGCCCCCACGACGCAGCTCGCGCTCGCTCTCGGCAAGCGCGGAACTTCAATCGGGCGGAGCGCCGACCACGGGCCGGCCTGGCTCCATGGACGGTATATCCGCCAGGAAATTCGGAAGAAATCAAACCATCCGCCCGCGACCCACCCCCGGGTGTGACCCGCGTCGCCACTTGCGGCGGAAGTGGCGCTCGGCACGGCGGAGCGCTTCCGACGATGCACTCCGCACGCCCTCGGCGTGGTCGGGTACCGGGCCGAGCGCGCCCCAGTCCGCCAGCACGTAGCCGCGCGCAGCGAGCCGCTGCGCCATGTCGGGATCCTCGAGGCTGGCCGGATCGTACGCCTCGTCGAAGCCTGCGACCCCGGCCAGCACGGCACGCGGCGCGAGCCAGGCCCACCCCGAGCCGGCGTCGTCGGTCGAATCGCGCGCCACCACCGCGCCGAGCTCGCGCCGCGCCAGCAGCGCCGCGATGGCGTCATCGAGCCAACCCGGGCCAGGCGCGCGGCGTGACGCGTCGAGCAGCACGACGAGCTCGCTCGACGTCGCACGTAGCGCGAGGTTGTAGCCCGAGGCGCGCCCGCGCAGCGCGTTGCGCAGCAAGGTCACCTCGAGCGCCTCGTCGCGCTCGACCAGGCCTGCGAGGACCTCGGCGGACACGCCGTCGTCGACCACGGCGATGCGGTACGGCAGATCGCCGCGACCCGCGGCGAGCGCCGCCAGACACGCCGCGATCGCACCGGCGTCGTGCGACGCAGCGCACAGGACCGCGACCGTCAGCGTGGGCTGTGCGGTCAGGAGACGAAGCGAGGTCGCGACGTCGCGCCAGCCCGCGGCGTCCGGCGCGTCGGGCAACAGGTGGACCAGGCGCCGGCTGGCCGCCAGTTGCTTGACGATCGGCCGCGTGGCGCCGACCAGATCGTCGGCCGCGTCGATCAGCGCGTGCTCGGAATCGACCGCGGCCCGGGCGAGCGCGCCCCATCCTTCGCCCTTGTCGTAGACCACGCGCGCGCCCGCGAGCCGCGCTTCGCGAGCGAACGCGACCAGCTCGCCGTCGGGCTGCGGCACGACCACCCGCAAACGCTGGTCGTGGTCGCGCAGCAGCTCGCGCAGGGCCGCGAGACGGGCCGTGACGCGACGCACGTCCGGGCCGGCCACGTCCCCGTGCGCCGGATCGTCCGGCGGCGTCGCCAGGGTCACGACGGCGCCAGCGCGGGCAAGGGCGCCCGCCACGTGCGCAGCGCGCGACGCCGCTCCAGCGCGCGCCGGGGCGACCAGCAGCCAGTGCTCCAGCCGCGGGCCGGCGACGATTGGAACCGCTACCGGCAGCGGCTTCGTCCGCGCCGGCGCGAGACGCGCGACCACGCTGCGCAGCGCCGCCCCGAGCGCGCGCCGCGCCCGCCGGCGATCCTGGACCGGCGACGGCTCGGGCGCGGCAACGTCGGCGACGAGGCGCTCGACGATCGGCGCGACCTGGTGCAGGCCGGAGCGACGGAGAGCACCCGCCAGCGCCGCGCGTGCCGACGCATCGGACACCGGGTCGCGCGCCGCGTCCGCACGAAAGAGCTCGATCCAGCGCTCGAGCCCCATGCGTTCGAGCGCCCCGATCACCACCCGGGCACGCTCCGCCTCGCTCTCGGGTGTGACCACCGCGCTCTGGTTCGCGCCGTGCCAGCGCACGCGGACCAGCCGCTCGTGCACGAACGCCAGCGGCGCGTGCACCAGCATCTTGAGCCAGAGGTCGTAGTCCTGCGCGATGACCAAGGTCGCGTCGAAACCGCCGACGGCGAGGGCCAGCTCGCGGTCGAAGAGTGCTGCCGGCGCGCTCAGAAAGTTGCGCTCGAGCAGGCCGCGCAAGACCTGCTCGCGGTCGGCGAACGGACTGTCGAACCAGGCCTGCGGCGCCGGATCGGCGAGCGGCTCGCCGCGCGCGTCAACCACGGCGGGCAGCGCGAACACCAGGCGCGCGTCGGGTGCAGCATCGGCCGCCGCGAGCTGCCGCGCGATGCACGCCGGGTGCAGCGCGTCGTCCGACGGCAGGAACTTCAGCCAGCGTCCGCGCGCGCGCTCGAGGCCGCGGTTGAGCGTCGTGGACAGACCCGCGTTGGCCTGCTCGAGCACGGTCAGCCGAGGATCCGAGAGCGTCGCCAGCCGCCGCACGCTGTCGTCCGTCGAGCCGTCGTCGATCACCAGCACCTCGATATCGCGCTCGCTCTGGGCAAGCGCGCTGGTGACCGCGTCGAGCACGAACGCCGCGTGGTTGTAGCTCGGGATCAGGATGGTGGTGCGGATCGTAACGTCTCCCTCACTGCCCGGCGCGAACGCGTTCGTACAAGGAGAGCCGGCCCATCAGGCCGGCGGGCAGCCGCGCCGCGCGCAAGCCCAGCCAGCGTCCGCCGAAGGCGCCGAGGTGGTAGGCGAGCGCGAGCGCTCCCCAGCGTGCCGTCACACGGAGCCGGGTGCGCTGCCGGAAGCCGGCCCAGAAGGCGACGTCGCGCCGGGTCTCGCGCACGGCGGCGCGCAGCGCTTCGCCGAGGGTCAAGCCGTGCGTCTGGCCCAGATCCTCGGTCATCGCCCGCGCGTGGTCGAAGTTGCGCTGCAGATTCGTCCAGGCCGAGTACGCGTGCGAGTGCAGGATGAGCGACTCGGGCACCAGCGCCGTCCGGAAGCCGGCCTCGAGTACCTGCCGCGCCCACGCCTGGTCCTCGGCGAACTCGACCGCGGGAAACGGCCAGCGCAGCAGCACCTCGCGCCGGAAGGCCGAGCTGTTGTTCGAGAACCAGTAGTACTGCTCCGGGTGCAGCGCGTAATCCGGGTTGCCACGCGCCGTCGCGACGCGCGGTCCGGGGGCCGCGTCGAGGCCCTGGAAGAGCGGGAACTCGACCAGGTTGCGCCACTCCATCGGGTGGCAGCCGGGCCGTGGCGCGTGCCGGCTCCAAACACCGGCGAGCAGGGGATCCACGGCGAGTGCTTCGACCAGCGGCGCCAGCCAGCCGTCGTTCGCGGGCGACGCGTCCTGCGTCAAGAATACCACGACGTCACCACGCGCCTCGCGCGCAGCCAGGTTGCGCGTCCTGCCGTGTCCGAACTCCGACGGCGGGATGCGCACGGTGCGGACGTCGTGGCCGGCGAGGATGTCGAGGCTGCCGTCGGTCGAGCCGGAGTCTATGGCGAGGATCTCGAGCAGCTCGAACGGACCACGCTGCTGGCGAACGGCGCGCAGCGAGGCTTCGAGCCAGGGCGCACCGTTCTTGGTGACGTAGGCCACGGTCACGCGCGTCCGCGGCTCGGGGTCGCCCGCGCTGCGGCGCGCTCGCGTGCTCGCCACAGCCCGGGAGAAGACGTCCTCGAGCCGCGCCACACCGTCGGCAACGCTCGGCCAGGACGCTGGCGCCGCCTGCAGCCGCGCCAGCAACGCGGGATCGTCGACCAGGCGCGCCAGCGCGGCGGCCAGCGCCGGCAACGAATCGGGCGCGACCAGCAGCGCGTCGACCTCGTGCCGCAGCACGTCGGCCGGTCCGCCGGCGGCCGGGGCGACGACCGCGAGCCCTGCCGCGCGCGCTTCACGCACCACCCGCGAGTACGACTCGTCGCACCGCGACGGCAGCACCAGGACGTCGGCCGCGGCGAGAACTGCGGGCAGCTGATGCGGCGCGAACGCACCGCGCCACGCGACGGGCAGATCGCGCGTCCGAGCCTGCAGCTCGGCCACGTATGCCTCCCGGCCGACGATGCCCGCACCGTGCACGCGCAGCTCGTAGCGTGCAGCATCGACGTCCCGCAGCGCGTCCACCACCAGGTCGAGCCCCTTGTGCGGCAGCCAGGTGCCGACGAAGACGAAGCGCACCGGCGCACCATGGTCCCGGGGCGGGCGCGGCAGCACCGGCGCGAGCACGGCCGCCGCGATCCCGGGATCGACCAGCTCGATCCTGCCGGCGAGAAACGGCAGCGCGTCGACGTAGCGGCGCGCGAGCGCATCCGACGGCGCCACCAGCGCATCGGCGCGATGCAGCGCACGCGCCATGAAGTCGAAGCGGTAGCGGGCGTCCTCCGGGGTCGCCACGTCGGACAGACACGGGACACAGCGCTCGCCCTGATCCGGACCGGGGCAGCGGCGGCCGGCGCGGTCGAGCAGGAACAGGCGGTGACAGAGGTAGAACGCGTCGTGCAGCGACAGCACCACCGCGCAGCCCTCGTCGCGCGCGACCTGGAGCAGGTTCGGCGACAGCAGCACCAGGTGCTGGACGTGGACGACGTCGGGCCGGTGCGCGCGCAGAAACGTGCGCAGGGCGTCGTCGAAACGATGGCTGTCGTCGTACTCGCGGAAGCGCGCCCGCGGCCCGTAGTTGCTGACCACGCGGCGCACCCGGATCCCGCCGACGGCCTCGTCCCGGACGTCGCCATCCGCGCGCGCCGGGTCGAGCTCGCGCGCGAACACGACGACCTGGTGGCCGCGCGCCGCCAGGGCGTCCGCCTGCTCCTTGGCGACCAGCTCCACGCCGCCGGTCTCGACGGGCGGGTATCCGTGCACGACGACGGCGATGCGCACGACCGGGTTCCTAGCGAACGGCTGCCGGCGGAGCCACCGCGAGCTGACGCGTGTGCTCGCCCGGAGAACGAGCGCTGTGCTAGCCCGGGAAGCCGTGGCCGCACCGCGCACCCCACCTTCCCCCGGTCTGCCGGGCCTCTGGGCCCTCGCCGCGTGCTTCTTCCTGTCCGGCATGGGCAGCCTCGCGCTCGAGGTCGTCTGGACCCGCGAGCTGCGCCTCATTTTTGGCTCGACGACGCTGGCGGCCAGCACGATCCTGGTCGCCTACATGCTCGGCCTCGGTATCGGCGGACTGCTGGGCGGACGCGTCGCCGGGCGGATCCGCGACGGGGTACGCACCTACGGCTGGATCGAGATCGCGATCGGGCTCTACGCGCTGCTGGTGCCGTGGCTGCTGCTCGTCCTGCCAGCGCTGAATCGCGGGCTGCTCTACGGAATGAGCTTCTGGCCGGCGGCGCTGTGCCGCTTCCTGGTCGCACTCTTCCTGCTGCTGGTGCCGACGGTCCTCATGGGTGCCACCTTGCCAATCCTGGTGGCGGCGCTGGTGCGCCGCGACCCCCGCGTCGGCGGCAGCGCCGGCTTGCTCTACGGGCTCAATACCCTGGGCGCGGTCGCGGGCGTCTTCGTCGCGACGTTCGTCCTGTTCCCGCGCCTCGGCCTCACCTGGACCAACTGGTTCGGTGCGCTGCTCGACATCGTGGTCGGCATGCTCGCGTTGACCTTCGTCGCCCGGCGCGTGGCGGCCTGGCGCCCCGCGCCACCGGACGAGGTCGCCGCGGTCGCGGTCGCGACGCCGCCGCTGGCGCTCCCCGTTTGGGCGCTGCTCGGCACCTACGCAACGGTCGGCTTCACGGCACTGCTCTACGAGGTCGCGTGGTCGCGCGCCCTGTCGGTCGTGCTGGGCTCGTCGATCTACGCCTTCTCGTCGATGCTCGGCGCCTTTCTCACCGGGATCGCGCTCGGCAGCCTGCTCTTCCGGCGCTGGATCGACCGCACCGCGAATCCGCTCGCCCTGCTCGAGATGGGCATGGTCGCGCTGGCGGTGCTCGGACTCGCGACGACGCTCACCCTGCCGCACCTACCTTCGTTGCTGCTCGCCTGGATCGCGTCGAACGGGCTCGGCAGCGGAGGAATCGCCGCCGCCCAGGTCGGCCTGTCCATGCTGGCGATGTTGCCGCCGACGCTGGTCCTGGGCGGGCTGTTCCCGCTCGTCACCCGTCTTCTCGCGAGCGCCACGCGCGACGCGGGCGACGCGGTCGGAAAAGTCTACTTCGCCAACACGGTGGGCTCGGCGTCCGGGGCTTTCTGCGCAGGCTTCGTGCTGATCCCGATCCTCGGCCTGCGCGATACCCTGGCACTCGGTGCCGCCGTCAACCTCGCGGCGACCGGAACCCTGCTGCTGGTGACCCGGCGCACGGCGCGCGGTCGCGCGGCGGCGCTGCTCGCGCTCGGCGCCGCGGCTCTGCTGCTCGTCGTGCCGATCCCCTTCGATCGCGTCGCGCTCACGCGCGGCGTCTTTCGCAGCCCCGAGAGCGTGCTCGACTTCGGCCTGCCCTTCCTGCCGCTCGAGGGAATCACCGCGCAGGAGCTGCTGTTCTATCGCGACGGCTTGAACTCGACGGTCTCGGTCGAGCGCGACGGCGGAATCCTCGCCCTGCGCGTGAACGGCAAGATCGACGCCTCGAACTTCGGCGACATGCCAACGCAGGTTCTGCTCGGCCAGGTCGCGCTGCTGTTCGGTCCGCCCGCGAAGAAGGTCCTGGTGATCGGCTACGCCTCGGGCGTGACGGTCGGCTCGGTGGCGCGACACCCCGAAGTCGAGCGCATCGAGGCCGTCGAGATCGAGCCGGCGATCGCCGAGGCGTCGCGCTTCTTCGACCGCCAGAGCGGCCGACCACTCGAGGATCCGCGTGTCGCGCTGGTGCTCGACGATGCACGCTCGTATCTGGCCGCGACGCGCGACAAGTACGACGTCATCATCTCGGAGCCGTCGAACCCGTGGATGAGCGGGGTCTCCAACCTCTTCACGCGCGAGTTCTTCCGCATCGCGCGCGGCGCGCTCGCCCCCGGCGGACGCCTGCTGCAGTGGGTGCAGCTCTACTCGCTCGAGCCGCGCGCGCTGTACTCGATCTTCGCCGCGATCCGCTCGGAATTCCCCTACGTGTACGGCTTCGCGCACGCGCAGGACAGCCCCGACCTGTTGCTGCTCGCGATGGAGCGCCCGCTGACGCGCGCCGACCTGCCGCGCTGGGAAGACCTCCCGCCCGGCGTCCGCGCCGACCTGCAACGCATCGGCAACTTCTCGACCCTCGACCTCTGGAGCCTCGTCCGCCTGCTGCCCGAGGACGTCGCGCGACTCGCCGAACGCGCCGACGTGGTCAACAGCGACGACAATCTGCACATCGAGCTCGACACCCCGTGGATGCTGCACGAGGAGACCGTGCTGCCGAACTGGGCGGCGTTCGACGAGGTCGCGCAGCGCGGGCCGCTGCCGTTGCTCGAAGGCCTGCAGGAGCCGCTCGGTCCGGAAGCGCTCGGCGGCCTCGCCCTCGCCTACGCCGAGCGGCGCGGCGCGAGCGCGGTCGCCACCGAGACGCTCAAAGCCTCGGGCGCGCGGGGTCGTGCCGGGCGCTCGATCGCCGCCGCCGTGCTGCTCGCGCGCGCGCTCGACACCTCGGGAGGGCTCTCGTACGAGGACCAGAGCGCGTCGCTCGACGAGGCGCTCGCCATCGCGCCGGGCGACCCCGAGATCCTTCGCCTGCGTGCCGAGCTCGCCCTCGAGGCGGAGCGCTACGCACAGGCGCTCGCCGAGGCCGACGCGGCGCTCGCCGTCCAACCGGACGAGCTCCGCGCCCAGGCCGTTCGCGTGCGCGCGCTGACCGGACTCGAACGCTGGGGCGAAGCGCGCGCGGCGCTGGCGCCACTGCTCACCTCACCACTGATCCAGTTCGATCCGGAGCTCCAGCAGCTCGAAGGCCGGCTCGACCTCGCCACCGGCCGCCCCGAGGATGGAGCAGGCGCCCTGCAGCGCTATCTGCGCGACGAGAACTCGAACTGGGTGGAGGGCTGGCTCCTGCTCGGGCAGGCGCACGAGCAGCTCGGCCGCATGCCCGAGGCGACCGTGGCGTGGCGCAACGCCGAGCGCACCTCGCGCAACCAGGCCATCCTGCTGCACCGTCAAGCACGCGCGGCCGCGTGGCACGGCGACGACGACGCCAGCGCCAGCCTGCTCGGCATGGTCTTGACGCTCGACCCGGACAACGCGGCGGCACGCGCCGAGCTCGACGCCCTCAAGCCGGGGGCCTAGTGCACCGCTCGCGAGCGACGTCCTCGAGGACGTCGACGAACTCGTCCCAGCCGCAGCGCGCGTGCGCGGCGGCGATCGCGGTCGCCGCGAAGCTCCGGCCGCGCCGGACGTCCTCGAGCGCAGCAGCCAGGGCAGCCGAGTTCTCGGGCGGGACGAGGAGTCCGGTCTCGCCGTCGCGGACCGCCTCGGCCAGGCCACCGACCCGAGTCGTGATCACGCCACGCCCGTGCGCGTATGCGAGCGGGACGACGCCCGACTGCGTGCCCGAGCGGTAGGGCAGGACCAGCACGTTCGCAGCCGCGAGATGGCGGGCCGTGTCCTCTGTCGAGAGGTAGCGGTCGACGATCGTGACTCTGCCGGCGAGCGGCGCACGCGCCACGGCGCGGTCGGCCGCGGCACGGCCGATGTACCACTCGCCGGCGATGATCGCGCGCCACGGCGGCCCGTCCGCGGCGAGGCGGCCGAGCGCGTCGAGCAGGACGTCGACGCCCTTGTACTCGCGCACGTAGCCGTAGAAGAGGAAGACGACCTCGTCGGGCCCGAGACCGAGCGTGCGGCGCGCGTCGGCCGGATCGACGGCAGCCGTGAGCGTCGCCGGCGCGGGGTGCGTCGCGTGCCGCAGCTCGGAGCGCACGCCGAGCGCGCGCAGCGCCGCCAGCTCGCTCGCCGCGTGCGTCAAGCATACGTCCTCGGGGCGCATGCCCAGCGTGAGCAGCGGGCGCCAGGCCGCGGACCCGCCCTCGTGCGGCCGCGCGTTGTGCACCATCCAGGCGATGCGCGCACCGCGGCGGCGCTGGCGCGCGGCCACCGTCGCGAGGGCGGGCGCGAAGAACGGATGCCAGCGCTGCGGCACGACCAGATCCGGCGCCCAGGCCGACAGCCACGCCGCGGCGCCCGGCCATGTCCACGGCGTGCAGGAGTCGAGCAGTGCGTTGCGCTCGATGGCGGCCAGCGCGCTCGACGCGGGCTCGGGGTCGAGCTGCGACCGGCCCGGAAACAGCACCCCCGGGTAGAGCCGCGCGTACGACAGCACGCGCACCTGATGCCCACGCGCGTGCGCCGCGACCGCCATCTCCGCGCTATGCAGCGCGATCCCACCACGGAGCGGATGGATCGGACCGACGATCGCGAGACGCATGGTCGACCTCAGCAAGCAGCAGGGACATCGCGCATCCGGACGCCGGCGACCGCGAGCCCGAGCAGCATCCCGGTGAGGATCCCGTCCACGGGGTCGCGCAGGAAGTAGTGCACCAGGTTGTGTGCCAGCAGTCCGAGGACAGCAGCCATTGCACCGTGAACGACACCGCGCCATTCGGGCGCGCAGTGGTCCAGACGACGCCACGCCACCCACAGCGGTGCCGCGAACAGCAGGCCGCCGAGCGCGACACCCACCAGGCCGACCTCGACCGCGAGCTGCAGCGGGAGCGAGTGCGCGTGCGTGCGGAACCAGAAGCGGCTGACGGAAAGCGGCGCAGCCGAGATCGCCAGCGCCCAGTTGCCACCGCCGACGCCGAGCAGAGGCTCATCCGCCATGAGGTGCCACGCGTAACGATAGACGAGGACCCGGGTGCCGATCCCGCCGTGCGCCCAGTAGGCCCACGCCACGACTGCGATCGCCCCCGCGAGACCGGCGGTGCCCACCCACAGCGCGCGGCGGCGCGCGGTACTCGACATCTGCAGCCAGGCGATCATCAGCAACGTGCCACCGATCATCGTTCCCATTCCGGCCTTCGAGTCCGTACCCCAGGTGCCGACCATCGCGATCGCGACCCCGATCGCGCACAGCACCGGCGCGATCCCGGCCATGCCGCAGCCGACCAGCAGCAAGCCGATCTGCTCGACGAACTCGGCCAGCCGGTTGGGGTGCCAGAACAGCGCGCGGCCACGCACCATGAAGACCAGGTCGATCGCCCGGTTGCGCAGGATCTTCGGATCGCCCATCGGGGTCACGAGTCGCAGCCGCTCGGCCGCACCCCAGAGCGCCATCGGCACCATCGCGGCAAGCACGCTGTAGACGATCCTGCGCGGCCGCAGCGTATCGTCGGCGATGACGAGCGCCATCGCGAGCCACAGCACGACCCACTTTCCGGCGGCGGCGTAGACGAAGGCCGGCTGCCGCGCCCAGAGCACCGAGGCGAGAAACCAGGCCGGCAGCGCGAACGTCATTGCGAACAGCCGGGGCTCGGCGCGAACGGCGGCAACGATCGCCGGTGCCCGGCCGAGAACCGCACCGAGCAGGACGAGGGTTGCGAGCTCGACGGCGGGAAAGACCGGTACGCGCAGCGGAATGGCGACGACCACGAGCGAGAAGATCCACGCTGGCCGCCAGCGCGCGACCAGGGCGGCGAGGAGCACCAGCGCGGCAGGCAGGATCTGGTCGAGCGCTGTACCGGTCATCCATCCCCGCTCGCAGGCCCCACCACCGCGGCAGCGCTCGCGCGCACCGGGGAGTGACCGACCGCGCGGGGCACGGCCACGGACTCGGGCACGCGTACGGGAACGAACGGCGTCCACGGCTCGCCACGCAGGATCGCGACGATCCTGCCGGCGGCGCGGCCGTCGCCGTAGGGATTGACGGCGCGGGCCATGCGCGCGTACGCGCCGGCGTCGGACAGCAGCTCGTGCGCGGCCGCGACGATCGTTTCCTCGTCGACGCCGACCAGGCGGACGCAGCCCTCCGCGATCGCCTCGGGCCGCTCGGTGGTCTCGCGCAGCACCAGCGCCGGCACGCCGAGCGAGGGCGCTTCCTCCTGCACGCCGCCCGAATCGCTGATGATCAAGTGCGCCTTGGTCATCAGGTGGATAAACGGCAGGTAGTCGAGCGGCGGGATCAGGTGGACGCGGGCTTCACCGGCGAGGATCTCGCGCATCGGCCCCTGGACGTTCGGATTCGGGTGCAGGGGATAGACCAGGCAAACGTCGGGGTGGGCACGCGCGATGCGCTGCAGGGCACGCGCGATCTGCCGCATGCCGGCGCCGAAGCTCTCGCGGCGGTGCGCGGTGACGAGGACCAGACGCTCGTGCGCCGCCAGCACGGGCACGGCGGCCAGTGCCGCGGCGGGACAGGGCAGCGCGCGCGTCGCCAGCAAGGCGTCGACCACGGTGTTGCCGACGACGTGGATGCCGGCCTCGGCGATTCCCTCGCGGCGCAGGTTGTCCCGTGCCGTGCTGGTCGGCGCGAAGTGCGCGGCGGCCACCACCGCCACCATCCGACGATTCATCTCCTCGGGAAACGGCTGCGCCATGTTGCCGGTGCGCAGCCCGGCCTCGACGTGGCCGAGCGGCACGCGCGCGTAGAAGCCCGCCAGCCCGGCGACCATGGCGGTGGTGGTGTCGCCCTGGACGAGCAGCCAGTCCGGCTTCTCCGTCGCGATCACCGGCGTGAGCCCGAGCAGCGCGCGCGCGGTCAGATCCGAGAGCGACTGGTCCGGGCGCATCAAGTCGAGGTCGTGCTGCGGGACGATGCGGAACAGGCCCAGCACCTGGTCGAGCATCTCGCGGTGCTGCGCCGTCGCGCAGACCACGACCTCGATGCCGCTGGCCTGCGCCGTGGTGATCACGGGCGCCATCTTGATCGCCTCAGGACGCGTTCCGACGACTGCCAGAACCTTCATCGCGGCCCCCCGGTCGGCGCTCGCGGTCCACCGCCCTGAGCGGCGAGACGGACGAGCCCTGCATCTTCGTCGTCGCCGGCCACGGAGAACGTGAGCTCGACGGTGTCGTACAGGCGGGTGCCGGTCTCGTCCATGGCATGCGCGCGCAGGCGATAGCTGCCGGCGGTCAGAGGCAGGCGCGGAAAGCGCAGGCGATAGCGGTAGAGCTCGGGAGCGATCCGCGCGGGAACGGCATCGTCCATGTCGCTCGCGACGCCGAACACCGGCGTCAGATCGGCGCGCGTGATGCCGATGCAGACCTGGGGTAGGCCCGCGGGCGCGTGCACGTCCGCGGTGACGACGATCGTCGCGTCGGGTGCGAGGTCGCGCACGGACACCCCGTCCTCGTCCTCGAGGCGGAGATCCACCACCTCGAAGGGCAGCCCCAGCGCGCGGCCGACGGCGTGGGCGTGCCCCTGGTCGCCACCCCCCTCCTCGCCCCCGGCCGCCGCGGTTCCCATCGCTTCGCGGTAGTGCCGCACGACGTCGCGCGAGTCGCCGAGCTCGCGCGCGCCGCCACCGTCGAGCCAGAGCGTCCGGTCGCACAGCCGCTGGATCTGCGAGAGATCGTGCGAGCACAGGACCAGGCCACCACCGCGACCGAGGAAGCGATCGAACCAGGCGTTGCAGCGCTGCTGAAAGGCCTCGTCGCCGACGGCGAGGATCTCGTCGGTCACCAGCACCTCCGGCTCGAGCACGGTGATGGTGGCGAAGGCAAGCCTGAGCCGCATGCCGTCGGAGTACGTCCGGATCGGGCGCGTGAAGAAGGCGCCGATGTCGGCGAACTCCTCGATCTCGGGAAGGCGGCGCCGTGCCTCGCGCCGGGAAAGACCCGCCTGCAGGATGAGCGTGGTCTCGGCGTTGTCGCGGCCCGTCTCCAGGGAGTGGAAGCCCACCCCGAGGTCCAGCAGGCAGGCAAGCCGTGCGCGCGTCTCGACCCGGCCCTCGGTCGGTAGCGCGACGCCCGCCAGGATGCGGAGCAGGGTGGACTTGCCGGCACCGTTGCGCCCGATGACGCCCAGGGACTGCCCGTGCGCGAGCGCGAAGTCGACCCCCCGTAGCACCCAGAAGCCGCCGCTCGTCGCGGTGGCGAGCGCAGCTTCGCCGCGCGGGAACAGCAGCGTCCCGATCCAGCTCGGCGCCAGGGGGTAGTACTTGCCAACGCCGTGCGCAGCGAGCGCCATCAGCGCCCGGTCGATCAAGGCTCGACCGCTTCTCCGCCTTCCTTCGCGGCCTGCTTCTCGAGCCAGTTCTTGTCGAGCTCGACCGCACGAACGGCGGCCGCGAATGCGTCGACGTTCATCGACGCGTTGTACCGCTTGGCGAGCTCGTCGACCCAGTCGCGCGCGATCTGCGCCCGGAAGCGCTCGTTCATCGCCCGGTCCAGCGTGGCGCGGCATTCCTCGAACGAGAGCTTTCGCGTGTCTTCCCGATCGAGCAGCCGGTAGATCACGAAGCCCTCGGTGGTCGGCACGATGTCGCTCACCTGGTCCTTCTTCAGCTGGGTGATCGTCTCCTTGCCCTCGGTGCGCTCGATCTCTTCTCCGGAGAGCCAGCCGACCTCGCCCCCCGGGCCCTTCGCCGTGAGATCGGACTTCTCGTCGGCGAGCGTCGCGAACGACTCGCCCGCAGCGAGACGCTTCTTCACGTCCTCGATACGGCTCTTCGCGCCCAGCGCTTCGGGCTCACTCGCCTTCTTGCCGACGACGACCCCGATCCGTGCGATCCGGTAGCGCGTTGGCGCGACGCAGAGCTGCTCGTTCATGTCCATGAACTGCTTCAGCTCGCGCTCGTCGGCGGTGAACTTGTCCTTCACGTAGCGCGGCAGGACCCGTGCGGCGATCATCTTGTTGCGCAACGAATCGGCCGCGGCGTCGAGCCCCGGCATCTTGGCAAGCAGCGTGTCGTCTGCCGCAGCCTTCGCGATGAGGGCATTCGAGTACCACTCGACGGCGAGCAGGCGCGCCGAGTTGTCGCTACGGCGGACCTGATGCAGCAGGGCCGGCGTGCTGTACGAGAACTCGGCTGTGATCTCGGGACCGGTCATCGTCCACTCGCCGATGCGGACGACCGCCTCGCCATCTGCCGCGCGCGCCGCGCCGTGCGCCAGCGGTACGAGCATGGCGACCGCCGCGAGTGCGCGGCGTAGAGCTTTGCCAGACATTCCCTTCCCCCCCCGGGTGCGAAATCTGCCCGCACCCACCGGGCGTCCTCTTAGTGTTCGCTGCCCCTCGATTCCAGGGCGGCTCCGTGTCGCGGCGATGAGGCACTGACGCTGCGGCAACATTCTGTCGCTGAATGCGCGGCGCGCCGAGCGGAAAGCGAGGCTGGACGTTGCGTCGGGGACAGCCTGGATCTTGCTAAGGGTTTGGCCGTAGATGATCCAAGGTGCGGCGCAAGCCGCCAGCGACGGCGCGAGGTCAGCTCACTAAGTGGGCCGGCAGCCACTGTCCGGGTTGACAGGGCGAGGTTGACAGCACGTTGCGGTGAGGGCTACCTAGGGCACCGCAATCCCCCCGCGGCCGCATAGGCCCGGAGTAGCGAGGTGGAGCTATGAGCAAGAGGATGTGGCTGAGGGCTACGTGTGCGGCGGTCGTGTTGTGCGCGGCGCCCGGCTTGGCTGCGGCACAGGACAAACTCATCCGTTCGAGCGGGCTCTTCAAGGTCCAGATCGGGATCGACCTTCAGGGGCAGCCTGAATACGTCGAATGCGGTGACTTGAACCTCTACAAGACAGGGGAAGGGCGCGAGTGGCGCCTCGAGAACACCTGCGATCAGTTGATCGACGTCCTGGTTCCGACGGTCTCGCCGACGCCCACCCCAGCCCCGACGGGCGGCACGGTCACCCCCACGCCCACGCCGCGCGCAACGGGCTCGGCCGAGTGTCCCGACGGCACGTTCTCGAAGATCAGTGCGTCGCACTACTCCGTGCTCAACGTCACGCTCCAGCAGGGCAAGACCCACGCGTGGTGCGTCGACCTGCCGGCGAAGTCGTTCCCGTTCTTCGAGGTCTACACGATCAACAAGGGCAACTCGAGCTGCAGCGATCTCGAGATGACTGCCATCGCACCGTCCGGCGTTCAATGGACCGATAACGGCCCCGCGCCAGGCGTCCGACCCACCGACATTCGCGGAGGTCGCTGGCGAATCGCGCTCCATCTGAACGAGGGCTGCGCGCGATACGACTTCCACGTCGCCTACTGAGTGAGATCACTGCGTCCACGCGGCGGGATCGTACCGCCCGCGTGGACGCAGCATCCTCAGCAATACTCGTCGATGCGCCCCTCGACGCGCGCCATCAGGCGGGTGCCCCAGCGCCACATCAGCCACACCATCGCGGCGAGACCCGCGACCGTCACGAGCGGCGGCCAGGCATCACCCAGCACCAGCGTGCGAAACAACCCGAGCAGCCCGGCGAGCGGGTTGAGAGCCGCGATCCCGCGCAGCCCCGCCGGTAGGAAGTCGAGCTCGTAGAGCACGGGCGAGAAGAAGAATCCTACCGTCAAGGCGAGGTTCACGACGTGCATCACGTCGCGCGCGACCAGGTAGAGTGGCGCCAGCACCAGCGCGAGCCCGACCGTGACGACGAGGTGCAGGAGAACCAGTGCGGGCAGCAACAGCCATCCCGCGCGCGGCGTGATGATCCCGAGCGCGGCGAAGACCGCGAGGAACAGGGCGAAGCCCAGCATCTGGATCATCACCGACGCGATGGTCGCCGCGAACACCGGCAATGAAACCGGCATCGGCAGGCGCCGCAGCAGGCTCGACTGCTCGACGAGCGCTCCCGTGCCGCGCGTCGCAGCCTCCTGGAAGGCCCACCACGGCCAGAGGCCGCAGAACAACGAGGCCGTCACCGCACCGCGTGGCCGCGCGGGATCGGCGTAGATGTAGCCGAAGATCAAGCTGTAGGCCGCGAGCTGCACCGCCGGCGTGATCAGCGACCACAGCAGGCCGAAGCGAGCGCCGGCGAAGCGCGCACGGACATCGCGGCGGACGAGCTCGAGCAGAAGGCGTCGATGCCCGAATGCGATCCCCAGCAGTCCACCACCCGTCGCAGCGTACGTCAAAGCCATTCGTGCTCCAGCAGGACGCATCCGAGCTCACGGCGAGTACCGCGCACCAGGAGCACCTCGCGCGCTCGCATCGTTTCGCCCGGAGTCCCGCCGCAACGCTCGTAAAGCTCGAGAACGTATCTACCGGGCAGGAGGCTGCAGCTCGGAAACTCGACGCTCCCGCCTTGGGGATGCAACCGGCTGACGAGCGTCCCGTCCGCATGCCGCAGGTCGATCCAGCAGTCGCTCTCGACCTCCCCGAGGATGCGTAGACACCAGGTGTTTCCGGTCGTCACGACGTTCCGCCCACCCTCGTCCGCGGCACTCTCGATCGTCAGGAGAGCTGCGCCGATTTCGCTGCTCGGGCGCTCCAGCTCCGTGGTGCGCCGAACCGGCTTCGACCCTGCTGGTGGCCGTGATCGCGCCAAGGCAGTCTCGCGGTAGGCGGCGGTGACTTCGCGCGTCGCGCCAGCCTGCCGCACCCTGCCGTGGTCGAGCCACAGAGCACGCTGACAGAGCTTTTCTGCGAGGTAGAGGTTGTGCGTCGCAAGGACCAGCGTGCCACCGTCGGCGAGGAAGCGCTGCAGCTCCAGGGCGCACCGCCGCTGAAAGGACTCGTCGCCGACGGCGACGATCTCGTCCGCGATGATCACCTGCGGCGACAGCCCGATGGCGAGGGCGTACGCGAGACGCAGTCGCATGCCGGTCGAGTAGGTCCGAACCGGCTGCTGGAAGAACGCCCCGATCTCGGCGAAGCGTGCGATCTCGTCCAGTCGCGTGAGCGGCTCGCCCTGGAGCGTCAGCGCGCTCACAGCGTTGGCTTGACCGGTCCACTCTTCGACGAGACCGGCGCCGAGATCCAGCAACGTCCCGCGGCGCGCATCACACGCGAGCGTCCCGGCCGTCGGCTGCGAGAAGCCGGCGAGAATGCGCAGCAACGTACTCTTGCCAGCACCGTTGGCACCGATGATGGCCACCGCCTCGCCTTCGGCCATCGTCAGCGAGACTCCGTCGAGCGCCTCCACCGTGCCGCCGTCGGCGCTCGACGCCGCAGTGTCGGGCGCGAGCAACGACCTGAGGCGTGGGATGACGTGGTAGACCTTCCCGATCGCGGTGGCGCGCAGGATGGCGGGTTGTGGAAGTACGGACATAAAAAGAAAGGGGGAGCCGCCGGATGGCGACTCCCCCTTTCGGGTCAAGCGACCCAGGTTACCTCGACGATCAGCTCTGGCCGATGAAGAGGACCGGATCGTCGCCCTGCATCTTCAGCAGAGCGCCGTAGGTGCCGCCCACGTTCCCGTTCTCGTACTCCTGCAGACGGATTCCGAGAGCCGGGAGACCGCGGAAGCCCTGGAGGCGGCCGCCGAGGATGTCGTGCGTGGTTGCATTCGGGAAGATCTCCCGGTGCAGAACATTGCCCGAGGTGTCTTCGTCGAGCTGGATCGCGACCCAGCCAGCCGGCGTCTCGAACGTGTCTGCCAGCGCAAGGATGTCGTCAGCGTTGATCGAGCCGGGAAAACCGAAGATCGTCAGCTCACGCGGCAGGAAGCAGCGCTCGGTCTCCGACGGCGAGGTGAAGCCGCCTTCGGCAAGATTCTCCAGGCGGTCGTACACCGTGCAGGTGATCTCCTCGCCAGGATTCGCGACGCACTGGAACGGCGTCTGGGGGTAGCGCTTCGAAAGCGCACCGGCCGGCGAAGCATTGCAGTTGCGATACTTGGTCGGCAGCGTGATCACGAAGTTGGTCTTGCCAGCCGTCGCCGGGCTGATGTCGTACTGACCAACCAGGCGTCCCTTCTTGAGGGCAAGGTTGAACTGGCGAACACAGCTGATGGTATCGGGATACGGAACCTGGTTCACATCGAAGCCAAGGCACTGATCGATGTTCGGCTGCTCGTTGCCGAAGATGGCGGGAAGAACGATCGTCGGCGGACCCTTGAAGGTACCGGCCGGCCCGAAGACCACCGGGCGGTAACGGGTGATCGCGTCGAACGGATAGCCGAACGAAACGCCCGATGCGGCGCGCACCAGGAAGGCCTCAGCCGCCAGGGCGTTGGTCGCCATGAAATCGGACGAGGTGTTCCAGGTGTTGCCGTTCTCGAGATCGATGTCGGTCGGGTCACCGTCCGCGTTGACCGGCTCGCAGGGAAGATCGGCGATGCCGATGACCTCGATGTAGCCGCGAGCTGCGTCTGCAGCAACGAGGCTACCAGGCGCGCCGCCCGAGAAGCGGAACTGCGCCGGGTTGCCGCCCTCGGCCGGATTGAACGCCGGACGGGTGCGCACCGTGCCGCTGCCGAAGCTGCCCGTCGCGCTGGTCACGACCAGTGAGGTCGACTCGAGGCGCGGGAAGCCGTCAGCGCCGAGGGTGACGCGTGCGGTCCAGACCTCACCGCACGAAAGCGCGATGTTGAAGTCGAGAACCTCAGAGCTGTAGCGTGACTCGCGAAAGCGGACCTTCGCGAGGATGCCGCCCTTCGGGAGATCGACCTGATCGGACTGGTCGAAGAAGCAATTCTCGCCGTCCCGGCCCTGGACCACATCGGTCAGGGTGCAGGTCGGCAGATTGCCGTTGTTCGAGTTCGTATTGACGATCGCGATGTTGGTCACCTGCGCATCGCCATCGACCGTGCGAACATCGTAGTACTGGCCGAACAGATACTGTCCGATGCCGTTCGGATTGTAGGTCGGTCCGGCGTTCGAGAAGCCCGCGGGGGCACTGCCACCGCCCTGCAACGCGAAGATCGCTCCGCCACCGAGTCCGCTCGACGACAGGCCGCCGATGTTCTCGTAGATGTCCTCGGCCTGGCCGAATGCGGACGTTCCGGAACACACGAGCATCCCGACCGCGACCCATCCTGCTAGTGCGCCTACTGCGCCCCTACGCTTCATTCCTACCTCCTCCTTCATGAGATCCTCCTCTCAGGAGAGCGTCAAACCTCTCGAACTGGCGGGCTGCCGGTCTCCACCGGACTTCCGGAGCCCACGGCCCACACCGTTCAGCTCTACAGCTCACGCTGCGCTTGCCTTACCCAACATCTCGCAACAGGCGACAAATATCGTTTCCCGCCAGCCTTGAGCAGGTGCCGCTTGTTGTACACCGAGATCACCGATCGTTTCAACCCTCATCAACCCATTGGCCAGCGATACCAGCCACCATTCTCGAAGACCCAGCGCTCAGTGACAATCGAGGAGGCTTCCATCTTGTCGAAGTGCTCCTTGTTGAAGATGTGCTTCAACTCGATATCGACTGCGCCGCCCCTGTCGTCGATGCGCACCGTCTGGACCTTGGCCCCCGTGTGGACGACCAGCCCCCCCTGCCTGCCGAAGCCTGATGGGGTGGTTCGCCGACGGTAGGAGTCTGCCATGTAGCCGTAAGCGCCCAGAGTGTCCCCAGACAGCTTCAGGTCCCAGAACCGCTGCGCTCTGCGCGCTAGAGCCACCTCCGAATGCTGATTGAGAGGCCATACCGCGTATCTCCAACCAGCCAAGCCCATCACGCCGACGATCGCGAGTACCGCCAACGCTGCCCACAGGTATTTTCGCCTCGCGGCCAAGAAAGACGCGCCCCGCCCCCGGAGCCAACTTCGTCGCTGACGTCAACGCTGGGCCCTGTCAGCTACCCGACTGAACACAAAAACGCAAGGGTCGTGGCACATTCTCGCCGTTCTATCGCCCCTCATGCACCCCTCATGCGGCCGCTCCCCCCTACCCCACCAAGTGCAGGAGAGTGAAGCACGGTAGCGCATCGGCATGAGAGACGTTCGCCTTGAGAGAAATCTTTCAGGATGGCGCGCGAAATCTCGTCACGGCCGCGCGGAGCTCGAGCTGAGAGACGCCTGACGAGCACCACATGCAGGAGTCAGCCGCAGCTCTGTAGCGCAGACGCTCTGGCCGTTGCCTCTTCCGCTGCTAGACTGCGCGGCCGCACGCGATGGAACGCTCCGCTACGCGATCTCGACTGCCGCACGCGCTGGCTGTACTGGTCTTGGTCATCGCCGGACTGCTGGCCCATCTCGCGTTCCTGGACGAGCCACTGCTCGAGGGAGCCGCAGGCAAGCAGACCCACACGGCCATGATCGCGCGCAACCTCTATCGGGGCCGCTCGACCCTGCTCCGACCCGTGGTCGACGACATCGGGCCGCCCGGCTACTTCGTGAAGGAGCTGCCGCTGGTCCCGGCGACCGCAGCGTTGCTCTACGGCGCCACCGGCGGGGTGAACGAGGCGATCGGCCGCCTGCTGTCGGTCGCCGCCTGGCTCGTCGGGGCTCCCGTCCTGTTTGCGCTCTTGCGCCGCGGCAGCCCGGTCGCCGAAGCGCTGGTCGCAACCGCCTGGTGGATCGGTGCGCCCCTGGCCTTCGTCTATGGTCGCGCCTTCATGAGCGATGCCGCGATGGTGACCGCCTCGGCCACCGCCCTGCTCGCACTGGCACGGTGGCGGGAGACGCCGTCCGGTGGCCGGGCAGCCGCGACCGCCGCGCTGGTGGCGCTCGCCTTGCTCCTCAAGCCGCACGCAGTCTTCTGGCTCGCCCCCGCTGCCCTGGTCCTGCTGGCGTCGCGCGCGGAGGATTCCTCACCCTGGCCCGGACGTCGTGCGACGACGACCCTCGCAGTCACGGTCGCGCTCGGCTGCGCGCTTGCAGCGGCCTGGTATCTCCACGCGGCGAGCGTCCAGCGCGCCTTTCCGGCCGCCGGGACCACCCGCCTGGACGGCTGGTTCGACGCGCCCTCGCTGCTCTCGCCCGCGCTCTACGGCGAGATCCTGCGCCAGCTCGTGTGGATGGTCTTCACCCCGGTCGGAATCGTGCTCGCGATCGCCGGGGTGTTCGCGTCCGGCCGCGCCTGGAGCGGCCTCGAGCGCGCGCTGCTCGCGTGGGGAGCGGGCGTGCTCGCCCAATGCCTGGTCTTCAACACGCGCCTGTTCGACGACTTCGCGCGCGGCACGGAGTACTACCAGCTCGCGATGGTGCCCGTGGCAGGCATGCTGATCGCGCGTGGCGCGGGCGTCCTGCTGCGGCTCGTGCCACTCTCCCGCCCGGCCCTGCGACCGGCTCTCGGGGCAGCGATTCTTTTCTTGCTGGCCGGCGGCGCGATGCACGAGATCGACGCCGCCCTCGCCGTACCCGAGCGCTATCGCCGCATCCTCGACGACTGCGCCATCGTGCAGGCGACCACGCGCCCGCACGACGAGCTGTTCGTGCTGGCGGACCGTGGCGGCACGATCCTTTATTATTGCGATCGGCGTGGCTCGACGTTCGTTCCAGCGCGCGCGGTACGCCGGGTCTTCGCGCGCGCCGACAACGTCGTCGGCACCAAGCAGCTCGCGGCGGCGCTGGATCGCGCGAGCTACGTCTACGTCCCGTTTCCGGAGCTGCTCGGTGAGGGGTCGCCCTGGCTCGCGATGTTCGAGGAGAACTTTGCACGGGTTGCCACACCCGGTACGGAGATGCGTCTGTACCGGCGGCGCGGCGCGGCGCGCGCCGGCTGAGCACGCCAGAGATCACGCACGTTGGCACTTCGCGGAGACGCCAGCCATAGTGTGCGTCGAGGAGGGGAGAGAATGCGAATTGGTACCGTTGTGAGCGTCGGCGCGATCCTCGCCCTGCTCGCCTGCTCGAAGCCCGAAGCGCCCGCGCCAGTGCCGACCGGAGCACCGCGAGCCTCGGCCCCGATCACGAAGCCGTCGCCGATCGCCGCGGCAACGCAAGCGCCGGCCATGCGGCAACCGAAGTCGCCGATGCCCACGATCGTGATGCAGCGCCCGGCGGCCGTCCCGGAGGACCAGCGCCACAAGGAGACTCCGTGCGACCGTAACGAAGCGGGCTGGAAGTGGGTCGGGAACGTCGTGGAAGACGGCCGCTGCGCAGTCGGGCCGTGCGACTGCGTCAAGAGCTGACGCCGCATTTGTCGCGGCAACGCGCGCGGCCGCGCAGTCGACCTTCCCACGCAGCGAAGCCGCGGCGTTCGTCGCGCGCCACACTTGGCAGGATCGCGCCGACCGGCTACTCGAAGGGGCCACCCGGGGCGGCGTGTAGCCCGCCGCCGCGAGAAAGGATCGCTGATGCGCGGCAACGTGCTCGAGCTCGTCCGCGTGATCGCAGCTCAGGTCGATCTACCGGAGCCGATCGTGGAGATCGGCTCGTTTCAGGTCGCGAATCAGCCCTATCCATCCGACCTGCGACCGTTCTTCCCCGGCAAGCAGTTCATCGGCTGCGACGCGCGCGTGGGGCCCGGCGTTGACCGCGTCGAGGACGTGCACGCGCTGTCCTTCGCGGACGGCAGCGTCGGCACGATCCTGATGCTCGAGACCCTCGAGCACGTCGCCGATCCGATCCGTGCGCTGCAGCAGGTACGGCGCGTGCTTCGCCCCGAGGGATTCGCCGTGCTGAGCTCGTGCATGGACACCCCGGTGCACGACCACCCGAGCGACTACTGGCGCTTCACGCCGCAGGGCTTCGACCTGCTCGTCAAGGAGCTGGCGCCGCGACGCGTCTTCCTGCAGGGACATCCCCTTTTCCCGCACACGGTCGCCGCGATCGCACGCAAGGGCGGTGGCGAGGCTGCGCTCGAGCCGCTCGACGCCGCGATCCCGCAGATCCCCGGCACGCTCACCCAGGAGATCTCACCGCGCATCGCCCCCGATCCGTTCCGACCGCTCGGCGCGACCCTCGCCCCCGAGGACGAGGCGAAGTACCCGGAGGTCATGCTGCACGTCGCCTTCGACCGCATTCTCGCGCTACGCGAAGAAGTCGAGCGCCTGCGCGCCGAGCTCGCTCAGCGCGACGCCGGCAGCGTCAAGGGCACGCTCCGCAACCTGCTACGCCGCTGAAGCCGCGACGCGATTCGATCAAATAGAGCGGTCACACGATCCGCGCCCGCAGCGCGCGGCCGAGCGCAGCATCATCCATCGGTACACGTCGTGCACGCGAGCCGAAGGCGAGCGCCGAGCGCAAGCGAGCGCGGGAAGTGAGGCGCAGCAAGGCTTCGCCGCGTGGAGCGAGGGGGCGCGTGCCCCCTCGTCGCAATCAGTTCACGCGCTCGCGAACGATCGTTGACTCGTCGCGCTCCGAGTGCGCGGCCAGCATCTCGCCGAGCAACCCGCTGGTGAAGAGCTGCAGCCCGGCGAGCACCGAGAGCACGCCGAAGGCCAGCAGCGGATGGCGGCCGAGGATCTCGCCGTAGGTGAAGCGCAGATAGGCGATGTAGGCCAGCACCGCGAGCCCGACGCTCATCAGGAACACGCCCGGCAAGCTGAAGAAGTGCGCCGGGCGCGCATCGAAGCGCGTCAGGAACATCACCGTCACCAGGTCCATCATGCCACGGAAGGCGCGCCCCCAGCCGTAGCGCGAGCGCCCGAAGCGGCGCGGACGGTGCGCGACCTCGATCTCGCCGACCGCATAGCCCTTCCACGCGGCGATCACCGGGATGAAGCGGTGCAGCTCGCCGTAGATGCGCACGTCCTGCGCGACCCAGCGGCGATACACCTTGAAGCCGCTGTTGAGGTCGTGCAGCTCGACCCCGGACGAGCGCCGCACCGCGAAGTTGAACAACCGCGACGCCACCACGCGCGCCAGCGAGTCGTGCCGCTTGCGCTTCCACCCGCTGACCAGGTCGTAGCCGGAATCGAGCAGCGCCAGCATGCGCGGGATCTCGTTCGGGTCGTCCTGCAGGTCGGCGTCGAGCGAGACCACGACGTCGCCGGTGGCCTCCGCGAAGCCGACCGAGAGCGCCGTTGCCTTGCCGAGGTTGCGCCGCAGCCGCAGCGCGCGAATGGCGGGGTCGTGCGCCGCGATCTCGCGCAGCAGCGAGAACGAGCCGTCGGTCGAGCCGTCGTCGACCAGGATGATCTCCCAGCGCGGCGCCTCGGTGCCCGCGGCGATACCGAGCGCCGTCCAGTCACGCGATGGATCCTCGAGCACGGCCCGGCACTCGTCGATGAGCAGCTGCAGGCTCGCGCGCTCGTTGTGCAGGGGGATGACCAGCGAGATGTCGAACGAGCTCGCCACCGCGTCGTCTTCCGTGTCGTCGGCGAAGAAGCCCGGCGGCGCGATCGAGCGGATCCTGTCCTTCGGCTGTGGCTCGCCCATCGTCGAACTGCCGCCTCGCTCGTCCGGGATCAATCCCGCGTGACGCGGATGATCTCGGACAGAGTCGTCGTTCCCTCGCGCACCGTGCGCCAGCCGTCCTCGCGCAGGGTGCGCATCCCGAGATCGATCGCCTTGGTGCGGATCGCGTCGGCCGACGCGTGGTCGAGGATCGCGCGTCGAACCGCGTCGTCGACCATCAGGAGCTCGTAGATGCCGGCGCGGCCGCGGAACCCGGTGTGCGAGCAGGTCTCGCAGCCGGCCCCCTGGAAGAGCGGCTGGTTGGCGAGATCCTCGCTCGTCTTGGCACCGTTCTTCCCGTCGGACATGAAGCTCTTCAGCTCCGCGTGGTCGGTGAGCAGCCCTTCGACCGGCTGGCGGCACTCGGAGCAGATGCGGCGCACCAGGCGCTGCGCGAGCACGCCGAGCAACGACGAAGCGAGCAGATAGTCCTCGACACCCATCTCGAGGAGCCGGCTGACGGCACCGGCGGCGTCGTTGGTGTGCAGGGTCGAGAACACGAGATGACCGGTCAGCGCCGCCTGGATCGCGATCTCCGCCGTCTCGGCGTCGCGGATCTCACCGACCATGATGACGTCCGGATCCTGACGGACGATCGAGCGCAAGCCGCTCGCGAAGGTGAGGCCGATCTGCGGCTTGACGTGGATCTGATTGACGCCGTTGAGCTGGTACTCGACCGGATCCTCGATCGTGATGATCTTCTTGTCGGGCGAGTTGATGTTGTTGAGCGATCCGTACAGCGTCGTCGTCTTGCCGCTACCGGTCGGGCCGGTGACCAGGATCATGCCGTACGGCTTGACGATGAGCTGGTCCCACTGCGCCTGCGTGTCCTGCGGAAAGCCGAGCTTCTGCAGGTCGAGGACGATCGAGCCGCGGTCGAGGATACGTAGCACCACGCTCTCGCCGTAGAGCGTGGGCAGGGTCGAGACGCGGAGGTCGATCTCCTTGCCCATCATGCGCAGCTTGATGCGGCCGTCCTGCGGCAGGCGGCGCTCGGCGATGTTGAGCTTCGCCATGATCTTGATGCGCGACACGATCGCGGCCTGGAGGCGGCGCTGCGGCGCATCGACGTCGTGCAGCACGCCGTCGATGCGGTAGCGGACCTTGAGCTCGTTCTCGAAGGGCTCGATGTGGATGTCCGACGCGCGGCTCTCGACGGCGCGGTTGATGAGAACGTTCACGAAGCGGATGACCGGCGCCTCGCTGGCGAGGTCGCGCAGGTGGTCGACGTCCTCCTCGTCCTCGGACAGATACTCGACGAGCGCGTCGCTATTGCCCTCGGCCTGCCCTTCGCCGTGCTCGCCGTAGCACTCCTCGAGCGCCTCGACGATGTCCTTCTCCTTGGCGAGCAGCGGCTTGAGCCGGCACCCGGTGGCGACCTCGAGCCCTTGCCGCGAGTCGCGGTCACCCGGATCCGCCATGGCCGCGGTCAAGATGCCGTCGACCAGCGAGACCGGCAGGACGCGAGCGTGGCGGAGAAATTTGACGTTCAAGCCGGGGATCGCAACCGCTGCGCTCGGCAGATCCTTGCGCGTCACCAGCGGCACGCCCAGGTACTCGCTGAACACTGGCAGGAGGTCGTCCTCGGAGATGAAGCCGAGGTCGAGCAGAAGGCGTTCGATGCGCTCGCCGCGTTCGGCCTGGAGCTTGCGGATCTTGCGCAGATCCTCCGGGCTCACCCGGCCGCGCTCGACGAGCATATCCTCGAGCGACTTTATCTGCAGCTCCACCGCGTCGACCTTCCCGGCCCGACCTACCACGCGGCTGGAACCATTGCCATTTGGCGCGACCACGCCGGGTTGGACGAGCGCTCAGCGGATCCCTTCACCCGCGCGGCACCAGGCGAGCAGATCGGCCAGCGTCCGGTGCCAGGGGATCTCGGGCCGCCAGTCCAGATCGCGTGCCGCCTTCGCAGCACTACCCCAGTAGGCGGGGACCTCCGCGGGGCGCTGCCGGCTGCCGTCCTGCCGGATCTCGGGCTCGATGTCGGCGAGCTGGCAGAGCGCGGTGAGGATGTCGCGGATCGAGGTGCCGTGCCCCGAGCACAGGTTGTAGACGTCGCCCGACTTGCCGCGCAGCAGGGCCGCGACGTAGCCGCGGACGATGTCGCGCACGTCGCTGAAATCACGGCACACGTCGAGGTTGCCGACCTCCAGCACGGGCGCGCGCCGGCCGGCGGCAATGGCCGCCACCTGGCCCGCGAAGTCGGGACAGACGAAGTCCCTGCGTTGCCCCGGTCCGGTGTGGTTGAACGGCCGTACCCGGACGACGTCGCAACCACGCGACACGGCGAAGGCCTCGGCGGCGAGATCAGCGGCCGCCTTGCTCGCGGCGTAGATCGAGGTCGGATGCAGCGCGGCCTCCTCGACCAGCGGCGACGCGGCACGGCCCGTGCTGCCGTAGGCTTCGCTCGACGTCACGACCAGCACGCGCGTCGCGCGCGGCCGTGCGGCCACCGCACCGAGCACGTTCACCGCACCGGTGACGTGAACGCTGAAGCTCTGCTCCGGCAGCCGGTTCGCTTCGGGCGGGGACGCGACGCCGGACAGCATGACGACCGCGTCGGCCTGTGACGCGGCCAGGACGTCGCGCACCTGCGCGCCGTCGGCGACGTCACAGCGCAGGAGCTGCGCGACCTCGAGCGCGACCGGATGTCCGGCGTTCGCGTCGGTGGAAATGGCGCGCGACGCGCCCCACACGACGTGGCCGAGCTGCGTGAGCTCGCGCGCCAGGTAACGGCCGGCAAACCCCGTCGCGCCGAAGATCAAGACGCGCACGCGGCGCTACCCTCCGTGCGAGCGCGGTCCGCGGGCCGATTGTTGCTGCGCGAGGTCGGCGTCGACCATCATATGCACGAGCTGCGTGAAGCTGACCTCGGGCTTCCAGCCGAGCTTCTCGCGCGCGTGCGACCAATCGCCGAGCAGGGTGTCGACCTCGGCCGGACGGATCAGCTTCGGGTCCTCGTGGACGTGCTTCCGCCAGTCGAGGCCGACGTGCGCGAAGGCGAGCTCGACCAGATCCTGGACGCTGTGCGACTCCCCGGTCGCGATCACGTAGTCGTCGGGCGCGTCTTGCTGCAGCATCATCCACATCGCACGCACGTAGTCGCCGGCAAAACCCCAGTCGCGGCGGGCACCCAGGTTTCCGAGCCGGATGTCCTGCGCGAGCCCGAGCTTGATGCGCGCCACGCCGTCGGTGACCTTGCGCGTGACGAACTCCTTCCCGCGCCGCGGCGACTCGTGGTTGAAGAGAATGCCCGAGCACGCGAACAAGTCGTAGCTCTCGCGGTAGTTGACGGTGATGTGGTGCCCGTAGACCTTGGCGACGCCGTAGGGGCTGCGCGGGTGGAACGGCGTTTCCTCGCGCTGCGGCACCTCGCGCACCTTGCCGAACATCTCGCTCGAGCTCGCCTGGTAGAAGCGCGCTTCAGGGTTGGTGAGCCGGATCGCCTCGAGGATGCGGGTGACACCCACCGCGTCGAACTCCGTCGTGAGCACCGGCTGCGACCAGGACGTCGGTACGAACGACATCGCCGCGAGGTTGTAGACCTCGGCGGGCTGGGTGCGCTTCAGCACGTCGATCAGCGAGTACTGATCGAGCAGATCCGCCTGCTCGAGCTCGATGCGGTCGCGGATGTGCTCGATGCGGTAGAAGTTCTCCGCGCTCGAGCGCCGGACCATGCCGACGACGCGGTAGCCCTTCTCGAGCAGCCACTCCGCGAGGTAGGAGCCGTCCTGTCCGGTGATGCCGGTGATGAGCGCGACGCGTCGTGCCAAGGTTCGGTCCTCTACGGGCGAGCGGGGACGCGACCGTAACGGTCCTCGAGACGGACCACGTCGTCGAGCTCGGGCGTCGACGCCTCGAGAATGTCGCAGTCGGTCCCGCCGGTCATGCGGTGACGGAGGTGCGGCGTGATTCTGAACGCCTCGCCCTCCTTGAGCGTCACGCGGGTGAGCGGAGCCTCGCCGAGCGGGCCGTGCTCGAAGATCAGCTCGCCGTTGAGCACGAAGATCGTCTCGTCCTTCTGCTCGTGGTACTGCAGCGACAACGATTCGCCCGCCTTGATGTGCAGGATCTTGCCCACGTAGCGATCGGTCTCGGCCCAGATCAGCTCGTGGCCCCAGGGCTTCGCTACACGGCGCGACATCCGGCCTATCCCTACGGGCTCGTCCGATTGGGGGCAAGCTGGATGTTGTCCGCGTCCCGATCGCGCACCCCGGCACGGAAGCCCATCGCCCAGATCCCCGCCATCGCCAGGTAGGCGGGCCAGTAGAGCGCCAGGAACGGCAGCTCGCCGCGCGCGTGGCGACTGCACCAGAGGAAGGCGCGCAGCGTGCGCCCCGGCGGCAGGATGATCGGCGCCAGCGCCGGCCAGCGCACCAGCATCTGTCCGGGCAGGCCGCCGCGGCGCCGTGCGGCACCCGAGTGGAAGCCGAGCAGGCGACTGTAGCGCCACAGCGACGCCCAGCCGGGCTGCGTCCGGTGCACAACGCGCAACGCGGGCTCGAAGCGCAGATCCTCGCCGGCCTGCCACATCCGCCAATCGAGCAGCCAGTCCTCCGACGCCCTGCTCTCCGGAAAGCCGCCGTGCCGTGCAAACACCTCGCTGCGCATCGCGAGGCACGCCGACGGCAGCATCCACGTCGCTCGCGGCGGGCAGCTCGGCAGCGACTCCTTGAACTCGAGCAGGTGGCGCAGATGCGCCGACGCCGGCGCGCCGGACGAAAGCGCGATCGCGCCGCTGACCGCACTCGCGCCGGACGCGAGCACCCGCGCGGCGTTGCTCGCGAGATCGGCCGCGGCGACGCAGTCCGCATCGAGGAACAGCAGCACCTCCGCCCGCGCCAGCCGCGCACCGGCATTCCGGGCCACGCCGGGAAAGGCGCGCGTCGCGAGGTGCTCGTAGCGCAGCTCGATCTCCGGGCGTTCACGCCGCGCGCGCTCGACCACCTGCGCGGTCGCATCGCCGGGCGAGCTGTCGACGACGATCACCTCGAAGGGTGGTGCGCCGGCCTGTGCCGCGAGCGAGGCCAGGCAGTCGCCGATCGTGTCCTGTGCCTGGTAGGCCGGGATGATGACCGAGACGGCGGGCACGGACGGCTCCGTCAATACGAGCGGCCGATGCCGGTCGCGTCGATCTGGCGCGGCAAGGCGTTGTAGTTGCCGCCGAAGGGCTGCTGTCCGAAGCTGCCCAGACCGACCAGCGAGACCTGCACGCGCACGCCGGTGGTGTCCGGGTTGACGCGATCGACGAAGGCCAGATCGACCACCCAGCAATCGCACGACGAGATGAGCCGAAAGCCGGCCCAGTTCTCGAGGAAGCTGTTGTCGAGCGCGTCGAAACGGCCGAGGTACGACAGCGCGAGATTGTTGGTCACGCGGTACGTCGTCGCCACGTTCAGGTTCTCGACCACGCCGCCGCCGGTGAGCTGATAGAACACCGACAGCGAGTTGGCCGGGCGCAGCTGCTCGAGGAAGACATCGTCCGGTCCCGCGATCGGGCGCGGGTCGAACAGGTTGACGCCCACCGTCGCGTACGACAGGCGCGGATCCTCGACGGCGTAGATCACCCTTCCCTGCGCGCCGAAGAAACGAACCGGGGTGACCCGGAGGCCGACCTCGACGCCCGAGAAGTGCTGCCCGGGCGCGATCGGCTGCGAGATCTCGTAGCTCTGCCTGATGGTGGCGCGGGCGAGCTCCTGGATGCGCCCATCGGTCTGCGCCTGCGCCGAATCGCCGGAGATCCGCGGTGCCTGCGGCGGCCCGTAGGGCTGATCGCCGACCAGCTCGTTGCCGATCGTCTCGCCGGGCGGCACGCCCTCGGTGACCAGCGACACGCCGCTGGTGTTGCTGATCTTCGCGAGCAGACGCGTCGCCACGCCGTACGTGATGCCGTTGCGCGCCCGGATGCGGTCGATGCTGTCGTAGAGCGGAAGATCGTCCTGGCCGACGACCGGCACGTAGTTGTACTGCAGGAAGGGCTCGATGGTGTGCTTGAGCTTCTTGATCGCACCCATGTCCTCGACGTCGAAGATCCGCGACACCTCGCTCTGCACGTTGGCGCTGGCCTGGAAGATCTCGCGGTTCTGGAAGTGCGGCACCGGGCGCGTCGGCAGCGGGTCGTTGACGTTGTTCTCGTTGATGACCGGCGGAAAGACCGGCTGGTCGTTGTCGAACAGGTAGTACGCGGTCTCGCGCAGGGTCAGCTTCGCGCTGCCGTAGGCGTAGGATCCGAGCTGGTACGGTACCTGCGCCTCGGGCGCGAGATCGAAGCGCGGCCCCGAGTCGAGCGGCGCTCGATAGTACTCGACCGCTTCCGTATTGAGGCGCAGCAGCAGACGCGAGTCGAACAGGCTCTGGCGGGCCTGGAAGTTGATGCGCGGCAGGGCCTGCGGCTCGCGCGACTGCTTGGTGATCAGCGCCTGCTTCCAGGTCGCCTCGGCCTTCGCGTAGCCCCAGTCCCAGACCTTCGCGACCCCCGCGCGCGACGTCGTGTAGCGCAGGGTCGTCAAGTTCAAGTTCTCGTACGGCAGGTCGGTGAGGACGTTCATGTCGCGCAGGAACAGATTGTCGCTCACCAGGAAGGGCTGCACGTAGAAGCGGCTGCCGCCGGGCCCGGGCTGCTGGTGATAGCCGATGATGCTGCCGCGGTTGAGCGGCACCTCCGGGTTGGCGAGCGTCTCCGAGTCGACCACTTCGTCCGCAGTGGTACCGCGGATCTGCTCGTTGAAGTACGTCACGCCGAGGTTGCCGCCGGCGTTCGCAGACAGCAGGTAGCGGTACTCGGCGAGCAGTCCGATGCGCGCCTCGGTCTCGACGTCGAGCGAGACGGTCGCGTCGCTGCTCTTGTCGATCGCCCAGAAGAAGGGCTGCACGTACTGGAAGCCCCGGCTCGTCTCGTAGCCGAAGTTGGGAAAGAGGAGGCCGCTCTGGCGATCGCGCAGCACCGGAAAGATCCCGTACGGCAAGTACAGGATCGGCTGGTCCTTGATCTTGAAGACGCCCTCACGCAGCGTACCCCAGCCGCCAAGCTCGACGTCGATCTGCTCGCCCTCGATGCTCCAGTCGGGCGCCCCGTCCTCGCACTGGCAGGTGGTCAGGGTCCCGTCCCAGATCCGGTAGCTCTGACCGATGCCCTTCTCGAGGCGCGCACCGGTGATCTGGAAGCGCGTCTGCGGCAGGTAGATCTCACCTTCCTCGAGGAAGCCGGTTTCGTCGTCCAGGAGGAAGGACGCGCTCTCGGCGCGGATCCTGCCCTGCGGATCCTCGAGCACCACCGAACCGGAGGCATCAGCCTTGCCGGTCTTGCGATCGATGTCGATCTCGTCCGCCGCCATCACGTCGCCGCCGATCGTCACGATGACGTCGCCGCTCGCGTGCAGCGTGTCGGCGTCGCGGTCGTAGGAAAGGTTGTCGGCATCGACCGTGATCGGCTGGTCGTCCTTGCCACCGACCGAGAGCAACCCCGCCGGAGCCTGTGCGTGGGCGGTGCGCGCGAGACCGGGCACGGCCACGACGTGCAGAAGAACGACGAGCCCGAGCAGCAGGGCGCCGCCTGGTCGCGCGGCCATCGGCGCGGCAGCGCGCCACCTGCGCCCGCTCACGCGCCCCCCTCGCCCGCGAGGCCCAGGCCGGCAACATCGCCGAGATCGTAGACACTCCGCGCACCGCTCTGCCGCATCAGTTCCGCATAGATCATTCCGACGAGGAAGAGCGAGCCGGTGACCAGTATCGGCGTCGTGCGATCCTCGTCGATCAGCCGTGCCAGCGCCCGGGCCGGCTCGACGATGATGCGCGGCGCCCGTCCCGCGAAGGCAGCCGCGATCTCGCCAGCCGTCAACCCACGCTTGCCGCCGATCTCCGTCAGGACGATCTCCGTCGCGTGCGGTGCCAGGACCGCCGCGATCTCGCGCCAGTGCTTGTCGCGCAGCGCCGAGAACAGGAGGCGGAGCGGGCCCGGGCCGACCAGATCCGGCAGCGCGTCACGCAGCGCGATTGCGCCCTCGACGTTGTGCGCGCCGTCGATCACCACGCGCGGCGCCTCGCGCACCACGGCAAGGCGACCCGGCCATCGGACGTTGCGCAAACCGCGCGACACCGATGCCGGATCCACCTGGAGACGCGGCTCGGCCGCGCCCATCGCTTCGAGCAGCCCGCACGCCACTGCAGCGTTGCGTCGCATGTGGCCACCGCCGAGCGCAAGGGTGTCGCGACATTCGCTCGACGCCTCCGAGAGCAATGCACCTCGATCACGCGCCTCGTCGAGGAGTGCCGCCCGTGCCGGTGGCTCGAGGCCGGCGCCGAGTACCGTGACGCGCCCACGCCGCATGACGCCGGCCTTCTCGCGCGCGATCGCCGCGAGGGAATCGCCCAGGTACTCCTCGTGGTCGAAGCCGATCGAGGTGACCGCGGACGCGATCGGCTCGACGACGTTGGTCGCGTCGAGCCGGCCACCGAGTCCGACCTCGAGCACCGCCACCTCGACCTGCGCGTTCGCGAAGGCCAGCAACGCGAGCAAGGTCGTGACCTCGAAGAAGGTCAGCCCGCTCGCCTCGACGTCGACCCGCGCGCGGATCGACTGCACGCCCTGCACGACGGCCGCGCGATCGATCTCCGCGTGGCCGATGCGGATCCGCTCGGTGAAGTTGACCAGATGGGGCGAGGTGTAGAGTCCGACCCGGTGCCCGGCCGCGACCAGCACGGCGTGCACCATCGCGGCGGTCGAGCCCTTGCCGTTGGTACCCGCGATCAGGACCGACGGATACGCGCGCTCGGGCGAGCCGAGGGCGAGCAGTGCCGCGCGCACGCGCTCGAGCTTCAGGTCCCAGCCGCGCGTCGCTTCCAGGCCGACCAGATACGCGAGCGTCTCGTCGTAGCGCACGGCTGGAAGCTCGGCCGCGCTCAGGAGACGCCGGCCCCGGCGCGCGCGTCCCGGGCTGCGCGACCGCGCGTCAAGATGCGGAGGATGCGCGCCAGCGTGTCACGCAGCTCGCGCCGGTGGACCACGAGATCGATCATGCCGTGCTCGAGGACGGTCTCCGCGCCCTGGAAGTCCTTCGGCAGAGTCTGATGGATGGTCTGCTCGATGACCCGCGGCCCGGCGAAGCCGATCAGCGCGTGCGGCTCCGCGATCTGCACGTCGCCGAGCATCGCCAGCGACGCGGCCACCCCACCGGTGGTCGGGTCGGTCAGGACGCACACGTACGGCAAGCCGGCCTCGCGCAAGCGCGTCAGCATGGACGCGGCCTTGGCCATCTGGAACAGCGACAGCGTGCCCTCCTGCATGCGCGCGCCACCCGAGGCGGAGAACACCACCAGCGGCTGCGCCCGCGCGATCGCCAGCTCCACCAGCCGCGCCAGCTTCTCGCCGACCACTGTCCCCATGCTGCCGCCCATGAACGCGAAGTCGAAGACACCTAGCGCGACCGGGATCCCGTCGATGGCGGCGCTCCCCGTGACCAGCGCGTCGCCGTGTCCGGTCGCGCTGCGGGCTGCCGCGAGCCGCTCGGGATAGGGCCGCTGATCGACCCAGCGGAGTGGATCGGTCGCCACCAGGCCGGCATCGGTCTCCGCGAAGCTGCCCCGATCGACGGTGATCAGCAGGCGCTGCTCGACCGTCAAGCGAAAGTGATGGCCGCAGCTCGCGCACACGTTGAGGCGGCGCTCGAGGTCCTTGCGATACGAGCGCTCCTTGCACGCCGGGCAGCGTACGAACAGGGCCTGATCGGGCGCGCGCTCGTCCGCACCGGACGTCGCCGCGTGCGGCGCCGGGATCTCGCCCTTCACGACGCCGATCCGCGCCGCGTGGCCTGTTTGAGGCTCTTGCTCAGCGCTCCGACGGCAGCGACGGCGGCATCCACGTCCGCGGCGTCCTCGACCAGCTTGGAGAGCGCGCTGCCGACGATGACCGCATCCGACATGGCCGCGACGCTCGCCGCCTGTGCCGGCGTCGAGATGCCGAAGCCGACGCCGACCGGAAGCGTCGTCTCGCCGCGGATCTGCTGCACCAGGGCTGCGATACGCTCCGGGTCGGCGACCTTCACACCAGTCACGCCGAGCACCGAGACGAAGTAGACGAAGCCGCTCGCGGCCTCGAGGACGCGGTGGATGCGGCCCGGAGTGCTGGTCGGAGCGAGCAGGAAGATCATGTCGAGGCCCGCGGCGCGCAGCGGCAGGCGCAGCTCGTCGGCCTCCTCGGGCGGCATGTCGACGGACAGCAGCGCGTCGGCACCGGCAGCGGCCGCCGCCTGGGCGAGGCGCTCGGGCCCGAAGCGCACGAACGGGTTCGCGTAGCCGAAGATCACCACGGGCACGTCCGAGCGCTTGCGGAAGTCGGCGATCAGGTCGAGCACGCCGCGCAAGGTCGTGCCGGCGCGCAGGGCGCGCTCGGCCGCCCGCTGATGGATCGGGCCGTCGGCCATGGGGTCGGAGAACGGCACGCCGAGCTCGATCACGTCGGCGCCCGACTCGACCAGCGCGTCGAGCAGCCGGGCGGTGGTGTCGAGCCCGCGATCGCCGGCCATCAGAAACGGCACGAAGGCGGCCTCGTCACGCGCGCGCAGCGCGGCGAAGCAGCGCGCCAGGCGGCTCGAGCCCGCTTGCAACGAGGCCGCGCGTCCATCCTTCGCGTCCGCCGGTGTCGTTCCCGCCGTCGTCATCGGGCCGCCCCGTTGCCGCCCGGCGCGGCGCCACGCAAGGTGACACCGCGCGCTTGCGCGATGGTCTCCATGTCCTTGTCGCCGCGCCCGGACAGCGAGATGACGATGCTCTGCTCGCGCGGCAAGGTCGGCGCGAGGCGGATCGCGTGCGCCACCGCGTGCGCGGTCTCGAGCGCAGGAATGATGCCCTCGGTGCGCGCCAGACGCTCGAGCGCGTCGAGCGCCTCGTCGTCGGTCGCGGTGACGTACTGTGCCCGGCCGACGTCCTTCAGGAAGCTGTGCTCGGGTCCGACACCGGGATAGTCGAGGCCGGCCGAGATCGAGTGCGCTTCGCGCACCTGTCCGAGCTCGTCCTGCAGCAGGTAGGACTTCGCGCCGTGCAGGATGCCACTCTGGCCGGCGGTCAGGGTTGCCGAGTGCTTGCCGGTGTTGACGCCGTGTCCCGCAGCCTCGACACCGATCATGCGCACGCTCTCGTCTCCGAGGAAGGGGTGGAACAGGCCGATCGCGTTCGAGCCGCCACCGACGCAGGCGATCAGCACGTCTGGCAAGCGTCCGGTCGCGCGCAGGATCTGGCGTCGCGCCTCGCGGCCGATCACGCTCTGCAGGTCGCGCACCAGCATCGGGTAGGGATGCGGGCCGGCCGCGGAGCCGATCATGTAGTAGGTGTCCTCGACGGTCGCGATCCAGTCGCGCAGGGCCTCGTTCATCGCGTCCTTGAGCGTGCGGCTGCCGCTCTCGACGACGCGCACGGACGCGCCGAGCAGCCGCATGCGAAAGACGTTCAGCGCCTGGCGGCGGACGTCCTCCGCGCCCATGAACACCTCGCACTCGAGGCCGAAGCGTGCCGCGGCGGTGGCCGAGGCCACGCCGTGCTGTCCGGCTCCGGTCTCGGCGATGATGCGGCGCTTGCCCATGCGCACCGCGAGCAGCACCTGGCCCATGGTGTTGTTGATCTTGTGCGCGCCGGTGTGACAGAGGTCCTCGCGCTTGAGGTAGATGCGCGCCCCACCGAGCTCGTCCGAGAGCCGCGGCGCGAGCGTCAGCGGCGTCGGCCGCCCGACGTATTCCGAAAGCAGCGCCTCGAGCTCGGCGCGAAACTCCTTGTCGCGCCGGATGCGGTGGTAAGCCTCCTCGAGCTCGAGCAGCGCCGGCATCAGCGTCTCGCTGACGTAGCGCCCACCGTACGAGCCGAAATGTCCTACGCGATCAGGCAGCTTTTGCATTTTCGACCAACGCGGCCATCCTGGCCGGATCCTTGATGCCGGGTGCGCTCTCGACGCCGCTGGCGACGTCGACGGCGAACGGACGAAGAGTTCGTACCGCGGCGGCGACGTTGTCGGGCGTCAAGCCGCCGGAGACCACCAGCCGCTCGCGCGGCACGTCGCGTGCCCACTGCCAATCGAACGACGCCCCCACGCCGCCGTACGCGGTGCCCGGATCGCCCTCGCAGAGAAAGTAGTCGGCGGCGTAGCGGCCGACGGCGCGCGCCGCGTCGCCGGCGTGGCGGAGCCGCAGCGCGCGGATCACCGGCACGGTGAAGCCGTGACCCATCTCGGGGAGTTCGTCGCCGTGCAGCTGGATCGCGTCGAGCGCGAGCTCGCGCTGTACGCGCTCGATCTCGTCACGCGTTGAATTGACGAACACGCCGACCCGCCACACCGCGGCCGGCAGGACCGCGACGATCTCTCGTGCGCGCTCGAGCGTGATGCAGCGCCTGCTACCCGCGTAAAAGTTGAGACCGACCATGTCCGCACCGGCGGCAACGGCCGCGCGCGCATCAGCGACGCTGGTGACGCCACAGATCTTGACGCGCAAGGGGGCGTGGCCCGAAGGCGCGTCGGCGCTCATACCCTGCCCGCCTGGTCGATCATCGACGCCAGCGCCGCGCCGGGGTCGGCAGCCGTCATGAAAGCCTCGCCGACCAGGAAGGAACCGATCCCCGAGCGCGCGAGCCGTGCGAGATCGGTGCCGTCGCGCAGGCCGCTCTCGGCGACGAGAATCGTACCGGCCGGAACGAGGCGCGCCAGCCGCTCGCTGATCGCGAGATCGGTGACGAAGGTGTGCAGGTTCCGGTTGTTGACCCCGATGATCGTCGCGCCGGCAGCCACGGCCGATTCGAGCTCGTACTCGTCGTGGACCTCGGTCAGCACGTCGAGACCGAGATCGCGCGCTACCCGGTGCAGCTCGCGCAGCCGGGCGGCGTCGAGCGCCGCCACGATGAGCAGCACGGCGTCGGCACCGGCCGCCCGTGCCTGCTCGAGCTGATAGGCGTCGATCACGAAGTCCTTGCGCAGCACCGGGATCGGCACCGCCGCGCGAACGGCGCGCAGGTCGGCCAGGCTGCCGCCGAAGAAGCGCTCGTCGGTCAGCACCGAGATCGCCGCAGCGCCCGCGTCCGCGTAGCCGCGCGCGATCGCGACCGGGTCATAGGGCTCGCGCAGCACGCCTTTCGACGGCGAACGCCGCTTGCACTCCGCGATGATCGCCGGACGCCGGCTCGCGAGCGCGTCGGCGAGGCTGCGGCGTTGCTGCGCATATCCCGGTGCGCGCCGCAGGTCGGCGACGGGTTCGCGCAAGCGCGCCGCGGCGACGACGTCGTGCTCGTGCGCAACGATCTCGGCGAGAATGTCGGGGACCTGCTGCTGCACGGACGTCATGACCTCGGGAAGCTCGAGCCGTGCCGACACCCTAGCACGTCACTCGCATCGGTCACCCGACTCACTGTGCCGCAGGACCCTGTTCGCTGCCGCCGGACTCCACGCTCGTGGTGAACGCGATCAGCTCGGCGAGAACGCGCAACGCGGCTTCCGTGCGAATCGCGTCGCGCGCGCGCTCGGCTCCGGCCGCGAGCGACGGCGCCAACCCGGCGACGTAGAGTGCCGCTGCGGCATTCGCCACGACGACGTCGGCGAGCGGCCCCTCGGTCCCTTCGAGAATCGCCCGCACCGTGGCTGCGGAGTCTTCAGCACTCTCGGCCCGGAGCAGCTCGGCCGGCACCGGACCGAGTCCGAAGTCGGCCGCCTCGAGCACGCGCTCCTCGAGGTCCGTCCCACGCACCTCGACCGCATCGGTCGGGGCACCGAGCGAGATCTCGTCGAGGCCGTCCCTGCTGTGCACCACCAGCGCGTGGTCGCAGTCGAGTCCCGCGAGCGCTCCCGCGACCAGGCGCAGCGCGTCGCGCGAGGGCACGCCGATCACCTGACGCCGCACCCCGGCCGGGTTCGTCAGGGGACCGAGCAGGTTGAACACGGTGCGAATGCCGAGCTCGCGGCGCACCGGACCGGCATGGCGCATCGCGGGATGGAGCCTGGGGGCGAACAGGAACGCCATCCCGACCTGGTCGAGGCAGCGGCCCATCGCCGCCGCATCGAGCTCGATGCGCACGCCGAGCCGCTCGAGGGCGTCGGCGCCGCCGAAACGCCCGGAGGCGGCGCGGTTACCGTGCTTCGCGACCGCGGCGCCGGCGCCGGCCGCGACCAGCGCCGCGGCGGTCGAGATGCTGAACGTGCTCCGGCCGTCACCACCTGTGCCGCAGTTGTCGATCACTTGCGTTCGCCGGGTCGTCACGCGCTCGGCGTGGGCGCGCATCGTCCGTGCGGCGGCGACGACCACGTCCACGGTTTCGCCACGGACGCGCAGCGCGGCGAGGAAGGCGCCGATCAGTGCGGGCGGTGCGCTGCCGCACATGATCTCGTCGAACGCGGCAGCCGCCTCCTCGCGCGCCAGCGCACCGCCCTCGCACAGACGGGCGAGCGCCGCGCGCAGCCCGGTCGCGCTCACGCGCCCTCGACGCGGGTGAGGAAGTTCGCGAGCAGCTGCTTGCCGCACGTGGTGAGGATCGACTCGGGGTGGAACTGCACACCCTCGAGTGGCCAGCTGGTGTGCCGGACGCCCATGATCGTCCGCGTTCCTTCGTCGTCGGTCCAGGCGGTGACCTCGAGCTCCGATGGGGTCGTCGCCGGGTCGATCACCAGCGAATGGTAGCGGGTGGCGTCGAACGGCTCCGGCAGACCCGCGAACACGCCGACGCCGCGGTGATGGATCGGCGACGTCTTGCCATGCATGATCCGCGGCGCGCGGACGATGTCGCCGCCCAGCGCGGCACCGATCGCCTGGTGGCCGAGGCACACGCCCAGCGTCGGGATGGTGCTCGCGAAACGCTGGATGAGCGGCACGGAGATCCCGGCCTCACGCGGGGTGCAAGGTCCCGGCGAGATCACGATCGCCGCCGGCCTGAGCGCGCCGACCTCGTCGACGGTGATCGCGTCGTTGCGCCGCACCTGGACCTCGGCGCCGAGCTCGCTCAGGTACTGGACGAGATTGTACGTGAACGAGTCGTAATTATCAAGCATGAAAATCAATTGACTTTTGCCCCCGTGCGGTGCTCGCACGTCACGCTTCGCGTGCCGCGCTCCGCTCCTCCGATGGGCCTCCTCTGTCGGGCGAAGCCCTCCCTCGTCGCTCTCGAGGTTCGGGGGCTCATGTCAGAGTCTCCGCGAGCTCGACGGCGGCGAGGACGGCGCGGGCCTTGCGGATGCACTCCTCGTGCTCGGATTGCGGGTCCGAGTCGGCGACCACCCCTGCTCCGGCCTGTACGTGCACCTTGCCGTCCGCGAGGACGGCGGTGCGGATGGTGATCGCGGTGTCCATCGAGCCGGAGAAGCCGAAGTAGCCGAACGCGCCGCCGTAGATGCCGCGGCGCGACGGCTCGAGCTCGTCGATGATCTGCATCGCGCGCACCTTCGGCGCGCCGGACAACGTGCCCGCCGGGAAGGCCGCGCGCAGCGCGTCGATCGCGTCGAAACCGGGCGCGACCCGACCCTCGACGTTCGAGACCAGGTGCATGACGTGCGAGTAGCGCTCGACCACGAACTGCTCCGTCACCTCGACGCTGCCCGGCAGCGCCACGCGGCCGACGTCGTTGCGGCCGAGGTCGAGCAGCATGACGTGCTCGGCGCGCTCCTTCGGGTCGGCGAGCATCTTGGCCGCCAGCTTCTCGTCCTCCTGCGGCGACGCGGCGCGGGGATGCGTGCCCGCGATCGGACGCACGGTCATGCGCCCGTCCTCGAGCCGGACCAGAACCTCGGGCGACGCACCGACCACCGCCATGTCGCCGAGCGCCAGGTGGTAGAGGTACGGCGACGGATTGATCGAACGCAGGCAACGGTAGACGTCGAACGGTGCGGCGCTGGTGGCGCGCGAGAAGCGTTGCGCGAGGACCACCTGGATGATGTCGCCCGCGGTGATGTACTCCTTGGCGCGGCACACGGCCGCGCGGAACTGCTCGGGCGTCATCGTCGAGTCGACGTCGGCCGGCGACGTCGGCGCGAAGCGCGCGCGCAACGGCGGCGTGGGCGCGTCGAGCCGTTGCGCCAGCTCCTCGACGCGCGCGACCGCGGCGGCGTACCCCTGATCCGCACCCTGCGCGAGATCGGCGTGCGTGAGCAGGAGCAGCTTCTGCTCCTTGCTGTCGAAGATCACCAGCGTGTCCGCGAGGAGCAGGTTCAGGTCCGGGAAGCCGAGATCGTCCGGCGGCGGCGACTCGAGGCGCTCGATCCAGCGCACGGCATCGTACGACACGTAGCCGACCAGCCCGCCGGTGAAGCGCGGCAGCCCGGGCACTGCCGGGATGCGGTACTCGGCGAGGATCTGGCGGAGGAACAGCAACGGATCGACGTCGCGCCGCTCGCTGACCTTGCCGTCACGTGCGATCAGCTTGACCTCGCGCCCGCGCGCTTCCACGCGCGCCACCGGGTCGGTGACGATGAAGCTGTAGCGGCCCCAGCGCTCGCCACCGACCGCGCTCTCGAGCAGGCAGCCGTGCGTGCCGCGGTGCAGCTTCAGGAACGCGCTGACCGGCGTGTCGCGGTCGGACAGCAGCTCGCCCCACACCGGGACGTGCGTCGCGTTCTCGGCCAGGCGCGCGAACTGCGCCTTGCTGGGCAGGATGCGCACGTCACTCGTTGACGAGGAACGCGCGCGAGTAGCGCTCCTCGTTCTTGAGGCGCATGACGACCGCGGTCGCCGCCTCCATGGTGGGGAAACGGCCCACACGCACGCGGTACCAGGTTTCGTCCGCGAGGCGCACGCGAACGATGAACGACTGGTAGCCGAGCTCCGAGAGGCGGCTGACCAGGCGATCCGCGGTCGCTTGATCCTTGGTCGCGTTCACCTGAACGCTCCACGTCTTGCCGCCGGGCTTGGCGGTCGGACGCGGCTCCGCCTTGACCAGCGTGTCGGGGCCGGGGGTCCGTGCGACGGCGATCGCTGCGGTCGTGGGTACGGCCTGCCCGACGGCTGCCGGCGAGGCCACGGGGAGCGGCGCGACCGCCAGCACCGGAATCGGGCTTGCCGTCGCGACCGGCTCGACCACACTCCGCACCGCGAGGTTCACACCCGTCGTCGCCACGGGCTGCGACTGGGCGAGCTGGTCGCCGGGCCGCACGTCGTCCGCGCGGGCCGCTCCGGCAGCGCCCTCACCCTGGCTCACCGGCAACCGGACGACGCGCTCTTCACGCGCGAGCCTGCTCTCCTGCAACCCCTTGCCGACATAGATGCCGAGAAAGAAGATGATGGCCGAACCAGCCGTGAAGATGGCGAACATGCCGAGGATGCCGAACCACCCGAACTCGAACCGGCCGCCGCCTTCGCGGGCCATCTCCTACATCCTCTCCGGCGCCGTGACGCCGAGCAGTCCGAGACCCGAGACCAGAACACGGCGCACGGCCTCGAGCAGCGCGAGCCGTGCCGCGACGCGCGCGGCCGCCTCGTCGCCGAGCACGCGGTGATGGTTGTAGAAGCGGTGCAGCGCGGCCGCGAGCTCCTGCAGGTAGAAGACCACGCGGTGCGGCTCGAGCTCGCGCGCCGCCACGGTGACCACTTCACCGTAGCCCGCGAGGAGCTGAATCAGCGCGAACTCCTCGTCGAGCTCGAGGGCCGCGAGGCCTGCCGCGGCGACGCCCTCCGCCGGCAGCGCGATGCCCAGGGTACGTGCCTGCGCATACAGACTCATGATCCGCGCGTGCGCGTACTGCACGTAGTATACGGGGTTGTCGGTCGAGCGCTTCTTGGCCAACTCGAGGTCGAACTCGAGGTGGCTGTCCGACTTCCGGCTGAGGAAGAAGAAGCGCGCGGCATCGCTGCCGACTTCGTCGAGCAGCTCGTCGAGCGTGACGTACTCCGCCTTGCGCGTCGACATCTTCACCTGCTCGCCGTGTCGGGTCAGCGTCACGAACTGGTAGATGACGGGCCGGATGCGCGTGGTGTCGAAGCCGAGCGCCGCCAGCGCGGCCGCAACCTCCTGGTGCTCGGCGATGTGGTCTGCGCCGAGCACGTCGACGATCAGGTCGAAGCCGCGACCGAGCTTGTTCTGATGGTAGGCGATGTCGGGCAGCCGGTAGGCGGGCTCGCCGGTGCTCTTGACCAGCACGCGATCCTTGTCCAGCCCGACCTTCTCACCGCTCAGCCAGACCGCGCCCTCCCGGCGCTCGATCAGGTCCTTCTTCTCGAGCGCTTCGAGGACCGCCTCGATCGCCTTGGACGAGTACAGCGTGTCCTCGTTGAAGTAGACGTCGAAGCGGATCTCGAGCCGGTCCTGCGTCGCCCGGATGTCGGCGAAGATCGCGCTCTCGGCGGCGGCGCGGAAGGTCGCCTCGTCGTCGTCGGGCAGGCCGGGCCCGCGGCTCTCGACGAGACCGCGCGCGATGTCGCGGATGTAGTCCCCCTGATACCCATCCTCGGGGAAGTCGACCGCGCGACCGATCAGCTCCTGGTAGCGCGCGCGCACCGAGGCGCCGAGGACCTTCATCTGCCGGCCGGCGTTGTTGAAGTAGTACTCGCGCTCGACCCGGAACGACACCGCCGCCAGCAGGCGCGCGAGCGTGTCGCCGAGGACCGCATTGCGGCCGTGGCCGACGGTGAGCGGGCCGGTCGGGTTGGCGCTCACGAACTCGACCTGGGCATAGCGATCGCCGCCGGTGGGCTCGATGCCGAGGGTCGGATCGGCGAGCAGGCCAGCCAGCTCCTCGTGCCAGAAGCGTGGCGACAGCTTGAAGTTGATGAACCCGGGGCCCGCGATCTCGGTGCCCACGACGAGACCGTGCGGATCCTCGATATGGCGCAGGATGGTCTCGGCGATGACGCGCGGCGGCTTGCGCTCGGCACGCGCGACGGTGAGCGCGAGGGTCGCGGCGAGGTCGCCGTGCAGCCGCTCCTTGGGAACCTCGAGGCAGCCCGGCGGCACCACGGACGTCTGCAGCTCCCCGGCTCGCAGGGCGCTCTCGAGCGCGCCGGCGAGCAGAGCTTCGATGCGCTTCTTCATCGTCGCCCCTCGCGAGGGTCGCTCGTCACGGCGAAGTCAAGCGCGAGCAAACACACACGGTGTCGCTAGCGAGTTCGCAGGAGAGCGTCAAATCCAAGCGGCTCCACACGCATGGAGCCGGTCGGGAATCAGCCGGCCGCGGCCCGTGCGCCCTTCTGCTGCGCTGCCTCGGCAGCCTTGGGCCGCCGCGGGCCCTTGCGCTTCTTCGTCGGCGCGACGCTCTCGGAGGTACCCGTGAGCTCGATCAGCGACATCGAGGCCGCGTCGCCGGCGCGCGTCCCGAGCTTCACGATCCTGGTGTAGCCGCCCGGACGATCCTTGAAGCGCTCGGCGATGTCGGAGAACAGCCGCTGCACGGCCTTCTGGTCGCGAACGTACGCCACCGCGCGGCGGCGCGCCGCCAGCGTCCCGCTCTTGCCGAGCGTCACCATGCGATCCGCGAAGCGGCGGATTTCCTTCGCCTTCTCGTCCGTCGTGCGAATGCGGTCGTGACTCAGAAGCTGCGCAACCAGGTTGCGATACAGGGAGTCGCGGTGTGACGACGATCGACCGAGCTTTCGTCCTGCCTTCAAGTGTCGCATGGGATCTCGTTCAATTCTGCCGACGCGCCCGTCAGGCGGTCTGCTTCTCGCGCATCATGCGCCGCCGCTCGAGCTCTTCACGCGGCGGGAAGTTCTCCAACCTCATGCCGAGTGAGAGCCCCATCTCCGAGAGCAGCTCCTTGATCTCGTTGAGCGACTTGCGGCCGAAGTTCTTGGTCTTGAGCATCTCCGCTTCGGTCTTCTGAACCAGCTCGCCGATGTAGCGCAGGTCAGCGTTCTGCAGGCAGTTGGCGGAGCGCACGGAGAGCTCGAGCTCGTCGACCGTTCGGAACAGGTTCTCGTTGAGCTCGGCGGACGCAGCCTCCTCGGAGGGAACCGACGTCTCGACCGGCTCGTCGAAGTTGACGAACACGCTGAGCTGGTCCTGCAGGACGCGCGCCGCGAGCGCGAGGGCATCCTCGGGACGCAGGCTGCCGTCCGTCCAGATCTCGAGCGTCAGCTTGTCGTAGTCGGTGCGCTGTCCGACGCGCGCATTGGTGACGACGAAGTTCACCTTGCGCACCGGAGTGAAGATCGAGTCGATCGCGATCGTGCCGACCGGCTGGCCCTCTTCCTTGTTGCGGTCGGCGGGCACGTAGCCGCGCCCCGCCTTGATCGACAGCTCGGCGCGCAGGTCGGCACCCTTCGCGACCGAGGCGATCAGATGGTCAGGATTGAGGACCTCGAGTTCGGGGCCCGCCTCGATGTCCGAGGCGGTCACGCGGCGCTCACCCTTGGCGTTTAGGCGGGCAGTTGCCTCGCTCGCACCGTCGTGAAGCCTGAAACGGACTTCCTTCAGGTTCAGGATGATGTCGGTGACGTCTTCCGTGACGCCAGGAATGGTCGAGAACTCGTGCAACGTGTTCTCGAACCGGACCGTCGTGATCGCCGCACCGCGGAGCGAGGAGAGGAGGATCCGCCGCAGCGAGTTCCCGAGGGTAGTACCAAACCCACGCTCCAGCGGCTCGAACTCCAGCTTCGCGTAGGTCGGCGTCAGGCTTTTGTCGTCGATCTCGAGCCGCTTCGGCTTGATGAGATCGCGCCAATTCTGCTGAAAACCGTTCACGCTATCACTCCCTCGATGGTCTCGATTCGCGACGCAAGAAGATTCTCCGCGCCGGTCCTCACTTCGAGTACAGCTCGACGATGAGCCGCTCGTTGATGGGCATCGTCAGGTCGGCCCGCTGCGGGAGCATCTTCACGGTACCCGTGAAGCCCGCGCGGTCGATCTCGAGCCAATCCGGAACACCGCGGCGCTGCGACAGCTCGAGCGCCTCGACGATCCGGGTGACCTTCTGGCTGCGCTCGCGCACGACCACCTTGTCGCCGATGCTCACCAGGAACGACGGGATCGTGACCGTCCGGCCGTTGACCGTGAAGTGGCCGTGGCGGACCAGCTGGCGGGCCTCGGCACGCGAGTTCGCGAAGCTGAGCCGGAAGACGATGTTGTCCAGGCGCCGCTCGAGGGTGGTGAGCAGGGTCTCGCCCGTCACGCCCTTGGAGCGCTCCGCGAGCGCGAAGTAGCGACGGAACTGCCGCTCGAACACGCCGTAGATGCGCTTGACCTTCTGCTTCTCGCGCAGCTGGATGCTGTACTCGGAGAACTTGTGCCGGCCCTGGCCGTGCTGCCCGGGCGGGTAGTTCCGGCGCTCGATCGCGCACTTGTCGGTGAAGCAGCGCTCACCTTTGAGGAAGAGCTTCATCCCCTCGCGGCGGCACATCCGGCAGACGGAATCCGTATTGCGTGCCACCTCAGACTCTCCTTCGCTTGGGCGGCCGGCAGCCGTTGTGCGGGATCGGCGTGACGTCGCGGATCATGGTGATCGAAAACCCCGCCGCCTGCAGCGAGCGCAACGCAGGCTCGCGTCCGCCGCCCGGCCCCTTGACCAGAACCTGGACGGTCCGCATGCCGAAGTCGGCCGCCTTCTTCGCCGCGCTCTCGGCGGCGAGCTGCGAGGCGAACGGGGTGCCCTTGCGCGAGCCCTTGAAGCCGACCGAACCCGCGCTCGCCCAGGACACGACGCCACCCATCATGTCGGTGATCGTGATGATGGTGTTGTTGAAGGTCGAGTGGATGTGGACCACTCCCTCCGAAACCGTGCGCTTGCCCTTCTTGCGCTTCGGAGCCGCGGGTGCTGCTGCGGCCGTTGCGGCCGGCGCGGCAGCCGCGCCTTCCTCGGCGGGTGCCGGGTTGATGTCCGTCTTCGACATTCGCCTCTACTCCTCGACGTTCTTCTCGCGTCCGGATGCGACCATCGCCAATCAGCCCTTCGGCGGTGCCGACTTCTTGCCGGCAACCGTACGACGCGGCCCCTTGCGGGTACGCGCATTGGTGTGCGTGCGCTGACCGTGGACCGGCAGGTTCTTGCGGTGGCGGACCCCGCGGTACGCCCCCAGATCGACGTAGCGCTTGATGTTCAGCGTGATCTCACGCCGCAGATCGCCTTCGACCTTGTAGGCCTGGTCGATACAACGGCGCAGCTTCTGCAGATCGTCCTCGGACAGGACGTCGGTCCTCATGTTGACGTCGACGCCCGTCTCCTCGCAGATCTTGCGCGCGACGCTGCGCCCGATCCCGTAGATGTACGTGAGTCCGATCTCGATCCGCTTGTTCTTCGGCAAGTCGACGCCGGCGATGCGTGCCATGGGTTCTCCGAATCTCCTTCAGCTCAACCCTGACGCTGCTTGTGGCGCGGGTTCGAGCACAGCACGCGAACCACACCCTCGCGTCGGATGATCTTGCACTTGGGACAAATTTTCTTGACGGAAGCGCGGACCTTCATCGGAGCTACCTTCCTGGTTCCTGGACTGGTCTATTTGACGCGATACGTGATCCGACCGCGGCTCAAGTCGTACGGGGAGAGTTCCACCGTCACCTTGTCGCCCGGAAGGATCTTTATGTAGTGCATGCGCATCTTCCCCGAGATGTGCGCGATGATCTTGTGTCCGTTGTCGAGGGCCACCCGGAACATCGCATCGGGAAGGGATTCCTGCACCACCCCACTGACCTCGATCGCGTCTCCTCTCGGCATCTCGCGTCCCTAACTCGGCAGCGTGAGAATCTCTGGTCCATTCGCGGTCACGGCGACCGAGTGTTCGAAATGTGCCGCCAGGCGGCGGTCACGGGTCACGGCAGTCCAGCCGTCCTGCAGCACCTCGACCTCGTGCGTGCCCTCGCAGACCATGGGCTCGATCGCGAGGACCATGCCTTCCTTCAGGCGGGGGTTCTGGCCGGTGCCGACGTAGTTCGGGACCTGGGGCTCTTCGTGCAGTCGCTGTCCGATGCCGTGCCCGACGAAATCCCGGACCACCCCGTAGCCATGCGATTCCGCATGCTTCTGGATGGCCGCCGAGATGTCGCGGATCCGGTTACCGACACGCATGTTCTCGATGCCGCAGTAGAGCGATTCGCGCGTGACGCGCATCAGCCGTTCGGCGTTCTCGCTCACCTGCCCAACGGCGACGGTCACCGCGGAGTCACCGTAGTAGCCCTTGTAGACCGCGCCGTAGTCGAGTCCGACGATGTCGCCGTCCTTCAGCACCCGCTTCGGCGACGGCATGCCGTGCACGACCTCCTCGTTGATCGAAACACAGAGCGAGGACGGATACACGCGGCCACCGACGTTGTAACCCTTGAACGCCGGCACGGCGCCCTTCTCGCGCGTCCACCGCTCGGCGAGTGCGTCGAGCTCGGCGGTCGAGGTTCCGGGGCCGACGACCTCGACCAGGCTCTTGAGCACGTCTGCCACGATCTGGCACGCAGCGCGGATCAGGTCGATCTCCTGGCGGCTCCGCAGGACGATCATGCGGCAACCCCCAGGCTGGCGACGACGCGGCGAAAGACCTGATCGGTCGAACCGATGCCCTCGACCTCGACCAGCGCGGAACGCTCGCGGTAGAACGCGAGCAGAGGCTCGGTTTCCTTGCTGTAGACCTCGAGTCGCGCGGTGATGATCTCCTCGCGGTCGTCCTCGCGCTGGTAGAGCTCGCCGGAGCACTTGTCGCAGATCCCGGGGCGAGCGGGCGGCTCGAAGCTCAGGTGGTACATCGCGCCGCAGTTCCGGCAGGTGCGACGCTCGGCCAGCCGGCGCACCAGCTCGTCGATCGGCACCTCGAGGCTCACCGCGCGCAGCCCGTGCATGGAGTTGCCGCAGATCTGATCGAGGCTCACCGCTTGCGGCACCGAGCGCGGAAAACCGTCGAGCACGAAGCCCTCCTGGCAATCCGTCGCCGCCAGGCGCTGGCGGACGATGCCGAGCATCAGATCGTCGGGCACGAGCTCACCCTTGTCCATGAAGCCCCTGGCGCGCGTCCCGAGGGCAGATCCGCGAGAGATCTCCAGACGCAGCATGTCGCCAGTCGAGATATGGGGCGTCCGCAGACGTGCCGACAGCAGATCCGCCTGCGTACCCTTGCCGGCCCCCGGTGGTCCGAGCAAGACGAGTTGCGAGGAGGAGGCGATCGTCACGATGCAGGGGCACCCTAACCACGGCGTCCGCGCAACCGACCACGCTTCATGAAGCCTTCGTAGTTGCGAGTCAGGAGGTGTGTCTCCATCTGAGCGACGGTATCCAAAGCAACGCCAACGACAATGAGAAGTGCCGTCCCACCGAAGAAGAACGGCACGTTGAATTGCTGGATCAGGAGCTCGGGAAGAACGCAGACAGCCGAGATGTAGATCGCACCCCCGAGCGTGATGCGCGTCAGGATGCGGTCGATGAAGTCGGCAGTCTTCTTTCCTGGCCTGATCCCCGGAATATAGCCGCCGAACTTCTTCATGTTCTCGGCGACGTCGACCGGGTCGAACGTGACAGCCGTGTAGAAGTAACAGAAGAAAATGATCAGCGCCACGTAGATGACGTTGTACAGGACGTTGCCTGGCGTCAGGAGCTCGGCCGCCCGGTCCGCCCAGGGGTGCTGGACGAAGCTGGCGATGGTTCCTGGGAAGATCAGGATCGACGAGGCGAAGATCGGCGGAATCACGCCCGCCGTGTTGATCTTGAGCGGCAGGTGCGAGCTCTGCCCGCCGTACATGCGGCGGCCGACCACCCTCTTGGCGTATTGTACCGGGATCCGCCGCTGGCCGCGCTCGACGAAGATGATCGCCGCGATCACGCCCACCATGAGGACGATGACCAGGAGCACGATGAACAGCGACAGCTCGCCCTCGTTCATGAACTCGAAGGTGGTCGCGACCGCCGACGGCAGCGAGGCCGCGATGCCGGCGAAGATGATCAGCGAGATGCCGTTGCCGATACCGCGCTCGGTGACCTGCTCGCCCAGCCACATGATGAAGGCGGTGCCCGAGGTGAGCGTGATCATGCTCATCAGACGGAAGCTCCAACCCGGGCTGTAGACGACGCCACCCCCGCCGGGGGCCTGGATCTGCTCGAGACCGATGCTGATGAAGAGGCTCTGGATCAGCGCCAGGGCAACCGTGCCGTAGCGTGTGTACTGCGTGATCTTGCGACGCCCTGCTTCGCCCTCCTTGGACAGCCGCTCCAGGGTCGGCACCACCACGGTGAGGAGCTGCAGGATGATCGACGCACTGATGTAGGGCATGATGCCGAGCGCGAAGATCGAGAACCGCTCGAGCGCGCCGCCCGAGAACAGGTTCACCAGGCCAAACATGTTGTTCTTGGCCTCTTCGAAGAACGCCTGCATCGCCTTGCCGTCGATGCCGGGCGTCGGGATCGCAACGCCGATGCGGTACACGGCAAGGATGCCCGCTGTGAACAGGAGGCGCTTCTTCAGCTCCTCCACCCGCAAGGCGTTCGAGAATCCCGTGGTCACGCGAGGACCTCGACGCTCCCGCCCTTGGCTTCAATGGCGGCCTTGGCCGATTCGCTGAAGCCGTGTGCCTTGACCGTCAGAGCGTGCTCGAGCGCTCCCTTGCCGAGGATCTTGACCCGCTTGCCATGCTTGCCGGCGAGCCCCGCCTGGGCGAGCGCCGCGGGATCGACCACCGTGCCGGCGGCGAAGCGCGCCAGGCTCTGCAGATTGACGACCTCGAACTCCTTGCGGAACGGATTGCGGAAGCCGCGCTTCGGCAGGCGGCGCTGCAGCGGCATCTGGCCGCCTTCATAGCCCGGCGGGCTGTTGCCGCCAGAACGGGACTTGCGACCCTTGTGACCGCGTCCTGCCGTCTTGCCGAGGCCAGAGCCCGGTCCGCGGCCGACGCGCTTGCGCGGCTTGCGGGCCCCGGGGGCCGGATGGAGGCTCGAGAGATCCACTAGTTCGCCTCCTCGACGTCGATGAGATGGGCCACGGCGCGGATGCGCCCGCGTGCCTGCGCCGTGTCGGCGACCAGGGCCCGCGAACCACGCTTGCCGAGACCGAGACAACGCAGGGTCGCCCGCTGGCGCTCGGTACCGCCGATCGGACTACCCTGCAGGGTCACCCGAAGCGTCTTGTTGGTTGGCTCGGAAAGGCCGGACATCCGCTTCAGCAGCTCGCTGATGCGGAGATCGCTGTGTCTCACTTTGCGCGACTTCATGACGAGCCTCAGGACCTTCTCAAGCGGCGCCGAGCTCGGCAGCTTCTTTGTTTCGCGTGCGCGCCACCTGCTCCGGTGAGCGCAGCATCGAAAGCGCGGTGATGGTGGCCCGCACCATGTTGTGCGGGTTGTTCGAGCCGATGCACTTGGTGAGCACGTTCTGTACGCCCGCCGCTTCGACCACGGCGCGAACGCCGCCGCCGGCGATCACCCCGGTACCCGCACTTGCCGGGCGCATCATGACGATACCGGCGCCGAAGCGTCCAGTGACCTCGAAGGGAATCGTCCCCTCGTTCAGCGGAACGGTCATCAGCGCCTTCTTGGCCTTGTCGATTCCCTTGCGGATCGCCTCGGGAACTTCCTTCGCCTTGCCGAGGCCGAAACCGACGTGTCCGGCGCCGTCACCGACCACCACCAGGGCGCCGAAGCGGAAGCGACGACCGCCCTTCACCACCTTGGCGACGCGGTTGATGCTGACCACCTTCTCTTTGAGCTCGAGCCCGTGTGGATCGACGCGCTCGCCAGTCGTTACCTGCACCGCTCGACTCCTTCGCGCTCGCGGCTACCGCCTGTGAAGCTGAAACGTGTCAAAACTGGAGACCCCCTTCACGGGCGGCCTCGGCCAGGGTGCGCACGCGCCCGTGGTAGAGGAAGCCGTTACGGTCGAAGACCACCGACGCGACGCCGGCGTCCTTGGCGCGGCGCGCAACCAGTTGCCCGACCTCGCGGGCTGCGTTCTTGTTGCCGGCCTTGCCGCCGAGCTTCTCGCGCACCTCGGCCGACATGCTGGAGGCGGCAGCGAGCGTACGTCCGGACTCGTCCGAGATCACCTGCGCGTAGATGTGGTTCAGGCTGCGGAAGACCGTCAGCCGAGGCCGCTGGTCGGTACCCTTCACCCGCTTGCGCACACGGGCCTGGCGCAGGACCCGGCCCGGAGATCGCAGATTCGTCAGCATGTCTTTCCTCGTACACTCGCGCGACGCGAACGCGTCCTACGCGGCTCCCGCGGCCTTGCCCGACTTCCGGCGGATCGTTTCCTCGGCGTACTTGATGCCCTTGCCCTTGTAGGGCTCCGGCGGCCGGAGCTCGCGGATCGCGGCGGCGGTCGCCCCGATCACCTGGCGGTCCGATCCCTCGAGCGTGATCACGACCTGCTTCTCGATCTTGGCGGTGATCCCCGGCGGAAGCTGGAACAGGATCGGATGCGAGTAGCCGAGCGTGAACAGGATCGAGTTGCCGCGCACGTCCGCACGGTAGCCGACGCCGTTGATCTCGAGGACGCGCGTGAAGCCGGTGCTCACGCCGGTGACGGTGTTGTGGATGCTCTTGCGGGTCAGGCCATGCAGAGCGCGCACGCGACGACCATCGCCCTCGCGAGCGACCAGCACCTCATCGCCCTCCTGATGGACCTTGACGTCCTGGGGAACAACGACCGACGCCGTTCCCTTGGGGCCCTTGATCTCGACCGAGTCCGACTTCACAGCAATGCTGACACCGCTGGGGAGCTTGACCGGAAGTCGTCCTATGCGCGACATCGATCCACCTTCTTCACTGGTTCGCCGTCTCGGATCTCACCAAACCGAGCACAGGATCTCGCCACCTACCTTGCGCTCGCGCGCTTGCCGGTCCGGCAGGATGCCCTGCGGCGTCGACAGGATGTTGACCCCGAGACCGCGCCGCACCTTCGGTGCGTTTTCGCCTCCGACGTAGACCCGCAGACTGGGACGGCTCACGCGCTGGATTCCCGTGATCACCGGACGACGCTGCGCATCGTAGCGCAGGCCGATCCGGATCTCCTTGGCCGGCCCCTCGCCGACGACGGCGAAGTCCTTCAGGTAGCCCTCGTCGACGAGCACCGTCGTGACGCGCTCCTTGATCTTCGACCACGGCACGTCGACGCGGTCCTTGCGCGCATGGCTGCCGTTGCGAATTCGCGTCAACAGATCGGCAATCGGATCGGTCATCATGGGCGTTACCAGCTCGCCTTCGTCACGCCGGGGATCTGCCCCTTGCGCGCCAGCTCGCGCAGGCAGATGCGGCAGAGCTTGAACTTGCGATAGAAGCCACGGGCGCGGCCGCAGGAGAGGCAGCGATTGTACTGGCGCACCTGGAACTTCGCAGGTCGCGCGGCTTTGATCCTGAGACACGTCTTGGCCATTACGTCGTCCTTACGTCGCTCGCTCAGCTACGGAACGGCATGCCGAGCGCGCGCAGCAGGGCCTTGCCCTCGCTGTCCGAGCGCGCCGTCGTGCAGATGGTCACGGTGAGCCCCTTGACCTTGTCGATCTTGTCGATGTCGATCTCGGGGAAGATGATCTGCTCGGCGATGCCGAGCGAGTAGTTGCCGCGGCCGTCGAAGCAGCGGTCGCTCACACCCTTGAAGTCGCGCACGCGGGGCAGCGCCGTGCTCAGAAGCCGATCGAAGAACTCGTACATGCGCGTGCCGCGCAGGGTGAGCATGGCGCCGATCGGCATCTTCTCGCGCAGCTTGAAGTTCGCGATCGCCTTCTTGGATCGGGTCACGACGGGCTTCTGGCCGGTGATCGCCGTCAGCTCCAGGACCGCCGAATCGAGAACCTTGACGTTCTGGATCGCTTCGCCGAGCCCCATGTTCAAGACGATCTTGTCCAGGCGCGGAACCTGAAGAGGGTTCGCAAGCCCGAGCTCGGATTGGAGCTGGGCGGCGATGCGCTCGACGAATGCCTTCTTCAGTCTCGGGACCATCTGCTGCCGCTTTCCTTCTGCCTTGCTGTCGGTCGCGTCACTCAACGTTCTGAAACCTCGCCGCAACGATGGCAGCGGCGCGCGATCTTGCCGTTCTCGAGAATCTTCGAACCGCCGCGCGTGGGCTTGTTGCAGCGCTCGCAGACCAGCATCAAGTTCGACAGGTGGAGCGGAGACTCCTTCTCGACGATCCCGCCGGCCTGCTGCGCGCTGCGCCCCTTGCGGTGGCGCTTGACCATGTTCATGCGCTCGACGGTCGCACGATTCTTCTCGGCGATGACGCGCAGGATCTTGCCGGTCTTGCCGCGCTCCTTGCCCGAGATCACCAGGACGGTGTCGCCCTTCTTCAGGCGCGTGGCGACGCGCACCGGTCTCTCGCCGCTCCCCGCTTTATTCTTCGTCACCAAACGCATACCGCCAAACCTTCCGTGCCTGCGCTCAGATGACTTCGGGCGCGAGCGAGACGATCTTCATGAACTTCTTCGCGCGCAGCTCGCGGGCGATCGGGCCAAAGATGCGGGTACCGACCGGCTCGCCGTCCTTGTCGATCAAGACGGCGGAGTTGTTGTCGAAGCGGATGTAGGAGCCGTCCGGACGACCGACTTCCTTCGCAGTCCGCACGACGACCGCCTTGACCACGTCGCCCTTCTTGACCTTCGAGTTCGGCGTCGCTTCCTTCACGGAGCCGACGAAGACGTCACCGAGAGACGCATAGCGTCGCCGGCTACCGCCCAACACCTTGATGCAGAGCACCTTGCGCGCACCGGAATTGTCCGCGACATCGAGCACTGTTTCCGTCTGGATCATCGAATCGCCTCGATCAGCCTACGCTTGGGCTTTCTTTACGATCGACAAGACGGCCCAACGCTTCTCGCGCGACAGCGGCCTCGTCTCGATGATCTCGACCCGGTCGCCGACGTTGCAGGCATTGCCCTCGTCGTGCGCCTTGAACTTCTTCCGCACCCGTAGATACTTCTTGTACTTGGGATGCTTGACGAGGCGTTCCACGATCACCACCACCGTCTTGTCCATCTTGTTCGAGAACACGACCCCCGAACGCTGCTTGCGTTGTCCCTGTTCCGTCGTCATTCCTAGCGCCTCGTCCCCGTGGCACGCTCGCGCAGCAGCGTGAGCACCCGGGCCAGGTCGCGGCGAACGATCCGCGCCTTCATCTTGTTCTCGATCTGTCCGGTCGCGCCGCGCAGGCGGAGGCGGAACATCTCTTCGCGAATGTCATGCTCTTTCTGTGCGAGCTCGGCGTCGCCGAGGCCGCGGAACTCGTTAAGCCGCATGGTGTCCTCGCTCGATGAACTCGGTGGGAATGGCGATCTTGTGTGCGGCCAGGCGGAAGGCTTCCTTGGCCACCGCGCGCTCGACGCCTTCCATCTCGAAGATCATCCGGCCGGGCTTGATGACGCAGACCCAGAGTTCAGGCGCGCCCTTACCCTTGCCCATGCGGGTCTCGGCAGGCTTCTTGGTGAGCGGCTTGTCGGGGAAGACCCTGATCCAGACGCGGCCGCCACGCTTGATGTGGCGAGTAAGCGCGATACGGGCAGCCTCGAGCTGACGGGCCGTGAGCCAGCCGCGATCCATCGCCTTCAGGCCGTAGTCGCCAAAGGCGAGCGTTGCGCCGCGATAGGCGGTGCCGCCTCGACGACCCTTGTGCTGCTTACGAAATTTGACTCGCTTCGGGGATAGCATGACTTCAGCCTCGCCTCAGGCCCCGACGGCCTGACGCTGCTCCTCTTCGGAGCGCGAGAGTACGTCGCCACGCATCACCCACGCCTTGATGCCGATCAGGCCGTAGGTCGTCTTCGCCTCGGCGAAGCCGTAGCTGATGTCGGCGCGGAGCGTGTGCAGCGGAACACGACCTTCGCGGTACCACTCACGGCGCGCGATCTCAGTGCCGCCGAGCCGGCCCGAAGCCTGGATGCGAACGCCCTGCGCGCCCATGCGCATCGCGCGTGCGACCGCTTCCTTCATCGCGCGGCGAAAGGCGACGCGGCGCTCGAGCTGCAGGCCGACGTTCTCCGCCACCAGCTGCGCGTCGATGTCCGGACGGCGTACCTCGATGATGTTGATGTAGGTCTCTTTGCCCATGAGCTTGTTCAGCTCGGCCTTCAGCTTCTCGATCTCGGCGCCCTTCTTGCCGATCACGATGCCAGGACGGGCAGTGTGGATGTTGACCTTGGCCTTGTTGGCCGCGCGCTCGATCTCGATCTTCGAGATGCCGGCGTGGTACAGGCGCTTCTTCAAGAACTTCCGCACCCGCACGTCCTCGTGCAGGAGCTCGGCGTAGTCGCGGGTCGCGAACCAGCGCGAGTCCCAGGTGTCGATGACGCCGACGCGGAAACCCTTCGGGTGTGTCTTGTGTCCCATCTGCTCCCTACCGCTCGTCCACCACCACAGTGACGTGGCTCGTTCGCTTGAGGATCCGCGTTGCGCGGCCCTGCGCTCGCGGCAGCGTGCGCTTCTGGGTCGGGCCTTCGTCGACGAACGCCTTCTTCACGTAAAGCTGGTCGACGTCGATGTTCTGGGTGTTCTCTGCGTTGGCGACCGCCGAGCGCAGCGTCTTGGCGATCAGCCGCGCCGCCTTCTTCGGCGTGAAGTCGAGAACGGAGAGCGCCTCGCCGACGCCTCGGCCGCGGATCAGGTCCACGACCAGGCGCGCCTTGCGCGGCGACATTCGGATGTAGCGGGTTCTTGCTCGGACTTCCATCGTTGCCTCAGCGCCTGACGGCCGCGCCCTTGACGTCGGACTTCCGGTCGCCCGAATGACCGTGGAAGGTACGTGTCGGGGAGAATTCGCCGAGCTTGTGACCGACCATGTTCTCGGTGATGAACATGGGGATGAACTTGCGCCCGTTGTGAACCGCCAGCGTGTGGCCGAGCATGTCGGGGATGATGGTGGAGCGTCGCGACCACGTGCGGATGACACGCTTCTCGCCGCTCGAGTTCATCGCATCGACCTTCTTGACGAGGTGGTCGTCGACGAAGGGTCCCTTTTTGACCGAACGCGGCATCCTAGGCGCTCCTCACTTCTTCTTCCGGCGCTGCACGATCAGCTTGGTCGTGCGCTTGTTGCGCCGCGTCTTGTATCCCTTGGTGGGCGTGCCCCAGGGAGTCGTCGGGTGATTTCCCTTGGAGCGCCCCTCTCCGCCGCCGTGCGGATGGTCGACCGGGTTCATCGCGACACCACGGACGTGCGGCCGACGACCGAGCCAGCGCGTGCGGCCGGCCTTGCCGAGCGAGACGTTCTCGTGCGCGATGTTGCCGACCTGTCCGATGGTGGCGTGGCACGCGAGACGGACACGACGCTGCTCACCCGACGGCAGCTTGACCTGGGCGTAGTCGCCCTCCTTGGCCATCAGCTGTGCTGCCGTGCCCGCGCTCCGAACCAGCTGGCCGCCTCGTCCCTCGGTGAGCTCGATGTTGTGGATCGTCGTACCGAGCGGGATGTCGCGTAGCGGCAGGGAGTTGCCGGGCTTGATGTCGGCTCCCGTGCCGGCCACCACGGTATCACCGACCTGCAGGCCGACGGGCGAGAGGATGTAGCGCTTCTCGCCGTCCGCGTAGTGCAGCAGAGCCAGGTGGGCCGAACGGTTCGGATCGTAGTCGATCGAGGCGACCTTGGCTGGAACCGTCACCTTGTCGCGACGGAAGTCGACGATGCGCAGGCGGCGCTTGTGGCCGCCGCCGCGGTAGCGCGTCGTGATGCGACCGTTGTTGTTGCGTCCGCCCGTCTTGCGCAGCGGTCCGGTCAACGCCTTGGGCGGCTTCTCCGAGGAGAGGCCGCTCAGGTCGTGGCCGCTCATGAAGCGACGCCCCGGAGAGGTCGGCTTGAAGTAACCCGCGCTACGCATCAGGCCCCCTCGAAGAAGTCGATGCGCTGCCCTTCGGCGAGCGTCACGTAGGCCTTCTTCCAGTCGGAGCGGCGGCCCGATGAGCGGCCCACGCGACGTGTCTTGCCGAGCACGCGTACCGTACGCACCTTGACCACCTTCACGTTGAAGAACTGCTCGACCGCCTTCTGGATCTCGACCTTGTTGGCGTCCGGCGCGACGCGGAAGAGCACCTGATTGGCCTGCTCGTTGACGAGCGTGCCCTTCTCGGTGATCAGCGGCGAGCGGATGATCTGCGAGTAGTGCTTCATGCCTCGAGCCTCTCCGCGAGCGCCTGTACCGCGTCCTGCGTGAGCAGGAGATTCTGGTGCCGCAGGACGTCGTACACGTTCAAGCCTGCCGTGCGCAGGACCTTGACCGACTTCAGGTTGCGCGCGGCGCGCTCCAGCCCGGTGTTCTCGTCCTTGCTCACGATCAGCACGCTGCCGGTGAGGCCGAGCGCCGCAAGCATCTCGACGACGCGCTTGGTCTTCGCCTCGGCGAGCTCGATGCGGTCTACGACCGTGAGAGCGCCGTTGCGCTGACGATCCGAAAGCACCGCGCGCAGGGCAACCCGACGCGCCTTGGCCGGCACCCGGTAGCCGTAATCACGCGGCTGCGGTCCGAAGACCGTCGCGCCGCCCGCCCAGATGGGTGAGCGGTTGCTGCCTGCGCGGGCGCGGCCGGTGCCCTTCTGCCGCCAGGGCTTCGCACCACCGCCCGAGACGAACGCGCGGGTCTTGGTGGCGTGCGTGCCGGCACGGCGGCTCGCCTGCTGCATGTGAACGACCTCGTAGACGAGGTGGTCGCGCGGCCTCTCGCTGAACAGATGCGGAAGCGTGATCTCGCCCTTGTTGCCGCCGTCTGCACCGCGCAGTGATGCGCGGATCTCGGCGGCCGCTTCGGTCTTGGTCGGAGACTCGCTCACTGCTGCACTCCTCCGACCGGCCGGACGATGACGTATCCGCCACGGGGTCCGGCGACCGCGCCGCGCACCAAGATGAGGTTCTTGTCCGAGCGCACCTGCACGATCGAGAGGTTGCGGGTGGTGACGCGCTCGTTGCCGGACCGGCCGGCCATGCGCTTTCCCTTGAAGACGCGGCCGGGGTAGGAGCGATTGCCGATCGAGCCGCCGTGGCGGAAGTACTCGTGCGTGCCATGCGATCCGGGAAAGCCGGAGAAGCCGTGCCGCTTGATGACACCGGTGAAGCCGCGGCCCTTGGTCGTGCCGGTCACGTTGACCAGATCGCCGTCCTTGAACAAATCTGCGACCGTCAACGTGGCGCCGAGCTCGAGTGCCTCGCCACCGTAGAACTCGCGCAACAGCGAGAACGTGCCCTTGCCCGACTTGGCGGCGTGACCGATCGCCGCCTTGGTCTCCCGGTGCGGCTTCGAGGACGCGAAGCCGAGCTGCACGGCCGTGTAGCCTTCGCGCTCGGGAGCCTTGCGCTGCAAGACGACGCACGGACCCGCCTCGATCACCGTGACCGGGACGGAGCGGCCCGTCGGCAGCAGGAGCTGCGTCATGCCGATCTTCTTGCCCAGCAGGCCGAGCCGCTTGCGCGCCGGAACGGAGCCGACCTGAGCTGCGCCCTCAACGGTTGCCATCACCTACCCCTGTTCCGCATGAACGCATGATTCCCAACCCGACCTACTGAAGTTTGATCTCGACATCGACGCCTGCCGAAAGGTCGAGCTTGCCTAGGGCGTCGATCGTCTGCTGCGTCGGATCGAGGATGTCGAGCAACCGCTTGTGCGTGCGGATCTCGAAATGCTCGCGAGACTTCTTGTCGACGTGCGGCGAGCGATTCACGGTGAAGCGCTCGATGCGCGTCGGGAGAGGGATCGGGCCGGCGAGGCGGCCGCCCGTGCGACGCACGGTTTCCACGATCTCCCGCACCGACTGGTCGAGCAGACGGTAGTCGTAGGCTTTCAGCCGGATGCGGATCTTGTCGTTCACTTTGATTTCGTCCCCGTGCGGTGCTCGCCGGAGCGCAGAGCGCTGCGGCTCCGCTCCTCCGATGGACCTCGTCGTGCGGGCAAAGCCCGCACTCCCCGAATTAGCGCTCGCTCGCCTCGCTTACTCGATGATCTTGCCGACGACGCCGGCACCGACCGTACGCCCGCCCTCGCGGATCGCGAAGCGCAGGCCCTCGTCCATGGCGATCGGCGTGATCAGCTTGACGGTGACCTTCACGTTGTCGCCCGGCATGACCATCTCGGTCCCCTCGGGCAGCGTCATGACGCCGGTCACGTCGGTCGTGCGGAAGTAGAACTGCGGGCGGTAGCCGTTGAAGAACGGGGTGTGCCGGCCGCCCTCTTCTTTGCTGAGGACGTAGATCTGCGCCTCGTAGTTCGTGTGCGGGGTGATCGAGCCGGGCTTGGCGAGCACCTGGCCGCGCTCGATGTCCTCGCGCTTCACGCCACGGAGCAGGGCACCGATGTTGTCGCCGGCCTGGCCCTCATCGAGCAGCTTGCGGAACATCTCGACGCCGGTGACGGTGGTCTTGACCGTGGGCTTCATGCCGACGATCTCGATCTCCTCGCCCACTCGGACCTTGCCCTTCTCGATGCGGCCCGTGGCGACGGTGCCGCGGCCCGAGATCGAGAACACGTCCTCGACCGGCATCAGGAAGGGCGCATCGACGGCACGCTGCGGCAGCGGGATGTAGGTGTCGACCGCCTCCATCAGCCTCTCGATCGACGGCTCGCCGAGCTCGCCCTTGTCACCCTCGAGCGCCTTGAGCGCGCTGCCACGGATGATGGGAATGTCGTCGCCGGGGAACTCGTACTTCGACAGCAGCTCGCGGACCTCGAGCTCGACCAGGTCGAGAAGCTCGGCGTCTTCGACCGCGTCGACCTTGTTCATGAAGACCACGATGCGGGGCACGCCGACCTGGCGGGCGAGCAGGATGTGCTCACGCGTCTGCGGCATCGGACCGTCGGTCGCGGCGACCACCACGATCGCACCGTCCATCTGCGCCGCGCCGGTGATCATGTTCTTGATGTAGTCGGCGTGGCCCGGGCAATCGACGTGCGCGTAGTGGCGAGTGGCGGTCTCGTACTCGACGTGTGCGGTCGCGATCGTGATCCCGCGCGCACGCTCCTCGGGAGCCTTGTCGATCTGGTCGAACGCGACGTAGGTCGCCAGCTTCTTGGAGGCCTGGACCTTGGTGATCGCCGCGGTGAGCGTGGTCTTGCCGTGATCGATGTGTCCGATCGTCCCCACGTTCATGTGCGGCTTGTTGCGCTCGAACTTTGCCTTCGCCATTGCTGCCTCTCCCAATGTTCACCGGGGTGAATCCCGGTGATCTCCTTGGATCGATCTACGCCTAAGCCCCGACCGCCTTGGCCGCGATCTCCTCGGAGATCGCCTGCGGAACGGGCTCGTAGTGCGCGAACTGCATCGTGTAGGTTGCACGGCCCTGCGTCATGGAGCGGAGCTCGGTCGCGTAACCGAACATCTCCTTGAGTGGGACCTCCGCATTGATCACCTGGGCGCCGCCGCGTGGCTCCATGCCCTGGATCTTGCCGCGCCGTCCGCTGAGGTTGCCGATCACGTCGCCCATGAAATCCTCGGGGACGACCACTTCGACCGCCATGATCGGCTCGAGGATGACCGGCGATGCCTTCCGGCACGCCTCCTTGAAGCAGATCGAGCCGGCGATCTTGAACGCCATCTCGGACGAGTCGACCTCGTGGTAGGAGCCGTCGTACAGGGCGACCTTGATGTCGACGACCGGGTAGCCCGCGAGAACGCCCGCGTCGAGAGCTTCCTTGATCCCCTTCTCGACCGCCGGAATGTACTCGCGCGGCACCGTCCCGCCCTTGACCTCGTCCTTGAACTCGAAGCCGCCGCCCGGAGGCAGGGGCTCGACGCGCAAGAGGACATGGCCGTACTGGCCGCGACCACCGGTCTGGCGGATGAACTTGTGCTCCTCCTCGACCTTCTTGCGGATGGTCTCGCGGTACGCGACCTGCGGCTTGCCGACGTTGGCGTCGACCTTGAACTCGCGCAGCAGGCGATCGACGATGATCTCGAGGTGCAGCTCGCCCATGCCGGCGATGATCGTCTGGCCGGTCTCCTTGTCGCTGCGCACGCGGAACGAGGGATCCTCGGTCGCGAGCTTGGCGAGCGAGGTACCAAGCTTCTCTTGATCGGCCTTGGTCTTGGGCTCGATGGCGATGTCGATGACGGGATCCGGAAAATCGATCGACTCGAGAATGACCGGCTTGTTGTCGGCGCACAGCGTGTCGCCGGTGCGCGTATCGCGCAGCCCGACCGCGGCGGCGATGTCGCCGGCGTAGACTTCCTTGATCTCCTCGCGCTTGTTGGCGTGCATCTTGAGGAGACGCCCGATGCGCTCCTTCCTGCCACCGCGCGTCGAGTTCATGACGTGCGAGCCCGATTCCATGGTGCCGGAGTAGACGCGGAAGAATGTCAGCGCACCGACGAAAGGGTCGGTCATGATCTTGAAGGCGAGCGCGCTGAAGGGCTCGCTGTCCGACGCCTTCCGCACCGCGGGCTTGCCGTCGAGGTCGACGCCCTCGACCGGCAGCTTGTCGAGCGGCGACGGCAGGTACTCGACCACCGCGTCGAGCAGCGACTGCACGCCCTTGTTCTTGAACGCGCTGCCGCACAGCACCGGGACGATCTTCGACTCGAGAGTGCCCTTGCGGATCGCCGCCTTCAGCTCGGGGACAGTGACGTCCTTGCCCTCGAGGTACTTCTCGAGCAGGACCTCGTCGAACTCGGCGGCGGCCTCGAGGACCTTGTCGCGCGCGCTGGCAGCCCCCTCGGCGAGCTCGGCCGGGATCGGACCGGCGTGGAAGTTCGCACCCAGGCTGTCGTCGTCCCAGATGAGCGCCTGCATCGTCACCAGGTCGACGATGCCGCGGAAGTTCTCCTCGCTACCGATGGGCAGGTTGAGCGGGATCGCGTTCGCGCGCAGGCGATCCTTCATCATGTCGACGCTGCGGTCGAAGTTCGCGCCGACGCGGTCCATCTTGTTGACGAACGCGATGCGCGGAACGCCGTACTTGTCGGCCTGGCGCCACACGGTCTCGGACTGCGGCTCGACACCGGCGACGGAGTCGAACAGCGCGACCGCCCCGTCCAGAACGCGCAGCGAACGCTCGACTTCCATCGTGAAATCGACGTGGCCCGGCGTGTCGATGATGTTGATGCGGTGTTCGTCCCACATGCACGTGGTCGCGGCCGACGTGATGGTGATGCCGCGCTCCTGCTCCTGCGCCATCCAGTCCATCGTCGCGGTACCCTCGTGCACTTCACCGATCTTATAATTGATACCGGTGTAGAAGAGGATGCGCTCGGTGGTGGTGGTCTTACCGGCATCGATGTGGGCCATGATGCCGATGTTGCGCGTTTTTTCGAGCGGAGCTTGACGTGGCATGGGAGCGTTCGACCTTGATCTTCAGCGCAGCGGTTCTGCTCTGATCACCACCGGTAATGCGCGAAGGCGTTGTTCGCCTCCGCCATACGGTGCGTGTCTTCCTTCTTCTTGACTGCGTTGCCGCGATTGTTCGCCGCGTCGAGCAACTCACTCGCGAGACGCTCGGCCATCGACTTCTCGTGGCGGGCCCTGCTCGACTGGACCAGCCAGCGCATCCCCAGAGCGACCCGCCGCGGCTGCCGGACCTCGACGGGAACCTGGTAGGTCGCACCGCCGACACGGCGCGAGCGAACCTCGACCGAAGGCTTCACGTTGTCGAGCGCACGCTTGAAGATCCCCAGGGGATCCTCCTGCGTCTTCTCGGCGATCGAGTCGAGCGCGCCGTAGAAGATGCGCTCGGTGAGGCTCTTCCCGCCACCAAACATCATGGCGTTCATGAACTTGGTGACCAGACGGTCGTGATATTTAGGGTCCGGCAGGACGTCCCGCCGGGCCACCTCACCTTTACGTGGCATACGAATTCAGCTTCATGCCCGCCCTGAAACCTGCGGCAGGCTGGTTGTCCGGGGTCGACGGAGGTCAGGCGTTTCGCCTGCGGTTCCCGCCCTCCCCGTTCGTGTACTGTTGGCTCTGCTTCCTCGACTCTTACTTGGGTCGCTTCGCACCGTACTTCGAACGACCCTGCTTCCGATCCTGGACTCCAACGGCGTCGAGCGTGCCGCGGACGATGTGATACCGCACGCCAGGAAGGTCCTTCACGCGGCCGCCGCGGATGAGGACGACCGAGTGCTCCTGGAGGTTGTGTCCGATGCCGGGGATGTACGAGGTCACTTCGATCCCGTTGGTGAGCTTCACACGGGCTACCTTGCGCAGCGCCGAGTTCGGCTTCTTCGGGGTCGAGGTGTACACGCGCGTGCACACGCCTCGCTTCTGCGGTGACTTCTGGAGCGCCGGCGTCGCCATCTTGCGGCGCTGCTTCTCGCGCCCCTTGCTCACCAGTTGATTGATCGTCGGCATCGGTTCTCTCTGCAGATCAGTGCGTTCTGCCTGCCGTGCGTGTCGCCGGAGTGCCCTTGCGAGCGTGTCCGGCGACCCTCGTGATCTGACCTCGTGTTCGTCCCGTCGCGCGCAGGCAGCTCACCCACGCGCCCACGAGCGTGGGCGAGAAAAATCGCTAAAGCGGAGGACTCTAGGTAACTACAGGCTGAGTGTCAAGCGACCTCCGCCGGGGACCCGACCGGAGCCTCGCCAACGAGCCCGCTCTCCTCGTCCGGCAGGCTGCCGGGCTCGGGCTCGTGGACCTCGACCTCGATCCGGTTGTAACGCAGGATGCCTGTGCCGGCCGGGATCAGCCGGCCCATGATCACGTTTTCCTTGAGGCCCACGAGGCGGTCGACCTTGCCGTTGAGTGCCGCTTCCGTGAGCACCTTGGTGGTCTCCTGGAAGGACGCGGCCGAGATGAAACTCTCGGTCGAGAGGCTCGCCTTGGTGATGCCCAGGAGCAGTGGCTCTGCCCTGGCCGGCTCGCCTCCCGATGCTTCGATGGCCTGGTTGGTCTCCTCGAAGCGCCAGCGCTCGACGTGGTCGCCGACCAGGAACTCGCTGTCCCCCGTGCTGGTGATGCGGACGCGGCGCAGCATCTGGCGGACGATCACCTCGATGTGCTTGTCGTTGATGCGCACACCCTGGAGCCGGTAGATCTCCTGGATCTCGTCGACGAGGAACTTGGCGAGCTCTTTCTCACCCTTGATGGTGAGAATGTCGTGTGGATTGGTCGAGCCGTCCATCAGCGGATCGCCCGCACGGACGTGGTCGCCCGGGTGAACACGGATGTGCTTGCCCTTCGGGATCAGGTATTCGCGCGGCTCGCCGACCTCCGGCGTGACCTCGATCTTGCGCTTCCCCTTGGTGTCCTTGCCGTACGACACGACGCCGTCGATCTCGCTGACGACCGCGAACTCCTTCGGCTTGCGCGCCTCGAAGAGCTCCGCGACGCGCGGCAGACCACCGGTGATGTCCTTGGTCTTGGTGGTTTCGCGCGGCATCTTGGCGAGCACGTCGCCGGCCGCCACTTCCTGGCCATCGACGACACTCAAGTGGATGCCGACCGGAAGCTGGTACCGCGCCTCCTGACCGCTCGGGATCTTGACGGTCTTGCCGTCCTTGCCCTTGATCGTGATGCGCGGCGACGGCTGCGCCCCCTGCGGGGTCTCGGCGGCAGCGCCGCGCTTCTTCGGCTTGACCTCGGTCAGCTGGCCGAGGGTGGCCGTGTAGTCGATGACGACCGTGTTCGAGAGACCGGTGCGCTCGTCGAGGCGATCCTCCATCGTGACGGCCTCGATCAGGTCGCCGTACTTGATCGTTCCCGTCACCTCGGTGAGGATCGGCGTGGTGTACGGATCCCACTCGGCGAGCCGCCCACCGGCCTTCACGATTTGCCCGTCCTTAACCTTGAGCTTGGCACCGTAGACGATCGGATAGCGCTCGCGCTCGCGCTCGCGGCCGCCCTGACCGCCCTCCTCGACGATCGTGATCTGGCCGTTGCGGGACATGACGATCAGATCGCCGTCCTTGTTCGAGACCGTGTTCAAGCTGTGGAAGCGGACGACGCCGGCGTTGCGCGTATCGAGCTCGGTCTGCTCGACGTGCCGGCTTGCGGTGCCACCGATGTGGAAGGTGCGCATCGTGAGCTGCGTGCCCGGCTCACCGATCGACTGTGCCGCAATGACACCGATCGCCTCGCCGATGTTGACCATCTTGCCCCGCGCCAGGTCGCGGCCGTAGCAGCGCCCGCACACGCCGTGGCGGGACTGACAGGTGAGCACCGAGCGGATCTTCACCCGGTCGACGCTCGCCTTCTCGATCGCGTCGACCTTCTCCTCGTCGACCTCGTCGTTCTGGTTGACCAGCACGGTGCTGTCGAAGGGATCGAGGATGTCCTCGAGAGCGACGCGCCCGAGGACGCGGTCACCGAGCGACTCGATGATCTCGCCACCCTCGACCAGCGGCGTCATGTCGATGCCGTCGATCGTATTGCAGTCCTCCTCGGTGATGATGGAGTCCTGTGCCACGTCGACCAGACGGCGCGTGAGATAGCCCGAGTTCGCCGTCTTGAGCGCGGTGTCGGCGAGGCCCTTACGCGCCCCGTGCGTCGAGATGAAGTACTGCAGAACAGTGAGCCCCTCGCGAAAGTTCGCGGTGATCGGGGTCTCGATGATCTCGCCCGACGGCTTCGCCATCAGGCCGCGCATGCCGGCGAGCTGCCGGATCTGCTGCGCCGAGCCGCGGGCGCCGGAGTCGGCCATCATCCAGATAGGGTTGAAGCTGTCGATCTTCTCCCCTTCGTAGATCTCCTCGCGCAGCTCCTGGAGCATCGCGTGCGCGATCGCGTCGGTCTTCTCCGCCCAGATGTCGACGACCTTGTTGTAGCGCTCGCCGTCGGTGATCAGACCCTTCGCGTACTGATCGGCGATCTCCGCGACCTCCTTGGTCGCTTCCTCGATCATCGCGTTCTTGGCGGCGGGGATCTTCATGTCCTTGATCCCGATCGAGATGCCCGCGCGCGTCGCGTAGAAGTAGCCGGTGTCCTTCAGCTTGTCGGCGAAGATCACCGTCGCCTTGTTGCCCGAACGGCGGTAGGCGATGTCGATGAGCTCGGCGAGCTCCTTCTTCTTCATCACCCGGTTGACCTTGGAGAACGGGATCTCCGCGGGCGCGATCTCGTAGAGCAGCACGCGTCCGACCGTGGTGTCCGTGAGCTCACCGTCGATGCGGACCTTGATCTTTGCCTGCAGGGCAACCGCCTCCTGATCGTAGGCAATCCGGACCTCGTCCGGGCTCGAGAACTTGCTGCCGGTGCCCTTCGCGGCAGGCCGATCGCGCGTCATCCAATAGAGCCCGAGAACGGTGTCCTGCGTCGGCACGATGATCGGCTTGCCGTTCGCGGGCGACAGGATGTTGTTGGTCGACATCATGAGGGCGCGCGCTTCGACCTGCGCCTCGACCGACAGCGGTACGTGCACCGCCATCTGATCGCCGTCGAAGTCCGCATTGTAGGCCGCGCACACGAGTGGGTGTAGCTGGATCGCCTTGCCCTCGATCAGCACCGGCTCGAACGCCTGGATGCCGAGACGATGCAGCGTGGGCGCGCGGTTGAGCAGCACGGGGTGCTCGCGGATCACCTCGTCGAGGATGTCCCACACCTCGGGACGTTCCTTCTCGACCATCTTCTTCGCGCTCTTGATGGTCGTGACCGCACCGCGCTCTTCGAGCTTGTTGTAGATGAACGGCTTGAACAGCTCGAGCGCCATCTTCTTCGGCAGACCACACTGGTGGAGCCGGAGCTCCGGACCGACCACGATCACCGAGCGGCCAGAGTAGTCGACGCGCTTGCCGAGCAGGTTCTGCCGGAAGCGGCCGGTCTTGCCCTTCAGCATGTCGGACAGCGACTTGAGCGGGCGCTTGTTCGGACCGGTGATCGCACGACCGCGGCGGCCGTTGTCGAACAGCGCGTCGACGGCCTCCTGCAGCATGCGCTTCTCGTTGCGGATGATGATGTCGGGCGCCTGCAGCTCCATCAGGCGCTTCAGACGATTGTTGCGGTTGATGACGCGGCGGTAAAGGTCGTTCAGGTCCGAGGTGGCGAACCGGCCGCCGTCGAGGGGCACGAGCGGACGCAGATCGGGCGGGATGACGGGGATGACCTCGAGGATCATCCACTCGGGCCGGTTGCCGGACTTGCGCAGCGCGTTCAGGACCTTCAGGCGCTTCGCGAGCTTCTTCCGCTTGGCCTCGCTGGTCGCCGCGCGCATCTCCGTGCGCAGCTCCTCGCCGAGCGACGCGACCTCGATCTCCTTCAGCATCGCACGGATCGCCTCGGCGCCCATCTCGGCGCGGAAGCCGTCCGGTCCGTACTCCTCGACGGCCTTGCGGTACTTGGTCTCCGTGAGGAGCTCGTGCTTCTGGAGGCCCGAGTCCTTCGCGTCGATGACGACGTAGGACTCGAAGTAGAGGATCTTCTCGATCTCCTTGAGGGTGAGATCGAGCACGGTTCCGATCCGAGACGGCAGGCTCTTCAGAAACCAGATGTGGGCAACGGGCGTCGCGAGATCGATGTGGCCCATACGCTCGCGGCGCACCTTTGACTGGATCACCTCGACGCCGCACTTTTCACAGACGACACCACGGTGCCGCATGCGCTTGTACTTGCCGCAGTTGCACTCGTAGTCCTTGGTCGGGCCGAAGATCTTCGCGCAGAAGAGGCCGTCGCGCTCAGGCTTGAAGGTCCGATAGTTGATGGTCTCCGGCTTCTTCACCTCGCCGTGCGACCACGACCGGATCTTGTCGGGAGAAGCGATCGAGATCCGTAGCGCCCCGAATGACACCGGGTTCTTCGGCTTCTCGAACAAGCTAAAAAGGTCTTCCATCTCTTCTTCACCCTCGCCGGTGGTCCGCCGTCACCTGGACGGCCGCGACCATCGTCTCAGTTCGTTCGCGTCACTCCTCGCCAACGGCCGTCGGAAGCACGGGCGGCGCGTTCTCGAGGAGCTCGACGTCCAGCGCCAGGCTCTGCAGCTCCTTCAACATGACGTTGAAGGACTCGGGCAGACCCGGCTCGAGAACGCTCTCGCCCTTGACGATCGCCTCGTACATCCTCGTGCGTCCGACCACGTCGTCGGACTTCACCGTCAGCATCTCCTGGAGAGTATAGGCCGCGCCGTACGACTCGAGCGCCCAGACCTCCATCTCGCCGAGGCGCTGGCCACCGAACTGCGCCTTGCCGCCCAGCGGCTGCTGGGTGACGAGCGAGTATGGTCCCGTCGAACGCGCGTGGATCTTGTCGTCGACGAGATGGTGGAGCTTCAGCATGTAGATGACCCCGACGGTCACCGGCTGATCGAACGCCTGGCCGGTACGGCCGTCGTAGAGCGTGGTCTGACCGGTATCCGGAAGCTCGGCCTTCTCGAGTAGCTGAAAGATCTCCGCCTCGGTCGCGCCATCGAAGACCGGTGACGCCATGTGGACACCGTGCGCCGCCTTCTGGGCGATCCGGACGATGTCCTCGTCGCGGCAGCCGTCGAGCAGCTCGTGGTACTCCTTCCCGTACAGCTCCTTGAGCCGCTTCCGGGCACCGTCGACGCCCTTCCCGTTCAGGTTCTGGACGTCCCTGGCGATCTGGACGCCGAGCTCGCGTGCCGCCCAGCCGAGATGCGTCTCCAGGATCTGGCCGACGTTCATGCGCGACGGTACGCCGAGCGGGTTGAGCACGATGTCGACCGGCATGCCGTCGGCCAGATAGGGCATGTCCTCCTCGGGCAGGATGCGCGAGAGAACGCCCTTGTTGCCGTGCCGGCCGGCCATCTTGTCGCCGACCTGAAGCTTGCGCTTGATGGCGACGAAGATCTTCACCATCTTGATGACGCCGGGTGCCAGCTCGTCACCGGCCTGCAGCCGCGAGATCTTCTCTTGCGTCGCGCGCTGGAGACGATCGATCTGGTCGCGCATCGCTCGGCAAGTGCGCTCGAGCTCGCCCTCCGCACGCTCGTCGCCGATCCGGATGTCACCCCAGTAGGTGGGCGGCATCGAGTCGACGTCTTCCGCCGTGAGCTCGTGGCCCTTGGGGAGGAACTGGCGGCGCTGGTCATCGGCGATGCGGTTGCTCGTGGTCTTGCCGACCAGCAGCTTCTTCACCTTGCGGCCCGTGCTCTCGCGAACGATCCGGACCTGGTCCTCCTCGTCCTTCTTGAGTCGCGCGACCTCGCTCTCCTCGATCTGCCGGGAGCGGTCGTCCTTGGTCACGCCCTTGCGCGAGAACACGCGGGCCTCGATCACCGTCCCCTCGACCCCGGGCGGGACCTTGAGGGAAGTGTCGCGGACTTCGCCGGCCTTCTCGCCGAAGATGGCGCGCAACAGCTTCTCTTCGGGAGAGAGCTGAGTCTCGCCCTTCGGGGTGATCTTGCCGACCAGGATGTCCTGCGGCCGGACCTCTGCACCGATGCGGATGATGCCCGACTCGTCGAGGTTGGCCAGTGCCTCTTCGCCGACGTTCGGGATGTCGCGCGTGATGTCCTCGGGACCGAGCTTGGTGTCACGCGCGACGCACTCGAACTCCTCGATGTGCACCGAGGTGAAGAGATCCTCCTTCACCACGCGCTCGCTGATCAGGATCGAGTCCTCGAAGTTGTAGCCACCCCACGGCATGAAGGCGACGAGCACGTTGCGGCCGAGCGCGAGCTCGCCCATCTCGGTCGCGGGTCCGTCGGCAAGTACGTCGCCCGCCGAGACCTTGTCCCCCACCTGCACGATCGGCTTCTGATTGACGCAGGTGCTCTGGTTCGAGCGCTGGTATTTGATCAGCGGCTCGATGTCGATGCCGGTGTCAGACCCGTCCGAGCGCGGATTGCTCGCTCGGATCACGACGCGGGTCGCGTCCACGCTCTCGACGACACCGTCACGCTTGGCGAGGACGGTCACACCGGAGTCGCGGGCGACGGTGCTCTCCATCCCGGTGCCGACCAGGGGCGCATCCGTGCGCAGCAGCGGCACCGCCTGGCGCTGCATGTTCGATCCCATGAGCGCGCGGTTCGCGTCGTCGTTCTCGAGGAACGGGATCAGCGAAGCCGCCACCGACACGAGCTGATTCGGCGAGACGTCCATGAACTCGAGCTGATCCGGCGGGACCTGCTGGAACTCGCCGGCGGTGCGGGCCGAAACGATCTCGGCCGAGAAGCGGCTCTGCGCGTCGAGCGGCGCGTTCGCCTGGGCGATGACGTGATCCTCCTCCTCGAGAGCGGAGAGGTAGTGGATCTCCTCGGTCGCGCGGCCGGCGTCGACCTTGCGGTACGGGGTCTCGACGAAGCCGTAGTCGTTGACGCGGGCATACGTCGACAGCGACGCGATCAGACCGATGTTCGGGCCTTCCGGCGTCTCGATCGGGCACACGCGGCCGTAATGGGTCGGGTGCACGTCGCGGACTTCGAAGCCCGCTCGCTCGCGCGTCAGACCGCCGGGTCCGAGGGCCGACAGACGACGCTTGTGCGTGACCTCGGACAGCGGATTGGTCTGGTCCATGAACTGCGAGAGCTGCGAGGAGCCGAAGAACTCCTTGATGACCGCAGCGACCGGCTTGTAGTTGATGAGCTCCTGCGGCATCAGCGTCTCGATGTCCTGCAGGCTCATGCGCTCCTTGATGGCGCGCTCCATGCGGACCAGACCGATGCGGTACTGATTCTCGACCAGCTCGCCGACCGCGCGCACGCGGCGGTTGCCGAGATGGTCGATGTCGTCGATCTGACCGTTGCCGTTCTTGAGATCGATCAGGTAGCGCACGACCTCGAGGATGTCCTGGCTGCGCAAGGTGCCCTGCTCGAGCGGCGCGTCGAGGCGCAGCTTGTGGTTCAGCTTGAGACGTCCCACCTTCGACAGGTCGTAGCGGTCCTTGTTGAAGAACAGGTTGTCGAAGAAGGTCCGCGCCGTCTCCCGCGTCGGCGGGTCGCCGGGACGCAGACGCTTGTAGATCTCCATGATCGCCTCGTCCGGCGAGGAGATCTTGTCCTGCAGCATCGTATTGCGCAGCGACGGTCCGGCGTGGTCGAGGAAGAGCACGTCGAAGCGCTCGATGCTGCGCTCGCGAAGCTTCTCGAGGACCTCGGGGCTGATCTCCTGGTTGCACTCCAGCAGGACCTCGCCGGTCTCGGGATCCGGGATGTCGTAGGCCGAGACTTTGCCGACGACGTCCTCGGGGGTGATCGGAAGCATCTCGACGCCGGCGTGCTCGAGCTGGCGGACCGAGCCCTTGGTGAGCTTGCGCCCTTCCTTGACGATGATCTCGTTGGTCTCGGGGTGGCGAACGTCGCGGCTCAGCTTGACGCCGAGGTGCAACTCGGGCCGGAAGACGCGGCTCGCCTTCTTGCCGTCGAGGACGATGGTGTCCTTCTTGTAGAAGTAGTTGAGCAGGTCCTCGGTGGTCATCCCGAGCGCGCGCAGCAGCACCGTCGCATGGAACTTCCGGCGCCGGTCGATGCGCACGAAGATGATGTCGCGCGGGTCGAACTCGAAGTCGATCCACGAGCCGCGGTACGGGATGATACGTGCCTTGAAGAGGAGCTTGCCCGAAGCGTGGGTCTTGCCCTTGTCGTCGTCGAAGAACACGCCGGGCGAGCGATGGAGCTGCGACACGATGACGCGCTCGGTGCCGTTGATCATGAAGGTGCCGTTGGTCGTCATCAGCGGAATCTCGCCGAAGTAGACCTCCTGCTCCTTCACGTTCTTGATCGAGCGCGCGCCCGTGGTCGGGTCGACGTCGTAGATGACCAGGTGGACCGTCACCTTGAGCGGGGCGGCGAAATTGTTCCCGCGCTGGTGGCATTCCTCGATGTCGAACTTGGGCTCGCCGATCGCGTAGCCGACGAAGTCGAGCTCCGCGGTGTCGTTGAAGTCCTTGATCGGAAAGACCGACTTGAAGACCGCCTGGAGACCAACGTCCTTGCGCTGCTCGCTGGTGACGTCCTTCTGCAGGAACTCGTCGTACGATCGCCGCTGAATCTCGATCAGATTGGGGATCTCGACGACCTTCTTGATCTTTCCGAAGTTGCGACGTGGACGGAAGTTGTCCGCGACCTGCGCCATTTAGGCTGCTCTCCTATTCAATTTCAATTTTGTCCCCGTGCGGTGCTGGGGTCGGGAGCTGTGCTCCCGACCCTGCGCTCCTCCGATGGACCTCGGACGCCGGGCCAAGCCCGCCGTCCTCGCGACTCCTGAGCTCTCTGGTTCCGAGCTTCGGCGGCCGATGCAGTGCTGACCGCGCGCCGCGCCCTTTCGGCAAAAAGGCGCACGAGGCCCGTGGGCCCCGTGGCAATTCTCGATCGTGATCTGTCGTGCGCTCCGTACGGCGCGCTGGGGCTACTGAAGCTCGACAGAGCCGCCGGCCTCCTCGAGCTTCTTCTTCATTTCCTCGGCCTCGGCCTTGGCCACGCCTTCCTTGACGGCCTTCGGCGCGCCGTCGACCAGGTCCTTCGCTTCCTTCAGGCCGAGGCCCGTCAGCTCGCGAACGACCTTGATCACCTGGATCTTCTTCTCACCGGAGCCCTTGAGCACGACGTTGAACTCGTCCTTCTCCGCCACCGGAGCCGCCGCCGCCGCCGGACCCGCAGCCGCGGCAACCGCCACCGGCGCTGCCGCCGAGACGCCCCACTTCTCCTCGAGCGACTTGACCAGCTGGGAGACCTCCAGAATGGTCAGCCCCGAGAGGGTGTCAATGATCTCGTTCATCTTCTCTGCCGTGATGGCCATTACCTTCTCCTCAGACCTACGCGGGGTCGTACACCGCCCCGCCGTCGTGTCGCCGGACTTGCGCGCGGGTCAGTCCGCGGGCGCTCCATTCTCGGCGCGTGCCGCCAACAGGCGGGCGAATCCCGCACCGGGCTCGTTGAGAATACGGACGAGCTGGCTGGCCGGCGCCAAGAGAACGCCGAGCAGCGAGGCCCGCAATTGATCTTTGCTTGCCAGCTTGGACAGCGCGGCGACGTCGTCGCGCTGGAAGAGCTGACCGTCGAGGACGGCGCCCTTGATCGAGAGCTTGTCGGCGCTCTGGGCGGCGTAGTCGACCAGCTCCTTGAGCACCGTGATCGGGTCGCCGTAGCCGAACACCAGCGCCGTGGGGCCCTCGAGCAACGGGGCCAAGCCCGCGAACGGGGTGTCGGCGACCGCGCGAATCGCGAGCGTGTTCTTGGCGATCTTGTACTCGCCCTCGAGGCCGCGGATCTTCGTCCGCAGCTTGGTGACCTGGGCCACGGTCAGCCCGCGAGGCTCTGCCAGGACTGCCACCGACGCGCGTTCGAGCCGCTCGCGCAGGTTCGCTACGATTTCTGGTTTACTCTGAGAGATCACGGATCTTGTCTCCGAATCCGCCTCGGCCACGCCCGGAAGCGTCGCCCGACGGTGTCAGGCAGCGGTCAGGCCGCCACCTTGGTCGTCAGCGGATCGACCTTGATGCCAGGCCCCATCGTCGTCGAGATGGCGATCGAGCGCAGGTAGGTTCCCTTGGCAGCGGACGGCTTGGCGCGAACGAGAGAGCCAAGCACCATGTTGGCGTTGTCGAGCAGCTTCTCCAGGCCGAACGAGCGCTTGCCGATCGGGACGTGGACGATGCCGGCCTTCTCGACCCGGTACTCGACCTTACCAGCCTTGAGCTCACGGACCGCCTTGGCGACGTCCATGGTGACGGTGCCGACCTTGGGATTCGGCATGAGTCCGCGCGGACCGAGCACCTTGCCGAGCTTGCCGACCACGCCCATCATGTCTGGGGTCGCGATGGCCTTGTCGAAGTCGAGCCACCCTTCCGACGTGATCTTGGTCGCGAGCTCGTCCCCGCCGACGAAATCGGCGCCTGCTTCCTCCGCCTCGCGAACCTTCTCGCCCTTGGCAAATACCAGCACCCGGACCGTCTTGCCGGTCCCGTGCGGGAGCTGGGTGGTGCCACGAACGTTCTGGTCCGCCTGCCGCGGGTCGACTCCGAGCCGAACCGCGAGCTCGACGGTCTCGTCGAACTTGGCCGGGTCGGTTTCGACCGCGAGCTTCAGGGCGTCTTCGAGAGAGTAGCGCTTCTCGCGATCGACCTTTTCGAGCGCCTTGGTCAGTCTCTTGCTGGTCTTTGCCATGTCAGTCCACCACCTCGAGCCCAATACTGCGCGCGGTTCCGGCGACAGTGCGCTCCGCTGCTTCGAGCGTGTTCACGGCAAGATCGGGCATCTTGAGCTTGGCGATGTCCCGGACCTGCTCCTTCGTCACCTGGCCGACCATCTTGCGGCGCGGCTCGCCCGAGCCCTTTTCGAGGCCCGCCGCCTTCTTCAGGAGGACTGCCGCTGGCGGTGTCTTCGTGATGAAGGTGAACGATCGGTCGGCGTACACCGTGATGATCACGGGAATGATGAGCCCGGCCTGCGCCTGGGTCTGCGCGTTGAACGCCTTGCAGAACTCCATGATGTTGACGCCGCGCTGACCAAGCGCGGGACCGACCGGCGGGCTCGGATTGGCAGCACCCGCTGGGATCTGCAGCTTGACCTCGGCAATGACCTTCTTCGCCACGACCTCTCCCTACGCCTTCTCGACCTGGATGAAATCGAGCTCGACGGGCGTCGCGCGCCCGAAGATGCTGATGAGCACCCGGAGCTTGCCCTTGTCGGGCTTGACCTCTTCGACGACCCCATTGAAGTCCTGGAACGGGCCGTCGATGACCTTGACGTTCTCGCCGCTCTCGAAGAGGACCTTGGGCTTGACCGCCCCCTCTTCCATCTGCTGCGTGATCTCGCGTACCTCGGACTCGCTGATGGCGGGCGGATCGTCCGTGCCGCCGACGAAACCGGTCACACGCGGCGTCGATTTGATGAATCCCTTGATGAAATCGCCGAGGATGTCGATGTTGACCAAGATGTAGCCGGGAAAGAACTTGCGCGTGGAGGTCCGACGCTGTCCCTTGACGAGCTCGACCACCTTCTCCGCCGGGACCAGTACCTCGCGAAAGGACTCGAGCTGCTCGACCGCGCGGCTCAGGTCGGAGATGCTCGACAGGTCCTTGTCCGACTTGTCGCCCTTCGCCTCGAGCGCCGCGAGATCGGCCTTCTTCTTCGCCAGTTCGCCACGCCGTCGCTCGTCCAGTGACGCCTTCACCTTGGCTTCGTAGCCGGAGTAGGTGTGGACGACGTACCAGCGCGGCGTCGACGCGCCTGCGACCAGCTTGGAATCGCTCATCCCTGACCCATGATGTACTGCATCGCATAAGAGAGCGCGAAGTCGACCAGCCCCAAGAACGTGGCGACGACGACGACCGCAACGATCACGATCATGGTCGCTGAATAGGTTTCCTTCCTAGAGGGCCAGTGAACCTTCCTCAGCTCTTGCCAGGCCTCCTTGACGAACTCGGTCGACCGCGGAATGAACGCGGTTACCTGTCCTAGTCCTCCCTCGGACTGCCTGCCTCCGGATTGCTGCTCCATCGCGTGTTGCGCCTCTCGCGCGTCTCTCCCGTCGTCCGTTCTCGCCCTTGGATCTCTTCGCGTCCGAGAATCCCGACCAACGTGACGGGCCAGGCAGGACTCGAACCTGCAACCCCCGGATTTGGAGTCCGGTGCTCTAACCAATTCGAGCTACTGACCCTTGTGGGGGACAGCCACGCCGGTGCTGCTCACTGTGCGCGCCCGCTCATGGGGTCGCGCGTCAGCAATCAGACCTTGACCTCCTTGTGAGCCCGGTGCCCCCGGCAGGCTGGACAGAACTTCTTGATGGCGAGTTTTTCGGTGGTCTTCTTCTTGTTCCGGGTGGTTGTGTAATTCTTCCGCTTGCATTCGTCGCAAGCGAGACCAACGAGATCTCTCATCTTCGTCCTCTTCGCTTACCTTTTTTCCGACGAGCCCAGGAGCGGGATCGAACCGCCGACCTCGTCCTTACCAAGGACGTGCTCTGCCAACTGAGCTACCTGGGCCTTTCCGAGATCGCCGGACCGATTCGTCGCAATTCCTCTGCTCGCCGCGCGCAAGAGCGGGAAACGGGATTCGAACCCGCGACCCCGAGCTTGGAAGGCTCGTGCTCTAACCAGCTGAGCTACTCCCGCCTGTCCGTTCCCTGACCTGTACTTCTCGACTCGAACTCTCGTCTGACCGTTTTCTCGAGCGACCCGAGGCTTGCCGCACATCCCGATCCAGCGTTCGCTCCATGGAGAGGGAAGGATTCGAACCTTCGAAGGCGTACGCCGGCAGATTTACAGTCTGCTCCCTTTGGCCACTTGGGTACCTCTCCTCAGCGCAAGCGGGCAGCCAGCCGATGATCGGAATCGAACCGACAACCTACTGATTACAAATCAGTTGCTCTACCGTTGAGCTACATCGGCCCCAGAGGACTCCCGCCGCTCGACGCCCGAGGCATTGATTTGTCGATGTAATGGTTCTTTCCGGATTCCGGCGAGCGCCCGCGACCAGCCTCGCTGGCACGTCCCAAAAATGAGATAACCGGCGTTCCTACCACTGCGGCGGAGCAAGTGTCAAGGCTTGGTAGGGGCGACCCCCTTCCCGACCGATCGGTCCGTCGCGACGCGTCGGAGCTCGAAGAGCGCAATCGCCGCGGCAACCGACACATTGAGCGATGGGGTACGGCCCTGCATCGGGATATGGAGGAGGCGATGGCATCCCCTGCGCACCAACGGTCGCATCCCGCCGCCCTCCGAGCCAACGACGAGCGCTGCGGGCAACCCGGGAACCGCACCCGGCGCGTAAAGGCTCTGCTCGGCCTCTCCGGCCAGGCCGATCGTCCAGTAACCTGCTCCCTGCAAGGTATCGAGCGCGCGAGCGATGTTGACCACCCGCACCAGGGGCAGCCACTCGACTGCTCCCGCCGCGGCCTTGATCAGCGCCGGCGACAGCTGTGGAGCGCGGTCGCGCGCGAGGACGACCGCGCCGGCGCCCGACGCCTCGGCCGAACGCAGCAAGGCTCCGACGTTGCGCGGATCGGTGACCTCGTCGAGGACAAGCACCAAGTCGGGTGCACGCCGCGCCAGTTCCTCGAGCGACAGCCCAGGTGGTGGCTTGCCGAGCGCGACGATTCCCTGATGCGGCACGCCCATGGCCACACGCTCGACGGCGCCCCGGTCGCAGTGCTCGACGGCAACCCCGGCCACGTCGACCATTCGCGAGACCTCGACGCTGGCCTCGCGCGTCAGCAGCACGCGCTCGACGTCGCCGGGTCGGGCGGCGAGAAAGGCCGCGGCGGCGTGCACGCCCACCGCGACGTGACGCCCGCTCGGAGGGCCACGTCGCGAGTCCGCGTTTGCACTCTGACCGGGGTCCGTTAGCATCCGTCTGCCGGGCCGATGGGGCGAACGCTTCACCGCTACGTGTTCTTGCAGATTCTCGCGCCCTTCGCTGCGGGTCTCGCGCTTTTCACCTTCATCCTTCTGATCGCCCGGATCATGAAGCTGGTCGAGATGGTGGTGAACCGCGGCGTGCCCGTGCTCGAGATCCTGCGGGTTTTCTCCTACATCCTGCCCGCGTTTCTCGAGGTCACCGTGCCAATGGCCCTGCTGCTCGCGTGCTTGCTCGCTTGCGGGCGGCTCTCCGCGGACAGCGAGATCACGGCGCTCAAGGCCGCCGGCCTGAGCCTCTACCAGATCGCCACCCCAGTCGCGGGATTCGCCTGCGTGGTCTTCGTCCTGTCGCTCTTCCTCTCGATCTACGCACGGCCGTGGGGCAACTCCGCACTAAAGAGCGCGATCTTCGACCTTGCGCGAACGCGCGCAACGGTGGGCCTCAAGGAGCACGTCTTCAACGACGAGTTCAAAGGGCTGGTGATCTACGTCGAGGACATCGAGCCACCCGGAACCAACCTGCTCCGCATCTTGATCTCCGACCGGCGCCAGCCGAGCGAGGAGAACACGGTCGTCGCCAAACGCGGCACCCTGGTCGCGAACGAAGACACGCGATCGGTGAATCTGCGCCTCTTCGACGGCGTCATCTTCACCAGCCGTGCGAGCGAGCAGGGCTACCACAAGACCGACTTCAGCGTGTACGACGTCAACTTGAATCTCGCCGAGGCGCTCGGCCAGATGGAGATGCGCGAGCGCGAGCCGAGTGAGCTGCCGCTCGCCGACCTCCGCGCGCGCATCGCCTCCCTGCGCAGCCAGGGCGCGCCGGCGCGTGCCGAGCGGGTCGAGATCGCACGCCGCTTCTCGATTCCCTTCGCCGCTCTGGTGTTCGCCGTGATCGGCGTTCCCCTCGGTCTGCAACCGGTGCGCGCGGTGCGCTCGCGCGGACTCGCCGTCAGCCTGGTTATCATCCTGTCCTACTACTTGATGCTCTCGGCGGCGGAGACTCTCGCCACGCAGGGACGCGCACCGATCACGGCCGCGCTGTGGACACCGAACCTCGTCCTCGCATCGATCGGCATCGTGCTGTTCGTTCGCCAGGCGCACGAGGTTGCGCGCCCGGGGGAGGGTCTCCTCGGGCGGCTCACCCAGGCCGCCCGGAGCCGCGTCGCGATGGCGCTGCGTCGAGCGAGCTGATGGAGGGCACGATCTGGCTCCCGACGATCGCGCGCTATCTGCTCGCCGAATTCGGCCGTGCCTTCGCGCTCTGCCTCGCCGCCTTCGTCGGCCTCTATCTGTGCGTCGACTTCTTCGAACGCTTTCCGGGCTTCTTGAGCCACGACGCCCCGACCACGCTGATGGTGTTCTACTTCCTGCTCAAGGTACCGTTGATCATCACACAGATGACGCCCGTCGCGGTGCTCTCGGCGATGCTCTTGAGCCTCGGCGGACTCGCGCGGCGGAGCGAGCTGATGGCGATGCGCTCCTGCGGCGTGAGCCTCTGGCAGATCGGCGGCCCTCTGATCGCGGCGTGCCTGTTGATCTCGCTCCTGTCGCTCGCCTGGAGCGAATACGTCGTCCCCGGAGCGTCGATGCAGGCGCACTACGTGGACCGGGTGCAGATCAAGAACAAGAAGTTCCGCGGCCACTTCGACGACGCGGAGATCTGGTACCACGGCTCCGGGACCTTCACGAACATCGACCGCTTCGACGCCAACCGCAACGAGATCTACGGCCTGACCCGCTACGAGTTCGACTCCGCCTTCCAGCTACGGAGAATCGTCGAGGCGAAAGTCGCGCGCTGGACGGGACAGGAGTGGCGCGCGAGCGACGTGCGAGAAATGCGCTTCGGCGTCGACGGTGCGCTCGAAACGGCTCCGCTCCCCGACTCCGAGCTCGAGCTGACCGAGACCCCGGAGGACTTCACGGCGGTGCACCGCGAGGCCGAAGACTTGAGCTACCAGTCGCTCGCCCGCGAGATCGACGATCTCGGCCGCAAGGGAATCGACACCACCGAAGCCAAGATCGACCTCTGGCTGAAGCTCGCGGTGCCCTTCATCAGCGTCGTGATGGCGCTGATCGCGATCCCGCTCGCGTCGCGGCATAACCGCGGCTCGGGGGTCGCCGCGAGCGTCGGGGCCGCCCTCGTGGTCGGCTTCAGCTACTGGGTGGTGCTCGCCCTGACGACCAGCCTGGGCAAGGGCGGCGTTCTGCCAGCAGCCCTGGCGGCCTGGAGCGCGAATCTGATCTTCGCCGCGATCGGGCTGATCTTCTTCCTCAGCTCCGAGTAGGTGGCGGCCGCGCCACCGACGTGGGAAGCCGAGCGACAACCGGGCAACCAGGCCCGCGCAGCGTCGCGATGCGGAGAGCGTGTAGGCCGCGCCCTCCGCGCGTCGCAGATCTCAGCGCTTCGAGTACTGCGGCCGCTTGCGCGCCTTGTGACGGCCGTACTTCTTGCGCTCTACCTCGCGCGAATCGCGCGTCAGGTAGCCGGCGCGCTTCAGAGAAGGACGCATCTCCGGGTCGATGGTGAGCAGCGCACGCGAGATTCCGTGCCGGATCGCCGACGCTTGCGCGGCAACCCCGCCACCCCGGACGTTGACCGTGACGTCGTACCGGCCCTGGACCTCGGTGACCTCGAAGGGCTGATTCACGATCATCCGCGACGTCTCACGGCCGAAGTACTCGTCGAGCGGCCGCTGATTGACCACGATCCGGCCCTCACCGGCTGACATACGCACCTGTGCGATGGCCGATTTGCGCTTACCCGTGGACTGATAGGTCTGTGCTTGCTGTGCCATGATCGCTCAATCCTGGGCTGCGACAGCGACCGCCTGCTGCGCGCCATGCGGGTGTTCCGCTCCGGTGTAGACCTTCAACTTGGTGATCAGCCTGCGCGACAGGCGATTCTTCGGGAGCATCCCTTGAACCGCGCGGCGCACCAGTCGTTCCGGCTTCTCGCTCAGCATCTTGCCCGCGGCGGTCGCTCGCAGCCCACCCGGGTATTCCGAGTGCCGGTAGTAGATCTTGTCGGTGAGCTTCCGGCCCGTGAGCCGGATCTTCGCCACGTTGATCACCACCACGAAGTCGCCGCAGTCGATGTGCGGCGAGAACGTCGGCTTGCCTTTGCCGCGGAGGAGGTTCGCGACCTGGGTCGCGACACGTCCGAGCGCTCGACCACCAGCGTCGACCACCACCCAGCGGCGTTGCGCCAGCGCGTCTTCGCGCGAGATCACCAGTGTCTTTGCCGCCATACGAACCGTCTTTCCGACCGCAACGACGACCCGTCCGGGTACCCCGGACCGTGTCGAGCGCGCGCTTCTTGCAATGCTGAACGGGGCCGACGAGGCTCGAACTCGCGACCTCCGGCGTGACAGGCCGGCGCTCTAACCAGCTGAGCTACGACCCCGTAATCCTGCCACCGTTAACAGTCTGCTGTGGGGTCGGCAAGGAAAAGCTCCATACGGGGCTCACGATCCACGCTATCCGAGCCGCAAAGGAACTGGGCGGTATCCGGATCGAACGGATGACCCCCGGCTTGTAAGGCCGATGCTCTCCCGCTGAGCTAACCGCCCATTCAAGAGGGGGACTCTGTCCCCCTCCTTCACGCGGCGGAGCCGCGTGAAGCTTCTTCCCCCAGCTCGCTTCGCTCGGCCGCGCGCTGCGCGCGGAGGGAGCCACGCCCCCCAGAGTGCGCGGCCCTAGTTGAGAGAGTCTTTGAGGACCTTGCCGGGCTTGAACTTGGCGGACCGCGACGCCTGGATCTCGATGGTCTCGCCGGTCTTCGGATTGCGGCCCTGCCGCGCCTTGCGCTCGGATACGGTGAACGTCCCGAAACCGGAGATGTTGACCTTGTCATTGTTCTTGAGGGCCACGATGATGTCGTCGAAGATCAGGTTCACGGCGCGCTCGGCCGTGGTCTTGGGGAGATCGATCTTACCCGCCATCGCCTCGATCAGGTCCGCCTTGGTCATTTTGCCCCCTCTCCCAGCCGGCATCAGTGCCGGTGACGTAGCACACAAATAGACTATTCCGACGCCACTAGCAGGCCGGCCTCACGGCCGGTCTGCGCATCCGATCATTGCAGACGCAGCCCTCCCGTGCACGCGGTCGGCTCCATTCGCCGACCCCAGCGCGGGAGGGCCGCTCCTGGCGTCAGTGGGTGACGACGTCGGTCGGCGGAGGCGGCTCGACGAACCGCTCGGCGATCTCGGCCGGCTTCTTCAGGAAACTCTCGGGATCCTCGAGGACCAGCGCTTTGCGCAGCACCTCGTCCATGTGCTCGACCAGCTCGATCGTGACGGTCTTGAGGATCGAGGGCGGAATATCGGCGATGTCCTTCTCGTTCTCCGCCGGGATCAGGATGTGCTTGATCCCCCCGCGGTGCGCCGCGAGTACCTTCTCCTTGAGGCCGCCGATCGGCAGGACACGGCCACGCAAGGTCACTTCGCCGGTCATGGCCAGATCGAAGCGGACCGGTAGACGCGTGAGCGAAGAGACCAGCGCCGTCGCCAGGGTGATCCCGGCCGACGGACCGTCCTTGGGCGTCGCACCGTCGGGAACGTGGATGTGGATGTCGATCTTCTGGTAGAAATCGCGCTCCAGCCCGAGATCGTCCGCGCGTGAGCGCACGTAGCTCATCGCGGCTTGCGCCGACTCCTGCATCACCTCGCCGAGACGGCCCGTGATCGTCAACTTGCCCTTGCCAGGGACGATTGCGACCTCGATGTTCAGCAGCTCGCCGCCGAGATCGGTCCAGGCGAGGCCGGTGGTGACACCGATCTTCGCTTCCTGCTCGGCGCGGCCGTAGCGGAACTTCTCGGGTCCCAGGTACTTCGACAGGCTCTTCGAGTTGATCAGGATGTGCGCGTCGCGGTCACCCTTGACGACCTCGACGACGACCTTGCGGCACAGCGACGCGAGCTCGCGCTCGAGGCTGCGCACGCCGGCTTCCTTGGTGTAGTGCCGGATGAGCCCGAGGATCGCATTGTCGGAGAACTCGATGTTGCTCTCCTTCAATCCGTTCTGTTCGCGCACCTTCGGCACCAGGTACTTCTTCGCGATGTTGAGCTTCTCCTGCTCCGTGTATCCGGCGATGCGGATGATCTCCATGCGGTCCTGCAGGGGCCGCGGGATCCGGTCGAGGTTGTTCGCGGTGGTGATGAACATCACCTTGGAGAGATCGTAGTCGACGTCGAGGTAGTGGTCGTTGAACGACTGGTTCTGCTCCGGATCGAGCACCTCGAGCAGCGCCGACGACGGATCACCGCGGAAGTCGGTCGACATCTTGTCGACTTCGTCGAGCAGGAAGACCGGGTTGTTCGAACCCGCCTTCTTCATCGACTGGATCACCTTGCCCGGCAGTGCGCCGATGTAGGTGCGCCTGTGCCCGCGGATCTCCGCCTCGTCGCGCACGCCACCGAGCGACACGCGGACGAACTTGCGACCCGTCGAGCGTGCGATCGACTTGCCGAGCGACGTCTTGCCAACTCCCGGCGGACCGACGAGGCACAGCACCGGACCCTTGATCTCGCCGACCAGGCTCTGCACGGCCAGGTACTCGAGAATCCGCTGCTTGACCTTCTCGAGACCGTAGTGGTCGTCCTCGAGGATCTTCTCGGCCTCGCCGATGTCGAGCTTGTCATCGGTGTACTCGGCCCACGGCAGCGAGATGAGCCAATCGATGTAGTTGCGGACGACCGTCGCCTCGGCCGACATCGGCGACATCATCTTGAGCTTCTTGAGCTCCTTTTCGGCCTTCTCCTGGGCCTCGGCGGTCATCTTGCGCGACTTGATCTTCTCCTCGAGTTCCTGGATCTCGTTCTTGAACTCGTCCTTCTCGCCGAGCTCCTTTTGGATCGCGCGCATCTGCTCGTTGAGGTAGTACTCCTTCTGCGTCTTCTCCATTTGCTTCTTGACGCGAGTACGGATGCGCTTCTCGACCTCGAGGATCTCGATCTCGGAGCGCATGTAGCCGAGAACCTTCTCGAGCCGGGCGGCCGGATCGAAGGTCTCGAGCAGCGACTCCTTGTCCTCGAGCTTGATCCCGAGGTGCGCGACGATCGTGTCGGCGAGGCGCGCCGGGTCGGTGATCGACGCCACCGACATGATCATCTCGGGCGGGATCTTCTTGTTGAGCTTGACGTAGTTCTCGAAGGTCGAGTTCACGCTGCGGATCAGCGCCTCGACCTCGGTCGTGCCCTCGCAGGTCTCCTCGATCTCCTCGACGTCGACCAGGAAGAACTCCTGGTTGGGGACGTAGCGTGCGATGCGCGCCCGCTTCTTGCCCTCGACCAGCACCTTCACCGTGCCGTCCGGGAGGCGCAGGAGCTGAACCACCGTGCCCAGGGTGCCGACGTTGTAGATGTCGGCTTCGGCGGGCTCGTTGGTCTTCGCGTCCTTCTGCGCGGCGAGGAGGATGAACTTCTGCTTGTTCATCGCCTCTTCGAGCGCACGGATGGACTTCTGCCGGCCGACGAAGAGCGGGACCACCATGTGCGGAAAGACGATGATGTCGCGCAGCGGCAGCAGTGGCACCCGCAAGCCGCCGCGCTGGTCCTCTCCGCCCGGATCCTTCTTGTCCTTCTCGTTTCGGAAGAGCATCGGGTTTGGTTTCCTCAAGCTGTTTCGGCAGCTTTCTGGTACAGAATAATCGGCTGCTCGCGGCTCGTGATGACCTCCTCGGAGATCAGCACTTCCTTGATGTTCGGCTGCGACGGGATGTCGTACATGATGTCGAGCATCACGTTCTCCATGATCGCCCGCAGACCGCGTGCTCCCGACTTCCGCTTGAGCGCCTCGCGAGCGATCGCGGTCAGCGCCCCGTCCGTGAACTTCAGATGGACGTTTTCCATCTCGAACAGCTTCGCGTACTGCCGCGTCAGCGCGTTCTTCGGCTCGCGCAGGATCCGGACCAGCGCGTCCTCGTCGAGCTCCTCGAGGGTCGCGATCATCGGCAGACGACCGACGAACTCGGGAATCAGACCGAACTTCAGGAGATCCTCTGTCTGCACCTCGCGCAGCAGATCCGTCGCGTTGCGCTCGTCACGCCTACGGATCTCGGCGCCGAAGCCGACGGCCTTGAGGCCGACGCGGCGCCGGATGATGTCGTCGAGGCCGACGAAGGCACCACCGCAGACGAACAAGATGTTGGTGGTGTCGACCTGGAGGAACTCCTGCTGCGGATGCTTGCGGCCGCCCTTGGGCGGGACCGACGCCGTCGTGCCCTCGATGATCTTCAGCAGCGCCTGCTGAACACCCTCGCCGGACACGTCGCGGGTGATCGACGGGTTGTCACCCTTGCGGGCGATCTTGTCGATCTCGTCGATGTAGACGATGCCGCGCTGGCACTTCTCCACGTCGTAGTCGGCATTCTGCAGCAGGGACAGGATGATGTTCTCGACGTCCTCGCCGACGTAGCCCGCCTCGGTGAGCGAGGTGGCGTCGGCGATGGCGAACGGAACCTGCAGGAACCGCGCGAGCGTTTGCGCGAGCAGCGTCTTCCCCGAGCCCGTGGGGCCGATGAGGATGATGTTCGACTTCTGCAGCTCCACGTCGCCCGTCACGAGCTGCGAATCGATGCGCTTGTAGTGGTTGTGCACCGCTACCGCGAGAATCTTCTTCGCGTGCTCCTGACCGATGACGTACTGATCGAGGACCTTCTTGATCTCGGCCGGCTTCGGCACCGCGGAGCCAGAGGTTACGCCTTCGTCCTGGTCGCACTCTTCCGCGATGATGTCGTTACAGAGATCGATGCACTCGTCACAGATGTAGACGGTGGGTCCGGCGATGAGCTTGCGAACCTCGTCCTGGCTCTTTCCGCAGAACGAGCACACGAGGTTGCCGGACCGGTCGTCGCCGTGCTTGGCCATGAAACCCCCTAGGCCGCCTTCCTAGGCTTTCTTCGTCGTCCGGGCGACGATCACTTCGTCGACGAGCCCGTATTCGACGGCCTGCTTGCTGGTCATGAAGAAGTCGCGATCGGTGTCCTTCTCGATGCGTTTCATGCTCTGCCCGGTGTGCCTGGCGAGGATGTTGTTGATCTGTTCACGCACCCGAAGGATCTCCCGTGCCTGGATGTCGATGTCGGTCGCTTGGCCCTGCGCACCACCGAGCGGTTGATGGATCATGAGCCTTGCGTAGGGCAACGCAAACCGCTTGCCCTTCTCGCCAGCGGTGAGCAGCAGCGCGCCCATGCTCGCGGCTTGCCCCAGGCAGAGGGTAGAGACCGGCGGCCGGATGTACTGCATGGTGTCGTAGATGGCGAGGCCAGCCGACACCGAGCCGCCCGGGGAGTTGATGTAGAAATGGATGTCTTTCTCGGGGTCTTCCGACTCCAGGAAGAGCATCTGGGCGATGACCAGGTTCGCGATCTCGTCGGTCACCTGGGTACCGAGGAAAACGATCCGATCCTTGAGCAGACGTGAGAAGATGTCGTAGGCGCGCTCGCCTCGACCCGTCTGCTCGACCACCATCGGAACCAGATTCACCACCGATCGGACCTCGCAACTCGGCTCATTCTCATGGCTGGATTCTAGACGTTTCAAAAACCCCGAGCAACGACCTATTCCCTGCCCGTCTCGCCCGCCGGCGCATCCACCTCTCTCACATCGGCAGAAGACAGGAGGTGCTCAAGCGTTCGCCCGCGGGTCATCTCGGTACGCACGGCGTCACGCGCGTGGTCATGACCGTAGTGCTCGCGGAGCTGCTCGGCGTGCTTGCCACCCGACGCGATGATCCTCCCGAGCTGGTCCGCGAGCTCGTCGTCGGAGACGGCGATCTCGCGCTGGCGCGCGACCGCGTCGAGCAGGAGATCGCGCCGCACCTCGCGCTCGGCGCGCGGACGCAGCTTCTCGCGCGCTTCGTGCTCGTGCTCGTGGCTGCTGAGCTGCAGACCACGCGACTGGAGCTGCATCTTGAACTCGGCGAGCAACCCATCGGTCCGCCGCGTCACGAACGACTCCGGCACGTCGATCGGATTGCGCTTGACGAGCTCGTCCACCAGGCCCTCGCGGGCAACTGCGTCGGCTCTCCGGGTCGCCTCGTGCTGGAGCTGCTCGCGGATCCGCGTGCGCAGCTCGTCGAGCGTCTCGCAATCGCCGTGGTCCTTCGCGAACTCGTCGTCGAGCGGCGGCAGGCGGCGCTCGGCGATGGAGCTGACGGTCACCGTGTAGCGAAGCTGCTTCTCGGCGTCCTCGACCGGCGCCCCCTCGGGGGGCGGAGCGTCGACCATGAACGTCTCACCGACCCGTGCGAGAGCGAGCCGCTCGTCCAGGGCGGCCGGCAGCTGCCCACCCGCAACCTCGACGGTGGCCGACTCGACCCCGAGCTCGGGAACCGGCTGGCCGTCGTTCTCGACGTCGATGCGGACGGTCGCGAAGTCACCGCGCGCGAGATCGGCGCGGCCTTCGATCGGAACCAGCTCGCCGTGACGCAGCCGGAGCTGCTCGACGACCTTCTCGACGTCCTCGTCGCCGATCGCGACGCGTGGCCGCGACACCGTGATCTCCTTCGCGTCGACCTCGGGCAGCGGCGGGAGAATTTCCACGGTCGCCGAAAAGCGCAGCGCCTCTTGCCGATCGAGCGTGCCGATGTCGAGCTCGGGCTGCGACACCATCTCGATCTTGGAATCCTCGATGGCGGAGGAGAAGCCCTCGCGCACCAAGCTCGTCATCACCTCGTTACGGATCTCTTCGCCGAACTGGCGCTCGATCACGCCGCGCGGCGCGCGTCCGGGGCGAAAGCCGCGGATGTTGGCGCGCCGCGAGACTTCGCGAAACGCCCGCTCGAACTCGCTCGCCACGCGCTCCGCGGGGATCTCGATCGCGAGCTTGCGACGGGTGGTGCTGATCTCTTCGACCTCAAACTTCATCTGCGCTCCGCCGGCGCTGGCGCCGGGCCACGTCGCGTCCGCACTCGCACGGCACCGCGAAGCTCGAAAGTGGTAACGGAGCGTCCACGCGCCCACAACTGCGAGAGGGGGGACTCGAACCCCCACGGTTGCCCGCTAGATCCTAAGTCTAGTGCGTCTGCCAGTTCCGCCACTCTCGCTCGGCGACGTCGCTCGGGCCAAGACGGTAGCACCGTGGCCCCAGCCGTGCACTCGGCACGAGCGATCGCCCGGCGCTTCACGCTACTGCCCGCGGAGGCTAAGCTTCTCCGATGGCGCAGCTCTTCAAGAAGATCCTGGTCCCACACGACGCGTCGGCTGCAGCGACGCATGCGCTCCAGGTCGCCGCCGAGCTGGCGGTCGGCGGCCGTGGCCGCCTCATCGTGTTGCGGGCGATCGCACCATTCCTGCCGTTCTCGGACCTCGGTTCTGCCGAGGGGAGCGGCTGGATCCCGCCCGAGGACGTGCTGGCGACCGAGCTCGCCAGCCTGGAGCGTCTGGTCGCGAAGTCGCTGCCCAGGAGCGCTCCACCGGTCGAATGCCGCGTGGTGGTCGGCTCACCCTACGAAGCTATCCTCGGCGCGGCCAACGACGCCGACTCGATCGTCATGGCGACACACGGCCGCACCGGGCTCGAGCACATCCTCATCGGTAGCGTCGCCGAGAAGATCGTCCGTCACTCCCCGGTACCGGTTCTGACGATTCGCCCGAGCTCCGGCACGAAGCGGGTACGGGTCGGGAGCGCACGCTGAACGCCGGCGCCGCGTCCGCTGCTGTATGATCGTGCGACCCCTCTGGATCCTGCTCGGCGCGCTGGCCGCCGGTGCGGCGCTGCTCGCCTGGTACTGGTTCCGCGCCGAGCCGGTTCCGGTCGTGCTCGCCACGGCGGAGCGCGGCCGCATCGAGCGCACGGTTGCCAACACCCGCGCGGGCACCGTGCAGGCCTGTCAGCGCGCTCGCATCGCGCCGGCCATGGGCGGTCAGATCGAGCGCCTCGACGTGCACGAGGGCGACCGCGTCGAGGCGGGTCAGCTCCTGCTCGCGCTGTGGAACGAGGACCTCGCGGCACAGCTCGCGCTCTCCGAGCGTGAGCACGTGTCGGCGCGCGCGCGCGCCGATGAGGCCTGCGTGCTCGCCGACGTCGCGGAGCGCGAGGCGCAGCGGCTCGTTCGCCTGCGCAAGCAAGGTGTCGTCTCCGAAGAGAACCTGGATCGCGCCGTCAGCGATGCGTCCGCGCGTCGCGCCGGGTGTCGGGCCGCCCAAGCGACCACCGGCGTGGGCCAGGCACGCATCGACGTGGCGCGTGCCGCGCTCGACCGCACCATCCTGCGCGCGCCGTTCGCCGGCATCGTCGCGGAAGTGAACGGCGAGGTCGGCGAGTTCGTCACCCCGTCCCCCGTCGGTATCCCGACGCCGCCGACGGTCGATCTGATCCAGACCGGATGCGTGTACGTGAGCGCGCCGATCGACGAGGTCGACGCGGCGGGCGTGCGCGTGGGGATGACGGCCCGGATCACCCTGGACGCCTACCCCGGACGAACCTTCGCCGGCACCGTGCGACGGATCGCCCCCTACGTCATCGACGTGGAGAAGCAGGCGCGAACCGTCGACGTCGAGGTGAACTTCACCGATCCCGCCGATGTCGGCGAGCTCTTGATCGGCTACAGCGCGGACATCGAAGTCGTGCTCGCGACCCGCGAGGACGCGCTGCGGGTCCCGACCGAGGCGCTGCTCGAGGGGGGGCGCCTGCTGGTGTTCGACGCGAACGACGAGGTGCTGGCCGAGCGCGTGGTTCAGACCGGCATCGCGAACTGGCAGTTCACCGAGATCACGGCCGGCATCTCGGGCGGTGAGCGCATCGTCCTGTCGGTCGCGCGCGAAGGCGTGCGCGACGGCGCCAGCGCCGTCCCGGAGGAAACCGAGGCGCGGAAAGCCCCCGCCAGGTGATCCGGCTCGAGCGCATCTGCCGCACCTTCACGGTCGGCGACCAGCAGGTCGGAGCGTTGTGCGACGTCGATCTGCGCATCGCTCCTGGCGAGCACGTCTCGATCATGGGTCCGTCCGGCTCCGGCAAGTCGACCCTGCTCAACATCCTCGGCCTGCTCGACCGCCCGGACGCCGGCATCTACCGGCTCGAGGGGCGCGACGTCACCTCGCTGGACGACGCGGCGCAGGCGCGCGTGCGCCGCGAGCGCATCGGCTTCGTGTTCCAGTTCTTTCACCTCGTACCATACTTGACGGCCGAGGAGAACGTCGAGCTGCCGCTGGTGCTGGCCGGGGTCGCGCCGGCCGAGCGCCGCGACCGTGTCGCCGCGAGCCTGCTGGACATGGGGATCGATCATCGCGCGCACCATCGCCCCGAGCAGCTCTCCGGCGGGCAGCGCCAGCGCGTCGCGATCGCCCGAGCGACAGTCTCCCGGCCGGCAGTGCTACTCGCCGACGAGCCGACCGGCAATCTCGACCGCAGCTCGGGCAGCGACGTGATCGCGATCCTGGAGGGTCTGCGCGACTCGGGGCTCACCTTGATCGTCGTGACGCACGACGCCGAGATCGGCGGGCGCGCACGGCGGCGGATCCGCATGAGCGACGGCCGCGTGGTGCAGGACGAAGGCAGCGGCGCCGCATGAGGCGCCGCGATCTGCTCGCGACCGCGCTCCGTGCGCTGCTGCGGCACCGCTCGCGCAGCGCCATGATGCTGCTCGCCATGGCGATCGGCGTCGCGGCGGTGGTCACGCTCACCTCGCTCGGCGAGGCCGCACGGCGCTACGTCACGAGCGAGTTCACCTCGCTCGGCACGCACCTCCTGATCGTCAGCCCTGGACGATCCGAGACGCGCGGCATGGGCCTGTTCACCAACGAGACGCCGCGCGATCTCACGCTCGAGGACGCGCTCGCGCTGAGGCGCAGCCCGGCGGTCGAGATGGTCGCGCCGCTCGTCATGGGTGCGACGCTCGCGTCGAGCGGCAGCCTGCAGCGCGAGGTCCCGGTGCTGGGATCGACCGCCGACTTCCTCGCACTGCGGCGCTGGCGCATGGCGCAGGGGCAGTTCCTGCCACCCGGCGATGCCGAGCAGGCGCCGAACGTCTGCGTGATCGGGTCGAAGGTCCGCCAGGAGCTCTACGGTCCACGCCCGGTGCTCGGCGAGTGGCTGCGGATCGGCGACCGCCGCTGCCGCGTGATCGGCATCCTCGCGACCGAGGGACGCTCGATCGGTCTCGATGCCGACGAGATCCTCGTGCTGCCCGTCGCGACCGCGCAGGCCCTGCTCGACGAACGCTCGCTGACGCGCATCCTGGTCGAGACACGCGGTCGTGATTCGCTCGAGACCGCGCGGCAGGAGATCGTCGACATCCTGCGCGAGCGCCACCAGGGCGAGGAAGACGTGACCGTCGTCAGCCAGGCAGCCGTGGTCGAGACGTTCGACCGCGTCCTGCGCAGCCTGACCTACACGCTCGCCGGCATCGCCGGCGTGAGCCTCGCCGTCGCGGGCATCCTGATCATGAACGTGATGCTGGTCTCGGTGTCGCAGCGCACGCCGGAGATCGGCTTGCTGAAGGCGCTGGGCGCGCCGCGACGGCAGATCCTGGCGTCCTTTCTCACCGAAGCGGCGCTGCTGTCGTCGGTCGGCGGACTGCTCGGGCTCGGTGTCGGCTGGGCCGGCAGCGCGCTGATCGGTCGGCTCTATCCAGCGCTACCGGTGGGCGCGCCGGCGTGGGCGGTGATCGCCGCGTTCGCGACCGCGCTCGCCACGGGGCTCCTCTTCGGCGCGCTGCCGGCACGGCGCGCCGCGCGCCTCGATCCGGTGGAGGCGCTGTCACGGCGGTGAGGTCGGCCGATGCACACGCGTGATCTGCTCCGCCTCAGCCGGCGCTCGATCCTGGCACACCGCCTGCGCAGTGGTCTGACGGCGCTCGGCATCGCGGTCGGGATCGCCGCCGTCGTGCTGCTGACCTCGATCGGCGAGGGCATCCACCGCTTCGTCCTCGCCGAGTTCACGGCCTTCGGCACCAACCTGGTGGCGGTGAACGAGGGCCGCCGGGACACCGCCGGCACCTCGTCCGGCATGCTCGAGACGACGCGTCCGCTGACCATCGACGACACCGAGGCGCTGCGGCGCGTGCCGCACGCGCTCGCGGTGATCTCGCTGGTCGCCGGCAACGCCGAGGTGAAGGCCGGATCGCGCAGCCGCCGCACCACCGTGTACGGCACCGACCCCGCCATGCCGCTGGCCTTCGGCTTCGAGGTGGCAATCGGCCGCTTCCTGCCAGAGGACGACCCGCGCGCGCCGCGCCCCTACGCCGTGCTCGGCGCGACGCTCGCCCGCGAGCTGTTCGGTGACGCGAGCCCGCTCGGACGAACCATCCGCGTCGGCAGCGAGCGCCACCGCGTGATCGGCACCATGCAGGCGAAGGGCCAGATGCTGGGCATGGACCTCGACGACACCGTCTACCTGCCCACCGCGCGCGCGCTGGCGCTGTTCAACCGCGAGGGCCTGTTCGAGATCGACCTGCTCTACGAGGATGGTGCGCCGGTCGACGAGGTCGTGGCCGCGATGCGCAAGATCATGATCGCGCGGCACGGGCAGGAGGACTTCACGCTCACCACCCAGCAGCAGATGCTCGACGTCCTGGGCAACGTGCTGCGCATCCTCACCTTCGCGGTCGGCGCGCTCGGCGGCATCTCGCTGCTCGTCGGCGGCGTCGGCATCTCGGCGATCATGACCATCGCGGTCTCCGAGCGCACCTCCGAGATCGGCCTGCTGCGCGCGCTGGGCGCGGAGCGCGGCGAGGTGATGCGGCTCTTCCTACTCGATGCGATCGCGCTCTCGGCCGGCGGCGGCCTGCTCGGGCTGGTGCTGGGCGCGGGCGGGGCACAGCTCCTGCACCTCCTGATTCCGGCCCTACCCGTCCAGACGCCCTGGTCGTTCGTTCTGCTCGCCGAGCTGCTGGCGGTGGTGATCGGCCTCGCCGCGGGCGTGCTGCCGGCGCGGCGCGCGTCGCGGATCACGCCGGTCGCCGCCCTGCAGGCCGAGTGATCGGGCACTTTGCATGACGGGCGCGCGACCGGAATACTCCGCCGTCGGCGAGAAGTGGCCGCGAGATCTTGTTTCGCAGCAAGGATCGCGAACACTGGAGCCAGGTGCGGCGCACGGCCGCGGCGATGCAGAGGAGAAAGGACCGCAATGGCCAACTCGGTGGGACTACACGAGGCGGAAGAAAAGCTACGCGCGGAGACGATCGACAAGCACCGGGCGCTGACGTCCATGATGGAGGAGCTCGAGGCCGTCGACTGGTACGACCAGCGGGTCGATGCGGCGACCGACCCCGAGCTCAAGGAGATCCTCGCGCACAATCGCGACGAGGAGAAGGAACACTTCGTCATGACGCTCGAGTGGTACCGGCGGCGCGACCCCAAGATGTCCGAGGAGCTGCAGAACCGGCTCTTCGCGACCGGCTCGATCGTCGCCCAGGAGGCGGCCGGGAAGGAAGGCGGGAGCGACGCGGGTGGCGCGAGCGCATCGACGCCCGGCAGCGGCTCGCTCGGCATCGGCAGCCTGAAGGGAGGAGCGACGCTGTGAACAACCTACATCGCGAGCTGGCGCCGATCTCTGCCGACGCCTGGAAGGAAATCGACAAGGAGGCTGCGCGCACCCTGCGCCTGAAGCTCGCCGGCCGCAAGCTGGTCGACTTCGACGGCGCGCACGGCCCGGGCTACGGCGCCGTCAACACGGGACGCCTGTTGCCGATCGAGAAGGGTCCGGTGACGGGGGTGACGGCAGCGCGCCGCGAAGTTCTACCGCTGATCCACCTGCTCACCGACTTCAAGCTGTCGCGGCACGAGCTCGACGCCGTCGAGCGCGGCAGCGAGGACCCCGATCTCGATGCCGTCAAGGACGCCGCGACCCGCATCGCGCAGGCCGAGGACGCGGCGATCTTCCACGGCTACGCCGCGGGCGGCATCCAGGGCATGAGCGAGCGTACGCCGCACAAGCCGATCGCCATCCCCAAGTCGTACGACGAGTATCCGAAGATCGTCGCCGAGGCGATCCGCATCCTGCGCACGGCGGGCGTCGAGGGTCCGTTCGCGCTGGCGCTCGGCAATCGCTGCTTCGAGAACCTCTCGCAGGCCACCGACGACGGCTATCCCGTTCTCAAGGTCGTGAAGAACCTGATCGAGGGCCCGGTCGTCTGGGCGCCGGCGGTGAACGGCGCGATCGTGCTCAGTACGCGCGGTGGCGACTTCGAGCTCACCGTCGGGCGCGATCTCTCGGTCGGCTATCGCAGCCACGACGTCGACACGGTGCACCTGTACTTGACAGAAACCCTCGTGTTCCGCACCCTCACGCCGGAAGCGGCGGTCGCCCTCGTCTATCCCTGATCGACCGGCGTGGGTCGGTTCGCGCATGCGAACCGGCCCACGTCTGCGGATCACCCCGGGTAGGGATGTCCGCGACGGCGCTCGTACCCGGCGCGATAGAGGTCGAGATATTCACCCGCCGCGCGCCGCCACGAGAAGTCCCGGGCCATCGCGCGCAGCCGCATGGCCGCGATGTGCTCGGGCCGCCGGTACCAGGTCGCGAGCGCCCAGCCGATCGTGTCGGCGAGGCTCTCCGGGGTGAGGTCGTCCAGCACGAACCCGGTCCCCGCGCCGCTGGTCTCGTCGTAACTGTCGACGCTGTCCGCGAGGCCGCCGGTCGCGCGCACGATGGGCAGTGTGCCGTAGCGCAGGCTGTACATCTGATTCAGCCCGCAGGGCTCGAAGCGCGATGGCATGAGGAAGAAATCGGCGCCCGCCTCCATCCGATGCGCACGCGCATCGTCGAAGCCGATCCAGGCGGCGAAGCGATCGCGACGCTCGCCCGCGAGCCACGCGAAGTAGTGCTCGGCATCGGGCTCGCCGGTGCCGAGCAACACGATCTGCAGGTCCCAGTCGAGGATGCGGGGCAACACCTGCGCGAGGACGTCGATGCCCTTCTGCGCGACCAGCCGGCCGACGAGCGCGAACACCGGCACCTCCGGCCGGACCGGGAGACCGGCCTCGCGCTGCAACGCGGCCTTGCACACGGCCTTGCCGGCGAGGTCGCGCGCCGAGAAGCGCGCCGGCAGGTGCACGTCGGTCTCGGGATCCCACTCGGCGGCATCGATGCCGTTCAGGATCCCGCGCAGGTCCGCGCTGCGCTCGCGCAGCACTCCGTCGAGACCGGCGCCGTGCGGGCCGGTCTCGATCTCGCGCGCGTAGGTCGGGCTCACCGTGCTCACCAGGGTCGAATGGTAGAGCGCCGCCTTGGTCAGGTTCATCGCGCCGAAGTGCTCGAATTCGCGCTCGTGATAGTGCTCGCCGCCGAGCCCGGTGACGCCCATCGCACCGCCGTCGAAGACCCCCTGATAGATCAGGTTGTGGATCGAGTAGATGCTCGCGCAGCCGTGCAACGGTCGTCCCCACTCGACCGTGTTGAGGTAGACGGGCACCAGCGCACTCTGCCAATCGTGCGCATGGACCACGTCCGGCGTCCAGCCGAGAGCCTTGCAGAGCTCGAGCCCGCCGCGTGACAGGAAGGTGAAGCGCTCGAGATTGTCGACATAGCTCTCGCCCGGCGGGCCGTAGAGGTACGGCCGATCGAAGTAGCGGTCGTGCTCGAGGAAGTAGACCGGCACCTCGCTGCCGGGCAGATGTCCCATGCGGACACCGCACCATGCCGTGCCGAACCACATCGGTACGCCGAGGACGCCCTCGAGCGGCTCGAGCCGGCCGCGCTCGACGCCCGCGTAGAGTGGCAGCACCACGCGAACGTCGAGCCCGAGCGCGAGCAACGCCTTCGGCAACGCGCCGACGACGTCGCCGAGCCCGCCGGTCTTGACGAACGGTGCGCACTCCGAGGCGACGAACAGGACCTTCATTCGCACCTCGGAGCGGGTGAGTGCGCGCGCGGGCGTTCCCCCGCGGCGCGCGGGTCGAGGCAATGGATCATGGGCTCACGAAGCGTACAGCCGGTAGTCGACGTCGGGGAAGATGTTGTCGCGCGCCTCGATCTCCGCGAGCCACGCCTCGTCAACCGCGCCGGCCTCGATCTCGTCACACAGGCGGTTGAAGCGCAGCACGTGCTCCTCGATCCGGCGCGTCGCGTACGGCACGGTGGTGCCGGTCCGCATGATGAACGTCCAGTCGCTGCTCTGCGCGAGGAGCAGCTCGCGCGCCGCCTGCGCGAGGGCGCGCGCGCCGAGCGTGTCCGGATCGCGGTGGCGCCGCGCGAGCTCGACCATGCGCTCGCCGGCACGATGCAGGTGTCGATACACCCATGCGTTGCTCTCGTTGAGCCAGTAGGTGTTGTAGCCCTGGTGCCCCCACGACGACGGGCACGGGGTGGCGACCTGGTTGGTCGGGTGCCGTTCGAGATAGTCGCCCGGCGTGATGGTCTCGAGGTCGCCCTGGTCGTGGTGCAGCTGGCGGAAGAGATCGCCGAGGAACACCGGGCCCTCGAACCACCAGTGGCCGTAGAGCTCGGCGTCGTACGGGCTCACGATCATCGGCGGCCGATCCATGCTGCCCGCGAGCGCGGCCACCTGGCGCTGCCGTCCCAGCCGGAAGTGCTCCGCGTGCTGGCCGGCGCGCTCGCGCGCGAGCGCGGGGTCGTAGACCCACTTGTCGTGCAGCTGCGCGTGCGTGATCGCGTGGTACTTGATGCCGGTGTAGAGCCGGTGCCCCTCGGGGTGCACGTACGGGGCGATGTACTCCATCGGCAGATCGAAGCCGATGTCGCGGTAGAAGTCGCGGTAGTGAGGATCGCCCGGGTAGCCTTCGCGCGCGCTCCACACCTGCTGCGACGACTCGACGTCGCGCGCGAACGCCGCCACCCCCGATGGACAGTAGATCGGCGCGTAGACGCCGTGGACCGGTCGGCGGTCGGCGAACAGCACGCCGTGCGTGTCGACGAAGAAGTAGCGCACGGCGGCCTCGCGCAGCAGCTCGTCGACACCGGGCACGAAGCCGCACTCGCCGAGCCACATGCCGCGCGTGCGTCGTCCGAAGTGCTCCTCGTAGAGGTCGGCCGCGGTGTGGACCTGCGCCCGCAGCGCCACCCAGTTGCGGTCGAGCAGCGGGAAGAAGGCGTGCGTCGCGGTCGCCGTGATCACCTCGAGCACGCCCCGGTCCTGCAGCGCACGGAACGCGCGCACGAGATCGCCGTCGTGGCAGCGCCAGGTGTGGCGCAACGACGCGAAACGATCGCGATACATCTCGGCGAGGCGCTGGTAGTGCGGCTCCGGCCGCGTGCGCTCGATCTCGTGCTCGGCGAGATCGATCAGCTGGTCGAGGTAGGCGGCGCTGCGCTCCTTGAGCAGATCGTCGGTCAGCATCGTGATCAGCGGCGGCGACAGCGAGACCGTGCAGCGAAAGTCCACGCCGTCCGCGATCAGGCCCTCGAACATCTGCAGCAGCGGCAGATAGGTCCCGGCGACCGCCTCGAACAGCCAGCGCTCCTCCATGACGGTCGCGTCCTCGGGATGGCGCACGAACGGCAGGTGCGCGTGCAGGACGAGGGCCAGGTACCCGGTCGGCATGGCGCTCACCACCGCGGCGGCAGCGGACGCTCGGTCGGCGCGGCTGCTTGCTCGCCATCCCGGCGTTCGACGGCCGGCACCCGGGCCTGGAGACGCTCCTCGCTCGCACCCGGCACGAATGGTGCCGCGTCTGGCACGGTCGGCGCCGCGGCGGCGAGGCGCGCGCCCTCGTCGGCGAAGGCCTGCCAGCTCACGCGGGCGCTGTGCACGATCTCGCTCGCGCCGCCGAGGCGAAGCTCGCTGGCACTACCGTGGACGCGCTCGCTCGCACCGGCGTAAGCCCACTGCCCTGCGCCGGCACCGAGACGCTCGCTGGCCCCGAGCAGGCGGCGCTCGCTCGCGCCCGCATAGATGCGCTCGCTGGCGCCGCGATAGCGCAGCTCGCTCGCGCCGACCAGGAACTCCTCGGAGGCACCGGCCAGGCGGAGCTCGCTCCCGAACGCCAGACGCAGATCGCTCGCACCGGTCCGCGCGACGCGGTCCGATCCGCCGAGCGGGTCCTGCTCGAGGGACTCGACGTCGGCGGACGCGGCCTCCGCCGGGACCGTGCGCGCGATCTCCCAGCGCCCGAGGACGCGGCGCCGGACGTAGCCTCCGATACCGCGGATCGTCACCTCCCACGGTCCTTCCACCACGCGGGTCCCGAGCTCGCACTCGGTCACGGTGACGCTCTCCCCGTGACTCTGCGATACCTCGCAAGACGGTGCCTCGACGGGGTGCTCGAACGGGCCAGCCTCCCAGCTCGAGTGCTCGACGTCGCCGACCCACTCGGCGCTGCGACGGACTTCCTGCCACGCGCCCGGTGCGCTCTCGCGCCACTCCTCCGAGTGCGTGGTGCGTTCAGCACCCGATCGCGTGGGCGAAAATGGCGATTGCGTGCCGTTACCACTCGCACCCGGCCCGGCCGCCGCCGCGGCCGCCGCGCTACGGCGCACGTCCACCGCGGGCGCGGTGCCGGTGAGCGGCCGCGGCGCCGTGTACGACTGCTCGAGATCGCCGCTCGCGTTGCGCACCGACAGCCACTCGACCTCGCCCGGAGGTACCGGCTGCGCGCGAGGAAACTCCGTGCGGGCGGAGCGGGCGAGGCGCACGAAGTAGCCCTCGACCGACTTCATGCCGAGTTCGACGCATGCCGTGCTGCCGGGCTTGCCGATGGCGAAGAACCACTGCCGCTCGTGGCGCTCGACCCGGTGATCGAAATAGGCATGCGCGTTGGTGCCGTCGAAGATCCGCCCGGTGACGTCGTAGACACGCAGATTCAGCCACGCGCCCGCGCCCGCCGCGCCGAGACCGCGTCGCGCGGCCGCGATCGAGTCGTCCGTGACCTCCCAGTAGACGTAGAGCTGCTCGGGATCGACCGGCATCGCGGTCACGCGATCGCGGCCGTAGCCCCAGGGGATGTGCTCCTCGGGGGGCGCCGGGGCGACGCCCTGGCCGAGGTCGAATTTGGTCGGTTCGGGGCGCTCGACGTGCGCCGGGGTGTCGACCGCCGCTGTCGTCGTCGCCGACGGCGCGATCCCGAGGCCCTGCAGAACACGCTCGAAGCTCCGGAAGGCGCGCTCGCCACGACGGCGCAGGTGCGCGCTGCGCACCTCGACGTATGCCTGCAGCGACTCTTCCTCGGGAACCCCCAGCAGGTGGCGGACCCCCCTGCGCAGGGAGCGCTTGAGCTGCGAATCGTCGTGCGGCACCGCTCGAGCAAGCTATCACCCGCGCTCGACCGGACCAACGCCCGCGGCGCGATCGAGTCACTTCGCACCCGCCGAGCCGCCGGCCGCATGGCTGGCGGCTAAAGGCAGTGCGGCGCGCCGCCGAAAGAGAGGTGGCGCGTGCGTCCGGCAGTGGGCACCGCAGCGCCCGAGCCGGCCCAGATTGCCACCCGAACCCGGAGAGCCAATGGAGCACGCGCCAGTCGCTACGGACCGTTGGGCACTGGTTCTCGCCGGCGGAGATGGCACCAGGTTGCGCGAGCTGACCGCTCTGCTCGCCGGCGCGCCCATCCCGAAGCAGTATTGCCGCATCACCGGCGACCGCTCGATGCTCGAGTCGACCCTGGTCCGCATCGCGCCGCTCGCCGCTCCCGAGCGTACGCTGGTGATCGTCAACCGCGATCATTTGACGCTCGCGGCACAGCAGCTCGAAAGCGTACCCCGGGACAACGTTCTGGTGCAGCCGCGCAACCGCGACACCGGGCCGGGCATCCTGTGGAGCCTGCTCGCGCTCGAGCGGCGCAGCCCGGGATCACGCGTCGCGGTCTTTCCGAGCGACCACTACGTCGGCAACGACGTCGCGTTCCGCACCTGCGTCCGGCGTGCCGCGAAGGTCGTCGAGCAGTTCCCCGACAAGATCGTGCTGCTCGGCATCGAGCCCGACCATCCGGCCCCGGGCTACGGCTACGTCGTCCCGTCCGGCCCGCTGCTGCCGACGGCAGACAATGGGCCCGCGTACCACGTCGCGACCTTCCGCGAGAAGCCCGATCGCGCGCTGGCGCGCCGCATCCTGCGGCGCGGCGCGCTCTGGAACTCCCTGGTGATGGTCTTCCGCACCGCGCGCATGCTCGAGCTGCTGGCGTCGATCAGACCCGAATCGCACCGCGCACTCGCCGACGCCGCCAGCGATCCCGCAGCGCTCGAGCGGCTCTACGACTCGGTCGCGCCGTGGAACTTCTCGAGCGACTTCCTCGCGCACGTGCCGCACGAGCTGGTCGTGCTGCGCGCCGAGGACACCGGCTGGAGCGACTGGGGCACCCGCCAGTCGATCGAGCGGACTTTTGCCGCGCTCAAGCAGCCCCTGCCCTGGCTGTCGGTCGCTCCCTAGAAACGCTGCAGGCATTGTTGTACTGATCGCGGGTCCGGGCTTTCAGGGCGAGCTCTCGGCATTAGCCGGACGGAGGGAGGAGCGTCATGCAGAGTGGCTTTCGAGGAACGGTCGTCGGCCTGTGGACGATCGCGGCCCTGTCGGTGGCAGCGACGGGCGCACTTGCGGGGGCGGCCGACGACGAGCAGATCCAGGTCGGCAAGGCCCAGTTCACGAAGTACTGCGCCACCTGTCACGGGCCGAGCGGCACCGGCACGGACGGCATCGCCTCGCGCCTGTTCACCAAGCCGCCGGCCAACCTGACCCTGCTCGCCAAGAACAACGGCGGTGTGTTTCCGATGAGCGAAGTCATCGGCATCGTGAAGGGCGACCAGAAGATCGACGCGCACGGCTCGCGCGAGATGCCGGTCTGGGGAGATATCCTCGGCAAGCCGCTCAGCGACGGCATGTACGGCCAGGACGCCGCCGACGCGAAGCTGATCACCATCGGCAAGTACCTCGAGACGATCCAGGTCAAGTAGCGAGCCAGCGCGCCGCGCTCACCGCCGCGACCCGCGGGCTCGCTTCATGGAGGGGCATCCATTCGTGCGCGCGAGCGACGAACGCGGGCGGCGGTGGCGCGCCGGAGCGCGGACGTGAACGAGGGCGTCGGGCCATTCGCACAGGACGAGATCGTCCGCGCGCTCACGCAGCCTTCGTTCTACCCACACCTGCCGCACGACGTCCGGCATCACCAGACGCACATCTCGCACGTCTTCGTCGCCGGACCCTTCGCCTACAAGCTCAAGAAGGCGGTAGAGTTCTCGTTCGCCGACTTCTCGACCGCCGCGCGTCGGCGCGCGCTGTGCGCGGACGAAGTACGTCTCAACCGGCGCTCGTGCGCCCCACTCTATCTCGGCGTGGTCGAGGTGACGCGGCAGGCGGACGGCTCTCTGGCACTCGGTGGCGACGGCATCCCCCTGGAGGCACTGGTGTGGATGCGGGCGCTGCCGGAGCGCGGCATGCTCCCGGTCGCGCTCGCCGAGGGGCGCGTCACGGGCGCGGCGCTCGCCGGCTTTGCGGCAACCCTGGCGCGCTTCCATGCGAGCCCCGCGACCGTGCTCGCCGGAGAGGACCTCGCCGCGCCGGACACGCTCCGCGAGCGCTGGCGACACGTCCTCGACGATGCGGCGCCGATGATCGGCGCGCTGCTCAGCGCCGCGGACCACGAGATCCTGCAAGATTTCGGCGCGCTCTTCATCCAGCGACACCAGAGCCTGCTGCGCGCACGTGGGCCGGCAGGCCGGGTACGCGACGGGCACGGCGACCTGCACGCGGGCAATCTCTGCCTGCTCGACGAGCCGCTGCCGGCGATCGCCGGCGCGCCGCGCGTCGAGCCCGGCCTGTACGCATTCGATTGCCTGGAGTTCTCCGCCGAGCTGCGCGCCAACGACGTCGCCTCGGAGATCGCGTTCCTCGCCATGGATCTGGTGGTCCGCGGTCACCCCGAGCTCGCCGATTCTTTCGTCGAAGCCTACGTCGCCGCAACCGGGGACGAGGAGCTGCGCGTGCTGCTGCCGTTCTATGGCTGCCATCGTGCCAGCGTGCGCGGCATGGTCCTCGGCCTCGCGGCCGCCGGCGAGGACGTCGCGGCAGACGCCTGCAGCGAGGCGATCGAGCTCGGCAGCCGTCACTTCGTGCACGCCACCCAGCTCGCGTGGGGTACCGCGGGACCCGCGCTCGTCCTCTGCTCCGGGTTGAGCGGCTCCGGCAAGACGACGCTCGCGGTCGCCCTGGCGCGCGCGACCGGCTTCCTGCTGCTGTCGAGCGATGTGCTGCGCAAGCAGCGCGCCGGGATCGAGCCGCAAGCACGCACGCCGGACGAACGCGTGCCCGCGCTCTACAGCGACGGCGCGCGGCACGCGATCTACGAGGCGCTCGCCGGCGAAGCAGAGCGCGCGCTGGCGACCGGCACCGGCGTGATCCTCGACGCGACCTTCCACCGCCTGGCGGAGCGGCAGCCCCTGCACGAGCTCGCGGCGCGGCTGCGCGTCCCGCTGGTGATCGTCGCCTGCGCCGCCAGCGAGGCGACCATTCGCGAGCGCTTGCGGCGGCGCTCCGAGCGGCCGCGCGAAGCCGCCGCCGGGCAGCCGGCGCTGTCGGACGCCGGCTGGGACGTCTATCTGGCCCAGCGCACGCGCGCCGAGCTGCCGGCGCTCGACGAGCCGGCGATCCACGTCGATACCGGAGCCGACTTCGCCGCGGTGCTCACGCATGCCGTGCGCGCGCTCTGGGCCTGGCGACGCACGCACGTGGCACGCGCGCCGCTCAAGCTCGACGCGTGATCTCGCCCGCGCTGCGGTGCGCCAGCGCCATCACCGTGAGCATCGGGTTGACCGACGGGCTGCGCGGCAGGATGCCGGTGTCGACGACGTAGAGGTTGTCCATGTCATGGCAGCGTCCGTCCTCGTCGACCACGCCCTTGCTCGGGTCGCCGTGCATGCGCGTGGTGCTGAAGACGTGGTTGCCGCCGCAGGTCAGGTCCGACGCGCGCAGGTCGTGCGTGCGCAGCGCCTCCGCCTCGGCCAGCGAGTGCATCTCGTCGGGCAGGCGATGCACGCCGGGCAGGACGCTGGTTGCACCGGCGGCGAAGAAGATCTGCGCGAGCACCCACATCGCCTCGCCCATGATCTTCACGTCGTCCGGATGCACCGCGTACGTCAGCGCGGGATCGAGCGTGCCGCGCCGCGCCTTGACGCGCCCGAAGGAACGGTTGCACGAGGCGATCGCATCCCAGATCGCGGCGTAGGGAAAGCGCGCCAGGTTCTGCTTGAGATCGAAGCCGAAGCCGGGCAGCCGGACCGCGAGCACGCCCGGCGGCGCCCACAGCGTCTCGAGCTTGAAGCCGCGGCGCAGGAAGTGCAGCGACTGGTAGCCCTGCGTCGCGCCGAACTGCGGGTGCGTGCGCTCGAGGAAGACGCCCATCAGGGCCACACCGGGGTGGAACTGCAGGTTCTCGCCCACCGCACCCGACGCGTTCGCCAGGTCGTCGCTCTTCTGCAGCAGAACCGGCGTCGCCATGCAGCCGGCGGCGAGCACCACGACCTTGGCGTCGATCCGGAAGCGGTGCGAGGTCTGGCCGGTGAACGGGCGTACCACCTGCCCCTCGACGCCGCTCGCGCGGCGACCCGACGCGAGCACCTTCTGGACCTGGAGCGAGGTCAGGACGCGCGCACCGTGCCGCATCGCTGCCGGAACGTACGTGATGTCGACCGATTGCTTGGCGCGCGAGCGGCAGCCGGTGAAGCACTCGCCGCTGCCCCGGCAGCCGCGCACGTTGCGCGCGATCGGCTCGCTCGAGAAGCCCATCTTGGTACAGCCGTCGCGGAACAGCAGATTACGCGGACCCTGCACGTCGTCGGGCGTCGGCGCGATACCGAGAAAGTCCTCGACCGCCTGGTAGTGCGGATCGAGCTCGGCGCGCGTCGTGCGTTGCAGCGCGAACTCCTCGCACCACGCGTCGAGCGTGAAGTCGGGCGAGCGCACGCAGATCGCGGAGTTCACCAGCGAGCCGCCGCCGAGTGCGATCGCCTGCATGGTCGGCATGAAGAAGCCACCGCGCGTCGTGCGCAGGCCGCCTTCGCGCATCGTGCGCGCCATGGAGACCGAGCCCTCGAGCACGAAGTCCTCCGGCGTGAACGGCGGGCCCTCCTCGATCAGCACCACGTCCTTGCCGGCCGCGGCCGCTTCGTGGGCGACCACCGCGCCGGCGGGACCCGAGCCGACGATCACGACGTCGCACGCTTCGTGGATGTCGCGGTCGTACTGCGCGAAGACCCTGATCTCGCCGCTCATGCTCGCGGTGCCTCGTAGTCGGCGTGCAGCGGCCCTTCGTAGCCGAGCGGGACCGCGGCAGCTGGTGGCGTCACGTCCTGCGCGCGATGCCGGATGGCGCTCGGGGGCTCGCCGATGCGCGGCCAGAGCAGATCCGCCTCGCCGACCGGGGTCACGATCGCTCGCGGCGCGAGACCGAGCGCACGCAGCACTGCGGGATCCGCGAAGTAGCCCATGGTCAGGATGGCGCGCAGGCTGACAAACACCAGCCGCCGCGGCAGCAGCGCGCTGCGTTGCCAGCCGAGAAGATATCTCACCTGCTGCTCGGCCGAGAGTCCCGAGAAGCGGCCGAAGCCGCCCTTGCCGGGTGCCGGAAAGACCAGGGTCGCATGCTCGACCAGCACGAACAGCAGGCGCATCAGCACCCGGGTGCCCGGAGCCTGCGCGGCGACGAAGCGATCGACGTGGGCCGGGATGCCGGCGTCGATCCCGGACGGCTCGATGGCGCCGCCGCGCGGATACGTCGCGAGCGACGCCGCGGCGATGGTCGCGTACTCGCGCGGCGCGAGCACGCTCAGCGCAACGGGCGGCGCCGCATAGCCGACCAGGAAGCGATAGAAGGCCAGAGCCGCCAGAGCTGCCAGGAGGATGAGCACCCACATGCCGGGGACCATACCGATTTCCGGCCCGCTGCCACATCCGGGACAGGTCCGGTACTTGTGTTAAGGAGGCTGCCCGACGAAGAGGACCTGCGAATGGATGCGATCGACATCATCAAGCGACGGCTCAAGGAGGACCGCGTTCCGGAAGTCCCGGACGAGGTCGGCGAGAAGAAGAAGCGTCCCCGCGAAGTCGCCTTCATGGACGTCAACCTGTGCTTCCCGTGCGGCAAGTGCCCGGAGTTCTGCCCGGTGCAGTGCATCGAGACCCTGGCACCCGGATCGGTGCCGGGCCGCGGCGTACAGCCGGTGCAGGACCGCTTCAACGAGTGCATCGGCTGCTACATCTGCGTCGAGGTTTGCGCGCTGCTGACCGACTACGACGCAGTCCGCATGTACGACGTGAATCTGGTCGAGCAGGTGCTTGGCACCACGATCACCGACAAGAAGCCGGACGAGTACGTACCCGCCGAGCCCTACGAGGACTACTTCTCGGAGGGCGGCGGCTACCGGCACATGGGCAACGGCTCGCGCATCAAGGAGAAGATGAACGCCGAGGAGTGGGCGATCATCCGCCGTGCCAAGGGATGAGCGGCCAACGCCCGCAATGAAGCCCGCAGCGCCGCGGCCGGCGGAGCCGCGCAAGCTTCCCCTCCGCACCCCAGGCGCGCTCGTCCTCGGGCTGATCCTGGTGGTGATGATCGGGCTGATCGAGATCGGGGTTCTCGAGTACACCTACGCCCGGCTCGGCATCGGGCATCGCTTCTTCGGCGGCCTGCTGCTGGCGTCCCTGCTCGGCAGCGTGGTGAATCTGCCGATCACGGCTCTGGCCTCCACGGCGCCGGGTGCACGACCGACGATCGTGGCGGTGAACCTCGGCGGTGCCGTGATCCCCGCCCTGCTCGCGCTCTATCTGCTGATCGTGCACCGGCTCTATGTCGACGGAGCCGTCGCGGTGGCGGTGGTGGCCGGGCTCAGCCACGCGCTCTCCCGACCGGTCAAGGGGGTCGGGATCGCCGTGCCGATCTTCATCCCGCCGATCGCGGCCGCGATCACGGCACTCGTGCTCGCGCCCGACGCGGCACCGGCGCTGGCCTACGCGGCGGGCAGCCTCGGCACGCTGATCGGTGCCGACCTCACCAACCTCGGCCGGCTGCGCGAGCTCGAAGCACCGCTGGTCTCGATCGGCGGCGCGGGCACCTTCGACGGAGTGTTCTTGACGGGCATCTTCGCCGTCCTGCTCGCCTAGACAGCGCTACGGGGGCATCGTTCCGACATGAGCGCAGAGCCGATCCGCTTCGATCCCGATTCCGGCGCCTACGTCGACTGCCGCGTCAAGCGCGGCTTCCCGCTGGGCGGGATCGGCGCCGGACAGGTGTGCGTGAACACCGACGGCAGCTTCGGCGAGCTGCGCTCGAACAACAACTGGATGTGCCCGGTACGCGGCCTCGCCGGCAGCTTCTTCGCGGTCTTTGCCGCGCGCGGCGAGGACCGCAAGACGGTGCTGCTGCGCCGGCCACCGGGTGATGGCGACAGACCCGAGTACACGGGAACCGCCAACGTCGATTCGACGATCTTCACCGGCATGCTGCCGTCGTTCTCGCTGCGCTACCACCACCGCCTGCCGTTCGGCCTGGCGCTCGAGGGCTTCACCCCGCACGTGCCGCACGATCTCGCGAGCTCGACCCTGCCCGTGGCCGTGTTCCGCTTCCGCCTCGAGAACCCGTCCGAGGAGCCGGCCACGGCGGCGCTGCTTTTCTCGTTCGAGAACGTGCTCGGCCGCGGCGGCACGGGGAACCTGGGCGTCGATCTGGGCCCGGAAGGCGAGCTGGTCGGCGTCCGGTCGCGCGTCGTCTACGACAGCGTCGCCGGCAACCACCAGGAGGAGGTCACGGTCGGCGGGCATCGCGGTGTCCGGTTCCAGACCGAGCAGAGCTGGCACCCGCGCGACCATCGCAGCTCGGTCACCGGCGAGTACCTGATGCTGGTCGAGTCGGCCGACGACCTCGAGGTCACCGTCTGCGACGGCTGGAACGCCAATGACCCGAACAGCACGGCGCTCGAAGAGTTCGCGCGTGACGGGCGCTTGAGCTCCCCGGAGAGCGGACGGCGCGGCGACGACGGCCTCTACCGGCCGGCGGCAGCGTGTGCCGCGCGCTTGACGCTCGCGCCGCACGCGAATCGGGAGATCGTCTTCCTGCTCGGCTGGTGGACCGCGAACCACGTCACCGAGCCGGCGCTGGCGCGCCGGGCCGCCGCCGCCAACGCACCAGCGGACGCAGCGACGGCGACCGATGAACACGACGGTGTGCGCGTCGGGCACGTCTACGAGTCACACTTCGCCTCGCTCGACGCGGCGGCCACGCACGTTCTCGAGCAGCGCGTCGATCTCGAGCTGCGCTCGAACGAGGTACTGCGCATCCTGCGCGACTCGACGCTTCCGCCCTGGCTGGTGCGCGCGCTCGCCAACTCGATCGATTCGGTGCTGTGCAACTCGGTCGTGCCGCGCAGCGGCTGCCTCTACACGATCGAAGGCGTCGACTGGAACTGGCCGATGGGCGGCCTCACCGGAACGAACGACCAGCGGCTGTCGGCCCACCCGTACCTCGAGACCTTCTTCACCGACCTGAACCTGACCGAGCTCGACGAGTTCCGGCGCCTGCACGACGAGCGCGGCGCCATCCCGCACGGCAACGGCAACTGCGACCTCGCGCTGGGCACCACCGAGGTGCCCTACGGCTGGCCGATGTTCATCAAGGGCTTCCTGCCCGCCAAGGAATGGACCGACCTGACGATGTCGCTCGTCCTGCAGACGGGCAAGCTGTGGCGCGTCACCGGCCGTGGCGACGTGCTCGAGCGCTTCTGGCCCGACCTGGTACGCGGCATGGACTACCTGGCCTCGATTGCGCCGCATGGCGTCCCGGAGGGCGGCACGACGTACGACGTCTGGGACTTCCCGGGCGTGTTCGCGTACACGGCCACGCTCTACGTCGCGAGCCTCGCGATGATGGTCGAGATGGCCGGTGCGATCGAGCCGGCACGGGCCGACGCCTACCGGCAACGCGCGGCGGAGGCCGCGGCACTCCTCGAGGAGCTCTGGGACGAGCGCGGCTTCTACCGCACGACGGCGACCCAGGACACCATCTTCACCGCCGCGCTGGCGGGTGACTGGCTCGCGCGCGTCGCAGGTCTGGCGCCGGTGGTGCCGCACGAGCGTGCGGTGTCGCACCTCGGACACCAGCACCGGGTCCTGGTCGAGGCCGCGATCGCGGCGGCCCAGGGGCGCTACCGCGCGCTACCGCGCGCCGAGGCTCAGCTCGACGGCACCGAGGTCGTCAACCGGATGGGACGCGGCCTGCCGCCCGGCGAGACCATGACCTACGTCTCGCAGGTGATCTCGTACCAGGCTGCGCTCCAGATCCAGGTCGGACTGGTCGAGCCCGGATTGCGCACCGTGCAGATGATCTGCGACCGCACGTGGCGCGACGGCAATGCCTGGAGCGGCGGTCTGCGCGGCAACGACGAGTCGATCTACATGACGCACCCGGTACTGTGGGCGGTGCTGCAAGCGCTCACCGGCGCGGCCCTCGACGTGCCGGCCCGCACGCTTCACCTCGGGCCGCGCTGCGGCGGCGAGATCGTCCGCCTGCGCTGCCCGTTCTTCTTTCCGGGGGTGTGGGCGATGCTCGACTACAATCCCGACAAGCACCACGTGAGCGTCGAGGTCCTGCGCCACTTCGGCGTGCCGCTGACCATCGACGCGGTCGTCTGCCACGCGCCGACGGGATCGAGCCGCCGGCACGAGGTCGAGCCGACCCTGCTGGTGGCGGGCGCGCGGCTCGAGGTCGAGCTCGATCGGGGCAAGAAGGCGGGCCGCGCCTGACCGCGATCCTGCCGCTGCAGGGTTGCTACGGGGTCTTGTCGCGGAAGTGCGTGGCGTCGTTCTTCTGCGCGGGCGCGCTGTACGCAGCGCCGAAGCACGGCCCATCGCTGGTGCGGAGCTGGACGGTGACCGCGGGGTCGTGCGCCAGCGGCAGCACCGGCGGAGCCAGATCGGCACCCTTCGCCGTCACCACGATGCTCGACTTGCCCGCCGGGCCGGCGCGCAGCACCATGCTCTCGACGCCTTCGGGCGTGCGGTCGCGATCGCTGTACTTGAGACCGCTGCTGCCGAGCGCCTTCCAGCACGGCTTGCCCTTGCAGGATCCGCCCCCGGGTATCACCAGCGCCTGCCGGGCGAGGCTGGCAGCGCCGGCGGTGGATTCGTAGATGCAGAGCGCGTAGCCGGTGCCACCGCCGACCGGATCGCCGAGCTCGCCGGGCGCCACCGCGTCGCCGCGCGTCCAGCGCCACGTGAGCAGGTCGCGCTTGTCGACCAGCTGGTCGCGGATCACGAACGACGTGCGCTCCGCGGCATGACACGCCGCCAGCGGCTCCGCCGCGCCGGTGCACGTACCCGACGCGCAGGCGTCGGCGTTGCTGCACGGGTTGCCGTCGTCGCACGCACTGCCCGGAGCCTCGTGCTGGCAGGTCGCGGCGCAGCAATCGCCGGCGGCGAGATTGCCGTCGTCGCATTGCTCGCCGGCGGTCACGACGCCGTTGCCACACGCGGTGATGGTGCAGTTCGAGTCGCAGCCGTCGCCGTCGATCAGGCCGCCGTCATCGCATTGCTCGCCGGGGTTCGACACGCCGTCCCCGCAGCTCACCTCGTCGGCGCCGGCGTCGACCCTCGGCCCCGACAGCCGCGGCGCGCCATCGAGCTCGAGCTCGCCCGGCGCGATCGTCGTCGCCGGATCGCCGGCGTTGATCGCGGGCGACGACGGTGCGACGTGGAAGTCCGCGCCGCCCGGCGCGACCAACAGCGGGTCGGCGAATTGCGACGCGGCGTCCTGCCCGGTCTGCGCGCGGTAGGTGGCGAAGCCGAGATGCGCGGCGCCGTTCCACACGAAGCGTGCGCTCGCGGCGCCGCCGGGCGCGAACCAGATATTGTGATCGAGCGCGTTGCCGAAGTTGCCGGCATCCGACACCAGCAGCAGGTTCGCCGCGGTCGCGACGAAGACGTTGTTGCGCACCACGTTGTCCTCGGCGAACTGGATCCACAGCTCGCCGAAGCCGGCGCCGAGCGTGTCGTTCTCGAAGGTGGTGTTGTTGCGGATCTCGCTGTCGCGCACCCGCCCGACCGAGGACGCGTAGCCACCGAACACGATGCCGGTCTTGTCGTTGCGGTAGACGACGTTGCTGCGCACGATGATGCCACGGGTCACCTGGCCCGCGTTCTCGGCGCCGATCTCGATGCCGAGGTCGGACTCGGTGACGACGTTGTTCTCGATCACGATGTCCTTGCCGCCGTCGACGTAGATGCCGCCGGCGAACCCGCCGCCGTAGGCCGAGCGCGCGCGCTCGACCCGGTTGCCGCGGCAGACGCCGTTGCGCACGACCTTGGCCGGATCGGGCTGGATGTCGGTCTCGCCGCCGATGAAGTCGATGCCGATGTTGTTCACGTCGCGCACGACGTTGTTGGTCACCGCGAAGCCGTCGACGTTGCCGTTGAGGGTCAGGGCTTCGCTGGTGGCGGGCTCGCAGTCGTGGATCTCGTTGCCGTCGATGACGAGGTCGCTGATCGGGTCGGAGCCGGTCGCGTAGACCGTGATGCCCATCGCGTGCTGGCCGCGGATGTCGTGGATCCGGTTGTCGCGCACCTCGATGTGCGATCCCGCACCGAGAATGCGCACGCCGGAGCCGTCGTTCACGTTCAGGTTGTTGCGGATCTCGAAGCCGGCGATGCGCACCCGGCTCCGGTTCTCGATCAACACCATGTTGCTGCCCGGGACGCCGGTGCCATCGAGCACCGGACTCTCGCCGGGGTACGCCTCGAGGCTGATGAAGCCGGCGCCCGCGCTGCCGCTGCGGGGAAAGACGATCTTCTCGAAGTAGGGGGTCGGCTTCTGCCGTACCAGGATGGTGTCGCCGGCGACGGCGGCGTCGAGCGCCGCCTGGATGGTCGTGAAGTCGCCACCAAACCCGGCCACCGTGAGGGTGTCGGCCAGGGCCGGGCCAGGGGCCGTCGTGGTTAGCGCCAGGGCGGTCCCCAGCAGGAGGCGTAGCGCGCCGATCTTCGTCATCCGGAGACTCCCCTCGCGGGCGGTCGGCAGCCCGAGCCGGGTCGCGGAAGCCGGACCGGCCACCGAGGCACGGTGCCGGGAGCGTCCGGCGCAGTCAATCCGGCGCGAGCGGCTAGTGCCGAAATCTCGTGCTAGGGGAAATCTACAAGAATCTCGGGCACGGCTGCGGGCACTCCACGGATGGCCCACGGACATGGAACAAAGGACAACGCGTGCGAAGAGCGAAACCCACATTCCAGAAGCGACAGAAGGAATTGGCCCGCCAGGAGAAGAAGAAGGAGAAGAAGGACCGCCTCGAGGTCCATAGGGCCAAGCGGGCCGAAGAGCGCGCCGAGAACCCGGAGACCTTCGACATCGAGATCAGCGAGGATCTGGACCTGGCCGACAACGAAGCGATCCGCGAGCTGATGACCAAGCCGTCCGGCCCGAGCTGACCCCTCGCCGGGACCAGAGCGCCGGCGGCCGCGCTCGCAACCACGGCTGCTCGCGACCACGGCTCGAGGTCCCGGGCACCTGCTTCGTGCACGGGGCCGCACGTCCTCGCTGCGGGACGGCGGCTTCGGGCACCTGCGACGAAGCGGGGCCCATGGAGCGAGGTACATCGAGCGAGGTACATGGACGCTCCCGGTCGCAAACGCAGAGAGGGGCGGCCGCATCGCGACCGCCCCTCTCCGTTCCCGCCCGATCCGCTGTGGTCGGCGCTATTGCAGGTTCACCTTCCAGCCGTTCCTGAGCTGATCCCAGGTGGCCGTCTGCTGGAAGGCATCGCTGCCGACGATGATCTGGATCGTCATCTCGGGCAACGTCGCCAGCTGCTCCAGCAGAGCGCTGTTGGCCTTCACGTCGAAGCGGTAGGTGATGTTGTCCTTCGTCCGGACCCGCACGATCTGCAGGCCACCCCGGATGCCGGGCGACTTCACTGCAGTGTTGTCACGGAACATCCACAGCTTGCCCAGCTTCTTCAGGTCACCGGGTAGCAGCGACGCAGCGTAGACGATCCCGTTGGCGTTGGTCAGCGTCACGCCGACGTTCACGTTCGCCGGATCGATCGACAGCGTCGGCGTCACGTTCACCTGGAACTGCAGACGGTCCGGCAGGGTCGGCTTGAAGGAGATACGCGCCGGGCACGGGTGGCCACAGGCGTGCACCGTGATCAGGCAGCCGCACTCGCTGTCGTCGCAGTCGACCTTGCCGTCGCCATCGTCATCCTGCTGATTGGTGCAGATCTCGCTCAGCTGGCAGCTCGGGCTGCAGCCGTCGCCGTTCAGGTTGTTGCCGTCGTCGCACTGCTCGCTCGGCTGGTTGATGACGCCGTCGCCGCAGTACGCGAGCTGGCAATTCGCCTGGCAGCCGTCGCCGTCGACCTGGTTGCCGTCGTCGCACTGCTCGCCCGCCTGCTGGATGCCGTCACCACAGACCGGCGTATTGCAAGCGTTGCTGCAGGCGTCGTCGTTCACCTGGTTGCCGTCGTCGCACTGCTCACCGGCCTGCAGGAAGCCGTCGCCACAGCGCGCGGTCTGGCAGGCGTTGGTGCAAGTGTCCGTGTTGACCTGATTGCCGTCGTCGCACTGCTCGCCAGCCTGCTGGATGCCGTCACCGCAAGCGGGCAGCTGGCAGAGGTTGCTGCAGCCGTCGCTGTTGACCAGGTTGCCGTCGTCGCACTGCTCGCCGGCCTGGACGATGATGTCGCCGCAGCGCGCGGTCTGGCAGCCGTTGCTGCAGGCATCGGTGTTCAACTGGTTGCCGTCGTCGCACTGCTCGCCGGGTCCGGTGATGCCGTCGCCGCACACGGCGTTGGTGCACTGGTTGGTACAGGCGTCGGTGTTCAACTGGTTGCCGTCGTCGCACTGCTCGCCGGTCTGCTGGATGCCGTCGCCGCACGCCGGCAACACGCACTGGTTGGTGCAACCGTCGCTGTTGACCTGGTTGCCGTCGTCGCACTCCTCGGTGTCGGGGTTGACGACCTGGTCGCCGCAGACGTTGTTCGTGCAGTTGTTCTTGCAGGCGTCGTTCTGGTTCTGGTTGCCGTCGTCGCACTGCTCGCCCGATTGCGGGAAGCCGTCGCCGCAGCGCGCGCTCTGGCAGGCGTTGGTGCAGGCATCCGTGTTGACCTGGTTGCCGTCGTCGCACTGCTCGCCACCTTCGGTGACGCCGTTGCCGCACTGGGGAGTGACCCACGACTTGGTCGCCGTGCCGGTGATGGTGCCCGTGACGGGGTCGCCCGCGAGGACGATGCCCTGTTTGCCGGCGAGCTTGAACTTCTGCCCGGTCGGGACCGAGAACGTGGTCGTCGCGCGGATGGTGTCGGTGCCCGCGATCGCGTTCGAGTAGTTCGATGCCAGCACCGGGGAGGGGCCGGAGTCGGTGAAGCCGGTCGCGGGGCCGGTGATGATCGACAGGTTGATCGTATAGCCCGCAAGGGGGTCGCCGTCCGCGTCGCGCAGGGTGGCGGTGATGGCGTGGCTGGTGTCGCCGGGCAGGAAGTTGGTCGCCGAGGCCGGCGACAGGGTGAAGCTCTGCGGCACGATGCCCTGCGCCTGCGGCCCGGCGGCGTCCGCGGCCGCCACGATCTCGGCAGCGCGCGCGCCCACGTTCGCCGGAGTGTCACAGACCATGTTGTCGGTGTAGTTCCAGATCGCGCACTGGACCGCTGCCGCTTCGTCGTTCGCTGCCGGCAGCGGCGTGCCGATGGTGTTCGTTTGCGGGAAAGCGTTGTTCAGGATGAACAGCACCTGCCCCGGATAGTCGACCGGGGCCTGGGGCACCGTGTCGCCGGGAGAGATCGGGTTGGCGATGTCGACGCAGTACGCTTCGCGGGTGGGCGGCATGCCGTCGATCTGGATGTTGAACGTCCCTGCGAACCCCAGGTTCTGGGGATTGCCGTTACGGATGCCGCTCACCGAGCGCCCGTTGGCCGTGCTGGTGAAGGTCGCCGTGGCCGCCAGCGCGGACGAGCCACCGAGCACGACGAGCGCGGCAGCGAACGTTAGTACCGACAACTTCTTTCTCGAGTTTATGCATCTGCGCAGCATGGGAACCTCTTGTTGGGCGAGCCTGGGCACAGGGGTGTGTCGACGACGCGAGTTCTGGTGCGACGGGGGAGGTACGAGTTGTGGAGCCGAACCGGTTTCGGGGGCTTCCTGCTCCCACCGATCGAGATGATCGCCTCCGCTTGTCGGGAGGCCGTCCAATCCTTGGAACGACTAGCCATGGACCGGCTAGCGGGTCTGGCGGGCAGGATATGCAGGGGTGAGGAGGCTGTCAAACCAGTTTCTTCACCGGCACAGGCGAAACTTTCCATGTCTCTCATATAATGAGACGAACCCCGACCCCGGGTATCACTTGCGCCGTGGAGAGCCATAAGGCGCAGCGCGCACGACGCGGCTCGACCCCACCCTGGAGACGCCGGCCAGCTACCATCCGCCACAACGCTCGCTGTAACACAGAAGAATTAATGGGCGCGCCGCAACGGCGGCGAGGAGACCGCGCTTGACCGAACGCTGCGACATCTGTGGAGCCCCCACCCTGGAGCGCCCGTGCGCGCGCTGCGGCGGACGTATCGAGCGCCCGGACCTGCTCGAGCCCGCCCCGGCGGGCGGCCTGTCCGAGCTCGCCAGCGGCTTCCGGCTCGCCTTGCGTGGCGCCGCGCTCACCGTGCGCACGCCGCGGCTGCTGGTCCTGGTCGTCGTCCCGTTGCTGATCAGCTTCCTGCTGTTCTCGTCCATGGTGGCGCTGGTGTGGGAGAATCGCGACCTGCTGCGGCCCGAGCTGGTCCAGGCATGGCCCTGGGGGCTCGACTGGCTGCGGCGCGTCCTCGTGCTGTCGGCGCAGGGGCTCGGCGTCCTAGTAGGCGTTGGCGTCGCGCTGGTCGCGACGGTGATCCTCGGGCAGGCCGTCAACGCGCCCTTCCTCGAATGGTTGTCGCAGGCGGTCGAGAGCCTCGTCCTCGGGCAGCCGGACCGGACCCCGATCTCGGCGGCGCACCTGTGGCGGACGACCGTCCTACCGCTGTTTCAGGCCGTGGCGCTGGCCGTCGTCCAGGCGACGCTCGGCTTGGCGTTCCTGATCCTGTCGATGCTGGCCGTGACGGCGCCGCTGGCCGCCCTGGGCGGGCTCTGGCTGGTCGCGCTCACGCTGTGCGACGTCGCGATCGCGCGCAAGGGATTCCCGGTGCGCGAGCGCTTCCGGCGCGTCCGCCGCGCGCTACCGCTTTACCTGGGGCTCGCCCTGCCCTTCTTCTTCGCGCCCTTCCTGCTGCCACTCGGCGTCGCCGGAGCGACACTCGCCGATCTACGCGAGCGGCGCCGGGCAATCGGGCAAGCGCCCTAGAAATCCTGGTATCAGTCCCGCCATCGCCTTGCCGGTGTACACCGGGTCGAGCACCAGCGCCTCGGTACGCGCCGCCAGGCGAACGGCCGCGCGGCCCTCCTCGCTGATCACGGCGTAACCCGGACCCGCGTGATCGGCGACGATCGCGGACGCGGCGGGCGCCGGCCGCCCGGCAAGAGCCGCCGCGGCCGCGTCGACGTAAGCGAGCGCTCAGAGCGGGGTCGGCGCGAGGACGAAGCGCGTGGACGCGCTCAAAGCGCCGCGTCCAGGATCAACGCCGCAATGGCAATCGTCGGCGTCATGCCGATCGCCGAGCCGATCAGGTACTCGCGGAAGCCGAGCGAGGACAGGGCGAGCGCGTAGTTCAGAAAGGGCGCGACGCCGAACACCGCGCGCAGCAGGATCACACTGCGCAGCGGGCGGGTGTCGAGCTGTGCCAGCAGTCGCCGCAGCAGCGGGCTCTTCATCTCCGCCAGCGCCCGACCGCCGAAGCGGCGCACCACGAAGAAGCTCACCGACACGGCAACGATCGAGCCACCCAAGGCGACCAGCGTGCCGAGCTCCCGGCCATAGGCGAGCACCGCGACGGCGATGAACAGCAGCCCCGGCAACTGGGCGAGCAGTCCGACGCTATAGGCGAGCACGAAGACCAGAATTCCCAGCCAGCCCGCGCTCGCCAGCAGCGCGCGCACGCTCTCGGGCGAGATCGACTCGGCGAGGCCGCTGACGCGGCCGGCAACGAACAACGCCACGACGGCGGCGCCGATCAGCAGCAAGCGCACGCCGGGCTTGATCCGCCCGGCATCGACCGGCGGTGCTGCCTGCTCGGCTAGCTGTCCTCGTTCGTCTCCCACCATTGGCACCACCAGTTCGCGCCTACCAGGATACGTAGCTTGGGATGCCAACAATAGGCCATCTTGTCGTCCGGGTTCAGATAGTAGAGGCAGTTGTCGCACTGCTCGGTCGCGCTCGGAAAGCCGCGCAGGAGCGCATCCTCGGAGAGATGCTGCAGCTCCATCGAGAGCCTGGTGTCGATCTCTTTCGGTTCGGGCTTCGGGAGATCATCTTCGGCCATCGATGTGGCACTCCTCGTCGCTGGTGAGGTTCCGTTGCGCACGAACGGTCCGCCGGCGGAGCAGGCGACCGACTGCACCCGATACGCCCGCTTCGCGGCGCGATCAAGCGCTCGCGCCGCTCGCGCCGGCTACCGCGGGTGCTGCACCGCCGCGCACCTCGAACGCCACCGCGTCGATCGTGCGGCCGTCGCCCGCGACCAGCGCGAGCCGGTGGCGGCCCGGCACGAGTGCCCACAGCAAGGGTCCGGCGACCGGGCCGAGGTCGCGCCCGTCGAGCAGCCAGCGCGCCGCCGATCCCCCGTCCGCCGACGCAATCCCCTCGGCCGCGAACGCGAGCCGCTGCAGAGCCGGTGGGATGTCGGGGTCGAGCGCGATCACCGTGCCCGGCTGCGGCGTGCGGATGCGCGGCTCGAGCGGAGCGAGCGCCGGCGCGACAGCGCCGGGTTCGGTCCCGGCGAGGAACCACTCCTCGCGTCGGGGCTCGACGCCGTTCGCGAAGGACGCCGCGGTGCGGACCACGCCAGCCGGTGCCTGCGGGGCGACGCTCGGGCGATCGGCGTGCAGCAGGGTCATCAGCTCGCGCCACACCGGCGCCGCACCGGTGAGGCCGCTCACGTCGTGCATCGGCTCACCCGAGGCATTGCCGACCCAGACGCCGACCGTGAAGCGGTCCGAGAAACCGACGCACCAGTTGTCGCGCATCTCCTTGCTGGTGCCCGTCTTGACCGCGCTCCACGACCGCGTCGCGAGCGCGTTCTCGAGGCCGAAGGTGGCGCTGCGGCTCTCCCGGTCGGCGAGCACGTCCGCGATCACGAACGCGGACGCGGCCGACAGCAGGCGCGTGGCGGCGCCCGCCGGCTGCTGATCGAGCGTCCAGCGCAGCGGGCTCGTGACGCCGCCGTTGGCCAGGCCGCGATAGGCGCCGACCAGCTCCTCGAGGCTCACCTCGGCCGAGCCGAGCGCGAGCGCGGGTCCGTAGAACTCGCCGCCGTGCACCAGGCCCGCGAAGCCGAGCGCGCGCAGTGCTACGACCAGCACGTCAGCCGAGAGCAGCTCCAGGGTGCGAACCGCGGGCACGTTGAGCGACGAAGCGAGCGCGCTGCGCAGGCTGACGAGACCACGAAAGCCCTCGTCGTAGTTGCGCGGCTGGTAGAGACCACCTGCGACCGGCACGACCAGCGGTGTGTCCGCGAGCAGCGAGGCCGCGGTGAGCAGCCGCGCGTCGAGCGCCGCGGCGTAGAGGAAGGGTTTCAAGGTCGAGCCTGCCTGACGCCGGGCACGCACGCCGTCGACGTGGCGTGCCGTCGCAGCCGCGCCGCGGCCGCCGACGTAGGCGAGCACGTCACCGCTCGCGTTGTCGACCACCAGCACCGCACCGTCGCGCACGTTGCGCCCGTGCAGCTCGCGCAGCTGCTCCTCTAGCAGCCAGCTCGCGGCGCGCTGCAGGCTGGCGTCCAGGGTGGAGTGCAGCGGCGCGGCGCGCTGCTCGGCCGGCTCGCCATCACGCGCGCGCAGCAAGCGCTGCGCGAGGTGTGGCGCCGCGGCCACGCGCGGCCGCACGCCGTGCTCGGCGCGCAGCGCCGCGTCCGCCGCCGCGTCGATCTGCGGGCGATCGACCTGCACGTCGAGGTGCGCGGCCAACCGCGCCGCACGCGTCACCACCAGCGGGCGCGCGGCGTTCGGCGCTCGCGGCAGCGCGGCCAGGACCACGGCCTCCGCCTGCGACAGGCCGTGCGGGCGCTTCGCGAACAGCACCCCGGCCGCCGCACCGATACCCGACACCTCGCCGCGAAACGGCACCAGGTTCAGGTACGCCTCGAGGATCTCGTCCTTGGACCAGGTGCGCTCGATCGCCCAGGCACGGCGCATCTGCCGCCACTTGACGGCCAGCGAGCGCGCCGCGCGGGGCCGTCCCGCCTGGCGGTCGAGCAGGGTTGCGAGCTGCATGGTGATCGTGCTGGCGCCGCGCGGCGGCGCACCGACCAGCGCGCCGCGGGTCGCGCCGAGCAGCGCGATCCAGTCGACGCCACCGTGCGTCGCAAAGCGGCGGTCCTCCGCGGCGACGATCGCCTCGCCGAGCAGCGGCGACACGGCGTCGAGCGCTACCCAGGCGAGCGAGCGTTGCCGGTCGTCCGCACGCAGCTCGTGCACGACCTCGCCGTGCCGGTCGAGCAGCTCGACGTCCGATGGCCGGAACGACGCCCGCACGGCGTCGAAGCGTGGCACCGCGCCACCCGCGGGGTCGCGCCCCCCGACGTACGAGACCACGCCATACGTCGCGAGCACGGCGACGCCGAGCGCGACCGCCGCTCGTTTCACCGCGCGACCTGCACCGGTGCGTTCGGGATCTCGCCGAAGGTCTCGGGCGCGTAGAGCGCCGCGACGCGGGTCGGCGGCAGCAGGAAGCGGCCCGCCTGATTGACGCGGATCGTGTACTCGACGACGGTCTTCCCGGCCGGAAGCTCCTCGAAGTAGGCCTTGTAGGACTGAAAGGAGCGCTCGACGAAGGCCGGCGTCACGCCGCCGTCGACCGGGCTCGCGACCGCCGCGGCCGCAGCTCCCGCCGGGGCACCGCGCAGGTGCGAGCTGCCGGCCGGAACCGGATCGTCGACGACCACCCAGGGCATGTCCGCCTGCGCGTCGATCTCGAGTCGCACGCCCAGCGCGTCGCCCGGACGGATCTCGCCGCCGGGCCGCGGCTCGAGCGGCGTCATCTGCTTGACGATGCGGTAGCCGGCGGCGAACGGCTGCTCGAGCGGGATCGCGGCACTCGCGAGCACGCTGGCCCACGGCTTCCCCGTCCCGTCCTGCGTGATGGTGAGCTCCGCACTCGCGGTCGGCCACTGCAGGCTCATCGCGGCGCCCTTGGGATCCTTCTGCCAGTCGACCACCGCGCGCGCACCAGCGAGCACCGCAACGGTCTCGCCACGCACCGGATCGCCCTCGAAGGCGCTTACGAAGGCGCGCGTCGCGAGCGCGCCCCAGGCGTTCGCGATGGTCGTGTCCCAGGTACCACGCTGCTGCAGACCGAGCCCGCCGCGCAGCAGCCGGGGGGCGTCGGCGCGCCAGGCCGGCGCGTCGAGTGCAAGCAGCACCAGGCGTAGCGCGTCGACGTCGCGTCCGGCGAAGATCGACCACCCCGCCGCAGCCGAGGCCTGACGGAAGCCGATCGTCGTGCCCGCGAGCTCGAGACGCGCGCGCACGATCTGCTGCAGCTCGGCAAAGCGCTTGTCGCGACCCGGCAGCTTGGGCGTGCGCGCGAGGATCGTCCACCAGTCGAGCAAGGTCGACGCCGGCCACAGGTTGGGCTCGATCGGGATGCCGTCAACGAGTGCTGGATCGAGCGCGCCGCCGGTCGCGAGTGCTGCCAGCACGGCGAGCTTGCGTAGCGGCAGATCCACCGTACGCCGCGTGGCGCGGCTGCGCGACGACAGACCGCCGGTGACGAAGCCGCGCAGCGCCCCTTCCAGCTTCTCGACGATCTCGTCGGGTAGCGCGCGCTGCGCGTTGCGCGCCATCAGCAGCACGTAGGCCGTCAGCAGCTCGTCACCCTCGTTCATGGTCGGGAAGAACTTGAGCAGCCCGTCGCCGTCGAGGTGCGACGGCAACGCCGCGACCACCGCCGACCACAACGCCGGGTCGTCGAGCACGACGGCGCGCGACACGCGCTGCTCGAGGCAGCTGTAGGGATAGCTCGCCATGTAGTGGCGCGCGCCGTCGAGCCCGGACAGCAGGCTCGGCGCGAGCCGCACCTCGATGCCGCCGCGGCCCGGCAGCGCGCCCTTCGGTGCGGCGACCGTGAGCGCGAACGGCGTACCCGGAACGATCTGCGCGAGCGTCCCCTGCGTCACGCGCACCGGCACCGCGGGCGCGACCGTCTGCGCGACCGCGAGCCGGTCCACCGGACCGCCGCCCGAAGCCGCAGCCTCGATGGCGTAGCGGAGCTGCGCCACGTCCGCGGGGACCGTGACCTCCCAGCTCGCGATCCTGGCCTCGTTCGGCGCGAGCTCCACGCGCTGCACCGGCAGCGCCGCGCCGAGCCCCTCGACCCGCGCGCCGAGCTCGATCTGCAGCGCGCCCGCGGTCGTGTTGCGCAAGGTGAACTCCGCCCAGAAGCGGTCGCCGTTGCGCACCACCGGCGGCAGCCCCGAGAACAGCATCAGATCCTGCGTCGTCCGGATCGAGGTCTCGCCGTTGCCGAACGAGCCCGTGCCACCGGTCGCGACCGCGACCACGCGGAAGCTGGTCAGCGAGTCGTTGAGCGGGATCTCGATCTCGGCCGCGCCGTTCGCGTCGAGCACGACGTCCGCGCGCCACAGCAGCAGGGTGTCGAACAGCTCGCGCGTGCTCGAGCGCCCGCCGCCGCCACCCTGCGGCCGCGCCTTCAGGCCGTAGTGGCGCTTGCCGATCACCTCCATCTGCGCGGTCGACGTCCAGACGCCAAAGCCGCGCCTACCCATCATCACGCGCAGCAGCTTCCAGCTGTCGTTCGGCGCGAGCTCGAGCAGGCCTTCGTCGACCGCGGCGAGAGCAATCGTCGATCCGGCGGGCGGGGCGGTGCCGGCGGCGGTGCGCACGGCGATCCTCGCCTGCACCTTCTCGCGCACGCGGTAGACCTCGCGATCGGTCGTGACCGCGACGTCGAGCTCGTGCGGACGCCAGCCCACGACCAGCTCCGCGACGCCCAGCCGGAAGGAAGGTTTGCCGAGGTCGACGCGCGCCGTCGGCTGCACATCGCCGACGCGGCCGCGCAGCGCCAGCACCGAGACGAACATGTTCGGCGAGTAGGCGTCGGTGACCGGCACCTCGAGCAGCGGATTCTTCCCCGACAGCTCGACCACGCGCGCCTCGACGATGCCTTCGCGCGCGATCGTGACCAGTGCGGTCGCCTGGCGGAACGGCATCCGCACCTGCAGCCGCGCGACGTCGCCGGGCTCGTAGCGCTTCTTGTCCGGCAGCACGTCCATGCGGTCGTCGCCGGTCGCGCCGAACCAGAAGTCCGAGTCGTCGGCGATCCAGACGTCCTGGTGCGCGATGCTCGCCCTGCCCTGCGCGTCGAGTGCGGTGACCTGGACGAGCACGTTGCCGCCCGCCTTCGGCCGCCGCGTGCAGCGGAAGCTGCCGTCGGCGCGCGTGCGGCCGCGGCACAGCGTGCCCAGTGGACGCGTCTCCTCGACGTACTCGTAGGTGTAGAAGCCGCCGACGATGCGCTTGCGTACGGTGTAGTTCAGGCGCTCGAAGGCGTCGACCTGCACGGGCGCGCCCGGCACCGGCTCGAGCTTGCGGTTCAGGACCAGGGCGCTCGCAACGACGCGCGGGCTCTGCGTTGCGCGCACACTGGCGTCGACTCCGGCGACGACATCGGACGGCCACAGCGGCACCATGGCGACCGCCGTCTGCACCTCGCCGTTCGGATCGCGGAACTCGAGCTCGGTGCGCAATCGCTCCGGCTTGGTCACCACCGGCAGCTTCGCGATGGTCGCGCGCGCGGTGCCGGTCGCGTCGAGCGCGAGCTCCTGACGGGCGAGGATGCCGCCCTGCACGACCGCGCTCTCGCCCGACTCCGGGTCCGAGCCGGCGCCCTCGCGCTCGATGCCCACCGCGACCGGGCCGTTGGCGAAGGTGTACTCGTCCTTGCCCGGCACCGCGATCGTGTCGTCCTCGATCTGGCTGCGCAGCACGACCGGCAGTCCGCTCGCGCCGCCGCCGGCGAGGTATTGAACGGCAAGATCGGCCTGGATCTCGCTCGCCGCGACCTGCGGCTCGGCCGGTAGCTGGAGCGTGCCGCGCGCCAGCGGCACGCGAAACTCGGCGACGCGGAACGTGCCGGCGAGCCACTCGCGCTGGTAGGTGTCGGCACGCTCGCCGAGGCGCGCATACGGTGGCGGCGGTGACGGAGTCGGCTGCGGCGACGCGGCCGGACGCACGTGGTAGATCTCGTACAGCCCGAGCTTGGCCTCCTTCGGGATCGGCCAGTCCATCGCCGCGCTGCCGTCGGGCTGCCAGACGAGCGCTTGCTCGTAGCGCGTGTCGCTGCCGAGGTGGCGGATCGACAGCCGCGTCGGCCGCTGCTCCGGCGTCGCGAACGCGAAGCCGTCGAGGGTCTGGACGCGGAAGACGTTCTTGGTGTGCAGGGTCTCGCCGGCGCGCAGCAGCGAACGATCGAGGATCGCGTGCGCGACGAACGGGCCGTTCCAGCTCTCCTCCGGCAGATCGAAGCGGTACGGCTCGATGCCGAGGTCCCAGCTCGAGTGCACGAAGCTGAGATCGTCGCCGCTGCGCGCCGTGACGAACAGCCCGCCATCGAAGTCCGAGAGCGACCGCGAGGCACGGAAGTCGTGGTGGGGATCGCCGTAGACGTCGTCGCCGGAGCGGCAGAGCGGCACGTCGTCGCGATCCGGGAGTCCCGGGATCCGGGCGATGCCCTGCGCATCGGTCGCCCCCTGCCACAGCACCATGCCGGCGCAGTCGTGCACCGCGACCTGCGCTTCGGCCACGGGCTGCGCGTTCGACAGGTGGGTGACCCAGCCCAGCGAGCCCGCCTTGCCCCACTCGAAGTGCACCGCCAGATCCGTCACCAGGGCCGCGGCCGGCACGTAGAGCGGCTTCTTCTGCTCGAGCAGGGCTTCGCCGAGCCGCTGGCTCGCGATCTCGACGACGTACAGGCCGGGCTTCGGCAGCGGGATGCCGACCACCTGCAGCGCTGCGCCGGACAGCTCCGGCAAGGTGACCGAGCGCACGTCGTCGCCCTTCGGCGCGCCCTTGAACACCGACGTGGTGCGGTTCGCGGCGCCGACCTTGCGCAGCCACGACAGGATCTCGCTCGAGCGGCTGGCGGGCAGGTGGAGCACGCTGCCCGCGACCGTCGCTTCCGGCTTGCTCGCGCCCGCGGGCGCGGCCGCGCCACCGCCATCGGGCGCGATGCGCAGCTCGCGCGTGCTCACCGATGTACCCAGGCTGCGGATCGTCACCGGCAGCGCGGGATCCGCCAGCAGCTCGACGATGGCAAAGCGCGAGGCAAACTTGGCGAGCGGTGGATCGGCGCCGATGGTCACCAGCAGCGGCTGCAGCTCGGCTGCGTTGACCGGCGTGCGGCCGGCGTCGTCCTTCAGGTCGGCGGGCACCTCGAGCCGCAGCGTGACCGACTCGGGAAACGGCCCCGGATAGGTGAGCTGGGTGACCGCCTGCTCGGTGCTGTCGGGCGGATCCGGCGTGAAGGCCGCTCCGTCCGGTGCGGTCAGCTTGACGCGCGTCGCCTCGCCCCACGGCACCTGCGCGCTGAAGCGCACGACGATCGGCGTCAGGGGGATGCAGCCGGCGCGCGGGTTCTCGCGCTGGCAGCGCAGCTCGGCGGTGAACGACGGGCGCACCGTGAACTCGAGCGTCCGGGTTTCCGTCGTCGCCGCACCGCCGGCGGTCGCGATGCCGGCCCCCCAGAGGAGACGCACGGCGGCGCCGTCGGGAAACCGGCGCCGCGCGGCCAGCACGAGCGCGCTGTGGTCCTTCGGATCGAAGCTCCAGCGCTCGAGGATCTTCACCCGGTCGTCGCCGTCGACGATGCGCACGCCGACCATCTCGCTCAGCCCGTCGACCGCGAACGACGCGGCACGCTCGACGGATTCGCGCGTCGGCTGGGCGTCGAGGCGGAGCAGGAACGCCTGCTCGGCGTCGATCTGCTCGCCGGCCGAGGGCGACGACGTCAGGATCGCCGGGCCGCCGGTATCGAAGCTGAAGCTCTCGCCCTTGGGCGGCGCGGCACCGGCGAGATCGGTCAGGTCGGGGCGCTGGCGAAAGGAGCAGCGCACCCCGCCCGGCAGCGTGCGCTCGAAGTCGAGCACCCAGGTACGCGCGTCCACCCAGCGCGCCGTGCCGGCCACCGGGCAGTCGACCGCGAACGGGTCGCTCGGGCTGCGCGCATCGCCGTAGGGCACCATCGGCGTCGCGAAGCGTGCCACCACTTGACGGACTTGCTTGACGATGCCGCGCGGCGAGAATTCAGCGATGCCGGCCGTCACCGGAGCCGCGCCGGCGGCGCCGGTGATCCGGACGAGCGCGAGCAGGACGAACCCGAGCGCGATGGCGAGAGGTCGATGGCGTCGCATAGTGCCAGAGGGACGCGGCACGGGACGCAAAGCTTACGCGGCGCTCACCTGCGCAGTAACGCGTCGCGGATCTCGGTGAGCAGCACCTCCTCGCGCGTCGGCTCGGGGGGAGCCGGTGGGGCCTCCTCGCTCTTCCGGCGCAGGGTGTTGATCAGTTTGACCATGGCGAAGATGGCGAGCGCGACGATGAGGAAGTCGATGATGGTGTTGATGAACACGCCGTACCGCAGCACCACCGCCGGCGCCGCCTCGGTCTGCTCGCGCAGGCTGACCGCGAGGCTGGAGAAGTCGACGCCGCCCACCAGGACGCCGATCGGCGGCATGATGACGTCGCCGACCAGCGAGCTGACGATCTTGCCGAACGCGGCACCGATCACCACGCCGACCGCGAGATCGATCGCGTTGCCCTTGACCGCGAACTCCTGGAACTCCTTGAGGACACCCATTTCGCACCCCATTGCTCCCCTTCGGCTACCAGCCGGGAGAGCGCCGCCCCTTTTGCTGCATCGCGCCCGACGTCACAAGCGAGGGGGCGGCGCCCCGTCGTGGAACACTGGTGCATGGGCGCGCGCGGTGTGCCAACACGCCAGCAGGGGCAGCGTCGCGGCCCAGGCACGCCGACCCGCAGAACCAGGGAGAGCCATGGAGAGGCTGAAGAAACTGCTCGACAACAACCGGCGGTGGGCCGAGGCGATCGAGCAGGCCCGACCGGGCTTCTTCGAGACCCTGGCGCACCAGCAGGCTCCCAAGTACCTGTGGATCGGCTGCGCGGACAGCCGCGTACCAGCCAACGAGATCGTCGGGCTGCTGCCCGGCGAGCTGTTCGTGCACCGCAACGTGGCGAACCTCGTCCTGGCAGGGGACCTCAACTGCCTCTCGGTCCTGCAGTACGCGGTCGAGGTGCTGCACGTTGAGCACGTGATCGTCTGCGGGCACTACGGCTGCGGCGGCGTCGGCGCGGCGCTCGACAACACCCCGCTCGGCTTGATCGACAACTGGATCCGCCCGATCAAGGACATCTCGCACCGCAAGCGCCGCGAGCTCGACGCGCTCGACTCGAGCCAGCGCCGCTTCGACCGGCTGTGTGAGCTCAACGTGATCGAGCAGGTGTCGAGCGTCGCGCGTACGACGATCGTGCAGGACGCATGGCGACGCGGTCAGGCGCTCACCGTGCGCGGCTGGATCTACAGCGTCGAGAACGGGCTGGTGAACGATCTGGACGTTTGCGTCGAATCGCTCGAGCAGGTCCCGGTCGCCTATCGCCTCGACGAGTGAGCCCGCAGCGCGACCGGCGCTCCGCTGGGCCGGCCTGGCGACCCGGCCTCAGCCTGGCAGCTGTGGCAGCAGCGGGACCGGTGATGGGGCCGAGCGCCGGAAGGGCCCGCTCACCTCGTAGGTGATGCCGACGCCGTCGGCGCGCTGCGAGCTGAAGTAGAGGCGCCTGCCCGATGGGTCGAAGGCCGGTCCGGCAAGCTCCGTCCCTTCCTGGCCGGTCACGCGCAGCAGCGGCGCCGCGACGCCGCCCGGCGTCAGGATGACCAGCTCCAGGTTGCCGCCGTCCTCGGCGACGACGAGGTCGCCGGAGCGCGCCGCCGTGATGTTGTCGACGCCGGTCAGCTGGCGGGTGGGATCGAGATCGGGATCGTAGACGACCGAGATGCGCTGCGTGCGGACGTCGTAGTCGCGCACCATGCCGTCGCCCTTGGTGGTGAAGAAGACGTGGCCGCGGTCGTAGACGATGCCTTCGCCCCCCCGGAACACGGTGCTCGCCTCGACCTGATGCCGGGTCGGCGTACCGCCGCCGGGAATCGCGGGACTGGGCTCGGGCACCGGCAGCCAGCTCACGACTCCGTCGCCGCCGACCGACGCCACCTGCAGCTCGCCCTCGTCGAGCGAGCGCCGCCGTGCGGGTACGAAGCGGTACAGCCGGCCGTCAGGCTCGTCCTCGGTCAGGTAGATGTCCAGGCTGCGGCGATCGAACGTCGCCGCCTCGTGCTTGAACGTCCCGAGCGCCGGCAGCCGGCGCTGCGCGCGGCGACCGGTCGGATCGCACTCCCAGACGTTGCCGCCCGCGACCTCCTCGCAGGTGAGCCAGGTTCCCCAGGGTGTGCGTCCGCCGGCGCAGTTGACGAACGTGTCGGTGCAGATCGAGTACGCCGCGACGATCTGGCCCTGCAGATCGAAGCGGATCGCGCTCACCCCGCCCGGGGCGACGAACTCGGAGTTGGCGACGTAGATCCAGCCGCCGTTGGTCCGGTACGTCGCGCCTCCGTCGGGGAAGATCGGCCACACGTAGCCGGTGTCCGCCACCTCTTCCTCGGCGTGCGCGATCACACGCGAGCTGAAGCCCGCGGGCAGCATGATGCCGTTGGCATCCGCCGGCAGCAGCGGACCGTACGGTCCGCGCCCTCCCTGCGCAGGCGCAGCCAGCGCCTTGCTCCACAGCGACGATGCAGCGAAGGTGCTCGCCGCGACGGCGGCACCGAGACGAAGACACGCGCGGCGTTCCATACGCCGTTGCCTATCGCACCGCGGGGCGTTCGGGCAATCGAGTAAACGCCTGGGCCCCGTCGGCTGCGCCTCGGCGGGTCCGGGTACGGTCGCGTGCTCGGACCGTACCCGGATTTTCCGCGAAGGCTCGTTCGCGTGCTGCGAGGAGCTAGGGGCTCACTATCGGACCGCGCCCGGTGATCAACGCGACGACCAGGAAGATCACCGCGAGAACTGCGAACAGATAGCCGATGTTCGCCGACATTCCGGCCACACCTCGGAACCCGAGGACGGCCGCGATCAGGGCGATGACGAAGAACGTGACGGCCCAACTCAGCATCATGACCTCCCTTGCGCGGCAGGCGCGCGAATCAGCGGATCGAGTTGCAGTCGATGTCAGGAGGCGCGTCGCTTGACGCTGTGCACTGCCTCTTTGACCTTGTCCACGGCCTTCTCGGCCGCGTTCTTGACTGCGCCCGCGGCCTGATCGAGCTTGCCCTCACGACGGAGCTTGTCGTCGTTGGTCAACGCCCCGGCAGCTTCCTTCACGCGCCCTTTGGCCTTGTCGACAGTTCCTGATCCCATGTGTGCAACCTCCTTGCGGCCTTCGTGGCCGCGCTGAAGAAGTGCCTCCGCAAGCACGGTGCCAGCGCGCGACGTCGGGCGTGATCCTGACTCTGCAGGCCTTTTTGCCGCTTTGCGCTTCTCGACAGGGAGTTCGGGCCGTGCGGCTTGTAACGCCTACCTCTCGAGTCCCACCGATCTACAATCGGTCGCGGTGCGAGGAAGTCTGCTACGCAACGTGGCCGTGAGCTTCGCGGTTCGCGCCTACCAGCCGGGGGACGAGCAGCCGATCCTCGCCCTCTTCCAGCACGTCTTCCGGCAGCCCCGGCAGATGGCGCACTGGCAGTGGAAGTTCGTGGCCAACCCGGCCGGGCAGCAGATCAGCCTCGCGGTCGCCACCGGCGGGCGCATCATCGGGCAGTTTGCCGGGCTGCCCGCGCGCGCCGTGACCCCGGCCGCGTCGTTCGTGCTCTCGCAGGGCGTCGATCACATGGTCGACCCGGAGTTCCAGAAGCAGGGCGTGTTCGCCGCGCTCACCCGGCACTTCGCCGCCAGCTTCCTGCCGCCGGCGCGCGACGTCGTGTTCTACTCCTACCCGCTCGCACACAAGCACTCGATCGACCAGCGGATCTCGGCGGCCGAGCTGGTGCATCCGGTGCGTGCGCTGGGCTGGGATCTCGCCCGCAGTGAGCCGTGGCGCTCGGCCGGGCAAGGCTCGTGGCAGAGCTGGCGGCACCGCGTCGTGCGCGTGCCGCGCTTCGGCGCCGGCGTCGAGCGTCTGTGGGCCGAGCTGCGCGGCGAGATTGGCGTCGCCATCGTTCGCGATGACCACTACCTGAACTGGCGCTACACCGACCGTCCCGACGTCGACTACATCCTGCTGCAGCTCGAGAGCCGTATCACGGGACGCGTCCGCGGCGTGGCCGTGCTGCGCTTCGGCTGGTTCGACGAGCCGATCGCGCCGCTGCTCGAGCTGCTGGTCCCCGCGCGCGACGAGACGGCACTGCGTCTGCTGCTCGGCGCGTGCCACGACCTCGCGCGCCAGCAGGGGCTGGGATCGACCCGGCTCTGGATGCCGCGCGGGACCGCGCTGCACCCCGCACTGATCGCCCTTGGCTACGCGGAAGAGGAGACGCCGTTTCTGCTCACACAGGTCGCCGACCCCGACAGCGGGCGCACTGCCGCGATGCGCGCGCGCTGGAGCTACGCGATGGGAGATTCGGACATCTACTGAGCTCGCCGGCCCGCACCCTGCGGCGTGGTCTCGGCGAACGCCTCGACGTAGCTCGCCTGTGGCAGGAAGATCGCGCGGTAAGCGTTCAGGCCGGCGGTGGCGCGGCGATAGTCGTTGTAGACGAGCTGCGACGCGTAGCAAGCGAGCGCGTCTTGCTTGACGTCCCAGACGGACGACACGTCGATGACGTGCGTCGGGACGACGGGCACCCAGATCTCGTAGGCGAAGGTCCGTGGCTGCGTCGACAGCTCGCAAGCGAGTTCGCCCACGACGCGACCGACCACGTGGTGATCGACGTGCATCTCGATCGCGCCGGGGTGGTAGATCACCTCGGGGTGAAGTCCCTCGACAACGGCACCGAGAGTGGCGTGCAGCGCCCCGGCCTCGACCCGCTGGTCGCCGAAGCCCAGGAAGACCGGGGCGGCGACTCCGAGCGTCGCTGCGGCACGAGCACACTCCCCGCGCCGGCGCTGCACGTAGTCCTCGCGTGGGAATCGCCCGTCGGGGTCGCCGGCGTCGCCGTCGGTGACGACCACCAGGTGAACATCGTCGCCGCGCCGGCGGTGGAGCGCGAGGGTTCCACCGCAGCCGATGGTCTCGTCGTCGGGATGCGGTGCGATCACGACGACCCGCCCGCGGGGCGGCTCGAGCCACGTCTCGGGATAGTCGAGCTTGTCAGCCATCGTCGCGCTGCCAGCGATCTACCAGAACGATCCGACAACGCGCACGAGCTCGCGGCGGTCCCCTCCTCGTCGGGACCGCCGCTAACAGTGTCGTCAGCGCCGTGAGGGCGGCGCGGACGAAGCCTAGACGGCTTTCTTCTCGCGGGCGGTCGCGACGTCGCTCGCCTCGTGGATCTCGAAGATCTCCTTCGCCCGGCGGCGCTCGTCGCCGTCCTCGGTATGGACCGAGATCAGGATGTTACCGTCGCGGATCTTGCCCTCGTACTGCTTGGCCTCGTACTCGGGGATTCCCAGCCCGACCAGTGCACCGGTCAGGCCACCGGCCGTCGCACCGACCGCCGCACCGCCGAGCGCGGCCATGATCGGACCCGCGGCGATCAGCGGGCCCACGCCTGGAATGGCGAGCGCACCGATGCCGACCAGCCAGCCTGCGGCGCCGCCGAGCAGACCACCCGTGGTCGCGCCGGCAGCGGCCCCCTCGGGCGCCTTGGTTCCCTTCTCGTGCGCAAAGTCGCGCGTTCCCGAGCGATCCGGGAACAGCACCGAAATGTCGTTGCCCGAGAAGCCTCCGCTGCGGAGATCGTCGACGATGTTCTGCGCCGTCGACTCCGAGCGAACGATACAAACCAATGCCTGGGACATCTGCGCCTCCTTTTCTTTCCCTGCGCCCTAGCGGGACGCGATCTCGAGATGGTTGCGGACGTTCTTGGCGCCCGCGATGCTCACCGCAGTGGCCTCGATCTTCGCCTTCTCGTCCTGGCTTCCGACCGGGCCGCGCAGCGTCACCACGCCGTCGGCGGAGATGATCTTGACGTTGTGCGCGTTGGTCGACAGCCCCTCGTCGGCAACGACCGCCTTGCGGATCTTCTGCGTCAGCTCGATGTCCGCCGGGTCGTTCGACTGGTCCATCGGCGTCAGCGCAGCGTCCTGCCGGTCGCGCTCGTTGCGGCCGCTGTTGTCGGGCGCGCTCTTCGCAGCCTCGGCCGTCGTGCTCGGATCGGCAGCCCAGGCGCCGGGAGCTGCTCCGAGAGCGAGCGCCACTCCGGCGCCCATGATCCATGTCTTCATCCTCGAACCCTCCTTGCGACGGGATCGCGTGCGTCTGACGCTGCGATCCAGATCGGTTCTGCAGGGTTAGGAAAGCAAGACGACGGCCAAACGCGCTTTGCCTGCGAATGCTTCCGTTCACGTTCCGGCGACGCGTTCGACGCGAAGAATCGTCCGAACGTCCTCGCAGAAATTACAGGGTCAGCGGCCGTGCCTTGCGTCCGCGCGAACCCAGATGCTACTTCGCGCGCCCTCATGGGATTCCTCTCCGCGAGCTCCTCCATCGTCCGCTTCGACGCCAAACCGGCGACCCGGATCGATCGCAACGCGTTGTGCGACGCCGTGAACCGGCGCGCCTTCCGCGAGCACGACGAAGACGGGCTGCCGAAGCAGGAAGCGTTCGGCTGGGTGGCGATCCACGATCCGCTGGTGGTCGAGCTGGCGCCGAGCGACATCTTCTTCCAGCAGTACGCGCTGCTCGGCTTCCGCTACGACCGCCGCGTCGCACCGGCGAAGCTGATCCGCCTCGAGTGCCGGCGCGCCGAGGAAGAGCGCAAGCAGTCACAAGGGCTCGAGCGGCTCGGCCGAACGATCCGGCGTGAGATCAAGGAGGAGATCGCAGCCCGCCTGCTGCTGCGCGCCCTGCCGAGCCCGTCGCTATTCGAGTGCGCCTGGGACCTCGAGCGCAACACTGTCTACTTCACCGGCAAGTCGCGCGGCCCGCGCGAGGCCTTCCAGTCCCTGTTCCGCGAAACCTGCGGCGTCGCGCCCGTGCCGGTGATCCCCTACCTCGCCGTCGAGCGCCTCGGCCTCGCCGGTGCGATCGTCGACGCCGTGCGCGCGGCCGAGCCGAGCCGGCTCGCGAGCCAGGAGAACGCGCCACGTGCCGTCGCCGCAGCGGCCGGCGGAGCGGGGGTGCCCTGGTGAAGGAGGACTTTCTCAGCGTCGTCGAGTCCAAGCGCTTCCTCGGGCGCGAATTCCTCACCTGGCTGCTGTTCCGCGTCGAGGAGGACGGCGGCCGGATGGTCGTCGGCAACGACGTCGTCGAACTCGCGCTTGGCGACCGCGTGGTCATGCAGGAGCAGGGCGAGAGCAATGCCCGCCTCACCCTGGTGGACGAGGGTGACATGCGGCCCGAGCTCGGCGCCGGGTTGCGGCGTGGCAAGCTGATCGACCGTGCGCGGATTGCGGTGACGCGCGGCGAGCGGCGCTGGGAGCTCAGCCTGGACGGCGGCATGTTGACCTACGACTCGCTGCGCTGCCCGAAGCTCGGCGACCGCGACGCCGCCCTGAGCGACGACCCGCGCGCGCTGTTCGAGAACGACCTCTTCCTCCGCCTCGCCGACATCGAAGAGGTGGTCGGCTTCCTCGACGGGCTGTTCGCGAGCTTCTGCCAGCTGCGCGCCTCGTCCGGCTGGCAGGCCGAGACGCTGCCGGCCCTGCGCGCCTGGGTCGCCGACCTCGGCGAGTGACTCCGCACCAGCGCCACGCGCTCAGCGCACGGTCGAATCGCCCGAGCGTGCGGCGGCGCCAGGCTGCACTCGCACGGCGCGAGGCGATCGCATGGTGCCGGCGCTCAGTCGGCGTCGACGATAGCGAAGTTCTGCTGGCTCTGCTGCCACTCGAGGGTGACGTCGCGTCCGGCAAACGACGGCAGCAGGTAGAGACCGCTCACGTCGCGCAGGAAGGGTACGCCGAGCGTCTTCACCACGATGCGCGCCTCGCCGAACAGCACACCGTCGGCGAAGGCGCGGATGCGGTGCCCGCCGTCGCCGAGCAGATTCCAGTTGAGCAGCACGCCGAAGCCGTTGTTCGCGTCGCCGCAGACGCCGGCGGTGTCCGCCCGTGTCGTGCCGTAGGCGGCCTCGTAGATCGACACCCCGTCCACTTCGAGCGTGATGCGAGCCGCGTCGCACACCCAGCCCGACATCACGCCGATGCCGCTCTGCGGCGAGTCCGGCTGTGGAATCTCGAGGCTACCCGTCACCGCCGCCGCGACCGCACTGGTATCGCCGTCCGCGCTGGTCGCGACCAGGCTACCGGTACCGTCGGCGGCGAACTGGACCGTCGTCGCGGTGGCCCAGTCGGGACCGCTCGAGCCCGGGTCGTCGTTGCTCGAGCTCTCGACCGAGAGCGTGCCCTGCGTGATCTGACGCCGCTCCAGCGGCGTTCCCTCGTTGAGCAGCACCACGACGCGCCAGGAGACCGCGCGGGTCGGCTGATCGTCGTCGGTGTCGCGGTCGCTGTAGTAGTGCACGCGCACCACGTACGGCCCGGGCTCGACGGTGTCGCCCTCGGCCGAGCTCAGGAAGTAGTTCTCGGGCCCGAAACCCGAGGTGTTGTCGACGTCCAGCCGGCCACCGACCACGGTCGTCCGGTCGGAGTACCACGCGGTCTCGCCGTCGGGCTGGGTGACGTACAGGTCGACGTCGGCGCGATCGAGGTTCCAGGTGAGCGTCGCCGACAAGGTCGTCTTCGCGGTCGTCGAGCGGATCGACCGCTCCGCGCAACCACGTGCTCCGTCGGCGGCGTCCACGGTCGCGCGCAGGACGTTGTCGCCGCTGCGCAGAACGACCTCGCTCGCGAACGCGCCGCCGCTGACGGCGATCGGCTGCGGCGAGCCGTTCACGCGCAGCGTCCCCGACGTCACCGCCTGGTCGCCCACGGTCCCCGCAACCTGAACCACGCGTTCGCTGGTCTCTGCCACGCTCGGCTGCGTGATCGCCACCGGCACCGCGCCCGGGCCGTCGCACGGACAGGCACCGGAATCGACGACGATGCTGCGAATGCGGCTCGGGTCGAGCTGGTAGAACTTCGGCGTCGTCTGGCCGAAGGTCGAGAACGGGCGGAAGTTGTAGCGGTTCTGCACCGCGTCGAAGCCGAGGCCGACCGTCGTGATGGTGTGCGTGCGCGCAACGCCCTGCACGTCCTTGCTGTAGACGACGGCCGACGTGGTCGACGCGGAGATCGGGATCTCGACGTGCGCGCTCTTGCCGCCCTCGTACTCGTGCGCGATCACCGTCAGGGTGTCGATGCTGAAGCCGGTGACGGCGGTTCCGAAGGCGCGCGCGAGGTCGCGAATGTCGTCGGCGCCGGTGGTGCCCTCGCCGAGGACGACGGGTTGCCCGATGCGCGCAGACGCCTCGTTCAGCAGGCGCTCGGTCACCGAGCCGCCGCAATTCGACTTGACGCTCACCGTGCCGCCCGGCACCGGCTTGTAATCGGTGCTGCCGTAGAACTCGACGTCCTTGGTGAGGAACACGTCGCGCTGGCGCTCGAGCTGGCTCTTGCGCTGGGCGTTGGTCTCGGCCGCGATCTGGTCCTGGATGTCGCGCGAGTAGACGCGGTAGGGAAGCTCGACGACGCGCTCCTGACCGCCCGCGTCGATCCCGGTGACGACGATCGTCTTGACGCACGAATCGCCACCCGTCGTGGCCGCATTGCGCGCCACGCCGGCCGCTGCGGATCCGGTCGCCGCACCCACCCGTGCCTGGGCGATGGTGTCGAGCTGCTGCTCGATGCCGTAGGTGAAGCTGGTCGTGTCGAGGCCGCCCTGCCCGTCCAGCACCTTGATCGCGTGGGTGACGAAGTCGGGCGCCCACAGCAGCTCCGAGAACAGATTCGCCTCGAGCCAATCGGCCAGGAACGGGACCGCCGCCGGGTCACCGATCTGCTCGAGGGCGTAGGCGAGGAGCGTCAGCGGCACCTCGTCGAGATACCCGGCCGCGCCCGCGAACTCGGCCAGGATCGCCGGTAGGGCGGCCGAGCCGGTCGCGATCAGCTCGACCACCTCCGGGTTCAGCGGCTCGGCGGCGACCCGGATGAACAGCGGCAGGTTCTCGTTCGACATGCGCTCCTGGCTGTCGAGCGAGCGCAGGCTGGCGACGATCTCGGTCGGCCGCGTCTGCGGGTTCTGGATCAGGACGAAGTTCTGCGCCGCCTCCTGCCAGTCGACGATCACGTCGCCCCCGGCGAAGCCGGGCAGCAGGTAGCGCCCCGACACCCCGCGCAGGAAGTTGCTGCCCAGCGTGCGCACGCTGAAGCTGGCGCTGCCGATCTCGACGCCGTCGGCGAAGGCGCGGATCTGGTGCGGCCCGTCACCGAGCAGGTTCCAGTTCAGCAGCAGGCCGAAGCCGTTGTTGGTGTCACCGCACGCGGTCCGGGTGTCACCGCGGTTGGTACCGTACGCGGCCAGCAGGGTGTTGGTGCCGTCGATCTCGAGGGTCACACTCTGCGCGCTGCAGACCCAGCCCGAGATCACACCGATGCCGCTCCGGGTCGAGCCCGGGGACGGGTTCTCGAGGACACCCAGCGCCGCGGCGTCGCTCGCAACGGCCAGGAGCAGCAGCGCGAGGAGCGCGCCGGTGCGCACACGCACGCGAGCCCCAAGTCGATCCGCGCCGGCGTGGTGCACCGGGTTGCGATCGTCGTCCAGCCGGGGTGGAGGAGTCGGCAGCAGCATGGCCCTGAACGGCCAGTCCTATCATCCTCCGCAGCCGCCGTTCAACAAAATTCGCGCGGGCGCGAGCAACCCGGCGTCGTGCCATAGCGGGCGCGCTACCGCGCGACGCTCTACTGGTAGCGGATGCCGACCGAGCAAGAACCGGGGATGGCGTCGCCGTTCGCGTCGCTGGCGTCCAGGGTGCACACGAAGTCGGTCGTGAGCGGCGCATCGCCCGCCGGGCAGTCGAAGGTGATCCCGGCAAACGGCCCGGCGGGGATTCCGTCGAGGGAGATGAGTCCGACCGCGAGCTGATCGTCGCGCGTGTCACCGTCGCTGTCCGAGTCACCCGCGCTGAACAGCCCGTTGCCGATCCCGGTCTCGTTGCTCACCCGGGCGAGCACGCTCGCGTCGCCACAGCAGCCCGGGATCGAAGCCAGATCGGTGGGATAGTCGACCAGAACCGTCACACCGGCGGCCGCGGCGCCGGGCGTGTCGAAGGACACCGCGACGTCGAGGACCGCGCTCACGCAGACCGGCTCCGCCACCGCGCGCACCGAGGACGGGGTGGTCTTCGCGACCGATGCGACCGCGCCGGTCGCCTGCACCAGCTGCCAGGCCTCGGCGGTGGCACTCCGGTTGGTGGTCGAGGACCAGAAGCCCGCCAGCGAGCCGGCCGCGGGGATCTGCGTGCAGCTACAGGTGTCGACGCTGCAGCCCGGCGTGCACTTCTTCAAGAAGGCCTTCGCGAGCGCCGGGCTCTTGCGGTCGAAGTCGGCGATGCTCTGCAGCTCCCTGACGTTCGGCAGGCGCCAGGTGCAGAGCCCGGCGAAGCACGGCGGCGTGTTGAGCTGCGCGACCTTGGCCGTGCTCGCCTGCTCCCAGGTGAAGAGCGTGCCGCGGTCGTGGATGCTGCCGTCGCGCGACAGCTTCTCCCAGACGAGGCGGGTGTTGCCGTCGGTGATGGTGCCATTGCCGCTGTCGCGCAGCTCGATGCCGAGCCCGGCGCGCTGCTCGCCGTCCTGTTGCGTGCCGGTGCAGCCGATGCGCGCGCCGGCCGCACTCCAGCAGGTCTTCTGCCCGGTCTTGGGTAGCGTCGACTCGGCGAGGGCCGATCCGGACAAAGCACAGGCGAGCACGACGGCGGCGGCGAGAACGCGAGGTGTCATGGCGACACCGTCTACACGGCGATCGTTGCGCGCCCGCGATGGCGACGTGTCAGTCGCGTGACGCGCGCCGCGCCGAGCGCCGCATCCGGCCCTCAGCGCTCGGCGTCGACCTCGGCCCGGGCGTACGTGATCACCGGCGCCGCGTCGCCGAAGATGTCCAGCGTGTGCAGAAAGCGGTGCACGCCCATGGTCTCGGCGCAGCTGAAGCCGAGCTCGACGATCTGCGCCGCCGTGAAGGTCTGCCCGAGCCTGCGGTAGAAGGCGTCGTCGAGCGCATGATGGTCGGCCGACAGCAGATCGAGGAACTCGATCGCGATACGCTCCTGCTCGGTGAGCGCTTCGCGCCCCGGTGCGAGCAGGCAGGCGACGTCCTGGTCGGTGATCGAGTCGTGCTTGCGCGACTGCATGCACGGCTGGCACTCGCCGAGCTGCGCGCTGCGGATGCGGATCAGCTCGAGGATCCGGGCCGGGAGCAGGCCCTCGGTGCCGCGCGCGATGCGCGCCTGGTGCAGACGGTGCAGCCGGTCGGTCGAGTAGGCGAACACCTGCAGCGGCAGCGGCGTCGAGTAAAGGCCCTCGGCAACACCACCCTCGATGATCGCGCGGGACTCCGCGGACAGCTCCTCGATCGGCATCGGCTCGATTCTCGGCATGCGCAACCCCTCCTCCGCCGCCCGGGGCGGAGACACTACCGATGCTTGCCGCGATCGCCGACGTCCCGCAAGGCACGCGCGCGTTGACCTAACGAGGTTCTGGCGCCGGCGCGGGTCGCCAGCGTGGCGCTGGTGGTGTCGTTGCGCGACCGCACCCGGCGCGGCTGCTCGACGGCACGTTCTCGGCCACGGCACGGCCGTGCACGGGGATGCCGCACGCCGTGGCGGCGCGGCGTCCCCGTGCACGATTGCCCCGCGCTCAGTGATCCATGTTCGGGACCTGCTTGGCCCCGGTGATGATCAACCCGCTGCCGCCCGCGCGCGCACCTATCGACTGGCCGCCCGGGAGAAGCACCGAGAAGCGCCCCGCGCCGAGGACGCTCGCGACGATACCGTCCTGACGGCTCAGGCGCAGGGGAATCATCGGCTCAGTACCCGCTGCCGCTGCGGAAGCCACCCCCGCGATTGCCGCCGCCGCCACCACCGCCGCCGCCGCCGCGATCCTCGCGCGGCTTGGCCTCGCTGACGTTGAGCGCGCGACCGTCGTGCTCGGTGCCGTTCAGGGCCGCGATCGCCGATTGCGCCTCGGCGTTGCTGCTCATCTCGACGAAGCCGAAACCCTTGCTCTGGCCGGTCGTGCGATCGTTGATCACCTGCGCGCTCTCGACCGTGCCGTGCGCCGCGAACAGGCCGTCCAGGACCCGATCGTCGATGCCGTAGCTGAGATTGCCGACGTAAATCCTTCTACCCATTGTCCATCTCCTATTTTGCAGCTGACCCGCCGCGTACATCCGCCCCGGCGACGCATGTCGGAATGATCCCGGATTATCGCCGATCCAAAGGTGGGAGGGGCTACGAGTCGTTGCGCGCCTATCGCGTAGCGAGCCGTCGACTAGCCAACCGCTGGGGGTCAGTAGCACGTGCCGGTCGCGAGCGCCCGAGAAATTCTCGCGCCGCCAGCCTCGTCGATGACCGCCGGCTCACCGTCCGCGCAAAGCCGAGGCCCGAGGACAGCGATCGCCGCGCCCCGTCGATACCAGAATCAGGTTCTACTATGCGCGGGCGCCGATTGTCCTTGCGGCTCCGACCGCGAGCGCATACGGTTTCGCGATAGAACCCGTCCCGGTCGTGGTCGGCTCGCCGAGAAGGCCGGCGCTCTGGGCGTCATCGACCAGCTGCCGAAGCCGATTGATCAGCGGGCGCTGCTGCGGCTCGTTGCGCTGCACTGCGAGAAGGTGCGCTTCAGCGCCTGACGCGAGCGCTCACCGAGACGGGGGATCGGGTCCGACGACGAAATGGGCACGGGTCCTTCGTCGCGGGCCCCGCGTCGGATAGCCTACCCGCAGTGCGAAACCCCTTCCGCTCCCCCGTCGATCCCCTTCCCGATCCCGAAGAACCCATCCGCACCGAGCTGTTCAGCGTCGAGCGGCTCGAGCAGCACGCCGAAACCCTGGCCGCGGCGCAGCGTGTGACCGCCGATCCGCGGCGCGGACGGGCGCTGCTGCCGCGCCTGGTCGACAACGGCCGCGTCCTGCTCGCCTCGTACCGCACCATCGCCGAGTCGATCCGCGACGAGCATGCGATCACGCCCGCCGCCGGCTGGCTGGTCGACAACTTCCACATCGTCGACGAGCAGCTCCGCCAGATCCGCGAGGATCTGCCGCCGGGCTACTACCGCAAGCTGCCGAAGCTCGCCGGCGGCTTCCTCGAGGGCTATCCGCGGGTGTTCGGCATCGCGTGGGCGTTCGTCGCGCACACCGACAGCCGCTTCGAGCCCGAGGCGCTGCGTCGCTTCGTGCAGGCGTATCAGCGCGTGCAGCCGCTGACGATCGGCGAGCTGTGGGCGGTCGCCATCACGCTGCGCATCGTCATGGTCGAGAACCTGCGCCGCATCGCCGAGCGCCTGGTGCAGGGCCGCTCGGCGCGCCGCGAGGCCGATGCGCTCGCCGACCGGCTGCTCGGCCTGGGCGGCCGCTCGGCGCCGGATCCGGCGCCGGAGCTCGCGCGCCTGGCGGAGGGGCCGCTGACTACGGCCTTCGCCGTGCAGCTCGTGCAACGCCTGCGCGAGCAGGACCCGGACGTGGTCACCGCGCTGCGCTGGCTCGAGGAGAAGCTCGCCAGCCAGGGCACGACCAGCGAAGACATCGTGCGCCGCGAGCATCACCGTCAATCAGTGATGAACGTCACCGTGCGCAACCTGATCACCAGCATGCGGCTGATGTCGACCATCGACTGGAAGGAGTTCTTCGAGAGCGTCAGCCCGGTCGACGATGTGCTCCGTGGCACGACCAACTTCGCGGCCCTCGACTTCGCGACCCGCGATCTCTACCGACACGTGATCGAAGACCTGGCGCGCGGCAGCGTGAGCTCGGAGCTCGAGGTCGCGCGCCTGGTGGTGCGCCGCGCGCAGGGCGCGGCCGCAAGCGGCGTCGCCGACGCGCGCTGGTCCGACCCTGGCTTCCACCTGGCCGCAGAGGGACGGCCAGCGCTCGAGCGCGAGCTCCACTTCCGGGTTCCGCCGGAGCGCTGGCTGGTGCGCGGCTACCTCGCCAGCGCGGTGCCGGCCTACGTGTCGACGGTGGCGCTGCTGAGCGCGCTCGTGCTGGTCGTGCCGATGCTCTACTCGGCGCTCGCCGGCGCCGGTCCGCTGACCTTGCTCCTGCTCGCCGTGCTCTCCTTCGTGCCGACCACCGATCTCGCCGTCGCGCTCGCCAACCTGGAGGTCGTGCAGCGCATCGGGCCGCGTCCGCTGCCGAGGCTCGAGCTGGGCGACGGCGTTCCGGTCGACCTGCGCACGCTGGTCGTGATCCCGGTCCTGCTGAGCAGCGAGGGCGAGGTCGACGAGCTGATCGCGCAGCTCGAGATCCACCACCTCGCCAACCCGGATCACGAGCTCGCCTTCGCCCTGCTGTCGGACTGGACCGACGCACCGTCCGAGACCATGCCGGACGACGAGCGGCTGGTGCTGCGCGCCGCCGCGGGCATCGCCCGCCTCGAGGCGCGCCACGGCGCGACGGACGACGGCGTCGCGCGCTTCCACCTCTTCCACCGCGCTCGCCGCTGGAACGCCAGCGAGGGCAAGTGGATGGGCTGGGAGCGCAAGCGCGGCAAGCTGCACGAGCTCAACAAGCTGCTGCGCGGAGCGACCGACACCAGCTTCGTCGCCGCCGGCGGGCACGATCCAAGGCCACCCGCCGGTGTGCGCTACGTGATCACCCTCGATGCCGATACGCGGCTGCCGGTCGGTGCCGCGCGCGCGCTGATCGGCACCATGGCGCATCCGCTGAACCGCGCGCGCTTCGACGCCGAGCTCGGCCGCGTGGTCGAAGGCTACGGCGTGCTGCAGCCGCGTGTGTCGCCGACCTTGCCGTCCGATCGCGAGGGCTCGCTCTACCAGTGGATCACCGCGGGGCCGTGCGGGATCGACCCCTACGTGTCCGCGGTCTCGGACGTCTATCAGGACCTGTTCGCGGAGGGCTCGTACACCGGCAAGGGGATCTACGACGTCGACGCGTTCGAGGCGGCACTCGCCGGGCGCGTGCCCGAGAACGCGATGCTCAGCCACGATCTCTTCGAGGGCGTCTTCGCGCGCGCCGGGTTGTCCACCGAGATCACGTTCTTCGAGGCCTTCCCCACCCATTATCAGGAGGCGGCGCAGCGCCAGCACCGCTGGGCGCGCGGCGACTGGCAGCTGCTGCCGTGGATCTTCGGCGATCGGCGCGGCACGATGCCGTTCCTCGGGCGCTGGAAGATGGCCGACAACCTGCGCCGGACCTTGTCGGCGCCGATGGCGATACTCACCCTGCTCGCGGCCTGGCTCGCCGGCGGCGAGCTGGCGACCCTGTGGACCAGGTTCATCCTCGCGGTGATCGCCCTGCCCGCGCTGCTGCCGCTGGTGAACGGCATCGTGCCGCGCCGGCGCGGGATCTCGAAGCGCAGCCACCTGCGCGGGATCGGTGAGGACCTGGTGACGGGGCTGCTGCACGTGGCGCTCACCGTGACCATGCTCGCGCACCAGGCGGCCCTGATGACCGACGCGATCGCGCGCACGCTGGTGCGCCTGTTCTTCACGCGACGCCGGTTCCTCGAGTGGGTGACCGCGGCGCAGGCGCGCCTGAGCCTGGGCCTCGATCTGCGCGGCTTCTACCGGCGCATGCGCGCCGCCGTCGGCCTGGCCCTGGTGATCCTGCTGCTGCTCGTGCTGGTCCGGCCTGCATCGTTGCTGGTGGCAACGCCGTTTCTCCTGTTGTGGGTGCTCTCGCCGCTGGTCGCGCAGCGCATCAGCATGCCGCCGCGCGCGCGCGGTGAGGAGCCGCTGTCGGTGCGCGACAAGAGCGTGCTGCGCCTCGCGGCGCGCCGCACCTGGCAGTTCTTCGCGACCTTCGTCGGCGCCGAGGACAACGCGCTGCCGCCCGACAACTTCCAGGAGGATCCGAAGCCGGTGGTCGCGCACCGCACCTCGCCGACCAACATCGGACTCTACTGCCTGTCGACGATCGCCGCGCGCGACTTCGCCTGGCTCGGCGTGCTCGAAACCACCGAGCGCCTGGAGGCGACCTTCGCCACCCTGGCGCGCATGGAGCGCTTCCGCGGGCACTTCTACAACTGGTACGACACGCGCACGCTCGTACCGCTCGACCCGCCGTACGTCTCGTCGGTCGACAGCGGCAACCTCGCCGGGCACCTGATCGTCGTCGCACAGGCGTGCCAGGCGCTGATGGATCGCCCGGTGCTCGCGTCGGGCGCCGCGACCGGGATCCGCGACGCGCTCGGCCTGGTGCGCGAGGCCGCCGCGGCGATCCCCGACGACCGGCGCACCGAGATCGTCACCGGACGGCAGCTCGACGACGCCATCGAGGCGCTGGCGATCGCGCTCGGCGCGACACCCACAGCACCCGCGGCGTGGGCACGCTGGCTCGAGCAGCTCGGCACGCTGAGCCGAACCCTGGTCGACGTCACGGGAACGCTCGACGTCGAGCGCGGCGACGGCGCCGCGGCGGAGCTCGCGCTGTGGTCGAGCGCGCTGGCCGCAACCGTCGCCAGCCACGCGCGCGACCTCGAGGTCCTGCTGCCCTGGGCGGGCCACGACGAGACCGCCGACGGCACCAACGGCCTGCTCGACACGATTCCAGCACCGTCGGAGATGTCCGACCGGCGTGCGGTGGTGCCCGCAGCCGCGCACGTTCCGGCCGGCGACGACGGCGCCGCCTTCGCGGAGCGCCTCGACCGCTCCGCCGAAGCCTGCTCGACGCTGGTGCGCCGCCTGGTGGTGCTCGCCCGCAGCGCGCGCGAGCTGTTCGAGGCGATGACGTTCGACTACCTCCTCGACCCGACCCGGGACCTGCTGACGATCGGCTACCGCGTGCGCGAGGGCGAGCTCGATCCGAACTGCTATGACCTGCTCGCCTCGGAGGCGCGTCTGGCGAGCTTCGTCGCGATCGCCAAGGGCGACGTGCCGACCTCGCACTGGTTCCAGCTCGGGCGCTCGATGACGCCCGTCGATCGCGGCGCGGCGCTGATCTCGTGGTCGGGCTCGATGTTCGAGTACCTGATGCCGTCGCTGGTCATGCGCGCGCCGCCGGGCAGCCTGCTCGAGCAAACCTACCGCTTCGTCGTGCGGCGCCAGATCGCCTACGGCGCGAGCCGCGGCGTGCCCTGGGGGGTCTCGGAATCGGCGTTCAACGCGCGCGATCTCGAGCTCACCTACCAGTACTCGAACTTCGGCGTGCCAGGGCTCGGCTTGAAGCGCGGCCTGAGCGAGGACCTGGTGGTCGCGCCCTACGCGACCGCGCTCGCCGCGATGATCGATCCACACGCCGCGGTCGCCAACCTCGATCGACTCGCCACCCTCGGCGCGCGCGGCCGCTACGGCTTCTACGAGGCGCTCGACTACACGGTGACACGCCTGCCCGAAGGGGCCGAGATGGGGCTGGTGCGGGCGTACATGGCGCACCACCAGGGGATGTCGGTGGTCGCGATCGCCAACGTGCTGCACGACGGCGAGATGCGCGCGCGCTTCCACGCCGAGCCGATCGTGACCGCGGCCGACCTGCTGCTGCAGGAGCGCGCGCCGCGCGACGTCGCGGTGTCGCGCCCGCGCGCCGAGGAGGTCAAGGCCGCCGCCCACGTGCGCGACCTGGTGAGTCCGGTCGTGCGCCGCTTCACGTCGGTGCGCGAGGCCATACCGCGCACGCACCTGCTGTCCAACGAGCGCTACGCGGTGATGATCACCACCGCGGGTTCGGGCTACAGCCGCTGGGGCGATCTCGCGATCACGCGCTGGCGCGAGGACGTCACCCGCGACGCGCACGGCCAGTACGTGTTCCTGCGCGACACCGACAGCGGCGAGGTCTGGTCGGCGGGCCATCAGCCGAGCGGCGTCGAGCCCGACTCCTACGAGGCGGTGTTCTCCGAGGATCGCGCCGAGATCCGCCGGCGGGACGGCGCGATCTCGACCACGCTCGAGGTGGTGGTCTCGCCCGAGGACGACGCCGAGGTGCGCCGGATCACGATCACCAATCTGGGCTCGCGAACGCGCCAGATCGAGCTCACCTCGTACGCCGAGATCGTGCTCGCGACACCTGCCGCCGACGCGGCCCATCCCGTATTCTCGAATCTCTTCGTGCAGACCCAGGCCGACCCCGCGCTGCACACCCTGTTCGCGACCCGTCGTCCGCGCTCCCCCGAGGAGCCGCAGGTCTGGGCTGCACACGTCGTGACCGTCGACGAGCACCTGGTCGGCGGCTTCCAGTACGAGACCGATCGCGCGCGCTTCCTCGGCCGCGGCCGCGGCATCCGCACGCCGATGTCGGTGATCGACGGCCGCCCGCTCTCGAACACCGCCGGATCGGTGCTCGATCCGATCTTCAGCCTGCGCACGCGGGTGCGGCTCGCCTCGGGAACCAGCGCTCGCGTGACCTTCTCGACGCTGGTCGGCGGGTCGCGCGCAATTGTCGTCGACCTGGCCGACAAGTATCGCGACCCCGCGACCTTCGAGCGCGTGGTCACGCTCGCCCGGACCGAGGCCCAGGTCCAGCTCCGGCACCTCGGCATCGCCGCCGATGAGGCACACCTGTTCCAGCGACTCGCCAATCGCGTCCTGTATGCCGATGCAGCACTGCGGCCGGGCCCCGACGTGCTGCGACGTGCGAGCGGTGGCGCGTCGGGCCTCTGGCCGCACGGCATTTCGGGCGACCTGCCGATCGTGCTGGTGCGCATCGACGCCGCCGACGACCAGGAAATCGTCCATCAGCTGCTGCGCGCACACGAGTACTGGCGGCTGAAGCAGCTCGCGGTCGATCTGGTGATCGTCAACGAGCAGGGCGCGTCGTACGCTCCCGAGCTGCAGGGCGCGCTCGAAGGCCTGGTGCGCACCAGCCAGTCGGAGCTCGGGGTAGCGGGCGCGCAAGGCGGCCACGTCTTCATCCTGCGCGGTGACCGCCTCCCGGCGGCCGATCGCCTGCTGCTCCAGACCACCGCGCGCGCGGTGCTGCTCAGCCGGCACGGCACGCTCGCCGAGCAGATGAATCGCGTCGAGCGCCTGCACACCGAGCCGGTTCTGCCGCCGGCGCGGCGCACGGCGGTCAAGCACGACGACGGCGCACCGCCGTGGCGCCCGGACCTCGAGCTGTTCAACGGGCTCGGCGGCTTCGCCGAGGATGGCCGCGAGTACGTCACGGTGCTCGGCGAGGGGCAGTGGACGCCCGCGCCCTGGCTCAACGTGATCGCCAACCCGAGCTTCGGCTTCCAGGTCTCGGAGTCCGGCTCCGGCTACACCTGGTCGGGCAACAGCCGCGAAAACCAGCTCACCGCGTGGTCGAACGACCCGGTCAGCGATCCGCCCGGCGAGGTCCTCTACGTGCAAGACGAGGAGAGCGGCGCGCTCTGGGGGCCGACGGTGCTGCCGATCCGCGAGGAGGCGACCCAGTACGTCATCCGTCACGGCCAGGGCTACAGCCGCTTCGCGCACGCCTCGCACGGCATCGAGCTCGAGCTGCTGCAGTTCGTACCGCTCGCCGACTCGGTCAAGATCTCGCGGCTCGAGCTCACCAATCGCTCGGGCCGCACGCGCCGGCTGTCGGTGACGGCCTACGTCGAGTGGGTGCTCGGCACCGCGCGCGGCACCGCGGCACCCCACATCGTCACCGAGCTCGACCCCGCGAGCGGTGCGATCCTGGTGCGCAACCCGTGGAACGGCGAGTTTGCCGACCGCGTCGCGTTCGCCGACCTGGGTGGCAAGCAGAGCGCGTGGACGTGTGATCGGAGCGAGTTCCTGGGCCGCAACGGCAGCCTCGACCACCCGCTGTCGCTCGAGCGCGGCACTGCGCTGGCCGGTAGCGCCGGCGCCGGGCTCGATCCGTGCAGCGCGCTGCAGACGACGCTCGAGCTGCGCGACGGCGCGCGCGCGACGGTGCTCTTCCTGCTCGGCGAAGCGGGCAACGTAGAGGACGCGCGCGCGCTGGTCACGCGCTACCGCGCCAGGGACGTCGATGCGGCGCTCGCGGAGGTCACCACGCACTGGGACGACGTCCTCGCGTGCGTTCAAGTGAAGACACCCGATCGCTCGATGGATCTGCTGCTCAACCGCTGGCTGCTCTACCAGGTGCTCGCCTGCCGCGTCTGGGCGCGCTCGGCGTTCTACCAGGCGGGCGGCGCGTACGGCTTTCGCGACCAGCTGCAGGACGTCATGGCCTTGACCGTGAGCCAGCGCACGCTGGCGCGCGCGCACCTGCTGCGCGCAGCAGCGCGCCAGTTCGTCGAGGGCGACGTCCAGCACTGGTGGCACCCACCCTCGGGCCGCGGCACGCGCACGCGCATCTCCGACGATCTGCTGTGGCTCGCCTACGCCGTCAATCACTACCTCGAGGTCACCGCCGACCTCGAGGTGCTCGACGAGGTGGTGCCCTTCGTGCATGGTCCGCCGCTCGCGGACGGCCACGGCGAGGCCTACTTCACCCCGGAGATCTCGAGCGAGGCGGCGAGCCTGTACGAGCACTGCGCGCGCGCGCTCGATCGCAGCCTGGGGGTCGGCAGCCACGGGCTGCCGCTGATGGGCGGCGGCGACTGGAACGACGGCATGAATCGCGTCGGCCAGGGCGGCCAGGGCGAGAGCGTCTGGCTCGGCTGGTTCCTGCACACCGTCCTGTGGCAGTTCGCCCGCTACGCCGACCTGCGCGCCGACCGCCCGCGCGCCGACGCTTGGCGCAAGCACGTGACCGCGCTGCAGACCGCGCTCGAGCGCGAAGCCTGGGACGGCGACTGGTACCGGCGCGCCTACTTCGACGACGGCACGCCGCTCGGCTCGGTCGCCAACGAGGAGTGCCGCATCGACTCGATCGCGCAGTCGTGGGCGGTGATCTCCGGCGCCGCCGACCGCGCGCGCGCGACCCGCGCCATGGCCGCGGTCGAGGAGTATCTGGTGCGGCGCGGCGACGGGCTCGTCCTGCTGTTCACGCCGCCGTTCAACCACCCGGCGCGCGATCCGGGCTACATCCAGGGCTATCTGCCCGGGGTGCGCGAGAACGGCGGCCAGTACACGCACGCCGCGATCTGGTCGGTGCTCGCCTTCGCCGCACTCGGCGACGGCGACAAGGCGGGCGAGCTGTTCGCCATCCTGAACCCCGTCAATCACACCAGCACGCGTGCCGGCGTGCACCGCTACAAGGTGGAGCCGTACGTCGCCGCGGCGGACGTCTACGCCGAGCCGCCGCACGTCGGGCGCGGCGGCTGGACCTGGTACACCGGCTCGGCTGGCTGGATGCACCGGGCCGGCATCGAGTGGATCCTCGGCTTCCGCGTGCGCGGCGCGACGCTACACATGGACCCCTGCATTCCGCGCGCCTGGCCGCGCTACGAGATCAGCTTCCGCTACCACTCCGCGCACTACGAGATCGTGGTCGAGAACCCGCATGGCGTGACCCAGGGGGTGTCGCGCGTCGAGGTCGACGGCGGACAGCTCGCGCCGGGTGCGGAGATCGACCTGCTCGACGACGGATGCACGCACCACGTGCGGCTGACGCTGGGAACCGCGTGAGCCGGGTCACCTGCTAGAGAAGATCCCTAGCATGCAAAGAACCCTATCCTGGCGGCAGCAGCTCTTTCACCGCTTCAGCTATCGCCTGCTGCAGAGCTACAAGCTGCCCAAGGGAGCGGTGGCGCCGTTTCTCCGCAACCTCGGCATGCGCGGCTTCTACCCGGAGAACATCGTCGACATCGGCGCCAACCGTGGACGCTGGACCGCCAAGGCGATGACCGTGTTCAGCGCCGCCAGCTACGTCCTGGTCGAGCCGCAGATCGAGATGAAGGACGATCTCGATCGGCTCTGCGCACGCCACCAGCGCGCGCGCTGGCTGAACGCGGGCGTCGCGGCCGTCGATGGCGAGCTGCCCTTCACGCTGACCGGTCGTACCTCCAGCACCTTCACGCTGACGCCCGAGCGCGCGCGCGAGCTCGGCTTCGAGCAGCGCAGCGTCCCCGTCATGACGCTGGATCGGCTCTGTAGCGAGGTCGTCGGCGCGGTGCCGGAGCTGGTCAAGATCGACGCCGAAGGCTTCGAGTTCGAGATCTTGAAGGGCGCCCAGTCGGTGCTCGGCAAGGTGGAGGTGTTCCTGCTCGAGCTGCCGTTCATCCAGGCGCGCGCGGGTGCGCTGCTGTTTCGCGATGCGGTCGCGCAGATGGGGAACTACGGCTACGAGGTGTACGACTTCACCGCCTTCCAGAAGCGCCGCTACGACGCGGCGATCGGACAGGGCGAGGTCGTGTTCGCGCGCAGGGACGGCATTTTGCGCGGACACAAGGACTGGACGTAGGCCTCGGCGGCGATGCGTTGGAGAGCGGTCGCCCTGCGCTGCGGCCTCGTGCTGGCGGGCATCCTGGCACCCCTGCTCCTGCTCGAGGTGGTACTGCGGACGATCGATGCTCCGGTCGAGATCTTCAACCCGCTGAACGGCTTCAACGTCGGCGACGCACGACTCGGCTGGAAGGGCCGACCCGACATCGACCGCCGCTTCCGCAAGCTACCCTTCGACTCGCGGGTGCGGCATGCCGCGAACGGCTTTCGCGAGCCCGACGCCGCGCCGAGCGCGACGGCCAGCGAGAACATCCTCGTGCTCGGCGACTCCTACGTCTGGGGATGGGGAGTCTCGCAGGGCGAGCTGCTCACCGACTGGTTGCAGCGCGCGGCCGGTCCGGACACGGCGATCCACAACCGCGGCGTGAACGCCTACGGCACGGCGCAGGAGCTTCTGCTCCTCGAAGACGAGCTCGAGCGACGCCGCTACGCGAAGGTGATCCTGCTCTTCTGCGTCAACGACTTCGGCGACAACGTCGACGGCAAGCCGCACCGCCCGCGCTTCGAGCTGCGCGAGGGACGGCCGGTGGCCGTCAACCTGCCACTCGCAGGAAAGCTGCAGAGCGGGCTCGAGGAATGGGTCGACGAGCACAGCCGGGTGTCGAGCTTCGTCAGCTACCAGCTCGCGCTACTGAAGGAGCGCTGGCGACAGCGCGCGCACGACGACCAGCCGGCCGTGCGACCGGCATCCGCAGCGGATCCTCCTTCATCGCCACCCGGCAGCGAGATCACGCGCGCCCTCCTGCTCGCGATGGCCGAGCGCGCGCGCAGCGCGGGGGCCGAGTTCGTCGTCGCCTACATTCCGGTGCCCGAGGACGTGCGCGGCGAGCTCGGCGCGACCTACGCCGACACCACGCGCCGCGAGCTCGAGTCGATCGCACACGACGGCGGCTTCCGCTTCGTCGACCTCGCACCGAGCTTTCGCGAAGGGGTCGCGGCCGGAGATGTGCTGTTCATTGCCGGCGACGGGCACTTTACCGCCGCCGGGCAGCAGCTCGCGGCGCGGGTGCTCGAGGAATCCGTGCTCCAGCGACGGCCCTGGTCGAGGACGTCGCCGTCCCCCTTGCTCGCCACGGCTGCGCCCGAACGATACGGCGACAGCGATCGCCTCGACGCACGCTTGCTGGGCGCGGCGCGATGCCGATACGACTTCCCCGGAACCCAGACGACGGAGGTACCCAGATGCCGGACTCGATCGAGCGCGAAGCGCGCCAGACGTACGAACGATTCGTCGCCGTGCGCGACGAGATCGACGAGGGCAAGAAGCCATGGTCGGTGCTCGCCGACTTCTTCACCGAGGACGCCGCCTACATCGACCCCGCGTGGGGTCGCGTCGAGGGGCGCGCGGCGATCCGCGAGTTCTTCGTCAAGTCGATGGCCGGGCTCACCGGGCACGGCTGGTCGACGCCCGAGAACTGGATCATGGTCGACGGCGCGCGCGTCGTGAGCCAGTGGGACCAGGTGCTCGGTGAGGGTGCGGACGGCAAGCGCTGGATCGTGCCCGGGCTGTCGATCCTCTACTACGCCGGCAACGGGCTCTTCTGCTACAGCCACGACATGCTCAACATGGCCCACGTCTTCGAGACGATGAAGGCCATGCGGTGGAAGCCGGCGGCGGGCATGAACATGCCGCCGCGCGAGCCCAACCGCGACGTCTCGTTGCCGAAGGCGTGGGCGCACCTCGAGGCGTAGCGGCCGTAGGTGCTAGGGAGTCCATGGCTTGTGTGGTGCGCACGACCTGTCTAGTCTGGTCACATGAAGAACACCGCGGCCGTGGCCGACCTCAAGGCGCAGCTCAGCCGGTACTTGAGCCTCGTGAAGGGCGGGCAGGAGATCCTCGTGACGGAGCGAGGGGTCCCGATCGCACGCCTCGTTCCCGCGCAGAAGAGCGACGCCGGGCTCGAATCGCTTCGCGATCTGGAGCGCCAGGGTTCGATCCGCCTGGGCACCAGCACGTTGCCGAAGAACCTCTGGGATGCGAAGCGCGCGCGAGATCCCAAGGCGTCCGTGCGAAAGGCGGTTGCGGAGGAACGAGGAAGCGGCTGGTGAGGTTCTGGGACACGTCCGCAGTCGTCCCGCTCTGCCTCGACGAGCAGTTCACGGCGGCCGCGCGCGAGCTCGCCACCGAAGATCCTGCGCTCATCGTCTGGTGGGGGACCCGAACGGAGGCATTGTCGGCCATCGCGCGGCGGAGGCGGGAGGGTGTCTTCACCCGTGCGCAAGCCGGCTCCGTTTCCCGTCTCCTCGAGCTGCTCTCGCGTTCGTGGTCCGAGGTCTCACCCAGTGACGTGCTCCGCGAACGGGCGGAGCGTCTCCTCGCCGTGCACCCGCTTCGTGCTGCCGATGCGTTCCAGCTCGCCGCCGCCCTCCTGTGGGCACGCGAGCGTCCCCGCGAGCACGACCTCGTGGTGCTCGACGACCGGCTGCGCGAGGCGGCCGCGAGCGAAGGGTTCCGGGTCCTTCCGTAGCGCCCGTACGCTCGTGCGGTGTGCGCCGAGGCCGCCTAACTCCGGGACCGGCATCGGCCGATAGCCCCCGGAAGAGGCCGCGGCGCCGGCAGCGCCAGATTCGAGGCGAGCTGCCATGAGCATTCACCCGCGAAGTGATCGAAGACACGCCGACGCGCTCCCCGGCGGAGCCATTCGGCGTGCGGTGGCCTTGCTGGGCGCCGCGCTTGCGGTCCTCGCCGCGACGCCCGCGTGGCCGGCGTCGGGTCGCGAGGCGATCGTGCAGCCGGGAACGTCGCGCCTGCCGCGGCTGCCGCGGCAGGATGGGCAGCGCACGCCGAACATCCTGTTCGTCATCATGGACGACGTCGGCATCGACCAGATGCGGGTCTTCGGCTACGACGTTGCCAAAATGTTCTTACCGCCCTCCTCGTAAACGGAGATCCGGCACGGCAGTGCGGGGGGGACGCTCATGTCTTCGTCGAGAACCTTCTTGGGACCACCAGGGCTGACAGTCGGGAGGCGAACGCCATGGGAAAGCGAGTGTTGATCGTCGGCGGGGTGGCCGGTGGCGCGTCCTGCGCGGCGCGCCTGCGCCGCCTGGACGAATCGGCGGAGATCGTACTATTCGACCGCGGCCCGCATGTGTCCTTCGCCAATTGCGGCCTGCCCTACTTCGTCGGCAACATCATCGCCGACGAGCGCAGCCTGCTGGTCGCGTCGAGCGACCTGTTCCGCCAGCGCTTCAACATCCAGGTGCACACCCGTCACGATGTGACGGCGATCGACCGCGCGCGGCGGACGATCCGGGTGCGCGATCTCGAAGCCGCCGGTGGCCCGCGCGAGCGCGAGGAGTCCTACGATGCCCTGCTTCTGGCCCCGGGCGCGGCGCCGATCCGGCCGCCGCTGCCCGGCATCGATCTGCCCGGCATCTTCGCCGTGCGCACCATTCCGGACACGCGCCGCATCCGCTCCTGGATCGACGAGCGCCGGCCGCGTCGCGCCCTGGTGGTCGGTGGCGGCTTCATCGGGCTGGAGATGGCGGAGAATCTCGTCCACCGCGGCCTGCAGGTGACGATCCTCGAAAAGCTTCCGCAAGTGATGCCGCCGCTCGATGCCGAGATGGCGGCTCCCGTGCGGGCCCACCTCGAGGGCGCAGGCGTGACGGTGCAGCTTGGCGACGGCCTGGCCGGTTTCGCGGAGGAGGCCGGCGGCCTGGTCGCTCTCACCGAGGGCGGCGCGCGCCTCGGTGCCGACCTGGTCATCCTGTCGATCGGCGTGCGCGCCGAAACCGCCCTGGCGGTCGCCGCCGGGCTGCCGCTCGGCGCGCGCGGCGGCATCGCCGTGGACGGGCACATGCGCACCACCGATCCGCACATCTGGGCGGTGGGCGACGCCATCGAAGTGCGCGATCTCATCAGCGGCCAGGAGATGATCGTGCCGCTGGCCGGACCGGCCAATCGCCAGGGGCGCATCGCGGCGGAGTCGATCAGCGGACGCCCACGCGAGTTCCGCGGCGTGCAAGCGACCGCGGTCGTCGGCGTCTTCGGGCTTACGGTCGCCACCACCGGCGCCAGCGAGAAGGGGTTGCGGCGCAACGGCGTCACCGACGCCACCGCTGTCTACCTTCATCCAGGCCACCACGCCGGCTACTTCCCGGGCGCCAAGCCGATCCACCTCAAGCTGCTCTTCCACGTGCCCGACGGGCGCATCCTGGGCGCCCAGGCGGTGGGGCTCGAGGGCGTCGAGAAGCGCATCGACGTGATCTCGGCGATGATCCAGCTCGGCGGAACGGTGCGTGACCTGGCAGAGGCGGAGCTGTGCTACGCGCCGCAGTTCGGCGGCGCCAAGGATCCCGTCAACCTGGCCGGGATGATTGCCGTCAACCACCTCGACGGACTGATGCCGCTGGCCGACTGGCAGGCGCTGGGCTCCGCCGTCCAGCTTGTCGACGTTCGCGAGCCCGACGAGTTCGCCGCCGGTCACATCCCCGGCGCGCGCAACCTGCCACTGTCGCAGCTGCGCGACCGTGTCGCCGAGCTGAGTGCGGAGCAGCCGGTGACCCTGTACTGCGGCGTCGGACAACGCGCCTACTACGCAACCCGGTTCCTCCTCCAGCACGGCTACCGCGCTGCCAACCTGTCGGGTGGCTACACGACGTACCAGGCGCTGCTCGCTGGTGGAGTGATCGCCGGCGGCTCATAGCGGCAACGACTGGGAGCGCGGGCGGCTCGCCCCCCGCATCGAGTTGCTCGATGACGCGAAGCTCCTGCGCGAGCTGCGGGGTCTCGAGCGCCAACGCGGAACGCGGGGCGTCTCGCGTGATCCGGGACGCTCGCAGGGCGCCGCGCGCACCACGCCGCCCGAGCCACGCCGCACGCGCTCGCGTGCGACGCACTCGCGTCGATCCCCGTCATTCGTGCGGCGCCTGCGCGGCACCCCCAGTGACGGACGACGGCCCAGGGCGGGGCAAAGCCCCCACCAGGGGGATCCCACCGTGCGCGATGCGCGGTGGAGAATGGGCACTTGCCCCTAGCGGCCCGGATTTCCTTGAGCACCAGCCGCGCGGGCGGTCCGGCAGTGTTCTTGCTGGGTGGTGGCGGCACGATCGGCGTGCGCGAGCCGCCGAAGAACACGGGAGGTGACTCGAATGCGACGCAAGCTCTTCGTATGGACCTTTGGTGCGATGTTCCTGTCGGCCTGGATCGGCATGATCGGGGTGGACCCGAGCCTCGCCAGCCGGCCGACCAAGAACGACCTCGACGGCGACCGCCTCAGCAACAAGCGTGAGGCACGCCTCGGCACCGACCCGCTCGACACCGACACGGACGACGACGGCGTCAACGACGGGCGCGAGGTCAAGAAGCTCAAGACCGACGCGCTCGATGCGGACACGGACGACGACGGGCTCGACGACGGCACCGAGGTCGCCGACAGCACCGACCCGAACGATGCGGACACGGACGACGACGGACTCACCGACGGTGAGGAGCAAGTCGACGGCACCGATCCCCTCGACGCCGACAGCGACGACGACGGCATCGAGGACGGCGAGGACGACGACTCGACCCCGTGCGACGTGCAGGCCGATCCGACCTGCGCAGACGACTCGGACGACGACGAGACGGCGGACGACGGCGACGACAGCGTCGACTGATCGAATCAGGTAGTGGGCGGAGAGCGAGCGGGGTCGGCGCAGCAGCGCGGCCCTGCTCGTGTCTCGTATCCCGAGCCGCGCGCGCGGCGACGGGCAGCAGCTTGCGGCGCGGGTCAGCGACCGATCGCGCCGCGGAAGCGCTCGACGATCGTCGCGCGTGTCCGCTGTTCTATCCTTGACGCCGCTCGCGACGCTCGGCTTCACGGTGCTCGGCGCGACGTTCGCGCCGCAGCTGGTGCAATACGGAGCCGGTGTCGGCGTGGACTATCGGCGGTGCGGCGACCGTGGTCGGCGGATCGTTGCTGGTCGCGCTCGGCGGGCGGCGCTAGCCAGGGCGCCCATCGCCACGCGTGTCCGTGACGCGTGTGGCAAGCCCGTTGCTCTGGGTCTCCCTCGAGAGGTCGCCGCTCGTCGTACGCGGGCGAGCGAGCTCGCAGCCAGAGGCCGATGGCAGAGCACGCGACCGCGCGCGTCGCTTCTGCCCCAGCGCCCAGGGGGAAGCTCACCATGTCAAGCATTCCGATCACGCCCTACGACGACGCAGGGCGCACGAACTTCTATCCGATGATGCGCCTGGTCGCGCGCGACCGGACCGGCGCCGTGCTCGCGACCACCGACATCGTCCTCCCGGTGTCGGACGAGATGGATTGCAGCGCCTGCCATTCCTCGACGTCGGGACTCGCCGCACACCCCAGCGCGGGCTGGGCGACCGATCCCGATCCACAGCGCGCGCTGCGGCTCAGCATTCTGCGTCTGCTCGACGAGCGTCAAGCAGAAGATCCGGTGTTCACGAACGCGCTCGCCGCCGTGGGCTACGATCCCGCCGGCCTCGAGAAGACGGTCGTGGGTGGCACGTCGATCCTGTGCGCGAGCTGCCACCTCTCGGAGGCGTTGCCGGGCAGCGGCCAGAGCGGGATCTCGGCGCTGACCAGTGCGATCCACGGCCGGCACGCGACGGTGACGGACCCGCTGAATGGGCTCACGCTCGATCAGTCCGCGAACCGCTCGGCGTGCTACCGGTGCCACCCCGGCTCGCTCACGCGCTGCCTGCGCGGTGCCATGGGCAGCGCCGTCGCGGTCGACGGAACGCTCGAGATGCAGTGCCAGAGCTGTCACGGCACGATGAGCGCGGTCGCAGCAGCCACGCGCACCGGCTGGCTCGACGAGCCGTCCTGCCAGAATTGCCATAGCGGCACGGCGACGCAGAACGGCGGACGGATTCGCTTCACCTCCGCCCTCGATGCGGCGGGCAACCGCCGGGTGCCGGCAAACCGCACCTTTGCGACCAACACCAACACCCCGGCCGCCGGCTTCGACCTGTACCGCTTCTCGTCCGGCCACGGCGGCCTGAAGTGCGAGAGCTGCCACGGCTCGACGCACACCGAGTTCCCGAGCTCGCACGAGAACGACAACGTCCAGAGCATCGCTTTGCAGGGCCACGCGGGCACGATCTCGGAATGCACGAGCTGTCACCCGCAGGTGCCGGTGACGGTTTCGGGCGGGCCACACGGCATGCACCCCATGGGGCAGGTCTGGGTGCAACACCACGGTGATGCGGTCGGGGAAGGTGGCGCGGGCCTCGCGCAATGCCGCGCCTGCCACGGCGCCGACGATCGCGGCACGGTGCTATCGCGCGCGCAGGCGGACCGCGTCCTCACCGGGGAGAACTTCGGCACCAAGCAGATCTGGCGCGGATTCCAGATCGGCTGCTACGGCTGCCATCGCGGACCGAGCAGCGACGACCGCAACCCGAATCGAGCAGCCACCGCCAGCGACGCGCTCGCGACCACGGCGAAGAACGCTGCGGTGCCGATCGCGCTCGCGGCGAGCGACGCCGACGGCAACTTGCTCACCCTGCGCATCGTCAGCCAACCGGCGCACGGCACGGCCGGGCTCGGCGGCACGGTCGCGACCTACTTCCCGGAAGCAGGCTTCGTGGGCAACGATCAATTCACCTTCGCCGCCTGGGACGGCTCGACGGACTCGAACCTCGGCACCGTGCGCGTGTCGGTGAGCGGTCTGCCGGACGGACCCGACCTGACCACCGCGTGGACCACCGCCGTGACCCAGGGCTGCGTGTCGTCCGGAGGGACGACCGCTGCTCGCTGCACCGCGGGCGGGTCGTCGTGCGCAACGAGGGCAACGTGATCGCGCCTGCATCGCGCACGCACTTCTACCTCTCGAGCGACGCCACCTTGGACGCGAGCGATCTGCTGCTCCGCGATCGTCAAGTGCCGAAGGTCCGGCCGGGCAAGGAGCGCAGCAGGAATCTCGGCACGATCGCGCTCGCACCGGGCACCAACGCGACGGGTCGATTCGTGATCGCCGCCGTCGACGCGACCGGCGTCGTCGCGGAGGCGAACGAGGGAAACAATCGCGCGGCTTCGGGCCCACTCGCGGCTGCACCGTGAGCGTGGCGGACCGCGGCGCCGCCTACGGCGCGGTGATCCCCTCGCAGCGCAGGCAGTACGCGTAGCGCCGCCATTCGAGGATCGCGCGCCCGACGCCGTACGACCTGCGGCATACGTTCGCGACCCTGCTCACCACTTTGGCACCACGAGGCAGAATCGCTGCAGCCAACCGGAACCGAAAACGAAGAAGCCCCCGGATTTCCGGAGGCTTTCTCGAGTGGGCCGCCCCGGGATCGAACCGAGGACCCGCTGATTAAGAGTCAGCTGCTCTACCAACTGAGCTAGCGGCCCAGCGGGTTCTTACCCAGCGACCCATGGCCGCGCAACCAAACTCGCGCGATCACGCCGCGCGGCGACGACCGCCAGCGCGCGAAAAGCCGGCCGTGTCTTCGCGACGACGGCCGGCTTTTCGTTGAGGGTGAGTGAAGGGGATTGAACCCTCGACCCCCGGAGCCACAATCCGGTGCTCTGCCAACTGAGCTACACCCACCACGACGTGGCCCCTGGCGGATATCGGTCCACCCATCGATCGTCAACGTGGCATCGCCGACGATCGTTGGGAGGATAGTGCGCCAGAAGGGATTCGAACCCCTGACCCACGGCTTAGAAGGCCGTTGCTCTATCCACCTGAGCTACTGGCGCAGATCGTGAGTTGCGTTTGCGAACGAGTCGTCGTGAGAAGTCGGGGCGAGAGGATTTGAACCTCCGACATCCTGCTCCCAAAGCAGGCGCGCTACCAGGCTGCGCCACGCCCCGTCATCGAGCCACCGCAGGACGGATACCGCGAAACCCTACGACTCGCCCCCGGGGCTGTCAACGCAACGGTGAGGACCCTTCGCGACGAAGAAGTTCGAGCAGGGCGCGCATGGCCGCGGCGCGGTGCGAGAGCACGTTCTTGTCTGCGGGCGCGATCTCGGCGAGCGTCAGGTCGCGGCCGGGCAGCAGGAAGACGGGGTCGTAGCCGAACCCGCCGCTGCCCCTGGGCGCAGGCGCGATCTTCCCCTCCAGGGCGCCTTCGGCGGAGATCCACTTCTCACCCTGCGCGAGCACCAGCACGCAGCGGAAGCGTGCCCGGCGATCGCCCGCGCTCTCGAGCTCGCGCAGCAGCAGCTCGCAGCGCCCACGGTCGTCGAGCTCGGTCCCGCCATAGCGCGCGGAGCGGACGCCGAGCTTGCCGGGCAGCGCATCGACCTCGAGACCGGAATCGTCGGCGAGGGCCGCGCCGCCGGTGAAGGCGGCGATGGCACGCGCCTTCTCGAGCGCGTTGCCGAGGTAGGTGTCGTGGTTCTCGGGAACGTCCGGCGGCTCGGGCGAGGACGGCAGGAGGCGGAGCTCGAGCTCCCCGCGACAGAGCGCGGCCAGCTCGGCGAGCTTGCCGGCGTTGCGCGACGCGAGCGTGACCGGTCCGTCGATCTTCACGACACCTCGTCCTGCACCTCGCAGCGCACCGGATCGCGCAAGCGAGTCGCGCCGCTACGCGCGCGACGCCGACGGGCGCTTGCGCGTGCCGCGCGCGCTACCCTTCCCTGCCGCGAAGCTCGCGATCGCCTTCGCCTGCAGTCGGTTGATGTGCTGGATCGCCTCCCAGGCGGCGTCCACCATGCGGTTCAGGTCGCGGCGCGCGAACGTCCGGCCCTCGGCGGTGCCCTGCACCTCGACCAGACCGCCGCTGCCGGTCATCACGAAGTTCGCGTCAACGTCGGCGCGGCTGTCCTCGGTGTAGGCGAGATCGACCAGCAGCTCGCGGCCGAGGAGACCGACGCTGATCGCCGCGACCGGCTCGCGCAGCGGCATCTCCGGCAGCAGCCCGGCCTGCACCAGGCGCGACAGCGCTTGCGCGACCGCGACGTAGGCGCCGTTGATCGCCGTGGTCCGGGTGCCGCCGTCGGCCTGGAGCACGTCGCAGTCGACGGTGAGCGTGCGCTCGCCGAGCTTCTCGAGATCGACCACCGCGCGCAGGCTGCGCCCGATGAGACGCTGGATCTCGTGCGTACGGCCGGAGATCTTGCCCTTGCTCGACTCGCGTTGGCTACGGGTATGGGTCGCGCGCGGCAGCATCGAGTACTCGGCGGTGAGCCAGCCGCGCCCCTTGCCGACCAGAAAATCGGGCACCCTATCTTCCAGGCTGACGGCGCACAGCACTTGCGTTGCTCCGGCCGAGATCAGGGCGGAACCCTCGGCGTGGTCGAGGAAACCGGGCACGATCTGCATCGCGCGCGGCTCGTGCGGCGACCGGCCGTCGGCCCGCAGAGCGCGTCGAGCGGGCGTTTTCGGGGTGGTCGAGCGGCGAGATGGCATCGTTGCGGGGTAGCAACCGGCTCCGGCGGCGGCAAATTTTCGGCGCCGGCCCCTCATGAGTTGCCGCGAAAGTGGCGAATGATTGACTACCGACCCCTGCGGACTCAGCCCCGAAGGAGTCCACGGTAGAGACAACCGATGGCGTTTTTCAAGGAAGTAGTGTCATACCCAGCAGCCACAACCCGCGCGCCTGGTGGCGATCGCAAAGACACCTGGGTGCAAAGTACCGCGCAGAGCCAGTTGATCGGCGTCCACCCGCTCATCGATCGGGTGCAGCGCTTGATCCGCCGCGTCGCCGGCACCGATGCGACGGTGCTGATCCTGGGTGAGAGCGGCACCGGCAAGGAACTGGCAGCCCGCTCCGTGCACACATCGAGCCGGCGCGCCGATCGTCCCTTCATCCCGGTCAACTGCGGCGCGATCCCGGCCGACCTGCTCGAGTCCGAGATGTTCGGACACGAGAAGGGCTCGTTCACCGGCGCCATCGGCACACGGGCCGGAATGTTCCAGCTCGCCAACGGCGGCACCATCTTCCTCGACGAGATCTCGGAGATGAGCCCCGTCCTGCAGGTCAAGCTGCTGCGCGTCCTGCAGGATCGCGAGGTACGTCCGGTCGGCGCGGACCGCGCGTTCAAGGTCGACGTGCGCGTCATCGCAGCAACCAACAAGGATCTCGGCTTGCAGGTCGAGCGCGGCCTGTTCCGCGAAGACCTCTTCTATCGGCTCGAGGTGATCCCGATCACGCTGCCGCCGCTGCGCGAGCGCCGCTCGGACATCCCGATGCTGGTCAAGCACTTCCTCGATCGCCACAACCAGAAGCGCAGCGACCTGCAGGTGAACATCACCGAAGAGGCGATGGTGCACCTCTGGGAGTACGATTGGCCCGGCAACGTCCGCGAGCTCGAAAACCTTCTCGAGCGGCTGGTCATCCTGTCGGAGGACGGCATCGTCCGCATCGAGAATCTCCCGCCGAACATACGTTCCTTCATCTCCGAGAAGAAGATCCCCAGGCCGGTCATGACCGAGGAAGGTCTGGACCTCACCAACGCCGTAGAGGAATTCGAGAACCGTCTCATCGAAGAGGCCTTGCGGCGGACCAAGGGCAACAAGCAGGCAGCAGCACGCCTGCTCGGATTGAAGCGAACCACGCTGGTCGCGAAGCTGCGCCGCCGACGGAACGGCGTACCCGCGGGCGGCGGCGCCACGGTGGAATAATCGTGAGCAACACCGCAGCAACCGAAGAAGTGGCAGGCCGGGTCCTGGTCGTCGACGACGACGAGGACTCTCGTCGCCTGCTCTCCCATCTGCTCGAGCGCAAGGGGTACTCCGTCGTCCTCGCAGACGGCGGCGCAGCCGCGATCGCCACCCTCGCGAAGCAAGAGGTGGACGTCGTCGTGCTCGACGTGATGATGCCGATCATGGACGGCTTCGCCGTGTGCCGGGAGCTGAAGAAGACTCCAGGCACCGCGAGCGTGCCGGTGATCCTGCTCACCGCGCGCGACGACATGGAGACTCGCGCCACCGGGATGAAGCTCGGCGTGAGCGACTTCCTCGCCAAGCCGGTGAACAAGGAAGAGCTCTACGTGCGCGTGCGCACCCAGCTCGAGGGACGGCAGCGCGCGCGCCAGCTCGAGAAGGCGCAGCGCCGCGCCGACGCGATGGGCTGAGCGATGGGCTGAGCGAACCCGGTCGATCGATTGACTTTCATCGGGTGGCCGTGATCGAAGGCGCCCATGAGACGTCTCGATCTCGCGCTGCGTGCGCTCTTCGCGATTCCTCTCGTCGTCCTCCTGGCGTGCAGCGACGGCGCCCCGCCGAATGACAGCGTCATCGTCTTCAGCGGCGAGGCCAACCGGCTGAACGCGTACGCGCCGGACGACGACGACTTCAAGCAAACGGTGATCGAGACCCGCGCGATCGATCCGAACGGCTTGGACATCAACGCGCAGATCTGTTTCGACCCCGACGGCTCGCGCCGCTTCATCGCCGGTGAGGACACCGGGCAGCCGAACCCACCGCAGGGCTGGGGCTTCTTCCAGCTCGAGGGGACGGAGGTCGGCTCGCTGTCGGCAACCCGGGTCGGCAAGCTCACCCCGACCTACCAGGGCAGCCTCGACAACGCCGAGAACTACGGCTGCGGCTTCCTGTCCGACGGCCGGCTGGTGACCACCGACGTCGGCAATCAGGCGACCGGCGAAGGCGACGGGCAGCTCATCATCTGGTTCCCGCCGTTCGACTCGTTCGAGGTCGCGTACTGCAAGCTCGACATCACGATCGGCACCGCGGGCCAGGTGTACATCGGCCCGGGCGACAGCATCTACGTCGCCAGCGCGCGCGTCACCCCCGGCATCTACCTCTACGAGCCGCCCTTCCCGACCTCCAACGACGCGGCCGGGGGCTGCGGCAAGGTCGACGGCACCGGCGCTCCGCTCGCCGACAGCGTGAACAAGCGCCTGTTCATCCCGAACGACTCCAACATCCCGACGCCGAACGCGCTCATCGCGAGCCTGGACGACACCTTCTACATCTCGAGCGTCATCAACGGCGTGATCGCGGAGTACGACCAGGCCGGCAAGTTCGTGCGCCGCATCCTGGAGCCGCCGGCGGGCGAAGGCCTCGGCCCGGAGCCCTACTCGACCGGATCGCCGTTCGGGCTGGGCATCGATTCGACCGGAACCGTCTACTACGCGGACATCGGCATCGTGGTGCGCGACGGCAGAGTCGGCCCGGGGCCGAGGACCGGCACCGTGCGCAAGATCCTGTTCGAGGACGGCAACCCGCTGCCGCCGATCACGATGGATCGCAACCTGGCCTTCCCCGACGGCATCGGCATCCTCGAGGAGTAGGTCGCCAGAATGCGAACGGGCCCGGAGCAGCTCATGCTTCCGGGCCCGTTCATGGTTGAAACTACCGTGATGATTGGGGTGCGTGTGCTACGGGCGTGGGGGAAATCGCCGACGACGCATCGCTGAGCATCGCTGCATCGATTCGCATCGGCAGCAAAGGCGGTGCCCGCCGGCTTTGCCCCGGAATCAGGCCGTTCCGCGGCGTTGCCCTCGGCGGCATCCCGGAGATCTCTCGCACTGATGCATTCTCTTTTCACTACCCCGCATCCATGCACGATCGGAAGGTCCGGCCCGAGCCCCGAAACAGGCGGTTCAGGCGAGCGCCTTACTGACTCTTTCGCGGTGGCACGCGTCCCTTGGCGGCGGCGCGCCGCACGCGCGTCAACGGTCGCCGCGGTGCTCGTTCTCGTCAGCCGGACGGAGCCAGCACCGGCCGCGGACCCGCCGCACGACAGGGTGCTGCGCGGCGAGGTGGTCGAGACCGGCTGCTTCGTGATCGGTGGCCGCAAGGGCGAGACTCACCGGCAGTGCGCTCTCGCCTGCGCGCACGCCGGCGAGAGCCTCGGCGTGCTCGACGACCAGACCAAGATGCTGTTCGTCGTCGTCCAGGACCTGACCACGGGCCCGCAGCCGAACCCGCTGCTCGCCTACGTCGCGCAGAAGGTCGAGGTGCGTGGCACGACCATCGAGCGCGGCGGCATCAACGGCGTCGTGGTGCGCCAGGTGAAGTCGCTCAGCCCAGCCGCCAAGCGCTAGCTAGGGCGGTGATTCCACGGCATCAGGGCCATCTGCTACCCTCGTTGCCGCATGTCGATCGATCCACACCGGCTCGCCGAGGAGCGGAGCATCGCTTACCACCGCGCGATTGCAGAGCGCATCCGGCGTGATCCAGTCATTCTTGCAAGGGCCCGGGAACGCGTCCGCGATTGGCTCGCAGGGCCCGGTGAGCCCAGGCATTACGCTCTCGCTTGGCAGGAAATCCTGCAGCGGAACGAACACGCTATCGCCGCCTTCCTCACTGACCGGGGCGAGGAAGCGCGCGAGCTTCGTCAGTCGACACCGTTCGCTGGAGCGCTGACCGCACGCGAGCGTTGGGCGCTCTGGAGGCTCACTCTCGAGGAGCAGAGCGGAGCGGCATGAGACGACGCGATCTCGAGCACCTCCTGCGCGCGGCAGCCGACATCGCCGACGACGACGCGATTCTGGTTCGCTGCGCGTGTCCATGGAGGCCGACCTCGTACCGCGAAACCGACCTGACCGGGCGGACTTTCTCGGGCAGCAACGGACTTCGAGATCACGAGGTAAGAAGGATCGCGCCTTCGTCCGCGAGGTCGTGCGGCATGGCCTCGTGCAGCTCCCGACGCTGCTCGAACGTCTCGACGGAACGCCGATCGACGCCGAGCGTCGGCGAAGCCTGCGCGAGCGCCTGAGAACCGACTTTCGCGAGCTGCGCGCGAGGGGTTAGCCGCGGCGCGCAGCCCAGAGCATCTGGCGGGCGATGCCGCGCCAGATCTTCACGTCGCGCCGGGTGAGACCGGCACGCGCGAACAGCGCGCGCATGTCGGCCAGGATGTGACCGGGGTTCTGCCGCGACAGGAAGCCGATGCCGTCGAGCGCCTGCTCGAGGTGTGCGAGCAGCGCCTCACGCTCGGCATTGCTGGCGGGCGCGCGCTCGTCCGCGGGCGTGCTGGCGGCAACGCTGCGGCGACGGCGGCTCGGAACGTCGGCGCGCGTGGCCTCGGCGTCGGCGGCGCGCGCCGCGCACAGCAGCTCGTAGCCGCACACGGCGATCGCCTGGGCGAGGTTCAGCGACGGATAGGCGTCGGCGGTGGGAATGCGCACCAGGCGCTGGCAGCGCCCGAGGTCGGCGTTCGACAGGCCGTGGTCCTCGGGGCCGAACACCAGCGCCACCCGGCCCCGCGCGCTCGCGGCGACGATCTCCCGCGCTGCAGTGCGCGGATCGACGGGTGCGAGGTGCGCGAAGTCGCGCCCCGCGGTGCCGACCACCAGCAGGCAATCGCCCACCGCGGTGGCGAGGTCGGGGGCGGTGGTGCGCGCGGCGAGCACGTCGCGCGCGTGCGCCGCCATGCGCGCCCCGACCTCGCCGACGCGCGTGCGTGGCGCGACCAGAACGAGCTCCTGCAGCCCGACGTTCTTCATCACGCGCGCCGCCGAGCCGACGTTGCCGCCGCGCCGGGGACGGACCAGGACGATGCGCACGCGCTCGAGCACGACCCGCGCTATACCATCGCCGCGGCCGAACCTCGCGGCAGCGCGGGCGGCAGTCTAAGACTGCCGGGATGAAGCTCCGCGTCGACCACTTCTCGATCGCCGTCCGCTCGATCGGCCGCACGCTCGACTTCCTGTCCCGCTACCTGCCGGTACGCATGAGCAACGAGGTCCGGCCGGGCTACACCGACGAGTTCCGCTGGTGCGACTTCTACGTCGGGCACGTCAAGGTCGAGCTCATCGAGAGCGCGCGCGCCGGCAGCTTCGTCGAGCGCTTCCTCGACAAGCGCGGCGAGGGCATCCACCACCTGTCGATCGAGGTCGACGCGCTCGATCCGCTCACCGAGCGCATGGAGCGCGACGGCCTGCGCATCGTCGATCGCTTCAGCTCGAGCGGCTACGAGAAGACGGCGTTCATCTCGCCGCGCTCGGGGCACGGCATGCTGGTCCAGTTCTGGCAGGTGCAGGAGGTCGAGGCGCCACCCGCCGCGCTGACGCCCCACGTGGTGCAGATGCCCGGCGTCGACGTGCGCATGCGCTTCGATCACCTCTCGGTCGCGGTGCGCGGCATCGACACCGCGATGGCATTCTTCCGCAGCTACTTCCCGATCGACCGCGAGCAGCCGACGCACCGCGGCTACGCCGGCGACTTCGACCTGAAGCAGTTCGACATCGGTCCGTTCCGCATGGAGCTGATCGCGGATGCGAACGGCGCCAGCTTCGTGGTGCCCTTCCTCGCGCGCCGCGGCGAGGGCTTCCACCACGTCTCGATCGACGTCGACGACCTCGACCCGCTGCTGGCGCGGATGCGCGCCGACGGTGTGCGCATCGTCGACGAAGTGGACCTCGGCGGCGGCTACAAGACGGCCTTCGTGTCGCCGCGCTCGGCGCACGGCGTGCTGATCCAGTTCTGGCAGATCCCGGACGTCGAGGCGCCGAACTGGTGAACGTTCGCGCGCGGTCCGCGCTCCGTCTGGTGAGCTTCGACGCCGGCTGGACCCTGTTCCAGATCGCCGAGCCGGTCGGTGCGACCTACGCGCGCCTCGCGCGCGACGCCGGCATCGCGGTCGACGCCGGCGCACTCGAGGAAGGGTTCCGGCGCGCGTTTGCCGCGGCACCACCGCTGGTGGCACCACCAGGTCAACCCGGCGACCTGCTCGAGTTCGAGCGCGGCTGGTGGCGCGCGGTGGTCGAGGCCTCGCTGCAACACGCGCTCGGCGAGCTTCCGGCCGCCCAGGAAGGTGCGCGCGGACGCTTCTTCGACCTCGCGTTCGAGCACTACGCACATGCCGCCGCCTGGCGGCTCTACCCGGAGGTGCGCTCGGTCCTCGCCGAGCTGCGCGGCCGCGGGCTGGTGCTCGTCGTGGTCTCGAACTTCGACCGGCGGCTGCACCGGCTGCTGGACGAGCTCGGCCTGGGCGACGCTTTCGCAGTGGCCGTCGCGTCGAGCGAGGCCGGGGCGAGCAAGCCCGACCCGGCGATCTTCGCGCGCGTCCTCGGGCAGCTCGGCGGCATCCCCGCCGAGGCCTGCGTGCACGTCGGCGACTCGCTCGGCGAGGACGTCGCCGGCGCGCTCGCCGCAGGCTGGCAGGGCGTCTGGCTGGATCGGCGCGGCGGCCAGCTTCCGGCCGCCGCCCGCGGCACACCGCGCATCACGAGCCTGGCCGACCTGCCGGCCTGGCTTCAGTCGTCGCTCACGTAGCTGCGCTCGACCACGATCTCGATCTCGTCGTCGCTCGCAGCACCGCGGTTGCGGACGTGCGCCGACCAGCCCGGAGCGGCCCGCAGCGCCTGGAAGACCGCCCGGACCATCTCCGGCTTGAGCCCCTGCTCCCATTCGGCGAGGTAGGCGCGCTCGTCGAAGTCGTCGTCGTCGAGCGCCGCGCTCGGGATGTCGGCGCGCACGCTGAAGCGCAGCACGAAGCCATATTCGTCACTTTGCATTGACACCTCGCCAGAGGGGCCGCGCGGCCGCCCGGAGCAACCTCGACAGCACCATCCCCCTCCGATATACCCCGCCGGATGCTTTTCCGAGACCGGGCGGTCGTCGTACTCCTGCTTTTCACGAGCCTGGCAGCGGTCGGCTGCATCGACGGGCAGAGCAGAGCGATCCCGCCCGCGCCGACGGCGGCGCCGGGTGGCAGCGACATCTTCGTCTACGTCGCCCAGGCGAGCGACCCGGTGCTCGGCACCAACGGCGGCGCGGTCAGCGTCTACCGTCTCGGCGACGACGGCTTCCTGCCCGGTGGCCCTCCCGAGGCGTCCCAGACCGTCGTAAATCCGCGCCGTCTGGTCCGTCATCCCGAGCTGCCCGTGCTCTACGTCGCAAGCGCGAACCAGATCCTGGCCTTCGACATCACCGGCGGCGCCCTGGTCTCGCTGTGTGGCCCCGGCGGCGGCCTCGCGCCGCCGTGCGCGACCGAGGCGCGCCCGGGCTCGAATCCGCTCGACATGAAGTTCCTGCAAAACGACGCGGGGAACTACCTGATCTACGTCGTCGAGCAGGGCGGCGGCTCGAACCTCGACACGCCGACCCGGCTCTCGGCCTACGAGCTCGGCCCGAACGGCGAGCTGCCCTCGCTGGCGAGCTCGCAGGCGCAGTCGATCGACGCCATCGCCTACCAGGGAGCGGAGGTCACGTCGCAGTTCGCCTACGTCGGCGACGTCGGACGGTCGCTGATCGCCCGCTTCCCGCTGCAGAGCGACGGCAACCTGCCGGACGTCCCGCCGACGCCCTCACCGCTGTCGCCCACCCCCGAGCCGACGCCGAGCCCGGTCGAGCCGACGCCGTCGCCCGAGCCCTCGCCGAGCCCGACCGCCTTCCGTGCCTTCGCGCCGGGCAAGATCATCCAGGCGCAAGGCGAGATCGAGGGGGGGGCTCAGACCGTTCTCTACGTCGTGCAGCAGTCGTCGCGCCGGATCGGCGCGAACCCGATCAGCACGCCCAACCCGTCGGCTACCCCTCCCTACCTCGGTGGCGACCTCGCCAGGGATCCGAGCAGCGAATCGAACACGCGCGGGATCTACAACTCGATCCTGATCAACGAGCTTGCGCTGCCGAACCGCCGCATCTACGGCGCCGCCTTCCAGAACGGCCAGGTCGACTCGTTCGAGCTGCAGCCCGACGGCAACATCATCGACAACACGCTGAGCGCGACCTTCGCCAACACCTCGTCCTACCCGACCGGCCTCGCCCTGCTCCAGTTGACCCCGACCGGCGGCGTGCCGACGCGCACGCTGTTCGTCTCGGTGGGCGGCTTCAACCGGGTCGACGCCTACGCGGTGAACGAGGACGGCACGCTCCCACAGCTCCCCTTCTCGAGCACCGAGCCCCAGACCGACACCTTCCCCGCCGACGTCTTGGTCTACGTCGCCGAGTGACCCCGGCGATCGGGGTTACGAGAGCGGCGCGCCGAGGTCGTCGGAGATGTGCTCGGCGATGCGCAGCGCGAGCGCGATGATCGTGGTCTGCGGCGGCACCGTGGTCGAGGCCGGGAAGAGGCTCGCGTCGGCCACGTAGAGATCCTGGGTGTCGTGCACCGCGCCGAGCGTGCTCGCGACGCCGTACCGCTTGTCGTCCGCCATGCGCGCGGTGCCCATCGGATGGTGCGCCACCAGATCCAGGTCGCGCTCCGCCACGGCGGCGTCGCGCAGCGCGATGGCTTCGTCCACGCCGGCCAGCACCGGGTGGCTGCGCAGCGCGGGGTAGACCTCGATCGCACCGGCCGCGAACAGCATCTCGGCGGCGAGCGAGATCGCGCGCAGCATGCGGCGCCGGTCCGCCTCGTGCAGACGGTAGCGCACGGACGGCGAGCCGCCGCGGCCGGGCAGCACCCTGCCGCTCGCGCCATCGGCGATCTGCGCCGTCACCGCGGCCAGGTGCGGGTAGCGCGCCATGATCGATCGGTGTGTCCGACCGACGGCCGGAAGTGCTAGCGCAAGCGCGGCCGGCTGCGCGAACTGCGTCTGGATGACGATCCCCTCGTCGAGAAACTGGTCCACCGCGAACGCTTGCGGCACCTCGGCCCAGCCACGCACCTCGCCTGCGAAGCGCGCCACGATGCGCGCGCTGGGGTGGATGCGCAGGTTGCGCCCGAGCTGGCCGGAAGCGCCGCCGGCCCCGCTGCGCGCGAGCAGCACCGGTGTGAGCAGCGCCCCGCACGCCACCACGACGCGGTCGGCGACGACGCGCAGCGCGTGCCCGGTGGGCACGCCGTCGGCACCGAGGAACTGCGCGCGCACGCCGAAGACGCGCCCACTGGACAGCAGGAGCGTCTCGGCACGCGTGCGCGTGTAGAGGATCGCGCCGGCCGCGAGCGCGTTCGGCACGTAGCTCACGTGCATGGCGAGCTTCGCGTCCTGCGGGCAGCCGAGCTCGCACACACCGGTCGACCGGCAGGCCGGGGCGCCGCGGTGTACGCGCGCACCGGCGTGGCCGAGCCGTGCTGCGCCACGCTCGAGCACGGCCGCGTTGCGGCCGTAGAGCGCGTCGGGCACCAGCCGGATGCCGAGATCCTCCTCGGCGCGCGCGTAGTAGGGTGCGAGATCCTGCACGCCGAGCCCGGTGACGCCGTGCTCCCGCTCCCAGGTCGCGAGCACCGCTTCGGGCACGCGCCGGCTGGTACCCGACCCGATCACGGTCGTGCCGCCGACGCAGCGCCCGAGCGGGATCGGAATCGCGAGTGGCCCCAGCGTCCTGGTCGAGCCTCGGTCGCGCTGCAGGAGCTCGGCCATCGCGACCGGATCGCCCGTGAACTCGCGCCCCGTCCGGTAGGCGCCCTCCTCGAGGATGACCACGGAGTGGCCGCGGCGCGCGAGCTCGTGGGCCACCGTCGCACCACCCGCACCGCTGCCGACGACGCAGACCTGCGCGCGCATCGACTCGTCGTGCTGCAGCGCGGCACCGTCGCGCACGCGCGACGACCCGATCAGGGCGTGCAGACGATCGCTGTCGGAGCGCTGCGCGGCTGGCCTCGCGACCACGCTCATGGCCGCGTCGGTCCGCTCGCACGGGCGACGCGCAGCGCCGACGCGCCCAGTTCCGGCCCTGCCGACTCGGCCGGTACGCCCAGCCGCCACGGACGATCGAAGGGCACCTCTTCGGCGCGCAGCGCACCCGCAGCGACGACGGGGGCGGCCGCAAGCGGCGGCGCGACCGGCTCGTCGCCGACCACGTCCGGCGCACGCTCCGGCTCGAAGATCGCCGCGCGTGCCACTTCTACGGCGGCCCGTTCCGCTTCCTCGCGGCGCGCGCGGTGGGCCGCGCCATTCGGCCCGTCCTCGATCATCGTCGCGAGGCGGCCGGGGTCGTCGCCGATCTGCTCGCGCACGCGCGGGTCGCCGTAGAAGAGCGTCAGCACCACCGCGTCGAGCGTCATGCCGAGCGTCCGCAGCGCGGCCAAGCGCGACGTCGCGAGACCGCCGAGCAGCGCCTCGCGCGCGGCCGCATCGAGGCGCACGAGCCGGCGGCGATGCTTGACGAGGGCCAGCGCGTCGAGCACCCGCAGCGCGATGCGCAGCACCGGCTTGCGGCCGCTGCTGCGCGCCGCGAAGGACTGCACGATCGCCGCGCGAATCGCTGGATCGTTCGCGCCGAACGTCAAGCCATCCCCTTCGGGTGCCATCGTCCGCAGCAGAGCGTCGAGCAGGGCCGCGTCGCGCGCGGCCGTTGCGACGCCCGGCCGCGGCGCGAGCCACAGGCGGACCCAGCCGAAGGTGCTCGCCGCCATCAGGGTGAGTGCCGCGAGCAGGCCTCCGAGGGCCGGCGCGAACGTCGCGTCGTCCTTCGCCAGGCCCACGAGTACGGCCAGGAAAGCGAGCGCCGCGGCGCCGCTGGCGAGTGCCCAGACCGGCATCAAGTGGGTGAACCGGCGCGGCGACCGCACGACGAGCGCGCCGAGTGCTGCCGCGATGACGATCGCCACCGCGAGCAGCGCCGTGACGAACGGTGCCGCAGCATCGCTTCCCCCCTGCGCCGGCTCCGCATGCGCTCCTTCGAGCAGCGCGAATATTCCCGAGGCGACCAGGACCACCGCCACCCCACCGAACAACCAACGCAGCCTTCCCTCCAGGCGGTCGGGCACGATGGGCTGGGTAGCACGACCCGGCGTGGTTGACCATGGCGCAGCGCGCTCGCTAAACGACCGGGCCGGAGGCTCACGCCAATGCAGACAATCAGACTCGCCGCGGACCCGGGCTTCATCGTGTTCGCACGCTTCGCGGTGATCGCGTTCTTCGCGATCGTGTTCCTGCAATCGGGGCTCAACAAGCTGTTCGACTCCGAAGGCAACCTCGGCTTCATGCGCGAGCACTTCAAGGGCGCGCCGCTGCTCGCCGGCAACGCGAGCTCGCTCTTCTGGGGATTGACGATCCTCGAGCTGCTGGCGGGCCTGTTCTGCGGCCTCGGCCTGATCACCTGCAGCTTCGTGTCGGGCGGCTTCCTCGCGCGCTGGGGCCTGCGCTTCGCGATCTTCGCCCTGCTCGCGCTGATGTTCGGCCAGCGCCTTGCGAAGGACTACGCCGGCGCGGCGGTGGTCGCGGCGTACTTCGCCGTGGCCGTGCTCGGCCTGCTCGCCTTCGCGGTGCGCGTGTAGAACCCGGCGCTCACGTCCGCAGCGCGTCGCGCAGCGTGTAGATCTTCTGCCGCGCCTCGTTGATGTACGAGTCGAGGTTGCGGCGCTGGTTGGCGAGCATGCCGCTGTCGCGGCCGTTGAACGTGTAGATCGGCTTGATCACCGCGCAGCGCGCGAGCGGCGGGTGGAGCTCCTTGAACAGCGCCTGCATGCCCTCGCGGCTCGCCAGCTCGGGTTGATACTCGAGCTCGATCGTCGGCAGCATGTTGGCGATCACGTGGCAGTAGCCGGTGGCGCGGTAGAACACGTCGTCGACGGCGAACCAGTCGGTGTCGGTCGCGTACATGTCGGCGTGCGCGCCGCCGAGCAACTTGTTCCACTCGTCGAGGAGCGCGATCAGCTCCGTGTTGCGTGTGATGATGGGACGCGACGAGGGCGCCGGTCCCTGGAGACCGGCGACGTAGTCGTCGAGCCGCTGGACCGCCTCGCCGTAACGGCTCTCGGCCGACGGAAACGCCCACTTGTCGGGATCGTTGCGCAGCAGGTTGTCGGCAGCGACCAGGTTCTTGTCGTAGGCGTCGTTCGAGACCTTGGTGAGCTCGTCCTTGAAGATGCGCAGGGTCTCGCGCAGCGCCTGCAGGATGCCGAGCTGGCGGTTGGCGTTGTTGTCGGCCGCGAGGCGCGGCCCCCAGAGCATCAGGTCGTTCGGGCGCCAGCCGGTGGTACCATCGAGCTCGTGCTCCATGATGCGCGCCGCGGCGTAGCCGAAGTGCGCGCCCGGAGCGTAATTCTCGCCGCCCGGCAGCGCGGCGATCTCGATCCGGTTGTGGCCCTTCTGTCCGAAGTGCAGGAGCAGCGGCAGGAAGACGAGGACCAGAACGAGACCGACGGCGGTGACGGGGGCGAGCGTGCGCATGCCCTCTTCTAGCCCAAGATCGGCCAATCAGGGATAGGCCGACTCCAGGCGCTGCACGATCTGGGTGGTCGCGGAGTTCATCGCGGCGCGATTCGCCTGTCCGAGCGCGCTCGCCGCGTAGGCGTTGCTCGCGGTGCCGAAGCCGAACAGCGAGAAGCCATTCGCCGCGGACTCGCTGGCGAAGCTGCCGTTCGCCAGCACGCTGCTGACCAGGCGGCCGTTGCTCGGATCGACGATCTTGAGATCCATCGCGACCGCGCCGGTGCGCCGCGCGACCGTGCTCTGGTAGCCCGGGTTGGCGAGCGCGAGCCCGGCACCGGTGTAGGTCGCCGGAGCGTTGCCGGCGATCGCGCCGCCGATCGCGAGCGCCGCGCCGAGCGCACCGAGCGAGCCGCCGGTGGTCGAGCCGGTGGCCTCGGCGATCTCGTTGAACTCGGTCACCACGCCGCGCACCACGAACGGACCTACCTCGCCCGCCTTCCTGTCGACCAGCTTCTCGGGACGGCCGCCGTTCTGCTGGAAGAAGTCCCAGTCGATGATGCGGATGTTGCCGGCGTTGGCGAGCGCGGTGGTCAGCTGGGCGGCGACCGCGGGTCCGATGTTGCCCGCGATCCCCTGCTGGTTCGGATTGTAGGCCTGGGCCTGCGGGCCGGTCGGCAGCAGGCCCCAGCCCCACGAGCCGAAGCCGTAGCGCGTCTGGCCCGGGGTCTCGGGCGGCCGACCGCTCGGAATACCGTCCACCGCGATGCCGAACGGCTCGACCGTGAGCACGTAGTACGGACGGTTCGGGTTGTAGGGGATCTGGACCAGCGCGACCTGCGTCGACTCGGGCGCCTGATCGGTCGCACGCACCGATTGCTTGTTCACCGTGGCCGGTGCGCATGCCGCAAGGAGCAGGGCGCACGCGACGAGAACCATCTTCCGCATCGGGAGATCCTTTCGGGGACGGCCGCACTCCGGCCTCGCCTCGTGCAGCACTATCGACCATCCCCTGCGGATGCTCAAATCGCGGGCCGCCGGTTGACCTGGGCCGAAGCCGCCCACTAAGACCCTGAGGTTCCCCGCGCGCTGCGTTTCCGCGGTGCGCTCTTGGCAAACGACAACCGGGAGAGTCAGGTGGCACAAATGCTCGAAGGCCGGGTCGCGGTCGTGACCGGCGCGGGCCGCGGCATCGGCCGCGGCGTCGCACTTCTGATGGCGCAGCACGGCGCGCGCGTCGTGGTGAACGACTACGGCGTGTCCGGCGACGGACGGGATCCGTCGAGCGAGCCCGCCAACGAAGTGGTCGCGGAGATCAAGCGCAACGGCGGTGAAGCCATCGCCGTCGCCGACAGCGTCGCGACCATGGACGGCGGCGCGCGCATCGTCAACGCCGCGATCGAGAAGTGGGGCCAGATCGACATCGTCGTCACCTGCGCCGGCATCCTGCGCGACCGCATGATCTTCAACATGACCGAGGACGAGTTCGACGGGGTCATCGCGACGCACCTGAAGGGCACCTTCAGCATCGTGCGCGCCGCGGTCGGACCGATGCGCGAGAAGGGCTACGGCCGCATCGTCACCTTCACGTCGGGCGCCGGCCTGTTCGGCAACCCCGGCCAGTCGAACTACGGCTCGGCGAAGAGCGGCATCGCCGGCTTCACCAAGGTCGTGTCGCGCGACCTCGGCAAGTACGGCATCACCTGCAACTCGGTGTCGCCCGTGGCAGGCACGCGCATGACGCTCACCGACGCCTACTTCAAGGCGCGCGAGGTCCGGAAGGCGCAGGGCATCGTGCGCGAGGAGCGCGGCGTCGCCTCGATCGAGGACCTGAACCCGGACGACGTCGCACCGATGGTCGTGTTCCTCGCCAGCGAGCAGGCGGGCAACGTCAACGGCCAGATCTTCCTCTGCGCCGGGCCGTCGTACGCCCTGGTCTCCTACCCGCGTCCCGTGACCTCGATCTTCAAGGAGTCGCGCTGGACGGTGGACGAGCTGCTCGAGACCGTACCCGAGACCCTGATGGCCGGCGTCGCGAACCCTGCCCCGCCGCGCGAAGACAAGCAGAGCGCCTGAGCGCGAGCAGGAGACGAGCATGGCAAAGCATCTGGTAGGCAAAGTCGCCGTCGTCACCGGCTCGGGGCGCGGCATCGGACGCGGTATCGCGATCCTGCTCGCCGAGCAGGGCGCGTCGGTCGTGGTGAACGACCTCGGCTGCTCGGTGGACGGCGCGGGACAGGAGTCGCAGGCCGCCGACGAGGTCGTGAAGGAGATCGTCGCGGCGGGCGGCAAGGCCGCGCCGAGCTACGACTCGGTCTCCGATTTCGCGGCGGCGAAGAACATCATCGACACCGCCGTCAAGCACTTCGGACGGCTCGACATCCTGGTCAACGTCGCCGGCATCCTGCGCGACCGCATGATCTTCAACATGATGGAGGCGGAGTGGGACGCGGTGATCGCGACCCACCTGAAGGGCTCGTGGAACTGCACGCGGCATGCAGCCGGCATCATGCGCGAGCAGAAGAGCGGCCGCATCATCTCCTTCACCTCGACCTCCGGCCTGTACGGCAACCCCGGCCAGGCCAACTACGGCGCCGCCAAGGACGCCATCGCCGGCATGACGCGCGTGGTCGCGCGCGAGCTCGGCAAGTACGGCATCACGGCGAACGCGATCGCACCGATCGCGAGCACGCGGATGATCGCCAGCGTGCCGAAGCAGAAGCAGGCGGCCGCCAAGGCCGAGCGCGGCATCGAGACGCCGAAGTCGAACCCGGCGTCCACCGTCGGCGAGCCGGACGACGTCGCACCCATGGTCGCCTATCTCGCGACCGACGCAGCGGCCGGAGTCAACGGCCAGACGTTCCTGGTGAACGGCGGCACGATCGCGCGCATCAGCGATCCGGCACCGGCGCGCACCATCATCAAGCGCTCGCGCTGGACGCCCGAGGAGCTGGCGGCGATCTTCCCGCGCTCGCTCGCCCTCGACATCCCGAATCCGGCCCCGCCCAAGCCGGCGAGCTGAGAAGGGGGACCTGATCGCGCCTTTCCTGCCTCCGCGCGATCAGGTCATTCCAGCTGCGACGACACCGTGACGCCGGGCAGCGGCCTCAGGAAGAACGCCGAGAAGTCCTGGTTGCCGTTCAGGTAGACCTCGAGGAAGGGCAGCACCCAGCGCAGGACGTGCCCGTGCGCCTCGGCTTGGGTGAGGGTCACCGGCGGGTTGCAGTCCGAGCCCGCGAAGCACGCGCCCGAGAACGCGTAGTGCCCCGCGTGCTGGATCTCGACCAGCAGCTTCGGCGCCTCCGACGACGCGTACACAGTGCGGATCGCCGGGTTGTTCACCACCGAGTCGATCACGCCTAGCATGCTGAGCGACGGCACCGACATCGACTGCGTGCCGACCACCGCGGCGGCCATCGGAATCGCAACCTTGACGCGCGGCTCGATGGCCTCGACGAGATAGGTCGTGAGCCCGCCGAACGAGTGACCCGACATGCCGACGCGATCGGGGTCGATCGCACCGAAGAACGGCGACAGCGGGTTCGCGTTCGCAGCCAGCATCTGGTCGAGCACGAAGATCACGTCCTGCGGGCGCTCGAGGAAGGAGTTGATCTGCGCCGTCGGCGTGCCGCAGTTCGGGAACTCGCTGAGCGTGTTGCCGGGGTGCGGTGGTGCGATGACGATGAACCCCTGCGCAGCGAGCAGCCCGGTGAGAAAGGTCGACTGCGTCGGGATGCCGCACGAGCCGTGCGAGAACAGCAGCACCGGGAACGGACCGCCGGCGGCGACCGGCGCGTCGAGCACCGCGTTGTAGCCGGCCGAGATCGGCGACGCGCCCGGGTTGGTCGGATACCAGATCACGGTCTGCAGCGCGCGCGGCAGCGCCGGGTTGACCACCGACTGCTTGGTGAAGGTGATGACGCGCGCGCCGGCCTCGTAGGGACCGCGCTCGCGCACGTCGCCGCAGGTGCCGGCGGTCCAGTCGACGACGTCCGAGCAATGCGTCAGCCCGCTGCACGCCGTCTCGGTGAACTTCGTGCCGTCGCTGCACCGGTCGGCGCGCTTGATCGTGCAGCTCACCGGCTTGTTCTTCGACGAGAGCGTGACGCGGCCGCAGGCGACGTTGCCGGTGGTGCCGCAGGTCGTGTCCGAGTAGCCGCGCGTGGCGTTGGTCCGGCACTCGAGGCGCAGGTCGCCGCCCTGCAGCGCCTGGTCACGGACCGCACGCGCGCAGCGGCGGTAGTCGGCGCGCTTCGCACCCGGCTGGCCGGTGAAGCTCGCGCACGGACAGGCGGCGTCGATCGCGGTGCGCAGCGCGGCCAGGTCGCGCTGGTCGGCGAGCGTCGAGCCGCCCGTCAAGCATTTCTCGAGCGCCGCGGCGGGATCCGCCAGCAGCAGCAGCAGCAGCAGCAGCGCCGCGATGGCGAGCAGTCCGTTCTTCATCGAGTCCTCCGGAGGGTGTCCGTTGCGAGCCCGGACGTCTTAGCGCGCTCGCCACCCACCGGGGAAGCGCCGAATGCGCGAACGGTCCATCGCAGCAGCCGTGCGGTGCGGGCCGGAAGCACGCCCGTGACTCGAGTTCGCTCGGACGGCGCCCCCGACGTGGCTTCGCGTGGTCCGATCGCCTACACTCCGTGCCATGCGGCGCGCGCAGCCCGGCCAGATCGTCACCGGCCCCGAGGACTCCCTCGCGCGGCTCGCGGCACTGATGGCGGACGGCCTCGCTCTTCGCCTGCTGCTCGCGCGCCTGCCGCACGGCGCGACGCTCGACGATGCTCGCCGCCTGCGCGAGCGCATCCTGCAGCGCGGCCGGCGGCCGTCCCGCCTGCTCGACGAGGCGCTCGGGATCGAGCGTGCTTGAGCACCTGGCCCGGCTGAGCGAGCCGGCGCGTGCCGCATGGCGTCGCGTCGCGGCCGATCTGGCACGCTAGCGTCCGGGGCCGGACACCCTGTAACGTCCGGTACAGGCGCGCCGCGACGGCGCCGATGGTTCGCGAAGTAAGGAGCAGCAGCATGAAGGCCGATCTCGTCATTCGTGGGGGAACGATCGTCGACGGCAGCGGCGGTCCGGCGTTCACAGGCGACGTCGTCGTCGAGGGCGACCGCATCACCTCGATCGGCAAGCACGACGGTCCCGCCACCGAGGTGATCGACGCGCGCGGCAAGGTCGTCACGCCGGGCTTCGTCGACATCCACACCCACCTCGACGCGCAGATCACCTGGGATCCGCTGGGCTCGCCGTCCAATCTGCACGGCGTCACCTCGGCAGTGGTCGGCAACTGCGGCGTCGGCTTCGCGCCGTGCAAGCCGGCCGACCGCGACTACCTGATGTTCCTGATGGAGGGCGTCGAGGACATCCCGCGCGCCGCCATGAAGGAAGGCATCTCCTGGCAGTGGGAGACCTTTCCCGAGTACCTCGAGCACGTCGCGCGGATCCCGCTCGGCATCAACATCGGCGCACACCTCAGCCATGCGCCGCTGCGCATCTTCGCGATGGGCGAGCGCGGCGCGACCGACACGCCGGCGTCCGACGCCGAGCTCGCGCTCATGCACCGCGCGATCGTCGATGCGATGAAGGCCGGCGCGCTCGGCTTCGCCAGCGGACGCACCACCATGCACCGCACGCCGGCCTGGGATCCGGTGCCGGGAACGTTCGCCGACCGGCGTGAGCTCGACACCATCGGCCGCGCGCTCGCCGAGTACGGCAGCGGCGTGCTCGAGGTCGTGCCGCTGGGCGCCGCGGGCGAGGACGCGAAGGGCTTCGACAAGGACTACGAGTGGATGGTGCCGGTCGCGCTCGAGAGCAAGCGGCCGATCAGCTTCGGCTTGATCCAGAACCTCGCCTACCCCGACGTGTGGCGCGACATCCTCGACAAGGTCGAGCGTGCGGCGCAGCAGGGGGCGCGTCTGGTGCCGCAGGTGGCGGTGCGCAGCGTCGGCATCCTGATGGGGTTCGGCACCTCGATCTCGCCACTCACCCTGTTCCCGGCCGGCTTCGAGCTGATCGGCAAGCCGCTCGCCGAGCAGTCGGCGGCACTGCGCGACGCCGACTGCCGCGCCAAGCTGGTCGAGAGCATGCGCGGCGGTAGCGGCGACATCCTCGGCGGCATGGCGACGCTGAACCACGTTTTCCCGCTCAGCGGGCGCGGCGTCGACGCCTACGAGGTCACGCCCGACCGCAGCGTGGTCGCGATCGCCAGGCGCGAGGGCAAGGAGGTCGCGGAGGTGATCCTCGACCACATCCTCGCGACCGACCTGAAGGGCTTCTTCATCGTGCCGCTGTTCAACCCGGACCTCGACGCGGCGGGCGCGATGCTCGATCACCCGCTCACCGGCATCGGCCTCGGCGATTCCGGCGCGCACACCAGCCAGACCTGCGACGCCAGCTATTCGACGTTCCTGCTCGCCTACTGGGTGCGCAAGAGGAAGCTGTTCCCGATCGAGCGCGCGATCCAGAAGCTCACCGCCGATCCCGCGCGGATGTGGGGCCTGCGCGACCGTGGCGAGCTCCGCCGCGGCGGCTACGCCGACATCAACGTGATCGACCTCGACCGGCTCGATCTCACCATGCCCGAGCTGCGCCACGAGTTCCCCGCCGGCGCGCCGCACCTGACGCAGGGCTCGATCGGCTACGACGCGACGGTGGTCAACGGCAAGGTGCTGATGCGCGGCGGCCAGCACAGCGGCGCGCTGCCGGGCACGCTGCTGCGCAACGAGCTGTACCGCTGAGCTCGTCGCGACCCGCGCCAAGGCCACCGCGAACCCCGCACGTGCGGTCGCCAGCTACCGCTGGACGAGAGCGACGTCGGTCTGCGCGAAGTCCTTGCCCTTGAACAGCAATGGCTCTCCCGATGCGCGTGCCAATGCGTACGAGCAACAATCGCCCAGGTTGAGACCGGCGGGGTGCCGCCCCTTGCCAAAGCGCGTATAGGCGGAACGCGCAATCACGGCCTGATCGGCGTTCATCGATACGGTTCGCAGGCGAGCAGCCTGGATCAAGGCGTCGAGCAAGGAGGGGCCATCGACCCCCTTGCGAACCAGCAGAACCACAGCGGACTCGAGCACGGAACAGGCGCTCACGAGAGGTCTTGGGTCGTCGGCGATGGCCCGTGCGAAGTCCTCGGCTTCGGGCTCGCCGAACAGGATCGCGAGCAGCGCAGAGGTGTCGATGACCACCTGCTCAGCCGAACGTTCCGCGCTCGTCGTAACCAAGCAACTCGTCGGGCGAGCGCTGGTCTCGGTCGGGAAGCACGCGACATCGAAGAGAGATCTCCATGATGGACTCGAAGGTGGTCGGCGCTCTGCGAGACCCTCGCATGCGCTCGAGCCTTTCCTCCAAGGAATGACGGACGGCCTCGGTCAGACTCTCGCCGGCCTCCGCCGCGACCGCGCGAGCGAGCTGCTCGACATCGGGATTCTTGATGCTGATCGGCACGTGGATTCTTTCTACCTGGACAGGATGATTCATGCAATACGACTTTCTGACGTCACCTGCCCGGCGGTCCGAGCGGAACTTCCACGGCGGCACCGGGTGCGGCTCGCTCCACAAGCCGCGCTTCGCGGCACGCGCGTCGGCCTCGAGCTTCTCGAGCGACGGGTCGTTGGCGTAGCGGCGGTAGTACCAGGCGAGCCCCTCGCGCAGCAGCTCGTGGCCGAGGTCGCGACCGTCGGCGAGCACCACCTCGCCGACCTTGCGCCCGTAGCGATCGACGTCCTTCACCTCGACCACCACCTCCTGGTTGCCAACCAGGCCCGCGGTGAACGACTTGGCACGCGCGGACCATGGCTGGCCACGCTCGGGCGCGTCCACGCCGAACACGCGTACGCGCACGTTCTGCCCGTCGCTGCGGATCTCCATGCTGTCGCCGTCGCGAACCTTGACGACCTTTCCGCGAATCTGGCCATCGGCCCCCGCGAACGCGACGAAGGCGCTGAGAAGGCACAGGACGAGGAATCCGCGGCGCAAGATCGGGCTCATCGACAGAACATCTCCCACCTCGACGCCGGGCGATCAACGCCAACGCCATTCACAGAGCATTCATGATGGAGTGATGATTGAGATCATGAGCAGTGATACACACCGCATCATGAGCAAGCCAATCCAGGTCTACGTCGAGGACGACGAGCTGCAGCGGCTCGAGAACTGGGCGCGCGCTCGTGGCTGGTCGAAATCACAAGCTGTCCGGGTCGCGATCCGGGCGCTCGTGCGCTCTCACGCGGCGCCGCAGGATACGCCCTTGCTCTCCTTGAGCGGCATGATCGCCGACGGGCTGCCCGCCGATCTCAGCGAGAACTTCGACCGCTACCTGAACGAGACGTACGTCTCGGAAGGTCGCACACCGTATCGGCGGACCCGGAAGCCAGATGCCACCGAGCGACGCCGATCGTGAGCCGTCAAGGTCGCCTGCGGCCACCGGTCGGGCGCGCAGTTTTCGTCGACTCGAGCGGCTGGCTCGCACTTCTCCACCTGCGCGACCGGCGACACCACGATGCGGACGTCGCCGTTCGTCGCGCCGTCACGAATCGCATCCCACTCTTCACGATGAACCTGATCGTCGCGGAAGTTCATCGCCTGCTTCTCCACCGCGTCGGATCGGCAGCGGCGAGCGTCTTCCTCGATCGAATCGACGCCAGCGCGGAGGTCGAGGTCGAGTACGCAGCTGCAACGCATCACGCAGCCGCGCGCAGGTGGCTGACGAAGCTCGCCGATCAGACGATCACCTACACCGACGCGGTCAGCTTCGCCGCGATGGAAGCACGCGGCTGTCGCTCCGCCCTCAGCTTCGATCACGACTTCGTGATCGCCGGGTTCGAGCTCTTCCGCGGGTGAAGGCCACCGACGAAGGAAGCGCACGCCTCGCTAGCGCCCCGCGCGCACCGCGTCGATGTCGGCCTTGGTCAGCAGCGCGACGAACTCCGCGCCGGCCTCCGCGCACGCCTGCTCGACGCGTGCGCGGCCGTCCTGCTCCTGGCGGTCGAGGATCACGACGGCGGTGCGCACCAGGAGCCCCGAGGCCTTCGCGGCACGCAGGCCGTCCAGCATGGCGCCGCCGCGCGTGAGCACGTCGTCGACCAGGGCGATCGGCTCGCCGGGTGCGGGTGCGCTGCCCTCGAGAAAGCCGCCCGTACCGTGATCCTTCGCCGTCTTGCGGATGCTGAACCAGGGGATCGGGGTGGCGGTGCCTGCGCTGTAGTAGGCGACCGCTGCCGCGATCGGGTCGGCGCCCATGGTCGGACCGCCGACGGCGCGCACCTTGCCGCGGATGCGCTCGAAGACGAGCTGGCCGATGAGCGGGATCGCGGCCGGCCAGGTCGTCGTGAGCGAGCACTCGAAGTAGAAGGGGCTGGTCTTGCCGGAGGCGAGCACGAACGGCTTGTCGTGGTTCTCGAGGAACGAACGTTCGATCAGCAGGTCGGCGAGCTTGCGCGTGGCGTCGTCCATGACCATCGCGTTCGCACGCGCGCGCGGGACGGTCAAATGCGTCTCGTGCGTCCAGTGCGTCCACGTCGCAGCGCATGGTAGGGGTGCCGGATGCTGCGCTTTGCCGTGATCATGGCCGGGGGCTCGGGCGAGCGCTTCTGGCCCGCCAGCCGCCGGGCCCACCCAAAGCAGCTCCTGCGGCTCACCGATCCCGATCTGTCCATGATCGAGGAGGCGATCGAGCGCATCGCGCCGCTGATCCCGCGCGAGCAGATCCTGATCGCGACCAGCGAGCTGCTGGCACAGCCGATCGCCGACGCCCTGCCCTCGCTGCCGCGGCAGAACATCCTCGCCGAGCCCGAGAAGCGCAACACCGCGGCGTGCCTCGCGCTCGCGGCAGCCCACCTCGAGCAGCGCTACGGCGCCGAGCAGGAGATGGCGATGGCGGTGCTCACCGCGGACCATCAGATCGGCGAGCCCGAGCGCTTTCGCGCGACGGTCGCGCGCGCGCTCGACTTCGCCGCCGAGCACGACGCGCTGGTGACGATCGGCGTCGTCCCGACGCGCCCCGAGACCGGCTACGGCTACATCGAGATCGCGCCGCGCGAGCACGGCGGTGCGGCACCGTCCGACGCGGGCATGCCGCGGCCCGTGCTGCGCTTCCGCGAGAAGCCGAGCGAGGCGATCGCGCGCGAGTACGCGAACTCCGGACACCACTTCTGGAACAGCGGCATGTTCTTCTGGCGCGTCTCGACGCTGCTGCGCGGCCTCGCCAAGCACATGAGCGATCTCGAGCGAGCCGAGCGCGCGATGGTCGACGCCATGCGCGGAGGCGCCCGCGCCTCGACCCTGCGCGAGGTCTTCCAGCCGCTCGCCGACGTCTCGATCGACATCGGGCTCATGGAGCGCGCGAGCAACGTCTACGTGGTGCCGGCCGACTTTCCGTGGGACGACGTCGGCGCGTGGGATGCGCTCGAGCGCACCCGCACGGTGGACAGCGACGGCAACGTGGTCGCCGGCGACGCGGTGCTGGTCGACGTGCACGACTCGATCGTCTTCAACGAGCCCGGCGGCGAGCAGATGGCGGTCGCCGTGATCGGGCTCGACGGCATCGTCGTCGCGACCACGCGCGACGGCATCCTGGTCTGTGCGAAGGACCGCGCGCAGGACGTCCGGCGCGCGGTGGCGGAGCTGCGCAAGCGCGGGCGCGAGCGCTTCACCTGAGGCCGCGCACGACCACCCTTCAAAAGCGCGCCACGGCAGGCTAGGCAGAGCCCGTGGCAGCACGGCGCCAGCACGGCGCCCTCGACGAGGGCGCAAAGACAGCGGCCGCTTCCGTGCACCGGCGCGCCGCCCAGGTCATCGACGAGCAGCGCCAGAAGATCTTCGCGCACGTCGCCGCGGCAGTCGAAGGACGGGATCCGGAAGGCGTGCACGACATGCGCGTCGCGACGCGACGGCTGCGCGCCTGCCTCAAGGTCTTCGGCCCGTGGCTCGACCCGACCGACCTCGAGCGCCTGGAACCGGCGATCCGCACCATGACGCGCGCACTCGGCACGGTGCGCGAGCTCGACGTGCTGCGCCTGCGCTGCGCGGAGCTCGCCGCGCACGCAGCACCGCAGCGTGCGCTCGCCATCGAGTGCGTCGACGCACGTCTCGCGCGCCGGCGCCGCCGGGCACGCGCGCGCATGTTGGCACGCTTCGCCAAGGTCGACCTCGACCGCCTCGAGGGGCGTCTGCGGCGCCTCACGACGCAGCTCGCGCGCCAGGCATCGACCATCGCGCCCGACGAGCCATCGCCCGCGGGCACGCCGGCGGATGACACCACGAGCACGCCGCCGGCGATCCCGGCCAACGGCACGGGCAACAGCGCGGAGGACCAGCCCATCGCGGCGCTGCTCGAATCCCTGGCGCCGGCCGTGCTCGACGAAGCGCGCGAGGTCTGCTTGCCGACGCTGCCCGACGAGGTCGGTACGCCGCGCGCGGCGGAAGCGCTGCACGCGGTGCGGATCGCGGCCAAGAAGCTCCGCTACACGCTCGAGATCGTCGCGCCGTACCTCGGCGAGGGTGGCGGCGTCGCGGTGCGCCAGCTGCGAGCCGTGCAGGACAAGCTCGGCGAATTCCACGACGACACCGTGCTCGATGACACCCTGCGCCCGGAGGTCGACCACGCGCTGGAGCGCGACCGGCCGCTGCTGGCGGCGGAGCTGCGCGCGCTGCGGACGGCGCGGCGACGTACGCTGCTGCGCGACGAGCGCGCGGTGCGGGGCGCAATCGCGAAGCTGCGCGAGAACGATTTCGTCGGCGCGCTGGCCGCCGCGCTCATGGCAGCGGGGATCGCCCTGCCGCCGCCGCCCAGCGAGCCGGCAGCGGAGCGCGAAGATGTCGCAGCGGCCGTGCTACCGCCGACACGCGGACGCCGCGCCCGGGAGCAGGCACGCTCCGCTGCCGCGGCGAACGTTCCCGGAACGGACTGAGACTCAGGCCAGCACTGCCGGCGCCAGCACCAGCGCGGGCTGCTCGGTCAGCGCCAGCGCCGGTCGCGGCCGCGCCGACGCAGATGCGAGCGCGGCCCCGCTGATGCGCAGGATGCGCATGTCGCCGAATGGCGTGCCGAGGCCGCTGTTCACGATCAGGGCCACCGCGAGATCGCGCCGCGGGTCGGCCCACGCGCCGGAGCCACCGAAGCCGAAGTGTCCAAACGCCTTGCTGGGGATGCCCCGGGTGGTCGCGACGCCGTGGTAGCCAAGGCGCCAGCGCATGTCGAAGGGAATTACCACTCGTCCCGCGACCGGCGCCTGCAGCTCGGTCGCGCGTGCCAGCGTCGCCGCCGACAAGAGGCGCACGCCGTCGACCTCGCCGCCCGCCGACAGCGCCGCGTACATGCGCGCGAGCGAGCGTGCCGTGAACAGGCCGTTGGCCGCGGGAATCGCCGCGCGCAGGGTCGCTTCCGAGCCGAAGTCGAAGCTGTTGATGCCGTTCGGGGCGAGCGCGTCGAGGATGCTGCCCAGATCGAGCTGCACGCCCACCAGGCGGAGCACTGCCTGCAGCGCACCGGCGCCGCCCGTGAGCAGCGTGCTCGCGATGCCCCCCTGCGCCATCAGTGCGACCGGATCGAGCACGGTGCTGCGCGGCCACAGCAGCTCGGCGGCGCGCGGCAGGGCCTCGTCCGGCGCACCGACGTACATACCGTCGAGCTCGAGCGGAGCGACGATCTCGTCCTGCACCAGCTGCGAGAACGAGCGCCCGGTCACGCGCTGCAGGATCTCGCCGACGATGTAGCCGAAGGTGAGCCCGTGGTAGCCGGTGCGGGTACCGGGCTCGTGGATTGGCTCGGCACGCTCGATCGCCCGGATCATGTAGTCCCAGTCGAGCATGCGCTCGGCGCCGTCGATCATCTGCCGGATGTGGTAGAGCCCGGACTGGTGCGCCAGCACGTGGCGCACCGTGATAGCGGCCTTGCCGGCCTGCGCGAACTCGGGCCAGTGCTTGGCGACCAGGTCGTCGTAGTCGAGCAGGCCGCGGCTCACCGCGATGTGCACGAGGGTCGCGGCGACGCCCTTGGTGGTCGAGAAGCTCGGCGCCATGGTATCCCGCTGCCACAAGGCACCGTGCCGGTTGCGGACACCGCCCCAGAGATCCACGACGCAGCGTCCGCGGTGGTAGACGCAGACCGCGGCCCCGCCGGGGTGGCTCTGGAGCTGGGTGCGCAGCGCGGTCGCGACGCCGTGGAAGTCGGGGTGGAGCCAGCCGTCGAGCGCAGCCTCGGGAATCGCCATCGCGGGTCATCGTATCGTAACACGGTGGCCCCTCCGCAAGTCCTCATCTGCGACGTGCGCTGGAGAGGCGCCGCGGCCGCCTCTTTGCGGCCGCGCGCACCGCGGCGATCAAGATCTCCAGGCCACGTGCGTACTCGGTCGCAAAGTCGCAGGTGGCGATCGCCGCGCCCAGGCGTTCCATATTCGGGAAGGCGGCCGGGTCGAGGGTCGCGGGCACGACGATCGACGTCGTGCCCGCCCCGGTCAGTGCCGCGGTCTCGGCCAGCAGGGCTCCCGTGATGTAGGCGACGACGGCCCAGAAGTGCTGCAGCGTCGCCGCGTCGTCGAGCCCGGCGTCACCGAGGCTGCCGAGCAGCACCTCGAGCGGCGCGAACGCGCGCGGCGACGAGGGCACCCGGGTCGCGAGCAGCGGAAACACGTGCGGATGCTCGAGCGCGACCCGGCGCAGCTCGTGTGCGACGTGGCGCAGGCGCGCCTGCCACGCGGCTCCAGGCGTCGGCGGGACGACGCCCGCCAGCACGCGCTCGACGACCAGGTCGATCAGCATGCCCTTGTTCGGCACGTGCTTGTAGAGCGACATCGCCTCGACGCGGAGCGCGCCGCCGAGACGCCGCATCGAGAGCCCGTCGAGCCCGTGGCGATCCACCAGCCTGAGCGCGGCCGCGATCACGCGGTCCGGCGAGAGCGGTCGGCGGCCAGCGACGGCAGGCATGGTTGACTTGCTTACGCCGTAAGCCCCATGCTCGCAACCCATGGCTGACACCGTAAGCTTTCCCACCCCGTCGACGAGCCTCGATGCGCTGCCGTTCACGGCCCTCGGCGGCCAACCCGCGTTCGCGCCCGGCGCGATCGAGCCCTTCGTGCGCGAGTCCCGCATCGCCGTGCTCGCCTACGTCCGCGCCGACGGCCGTCCCGGCCAGGCGCCGATCTGGTACACCTACCGCGACGGCGCGTTCTACATGTCGACCACGACGGGATCGCCCAAGCAGCGCGCGCTCGCGCGCGACCCGCGCGTCTGCTTGACGATCCAGGACGAGCGTCCGCCGTACCGCGCGATCCTCGCCGACGGGACCGTCGAGCTGGCGCCGCTGCCCGCCGGTGCCCCCGACCCGACCGCGGGCATGGCGGTGCGCTACTTCGGGCGCGTCGCCGCAGCCGAGTACGAGCGCATGACCGCCGAGGAGTACGCGCGCACCGGGCTCACCCTGATCACGCTGCGGCCCGCGGCGCTGCGCGGCTTCGACAACAGCCGCGCGCTCGGCCGCGCGACGCTCGCCTTCGTCCGGCTGCGCGACCGGCTGCCCATCCCGCGTAGCTGGCTGTGAGCGCCGGCGCCGGCTATCGTCCACGCTCCCCCGGAGGTACGCCATTGGCCGACACGAGCACGCTGATCCTGCACCAGTACGACACCTCGCCCTTCTCCGAGAAGGTGCGCAAGGTGCTCGCGCACAAGCGCCTCGCCTGGCGCTCGGTCGAGCAGCCGACGATCATGCCGAAGCCGCAGCTGCTGCCGCTGACCGGCGGCTACCGGCGCATCCCCGTCCTGCAGATCGGCGCCGACGTCTACTGCGACACGCAGCTCATCGTGCGCGTGCTCGAGCGCCTGGCACCGTCGCCGACGCTCTACCCCGGCGGCAGCGAAGGCACCTGCCAGGCGTGGCAGCTCTGGGCCGACAAGCTGGTGTTCATCACCACGGTGAGCGTGCTGTTCGCCGAGGTCGGCCAGTTCATGCCGAAGGAGTTCATGGACGACCGCACCAAGATGATGCCTGGCCGCGATTTCAGCGAGATCCCGAAGATGGCGCCGCACGCGCGCGACCAGCTGCGCGGCTACGTCGCGATGCTCGCGGCACAGCTCGGCGACGGCCGTCCGTACCTGCTGGGTAACGACTTCAGCCTCGCCGACGCTGCCTGCTTCCACACCATGTGGTTCCTGCGCATGGCACCGCAGGGCAAGAGCGTGATCACCGACGCGCCGCGCGTCGCGGACTGGGTCGCACGAGTCGACGGCATGGGGCACGGCGAGCGCTCTCCGATGACGCCGGACGAGGCGCTCGCGGTCGCACGGCAGGCGACGCCGGCTCCAGCCGCCGGGGTGGATCCGCACGAGCCCAACGCGCTGGTCGCAGGCGAGCAGGTCACGGTCACGCCGGACGACTATGCGTTCGACCCGGTCGCCGGCGAGCTGGTCGGATCGTGCGTGGACGAGATCGCGATCCTGCGCAACGATGCCGATCTGGGCGAGATCGTCGTCCACTTTCCGCGCATCGGCTTCCGCGTCGGTCGCTAGCAGCGCCAGGTCCTTCCGAGGAGAACCATGTTCCGCGTCCACTCTTTGCCGATCCTTCTGCTGTGCTCTCTCCTGCTCGCCGCCTGCAGCGATGGCGACGACGGCACGGCCGCGACCGCGTCGGTGAGCGGTGACGCGATCCCGTTCAACTACAGCGACCGTCGCATCGAGGGCGCCACGGTCTCGATCCTCGAGTTTCCCGACCAGCGCGTGGTCACCGGCAGCGACGGCCACTTCGCGTTCGACGGCATCCCGGTCGGCAGTGAGGTGTCGCTGGTGCTCGAGCACCCGGACTACCACCTGATCCAGACCGGCACGCACGTCGTGCCGCCGGAAGGCCTCGAGCGCGTCACCTTCCAGGGCGTGACCTACGACGTCTACGCGGCACTCGGCGCCCTGCTCGCGATCGCCCCTGACGAGGAGGGCGCGTGCCAGATGCCGACCACGGTGACCCGCGTCGGCAGGTCGCTGTACGATCCCGGCGCGCACGGCCTCGAAGGTGCGACCGTCACCATCGAGCCGCCGCTGCCGGCCGAGCACGGCCCGATCTACTTCAACGAGCGCGTCCTGCCCGACCGCACGCACACCGAGACCAGCGAGGACGGCGGCGTGCTGTTCATCCAGGTCCCGCCCGGCGAGTATGTGCTGACCGCGCACAAGCCGGGCGTCGAGTTCGAGCAGGTCAAGATGAAGTGCCGCGCCGGGGTCCTGGTGAACGCGTCACCGCCGTGGGGACTGCAGGCGCTCGCGCCGCAGTCCTGAGGGCAGGGCCGATCCTGTAGAGCCGTGCCGCGTTCTCGCCCAGCAGCCCGCGTCGCGCGTTCTCGTCGGGCAGCAATGACGCGAGCTCGTGCACCTCGTCGATGTAGCGCGCGGCGTGGTCGCTGTGCGGGTAGTCGCTCGCCCACAGGAAGCGGTCGCCGCCGACGTAGCCGACGATCGACGCCAGCGCGCGCTCGTCCGGGTCGGCGGAGATCCACACCTGGCGGCGGACGTAGCTCGACGGCAGCTCGCGCAGCGGCATGGTGAGCCGCAGCGCGCCCGCGAACATCGCGTCCATGCGGTCCATCCAGAAGCCGAGCCACCCCGCACCCGCCTCGAGCAGCACCAGCTTCAGCGCCGGAAAGCGATCGAAGGTGCCGTGCAGGAAAAAGGTCGAGAACGCCTGCTGCACCGCCTGCGAGAACATCAGCTGCAGGAACCAGATGCCCTGCGGGATCGCGTCCGGCCACGACAGGCCGTCGTAGCGGCGATAGAGGTCGCGCGTGACCGGATCGACGCCCGTGTGGATGCCGAGCGGTACGTCGAGCTCGCAGGCCGCTGCGAACAGCGGGTCGTGGTCCGGGTGGCCGTGCGGCAGGCCGTCGAGCGTGTACGGCAGCAGGAAGGCGCCGCGCGCGCCGTGCTGCACCGCGCGGCGCAGCTCTGCCGCTGCTTGACGAGGGTCACCGAGCGACAGGTGCGCAACCGGGATCAGACGTCCCTGCGAGTCGGCGCAGAACTCTTCCAGCCAGCGGTTGTAGGCCTGCAGGTTGGCGTGCACGTAGTCCGCGTCGGTGGTCTCGGCGACCCACTGCAAGCCGAGGCTCGGATAGAGGATCGTCGCCGCGACACCTTCCCGGTCGAGCTGCGCGATTCGCGCTTGCGGGTCGGTCGCGGCCGCTGGCGCGTTGTCCGCGTAGCGGCCCGAGAGCGCTGCGGTCGCCTGCTCCTCGAGCGTGCGTCCCATGCCGCCGAAGTCGCCCAGCATGACCGGCGTCGTCAGCCGCGCCGGCTTGCCGTCGACCAGCAGCACGTCGTGCCCCTCGTCCGTGCGCACGACGCGCACCGCACGCTCGCGGTGGCGCGGCTCGACGTGGCGCTGCCAGACGTCCGGCGGCTCCAGCACGTGGCTGTCGGCGTCGATGGTGATCGAGCCCAAGCTATGGCTCGCGATCCGTCGTGTAGCGCACGACGATCGCCGAGATCACCTGCCCTATCACCGGCTGGATGTTGCCGCCGCCCCACCACGGACCACCCGTCCACACCGAGCCCACGCGCTGCAGCTGGTCGTGCACGATGACCGCCGCGCTGCCGCCCATCGCGGCCGTCTCGGCGCGCAGCTTCTCCTCGATCGCCGCCTGCCCCCGGTTGCCCTCGGGCTCGAGCATCACCTGACCCAGCACCTCGTGCGGCCGCATCGGGGATCGGTCGGCGGAAAGTCGGGCCGGCCGACGAAGTGGATCGAGCGCGCCTGCACGTACGAGCATGCCGCTGCGAGCAGCGTCGCGGCGAGGACGAAGAGGAAGCGAGAGCCCAGAGCGTACCGACGTTCCATCGCATCAACCCCCTGGCGAGGCGTCGTGCATCGCCGACGGCTGCATACCGCGAGGCGGCGCGGGTGCTCAAGCTGTGCGGGTACCACCGCCGGTCGTGCACCGGTCAGCGTCAGTCGTCGTCCGCGCGTCCCTGGAGGCGCGCTGGCTCCGCGACCTCGCTCGCCTCCGAGACGTCGGCGTGGATCGCAGCCGAGATCACGCGGTCGGTGACTTCTTCCAGATGCGTGCGCAGCACCGCACTCAGCTCCTGGAACTCCGGCCACAGCGTGTCCTCGACGAAGCGACGCGGGGCGCGGACCATCAAGGTCGTGCGACGCTGGCCCCGATACCGGTACGGCTTCACCTCGTAGCGCCGGCAGAGCGCCGCGAACAGCTTGCGCGACCAGCCGTCGACCAGCGAGAAGCGGAACTCGACCGCCGGATCTTCCTTGGTGAGGCCCGCGAGCCGCTGCTGGATGCGCTTTCTCGCCTCCCCCGCAGCAATGCGCTCACCAGCGCTGGTCGCACCCGCGTGCAGCGCTTCGATCAGGCGCAGCCGTTCGAGGAGCTTGCTCTCGTCCATCGGGTCGTCCCGATAACAGACCAGGGCGACCGCTTGCAGCGGGCGCGCGGCGGCTGTTGTGTGGGGCCGTGTCACGACCTCCGTTGCCCTTGCTGCCGATCGATCCCCTGCTGCCCGAGCGCCTCATGGCGCGCCAGGACGAGTCCGACGACGCGCAGTTCTACGTCATGCCGCGGCTGGTGACGCACGTCGACGACGCGACCATCGCGTGCTTGACGGAAGTCTACCGCGAGCTCGTGCCAGCCGGCTCGCGCGTGCTCGATCTGCAGTCGTCGTGGGTGTCCCACCTGCCCGACGACGTCGCGTACGCCGGGGTGACCGGACACGGCATGAACGACTTCGAGCTGGCGCAGAATCCGCGCCTGGATGCGCGCGTCGTGCAGAACCTGAACGTCACGCCCGAGCTGCCGTTCGCCGATGCGTCGTTCGACGCCACGCTGAACGCGTTCTCGATGCAGTACCTCGTGCGCCCGGTCGAGGTGCTGCGCTCCGTGCGACGCGTGCTGGCGCCCGGCGGGGTGCACGTCGTCGCGCTGTCGCACCGGATGTTCCCGACCAAGGCGGTCGCCGTGTGGGCCGTGCTCGAGATGGCGGACCGGGCGCGCTGGGTCGGGGTGTACTTCCGGCTCGCGGGAGGGTGGTCGGAGCCTCTGGTCCTGGATCGTTCGCCGCACGGGGCGGATCCCCTGTGGGTGGTCGTGGCCCGGCGCGTGGGCTGAGGTTCCGGTGGCTTGCCGGGGTGGGTGGGTTCCGCTACCCAGAGGCGGTCGCCAGTCGGGCGTGCTTTCGCGTGGGTTTCGCGCGGGGCGCGGTCGGTGGGGGCGTTGGCCACCCTAGCTCAGATGGCAGAGCAACTGATTCGTAATCAGTAGGTCGCCGGTTCGATTCCGGCGGGTGGCTGTACTTAAATCAAGTAGTTACGCCGATCACCAGCCTGCCGCAGGATAGGCATGTAGGCACTGTGTAGGCGCCCGGCGCAAGGGCGCCCGCGACGCGGCCGACACACGCGCATCGGTTCCGTCAACGGTACCGGGTGTGCTGCGCCTATTCTCCGCCGGCCCGGGCCATCCCGACGGGACGCCCGCGGCCGGCGTGACCGAACCTTCGCTCGCGCGCGATCGATCGCCTGCACCAGCAGCCGCTTCCCCACGTTCCTCACGTCTCGCTGCGACAGGATCGCCCGCGACAGCCGGAAGGCGTCGGCGTGGTTCGCGTACCCGAGCCAGCTCGCGATCGACGCGCGCACCCTGCTGCCGTCGATCTCCCCGGCGTCGAGCCTCGCCTGGAGAACGGGCAGCCGCCGCCAGAATTTGCGCACGCCGCGCCGCCGCAGGCGCAGCCGGCCATCACCGCAGCGCACGTAGCCGAGCACGTCACACGCGGCATGGATGGGCGACACGAGCACACGGCGGGGGTTCAAGCGCGGGCTGAGCCGCTCGACGACGAACGTCTCGATCGCGGCAAGGTGACGCCTCCTCCTCGACGCCGTCACCCGGCAGCCTGGATCACCGTCTCCACGGACAACGACACGCCCGGCTCCGCCGGTACATCGTGCAGAAGCTCGAAGCCGATCACGCGCCCCGCGCCGTCCTTCATCAAGACGACCTCGTCTGTGGTCTCCTCGCAGACGGATTCCTTCGTCGGGTCGTCGAACCAGACCGTCAGGGTCTGGCCCACGGTGTCATGGATCACCTTGATCTTGTCCATAGGACCTCTCCTGCCTTGATCGCGTCGGTCGGATACGCGGTGATGAGGAAGCCGGAGCCGGCTTCTTGCCGAGCGACGGCACACAGCCAGCGCCGTGTGTCGGCACGGCAGAACAGGTGGACGCCCGGTTCGTTTCGGCTGCGCCGGACCTCGTCGGGACGGACAGGACCTGGCGCACGTCCGCTTCTCTTCCAGCCACGCTCGGGTGCTTCTGCGTCATGATAAACGTCCAGTGCGCGGGCGTGCAGCGTACCGTGAGGCCCAACGGCGTCTCGACCTCGAACGCCAGGTCAATCACCAGCGACACCGCACCTCGCTCGCGTCCGCGGTCTCGAAGAACAGCTCGACGGCCTCACCGAGGTTACGCCGCGCCCGCCTTCTTGGCCTCCGGAACGGAGCCGTCATCGGTCGACCGTGCACGCACGGCGGTCGCCCAATCGCTTGCGCCGCGCCATCGCGCTTCGGACCGGTGACGCGAAGAGGCACCGGCCATTGCCTCAGATTTCACGCCCGGTCGGATGCTCGAGCGCGTCAGCCCGCGATTCGACCGGCAACCCAACGCGGCGCCGCATTCGACGATGTCTGCCAGCCTCCTCCCCCTCCTCGCGGACCGCGAGCACGGGCATGCCGCGCCGCAGCGCCCGCGCCCGGAATACCCCGACGCGCTCTCGGGGCTCGCGATGTACACGGACGCCCGCACGCGTCGCGGCGAGTC